>Ga0160496_1000015_pt1 | contig 426181 bp, 413 predicted proteins | sample DIDPMG_2_FD_108231 | JGI IMG/M metagenome (GOLD analysis project Ga0160496, IMG submission 108231) | Enriched soil microbial communities from UW Madison campus, WI, USA - DID2937_E24_FP MG | ecosystem: Environmental > Terrestrial > Soil > Grasslands | place: USA: Madison, Wisconsin | collected...
CCATCACCCTCAATGCCGGTGGCGGTACCTTCGACATCGGCGGCGGCGTCACGGGCATTACCCAAAGCCTCGGCGGCAGCGGTCCCGTTACCTTCACCAACGGCATCGTGAGTTTGGCGGCGGCTAACGTCTACAGCGGCGCCACAACGATAACGTCAAGCGGAACGCTCGGCGTGTTTGCCGCAGGCGCGCTGTCGCCTAACTCCGATTTCACCGTCAACGGTATCCTCCTGCTGAACGGATTCGACAATACGATCAAGTCGCTTTCCGGTAGTGGAGATGTTGCCAATGGGTTGGCCGCAGCCGCTGCGGCGACGCTGACCATCGCGCCCTCTTCGGGCGTTACGACCTTTTCAGGAACCATCTCGGATGGAACGGCCGCGCTGCCGCTCTCACTGGTCAAGACCGGCGCCGGCACTCAGGTTCTCACCGGCATCAACAACTATACCGGTGCGACGACGGTGAGCGGCGGCACGTTGTCAGTGAACGGCTCGATTGCGTCGTCGTCTATGACAACGGTCAACCCCGGCGGCACACTCGGCGGCAACGGCACGGTCGGTAACACCACCGTCAACGGCGGCACGCTGTCGCCGGGCAATTCCATCGGCGCGCTGACCGTGCAAGGCAATCTGGTGATGACGGCGGCCTCAACCTACATGGTCGAAGTCGATCCAACGCACAGCGACTTCACCCATGTCACCGGCACCGCCAACCTCGGCGGCGCGACGGTCAAGGCATCGTTCGCACCCGGCAGCTACGTTGAGAAGCGCTACACCATCCTGACCGCCGATGGTGGCGTTACGGGCACCTTCTCCGGTCCAGTCAACACGAACCTGCCGCAGAACTTCAAGAGCGCGCTCGCCCATGACGGCAACAACGCGTATCTCGATCTTGTGCTGGATTACACGCCACCGCCGCCGCCCGGTCCGACCCCGCCCAACTACGGCAACGGCCTCAACGTCAATCAGAACAACGTTGCCACCGCGCTGGTAAACTCGTTCAACACCAATGGCGGCATTCCGCTGGCATTCGGTGCGCTCGACCCGCGCGGACTGTCGCTGGCTTCCGGCGAGATCGCCACCACGGCGTCGCAGGCGGCGTTCGATGCACAGAGCCAGTTCCTCAACACGCTGACCGATCCGCTCGCGGGCGGCTATCGTGGAAGTGCATCAGTTGCGGGATCGTCGTCACTGCTCGGCTATGCTGCCACGACGGGCGAGCGCAAGCCGCATGACGCCTTCGCGTCGCTCGCCACCAAAGCACCGCCGATGCAAACCTTCGCACAGCGCTGGCGCATCTTCGGCGCGGCCTATGGCGGCAATACGCAAATCGGCGGCAATGCCGCGCTCGGCAGCCACGACGCCACCAGCCGGGTCTATGGCGCGATGGGCGGCGCGTCCTATGCGCTGTCACCGGCGACCGAACTCGGCTTCGCCTTCGGCGGCGGCGGCACGTCGTTCGCGCTTGCCGGCGGCATGGGCTCCGGCCGCAGCGACATGTTCCAGGCCGGTGTGTTCGCGCATCACGGTTTTGCGCGCAACGGTTACCTCTCCGGCGCGTTCGCCTATGGCTGGCACGACGTCAGCACCGATCGCACCGCCTCCACCGGCGAGCGGTTGCGCGGCGCGTATAACGCCGGTGTGTTGTCGGGCCGTCTGGAAGCCGGCTGGCGCATCGATACCGCATGGGCCGGTGTGACGCCTTACGCAGCGGCACAGGCGATCAGCTATCGGATGCCGTCCTATCTTGAGCAGGGCAACGGCGCGCTCGACAGCTTCGCGCTTGGCTACGCGGGACGCGATGTCACCGCGACCCGCAGCGAACTCGGCCTGCGGCTCGACCGCACCACGGTGCTGGGGGACACCCTATTCACGTTACGTGGCCGCGCCGCGTGGGCGCACAACTTCAATGCCGCTCGCAACGTGGCTGCGACGTTCCAGTCGCTGCCGGGTTCGGGCTTCATCGTCAACGGCGCGACGATGGCACCGGACGCGGCACTGTTGACGGCCGGCGCAGAAGTGGCGTGGCGCAACGGCTTCGCGCTCGCCGCTTCCTTCGAAGGCGAGTTTTCGAACAAGGTCACCAGCTACACCGGAAAAGGCACGCTCAAATACGCGTGGTGAGCTTGCTGACGACAGTTTCGCGAGTGCGACGGCGTTGTGCATGCGTGAACGGGGACCCCTTCCGGCCTAAGCCGTCGCCCGAGAAAATAGGGTCAAGGGAACCTATTCCCTCAAAACATTTGAATCCCGGTTCTGTTGCGTCCAGTTCCGGAGTATCTCATGGCCCCGCGCGCCAACTGGAAGGGCTTTCTGCGCCTTTCGCTCGTGACCTGTCCGGTGGCCCTGTTCCCCGCCACCTCCGATTCCGAAAAGATCAGCTTCAACCAGATCAACCGAAAGACCGGGAATCGCATCCGATACATGAAGGTGGACGCCGACACGGGTGATGAGGTCGAGTCCGACGATATCGTCAAGGGCTACAAGATCGATACCGATACCTACATCACGGTTGAGGCCGAAGAACTTGAAAAGATCGAAATCGAGTCCTCGCGGACCATCGAGATAGATGAGTTCGTTGACCGCGCCGACATCGATCAGCGTTACGTGGTGCGGCCCTATTATCTCGTGCCTGACGGCAAGATCGGACACGATGCTTACGCGGTGATCCGCGAAACAATCCGCTCCATGGGCAAGGTCGCAATCGGTCGGCTCGTGCTGACCAACCGAGAACACATCATCGCGTTAGAGCCCATGAAAAAGGGCCTGATGGGTCTGTTGCTGCGCTACCCCTATGAGGTCCGCAACGAAGACGAATACTTCGATGACATTCAGGATGTGAAGGTCACGAAGGAAATGCTGGATTTGGCGAAGCATATCGTCGAACAAAAATCGGGCGAGTTCAACCCGGAGAAATTCGAGGATCGGTACGAATCCGCGCTAACTGATCTAATCAACGCGAAGCGCGCCGGAACGCCCATTAAGGCGAAGGCGCGGCCAAGCGGCGAAAATGTCATCGACCTCATGGACGCTCTTAAGCGCAGCCTTTCTGGCGGATTGGCCAAGGCGGCACCACAGAGGAAGACGAAGACCAAGCGCGGCAAGAAAGTGGCTCCAGGGCAGAAGGAGATGCTGTTGCCAATCACGGGCAAGAAAACAGCCAAAGAGACGGCGAAAGCACCCGCCAAATCCGGCACCGCTCGCAAGCGCAAAACGGCATAGCCATGCTGGGAAAGATCGTCGCTTTCGATGACGACACGCTCTTCCGGCTCAACGAACTCGGCCGCAACCGGATGGCGACGTTTCAGGAATTAGCCGACGAAGCCTTCACAGACCTTTTGAATAAGCACGGCGTTCCGATTGACCTGAAGGATGCGCTCCGAAAAAGCGTCAAGACGATTCCGAAAGACAAGCGCCGCACAACGATAGCGGATAAGAGCCGTCCCCGCCGCGTTCGCCGTCCACGCGGAGGATAAGGCATGAAACGCACCCCGCGCGATCTTGCCGAACAGATGCGCGGCCGACGTGAGCGACAATGGCTGCAAGGTGGTTTCACGCGCGAGACGTTTACGCTGCCGCGCGAGGCTGCTCGGGAGAAAGCCCGCGAACTACTGCAACGCTATCCATCCGCCGCCTACATGACGCAAGTCGAAAGCTGGCGAAAACTGCCGGACGGCTCCATAGAATTTACGATGCGAAGGTTGGCGAGTGCGGATTGAAGACCAAACAGCACTCGCTCCATCATCTTTGGTTCGCCTCATCCGAGCAATCACTAGGCCGCCCACCGCTGCGCCTGCAAGTCCTGTAGTCCCACGGAACGACATAACTGCCAGACCATATCCCACGTTCTGCTTGCCTCGCTTCATTCTGTGCCGCCGCATACTTGCCGCGCGAGTATCGAGGCCAATCGAGTGCGAGCCCGTTGCGCACGAGCCATTCGCCAAGATCACGGTCACCGACCGAACAGAACGCCACTACGCGCTTGTAACGGTCAACGTCAATTTGCTGACAGCTAACCGGCCTACCCGCGATAAAGCGATCCAGCGCGTTCGCCGCCTTGGCACCGCAACGATACTGCAAGCTATCGTCACCACGGCAAAGCTGGTCGGACTCGGGTGCATCAATACCCGACAGGCGAACGCGTTGACCATGTATCTCGATAGTGTCGCCATCAATGACGCTTGCCTGTCCCGTCAGGGTTTGTGAAAATGCAGGCCATGACGGTAACAGAGCGATAACGATTGCCAATCGTACTGCACGACGATACCGCGCAAAGTTGGAACGGGTCATGCTATTCGCGGGTTTCGCTTTACGTATTCGCAATGGGTTACTTGAATGTTGGAGAATGGGGAATATTCCGTCTGGTATCATACACCACGCGGCGAAAGTGCAGGCAGGCTTGTTTTGGAAAATGGGAAAATTACAGGGGAAGGCCCAGCGCTTTCATTTAGCGGCTCATACATCACGGTGGGCGACGACTTCTTCGCGACTGTCAAAACATGGCGACGAGTCGAAGGCATTCCCTCCGTCGCAGGCGTTGACAATATGGAAATTGTGATGACCGGAAAAGTGGTGCGCGACAGGATCGTTGCATCATGCAAGGGTTACGCAATGAACGCGCCCGAAATAACGCTAGACGCCACGCTTTTGCGGATAAGAGACTGATTCTTACTATTCGCATGGCGCTTGCGCTGTTCGCCAAACTATTCCGGTGATCTAAGGTCATGGGAGGCGATGTAAGCCTCCACGTCATCGATGCGACGTTCTTCCGCCATCTTAATTGCTTGCGCCCGCTCCGGCCCATGCGGCAATTTGTGCGCCGCGTCTAGAGCCCTGTTTGCCCGTGCTAAGCGGTCTAACACTTCCTTGGGGAATGGTTCTCGCTTTTTCATGATGCTATTCCTCCAAATTGCATCGTGGGGTAAAAGCATCCCGTCTCGAAATGTTCCTCACCTCTCAGACCGCGCCTTATTGAATTTGGGAATGCCTGCGGGTTCGCGTAGCTTCGGAAGGTCTGGCGGCCGGTCAGGATACATGAACTCTTCACCGCGCATCCATCGCCCATCAAACCTGTCCCAAAACTGAATCGCTGCAAGCTGTTCGGTGAACTCATAAACGTACCAATGTCCGTCGCGGTCAATGCGCTGGCCGGTGGGATCAAATGGGATGCTGTTCATGCGACAAACCGCACTGATGAACGCCCAATGCTCGCGAATAAAATTATCGTTGAGCGCAACGTGGTAGGGGCGAGACGCTCGCCAACGGAAGTCACCGCCACCGCGCGGGTAAAATCCCTTTCGCGGCACCATGAACTCAGGCAGCCGTGCAATGCCGTTTGCGATGCGCCGCGCCTCATCGGACGTTAGACGGCTGTGCGCATAGCAAATGCCCTGCAAGTCGTCGCGACACGGGACATAGGCAAGCGGAATGCCGTTCGCGTCGGCCACGACGAACGTATCAGCGTCGGCCCGGCGTACTGTCCAGGGCGGTGGAAAACGTCGAGTTTCCGGGGTTGACGACATGAGAACAAAATGGGAACATTATCCCACCCCGTCAAGCTGGAACTGTCCGATGCCCGCCTTGCCCGAACCGAATCCACAATCCGAAAACGATAGGCTTGATGCTGCGGCAGACGAAGCCATTGCAGCATGCGGCGGTGACATGCGAAGCACAATTCGCGCGCTGATCCTTGCGAACGAATATCTGGAATACGAAGTGGCTGAATTGTTCGTGGCCGTTTCTAAAGGCTACGCTCGCGGGCGACTTCCCAAGCGCGAGGGTAGCGATGGCTGACGTAACCTATTTCGTGGCGTTGCCTTTCACGGTCGATGACGCTGGCGAACCGGTCGCCGGCACTGGCGAGGAATTGCAAAGCCCCACCGCCGCAATGCGTCGTGCCGATACGCTATCGCGGCAACCCGGCAATATTGGTGCGGTCGCGTTTGGCCGCACGGGTGATCCCGCTGTAGGTGAATTTTCGGATGCTGTAGTGCTCGGGCAATTTGGCGGAGTGACGAATGATCTAAGCGGGCTTTACGCATGGGCTGGCGTGGTGATGACAATCGCGAACTGGCGAATGAGCGGGACAGCAAGCCTCATCCGGTGCAGCGAGGGCTTTTTGTTCTGGCAGTAGTGTTGTTTTTCGCGGTGTGGGTTGCTGCTAGTTTTGGGTAGTTGGGCAGAGATAAAATTTCAATGCATCGCAGAACGAATAACCGTCTTTCAAAAAAGGCGTTCAAACAAGAGATTCAGCGGCTACGGACGCGCCTGATCCCGTTAGGTCGCTTCGTGCATGAATTTGCAAACGATATTGGACAGCCTGACTTCTTTCGAGAAGAAAATGCTGCGGGCTTTCGTTACCAAAATCCTGACCATCGTCACTACTGTCTCATTCGAGCGGCGCGAATTGTGAGCGCGTTTAATGCCGCGATCACATTGGCAGAGTCTGGCTTTATGCAAGAGCTTCACGTCTTACTCCGCACAGCCATAGAGTATTGCTCGCAGATAGATGTAGTTCTTCTCAATCGCGTTGGATCGTCGGAGCCGCATCCCAAAGTCGAAAAGTATCTCACTGCGTTTTTTGCCGACGACAGGAGAATAGGTGGCCATCGGAGAATTTCGCTTGAGCAAGAATTTGTCCACGAGTCTCTAGGTGCACAGATCGATCAGTTTATAGGCAAAAGCGATAAGCCGACATCAAAGCTACTGTCGCAATCCTATCTCGGTCTTTCCTACTACGTGCATGGGCGATATCCGGAATCAATGGACATGTACGGTGGGCAACATGGGCATTTTCACTTGAACGGGATGCGCGACACCCCAAAAGATAAAGAGGCGATAGATATACTTGAAACCTACATCGAAACGGCGTCTCTTTCCTTTATTGGCATAGCAACTCATCTCCAATTGCGACGCGTATTAAACTCCGACCCGATAATCACCGACTGGTACCGAGATTTTCAGATGAATGGCCAGCGACCTTCAACATAACCCATGCATTTTAGGGCATCCTGATACCCAGCTAACACCCGAGGACAACGAGAAAACAGATTGCCCCGCAGAACCAAATTCAACTTCCCGGTAGATACTGGCCGACTTATGCGAGCGATTGACACGCCCGATGATATCGGGGCCGTTGTTCGCATTCATTTTGAGATTGACCGCGCGCTCACTCATATCATCGAAACGATGGTGCCCAATCCTAGTGTTTTGCGTCACCACTATATGTCGCAGCGCCTCTCCTATCTGGAATCTCTAGGCTTGCCGACAGATCGGCTTGCGCCTGCGCGCGCCATAAATGTGCTTCGCAATAAATTTGCTCATAAAGAGAAAGAGCATATTCAGGCGGCGGACATTGATGAGCTAGAGCGAGCGATTGTCAATCTACTCGGTCGGCCGATCCCATCCAATTTTGCCTTGCGACACAAAAGTTTCCGCGCGCCGCCTCGGGAATGGCGATATGACACCATGTCACCGAAAGAAAAGTTTTGTCTTCTAGGTTTCTTTTCGCTCTCAGGCATTGCAACTATTGAGCATGATTTTCAGAGACTCGCTTTCATATGTAAACCGAACCCGAATTACCCAGTACCGCATGATTCTGGATAACTTCGTGTTCAAATGCGCCGCAGTGAGAGAATGTTCCGATGCCTTCGTTTCGAAGGCGTTTGGCTAGGTACCAGACGGTTTGAGTCAAAGGGAGACAGTTGCACCTTCCAACAAGTGCGCCCTAATATCGAAATGTACCAATTCGGACGCCCGACGAACGTTGCGGCGAACAGTGATAAGTTCGGGACCAATATGGCTGACTACTACCCACTGATCGCCCGCGCCGTTTTCGGTCTCGACGCAAGTGCGCCCGGAGAAAGCCGCCGCGCCTTGTATGAGCGTGCGCGGTCGGCGCTAATTGCGCAACTGCGCAGTGTGCAACCGCCGCTCATCGAGTCGGAAATCACTCGCGAGCGGCTGGCGCTGGAAGAAGCAATCCTCATGGTAGAATCCGAGACGCGCCGTGCGCATGAAACCGTCCGGCAGCGCGTCGGTCCGGTGGCCGGGGTAGGAACCGACATTGAATTTGAGAAAGAACCTATCTGGAAACAGGCTCTCTACGCTTCGATTTCATTTCCTCCGGTCTCCGCGATCCCTGAGCAAGATGAGCGAAGGGCAATCGCCTTTCGCTTATCGCCCAGTGGGGCTCTCGATTTAAAGCCGGACAAAACAACTGATGCCTTCGATCCCGAACAATCGCAATTGTATTTGCGGCTTCGTTCGCAGTTATCGAAATTTAAGGACGACGTCCCAAGTCAAGAACGCAATCAGATCGACTCACTTATCGACGATTTTTTAGACCAGCCGCCACAATGGGAATTAGTGAAATTCAAAAAGGTGCTCTGGCTATGTGGTAACGGGCTGCGAATCTGTTTGGCTAATCATGATGCGGTTAGTTCATTGTCAGAGCCGCACTACAGTAAACTTCCCGTGGGGGTCGCGGAGGCTCTAAGAAAGCCCGTCGAAACTTGGAACGTTTTTGCTCTAGGAGATGAGGATCTAGTCCAACTGGATGCAATCCGCACCGGACCGCAAGAGCAGGCAGCAACCATTGCCCATCTCCAAGCCGCGCGCCCAATCTTAGAAATCGCAGCTGCCAATCGTGACATTACAACAGCGCGCGCAGGACAAGCGCTGACAGCAAGTTTAGCGACAGCAGACTCCTCAAGCAGCAACTTGAACACAAAGCAGGCGCAGGATGTTGCGGAAAGAACATCGCGAAATATTGTCGCCCAGTTAGTGCGCCACGCCTATTCCTCTATTCAAAGAACCGCATACCCCGAGACGGACGAAGACAGAAAACTAACGACACAGTATGAGCACGGTGTAGTAAATGGGCTCGGAAAGCGCATTGGCAGTGGTGTCGGAAACATTGCACTAGCAGCTGCGGGTGGGGCTGCGGCTAGTGCGATATATTACGCGCCGCAGATACTCGAATTTGTATCCACACACGCCGCGTTGTTTAAAGAATACAGCGCGGCTGTATATCAGAATGAACAGCTAGTTCAGATTCTGAATACGATAGAAATCCTCCGTTTAAGAGAAGAATTTGGTCGCTCATTGAAGAATGAAGATTAGCGGTCGCCACTCCGGATTACTGAGCCGCCGAGGAGATGTTGAGGCAGTACTCGTCTAGGGAGCGCGACCACCGCCGCGCCCATCAATCGTCAATCCGATAGTAACCCCCGCTGCTCCGCCTCAAGATCGCGAAGGTATCGATCCATTTCGGTTCGCACCTGACCGGCAATCGCGCGTGGATCATCGCCACCCACGATGTTGATGGTCGGGTTGAGCGTGTAGGTCCGCGTTGACGACGTGCTCGTGCTCGAACCAGCGACCGCCGCAGCGCCATCAGCGGTCAGCTTGCGCAGGGTGTCGTTGGTCTCGATCCGCCCGGTCGCTCCCGGCGTGAACAGTTCGGGTCCACGCTCGCCAACAAGATAAGTCTTGCCGCTCAACACGGGACCACCGAGCGCGCGAGCGCCTGCAATGGAGTTCGACACGAAGGGGGACTTCGCTGCGCCTGTGGCTACACCACCACCGCCACCGCGCCACATATTCGCGATGGCGCTACCGACCTGACCGGCCTTCTCAATGACGGTGCTCATGAAGCCGATGAGCCGTTGGATGCCCTCGATCACGGCGTTGACGCCCTTCGCCGCTACACCGCCAACAGCCTCGCCCCATGAGCGCCACTTCGCGCCGCTTTCGTCGATGGGGCCGAGCAAGTTGCCAAGCCATCCCACAACGCTACCGAGCGCGTCCGCCATCTTCGAGACGGTGCCCGCCGCCGGACCAAGACCCTCCATGAAGCCCTTGCCGAACGCGCCGAAGAACTCCTTGATCCCCGCCGCGTTGTTATGAATCCAAACGCCGAGCGCTGCCAACGCGCCGACAAGCAACGCGACGGTGATGCCAACCGGGTTGGCGACTAGCATCCACATTGCCGCGCCAATGGCCCGCAGCGCCACAACGGGGAACATCAGCACCGCCTTACCGAATGACAGGAGGCCCGCGCCCATTGCGGTCAGGATCGCGCCACGACCGCCGACAGCGCCAAGCACCATCGCGCCAGCGGCGAACGCCCGGATGCGCGTAGCAGCCAACGCAGATGCTGCAGCGATGCCGGCGAACGACTTAACGACACCCACCGCCATGAGGCCCGCTGCGCCGACGACGCCACCGAAGACCAACGTCGCGACGCGGCCGACAGAGCCGAGCACGAACAGCAACGGACCGGCCGCTGCGGCGGCTGCGGTCAGGGCGATGCCCATGCGGAGCAAGGCCGGATTGGCGGTCGCGAGTGACTTAGTGAAATCGGCCACGCGTTCGAAGACAGTGAGCAACTGCGGCATCACGGACTCGGTCAGGGAATTACCGAACTGCGACCACGCCGCCTCAAGGCGCTTCATCATGGCTTCCAAGCCCTGATTCATCACGCCGAAAGTCTTAGTCCCGTAACCGGGGGCCTTCTCGTTGGCATCCTTCAAGTTGCCGTCGAGGTCGGAGTCGATCAGCGTTTGGGTTCGGCTGATCTGGCGTCCCTCTGCGATGTTCGCGAGGTCTCCCGGCGCAACGCCAGCAGCCTTCAACTTCTTCAGGAAGGCAAAGATGTCGATGATGCTACCGGCGATGCCGACAACCTCATCGACGACATTCTGAATTGCTGCAAGGTCGGTTGCGCTCTTGGCGCGATACTTTGCCACCAGAGCCTTCGCGATTGCCTTCTTTTGACCCTCAGGACTTGCGCCGCCACGGGCAATCGCCGCATTGGCTTCCTTCTCGCTAAGGCTGTACTCAGTCGCACCCAATGCGTCGCTGACACCCTTACCGGTCATCGGCCTTGCATGAACGTAGTCGGAAAGCTTGATGCCGTACTTCGCAAGGGATGCTTGCCCACCCTTCGGCATCTTGATCATGCGCACGGCGAGCGAGCGCACGGCCGTTCCCGCTTCCGATCCGAGAATGCCGCCCTTGGCAAGGCCGGTGAACATTGCGAGCGACTGCTCAAGCGACGTTCCGGTTGCACCGAGAATACCACCGGCAAACTTTAGCGACTCGCTGAAGTCACGCATCGAGCCGACTGTGACGTTGGCCGCGTAGCTGAGCCCATCAACCAAGCGTTGCGTTGTCGCCCCCGCCCGCTCAACCGTATCCATCTGCAATCGATATTGCACGGCAGTCTTAGCAACGGCATTGCCAAGTTCGTTCGCCGGAAGGCCATCGGAGATTGCAGCGCCCATCATGATCGGCTTAACCGCACCACGCGCCGCTGGTACGGACATGCCCGCCTTTAGAAGCTCCGTTGTCGTCTTGATGTAGCTGATCGCGGGTCCAAGTAACGGGGCCAGACGATCCGCATCAGCGCTGATCTGGCGACTTTCGTCTTCGGTAGCTCCACCAATGGCCCGCACGGTATTTTCGGCGACGTTGCGCTCGCGAGCCTTGCGAACCATGTTCACCGCACCGAAACCCACCGGGGCCGTGATGCCCATAGTAGCGCGCGCGCCGTGCCGCCGTAGCCGCTCTAACTGCTTGTTTGTGGCCTCAATGTGCCGCTGCACGGCTAGGAATGGCGCGTTCATGCGCGAGGCTGCGGTGGCGAACACCGTTTCCAGCGAGCGGACTTGCGTCTTCGCGCCTGCGACTGCACTGGCAAGAGACGGATTCAGCTTGCCGCCGATGCTTACGTAGACGCTAAATTCCTTCGCCATATCCTATTACTCCGGGCCGTAGTCGCCACGCAGCGCAAGCACCATCGCGCCGACACGAACCGCATCCGATGGAGACAGCTTGCGCATCACGCGGCGGGGTACGCCGTAGATGTTCGCGAGTGAACGGACCACGCGATGCAGGTTGTGGCTTTCGTATCGCGCAATGGCGGCGTAATCCGTCACCACCAGCTTTTCGTATCGCACCCCGTCCACGTCGGTGACGGGGTGCTGAAGGATGATGTCGGGCGCGATCATGAGCGCGGCCAGATGTATTCGCCGTCGAACGCTGGCGGTAAGCGCACGTCCGAAAGAGACGGCGCATGAACGGCGCGACGGCCGCCGACATGGTGGACGACCTCCCGCATTTCCAGCGCGGGTGGAATCACCTGACCGAACCGGCCGTAGTGAGCGCCTGCCGGTGGAATCGGCTTGCCGGTGATGGGATCGAGCGTTGCGCGCACGGCAGTTTCCGTCTGACCAGGATGCGCTTCATCGGGCTGCGGTGGCGCATCACGATAGACGTAATGCGGGGCCGTCATGCGGTGGTCGGTGGCGGGCTGCGCCGGAGTGGTGCGGTGGGTTTGATCCACGTTGGACACCCGGCAGTCCCGCGCCTCGGCATTGATCTCGGCGATGCGGGTCAAGATGCTGGCGATCTCGTTTGCGTGGCGATCATACGCGCGAAGTAATTCCTCGCCCTCGATCCCAACTGCATTGCGCGCGGCCTCGATACGCTTCCGATGCGCCACCTCGGCGGCGACCTTCGCGGCTTCGGTCTCTGCCGCAACAGCGGCCTCATGCTCGGCGCGCAATGCGTCGATGCGGGCCTGCAAACGTTCGCCGTAACGCCGCAGCGTCGTGGCCTTATCCTCGGCCTCCGCGTGCTGCTCTTCGCTCATGACGGCAAGACCGTCAAAGACGCGAGCGAGCTTGTCATGCGTGGCGGCAAGGTCGGCTTCGGCGCGAGTGATTTCCGTAGCGATGGCTTCGCTGGTGATCTTCTTTGCCTTCGGAAAAATGGCAGACAGAATATTCATTGGTTAGTCCCTGTTACTTCAGTTTCGGAATTGGCGCATGGCGCGCCGATATGCCTGCGAGGCCGTTTCAAAGTTAGCCTCGGCCTCAAGCGTGTCGCGGGCTGTGACGCGTGCAATGGTGGCCTGCCGCCGCGCATCGTGGAGGTTCTGCGATGCAACGCGCGCGTCTCGGATTGCGCACGGGGTCATCGCCCCCTCCGATAGCGTGAATCAAGCGAGCTTAGCTGTCCGCCGCACTGGTCGGTCAGATAGTCGAGAAAAGCCGAACTTGCTTGCGGTTGCGCGACGGGCTTCGGCGTAACCGGCGCGGTGGTGGGCTTGGGCGCTACGGTGGCGGCGGGCTTCGGCAGCGGTGCTGGTTGTGCCGCTTCAAACGCGGCAGATGCACGTAGCATCCGGTGCCACGCTGAATGCTCGGCCCTCACCGCGAAGTCGAGGTCGTTCGCCATGCCGTGGCGCGCAAGGCCCCGATGATAATCGAGGCTCTGCCGCGCAAGTCGATAGGATTCCGATGCAGCCTTAACCTCGGCGAAAATGTCGTCGTTGTCGTTCATTGCGCGCCTCCATATGAATTGGCGGTCAACCACCGGTCGAGCGTATCCGCTGGATATGCAGGACGATTCCCGATGAGCAGAAACGGCGGGCCTTCGCCACGCTTGGCGAGATTGCGCATCGTGCGCGGACAGCGGCCGCAGCGTCGTGCGGCCTGAGTGCGGGAAAGAAAAGTTTTCGACATAGTTTGTCCTGAAAGGAGCCCGATGGACGATGGAATCGTCCATCGGGATAGTCTGACCGAAGGAGAAACTTGGCGTTGACGAGACAACCAAGCTGGGTCCGACTATGGGAAAGATCGGGACTGCTAACGAGTCCGGTCTGGTCACCCTTAAGCAGCGTTCTCGGCGGCGGTGGTGTTGTCGTTCGCATGCGGCTTGGGCTTGCGGGGACGCTTCACGTTGGCGTTGGCCTCGCGCTCGGAGTCGATCTCGGCGAGGATGCGCGCGCTTCCTTCGCTCGCGACAATCTGGCGGGCGCAGATTTCGACGGCGGCGGCAAACACTTCGCCCATTTCCATCTTGGCCAGCGCGGCAACCTCCGCGAGCTTCGCCGCCAGCGCCGGAGGTAGCGCCTCGACGTGAGCGGGCACGGGCAAATAGTGCCAGCCCATCGCGTTGAGCACGGCCGTGATCGACTCTAGCCCGGGAGCGTTTTTCCGACGCCAAGCCTTTATCGATGCCCGACGAATGCCACTCGCAGATTCGATTTCGTCGTAGGTCCGAAGCTGCCTCGCCATTTCGCCAAATACCAAGCGAACATGCGGGCTGACACGCACAGGTGTCGTGACGGGTCGCCGATTCTTCCGGCGGGGGCGATAGCGGTAAAGCGGACCATCCTTGTGAGGGCTGTAGATGTGGGGATGCATAGTATGTCCTGCGACGGTTGCGATGCCGCAGGGTCGGCTAAGAGGGTGTCACGCTACAGCCCAAAGGAATCGCCTATCAGCGTGCAGTGCCGCCGCCGCTAAGAAGGATTTTTCTGTAATCTGAAGAAAAACAACCTGACTTAGAATGTCATTCTCTGCCGACAGTGAGGGGTTGCGCGTCACCCGCATGGGGGAGGCCCGTCGCAGTACCTTTTTACCTTTATGCGCTGCGGAAAGAGAATAATATTCTCTTTCAATTTCGAAACGGGCGAAAGTTTCATTGGGCTGGTCGGGTCGCTCGGTGTCGTGCGTGCGGGTCGGCGTGGCCCGTCTAGACACGACTGCTCGCCGCAAACGGCATCGTTCGCATCGATCATGGATCGAAAACGATTTCAGCTTTTCGAGCTTTCCAGATTTCGCGCGATCCGCTTTGCTTCGATCCTTCAATCAACGATGCGGTTGATTGAGCGCACCGTCACCGCTTCCCGCGCGTCGTCGATCAGCGCCGCGTCTGCGCTCGCGACACACTCATTGTCTCCATCGTCGTTCGCTTCGGTGATCGTCAAATAAAATGCAAGAATCCGATGACGGTCTTTGGGTCCGCGCCACCGACGCAGCGGTCTCGTGGGCGGTGGATGTGCGACGCATCGCGCGCATGATCCGGCTGCTCGGGCACGGAGTCTCCTCGCACGCTAGCTGACCTTCTACCGAGAAGCAGTCAGCCCGCCTTGAATTTTCTCGGTCCAGTTACCCAAAACCACTTTGGTTGCTTTCTGCCAACGAACCATATTTTAAGATAAATATCGTGCTTCAAGCTGCCTCCCCAATCGAAATGATACTGGTCACTAAATAATAAGTGGCTGGGTTCATGTGGCTTAAGATGAATGTTGCACCCCATGGAGGGGTCTTCGGGCGATTCAGAATCTATTTCTTTGCGGGTGAATGGGATCACCCAACCGGCAATCCTTCTCTTGGACCCACGCGAGTTCATAATAACTGATTGTCAGAGGATTCTTTGACTTGTTGAGAATCGTCAGAGTATTGCCGATCTCTTCTGAACCGGTGAGTGCAGCATCAACAGTGACACTCACTCGCCTCTCTCCAACAAATTCATATAGCTTGATAGCCGCCAAGACAGCACTTATCCAAAATGCGACTTCGCCTTTATCCATCATTTCCCCTATCGCCCCGATCAAATATCTTGCAAGACCGGTTGCGGTATGCGCGCGATCTCGCTCGGAAGGTCCATGGTCGCGATCTCCGCTGCCAACTTCTACGACGTCTTGGACGTAACTGAGTGGCAATGCTTTGGTCTTACGCAACCCGGGATTGATTTTTGCGAACCCCCGCCCGAAAGTAGTCTCGGGCTGGGAGAAAACTCAATGAAGAAAATGATCGCGCTTGCTTCGCTGGCAACTGCATTGCTGGCGTCCACCGTCGCGCGCGCGGACTATGAGGGGCGAATTGTCGGCAACTGGGTTACGTCGGCGACTGAGGATCGCTTCGGTGATGGCGGGAGATATACCGCCGTCGCGATCAGCGAGAATTACGCTTTTGGGGTCAGGTGTCTCGACAAGGCGTTCAGCTATGCCGTGCTGCCAATAGGCGACAAGACACGCGAAAAGACGCTGTACAAATTCAAGTTCCGCGTTGATCGCGGCAAAGTCTACCAAGGCGCAGGCCTCGCGATTGGAGAGAAGATTGTCCAGGTTTTGGCCGACCCCGCACTCACAGCCGATCTAACCACCGGGAAGGAACTCGCGATTCGGCAAGAGGTGGATGGCGTCTCCGAAACTCACATCATCAAACTGCGAAGTAGCAGCAAGGCCTTGCGTGATGTGCTCGCCCAATGCCCACCGGCTAAACAGCCGGTGCCTCGTTTCGACGATGACGGGAGCATCAACATGGATTCGTTGAAAGCAAAATAGACGCGGCACCGGATCGCGCGTATTGCGCCGTTACGCGTCAGTCGTCTCCGCAACATCCCGCTCGACCCAAGCCGCCGCTGCCAACAGCGTGGCAAGGATGGATGCTGGCGGTGGTTGCCACAGGGACCGGCCAGCCTTGGCGAACATTGCCTGTGCCGCCGGGCTATCGCGGTAGCGTACCGGTTCGATGGTCAGGGTGATCGGCGCGCCGAGCCTCGACTCAAGCCATGCCTTCAGCGCGGCCGGACCACCGACGATGGTCGGGAAGTAGTGGCCGGTGCTCTTGGGGCCCCGCGAGCCGATGCGGCGGTAGGAGAACTTGCGGGGCGAGAAACTGGGTACGATTCCCTTATTACTACTAAATAGGGAATCGTACCCAGTTTCGCTTACTCCGTTACCGCGACCTTGACGCTCCGAAAGGTCGGGGAAGGCCACGGCGACATCGCGCCGGTTACTAAGGATGATGCCCTCATCCGACATGTCCCCCACCGCCCCGGGGTCTACGTCACCCCACGATACGGACTCGTTAACCGGCACGGGCAGAAGCACGTCCGAGACGATATCGAGAAAGCACGGCGCGCCTCGACGGTGCGGCCGTAACCGTCCCACCGCCTGCAACAGGCCGCGCTCCGTGCCTTGCGAGCGGTGTGCTTCAGCCATGTGGTGCGCGTGGTAATCGACATGGCAGCGATGCTCCGCGCCGGTCGCCAGTTGAACGGCAACCGGATGCCTGCCGTAATACTTTCCCATCGTCACCACCGGACGCCCACCAAAGACCTCAGCCTTCGCCTCAGCCGCCGCAGGCTTAATGTATGGCCGCCCAATGACGATCAATCCGGCAACGCGCTCCATTGAGTTGAGACCGGCCAAGGCACCGAAATGGGCGGTGACCGTGACGTTCTTCGGCAACTTGCCCCGAATTTTTTCCAGAAGCCCCTTGTAGGTGATGAGGCCGATATCGGCGGGGTATGCCATCGCGGCGCGCATTCGGATGTACCGGAGAATGTCGCGCTCATTCTCAGGCTTGTCCTCGCCGTACAGACCGACCTTTCCCATCGTGACCGACGCGCCGAGAATCTGCCGCACATGAACGTGGTCCGACCACCGGGCGGTGATGTCTGCCTTCTCGACCACATCGACGAACCCACCACTGGCCACGGATGGGCCCAAAACTTCCACAGACGGCGCGGTGGCATCCAGGAGCAACATCGGTGCCCGCCACGAGGCATGCACGGAACGGAGCGAGCGCAGCGTGATCTTTTCTGCGCCCGTGACCTTGATGCGCGCCCATTCCGGCACGTCATCGTAATCGCCTTCGCATAGAAAATCAGCAATCTCATCCCATAATGACGACAGGGTGCGCGCGGTGGCGAATACATCCTTATGCTCCTTCGCGACCTCGGCCATTTCATCATCCGGCATGCCGGGCCAAATCACGGTGGCATCCAAGGCGCGAATCTCAAGCGATGAAAACCAACCGGCTTGCTCCATCGAAATTCCGTGATCGAGAAGCGCGCCCCGTGACAGCGGACCGGAGCCATTCGCGCGAACGGCTGCATGTAGCGCCTCTCGACCGGTGACCAAGGCGGTGCGCTCGTCATACCTGAGCGTGTCTGACGTTGGCGTGGTCAACAGCGATTCGACATCGATAACTTGCGGCTCTTCGATGCTCGCCTCGTGGAATTGCTCATCGACAACAACGGCGTCGGGTTGCGGGATAAAGTCTGGCCGGTGGATCATGAGTAGCGATGACGGGATAATCCACATTTGCGGATTGCGCGTGCGCTGCCATTCCACGCCGCACTTGTCGGCAAACGGACATGTTCCGGCTGGGCTTGCACAGACGGCCCTGCGAACGCCGATGCCAAGAGATTCCGCCGCCGCCCTGGCCTTCAGGTTGAGGCACATATCCTTGGCAGGGTCGCGCGGGTCCTTCTGCTTCGCACCATGATAGACGGCGACATTGATACCCTGCGCTCGATACTTGGCGGCGATCTCTTCTAGAACTTGGTGCTCCGGTGCGGCGTAGACGACTTGTCGATAGCGGCGGACATGCTTGGCGATGGTCAGGATGGCAGTGTGAGTCTTTCCGATGCCCGTCTCGACACGAACACTCCACGCCACAGCGCGGGGCAATAGCTTGGTACGGCGCGGCGCATTGGCTTCCAGTTCAAACGCCCGCAGGCGTGCGCCGTATGCCGGAACAATTTCATCGAAAAAGGAATTGATAACGCTTCCTACCTTTTCCTCGGCTTCGGCAAGTGGAAGGCGACTATCGGCGGACGCCATCATCGCCAACGCCACCGCAGGGGCAGCGGCCGGTGTGACCGGCGCAACCGGCGCGGGCTCAATCTTGATGAGCCGCTTGGCCCGTTCCTTCCGCGCGTCGGTCACGACGCGGCCTTTAGCACGTCGTTCATGTCCCCATGCTCCGGCGTGGCGAACAGGACCTCGCGATCAGCCTCTTGCCATCGCCGCGCGCATTCCGCAGAGGCGTGGACGTTTGCCTTATTGAGGTCGCCCGTGTTGTCGTCCCGCTCGCGAAAGATCGTCAGCGACTGGACGCCAGCCAACACCGGAAAGGCCGCGATAGCGCCAGCCGACCCGAGGCACCATGCTGGCAAAAGGTCCACATACATGCCGGACAGCGTTGACTCGATGCCCTCGCCAATGTGCAAGCCGGTAGTCACACCATCGTCGGGCGACAACTTGATCGCCGCACCCTTGGCGCGCCCGAGCATCATCTTTCCGATCTTCGCGCCCTCCGGCGTCAGAAACGTCCTATGGATGCCGCAAGCCTCATCAGTGATGATGTCGCGAAACAGCGCCACCATCATCCGGGGACTGGCGCAAAACCGGATAACGTCACCGGCCACACCATCCGGTAGCGTGATGCAGCGAGATGCGAGATACGTTTCGACCACCGTTCCGCGCGGGTCCACCGACCGATTCCAGTATGACATTGCGCGCGCGATGCGCGCCGCCTCATCGTCGTCGGTGGTGGGGCGTAAGACGATCTCCGGGGGGGCTGGGGCCGTGTCCGGCCTCGGCGAACCAAGGAAGTCCCGCGCGGTGTCCAGCGCGTCACGGAACTCGCAATCGTGCGCGTGCATGATCAATTCAAACGGTCCACCGCCTTCGCTGATCTCGTGATCGCACCATGAACCGGCCTTCGATCCGGCGATCACGACGGCAAGACTTCCCTTCCGGCCGAACCGCAACTCTCGACGGTTCGACATGCGGCGGTTGGGTTCGCCGAAAAGGTAACGCGCAAGGTCGCCCATGCTGGCCGATAGCTCGGCGCGGATAGTGGCGATATCGTCCACGATCAAGCCGCCTTGTGAAAGCAACCACCGGCCTTGAGCCAATCGAAGACCTGCTCAAGCCGCGCAAGCGGCGTTCCGTTCGGGAAGCGCGCCGCGAGAATGATGCGCAATTCCTCGGCGAACAGTTCGCAGCCGAGCCCCTTACGCGGATAGAATGTGACGTTCCAGAACTTGCCACCGGAGCGGCCGGACCCGACGATTCGGCACTTCGCGTCCGGGTTTCGGCGAAACCACTCATCGGTGATTTCGAGGTCGCACGGGTTACGCGCTTCATACAGAAGCTTTTGATGGTACGGATCGCGCGAGAGCGGAACGCGGCGGCGAGAGTTGTGACTTGCGTGATGTGCGGTGGTGATATATGCCATGGTCATCTTTCAGAGATACTTGTTTCGACTTCGCATCAGCCGCGCCCGCCAGCGCGGCTTTTGCATTTATGCGGCGGTGGTGGCCTTGCCACCGGGGCGGATGCGTTGTTCCTGCATCCACTCCGACAAATCTCGGCGCGTAAACATTGTCGTCGCCCCAACCTTCATAAAGACGGGGCCGCGTCCCTGCTTACGCCACCGATGCAGCGTCTTGACGCTCTTGCCGATGAAGTCCGCGACCTCGCGTTCGGTGAGAAGAATTTCGTCCATGGTTGAGTCCTGTCTGGTGTTCGGTGAGCGTAGTTGAGCATGGGTGTCCGAGGCTGTCGGGGGTGTTTTGGTATCTCTTGAGGCAAGCCATTGACGGGTAAGGAAAACTTTCTTTCGAAAGGCCGTTGACAGCATGAAAAAGGGCCCCGAAGGGCCCTTTGGTGGCGTCAGGCGGCGTCCGCCATCTCGGGCGGTGCTTCGTCAAATTTGCCGCTTAAGAGCGCCGCCGCATAGTATCGAAGGGCCCGCTCGCAAAGGCCGGTGTCCGTTGGCCCGAGAATGTTCTCATCGTGCTCCGCAATCGCGTCAGCGAGTTCGATGGCGCTATACGCGACGATGGTGGATGTGAGTTCGTCCATTGGTCTTCCTCATGTTTGCCCAGCGGGCTGTGAACACGCGGCTTATGCCGCGCGCTATCGGTGTGATGAAAAATGCGGTGGGAGAGCGGAGGGCTGCGCCGGTCTGGCGGTTTGCCAGCGCCGGATAAATCCCTTTGCCTTCAGGGAGCGGCGTTAGGCCGGTTTGCCAGCCTAAGCTATTGATATTGCCCGATGGCCGAATCCTGCTGGGATCGCCATCCGGCGCGACTGCCGCGAGGAACCGCCGCTGCGGCGCGCGTTGTCCCGGCATGGCCGCATAATCCGAAAAACCGTGAAATTAACAGGCAATCCAAGCCGGATCAGCACATTTCGCCGGCGGGGCCGCACGACAAGCCGGAATTGACCGACAGGCCGAAGACACCCGGCGGCGCACTCCCCGACGAGGATCAGCCGTCGGTCGAAGGCCCGACCGGCTAAGCACCTTTTGAACGTGCCCCGGACGCAGGTTGTCACACGTCTCAGCTGCCATGGTCGCGTGGCAGCCTTTGCCGCGTCGACAATCTCCTAGTGACGAACGCCCTCGCGATCGAACAAGGCCATCAGCGTGCCGCTCATGGTGGCCACCAGCTTCCGCTGACCATCCTCTATCGCATAGGCCTGCGCATCGCAGACGGTGATGGTGCGGCCGGGTTTGACCACCCGCGCATGGAAGACGAAATGTTCGCCGCGCGCCGGCGCAAGCAGATTGGTCTTGAATTCGACGGTGAGCACCGCCGCATCCGCCGGCATCAGCGAAAACGCCGCATATCCACATGCCGAATCCAGCGCGGTGGTGATGATGCCGGCATGGGTGAAGCCGTGCTGCTGGGTATAGGCTTCAACATACGGCATCCGCAGTTCGATCTCTCCCGCGGTCAATGCCGCAATCTCGATGCCGAGCGTCGCCATCGCGGTCTGCCGTTCGAAACTCGCGCGCACGCGGGTGTCGAAGTCCAGGTCCTTGGGAACGAAATGCGTCATCGCGCGGCTACCTTCGGTTCATGCGTCAGTCTCAGTGACGAGCAGCCGTAGTCGTTTGCGCACATCATCGTCTTGGAAAAATCGGACAGCGGAGCCGGCCATCCGCAATCGCGCGCGCGCGCGAAACCGCCCGGGAGACACCCCGGCGTGCCGCACTACATTCGCGGTCAGATGCGCCTGATCTGAATAACCGGATCTGGCGGCGATCTCGGCAAGGCTATCGTCGCCCTGCGCAATGTCCGCCAGCGCGGCGCTGAATCGGCGCACCGTGGCAAAGCGCTTCGGGGCGAGACCCGTGCGATCGCGGACGCGCCGCTGCAAGGTGCGCGGCGCGATATCCATCGTCGCCGCGACATCGCGGATTCTCATGCCCGGATGCTGCGTGATTGCCGGCAGGGCCTCTCCAGACGCTCGTCGCGCAGCGGCCGCGTCGCGCCCGGTCGGCGCCAATTGAGATGAAAGACGATCGACCCACGCGTCCAGCGCCGTGACGACAGTGTCGAGCAATCCGTCGGCTTCGAAACTCGCACCGAAGGCGTTCACCAATGTCTTCAGTACATCAACCGAAGGTGCCGGCTGGAGCGGCTGGCAGCGAACGCCGATCAGCCAGCCGTGCAGGCCGGCATGCCGCCGGCGGCGGCCGAAGCGCGGCGGAAGATGAACCGCCTTCCATCGTGGCACGCCTTCAGGCATCGCCCCTTGGCCGGACGGCGAACGTCCGAGCAGTGCGATCTCCGAGAACGGCGACGCGAACAGATTTTGATCGATCCCCGCCAGCCGTCCGCAATCCCGCAGAATGAAAAGATGATCGACGAACGAGGCATGACGCTCGAGCGGGCGCAATTCGGCATAGACGGGGAAACGCGTCGACATTTCAATTCATCGGCGAATGCATATGGCCGGACTATACGAGCACGGCGAGCCATTGTGAGCCTCGACACCCCCAACTGCAACGTGGCGCTGCCCCGATAGCTCGATCACCGCCACGACCGCTCCGCGACCAAGTGCGGCACCGCGCAAATCACCCTCGACAATCCCGGCATTCCCTGTTGAATGGATTCTCTCGCCTGCAACCATCAACAAGCTATTCCGGAGTGAAACACGATGTTTTCCCACGTCATGATCGGCACCAACGACCTGGATCGGGCCAAGACGTTCTATGACAAGCTTCTCGGCACGCTGGGCGTCCCGCCGGCGGTGGTTGATCGGCATCGGATTTTCTACCGCACCAAGACCGGCACCTTCGCGGTTTCCAAGCCCATCGACGGCGAACCGGCAACCCACGCCAATGGCGGCACCATCGGCTTCCTGGCGAAGTCGCAGGAAGAGGCCGACGCATGGCACGCTACCGGGATCGCGAACGGAGCCACCACCTGCGAGGACCCGCCGGGCGTGCGCGACAACGGCGCTGTAAAGCTCTACCTCGCTTATCTGCGCGATCCGGACGGCAACAAGATTTGCGTCCTGCATCGCGTCCCCTGATACCGGGATCCATCGTATTTAAACAAAGTTCGAGGGGGCCCCGGTGCAATGGGTCCCCTCATTGCTGTATGGAACAAAATCGGCGCGAGGCAGTGGACCTGAGCGCCGTCTCTCGCGTAGAGAGGGGCAACCAAAACTCCCGTTCCGGGGATGGCCGGTCCGCGCGCCATCTTCTCTGTCCCATTCCAAAGGTTATCGATGAGTCGATTCAAAGAACCCAGCTTTGCCGATCGTCAGAAGGCGGCACAGCAAGCCAAGAAGGACATTTTGAATAAGTTCCGCGCGCAGCCCGGACTTGACGATCCGGCTGTCAAGCAGCGCCAGGCCGAACGCGCCACGCAGGCCGCCGCCCGCGCCGAGAGCAAGCGGCTGCGCGAGATCGCCAAGGCCGAGGAAGCGGCACGTCAGGCCGAAGCCGCACGGCTTGCCGCCGAGCAACTCGAACGTGAGAAGGCGGAAGCCGCCGCGCGCGAGGCCGAACTCGAGGCGGAGCGCAAAGCTGCTCGCGACGCGCGCTATGCGGCGCGCAAGGCGCGAGGCAAGAAGAAATAATCGCGGAGATCGGACGCGATGCCGCCAGCGAGTTGCGGCATCGTTATCGATCATGCGCAGCTATTTCTTCATCTCATCCTTTTTCATCATGTTGTCGTGTTTCATGCCGTCCTTGGACATCTTGTCCTTGGACATGTTGTCTTTTGACATCTTGTCCTTCGACATCGTCGTGGTCTTCATGCCGCTATCCTTGCTCATCTTGTCCTGCGCCAAGGCGGGGCTAAGCGTCAGGCCGAGGGCGATGACGGAAACGGCAGACGCAACGCGGATGCGTGAAATCATGACAATGTCCTCCTGTTGAAACGCCGCATGAAGCGGCCGCAACAGGAGCTACGCAGAGAAATCCGGATTGTTACGCCGGAACTCAGACCTTGATTTGGGCCTTGGCGGCCTTGCTCCGCTTGGCGTTGAGTGCCGACGCCACACGGCTGACCGGCGGACGGCCCAGCAACACGCTCATCTGATTGGTCGCGGCAAGCAGCTTGTCCATGTTGACGCCCGTCGCGATGCCCATACCTTCCAGCATGTAGACGACATCTTCAGTCGCGACGTTGCCGGTCGCGCCGGGTGCGTAGGGACAGCCGCCGAGACCGCCCGCGGCGGAATCGATCACGAACACGCCCTCCTCCATGCCGGCATAGAGATTGGCGAGCGCCTGTCCGTAGGTGTCGTGGAAATGCATCGCCAGCTTTGCCATCGGCACATCGCCGCCGACAGCGCGCAGCATCGCTCGCGCTTTCGCCGGCGTACCGACACCGATGGTGTCGCCAAGCGAGATTTCGTAGCAGCCGAGATTCCACAGCGTTTCTGCAACACTCACGACGGCGGCGGGCTTCACCTCGCCGTCGAACGGACAGCCGAGCACGCAGGACACGTAGCCGCGCACCTTGATGCCGTCGGCTTTCGCGCGCGCCAGCACCGGCTTGAAGCGTTCGATGGATTCCGCGATCGAACAGTTGATGTTGGCGCGTGAAAATCCTTCCGAAGCGGAGGCAAACACCGAGACGACTTTCGCACCGGCGGCAATCGCGGCCTCGTAGCCCTTTTCGTTCGGCACCAGAACGTGAAACTCGCCGTCGAGATGGCCGGCCGCGCGCAGCACCTGATCGGAGCCGACCATCTGGGGGATAGCCTTCGGCGATACGAAAGCGCCGACCTCGCAGGTGGTCAGGCCAGCCGCGACCAGCGCTTCGACAAAGGCAACGCGCGCCTCGACGCTCACCGATACCTTTTCGTTCTGCAGGCCGTCGCGCGGCCCCATCTCGACGATCTGAACCCGATCGCTCATTGCGGCTTATGTCTCCGTCGGCTCGATCTCGGCGAGTTCGACACCTTCCTGCACGATATCGCCGACCTTGCAGTTGATGCGCTTCACCACACCGGCGAACGGCGCGCGCAAGGTCTGCTCCATCTTCATCACTTCCAGCGTGAGGATCGGCGCACCCTTCTCCAGCGTCTCACCTTCCTTCGCCAGCAGCGCCACCACGGTGCCGGGTAACGGTGCGACGATACGATCCTCGCCGACATGCTCGTCGTCGCCACCGCTGAACGGATCGGCCCATGTAAATTCGAACCGTCCATTGCGCGTGCGCACATAGACATCGCGTCCATCGAGTTCCGCGACGGCATGGCTGCGCGCGCCGTCGAGCGAGACCGCGAACACGTTGTCGCCCTCGGCGTTGAAAGCGAAATCGATCTGGTGGCCGTCGATCTCCAGCGCCGACGCGCCACCGCCATAGCGGCGCGCGATGGTCAGTTCAGTGCCCGGCCCTTGCTTGAAGGTGAACACGCGATGCCGCTGGCCGACCGGCATCCAGCCATCGGTCTGCCATGGCGATTGCACGTCGGCGCGCATCTCCTGCCGTTCGTGAGTCAGGATGGCCGCGACCGCCGCCGCCAGTTCAAGCGCGCCCGGCGCGGGAGGCTTGGGCGTCAGATCTTTCAGATGCCGCTCGATAAAGCCGGTATCGATCTTGTTCTTGCGGACGTCAGGATGCGTGATCAGCGCCGACAGGAACGGAATGTTGGTGACGACACCGCGCACGTCCGTCTCTTCAAGACCGCGATTGAGCCGGTCGATGGCGACGTCGCGCGTCGGCGCCCAAGCAATCACCTTGGCGAGCATCGCATCGTAATGCGGCGACACGCTGCTGCCCTGCCGATAACCGGCGTCGATCCGCAAGCCACCGACCTCTTCCGGCGTGCGCCACGTCTTGATGCGGCCGACCGACGGCATGAAGTTCTTGTCGGGGTTTTCCGCGTAGACCCGCGCCTCGATGGCGTGGCCGTTGAGCTTGAGTTGATCCTGCGTCATCGGCAGCTTCTCGCCGAACGCAACACGCAACTGCCACTCGACCAGATCGACACCGCTGATCAGTTCGGTCACCGGATGCTCGACCTGCAAGCGCGTGTTCATTTCGATGAAGAACACTTCCTTGCCATCGGAGACAAACTCGATGGTGCCGGCGCCGACGTAGTTCACCGCGCCGGCTGCCTTGCGCGCGGCTTCGCAGACCTTCTCGCGCTGCGCGGCATTAAGTGTCGGCGACGGCGCTTCCTCGATCACCTTTTGGTGGCGACGCTGCAAGGTACATTCGCGCTCGAACAGCGACAGCAGATTGCCGTGGCTGTCGCCGACGATCTGCACTTCGATGTGACGCGGGTTCTGAACGTATTTCTCGACCAGCATCCGGTCGTCACCGAACGCCGCCTTGGCTTCGCGCCGCGCGCTCTCCAGCGCCGCCTTCATCTCGGAAGCCTCGCGCACCACGCGCATGCCACGTCCGCCGCCGCCGGCCGATGCCTTTACCAGCACCGGATAACCGGCCTTCTCGGCCGCCGCCGCCAAGGTCGCATCGTCCTGCGCCTCGCCGTGATAGCCCGGCACCAGCGGCACGCCGGCCTTTTCCATCAGCAGTTTGGAGCCGGACTTCGAGCCCATCGCCGTCATCATCGCAGCGGTCGGGCCGACGAACACCAGGTTGGCATCGGCGCAGGCCTGCGCGAATTCGGCATTCTCGGAGAGGAAGCCGTAGCCGGGATGGATCGCTTCCGCGCCGGTCTGCTTCGCCGCCGCCAGCACGCGTTCGATATTCAGATAACTGTCGCGCGCTCGCGCCGGGCCGAGCAGCACGGCATCGTCGGCCATCGCGACATGAACCGCATCGGCATCTGCTTCGGAATAAACCGCGACGGTGCGCAGGCCCATCGCCTTAGCGGTACGAATGACGCGGCAGGCGATCTCACCGCGATTGGCGATCAAGAGCGTCCGAAAACGCCGGTAGTGTGCAGACCCAGCCATCATTACATCCTGAAAATACCAAAGCGGGTCGGCTCGATCGGTGCGTTCGCCGCCGCCGACAGACCGAGACCCAAAACCAGACGTGTATCGGCGGGATCGATCACGCCGTCGTCCCACAGCCGCGCGGTCGCGTAATAGGGGCTGCCCTGCTTCTCATATTGCGCGCGGATGGGCGCCTGGAATTCGCGCTCCTCCTCCGCCGACCACGTGCCGCCCTTGGCCTCGATGCCCTCGCGGCGCACCGTGCTCAACACCATCGCCGCCTGCTCGCCGCCCATCACCGAGATGCGCGCGTTCGGCCACATCCACAGGAAGCGCGGCGAATAGGCGCGGCCGCACATACCGTAGTTGCCCGCGCCGTAGGAGCCGCCGATCACCACGGTGAATTTCGGCACCGATGTCGTCGCCACCGCCGTCACCAGCTTGGCGCCATCGCGTGCGATGCCGCCCGCCTCGTACTTCTTGCCTACCATGAAGCCGGTGATGTTCTGCAGGAACACCAGCGGAATATTGCGCTGACTGCACAGTTCGATGAAGTGTGCGCCCTTCAGCGAGCTTTCGCTGAACAGGATGCCGTTGTTGGCGACGATGCCGACCGGATAGCCCCAGATATGCGCGAAGCCGCAAATCAGCGTCTGGCCATAGAGTTTCTTGAACTCGTCGAACTCGGAGCCGTCGACGATCCGCGCGATGATGTCACGCACGTCGAAGGGCTTGCGGTTGTCCGCCGGCACCACGCCGTAGATTTCCTGCGGCGCGTAAAGCGGTTCGCGCGGCGTCTGCCATCCGGAGACATGGCGCGGCGACTGCTTCAGCGTGCTGACGATCTTGCGCGCGATGCCGATGGCGTGACGATCGTTCTGCGCATAGTGGTCGGTGACGCCGGACTGGCGTGAATGCACATCGGCACCGCCGAGTTCTTCCGCCGTCACCACCTCGCCGGTCGCGGCCTTCACCAGCGGCGGGCCGCCGAGGAAAATGGTGCCCTGATTGCGCACGATGATGCTCTCGTCGGACATCGCCGGCACGTAAGCGCCGCCGGCGGTACAGGAGCCCATCACGATGGCGATCTGTGCGATGCCCTGCGCCGACAGATTGGCCTGATTGTAGAAGATGCGGCCGAAGTGGCGCTCGTCGGGGAAAATCTCGTCCTGCTGCGGCAGGAACGCGCCGCCGGAATCCACCAGATAAATGCACGGCAGGTTGTTCTGCCGCGCAATGTCCTGGGCGCGTAAATGCTTCTTCACCGTCATCGGGTAGTAAGTGCCGCCCTTGATCGTCGCATCATTGGCGACGATCACGCATTCGCGCCCGGAGACGCGGCCGACGCCGGTGACGACGCTCGCCGCATGCACATCGCCGCCGTAAAGGCCGTTAGCTGCCAGCGGCGACAATTCGAGAAATGCCGTGCCGGGGTCGATCAAGAGATCGACGCGATCACGCACGAACATCTTGCCGCGCGAGGTATGGCGCTGGCGCGACACCTTGCCGCCGCCACCCGCGACCTCGTTCAGCTTGTCCTTCAGCTCCGCCACCAGCGCGCGCATCGCGTCGGCGTTCTGGGTGAAATCCGGAGAATTCGTTGCAATATTGGAATGAAGCGGCATGACGTCCAGAGGGTTACGAGTGAACGGCCTTTACGAGGGAGCGACCTTGGATAATGACCGCCGCCATGTTGTCATTGCGGCGCCACCTCGCGCAACCGGTACTTTCGGGTCTGGTGGGAAACGCCGTATTTTCCAGCTGCCCGCAGCGGAGAGAACAATGTTTCCGCCGGGTAAAGTATCACCTGCGACCGGCGCACGTGCAAAAGCACACACTCGTCCGACCGGGGAGCGAGCCGGCCGATTCAATCAAATGCGATCATTCAAGCGGAGTGGATCAGTGTGTTCGGATCTAGTGCGTCCAGGGATCGGTGCGGCGGAAGGCAAAATTGTCGGCGTAGGCCGCCTGCCGGCGCGCCCGCTCCTGCGGTTCGATCACCTGATAGGCGATGCCCTTGCGCTCGCAATAGGCTACGGCCTCGTCCTTGGTGGCGAACCGCAAAGTCAGTTGCTGCTTCATGTCGCCCGAACTGGTCCACCCCATCAGCGGTTCGACCATGCGCGGCTGCTCGGGCTCGTAATCGAGCTGCCATTCCTTGCTCTTGGCAAAGCCGGATTGCATCGCGTTCTTGGCGGGTTTAAAAATACGTGCGGTCATGACGTGGCGTGGCCTGCTGATTCGCGTTTCGACGACAACCGGATAAGGACGAGCACCGGCTCGCGCCGCCCGTCACACGCCGGATCGCGGGCTGAACACCGACCATCGACGTGTGGCTGATGCTATAGTCCGTCCGTAGCCTTGTGACAATCTCGACGACATACTACCTGCCGGCAACCTGACGTTCCGCTCCATTCCAGACCTTGACCGACGGCGCCCCATGGATATCCACGCAACCTTGCCTCCCAAAGGCCGCGATCTGCGGCTCGACCTGTTTCGCGGCATCGCCAACTGGGCGATCTTCCTCGACCACATCCCTAACAATGTGGTGAACTGGATCACGACGCGGAATTATGGCTTCAGCGACGCCGCCGATCTGTTCGTCTTCATCTCGGGCTATACCGCGTCGTTCGTCTACGCCAAGATGATGCTGGATCGCGGCTTCGTGGTGGGGGCCACGCGCCTGTTCAAGCGGGTGTGGCAACTCTATGTCGCCCACGTCGTTCTGTTCGTGATCTACATCGCCGCAATCGGCTACGTCGCGCAGCGTTATAGCGACGTCGAGATCATCAACGAGTTCAACGTCGCGGGCCTGATCGAAAATCCGATTCAGACGCTGATCCACGGCCTGCTGCTGTCCTTCAAGCCGCTCAACCTCGACGTGCTGCCGCTCTACATCGTGCTGATGGCGTTCTTCCCGCCGGTGCTGTGGATGATGCTGCGCAAGCCCGACCTTACCATGCTCGCCTCGCTGTGCCTCTATTTCGCGGCCCGCCACTACGGCTGGAACCTGCGCGGCTATCCGGCGGGCGAATGGTACTTCAATCCCTTCACCTGGCAGTTGCTGTTCATGTTCGGCGCGTGGTTCGCGCTCGGCGGCTCGACGGCGTCACGCTCGGTGATCAACTCGCCGATCCTGCTCTATTTCGGCGGGGCCTATCTGATCTTCGCGCTGATCATGACCATGGCCGGGCGCTTCCCCGACTTCGGCGCGCTGTTTCCGTCGTGGCTCTATGACGCCTTCAATCCCAACGACAAAACCTACCTCGCGCCCTACCGCGTGCTGCACTTCGTCATCATCGCCTTCTTTGTCACGCGCTTCGTGCCGAAGGAGTGGCCCGGTCTGGAATGGAAGGTGTTCGAGCCGGTGGTGAAATGCGGCCAGCAATCGCTGGCGGTGTTCTGCGTCGGCGTGTTCCTGTCGTTCGTCGCACACTTCACGCTGATCATGAGTTCGGGCTCGTTTCTGGCCCAAGTTGTGGTCAGCGCGGCGGGCATCGCCATCATGACGATCGTGGCCTACTACATCTCCTGGTCGAAACAGCAGGACAAGCCGCGGCCCAAGCCGGCCGCAACCGCGAGCACGCCGTCGCAGGCACCCGCAGCGCCGGCCAAGCGCGCCGATGCAGCGTAACAAAACGAACCTTCGTCATGCCCGGACTTGATCCGGGCATCCATCTTCTTCAAGAACGATGGATTGCCGGGTCAAGTCCGGCAATGCCGTTTCCGTCAAAACGTGAAGCGCGTTAGCTGCGCAGCCCCGGCGCTTCAACGCCGGTGCGGGCAACGTATTCGGTGTAGCCACCGCCATACTGGTGGATGCCGTCCGACGTCAATTCCAGTACGCGATTGGAGAGCGCGGCGAGGAAATGCCGATCGTGCGAGACGAACAGCATGGTGCCCTCGTAGTCCGCCAGCGCCGCGATCAACATTTCCTTGGTCGCCATGTCGAGGTGGTTGGTCGGCTCGTCGAGAACCAGAAAATTCGGCGGATCGAACAGCATCAGCGCCATCACCAACCGCGCCTTCTCGCCGCCCGACAATACGCGGCACCGCTTCTCGACATCGTCCCCGGAAAAGCCGAAGCAGCCGGCAAGCGCGCGTAATGAGCCCTGCCCCGCCTGCGGAAACGCATCTTCCAGCGACTGGAAAACGGTGCGCTCGCCGTCGAGCAGATCCATCGCGTGCTGCGCGAAGTAGCCCATCTTGACGCTGCCGCCGAGCGCCACCGTGCCGGCATCGGGCTCCGTCGCACCCGCCACCAGTTTCAACAGCGTCGATTTGCCAGCGCCGTTGATGCCCATCACGCACCAGCGTTCCTTGCGACGGACCGCGAAGTCGAGATCCTGATAGATGCTCCGGCTGCCATAGCCCTTGTGAACGCGCTTCAGGCTGACGACATCCTCGCCGGAACGCGGCGCGGTCGGAAAATCGAACAGCACGGTCTGGCGTCGGCGCGGCGGCTCGACGCGCTCGATCTTGTCGAGTTTCTTGACGCGGCTCTGCACCTGCGCGGCATGCGAGGCGCGCGCCTTGAAGCGTTCGATGAACTTGATTTCCTTGGCGAGCATCGCCTGCTGCCGCTCGAACTGCGCCTGCTGCTGCTTCTCGTTCAGCGCACGCTGCTGCTCGTAGAATTCGTAGTCGCCCGAATAGGTCGTGAGCGATCCGCCGTCGATCTCGACGATCTTGCAGACAATCCGGTTCATGAAGGCGCGGTCGTGCGAGGTCATCAGCAGCAGGCCGTCATAACCCTTGAGAAACTGCTCCAGCCAGATCAGGCTTTCGAGATCGAGATGGTTCGACGGCTCGTCGAGGATCATGGCGTCGGGCCGCATCAAGAGAATGCGCGCCAGCGCGACGCGCATCTTCCAGCCGCCCGACAGCTTGCCGACATCGCCCTCCATCATCTCCTGGCTGAAGCCGAGACCGGCTAGTACCTCGCGGGCGCGGCCGTCGAGCGCGTAGCCGTCGAGTTCCTCGAAGCGCGCCTGCACTTCGCCGTAGCGCGCAATGATCTCGTCCATTTCGTCGGCGCGATCCGGATCGGCCATCGCCGTTTCCAGATCTTTCAGCTCGACCGCGACTTCGCTGACCGGCCCCGCGCCATCCATCACCTCGGCGACCGCGCTGCGCCCGGCCATCTCGCCGACATCCTGGCTGAAGTAGCCGATGGTGACGCCGCGATCGACCGCCACCTGCCCCTCGTCAGGCAAGTCCTGCCCGGTGATCATCCGGAACAGCGTGGTCTTGCCCGCGCCGTTGGGACCGACCAACCCAACCTTTTCGCCGCGCTGGAGCGCCACGGAGGCCTCTACGAACAGGAGTTGGTGGCCATTCTGCTTGCTGATGTTGTCGAGCCGGATCATATTCCCACGCTGCCCATGCGGAAGCGCGTGCTTCCAAGACCATGCCATTGATGCTGTTGTGATTTTGGTCGGGGCAGCTGGATTCGAACCAACGACCTGCAGTACCCAAAACTGCCGCGCTACCAGGCTGCGCTATACCCCGATCGACCCGCAAACCGCGAAGACGGGTTTGCTACGGCGAGATGTCGATACACGCTCCGGGCCGCGCCAGCAAGCGCGCTGCGCGCACCTGGATCGCACTTGGGACCGCGCATTTGGGATCATGTCCTAGCGGCCGTTGAAGAGAGGATGGGCGACACGATCGCCCGGCGCGATACCATATTTCTTGGCCGTCCCGGCGATCACTTCGAGAACGCCCTTCGCCAGCCCCCGCGACGGGATGATTTTGGTCGATTGCGGCACCGTATCCTCGGCGATGCGCAGGATGCGCCCGTCGGCCCGAATGAAGATCATGTCGAGCGGGATGAAGGTGTTCTTCATCCACATCGAGACTTCCTGCTCCGGTGAGAAATCGAACAACATGCCGCGGCCGTCCGGCAATTCCTTGCGGTACATCAGACCCGTGCGCTTCTCCTCCTCGGTGGTCGCCACCTCAACGGAAAACACCTGGACGCCGGTCTTGGTCGCGATCTCGAGGGTTTGCAGTTCAGCCGCGCGTGCGTCGCCGGTCGCCCCAACGGCGACGACAAAAATCGCCAGCGCGACCAGCCATCGCCCTGTCCGCCGAGAGCAACGCTCAAGCCATCGCATCAATATTACCGACATGAAATCCTGCCCGAACCGCGCCTGAATGTCCGACGGTGACGATAGGTAACCGCTTTTACGCCAAGCGCAACCGCGCGGTCGCCTTAACCGCGTGATCTGACAGGCTTTTGAAGAGTGGAGCGTCGTGGATCAGTGCGAGGCCAATCCGGCGGGACCGTGCTCCGGATGGATCTCCGCCGCCATCATGCCCTTGGAGCCGGGCCCGAACCGCACCAGCACATACTGGCCGGGGCGCAGCTCGGTCATGCCATAACGGCGCAGGGTCTCCATGTGGACGAAGATATCCGGCGTGCCCTCGCCGCAGGTGACGAAGCCGAAACCGCGCAGCCGGTTGAACCACTTCACCTGCGCACGCTCGAGCCCGCTGGTCGGCGTGACATTGACATGGGTACGCGGCGGCAGCATCTGCGCCGGATGAATGGCCGTCGACTCGTCCATCGAGACGACACGGAAGGCCTGATAGCCCTTCTGCCGCTGCACGCACTCGCAGACGATGCGCGCACCCTCGTAGGCGGTTTGATAACCGTCGCGTCGCAGTACCGTGACGTGGAGCAACACGTCGGTCGATCCGTCTTCGGGGACGATGAAGCCATAACCCTTGGAGGCATCGAACCACTTGATGACGCCGCGAACCTCGACCAGCTTGTTGGTTTCGCTCAGGCCGGCGAACTGATCCAGCGCGGTTCCGCGGCTGTCTCTTGCAAACGTGTCAGACGTGGTTTTATCCACGCCGCCCGCCCGCGTTCCAAATTGCTTGGACTCAAATCCGTCCGACCCCATGACCCCGGACCTCACACGTTCGAAAAACTTTTGGCAACGCTGCCCTGACGGCAACGTGCGACGACTCTCGCAGCCGCTACTCTTGATGACGCCCCGCGAATCTCCTGATTCGACGATAGCACTCCCGCTCCGCTCGCAAACACAAAAAACCGCACGTCAACGATCTATAAACAGTCTTGAGTCTCGCGAATCAATTTCGCGAAGGCGTGGCTCACCTGTTTTTGAATCGATCCGTGGAAACGATCGCGATCGGTCAGTTGCCGACGAATGGTCCCAGCGTGTCACCGATATCGTGACGGATCACCAGATCGGCGTCGTCATCCTGTTCGGTCGGCTCTCTGTTGACGATGACGAGACGCGCGCCCGCGTTTTTCGCCAGCAACGGCATGCCTGCCGCCGGCCAGACCACCAGTGACGATCCAATCACCACAAACAGATCGCAGGCTTGCGCCAGCTCGGTGGCACGGCGCATCTCGTCCTCCGGCATCGATTGCCCGAACGAAATCGTCGCGGTCTTCACCGGTTGCGCGCAGGCATCGCAGACGGGCGCACGGCCGGTCGTATCGAATTGCGCCTTGGCCCAGACGAGATCGTAGCGCGTGTCACAGCCGAGGCAGCGGGCATAGGTCGTGTTGCCGTGCAGTTCGATGACGTCGTCACCGGCAATTCCCGACGCCTGATGCAGGTTGTCGATGTTCTGGGTGATGACGCCGGGAACCTTGCCGGCCTTGTAAAGCGCGGCCAGTGCGCGATGCCCGCGTCCCGGCCGCGCGGCGGCAAAGGTCGCTTCCATATTGAAACGCCGGCGCCACGATTCATCGCGCGCCTCCTGGCTCGCGACGAATTCGTCGAACGGGATTGGCCGGTTGCGGGTCCACAGTCCGCCGGGCGAGCGGAAATCCGGAATGCCGCTTTCCGTCGAGATGCCCGCACCGGTGAAAGGCACGATCGCCGACGAGGTCGCGATCATCTCGCCGAGTTGTTCCACGCCGCTCTGAAGGTCTTTCGCGATCATCTGGCCGCCCTGATCTCTGCATTCGTTTCAGGGAACGTTATCGCAAATGTTTGGTTCAGGCATCATCGGCCCGGAAACTGTGTCCGGGTCATCCACCAGTCGTCGGATCTATCAAAAGCTATTTCGCGAGATAGCGGCGTACGGCCGCCACCGAACCGCCGACTTCACCGATGGCGGTGAACAACTGGTCCTGCGTGACGTTGAAGCGCCCGGCCCAATAGGTCGTCACGGCAGGGTCCTTGACGTCGATCACCTGTGGCGCCCGCCCGCCCTGGTCGGCGGTGGCGGCGAGAACGGAGGATACTGGCGCGAGCGTGATCATGGCCTGAGGATATCACGCAGCCCCGCATCCCAAAGCACCAGCGATGCAAATCGTTAACAAGACCTTGCCGCAATCATGGCTCGTGCGCACGGGCATGGCTCGCACGACCGCGTCAAAACCGTTATTGATCCCGATCAGGATCACGGCCCGCGCAGTGTGGACCGATGATCGCCCGACCGATGCCGCTGGAGAACCTATCATGCGCTATCTGCACACCATGCTGCGCGTCCGCAATCTCGACACCGCCCTGAAATTTTACTGCGATGCGCTCGGCCTCAAGGAAGTCCGCCGCATCGACAACGACAAGGGCCGGTTCACGCTCGTCTTCCTCGGCGCCGCCGCCGACGAACACCTCATCAAGGCAAGCGGAGGCCGCGGCGCGCCGCTGGTCGAACTCACCTACAACTGGGACGAGGAAAAATACGGCGAGGATCGTTTCTTCGGCCACCTCGCCTATGAGGTCGACGATATCTATGCGACCTGCGAACACCTGATGAAGCTCGGCATCACCATCAATCGTCCGCCGCGCGATGGCCAGATGGCTTTCGTCCGCTCGCCGGATCTGCATTCGATCGAACTGCTGCAGGCCGGCGACGCCAAGCCACCGCAAGAACCGTGGACCTCGATGCCGAACACCGGACACTGGTAATAACGCGGAAAGTAGTAGCGCAGGAACATGCAGCGCCCCGATGCGTTATCTCGACGACAACAAATCGAGGAGATGCTTATGGGACGCGGCATATTGCTGTGGCTGCTCGGCGTACCGATACCGATCATTATTCTGCTGTGGCTATTCTTCCGCTGAGCAAAGTAATCACGAGCAGCATCGCAGGCATGAAGAAAGGCTCCGTCATGCGGGGCCTTTCTTTTTTGCGAATTGCGAATGAACCGACGCTGATGCAACGGCGTCGTCTTAATGGGTCAGACCGCCGGCCTATGACCGCGCTTGCCTTGACTTTGTAGCCATCGTGCCACGTGCCATTGTGAGTCAAACTGCTCGAAAGAGGAAGGTCATGCCGACATCACTCTACGACCTCAGCGCGCCGACTTTCCTGCAAACCGTCAGATCCGTCGGAGGCTTTCTCGACCGTGCGGCCACCCACTTTTCAGACACCGGCGTCGATCCCGACAATTTCGTGAATACCCGCCTCTTCGACGACATGGCACCGTTTCATTTTCAGATCGAAGCGGCATGGCATCATTCCGTGTGGGGGGTCGAGGCTCTGAAGACCGGCGCTTTCACCCCTCCCGCCTTGGTCGGACCTGTCCCCTTTACTGACCTGCAGGCGATAGTCGGCAACGCAGAAACGATGCTGGAGGCATTCGATCCCGAGGAGATTAACGACTGCGCGGGCAAGCACCTCGATCTCCAGATCGGCCCGCGACGGCTGGCCTTTACGTCGGAGACCTTCATTCTCTCGTTCTCTCTGCCAAACTTCCATTTCCACGCCGTCACCGCATACAACATCCTGCGCTCGCGAGGCGTACCGCTCGGCAAACGTGATTACGAGGGGCGGCTGCGTACCAGTTCAATCTGAGCCGAAATCTGGTCTCCGGCAAAATAACCGTTGCCACTCGAACACCGACCAGCCGCAATTTATGAGTTCACGGCCTAATTGAAGCTGCGTTCGAACCAGAGAATGCCGACGATCAGTGCCAGCGTCACGGCGGTCACCACCGCACGCCGGGTCCAACTCATGCCCTGGCCGAACCACCACAACAGCGCGCAGCACATCATGACCGGGACGATGATATCGAGACGCATGGCGATATCCTCACCTCATCGCCGCGTCAGCGCGGCCCGCTACGAATGCCCGATCCGCCGCCGGTGCCAATACTGATGGAGCCGCCGAGCCGGACGCAGGTGTCCGAGCCCTCGACCTTGACGAATCCCGGACCGAACGCCGCGCATGGATTCGGCGCGCGCTTCAACGGCTTCTCCAGCGTCTTGCGGGGCGCGTTGGGCAGTCGGACATCCGACTGCGCCAGCGCCATCGACGGCGCGACGATCCCGAAAACAACGATCAGTCCGGCTTTGAACATGGTGCGGATAGCCCTCGACAAGAGGCCCGGCTCGGCCTCGCAACCCGTCTTACATGATTGGCTAAATCATTGAAATTGTGGCGCTCCCTAGCGGAATCGAACCGCTCTCTCCACCGTGAAAGGGTGGCGTCCTAACCGATAGACGAAGGGAGCGAAACACCAGGCTGGAGGCGATCGTCGCGATCCGGCCCAAGTTCCGCGCTGCCGTGAAAATATCCGCCAAATCAACCGCTTGAAGAAACGTCGACCCCGCGCCGGACGGCCGCGAAGCAGCGCGTTCCGGAGACAGCGGCGAACGTATAAAGGCGTTTATCGGCGCGGGCAAGCCGTCTTGCCCCGCATTGTGGAAGGAGACCTCCGCTCCACCCCGACGCATCGATCCTGTTGGGCCCGCGCGAGGCGCGCGCTACTCTCGCCGCGCGACGCATCCGCTGGAGACTGAATGACCATGGCTCGCAAACTGATCGACATTTCCGTGCCTCTGCAAAACGACGTCCCGGCTGACCCGCCCGGCAACCATCCCACCATTCAGTACATCGATCATCAGCAGGGCCTGCCGCGGATGCTGCAATTCTTCGACGGCCTCAAGGCCGAAGACTTGCCGGACGGCCAGGGCTGGGCGGTGGAGGCAATCAACCTCTCGACCCACAATGGCACACATCTCGACGCGCCGTATCACTTCCACCCGACAATGAATCGCGGCGAGCGCGCGTGGACCATCGACGAGGTCCCGCTGGAGTGGTGCCTGCAGCCCGGCGTCAAACTCGACTTCCGCCATCTGCCCGATGGCTACGTGGCAACTGCGAAAGATGTCGCCGACGAGCTCGACCGCATCGGACACACGCTTCAGCCGCTCGAGATCGTCGTCGTCAACACCGGCGCCGGCGCGAAGTACGGCCAGGCCGATTACGTTACCTCCGGCTGCGGCATGGGTTATGAAGCTACGATGTATCTGCTCGAGCGCGGCGTGCGCCTCACCGGCACCGACGGCTGGAGTTGGGACGCGCCGTTCGTGCACACCGCGAAGAGGTATGCCGAAACCCACGATGCCAGCCTGATCTGGGAAGGCCACAAGGCCGGCCGCCACATCGGCTATTGTCATCTCGAAAAGCTGCATAACCTCGAGCAGCTGCCGTCGACCGGATTTACGGTGTCGTGCTTTCCGGTGAAGATCGAGCGGGCGTCGGCGGGCTGGACACGTGCCGTCGCCATTCTCGATTGATCGATGGAACCAGCAATGCGCCTGCCCGTTGAGACGTCGCTGAAATGCCCCTCACCGCGCGCGGATTCCCGCAGCCGCAGGAGACTCCCATGACACTCCTCCAGGATACCGGCGATCTGCCGTCGAAGATGCACGCGGCCGTGCATGCCAACTGGAAAGCCTTCCTGATCGAAGGCATCCTGCTCGTGATCCTCGGACTGGCAGCGATGATCCTGCCGCCGCTGGCGAGCCTTGCGGTCACCGTCTTCCTTGGCTGGATGTTTCTCGTCAGCGGTGTCGTCGGGCTGGCGCTGACGTTCTGGGCCCGGCAAATGCCCGGCTTCTGGTGGTCGTTGATCTCGGCGGTGCTGGCGATCGTGGTCGGCGTCATCCTGCTGGCGCGACCGGTTCAGGGCACCCTGACACTGACCATCGTGGTCGGGGCCTACTTCCTCGCGGAAGGCATCACCACCATCATGTATGCGCTGGAGCATCGCCGCGAACTGTCGCAGCGCTGGGGCTGGATGCTGACCGCGGGCATCATGGATATCATCGTCGCGCTGATCATTATCGCCGGCCTGCCCGGCTCAGCGCTGTGGGCGATCGGTCTTCTGGTCGGCATCAACCTGTTGTTCGGCGGCGCGACCCTGATCGGCGTGGCGCTTGCCGCGCGGGACAAGTAGCCGGCCCGGTCAGCAGCCGCGACAGATGCTCTTGAGCTTGCGGTCGAGCGCAGCGTCCTCGCGCGAGATCGGATCGTTGGGATCGCGTTGCACCGCGTTCTCCGAGACATCGCTGCGACGCGGCTGACGGTGTCCAACCGGCGCCTCCGGGATGGCCGTGTTCGCCCCCGGCATGGTCGGGCTCGTCCCGCTCCGCCCGCTCTGCGCAATCGCCTCGGGGGCGGCGATCATCAGCAGCAAGGCCGTTGTCGCAATCCATCTGTTCATGTCGGCCTCCATTGGTTCGGCATCGGCCGCATTGAAGCGGATTCGAGACCGGCGCGCTACAGTGCGTCGCATTCTGACCGATTTTCACCTTGCGGCGAGGTATCATGCATCTGGATCGATCGGAATGAACGCAACGCATTAAAGCGCCTTAACGAGAACGTTCCGGCAGTTCGATCGTTCCGCAATTGCGCCGCCCCTGCGCCGAGCAATCGAGCCCCTTGCGCACATCCGCCATGGTCATCAGCAGCCACGCGCCGGCGGCGACCAGCACGATGAAAAAGCCGAACAGCACCGCGTTCTCGACTCCGCGGTTGCCGTCGTCGTCAGGCGGCTCCTGCTTCGTCATCGCGACGGCCCGTCATATTCGTGGCGGGTAGGCATGGAGCCCGCCGCAGAAGTCGGCGACCTGATAATCCGCCGCATCGCTGCCGGCACCGCGCGCGAGATAGCTCGGCCCGACCGGGGCCTTGCCGAAGCCGCCGGGGATATCCAGCACGAATTCCGGCTGGCACAGCCCCGAGACGCGGCCGCGCATCTCGCGCATCAGTTGCTGGCCCTTTTCCAGCGTGGTGCGCAGATGCGCGGTGCCCGGCGCCAGATCGCCGTGATGCAGGTAATACGGCTTGATCCGGCATTCGACGAAAGCGCGCATCAGGGCTTCGAGCGCTTGCAGGTTGTCGTTGACACCGGCGAGCAGCACCGACTGGCTGACCATCGGAATGCCGGCGTCGACGATCCGCGCGCAGGCTTCGCGTGCCGCTTCGGAAAACTCCCGCGCATGGTTGGCATGAACCGCAAGCCATGTCGTTGCATTCGGTACGCGCAATGCCGCGACCATCTCGGCGCTGACGCGCGCGGGATCGGCCATCGGCACGCGGGTATGGATGCGGACGATCTTGACGTGATCGATGGCGGCGAGATCGGCCATCACCTCGGCCATGCGGCGCGGCGACAGCATCAGCGGATCGCCGCCGGTGAGGATCACCTCCCAAATTTCCGGATGCGACCGGATGTAATTGAGTGCCGCGTTGTAGACATCCGGCGTCAGCGCGCTGTCCTTGCCCGGTCCCACCATCTCGCGGCGGAAGCAGAAGCGGCAATAGACCGCACAGACATGCACCAGCTTGAACAGCACGCGATCCGGATAACGATGGACGATGCCCTCCACCGGCGAACGCGCATGGTCGCCGATCGGATCGACGTTCTCGATCGGCTGGCTGTCCAGCTCCTTCACGTCGGGAACGTATTGAAGCGCGATCGGATCAGTTGGATCGTTCGGATCGATCAGCGCCGCGACATCGGGCGTCAGCGCCACGGCGTAACGCGCTGCGACCTTGTCCAGATCATGCAGTGCCGATGCCGGCGCGAGCCCGTGCGCGATCAATTGCTGCGGCTGGCGCAGCGTGGTGGAAACTTTCTCGTTCATGCGTTGCTCGCCGGTGGTGTCCACACCACCTGATCGATCCGTTGCGCGCCGGACGCCAGCATCACCAGCCGGTCGAAGCCGAGCGCGACGCCGCTCGCTTGCGGCATTGATTGAAGTGCGGCGAGGAAATCCTCGTCGAGCGGATAGCGTTCGCCGTAAAGCCGCTCCTTGTCGTCCATCGCCAGTTCGAACCGCCGCCGCTGTTCGCGGGCGTCGGTCAGTTCGCCAAAGCCGTTGGCGAGTTCGACGCCGCAGGCATAGATCTCGAAGCGTTCCGACACACGCGGATCGGACGGTTTCGCGCGCGCCAGCGCCGATTCCGGCGCGGGGTATTCATAGAGCACCGTCGGTCGGCCCTGCCCGAGATGCGGCTCGACATGCTCGACCAGAATTTTGCTGAAGATATCCGACCATGTGTCGTCTTCGGCCACGCGCACCTTGCCGCGCGCCACAGCGGCGAACGCGTCGCGGTCACCTTCCCCGCCGTCGATCGTCGCCAGCAGATCGACGCCGGATGAGCGTTGAAACGCCTCGGCGACGGTCAACCATTCGGCTCTCGCAAACGGATCGGCGCTCCGTCCCCGAAACGCAAAGGTGCGAGTCTGCGCGGTGTCCGCCGCCAGCGCGATCAATGCGAGACAATCGGCGATCACCGCCTCGTAAGGTTCATCGGCGCGATACCATTCCAGCATGGTGAATTCCGGCAAATGCAGGTCACCGCGCTCGCGGTCGCGGAACACGCGGGCAAACTCGACAATCCGCGTCTCGCCAGCCGCGAGCAATTTCTTGCAGGCAAACTCCGGCGAGGTGCGCAGGTAACGCGGCAGGTTTTCGCCCTCCGCACCAATCAATGCGGTGCGCGGCGCGTGCAGATGGGTCTCGTTGCCCGGCGACACCTGAAGAACGCCGGTTTCGACCTCGACGAATCCGGCTGCCGTGAACCACGTCCGGCACGCAGCAGTGATTGCGCTGCGCGCGGCCAAAAACGGCCGGCGATCCTGATGGCGATTTCGGTTCCACCACGGAGAAGGGAGATCGGCCAGTTTCATGATCGCCAGCCGAGGCGCCGCGCAAATGTTGGCCGCGGCCCCCTAGCGTCAGCGGCCCAAATCAGTATGTTGCAGCCCGAAACCGCTTCGCCGCCGGAACCATCGTGCCCGGATCGGCCCCGAACCCGAACGCTAGGAATATTTTCTGTGAGAGTCATCGCCAGTTCTATCCGCAAGGGCAATGTAATCGAGCAAAACGGCCATCTCTATGTGGTCCTGTCCGCCGAAAACATCCATCCCGGCAAGGGCACGCCGGTCAGTCAGATCGAAATGCGCCGAATCAGCGACGGCGTAAAGATCTCCGAACGCTACAAGACCACCGACCAGGTCGAGCGCGCCACCATCGAGGATCGCAACTACAACTTCCTTTATGAAGACGGTGACGGCTTCCACTTCATGAATGCCGAGACCTACGATCAGGTTCAGGTGCCGAAGGACGTGATCGGCAGTTCCGCGCCTTACCTTCAGGAAAACATGACCGTGAAGCTGTCGATGCACGACGTGGTTCCGGTCGCGATTACCCTGCCGCAGCGCGTCACCCTCGAAGTGGTCGAGACCGAGCCGGTGACCAAGGGCCAGACCGCCTCGTCGTCCTACAAGCCCGCCATGCTGTCGAACGGCGTCCGTTCGGCGGTGCCGCCGCATGTCGGCGTCGGAACGCGGATTGTGGTGCTGACGGAAGACGGTTCCTACGTCGAGCGCGCCAAGGATTGATCAAGGACTGATCTCATCAGACCGATGACCTGACGGCCCGCGGGAGCCGAACGATTGCGAAACACTTTCTCACGTTGCGCTGATATCATCTCTGGAAGGCGGTGCCTCTCAGCGCTCGTGGGTCTGGTGTTGCTCGCGGCACCCGCTGCCGCCGCGGAAGATTTCAAGACGCCCGCGATCTCCGCGGTGCATGTCGAATGGCGCGCGGCGCTCGATCAGTTCAAATCCGAGATCGCCGCGCATCCGGACCTCGCCGGCCGCTTCACCTTTACCAGCCGCCGCCGACTGTCGGCATCCGATCCGCGCGTGATGCCGGCGTTCGAGCAGTTGAACGCCATCACCTCCCCGCTGTTCTCCGGCATCAGCCGCAGCCCGATCCCGGTGCTGCTGCCGTTCGACACCGCCGGCTACGTCAAGGACCGGGATAGCGGCGCACCGGGCAGCATCGCGATCTCGCATTATCAGTCCGGGTTCAACAAAGCCGAAATGTTCGTCGCCGGCGGCGCCGGTTACGACGCACTGTTCAGCCTGCCGCGTGCGCCCGATGGCGGTGCACCGGAGCGCGTCTACGCCAAGCCGGTCGAGGTGCAGATCACCGGTTCACTGCTGGTCTACGACCTCAACGATCCGGTCGCGGGCAAGGGCGAAGCGGTGCGCGCGCTGCAAGGCCAGTTTCCGGACATTCACCGCGTGATCCGCGAAGGTTTCGTGCGTTATCGGTTCACCGCCTTCGGCGTGCCCTATGTGGTGTCGATCCATTGCCTCGACAGTGTGCCGCGCGCGGACCGCCTCGCCTGCCGCGAAGCCTCCACGGTGGCCGAACGCTTCATCAAGGCATTGCGTATCGTCGGCGGCCAGCCGTCGCGCCCGCGCAGCAACAAGACGGCAGATGTCGCGCCGCGTCCCGTCAATGTGTCGCCCGACTTCACCTATCGCCCGTCGGGCGAGATCATCGCCAACAGCGGCTATCGCGAACAGAGCGGCCATGCCGACTGGACGGTCTATTCGCAGATCCGCTTCCCGCTCAAGGAAGCCCCCGCCTATGCCAATTCGCAATCGTTCCTGAACTGGGGCGACTGCTTCCAGCGCGGCCGGGTGCCGCCGCCGTCCCACAAAGGCGCGAAGTACCACTGCAAGTCGAATGACAAGCCGCTGGTATTCGACGAGTCCGCGCGCGAAAACTACTCCTATCCGTGGCAGGACAATTTCTGCGAGGCGCGCGATTTCGAAGTCGGACAATGCGCCAGCGGCTTCGGCCATCAGGGCCAGGACATCCGGCCGTCCGCATGCCGGCTGCGCAACGAGAGCGCCGATCGCTGCGAGCCCAACATCTTCCCGGTGATCGCGGTGCGCGACGGCACCTTGCTGCGCTCGCCCAAGCGCGAGGCCGTGACCTTGCTGGTCAACACCCAGACCGAGCACGTCCGCTTCCGCTACATGCACATGGACCCGGCGCAACTCGACGCCGATGGCGTTTTGAACGGCCGGCATGTCGCCGAGGGCGAGAAGCTCGGGCTGGTGTCGAACTATCAGGATTACCAGGGCGGCACCACTGTCCACCTGCACTTCGACGTGCAGGTGTTCACGCGTGAGGGCTGGCTCTGGGTCAATCCTTACGTGACACTGATCTCAGCCTATGAGCGGCTGATCGAGGGCCGCGGCCGCGAGGTTCCGGCAACCAGTGCGGAAGCGAAGACCGCGCCGGCCCCCGGCGATGGCGCTGCCGCGACTGAGCCGACGACGAAAAGCGAATAAGCCAGGTTCCTTTCAGGGTTAGTTCCGCGTCGAAAAGACCTTTGGCGCATCGCGATGCACCTCCTAGACTACATCGATGGATGACAGCGATTCCCGCATGATGATGACGCGCCGGAGCCTGTTGCAGGCGGCTGCTGGCGCAAGCGCCTTTCTGGCCACTCCGGCAACGGCATTTGCCGCCGCGTCGGCCGGCTTCGATGCCTGGCGCGACGGCTTCGAGGCCAAGGCCCGCGCGCGCGGCATTTCCGACCAGACCTATCGCGGCGTGATGGGCCGCATCGAACCGGACATGAGCGTGTTCGCGAAGATGCGCAAGCAGCCGGAATTCCACGAACAGGTCTGGCAATACATCAATCGCCGCGTCTCGGACTGGCGGCTGATCGCCGGCAAGGAAGCGTTGCGCAAACATCAATCGCTGTTCGCGCGCATCGAGAAGGATTTCGGCGTCGAGCGCGGCACGCTGCTGGCGCTGTGGGGCGTCGAGTCCGCTTACGGCGATCCGCTGGTGCAGCAGAACCACATGCGGCCGGTGTTTCCCTCACTCGCCGCGCTGGCGTGGCGCGAGCCGCGCCGCCGCGCCTATTGGGAAACCGAACTGATCAATGCGCTGAAGATCGTGCAGCGCGGCTGGAGCACGCCCGCCGAGATGCGCGGCTCGTGGGCCGGCGCGATGGGCCACACGCAATGGATGCCGGAAGTCTGGCTCAACGTCGGCTTCGATTACGACGGCGACGGCCGCGTCTCACCGTTCGGCAAGCCCGACGACGCGCTCGGATCGACCGCGCGCTATCTGGTGAAGCGCGGCAAGTATCACCGCAACGAACATTGGGGCTACGAGGTGCGCGCGCCCGGCGGCGCGGCGAGCGGCAACCGCAGCTATGCAGCGTGGACGAGCGCCGGCGTCACGCGCGCCGACGGGCGGCCGTTTCCGCACCCGAATGCGTCGGCGAAACTGTGGACACCGGTGCAAGGCGGTCCGTCGTTTCTGCTCGGCCCGAATTTCTATTCGGTGCGCAGCTACAATCCGTCGATGAATTACGCGCTGGCGATCTGCCATCTCGGCGACTGCATTCTCGGCGCGGGACCGTTCATCCAGCCATTCCCCGGCTCGGAACGCGCGCTGACGCTTGCGGAAGTGCAGGAAGTGCAGACCCGCCTGACCAAAGCCGGCTTCGACACCGGCGGCACAGACGGCCGCGTTGGCAACGACACCATGAAGGCCGTGAAGGATTTCCAGCAGAAGGTCGGTCTGCCCGCCGATGGTTATGCGGGTCTCAAGGTGCTGGCGCGGCTGCGCAGCGGCTAGCGCTGACGGAATTGAGATCGAGGCAGAAGTCGTGACGCCGAGGGGCGTCCTCTATCCCGCGATGACAGCCGTCAGATCGACTTCCACCAGCATACCCGGCCATGCCAGGTTGTTTATGAAAAGGAACGTGTGCGCCGGCAGATCGGTGATGCCAGTAAACGCCTCCGCCCGTGCGCGGTGATAGTTCTGCGCTTCGCGGACATCGAGCAGATAGGCGCTGACCTTGGCCACGTCGGCCAGCGTAGCGTCGTGTTTCGCAAGAACGTGCGACGCCTTTTCGTAGGCCAGCCGTGTTTGCCGGTAGACGTCGCCGGGATGATGAATGACGCCAGGCTGATCGCCGCCGTCCTCAGCCCCGATACCGGATAGAAACAACAGCCTGCCCGGCCCCTGCACGCTTACCAATTCCGAAAACAAGCCCTTCGACCAGCCCGAATACTGGAAATGTTGCTTCTGCATTTTCGCGAACGCCCTTCATTCGATCGTCATTCCGTGCTTCCGCCCGCACCCGCAGGCGTAAAAAGGCGTTGCGTGATGCAACCACGTATGATGTCGCGATAGCAAATCGGCTTCGATTCAAATTCGTCGCATCGACAGATGCAGCCGACGCAGTAGACACCGCACGGCGGGCTCTAGCGGATCATTGCCGGACCGGCATCAGGCACGGCGACATCGATCACCCGCAATTGCACGCGCTCCGCGCCCTGCCAGCGATCGACGGTGAGCGAGCCCGCGACATGGAGCACCTGTCCGCGGTTTTCCTTCAGCGCATTGCCGAGCGGTTGCCCCACTGAACGAAACGCGATGCCGTTGACGATGGCGCCGTCGCCCGCCTTGAAGCGCAGCCGCAGATGCGCTTGTCCGACCTCGTCGGCATAGACCAGTTGATGCGACGGCAGCGCGATCACCGGCTCGGGATTGCCAGCGCCGAAAGGACCCGCGCGATTGAGCGTCGCCACCAACTCCGGCGTCACCGCGCGTGCGCTGACCGCGCCATCCACCATCAATTCACGAACATTGCGCGATTGCGCGACATCGTCGGCCAGTGCGTTCTCGATGTAGGCGCGGAACGCCGCCAGTTGCTCCTTGCGCAACGTGATGCCGGCAGCCATCGCGTGGCCGCCGCCCTTCATCAGGAGGCCGTCGGTCACCGCCTGCCGCACCGCCTTGCCGAGATCGACGCCGGAGATCGAGCGACCGGAGCCGGTGCCGACGCCGCCGGGCTCCAGCGCAATCGCAAATGCGGGCCGCGCAAATTTCTCTTTCAGCCGCGCGGCAACCAGACCCACCACGCCGGGGTGCCAGCCTTCGGCGGCGGTGACGATCACCGCGCCCTTGTCCTCGAGGCCGAGCGACGCCAGCGCCTCGGCTTCGGCCTGCGCTTCCGCAGCCTGTTCGATGACGCGGCGCTCAGTATTGAGGCGATCCAGCTCGGCGGCGATGCGCGCCGCTTCCGACACGTCGCCTTCGAGCAGCAGCCGCACGCCGAGATCGGCGCGACCGATGCGGCCGCCGGCATTGATGCGCGGCCCCAGCATGAAGCCGAGATGCCACGCCTCCGGCGGGCCGTTCAGGCGCGATACGTCCATCAACGCGGTATGGCCGACGTGGTCGCGGCGGCGCAGCGCGATCAGGCCCTTGGCGACGAAGGCGCGATTGAGTCCGGTCAGCGAGGCGACGTCCGCGACAGTGCCAAGCGCAACGTGATGCAACATGCCGAGCAGATCGGGCTCCGGCCGCTCACCGCTCCAGAAACCGCGTCCGCGCAACTCGCGATTGACCGCGACCAGCGTCACGAACACCAGCCCTACCGCCGCGAGATGACCTAGGCCGGAGAGATCGTCCGGCCGGTTCGGATTCACCAGCGCATCGACGACTGGAAGTTCGTCGCCGCATTGATGATGATCGATCACCACCACCGACATGCCGAGACGCTTCGCTTCAGCGAGTGCCTCGATGCTGGTGGTGCCGCAATCGACGGTGATGAGCAGCTTCGCGCCCTTGGCGGCGAGCGCTTTCACTGCTTCAACGTTCGGCCCGTAGCCTTCGAAAATGCGATCCGGAATATGGATCAGCGGATCGAGCCCGCAATGCCGCAGATGCCATGCCAGCAGCGCCGACGACGTCGCGCCGTCGACGTCATAATCGCCGAAGATCGCGATCTTCTCGCCGCGCATCACGGCATCGGAAATTCGCTTCGTCGCCGCTTCCATCTGCGTGACGGTGAAGGGGTCCGGCATCAGTTTGCGAATGGTGGGATCGAGAAAATCGTCGACCGCGTCGAGATCGACGCCACGTCCCGCCAGCACGCGGGCCAGCATCTCCGGCAGTTGATAACGCTGCACGATGGCGAGCGCCTGCGCCGCGCCACGCGCATCAAGGCGGTCGCGCCACAGGCGACCGGTTGCGGAGCGCGATACGCCGAGAAAAGCCGGCGGGATTTCCTGCGGGATGATGGTGGGCGGCGTCATGGTCGAGGCCCTAACCGTCACCCTGAGGTGCGCGCTCTCGCGCACCTCAAAGGGTGACGGCGATCCTTCGAGGCTCGCTTCGCTCGCGCCTCAGGGTAACGGCAGAGCGCGCGGGGCCACGACATCTCAGCAGCCCATCCTTGCTGCGAGATCGTTGAAGTCGGTGGCGACGACATCCCAATTGCCGTCCGCCTTGAAGTCCTTGTCCTGCAACGGTCCGTATTCGGTAACACGCGGCACGAAGGCGGTTTTTAATCCATGCTTCTGCGCGGCCGCGAGATCGTTGTTATGGGCGGCGACCATCATCACCTGTCCCGGCTGCAGGCCGAGCAGCCGCGCTGCGCCGAGATAGGTTTGCGGGTCCGGCTTGTAATGCTCGAACAGTTCGGCGCTCAGGATCAGGTCCCACGGCAGGCCGGCGTGCTTTGCCATATTGTTGAGCAGCGCGACGTTGCCGTTCGACAGCGTGCCGATGGTGTACTTGCGCTTGAGGCGCGTCAAACCGCTGATGCTGTCGGCCCACGGTTGCAGCCGATGCCAGCCCAGCGTCATGTAAGCGAGATCGTCCTCGTTCAATCCCTCGATGCCGAATTGCGCGACGAGTTTATCGAGCGACTGGCGATGCAGATGATCGAGCGCGAGATAGCCGCGCTCCGGATGATTGCGCACCTCGTTCATCGACGGCACGTAAGCGCCGCGCCATGCATCGACGAGACCGGTCCAGTCACCGGTGATGCCGCGCTTGGCGCTCCATTGCGTGAAATCGGCGATCAGGCTGCTGCGCCAGTCGACGACGGTGCCGAACACATCGAACACCATGGCCTTGACGGATGACAGGTCGGTAGCGGTCATGGCAGCCTCATTCCAACTTTGGTCGTCATTGCGAAGAGCGCGAGCGACGAAGCAATCCAGAGACCGCGAAGAAAGAGCTGGATTGCTTCGCTCCGCTCGCAATGACGGTCATCATCAGAGCATCTTGCGATACTGGATGAAGCCCAGATTCTCCGCGACCTGATCGTAGAGAATGCGTGCCTGCGCGTTGGTCTCGTGGGTGAGCCAATAGACGCGGTTTGCGCCTGCCGCCCTCGCCTTGTCGTAGACCGCCTCGATCAACGCGCGGCCGAGGCCGAGCCCGCGCGCGCTGTCGTCGACGAACAGATCCTGCAAATAGCAGTAGTTGTTTGGCGCCCAGGTCGAGCGATGGAAGATGTAGTGGACGATGCCGGTCAGCTTGCCGTCGACATAGGCGCCGAGCAGATGCATCGGCTCGGCGGGATCGTGGAAGCGGCTCCAGGTGACGTCGCTGGTGGAAGCCAGCACGCTGGTCTTGTAGAAGGTCAGATAGCCTGCCCAAAGCGGCTCCCACGCCGCGCGTTCGCCCTCGCCGACCGGCTTAACGACAACGTCCTTTTTCATCGTGCCTCTCAGTCGAGGTGGAATTTCTCGATCTGCCTGTGTTCGCCCTTGATAATGCGCACCGTGCCGGTGACCGAACGCATCACCACGGTTTCGGTCTCGATCAGTCCATCCTTGCGGAACTTGACGCCGGAGAGCAGCGAGCCGTCGGTGACGCCGGTGGCGGCGAACAGGCAATCGCCCTTCACCATGTCCTCGATGCCGTAGATCATCTTCGGATCGCTGACGCCCATCTTGCGCGCGCGCTCGCGCTTTTCCTCGGTGTCGAGGATCAGGCGGCACTGCATCTGGCCGCCGATGCAGCGCAGCGCGGCGGCCGCGAGGACGCCTTCCGGCGCGCCGCCGGTGCCCATGTAGATATCGACGCCGGTGTTCTCGGTGTCGGCGGTGTGGATGACGCCGGCGACATCGCCGTCGGTGATCAGGCGCACGGCGGCGCCGGTCGAACGAATGGCCGCGATGATGTCGGCATGGCGCGGACGCTCCAGCACCAGCGCGGTGATGGCGGACGGCTGCACGCCCTTGGCCTTGGCGAGACGGCGGATGTTTTCATCCGGCGACGCGTCGAGGTCGATCACGTTCTTGTCGTAGCCGGGACCGATGGCGATCTTCTCCATGTAGACGTCCGGCGCGTGCAGCAGCGTGCCGCCGTCGGCCATCGCCATGGTGGCAATCGCGCCCGGCATGTTCTTGGCACAAAGCGTGGTGCCTTCCAGCGGATCGACAGCGATATCGACCTGCGGACCGGCGTTGATGCCGACCTTCTCGCCGATGAACAGCATCGGGGCTTCGTCGCGTTCACCCTCGCCGATCACGATGGTGCCCTCGATCGGCATCTTGTTGAGCTCGCGGCGCATCGCGTCGACCGCCGCCTGGTCGGCCGCCTTCTCGTTGCCGTGGCCGCGCAGCCGCGCCGCCGACACCGCCGCCCGCTCCGTCACGCGCACGATTTCGAGCGTCAGAATGCGCTCAAGCAACTGCTGCGGCGGAACGGAAATATGTGTCGACATCGATCGTACTCCTTGACGGTCTTACAACGAGCGCACCGGCTCGCATCAAAAGTGTGGCGGACAATCCAGACCCGGACCCCACGGCAGGGCGCCGGGCCCGGTGTTAATTCTTCTCGATCCTGATCACCTGCGGCCGGCCGGTGATCACCTTGTCGCGCTGGACCGCCTGCAAGGCGCCGCGCACGGCGTCCTCGCTGGTCGCATACGTAATCAGAATAACCGGGACCGGTGAAGACGCCTTGCCGGATATCTTGTGGTCGCCAGAGCGATCCGGATGGCGCTGCACAATGGATTCGATCGAAATGCCCCGCTCGGCGAGCCGGGTCGCGATGGTCGCGGCCGTGCCGGCGAGATCGCGCGCCATCAGGCGGATATAGTAGCCGCCTTCGTGGCGCTCCATCGGCGCTTTCTTGGTCGGCTTGAGACGGGCGACCGGACGGCCGAACGGCAAGGCGCGAACGCCGCGTGCAACGTCCGCGATGTCTGCCACCACAGCCGATGCCGTCGCGGCGCCACCGGCGCCGGGGCCGACCAGCGTAATCGGCGAAATGCCGGCGCCGTCGATGGTGACCGCGTTGGTGACACCCATCACCTGCGCGACCGACGACGTGCGCGGCACCATGGTCGGATGCACGCGCTGTTCGATGCCGGTCTTGGTCCGCACCGCGACGCCGAGCAGCTTGATGCGGTAGCCGAGTTCCTCGGCGGCGCGCAAATCCTGCGGCGTGATCGACGAAATGCCTTCGACATAGACCGCGCGCTGCGCGACCTCGGTGCCGAACGCGAGGCTGGCCAGGATCGCCAGCTTCTGCGCAGTGTCGTGGCCATCAACGTCGAACGACGGATTGGCTTCGGCGTAGCCGAGACGCTGCGCGTCCTTCAGGCACTCGGCGAACGACAGCCCCTCCTGCTCCATCCGCGTCAGAATGTAATTGCAGGTGCCGTTGAGGATGCCGTAGACGCGATCGATCTCGGTTCCGGCCAGTCCTTCGCGCAAGGTCTTGACGACGGGAATGGCGGCGCCGACGGCGGCTTCGAAATTCAGCGCGCCGCCGTGCTGTTCGGCGAGCTTGGCGAGCCGCAGGCCGTGCTTGGCGATCAGCGCCTTGTTGGCGGTGACCACCGACTTGCCGGAGGCGAGCGCTGCTTCAATGGCGGATAGCGCTGGATCGCCGTCGCCGCCCATCAGTTCGACGAAGCATTCGACCTCGGGATCGCTGGCGAGCGTCAGCGGATCCTTCACCCAACGCAAGCCGCGCAGATCGAGTCCGCGCTTTTTCGCTTTCGAGCGCGCGGTCACCGCGACCACGCGCACACCGCGTCCGCAGCGCGACGCGAGCGACGATGCTTGAGATTCAATCAGACGCACGGTCTCGGCACCCACAGTGCCGAGACCCGCAATTCCCACCGTGAGTGGCGCGACCATAGACAACAACCTGTCGGAAAAACCCTATCGCCGGTTGGCGAGAGGAACCACGTTGTGCAACGTTTCGAGGCCGCTTTCAAGGAAGCGGCGGACGTTGCGGGCGGCCTGGCGGATGCGCTGCTCGTTCTCCACCATGGCGATGCGGACATAGCCCTCGCCGTGCTCGCCGAAGCCGACGCCCGGCGACACCACGACGCCCGATTTCTCGACCATCAGGGTGGCGAACTGCATCGAACCGACCTCGCGGAAGGCTTCCGGCAGCGGCGCCCAGGCGAACATCGACGCGCTCGGCGGCGGGATATCCCAGCCGGCGCGGCCGAACGACTCGACAAGGATGTCGCGCCGCTTGCGATAGGTTTCGCGCATCTCGCGAATGCAGTCGTCGGGGCCGTTGAGCGCAGCCGTCGCCGCTACCTGGATCGGCGTGAACGCGCCGTAATCGAGATACGACTTCACCCGCGCCAGCGCCGCGATGATGCGTTCGTTGCCGACCGCGAAACCCATGCGCCATCCGGCCATCGAGAAGGTCTTCGACATCGAGGTGAACTCGACGGTGACATCGATGGCGCCCGGCACCTGCAACACCGACGGCGGCGGGTTGTCGTCGAAATAGACTTCCGAATACGCGAGGTCGGACAGGATGAAGATCTCGTGCTTCTTCGCAAAGGCTACGAGGTCCTTGTAAAAGTCGAGGCTGGCAACGCACGCGGTCGGGTTCGACGGATAGCAGACCACCAGCGCCAAGGGCTTCGGGATCGAATGCATGATCGCACGCTCGCAGGCCGCGAAGAAATCCGGCGTCGGCGTCGACGGCACCGAGCGGATCACACCGCCGGCCATCAGGAAGCCGAAGGCGTGGATCGGGTAACTCGGATTCGGGCAGATGATCACGTCGCCCGGCGCGGTGATCGCCTGCGCGACGTTGGCAAAACCTTCCTTCGAGCCGAGGGTGGCGACGATCTGCGTTTCCGGGTTGAGCTTCACGCCGAAACGGCGCTCGTAGTAGCCGGCCTGGGCGCGGCGCAGCCCGGTGATGCCGCGCGACGCGGAATAGCGGTCGGTGCGCGGCTTGCCCAAAGTCTCCTTGAGTTTCTCGATGACGTGCGGCGGAGTGGCGAGATCCGGATTGCCCATCCCTAAGTCGATGATGTCGGCACCGGCATTGCGCGCGGCGGCCTTGGCTCGATTGATTTGCTCGAACACGTAGGGCGGCAGACGGCGAATGCGGTAGAACTCTTCCATGGGTCAGACTCCGGAATCGGAAGCTCGCGGTTGGCTTTCCCGTGCGCGGAACATCCGACGCTCGGAAAATATCAATATATTTAGCTACTTATGCCACTTTTCGATGGCAAGCGAATATGGCCTTGGCCCTATGTCGCCGCCGATATCGATTGAGGCTTGAATCGTGTTCTTTTTAGCACGGACGCCCTGAAGCGCCAGTAAAACGGCCCGTTTTTTCGCGTTTCCCGCCTATTTCTTCCCGGCCGGGGCGGACGGCGCACTGGCTGCGGCGGCAGCCCCTGCCTGACGGTCGCGCGCGGCCGCAAGCTCGCTTTCGATCCTGACTTGTTCGGCCGGATCGAGGGCAGCGTCCCCACGTGGCGCCGGCACGTCGTGCACGGCGGGAAACGCGCCGGGATCCTTCGGGCGCTTCGGAGCGCCTTCCGGCACGCCGACGATGGGAAGATCGGCAACCGAGGTCGAACAACCCGATAAGGGAATCGTTGCGAGGATTGCGCCGGCGACCAGCCAGACCTTGCTGCGACGAAATGAATCAGCGAACCGCCGCTCAATGATACGCATCCGAAACCTTAACTCATGGGTGGCCTGAATTCACCGCAATAACTTACGCGATGATCATGCCATCAATATCTTCACTCAACGTTTAAGCATCGCAGACGGTAAAACCTTATGGCGGCAATATGACCGAACCAAGATGACGTCTTGCATTGCAGTATATCGAAATCACCCAAACGAAATGAACTGTGTCATCATCACATCGAACCGGATTCCAAACGCCGGGTTCTTTAGGAAACGAAGTCCAAGTGAAGTGCAAGAAGTGAAGTGCCAGCCATGAGCGATCTCCCTGTCGAAACCAAAGCCGCCAAGACCTTCGACCCCGAGGTATTCTCCCTCAATCTGGCGCGCGCTATGGAAAGCGGCGGGCGTGCGCTTGCTGCCTATCTGAAGCCCCGGCAGGCGCTCGACCCGAACGACCGGCCGCCGAGCGAGGTCGCGGAAGTCATCAAGACCTTCGGCGTGGTCGCGCAATACTGGATGTCGGATCAGACCCGCGCGACCGACGTTCAGATGAAACTCGGCAAGGCTTATCTTGAGTTGTGGGGCTCGGCGATGCGCCGCATGGCCGGTGATGATGCGCCACGTACCATCGAACCCGCGCCGCGTGACAAGCGCTTCGCCGATCCGGAATGGAAGAGCAATCAGTTCTTCGAATTCGTCATGCAGGCCTATCTGCTGACGACAAAATGGGCGTTCGATCTGGTGCGCGAAGCCGAGAACCTCGATCCGCACACGCGCAAGAAGGCGGAGTTCTACGTCCAGCAGATCACCAACGCATTCGCGCCGTCGAATTTCGTACTGACCAATCCCGAGGTGCTGCGCCAGACGCTCACCACCAACGCCGACAATCTCGTGCGCGGCATGACGATGCTCGCGGAGGACGTCGAAGCCGGCCACGGACAACTGCGCATCCGCCAATCCGATTCCGCCAACCTCGAAGTCGGCGTCAACATGGCGGTGACGCCCGGCAAGGTGATCTACCAGAACGACGTGATGCAACTGATCCAGTATCAGCCCACGACCGAGAACGTGCTGCGCACGCCGCTGCTGATCGTGCCGCCATGGATCAACAAGTTTTACATCCTCGACCTGCGGCCGGAAAAATCCTTCATCAAGTGGTGCGTCGATCAGGGCATCACGGTGTTCGTGATCTCGTGGGTCAATCCCGACAAGAAGCTCGGCCAAAAGAGCTTCGAGGACTACATGAAGGAAGGCCCGCTGACGGCGATGGACGTCATCGAGCAAGTGACGGGCGAAATGAAGGTCCACACCATGGGCTATTGCGTCGGCGGCACTCTGCTCGCCACCACGCTGGCCTGGCTTGCCGAGAAGCGCCGCGTGCGCGTGGCGTCCGCCACCTTCCTCGCCGCGCAAGTGGACTTTACCCACGCCGGCGACCTGATGGTGTTCGTCGACGAGGAGCAGATTTCCGCGCTCGAACGCCAGATGCAGACGGACGGCGTACTTGAAGGCAGCCGGATGGCGATGGCCTTCAACATGCTGCGCTCGAACGACCTGATCTGGTCCTATGTCGTCAACAATTACCTGAAAGGACAAACGCCATCGGCGTTCGACCTGCTGCACTGGAATTCGGACGCGACGCGAATGCCGGCGGCCAATCATTCCTACTACCTGCGCAACTGCTATCTCGAGAACAAGCTCTCGACCGGCACCATGGTGATCGACAACACGCTGCTCGATCTGTCGAAGGTGAAGGCGCCGATCTACAACCTCGCCACCCGCGAAGATCACATCGCGCCGGCGGAGTCGGTGCTGTTCGGATCGCAGTTCTTCGGCGGGCCGGTGAAGTATGTGCTGTCGGGTTCGGGTCACATCGCCGGCGTCGTCAATCCGCCGGCCGGCGGCAAGTACCAGTACTGGACCAACGACAACATCAAGGCTGGTTCGGTCGCCGACTGGATGAAAGGCGCCGTCGAGCACAAGGGCTCATGGTGGCCGGACTGGCGGGAATGGCTCGCCGGTCACGATCCCGAGGAAGTGGCGGCACGACCGGTTGGCAACGATGCCCGACCGCCGATCGAGGATGCACCCGGCAGCTATGTGCGGGTGCGCGCCTGAGGGCTGAAGCCGATCCGCGTTCAATTCGCCATACCTCAAGGCATGAACGCGAGACGTTCAAAGTTCTCTAAAATGCGACCTGTTCGAGCACGCAAGTTGCGGAACTGGCATGCTGCGCGCTGGATTGACTCGGCTGTACTTCTCGCCAACAATTTCGCAACGGTGCAAAAACGTTCATTCCAATTGGCGAGATTGGGAAATGAAAAAAATCAAACAAGGATCAACCGTCGCTCGCGTTTTGGAAGAATCAAGAACCGTGGTGGACTGCGGGAACCCATTGGTCTTTCTGCGCAAGCCGAACGCAAGACCGTTTCTCGCTCCTCTCGTGCGCTATTGCATCCCGGGTCTCACCTTCTGCAATATCGCACTATCGGGTGCGGCCTATGCCGCCTGCAGCAACACCGCACCCGATTCGGGCCAGACCACCAGTTGCGACACGACGCCACCGAATCCGACAACCACGAATATCAAGTCAGTCCCGGGCAGCACAAACGTCGCCGTCGATATCGGCGCCGGCAGCGGTCTTTCAGTGACGCGTACCATCTCGCCGGTCGTGGTGAGCGTCGACAGCGGCAGCCAGATCACCAACGATGGCACGATCTCACTCAGCGGCGGCGGTGGCTCTGGCGGAAATCGCGGCGCAGCAATGCTCGGCACCAACGACAACAACAGGCTGACCAATGGCCTGCTGGGCATCATCACGACGGTCGGCGCTTACAACGACGGCATGGGCGCGAACGGCAGCGGCAATACGCTTACCAACGCCGGTACGATCACCACCTCGGGGCCGTTCGCCTACGGCATGACGGCGGCCTGGGGCCAAACCAATACAGGACAGGCCAACAACAGCATCATCAACAACGGCACGGTGACAACGAGCGGCAGCAATGCGCGCGCGGCTTCGATTCTCGGCTCGAACGGCGTCATCTCCAATACGGGCACCTTGCAGACCTCCGGCAACAACAGCACCGCCGTGTATATGCAAGGCAATAACGACCGTCTCACCAACAGCGGGACCATTCATGCCAGCGGCCTCGGGGCAGAAGGCGTGTTCTCGAATACGGCGGGTTCGGGTTTTACCGCGACCATCGAAAATCAGTTCGGCGGAAAGATCATCAGCGACCAGGGGCCGGCTCTCCGGACCCTGAACGGCGCGACCGGAATCACCAATGCCGGTTTGCTCAGCGGCGGGAACGGCACGGCGCTGAACGGTGGAAACGGAAACATCACGTTCGTTTTGCAAACCGGATCCGAGATCATTGGCCTGGCGAACGGCGGAGCGGGATCGAATCTGGTGCGGCTGGAAGGCTCCGGCACGATCGCCAATCCGTTCGCGAATTTTCAGACCCTGACGATGGAGGGCTCCGACTGGACCTGGAACGGCAGCGGTACATTCGCCGATACTTTCATCAACAGCGGCACGTTCCGCCTGCAGAACTCGCTGACGGGAAATGTCGCGATCGCGGCCGGCACAAGCCTGCTCGCCGGCAATGGCGCCAATCCGTCTATCGCGCCCTTTCCCGGCGGTCCTCCGATTACGGTCACGAATGCCGGGCTGATCGATTTAAGCAACGGCTCATCGTCAACCGCCAACAGCCTGACCATCGTCGGCAACTACGTCGGCAACAATGGACGGCTCAATCTTCACACCGTGCTCGGCCCCGACAACTCGCCGTCCGACAAGCTGGTCATTTCAGGAGGGGCGGCTTCGGGGACGACGACGATCGGCGTCACAAACCGTGGCGGGTCCGGCGGCCTGACGGTGGATAGTGGCATTCTGCTGATTCAGACGACCAACGGCGCGACGACATCGCCGACCGCCTTTGCATTGAATGGAGGATCGCTCGCCGCCGGTGCCTACCAGTATTACCTGTTTCATGGCGGCGTGACCGCCGGCACGGAAAACAACTGGTATTTGCGATCCAGTATTCCGCCTCCTCCGCCAACCGGGCCGCCATCGGAGTCCAGTCCTCCGCCCCCAGCGACTCCACCTGTCGCAGCTCCGAACACACCGCCGCTACCTCCGCCTGCGGCGATCGGCACGCCTCCGCTCCCCCCGTCCACGACACCGGGCGCGCCGCCTGCGACGCAGCCAACGAATGAAGCCGCGCCGGTTCCGCTCTTCCGGCCTCAGGCGGCGCTTTACTCGGCGATACCGTTCGTCGCACGTGAGCTGGGCGTGGCCAATCTCGGCACCTTCCATGATCGCCAAGGCGATCAGGCTCTGCTCGATGGCAGGGGTGTATTCTCGGGAGGTTGGGCTCGCGCGTATGGTCAACACACCAACCAGCAATGGTCGGGCGCCGCGAATCCGTCATTCAATGGATCGCTCATCGGCATCCAGTCCGGTTTCGATCTGTTCGGCTGGACGAGCGCCAACGGTCACCGTGATCGTGTCGGTTTCTTCGGCGCATATGGTCGCGCCAGCGGAAATGTCCGCGGATTCGCCGGGGGATTTATGGATGCCGCGGTCGGGTCGTTATCGATCGATGCCACCAGCGCCGGCGGATACTGGACTCATATCGGGCCGACAGGCTGGTACATCGATGCTGTGGCGATGCATACGTGGTATCAACATTCACCCCGCGCTATCGATGGCCTCTCGACGCGTGCAGACGGGACCGGCCAGATCGTATCGCTGGAAGGCGGCTATCCCGTCAGGGTCGGGCCACACCTGACGATCGAACCGCAGGCCCAAGTGATCTATCAACATCTGTCGCTCGATCCGATGCGGGATCTGGTGTCCCCCGTCTCGTATGGCGGATCAGACGCCGTCAGCGGCCGGATCGGCATGAGACTGACCGGCGATTTCCAGACCATGTCGGGAAGTATCCTGCAACCTTATCTGAAGGCGAATGTCTGGCGAACCTTTGGCGGCTGGGACAGCGTAACGTTCGCCGGCACGGACCTCATCCAGACTCAACGAATGGCGACAGCAATGGAAATTGGTGGGGGTATCGTCGCGAAGCTGAATGACGGCCTCGGCATCTTCGCGTCCGCCGCCTTCATCACCAATCTCGATGGCGATCGACGGAATACCGTCCAGGCCAATGTCGGCCTTCGCGCGAGTTGGTAGATCGCCGGCGGTATTGCCTCTCGGCTTGCTGCCGGACCGACCTCGATCGCGCATACCAAGCTCGGGACGCCACATCAGGCCCTCGACATTCAGCAGCCAGAACAGGCATAACATCTGCGTCAGGATTTGCTCTCCGATGACCGACCGGTCTCTCCGGCGGACACCGCTCCCTAGAAAGGAAGACTTCGATGACGCGGGAATTGTTCTGGCTGACGCTCACGGTCATTCTCACCGGCCTGATGTGGGTGCCCTACGTGCTCAATCGCTGTCAGGTTCGCGGCCTCGGCGGCGCGATGGCCAATCCGTCCCGCAACGACAAACCGCAGGCCGAGTGGGCCAACCGGCTGATGTTCGCGCATGATAACGCCGTCGAGAACCTGATCATCTTCGCGCCGCTGGTCCTGATCCTCAACGACATCGACTATTCGACCAAAGGGACGGTGCTCGCCTGCGCGGTTTACTTCTGGTCCCGCGTCGCGCACCTGATCGTCTACACGCTCGGCATCCCGGTCTTCCGCACCCTCGCCTTCACGGTCGGGTTCCTTGCCCAGGCTTATCTGGCGTGGGCGATCTTTCAGGCGGTGTGAGAATTGTAGTTCGTCACACATCCGGCGTCATTGCCGGGCTCGACCCGGCAATCCATCATTTTTCAAGATGGATGCGCGGATCAAGTCCGCGCATGACGTCTCGTTACTTTGCCAACGTGGAAAATCCTAGCGCAGCCCCGTGCTGTCCGCGAACCCCAGCATCAGCCGCATGTTCTGTACCGCCGCGCCGGATGCGCCCTTGCCGAGATTGTCGAGCCGCGCCACCAGCACCGCCTGCCGGAGTGCCTCGTTGGCGAACACATAAAGCTCCAGCTTGTTGCTCTCGTTGAGCGCCTCCGGCTCGATGCGCCCGCCCTTCGCAGCAGAACTGTCGAGCGGCATCACCTTGACGTAGTTGCTTCCCGCGTAGCGCTTCTCCAGAGCGGCGTGCAGATCCGCGCCGCTCGGCTTGCCCGGCAGCGTGTCGAGATGCAGCGGCACCGACACCAACATGCCTTGCCGGAAGTTGCCGACCGACGGCACGAAGATCGGCCGCCGCGTCAGGTTGGAATAGCGCTGCGTCTCCGGCAGATGCTTGTGCTGCAAGCCGAGGCCGTAAAGTTCGAACGCCGGTGCGGTGCCGTTCTCGAAACTCTCGATCATCGACTTGCCGCCGCCGGAATAGCCGCTCACCGCGTTGATGGTGACGGGATAGTCGGCGGGCAACAGCCCGGCATCGACCAGCGGCCGCAACAGCGCGATGCCGCCGGTCGGGTAGCAGCCGGGATTGGCGACCTTGCGCGCATGACGAATTTTATCGGCTTGGTCCGGCGCGAGTTCGGGAAAGCCGTAGGTCCAGTCCGGCGCAACGCGAAACGCGGTCGAGGCGTCGAGCACTTTCGGCGCATCGCTGCCCATGGTGTCGATCAGCGCGACGGTTTCCTTGGCCGCATCGTCCGGCAGGCACAAAATGACGAGATCGACCTCGGCCATCAGCGCCTGCTTGGCGGCGGGGTCCTTGCGCTTGTCGGGATCGATGCTGCGCACCGCGATGTCGCCGAGCTGATCGAGCCGCTCGCGAATGCCGAGGCCGGTGGTTCCCGACGCGCCATCGACGAAGACGGATGGCTTCACGGCGGCCTGCGGAGCCTTGCCCTGCATCTGGCTGGTTTCGGACATGGTCATCGTTCGCTCCTTCAATCCGCGGCACCGCTGACGGCGGCGTCGGTGTTGTAGTCCAGTTGCGGCCGCAGCGCGACCATCCGTTCGGCAAGGGTTTGTGCGCTTGTATCGGGCCGCTCCGCGAGCGCGTTGGCGACGGCGACGTGATCGGCATCGGACTTATGCTGGTTCAGTTTGAAGCTGCCGTGAATGTCTTCCACCGTCATCACCAGTCCGACGATGCCGTTCTGCATCGCCTTCAAACGTCCGGCCGTCATCTTGGCGGTGGTCCACGGCCGCTTCGGCAGGAGCCGCGTCTCGAACTTCTCGCTGAGCCGATCGAGATGCCCCGGCAAGTCCTCCGCCGGCATCACCGCCACTGGACCGGACAGATGCACCGCCTGATAGAGCCACGTCGGCACCTGATCCGGCGAAACGTACCAATCCGCCGAGACATAGGCATCCGCGCCAGTCACCGCCATCAGCCAATGTGCTTTCCCGTTGGCAAGCCCGATCAGCGGATTGTTCCGCGCGAGGTGGAACGCGAGATGCGGCGTGCCGTCTCCGGCGTAGTCGATGCAGAACGGCACCGGCGACGCCACCGGGACGTGGCCGTCATGCGCGCAGACCAGCCCGAAGCCGCGCGCTTCTGCGAACGCGAAACTCGCGGCACGATCGGTCTTGAACAGAGGCGGCGTATGCATCGGTGTCTCCTTCGGCTTTGGTAAAAGCCGCCGGGACCAGATCACGCGATGTCAAAGGAAACTGCCGCGGATCGGGTCCGGCGGCAGGGGCGACGACTTAAACGCAGACGTCCGCCCATACCGCGACGATGCGGCGGCGGGCTCGGGCGGTGGCGCTGGTGAAAACGTCGATCATGGACGTCGTCCTATGTCCGGTTCTGCAATCCGTCAAGAGCGGCCCCGTCAGACCTGCCATCAGAAAAGGCTCCACCCCCATTCGATCAGGCGCGATACCACGTCGCCGAACACCAGCAGCACCGCCGACCAGATGAATGCCGAGACGAAATTGGCGATCTGAAACTGCCAGTACGGCATTTCGAAAATGCCGGCGGCCAGCGGCACCGAGGCGCGCAGCGGGCCGAAGAAGCGGCCGATGAAGATGCCCGGCACGCCCCAGTTTTTCACGAAGGCGGCGCCCTGAGGCAGCAGGTGCGGATAGCGCGACAGTGGCCAGATCGTTGCAACCCGGTCCTTGAAGGTGAAGCCGATCCAGTAGGACAGCCAATCGCCCAGCGCGGCGCCGAGGCCGCCGGCAAGCCAGATCGGCCAGAAGTCGATGCCGCCCGGCCCCAGCATCGCGCCGATCGCCACCAGCACGCCCCACGCCGGCACCAGCAGCGAAATGAACGCCAGCGATTCCCCGAACGCAAGCACCAGCACCAGCGGCGCGGCCCAGGCCTGATGGAGGCGCACGAAGGCGATCAGATCCTGCGCGTAGCCTTCCATCTCACCGCCTTTCGTGGGTCGCGGGCGAAAGGCCCACCGTCCGGTTGAACCTTTTTACAATTGCGTACGTCGAAGTCTGGGTATGTCTGTACCTGCCCCGAACCGCCGGTCTCATCCGACTCCGACATTCCAAACCTATATCTGAAACCGAAGGATGAATTGAATGATTGCGTCAGTGATGATGTGCGTAAGCGCTGTGCTGTTACTGATCGGTATGTTGGCCGGCGTCGTCATGGGTGTGCAGCAGGATTTCACGTTGGCGCCCGCTCACGCCCACCTCAATCTGGTCGGCGGCGTGCTGCTGTTTATGTTTGGCCTCTACTATCGGCTGGTGCCCGCCGCCGGCCGTCTCGCCATGGCCACGGTGCAGGGATCGTTGCATATCGCTGGTGCCATTCTGTTTCCGGCCGGAATCGCGCTGGTCACGCTGAAGGGGCACAGCTACGTGGTTGCCCCCATTGTCGGCTCGTTAATCGTCGTGGTCGCGACGGCGCTGTTCGTCACCATCGTGTTCCGGACATCGCGGAGCTGACGACTCCGGTGCGGGCGCCGGCATATCCGGTTCCCGCGCCCTTGTAATCTTCCGGAGCAGTCACAATTGCGACCCCAACCGTGGCATAGTCAGGGCCGGTGATTCGCATGCCTCTCGCGAATATTTTACTTCAATAACGACGAACAAGACATTGGCCAAAAACGCGAAACAGAAAGAAGTCGACCTCTTTGCAGGTAGCGCCCGTGCGCCCGCGAAACCCGCCGCGCGCGGCCCTGCGGTCAGCGACAGCTACACCGCCGCCGACATCGAGGTGCTGGAAGGGCTGGAGCCGGTGCGCCGGCGACCCGGCATGTACATCGGCGGCACCGACGAGAAGGCGCTGCACCACCTCTTTGCCGAGGTGATCGACAACTGCATGGACGAAGCGCTGGCCGGCCATGCCACCTTCATCGAGGTCGAGCTTGGCGACGACGGCTTCCTCACCGTCACCGACAACGGGCGCGGCATCCCGGTCGACGCTCATCCGAAATTTCCGAAGAAGTCGGCGCTTGAAGTCATCATGTGCACGCTGCACTCCGGCGGCAAATTCGACTCCAAGGTCTATGAGACGTCCGGCGGTCTGCACGGCGTCGGCGTCTCGGTGGTCAACGCCCTCTCCTCGCGGCTCGAGGTCGAAGTGGCGCGCGGCCAGCAACTGCATCGCATGGTGTTCGAGCGCGGCCATCCGGTCGGCAAGCTCGAAGACCTCGGCAAGGTCAACAATCGTCGCGGCACCCGCATCCGCTTCAAGCCGGACACCGACATTTTCGGCGCGAAAGCCGCGTTCAAGCCGCAGCGCCTGTTCAAGATGGCGCGCTCCAAGGCATTCCTGTTCGGCGGCGTCGAAATCCGCTGGCGTTGTGCGCCCGAGCTGACGCGCGGCCTTGAAGGCGTGCCGGAGGAAGCGACCTTCCATTTCCCCGGCGGTCTCAAGGACTATCTCGCCGCCGCGATTCACGCCGATACGCTGGTGCATCCGGACATCTTCTCCGGCAAGGCGGGCCGTAACGGCGCCCATGGCGGCTGCGAATGGGCGGTGGCGTGGACAGCGGATGCCGACGGCTTCCTCTCCTCCTACTGCAACACGGTGCCGACGCCGGACGGCGGCACCCATGAATCCGGCATGCGCAGCGCGCTGTTGCGCGGCCTGAAGGATCACGCCGAGCGCGTCGGCCAGGGCAAGCGCGCCTCGTCGATCGTCTCGGAAGACGTGATGGTCGGCGCCGCGGTGATGCTCTCGGTGTTCGTCCGGGAGCCCGAATTCCAGGGCCAGACGAAAGACCGCCTCGCCACCGCCGAAGCCTCGAAGATCGTCGAGCAGGCCATCAAGGACCCGTTCGACCACTGGCTGTCCGGCAATCCGGTGCAGGCCAACAAGCTGCTCGAGTTCGTCATCGAGCGTTCCGACGAGCGGCTGCGCCGCCGTCAGGAAAAAGAAACCTCCCGCAAGACGGCGGTGAAGAAGCTGCGGCTGCCCGGCAAACTCGCCGACTGCACCAACAGCGCCACTGAAGGCTCCGAACTGTTCATCGTCGAGGGTGACTCGGCCGGCGGCAGCGCCAAGCAGGCGCGCGACCGCAAGACGCAGGCGATCCTGCCGCTGCGCGGCAAGATCCTCAACGTCGCCTCCGCCACCAAGGACAAGCTGGTGGCGAACGCGCAGCTCTCCGACCTGATGCAGGCGATCGGCGCCGGCACCGGCGTCAACTACCGCGAGGAAGACCTGCGCTATTCGCGCATCATCATCATGACCGACGCCGACGTCGACGGCGCGCATATCGCTTCGCTCCTGATCACCTTCTTCTATCGGCAGATGCCGAAGCTGATCGACGGGGGCCATCTCTATCTCGCGGTGCCGCCGCTCTATCGGCTGACCCACGGCAGCAAGACGGTCTACGCCCGCGACGACGCCCACAAGGATCAGCTCCTGAAGTCCGAATTCAACGCCAACGCCAAGGTCGACGTCGGCCGCTTCAAAGGCCTTGGCGAGATGATGCCGGCGCAGTTGAAGGAAACCACGATGGACCCGGCCAGGCGCACGCTGCTGCGCGTGGTGCTGCTGCCGGACGACCGCGAGGACACGGCGGATTCCGTCGAGCGGCTGATGGGGACCAAGGCCGAGGCCCGCTTTGCTTTCATCTCCGACAAAGCGGAATTCGCCAGCGAGGACATGCTGGACGTGTAAGAAACGACGCCGGCGACGTCGGCGGCCCAACCCCGGAAACACGGAGCACCGCCGATGACCCCTCGCCTGTTCGATCTCTCCGGCAAGGTCGCGGTGGTCACCGGCGGCAATGGCGGCATCGGCCTCGGCATGGCGCGCGGCTTTGCCGCGTGCGGCGCGACCGTGGTGATCGTCGGGCGCAACGCGGACAAATCCGCCGCGGCGGTGAAGACAATCGAAAGCGATGGCGGCAAAGCCCTCGCGCTTGAGGCCGATGTCACCGATACGGCAGCGGTCGGGGCTCTGGCGAAACGTATTCAGAGCGAATGCAGCGGCGCCGACATTCTCGTCAACAACGCCGGCATCAACATCCGCAAGCCACCCGATGTCATCTCGCTCGACGAGTGGAAGCAGGTGATCGACACCAACCTGACCAGCGCGTTCGTCTGCTCGCAGGCGTTCCATCCGGCGATGAAGGACAAGGGCGGCGGCAAGATCATCAACATCGGCTCGATGCTGTCGATCTTCGGCGCCAGCTTTGCGCCGGCCTATGCCGCAAGCAAAGGCGGCATCGTGCAGTTCACCCGTTCGTGCGCAGTCGCGTGGGCGCCGGACAACATTCAGGTCAACGCCATCCTGCCTGGCTGGATCGACACCGAACTGACGCAACGCGCGCGGATCGACGTCGCCGGCTTGCACGACAGGGTCTTGGCGCGGACGCCTGCCGCACGCTGGGGCGTCCCCGACGATTTCGCCGGCATCGCCGCCTTCCTCGGCTCCAGCGCATCCGACTTCGTCACCGGCACCGCGATCCCGGTCGACGGCGGTTATTCGATCGCGGGCTGACTCTTCTCGCATATCCTGAAAAGCAAATGCCGGCCGCACAACACACGCCTGGTTGCGCGGCCGGAGGTTCGTTGTGGGTGTTAGCTGGCGGGCAGCAGCACCTTGTCGATGACGTGGATGACGCCGTTCGATTGCTTGACGTCTGCGATAGTCACGGTAGCAACACCACCCTTCTCATCGGTCAGGATGATCTTGTCGCCCTTCATCATGGCCTTGAGCATACAGCCACCGACCGTCTTCACCGAATGGCTGCCGCCGTCTTTCGCGATCATCTTGGCGATGGCATCGGACATCACGTCGGCCGCGACCACATGGCAGGTCAGGATCTTGGTCAGCTTGGCCTTGTTCTCGGGCTTCAGCAACGTCTCGACGGTGCCGGGCGGCAATGCCGCGAAGGCTTCGTTGGTGGGCGCGAACACCGTGAACGGACCCTTGCCCGACAGCGTATCGACCAGACCGGCCGCCTTCACCGCCGCGACCAGCGTGGTGTGATCCTTCGAGTTCATGGCGTTCTGAACGATGTTCTTATTTGCGTACATCGCCGCGCCGCCGACCATCGGATTTTTTGCGTAGGCCGCGCTGGTTAAGGCGGTCACGGCGAAGGTCGCCGCCGCGAGCATCGATACAAACTTGCGCATATCTGCAACTCCCTGAGTTTTCCAGTCCCTTGCGGACGGACAGGCGGAGCTACGGCAGGCGCTCGGCCGAAGTTTCAGCGGAGCGAAATTTTTAATGTCGATTTCCTCGCCAGATCACAGCGCGCGCAGATCGCCGGACGCAACCACCGGACCGGTCGGCTTGCCGGTAGGTGAGCCGCCGCGCGGTTCCAGACTGATGGCGAACAGCGCGCCGGAGCCGATCAGGTCGCGGTGGGCGGGCGTAACGGCAAGATGGACGCTGGCGCCGGCCGGGATCACCCCCAGCGACACCGGCGGCTCCTTGCCCTTGATGATCCACAATTCGAAATCATGCCCGGCGGCGCGATCCCCGGCCAGATGAGACAATCCGATCTCGCTCGAACGGGCATCATAAGCCGCAAGATAGCGCACGTCGGTTTTGTCGCCAGCAAGCGAAGCGACGAGCCGGGTATCGGGAGTCGTGGCCACCGGCAAGACCAGCGGAATTGCAATCGCAATGAAGAAGGCCGCGAGGCTCGCGACCGCAAGGCCGCGCCAAAATGCGAGGCTTTGCAATAGGCCGGACTTCGGCGTCGCGGGCGCGCCATGGCCGAACAAGCGCGCGTCGAGTGCCTGCTTCACGGATGCTGGCACCTCGATCTCGTCATAGCCGGAATTGAGTGGCGACAGACGCGCTTCCCACGCCTCGACCAGCCGCGCGAAACCGGCATCGGTCGCAATGCGCCGTGCAAGCACTTCCCGCTCGTTTCCAGGAAGCACGCCCAGAACGTATTCGGCGGCGAGATGGTCGTCGCCTCCGGCGTCCGGCGTTCTGTCTTCCCCCGGCGTCATCGCTCCAAGCATTCCTTCAGTTTCATCAGGCTGCGCCGCAGCCACGTCCGCATTGTATTGAGCGGCACCGAGAACCGCTCGGCAAGCTCGGCGTAGCTGTCGCCGTTCAGATAAGCCCCGCGCACGGCCGCCGCGCGATCGGCCTCGAGTTCTCCGAGGCAGGCGCTCAACCGCTCACGCTCGCCTTCCGCGATCGCCTGCGCCTCCGGTCCCGGCCGCTCGTCGGCCAGTTCGCCGGCTTCGTCGATCGCCGCCGTTCGCTGGCCCCGCGCGCGAATGCGATCGATCGCATGATTGCGCGCGATGGCGACAAGCCACGAGATCGGGCTCAGTTCGGATGCGACGAAACGGTCGGCCTTGGTCCAGACCTTGACGAAAACCTCCTGCAACGCCTCCTCGGCCTCGGCCCGGTCGGACAAGACACGCAGGCACACGCCGAAAAGTTTCGCGCTCGTCGCCCGGTAAAGCAGATCGAACGCCGCCCGGTCTTTCAGGGAGACGCGAACAATGAGCTTCGTGACGTCATGGGACGTGAACTGCTGCGGCACCATTGCCGATGGAAACTAACGCGTCCGACGACCATTGCAATGGTCTGCATCGGCGCGCCGCGGAATCCGTCGCCATGCAGCGGGAGGCCTGACCTCTCTCGTCACCTATTCGACCCGTGGCGAATGCACATGCTCCGGCCGCACGCCGATGGCGAGGAAGCGCGCGGTCCAGCCTTGCAGCCACGGCACCGCATTGATGATGCGCGCGAACAGCGGCGGCTTGATCGGTTCGCCGCCGGGCTTCAGCGCCATGGTCACGACGTTGTTCTGCACCACGACCTGCATCGCCTGCGTCACCCGCATCGGAAACTCGCGACGCTTGCGCACCGCGCCGAGTTCGTCCTCGCTCGGCGTCCCGTGCCGCAATTTCTCCGCCAGCAGATTGGCGGTGGCGACCGCGTCCTGCACTGCGAGGTTGACGCCGACGCCGCCGACCGGCGACATCGCATGCGCGGCGTCGCCGATGCACAGAAGGCCGGGTCGTGTCCATCGCTTCAGGCGATTGATCGCGACCGTGAGCAGCTTCACGTCGTCCCAGCTTTTGATATCCGCAATGGTGGGGGTCAGGATCGGCGCGAGGTGACAGATGTTGGCGCGGAACGCATCGAGCCCGCGCGCCTTCACCGCGTCGTACTGCCCCTTGGCAATGACATAGGCGCACTGCCAGTAATCGCCGCGATCGAGCGTGATCATCATCTGCCCGGACTCGATCCGTGCCAGCACGCTTTCCGTCTCGGTCCCCTTGCCGACGCGGAACCAGAGCACGTCCATCGGCGCGCCGATCTCCTCGACATTGAGCCCGGCGCAGACGCGCACCGTCGAATGCCGCCCGTCGCATGCCACCACCAGCTTGGCATTGATCGCGAGCGGCCCTTCGGCATCGCGCGCCTCGACACCGCACACCGCGCGGTTCGCCCAAATCAAGTCCGTCGCCTCGGTGTTCATCAACACCTTGAGCTTCGGATAGCGCTGCCCCTTGTCGCGCAGGAAATTGAGAAAGTCCCACTGCGGCATGAAAGCGATGAACGGATGCTTCGCGCTGGTGCGGCTGATGTCGGCGAGCCTGATTTTGGTTTGTCCGAAATAGCCTTCGAGCTTTTGCAGCTTGTCGTGCGGCAGTTTCAGGAAATCATCGATCAGGCCGAGCTCGTCCATCACCTGCAAGGTCGACGGATGCACCGTGTCACCACGGAAGTCGCGGAAGAAATCGGCGTGCTTCTCCAGCACGGCCGTTTCGATGCCGGCCCGTCCCAGCAGATAACCGAGCATCATGCCTGCGGGGCCACCACCGACGACGCAGCATTGCACATCGATGGTGCGCGGTGCGTCATGCTGTTCGCTGTCCGTCATTTCATTGTGCTCCAACGCGGCCTGCCCGACAGCGATCGCTCGCTGCTACCATACTTCACGATAACCCAATTCGTTCGCTGGAATTGGGACATCGGACGAACAACGAAGCAAATCATCGCGATCCGCCGATTTTCACGCTGTCATGCGTGCAACGCAATACAAAGGGACACGGACGAACGCAGCGGCACCGTCCCTCTGCGATGCTGCGCTGCATCCGCACGTGCTGTTTCGTCGCTGCGACAAAAACTTTACGCGCGGCGGAGTTGCTTTCTCGACAGCGAGCGGCATTTCTGCTCAGATCATGACATTGACACCTCCGCGATGCCCGCCGACCACCTAGGCGCGGGAAGAAAGACGGAGTGACGGAGAAAACGCATAGACGCCATTTAGCTCACAGGGAGAGAACGCGATGCCGAGGACTTTGTCTCGTCGACAGTTTGTGGCCGCTACCGCCGCAGGATCCGCCGCACTCATGACCGCACCTTTCATCCGGGGTGCATATGCCGCAGGCAAGGTCTCCATCGCTTTCTGGGATCACTGGGTTCCCGGCGCCAACGACGTGATGACCAAGTTGGTCAAAGCCTGGGCGGACAAGGAGAAGGTCGAGGCGCAGATCGACTTCATTCCCTCGCAAGGCAACAAGAACCTCCTGAGCATCACGGCGGAATCGCAGGCCAAGGCCGGTCACGACATTTTCGCCATGCCGACGTGGTGGCCGCAGGCCTATGCCGATCAGATCGAGCCGGTCAACGACATCATGGAACCGTTGATCAAGCAGAACGGCAAGGTCAACGAAACGGTCGAATATCTCGGCCGCGCCAAGGACAAGTGGCTCGGCGTTCCCGCCACCGCCGGCAGTCAGGTCAAGGGCCCCTGCTCGCGCCTCGACCTGATGAAGCAATACGCCAATCTCGACATGCAGGCGATGTATCCGGCGGGCGCGAAGGCCCAGGCTGACAATTGGACGCTCGACACCTTCCTCAAGGCTGCCGAAGCTTGCCACAAGGGCGGCAAGTCGTTCGGCATCGGGCTCGGCGAAACCTCCGATAGCGTCGATGCCGCCGGCGCTTTCCTGCGCGCGTTCGGCGGCGAACTGGTCAACGCCAAGGGCGATATCGCGGTGAAGAGCGACGCCGTGCGGCAGTGGCTCGAATTCTACAAGAAACTGATGTCGTTCATGCCGGCTGACGTTACCGCCTGGGACGACTCCTCCAACAACAAGTGGCTGGTGTCCGGCAACGGATCGCTGATCATGAACCCGCCGAGTTCCTGGGCAGTGGCCAAGCGTGACGCGCCGAAGATCGCCGAGCAGTGCTGGACCCACGGCATGCCGGCCGGACCGAAGGGACGCTTCTCGCCGTTCCTGCCGTTCTTCTGGTCGATCTGGGGCTTCTCGAAGAACAAGGCGGCGGCCAAGAGCTTGCTGGTGTACCTATCGCAGCCGGAACAAGCGGAAGCGATGGTCACCGCCAGCGGCGGCTACGATCTGCCCTCCTTCGCCAACATGACCAAGTTCAAGGTCTGGGCCGAGGAAGGTCCGCCGAAGGGGACGCTGTATCACTACCCCAACCCCGATCACCTCGACACCTGGTCGATCGCGGCCTCACCCGCGCCGCCGAAGATCGCGCAGCAGATTTACGCGCAAGCTACCATGACCAAGATGTGCGTCCGCTACGCACAGGGCGAGGCCATGGAGAAAACCCTCTCCTGGGCCGAGGGTGAACTCGAAGGCTTCATGCGGACCTAGCCTCGGCGTTCGCACGACGAAGCCGAACCTGAACGACGCACACGCCGCGACCTTCGCGCGGCGTGTGCGCGACGCCCCTGATTCACTTCGAGCCATATGGGCTTTCGAGACAAGTGAGGCACCATGGTCGACGCCGCACAATCCATGACCCAGCCCATCAGGGCGCGAACGACCCGCTCCGGATTGCGAAAGTTCTTTGAGCGCAAGTCTACCATCGCCTTCTTCATGGCGCTGCCGCTGATGCTGCTGATCGCGATCATGGTGATCTACCCGGCATTCTATTCGCTGCATCTGGCGACCCTGAACAAATCGATGCAACGCTTCGTCGGCTTCGGCAACTTCACCTTCCTGTTCAAGCGTGAAACCTTTTGGATGGTGGTGCAGCAGTCCTGCTTCTTCGCCATCACCGCCGTGATCTTCAAGGCACTGATCGGTTTCGTCGTCGCCCACCTCGTTCATAACCTGCCCGACAAGGGCCAGCGCAAATGGCGCGGCATGTTGCTTGTGCCGTGGGTGATCCCGCCCGCGATGAGCACGCTGGCGTGGCTGTGGCTGTTCGATCCGTCCTACAGCGCCTTCAACTGGATTCTGGCGCAAGTCGGCATCGGCCCGATCCCGTGGACCGGCGACGCCAGTTGGGCACGGTTCTCGGTCATCCTCGTCAACATCTGGGCCGGCGCGCCGTTCTTCCTGATCATGTATCTGGCGGCGCTGAAATCGGTGCCGGAACAGCTTTATGAAGCCGCCGCGATCGACGGCGCCAACTGGTGGCAACGTATCTGGTACGTGACGCTGCCGATGATGCGCAACATCATCGCCATCACCACGCTGTTCTCGCTAATCGTCACCTTCGCCAACTTCGATATCGTCCGCATCCTCACCGCCGGCGGGCCACTCGACAAGACGCATTTGTTCGCGACCTGGGCATTCCGCATCGGCATCGAGGGCAACGACATTCCGCTCGGCGCGTCGATCTCGCTGTTCATGGTGCCGATCCTGGCGATCGCCGCCGTGTTCATCCTGCGCGACATCAACAAACGCGGCAACGAGGCCTGACGATGACAACCGTGACCCTCGACAAAGCCGGGCCCTCCCGCAAGGTCGGCAGCATGAGCAGCGACCGCAAATGGGCGATGCGCTGGTCCTATGTGTTCCTGACACTGTTCGCGATCTTCTTCCTGTTTCCGCCGATCTACATGTTCATCACCTCGTTGAAGACATCGTCGGAAATCTCGGCGGCCACCAATCCGTGGTGGGTCTACAATCCCACATTGTCAAACTACATCGAACTGCTCACCTCGAACCAGTTCCTGACCTTCTTCAAGAACTCGGCGCTGGTCTCGATCTTCGTCGTCACTATCACCATGCTGATCTCGATTCCGGCAGCCTTTGCGTTGGCGCGGATGCGATTCTGGGGATCGACGACGCTAGCGACCGGCGTGTTCCTGACCTACCTGATTCCCGATACGCTGCTGTTCATCCCGCTGTTCAAGATGTTCGCGACTTTCGCGCAATGGACCGGCATCGAACTGATCAACCACTGGTGGGTGTTGATCTTCGTCTATCCGACGCTCACCGTGCCGTTCTGCACCTGGATCATGATCGGTTACTTCGCCTCGATCCCGAAGGAGCTTGACGAGGCCGCCATCGTCGACGGCGCAAGCTGGCTACAGACGCTGCTGCGTATCTTTGTGCCGGTGGCGCTGCCCGGCATCATCGCCGCGACCATCTTCGCCTTCACCGTGAGCTGGGCGCAGTTCCTCTATCCGCTTGCGTTCACGTCCTCCGTCGATCAACAGGTGCTGCCGACCGGCATCATCACCACGCTGATCAAGGGCGACGTCTTCAATTGGGGGCAAATCATGACCGGTGCGCTGCTGGGCGCGGCGCCGCCGCTGATCATCTACGCTTTCCTGATGGACTACTACATTTCGGGCCTCACGGCCGGCGCAACAAAGGGGTGAGACGATGGCGGAAGTGACGTTGCGCAAGGTGGTGAAACGCTATGACGAGGTCGAAGCGGTGCGCGGCATCGACCTCGATATTCCCGATCACGAATTCGTCGTGCTGGTGGGACCGTCCGGTTGCGGCAAGTCAACCACGCTGCGGATGATCGCAGGACTCGAGGACATCAGCGACGGCGAGATCATGATCGGCGGCGACGTCGTCAACGACGTGCCACCGAAAGACCGCGACATCGCCATGGTGTTCCAGAACTACGCACTCTATCCGCACATGACGGTGGCGGAAAACATGTCGTTCGGCCTGCGCCTCAAGCATTACCCGAAAGCCGAGATCAAACAGCGCGTCACCGAGGCCGCGCGGATGCTCGACATCACCGACCTGATCGACCGCAAGCCAAAGCAGCTCTCCGGCGGCCAGCGCCAGCGCGTGGCGATGGGCCGCGCCATCGTCCGCAATCCGAAAGTGTTCCTGTTCGACGAACCGCTCTCCAACCTCGACGCCAAACTGCGCGTGCAGATGCGGATCGAGATCAAGAAGGTGCATCAGAAGGTCCGCACCACCACGGTCTACGTCACCCACGATCAGGTCGAAGCCATGACCTTGGCCGACCGCGTGGTGGTGATGAACCATGGCCGCATCGAACAGATCGGCCCGCCCAACGAACTCTATCATCGCCCCGCGACCAAATTCGTTGCCGGCTTCATCGGCTCGCCGGCGATGAACTTCATCCCCTGCCAACTCGAGGAATCCGGCGGGCTGTTACAGGTCCGTGTCAGCGAGGCCGCCGCCTTCCCGATCCCGGCCGAGCGCGTCGCGCGTTACCGGGGAATCCCGCGTGACACCAAATTGCTGCTGGGGTTGCGGCCCGAGCATCTGGTTGACGCCCAATCCAACCAAAGCGCGGCATTCCAGCCGTTCGATGCCACACCCGACGTGATCGAGCCGATGGGAATGGAAACCTTCGTCTATTTCCCGCTGGCCGGGGTCCAGCTCTGCGGTCGCATCAATCCTGGTATCGAAGCGCAGGCGGGCGCGCCGCTGCGGCTGGCGGTAGACCTCAATCACATGCACCTGTTAAATGAGGCGACCGGCGCCGTCCTATGAGCGCCGATTGCAACAAGGCCAGACGAGGCGAGGAATGACGACCAACAAGAAGAAACTGCTGATCACGGAATCGATGTCCGAGCACGGATGGAAGCTCTTCAAGGACCGCGGCGACATCGAAGCCATCGAATTCCCCAACATGATTCCGCAGAAAGATTTCGTCGCCCTCCTCGCCGAGCACGCCCCGGTGCATGGCGTGGCGCTCGGCGCCACCGCGTTCGGTGACAATGAACTCGACGCTTCACAGGACATGAAAGTCGTCGCCCGCATCGGCGTCGGCTTCGATGCCATCAACGTCCCCGCGCTCAGCAAGCGCAAGGTGCCGCTGATGGTAGCCGGCACCGCCAATTCGCCTTCGGTCGCCGAACAGGCGATCTTCATGATGATGACGCTGGCGAAGCGCGGCGTCGAACTGCATGCGCTGGTGAAGGACGGCAAATGGGCGACGCGGCTCGGCCTGCTGCCATTCGACCTCTATGGCAAGACGCTCCTGATCGTCGGCTTCGGCCGCATCGGCACCCGCACCGCAAAGCGTTGCCTCGCGATGGAAATGACCGTGCTGGTTTACGATCCCTACAAGAGCGCCGAGGAGATCCGCGCCGCCGGCTGCGAGCCGGTCGACGATCTCGACAAGGCCCTGCCCCGCGCCGATTTCATCAGCCTGCATTGCCCGAAGACGCCGGAGACGGTGGGCCTCATCAACGCCGCGCGGCTCAAGCTGATGAAGCCGACCGCCTACCTCGTCAACTCCGCACGCGGCGGCATCGTGGTGGAAGCCGCGCTCTACGACGCGCTGACCTCCGGTCAACTTGCCGGCGCCGGCCTCGACGTGTTCGAGCAGGAACCGCCGCCGCTCGGCCACGCGCTGTTCGCGCTGCCCAATGTCGTCATCGCGCCGCATGTCGCTGGCGTCACCCGCGAAGCGCTCGACCGCATGGGCGAACAGACCGCCCGCAACATCCTCAGCGCGCTGGACGGCGACGCCATCCGGCAGAACGTCATCAATCAGGATGTACTGAACTGATAAGCCGTCGCCCTGTGGCTAGCCGGCGTTTTGTACCCGGTCTTGCAACACGAAAAACGTCGTCCTCGCGCAGGCGTAACCCATACGCCGCAGCGGTTCGGTTAAGGCAACGAAGGCGTGGCTATTCTTTAACAACAAACGCCAGGGGTAATGGGTCCCCGCCTGCGCGGGGACGACACCAAAGGCTATTCTGCACTCGGGAGCATCGCATGGCATTCAAGGAATTCGGCAACTACGACGCCCTCGGCCTTGCCGAACTGGTGCGCAGCAAACAAGTCAGCGCAAACGAGTTGCTCGACGAAGCCATCGCACGCACGGCAAAAGTCGATCCGCAGATCAACGCCGTGGTGGTGAAGCACGAAGACTACGCACGCAAGCAGATCGAGAACGGCCTGCCGTCGGGACCGTTCACCGGCGTCCCCTTCCTGCTGAAAGACCTCGAAAACCTCGCCGGCACCTGCACCACGTCGGGCGCCAGCGTCTTCAAGGACAACGTCGCCGGTCACGACGGCACCGTCGCCGCGCGGTTCAAGGCCGCCGGCCTCGTGATCTTCGGAAAAACCTCGACGCCGGAATTCGGCCTGCTGCCGACCACCGAGACGCGGCTGTTCGGGCCGACGCGCAATCCGTGGAATCCGCAGCATTCCTCGGGCGGTTCGTCCGGCGGCGCGGCGGCAGCGGTGGCCGCGCGCATCCTGCCGGTGGCGCACGCCAGCGACGGCGGCGGCTCGATCCGCATTCCGGCCTCGGCCTCCGGCGTGTTCGGCCTCAAGCCGACCCGCGCGCGCACGCCGCTGGGGCCGGATCGCGGCGAAGGCTGGGGCGGCTTCTCCTGCAATCACGTCGTCAGCATCAGCGTGCGCGACAGCGCCGCGATGTTGGACGCCATTCACGGCGCCGAGCCGTCAAGTCCCTACACCGCGCCGGCGCCGGAACGGCCCTACGCCGAGGAAGTGAAGCGCGAGCCGGGGCGACTGCGGATTTTCTTTACCGACAAATCGACCTATGGCGATACGATCGATCCGGAGATCGCCGCCGCCGTGCGCGATGTCGCGGCGCAATTGTCGAAGCTCGGGCATCACGTCGAGGAGCGCGCACCGAAACTCGCCGCCGACCCCGCCGCAGTGATGGCGGTGATCGTCGCCGCCAACACCGCGCTCGCCGTGCGCCTCACCGAAGGGCGGCTCGGCCGCACCGTGACCGATCAGGATTTCGAGCGGCTGACGCTCGCCAGCGCGCGCAACGCCGCCAAACAGAGCGCGACCGACTATGTCGCCGCGCAGTTGGCCGCGTTCCAGATTTCGCGCAGCCTCGCGACCTTCTTCGAAGATTGCGACGTGTTCCTGTCGCCGACCCTGTGCACGCCGCCGCTGCGCATCGGCGAGATCGACAGCATGTCGGAAAACCTCTCGCACATCTCGCCGATCCTGCGGCGCTACATGCCGGGCACCAGCATGTTCAATATGTCCGGCCAGCCGGCGATGTCGATGCCGCTGGCATGGAACGCCGCCGGGCTGCCGCTCGGCATGATGTTCGCCGCGAAGTTCGGCGACGAAGCCACGCTGTTCCGCCTCGCCGCGCAAATCGAACAGGCGCGACCGTGGAAAGACCGCAAGCCGGCGATTTGCGCGTAGGGTTTGGTCGAAGTGCTCCGTTGTGGAGAATCTGCAGCGCGAAATCGTCGTCCCCGCGCAGGCGGGGACCCAGAACCCCATCGTTTCCGTCATGGCCGGGCTTGTCCCGGCCATCCACGTTCTTCATGTTAGATCTCTGCAAAGACGTGGATGGCCGGAATAAATCCGGCCATGACGACGGAGAGGTTTCCGCCTGCATGGGACGACGCTTTTGGTGTTGAACCTCAATCCCAAAAACGATCTTCCGATCGGGCTCGTAGGAGGTTTGTCATGGTCCGTATCGTTCCTCCGCAGCCGCCGGCAACTGGCTCCGCCACAACGGCCGATGGGACAGAGAATCGAACCGCCGTGCCTCATCCGGCGCAAACCGGCGCGGCGGCAAGCGAGGGCTATACGCGAACGGGTCCGGGCCCGATCGCTGCGATACGGATGCGCTGGACCGCGCGTCCGGTCGGCAGCATCACCTTTGTCGTTGATGAGGTGATGGGCGACAACGGCACGCCGGTGACCAGCCGTCCGATGTCACGCGAAGCCGCCATCAAGCTGATCGACGACCGCGCGCAAGCCGCCCACGAGCAATACGCATTGTTACGCAGCGAATTGGCGTGGCCGGATGACAAGGCCGAGGAGCCCCCGAAGCCGGCCGTGATCATGCCCCCCGGCCCGCCTCCGGTGGACTGATGGCGAGCAACGCAGACGCTGCGATGCCTTACCATCCGATGTGACCAATCTCACATTCCTTGCGCGCTCCTCCTTCTAGGGTACGGGACATCAGATCGACCCGATCGAGGAGGTTCCCATGAAGGTCGTCGTTGCCGCCGCCGCGCTGCTGCTCTCCAGCCCCCTCGCTCACGCCGGGGATTCCTATTCGTTCGATGTCGGCGGCCGCTCGGTCACCATCCATGCGCCACGCGGCTGCGATTCCCCGTCCTGCATCTCGGTCTCGATCCCCGGCGTCTTCCACTACGGTCCGAAGCGCGGCGCGCGCATCGAGGTCGAGCGGGACGATGAGGACATGGAAGCCGCCGCACCGGTCCCGCCGGCGCAGCCTCGGACTCAAGCCCAACCGGCACCTGCGCCCGCGATCGCCGCGCAGCCGGCCGCACCGAAGACCGCCGAAACTGCAACGCCAAAGACGGCGGAAACCGGACCGGTCGAAGCCACGCAGCCGCAGAGTCAGCCGCCGGCCCGGCCCACCGTGATGGCCAATGCGCCGGTCGCGGCACCGGTGCAGCAGCAACAGGCTCCCACGCCGGCCGCACCGCAGGCCGCCAACTCGCCGCTCGGCGTCTGGCTGACCGAGGAGAAGGAAGGCAAGGTGCGCATCGAGGCGTGCGGCTCCAACCTCTGCGGCTACTCGCTCGACGCAAGGACCAACCAGAACAAGGACAAGGTGCTGATCAACATGCGCCCGGCCGGGGCGAAGTGGAGCGGCCGCATCCATGATCCGAAGGGCGGCGGCACCTATGACTCCACCATCGCGTTGAAAGGCTCTGATCGGCTGCGCGTGCAGGGCTGCGCCTTCGGCGGCATGTTCTGCGGCGGCCAGACCTGGACGCGGGTGGAGTGAGGTGGATTCCGATGTCCTCATCTGCCCATTGTCATGGTCGGACAGATCTGACCGAGGCAGATCTGCCGACGCGGCGGTTGAGGCACCCTTCCCTCGACGGGTCTCATGGGACGACGTTCTTGCTTAACCGGTCTCGGGATGCATATGTCCACTTCATGATCGGTCAACTCATTTACACAAAAGGCGTCTCATGACTCTCCAGACTCCCGCGACCCTCGAAGAATGGAATGCAGCCGGCGCCGACTATCTGCCCGGCCTTCTCGGCATGACATTCACCAAGGTCGAGCCGGACGAGGTGGTTGCAGTCCTTGAGGTCCGCCGCGCGCTTGGCGCTTGGAACGGCTACCTCCATGCGGGAACAGTCACCTCACTCGCGGACACGTGCTGCGGTTACGGCACCGTTCGTAGTTTGCCGACAGGCGCCAGCGGATTTACGACTGTCGAACTCAAAAGCAACCTGATCGGTACGGCGCGCGAGGGCCTGGTGACCTGCATTGCGCGGCCTGTCCACAGGGGACGCACCACTCAGGTCTGGGATGCAGAGGTGCGTCGGAACAGCGACGATGCGGTCATCGCCTGCTTTCGCAACACCCAATTAATCCTGTGGCCGAAGGACTAACGACTTCAAATTCAACCCCGGCAAATCGTACCCAATTTACTCGTCGTGGCGGGATTTATTCCGGCCATCCACGTCTTTCCCGTCATTGCGAACGAAGCAAAGCAATTCAGTCTTTCTTCAAGAGACTGAATTCTTTCGTTGCCCGGAGCGCCGACCTCAATATGTCGCTCGTAAGACCAACAACCTCGGCGTCGTCCCCGCGCAGGCGGGGACCCATAACCCCTGGCGTTGGTGTATAAGAGAAACCAGCCTTGGTTGATTGAACCGAAGCGCTGCGGCGTATGGGTCCCCGCCTGCGCGGGGACGACGCTTTTCGTGTGGCTTATTCCGTAACCAATCACGTCACGAAATAACTCACTCCGCCACCACCGCCTTCGTGTAATCCGCCTCGCTCACCTGCTCCAGCCATTCGACAGCGCTGCCGTTAACGGCTTCCTGTATCGCAACGTGCGTCATCGCGTGGTCGGGCGCGGCGCCGTGCCAGTGTTTCTCGCCCGGCGGAATCCACACCGTGTCGCCGGCGCGGATTTCACGCACCGGTTCGCCCAGCTTCTGCACACGGCCGACGCCGGACACGACGTAGAGCGTCTGGCCGAGCGGATGCGTGTGCCACGCCGTGCGCGCGCCGGGCTCGAACGCGACGCGCGCTGCCGCCACTCGCGCGGGCGCAGGCGCGTTGACGATCGGGTCCATCCAGACCGTGCCGGTGAAATAATCAGCAGGCCCGCGTCGCGTCGGCCGCGATCCGTTGCGATGAATATCCATGATCTCTCCGTCCCGTTCGCGCGATGCTTATGTCTTAGAGTCTCAAGCCTTGGCCTTGAACGCTGCATAGCGCGCCTTGGTTTCGGCGTTCATCGGATAGAGCCCCGGCAGCGACGCGCCGTTGTTGACCTCGTTGACGATCCACGCCTCCATCCGCTCCTGCTCCGGACCTTCGGTGAGAACGTGATCCAGCAACGCCTGCGGAATGAGCACGACGCCGTCCTGATCCGCGACGATGATGTCGTTCGGAAACACCGCAACGCCGCCGCAGGCGATGCCCTCACCCCAGCCGACGAAGGTGAGCCCCGCGACCGACGGCGGCGCAGCGGCGCCGTTGCACCAGGTCGGCAGCCCAGTGCCGAGCACACCCTCGACGTCGCGCACCACGCCGTCGGTGACCAGCGCCGTCACCTTCCGCTGCACCATGCGCGCGCAGAGAATGTCGCCGAAGATGCCGGCGGTGCTGACGCCCATCGCATCGACCACGGCAATGCAGCCCTCCGGCATCGCCTCGATCGCGGTGCGGGTCGAGATCGGCGACGACCACGATTCCGGCGTCGCCAGATCCTCGCGCGCCGGCACGAAGCGCAAGGTGAAGGCCGGGCCGACCAGTCGCGGCTGTCCGGGCTTCAGCGGCCGCGCGCCGCGCAGCCACAGATTGCGCAGGCCCTTCTTCAGCAGAACGGTGGTGATGGTCGCGGTGGAGACGTGCGAAAGAGTCTGGATAGCCTGCGGGGAAAGCGACATGGGACGAACGACTCCGATGAGAACGATGTGCGCGGCATCTTGCGTCCATGGCGAGAGGCGTCAAGGCCGAAGCAACGGGCAGCAGCCACGCGCGCGCATCGGTGACGATTACTCCGCCTTATCGTTGGCATTCCGATTAATTTATTGAAATGACTTGAGTTATTCTGCGAAAGCGAATTCCCTCCGCGCCCGAAACAGGCTATTGCTGACACGTTGCAGAAGGGCTCGCAGACAGGCATGGCCGCAGAATTTCTTCCGCCCCGCATCCTGCCCAGTGGCGACGCCGCGATCACCGTGGAGTTCAGCCGCCGGATCGACGACGACGCCAACCGCCGCGTCCTCGCGCTCGACCGCCTGCTCAAAGCCGCGCCGATCGCCGGGATCACCGAGACGGTGCCGACCTATCGCTCACTGCTGGTGCATTACGATCCGCTGCAAATCGATTTAGACTCTCTTGCGCCCCGGTTGATCGCGCTTGCCGCGCAACCGGTGACGGATGCGATCACCTCACGGCACTGGCGCATTCCTGTCGCCTATGGCGGCGAGCACGGCATCGATCTCGACGATGTTGCGAAAACGCTTGGCCTCACGCCGGACGCGCTGATCGCGCGCCACACCGCGCCGATCTATCGCGTGGCGATGATCGGCTTCACGCCGGGCTGGTCGTATCTCAGCGGACTCGATCCTTCGCTGGAATTGTCGCGCCGGCAGGAGCCGCGATTGCGCACGCCGCCCGGCACCGTCTCCATCGGCGGCGTGCAGACCGGCATTCAATGCATCGCCGGGCCGAGTGGCTGGCATCTGCTCGGGCAAACGCCGGTACGCACCTATCAATTGCAGCGCGATCCGGTGTTTCTGCTGGAGCCCGGCGACACGCTGAACTTGTACGCCATCGATGCGAAGACGTTTGCCGAGATGGATCGCGCCGCCGAGCATGGCGAGATCGTCGCGGAGTTGGCCGCGTCATGAGCCGGCTCGTCGTCACCAATGCCGGACCCGCGACCTCGGTACAGGATGCCGGACGTTTCGGCGCGCAGCGTTACGGCCTGACGCCGAGCGGCGCGATGGATCGGCTGGCGCTGGCAACGGCGAACGCTCTCGTCGGCAACCCGCCGTTCACCGCCGCCATCGAACTCGGTCCGTTCGGCGCTACCTTCACTGCGCAAGACGGCCCGATCCGTATCGCAATCGCGGGTGCATCACGCAGCATCAAGATCGACGACCACGTGTTGCCGCTCAATCACTCCGCGACGCTGGCAGTGGGCGGACGGCTGGTGCTGAGCGCGGCACGCGAAGGCGTGTTCAGCTACCTCGCTATCGAGGGCGGCGTACTAGGCGAAGCCGCGTTCGGCAGCCTTTCGGTGAACGCGCGCGCGGGCCTCGGCAGCCCGGTGCCGCGCCCGTTGCAGAGCGGCGATCACCTCGACGTGCGCGCCGCGACCGAACGTAACGAACATGCGCTGCCGCCGCTTCCGCCCTCGCCCGATCCGATCCGCGTCGTGCTCGGCCCGCAGGACGACGAATTCGGCGACGCCGTGAAAACCTTTCTCGACGGCACCTGGACAATTTCAGCGACCAGCGACCGCATGGGCTATCGCCTCGAAGGCCCTGTGGTCCGTCATCAGCATGGCCACAACATCGTCTCCGACGGCACCGTCAACGGCAGCATTCAGGTGCCCGGCAACGGCCAGCCCATCGTGCTGATGCCGGATCGCGGCACCACCGGCGGTTATCCGAAGATCGCGACCGTAATCGGCGCCGATTTCGGCCGCTTCGCGCAGATGCCACCGGGACGGCCGTTCCGTTTTCAAGCGGTGAGCGTTGCGGAGGCGCGGCACGCGGCCGTCGCCTTCGCCGCGCTGTTGCGCGACCTGCCCGCGCGCATGGTCGATGTCGCGCACTTTGAATTCAACGTCGCGGCGTTGCAGAATGCCAACGTCGCCGGCAGCGCGGTGAATGCCGTCGATGCGCGCACCTGGCAGAGCGAATCTCAACAAGACCAACAACCCTGAAACCAACCAACGGGGAACGACATCATGACCATCGATCTCAACTGCGACCTCGGCGAAGGTTTCGGCGCATGGCAGATGGGCGACGACAACGCCATGCTCGGCCTCGCCTCGAGCATCAACATCGCCTGCGGCTTTCACGCCGGCGATCCCGACATCATGCGCAAGACCGCGGAACTGGCGAAAGCGCGCGGCGTCGCCATCGGCGCGCATCCGGGCTATCGCGATCTGCACGGCTTCGGCCGCCGGCCAGTGGCGGGGCTTACTTACGCCGAGATCGAAAACCTCGTCGCCTATCAGATCGGCGCGCTGCAAGCGGTCGCCGCGCTCACCGGCCACAAGGTGACGCATGTGAAGGCGCACGGCGCGCTCTCCAACGTCGCCTGCGAGGACGACATGACCGCGCGCGCCATTGCGTCCGCGATCAAGGCGGTGGACCGCAACCTGACCTTCGTGGTACTGGCCAACAGCAAGTTGCTGAAGGCGGGCGAAGCCGCCGGACTGCCGCTGGCGCATGAAGTGTTCGCCGACCGCGCCTATGAGGACGATGCCAACCTCGTCTCGCGCCGCAAGCCGGGCGCGGTGCTGCACGACGCCAACGAGATCGCACAGCGCGTGGTGCGCATGGTGCAGGACCGCGCGGTGGTGTCGATTACCGGCAAGGTCATCAAGGTGCAGATCGATACCGTGTGCATCCACGGCGACACGCCCGGCGCCGTCAACATCGCCCGCGCGGTGCGTCAGGCGCTGAAGGACAACGGCATCGCGGTGAAGCCGTTCAGCGGGGGGTGAGTATCAAAAATCGGGGGTCGTCACCCTGAGGTGCGCGCTCTTGCGCGCCTCGAAGGGCGACGGCGATCCTTCGAGGCTCGCTACGCTCGCACCTCAGGATGACGCCGTCACGTCAGCAATCAGAACGGCCGATAAGTCAAAGTGCCGAACAGCACAGCGGCGATCAATGCGAACGCACCGCCCAGGGCTACAACGTGAATCCGGGTCTCCACGCGCGAGACCAGTTCACGCACGGGAACGGATCGTCGGGTTTCGGAATCGCGCATCGTCAGGCTCCATCGTCTTGGAGCATGATAATGAAGCGCTGACGCACGGAACTGCAACCACCCCGCAAAAATAGCGATAGGCGTGTTTTCGACCGACGCAACAAGGAATGACTATTCTCTCGTGGCGGCGGACGACGATGGATTTATTCGCGTGTAACAAAACCTCGTCGTCCCCGCGAAGGCGGGGACCCAGAACCCCTGACGATTGCAATCAACGGGACCGTTGATCAAAAATCACGATCGCTTCCCGCATCATGAGCGACACGGCGTCTGGGTCCCCGCCCTCGCGGGGACGACGGTTATCGTGTTGCATGTCGGTGCCACAAAATCGTCTGCCCATCAGCTTTGCAAGGCCGTCATTGCGAGGAGCGTAGCGACGAAGCAATCCAGTCCTTGCTCTGTGACTCTCTGGATTGCTTCGCGGAGCCTGTGCTCGGACGGCGTGAAACGCCGATCCGAGTGCTCGCATGATGGAAAGAGGTGGATCACCATCGATACTTAATACACATCCTGCTGATACCGCCCCTTGCGCTTGAGATCAGCCACGAACGCGATCGCCTCGTCGGTGGAGCGGACGCCGAACTGCGCAACGATGTCGACCAGCGCGCGTTCGACGTCTTTCGCCATGCGCTTGGCGTCGCCGCAGACATAGACATGCGCGCCGTCCGCGAGCCAGTTCCAGAGTTCGCGACCGACCTCGCGCATCCGGTCCTGCACGTAGAATTTTTCCGCGCCGTCGCGCGACCATGCCAGCGACAATCGCGTCAGCAATCCGGACGCCTTCATCGCGTTCAGTTCGTCCGCGTAGAAGAAATCGCAATCGCGGCGCTGGTGCCCGAAGAACAACCAGTTGCGACCGTTCGCTTTGGTCGCGCCGCGATCCTGCAAAAATGCACGGAACGGCGCGACACCGGTGCCGGGCCCGATCATGATCACCGGCGTGTCGGCATTGTCCGGCAACGCGAAGCCGTGCGCCTTCTGCACATAGACGCGCACTTCATCGCCGATGGCGGCGCGCTCCGCGAGGTAGGTCGAGGCGACGCCGAGACGTCCGCGCCGGGCGATCACGTAACGCACCGTATCGACGGTGAGCGACAGCCGCCCCGGCGCCGCGTTGTGCGACGACGAGATCGAATAGAGCCGCGGCTGCAACGGGTCGAGCGCCTCGATGAAGGCTTCCGGATGCGGCCGCACGCCCATGAACTTCTGCAACGTCGCCAGCACATCGAGATGCACGGCGTCGCCGTCGGGATCGTCGCCCTGCGCCAGCGCCCGCGCCTTCTCGCGTAGCGCGCCGCCGCTGACGAACGACAACAGCTCGAACAATTTGTCCGGCGCGGGCGACAGCGAGACGTCGTCACGCAGCGCGTCGCGCAGCGCCTTGCCGTTGACTTCCGTGGCGTGCGACGCGCCGAGCACCGCGATCACCTGATCGACCAGGCCGAGATCGTTGCGCGGAAACACGCCGAAGGAATCGCCGACGACGTAATCGAGATCGCCTTGCGAAAGATCGAACTCGATGTGCCAGGTCTCCTTCTCCGAGCCCGGCTTGTTGAGCAGGCGGCGCGACAGCAACGTCGCCATCGCCGGATTGTCGCGCGAACGTCCCGGCGCACTGACGGGGGCGGCCGGCGCAGGCGATGCGACGGCAGCAGGCGCGGCCTTCGCCACCGGCGCGGCATCGAGTTCGGCGTGCAACGCCTTCAGCATCCGCGCGGTGTCCTTGCCGCCGGGAACGCAGAGATTGATGCGTTCCTCGGTGCGCGCGGCCAGCGCGTCAGCATAGTCGCGGCAGTTGTAGCCACACTGGCCGCAATCCTGCTGGGCCATCGCCGCCATCATGCGCCGGCGCAGCGGCTTGCCTTCGGCGAGCTTCATGCGGTCGGTGATCGCCATGGTCTGGTCGTGCCACGGCGCATCGTCGTCATCCTCGGTGGCAACGATGGCGCCGACCATCGCCGCGTTCTGCTCCGGCGACAATGGCACGTTGCCGTCGAGCTGCAACGCGCCGACCAGAAAGCCGTTGAGCCAGGCGCGCTGTTCGTCGGAGAACGGCGCAGTTTCCGGAACGACCTGCAATCGCATCATCGGTGTCGTCTGGTTCACGCTGCCACCTCCGCATCGGCCAACCGCCGCAAGCTCTCGGCATCGTGTCGGCGGGAGAACTGCACGAAGGTTTCTTCGGGCGAGACACGGTTGCTCATGTAAGCGCGCAGCAATCGCTCGACGACTTTCGGTGCGTCATCCGCCTTGATGTCGCGGTAGACCTCCTGCCCGATCCCGGCGTCGGGACCGAAGCCGCCACCGGTGGTGAGGTGATAGCCCTCCACCGTGTCGCCCTCGTCATTGGTCGCGACCTTCGCCGCCAGCAGGCCGATGTCGCCGATGTAATGCTGCGCGCAGGAATGGTGGCAGCCGGTGAGATGGATGTTGAGCGGCGTATCGAGCGACACGCGGCTCTCGCACCACGTTGCAATCGCATCGCCGTGGCGCTTGGTGTCGGAGGCCGCGAACTTGCATCCCGCGTTGCCGGTGCAGGCGACCAGCCCGGCACGGATCGGCGACGCGGTTGTCGCAAGGCCGAGCGCGTCGATCGCCGCCGTCGCCAGCGCGACATTGGAATCCGCGACGCCGGAGATCAGAAGGTTCTGCCACACCGTCAGCCGGATATCGCCGTCGCCGAGATCCTGTGCGATCTTCGCGAGCCCGCGCATCTGATCGCAAGTAAGCTTGCCGAGTGGCAGCACCACGCCGATCCAGTTCAGTCCCGCTTGCATCTGCGGATGCACGCCGATATGCGCGCTACGGTCGAAAGCCGGGCGCGGCGCGATAGCCTCGCTCGCCAGGCGTGTCAGCGGCTTGCCGTAACGCGCCTCCACCTCCTTCAGGAAGGCATCGAAGCCCATCGCATCGAGCACATACTTCAACCGCGCCTTGAGCCGATTGGTGCGGTCGCCGTGTTCGATGAACACGCGCACGATGGCGTCCGCCAACATGATCGCATCACTCGGCTTGACGATCACGCCGGTATCGCGGGCGAAGTCCTTGTGCCCGGTGATGCCGCCGAGCCCCAGCCGAAACCACACGCCCGGCTCGACGCCGAAACCATCCATCACCTCCACGGCGGCAAACGCGATGTCGTTGGTGTCCTCCAGCACCGGAATGGTGCCTGCGCCGTCGAAGGCGACGTTGAACTTGCGCGGCAGCCCGATCAGCGAGCGGTCGTTGAGAATGTGGAAGTGCCACTCGCGCGCATAAGGCCGCGTATCCAGCAGTTCGCGCGGATCGATTCCGGCCGTCGGCGTCCCGGTGACGTTGCGGATGTTGTCCGCGCCGGAGCCGCGCGAGCACAGGCCGATGTCGGTGATGCCCTCGATCATCGGCACGGTGTTGCACGGTTCGATCTCGCGGATCTGGATATTGGCGCGTGTGGTGATGTGCGCGTAGCCGCCGCCGTAACGCTCGGCGAGATCGGCCGTGCCCGCGAACTGATGTGCTTTCAGGATGCCGTTCGGAATCCGCAAGCGGCACATGAAGGAGTTCTGCGCCGGCGCGACGTAGAACAGGCCGTAATAACGCCAGCGGAAGTTGTCCGGCGGCGGCGGCGCGGCGTTGTCTCGCGCCTGCGCCTTCAATCGTTCGTAGGCGTCGAACGGATGCTGCTCGCGCTTGAACTTCTCCGGGTCGGAGAGCTTCTTGCCATCCTTCAGAAAGCGCTCCTGCGCTTTCAGATGCGCGGCATCCGGCCCGGTCGGCTCCGGATCGGCGGCGGGCGTCCCCGCCCCGCCGCCGCTTCGCCCGAGGCGCCCCGCTTGCACCCCGGACATGAAGCCTTCGAGGTAACGCTTCTGTTCGTCGCTGAAGTCGGCCGTCATCTGGTCCATCTTCATGATCGCCCGCGCCTTCGCTATTCCGCCGGCACCGACGACGGCGCCACCGTCGCCATCGGTCGCGCGGGCTTGTAGGTGATGTAGAGCGCGATGCCGGTGAACAGCGCCCCGCCGACGATGTTGCCGAGCGTCACCGGAATCTGATTCCACAGCCACCATTCGGCGACGCTCACCTTGGCGCCCATCAGCATGCCGGTCGGAATGACGAACATGTTGACCACGGCGTGCTCAAACCCCTGCGCGAAAAACGTCGTAATCGGCAGCCAGGCCCCGACGATCTTGCCGATGGTCGATGTGGAGGTCATCGCCATCACCACGCCGAGGCAGACCAGCCAGTTGCACAGCATCGCCTTGACGAACACGGTGACCATGCCGGCCACGCCGAGTGCTTCATAGGCAACGGTCTTGGCCTCTGCCGTGGCGATGATCTTCGCCGCGACGCCGGCGGGTGTGGCCATGCCCATGTTGGTGAGCGCGATGGCAAGCAACGCGCCATAGGCGATGCTCCCGAGCAGATTGCCCAGAAACACCCACGACCAGTTGGCGACGACCGAACTCCAGCTTGCCCGGCCGGAGAGCGCCGCCAGCGGCAGCAGCGCGAAGCTGCCGGTGACAAGCTCAAGCCCGAGCAGCACGATCATCACGAAGCAGACCGGAAAGATCAGCGCGCCGACGATGGGTTGCCCGGTGGTGGCGGCCGCGCCGAACGCGAGGCTGGTCGCGGTGCCGAGCAGCGCGCCGGATAGCGCACCGCGGATCAGGAGGTCGCGCGGCTCCAGCGCCAGTTTCGTCTCGGCGGTATCGACCATGGTGCGGACAACATCGGCGGGCTTGTTGTAGTCCATCGCAGACCTCCATCGGGCGCACCCCATCGCGCCGGTTGCTTGGTGGCGCACCGGCCGGAACCGCTGCGCGGCCGGTGCATGTCGCCGCCGGCCGAGGCGCTCTATTCAAGCGCCGTGCCAACTCTTGTGCGAAGCACAATAATCAGCTATTTCAATGGACTAACGGCGGATCGGCGGTCGACGACCAAGCGCCTTATCCGACCCCGGCTGCTTATTTCGCAGGTGCAACCTGATTAATATTTAGCCGATTTTTGCATTGCCTAATATTTGATCTGAAACTGGAATGAGCCCTCGGCGCGGCATCCGCTTGCCAGCCCGCCGCAACGGGGTTAGCTCCTGCGCTTCAACGACACGGACCACCGATGACCCAGCAGGCCACCACCGCCCCCAAGATCAGCTTCGTTTCGCTCGGCTGCCCGAAGGCGCTGGTGGATTCGGAGCGCATCATCACCCGGCTGCGCGCCGAGGGTTACGAACTCGCGCGCAAGCACGACGGCGCCGACCTCGTCATCGTCAACACCTGCGGCTTCCTCGACAGCGCCAAGGAGGAGTCGCTCGGCGCCATCGGCCAGGCCATGGCGGAGAACGGCAAGGTGATCGTCACCGGCTGCATGGGCGCGGAGCCGGAGCAGATCGAGCAAGCCTATCCCAACGTGCTGTCGATCACCGGGCCGCAGCAATACGAGAGCGTGCTCGACGCCGTGCATCGCGCCAAACCGCCGCTGCACAATCCGCACCTCGATCTGATCCCGCCCCAGGGCGTCAAGCTGACGCCGCGCCACTACGCGTATCTGAAGATTTCCGAAGGCTGCAACAACCGCTGCACCTTCTGCATCATCCCGAAGCTGCGCGGCGATCTGGTGTCGCGCCCGGCCAACGACGTGTTGCGCGAAGCGGAGAAGCTGGTGGCGGCGGGCGTCAAGGAACTGCTGGTGATCTCGCAGGACACCTCGGCTTACGGCGTCGATATCAAGTACGCGGCGAGCCCGTGGAAGGATCGCGAGGTGCGCGCGAAATTCCTCGACCTCGCCGGCGCGCTCGGCGACCTCGGCGCGTGGGTGCGGCTGCAATACGTCTATCCCTATCCGCATGTCGACGAGGTGATCGCGCTGATGACCGAGGGCAAGGTGCTGCCCTATCTCGACATCCCGTTCCAACACGCAGCCCCCGAAGTGCTGAAGGCGATGCGGCGTCCGGCGGCGCAGGACAAGACGCTGGCGCGCATCAAAAAGTGGCGCGAGCAATGTCCTGACCTCGCGCTGCGCTCGACTTTCATCGTCGGATTCCCCGGCGAAACGGAAAGCGATTTCGCCTACCTGCTCGACTGGCTGGAGGAGGCCGAGATCGATCGCGTCGGATGCTTCAAGTACGAACCGGTGGCGGGCGCGACGTCGAACGCGCTGGACAATCCGGTGCCGGGCGAGATCAAGAAGGAACGCTGGAATGCGCTGATGGCACGGCAGCAGAAGATTTCCGCGCGCCGGCTGAAGCGCAAGGTCGGCACGCGACAGCAGGTCATCATCGACGAGGTCGGGCCGACGGTGGCGAAAGGCCGCTCGAAGGCCGACGCGCCGGAGATCGATGGCGCGGTGTACCTCTCGAGCCGGCGCCCACTGAGGGTCGGCGAGATCGTCACCGCGAAGATCGAGCGCGCCGATCAATACGACCTGCACGGCAGCGTCGCGGGATTTTGACGGACCACTATGACGTCGGCGTCTCATCGGCGATGAAGCGCGCAGCCGTGAAGCCGAATGTCATCGCCGGGCCGATCAGCGAGCCGCCGCCGGGATAACGGCCGCGGAAGACGCTCGCCATGTCGTTGCCGACGGCGAACAGCCCCGGCACGGCCGCGCCATCCGCGCGCAGCACGCGCGCGTTTTCGTCGGTCCTGATGCCGGCGAAATTGCCGATGTCGCCGGCATGCATCCACACCGCATAGAACGGGCCTTGGTCGAGCGGCGCGACGTTTGGATTGATCGGGTTGCCCGCATCGCCGAGATAATGCCCGTAGACGCTGCGGCCCTTGCCGAACTCCGGGTCCTCGCCCGTCGCCGCGTGGCGATTGTACTCCGTGACCGTGTGGCCGAGCACATCGGCATCGACGCCGATCATCGCCGCCAGCGCGGTGATTGAATCCGCCTTGTAGAGATAGCCGGCCTCGATCAGGCCACGCATCGGCAAAAACGGCTTGGCGTAGCCGAGACCGTATTTCGCGAACGCGGTCTGGTCGCAGATCAGGAACGCGCCGGCGGGTCGGCCACTGTCCGGGTGCGCCACCAGCCGCTCGACGAAGTCATGATACGAGACGCTTTCGTCGGTGAAGCGGCGGCCGTTGCGCAACACCGCGATCATGCCGGGTTTGCCCTGGTTCACCGAATGGATGATGGCACCGAAGGTGCCGTCGGGACGCGGCACCCGCGAGATCGGCATCCACGCGCCGGCATTGGGAATATCGGAGGCCACATAGCCGCCGACGCTCTCCGCCATCCGCGCGCCGTCACCGACATTGCCCGGCGCGGTCAGCGAGATGTGCTCGTCGCCGAGCGCCGGATGATTGTAGACCTGCGCGCGCCGCTCGACGTTCTGCGCGAATCCGCCGCTCGCCAGCACCACGCCGCGCCGCGCGATCACGCGCACCGCGCGGCCGTTGCGGTTGACGATGGCGCCGCTGACGCGTCCGTTCTCGACGATCAGTTCGCTCGCCGGCGCGAACGTCCACAGCGGCGTGCCCAGGTCGAACAGCGCGCGCGCCAGCCGGGCGATCAGCGCGTTGCCGTTCACCAGCGTCTGTCCGCGTCCATGACGGACCACATCGTAACCGTACTTCGCCAGCAGCACGCCGACCCGCAGCGTCGAACGCAGCGAACGCCCGAACTTGTAGAAGTGGCTGAGGTCGGAGCCCGACGAGACGCCCATGCCGAACAGCGACAGTTCGCGCGGCAGCGGCCGCAGCCGATGCAGTTCGTTGCCGAGGATGCCCGCCTTCGCCGGGCCCGCCTGCAACGAACGCCCTTTCGGCACCGCGCCGGGCTGGCCCGGATGATAATCCGGCATCGCGGTGGCGGCGAACGGAATGCCGATGTCCCTGACAAAGAAATCCACCATGCGCGGACTGTTGGTCAGATAAGTCTCGACCTTGGCCTCGTCGTAGTCGTTGCCAAGTTCCGCGCGCAGATAGCGCCGGCATGCGTCGGGATCGTCGCCGAGGCCGGCTTCGGTCGCCTGCGAATTGCCGGGAATCCAGATGTAACCGCCGGAGATCGCCGTGGTGCCGCCGAACACCGGCGCCTTCTCTACCATCAGCATGTCGAGGCCGGCCTTGCGCGCGGTGATCGCGGTGGCGAAACCGCCCGCGCCAGAACCGATGACGAGGACATCGCAACGATGCTCATGAACGCGGCTTGCATGATCCGTCATCGCTCGTCTCCCGGCGCGGCGAGGCGCGTCGCGCGACGCGGCCCTCAAGCTTCAACGGTGAGCAAATCACAGCGCGGACGAGCGGCTTTCAACTGCATTCCGCTCATGACGGCATAAGGCAATGTCATGCGCGTCCCGCGACGAACGGCAACCTGTCACGCGCGAAGGCGTGGCCGGTCATTTATCGGCGGACGAGAGCCCTATGGTTTCAGGATCGACGCCCCGGTGGTCTTCCGGCTTTCGAGGTCGATATGCGCCTGCGCCGCGTCCTTCAACGCATAGGCGTGATTGATCGGCAGGTGCAGCTTGCCGCTGATTACCGCCGCGAACAGCGTATCGGCGCCTTCGATCAAATCCGCGCGCTTGGCGACGTAGTCGTTGAGCTTCGGCCGCGTCGCGAACAGCGAGCCGTGGTTGTTGAGTTCAGCCAGCGCGAACGGCGGCACCGGTCCCGATGCATTGCCGAACGACACGAACAACCCGCGCGGCTTGAGGCACGACAGCGAACCGGGAAACGTGGTCTTGCCGACGCCGTCATAGACCACGTCGCACAATTCGTTGCGGCTGATCTGCTTGACGCGCTCGACGAAATTTTCCTCGTTGTAGAGAATGACGTGATCGCAGCCGTTGGCCAGCGCGAGGTCGGCCTTCGCTTTCGAGCCGACGGTGCCGATGACATTGGCGCCGAGCGCCTTGGCCCACTGGCAGGCGATCAGGCCGATGCCGCCGGCGGCGGCGTGAATCAGCACGCGATGACCGGGCTCGACCTTGAAGGTCTTGTGCAGCAGATACCACACCGTCAGTCCCTTGAGCATCAGCACCGCGCCCTGCTCGTAGGTGATGTGATCCGGCAGTCTCACCAGCTTGTCGGCGGCAATGTTGCGCTCGGTGGCGTAGCCGCCGAGGTTGGCGTAATAGGCGACGCGGTCGCCGGGATGAAACTCCGTCACCCCCGGCCCGACTGAAACCACCTCGCCCGCCGCCTCGTTGCCGGCGACGAACGGCAGCGACGGCGCCTTGTAGAGGCCGGTGCGGTAATAGACGTCGATGAAATTCAGGCCGACGGCGTGCTGGCGGATATGCACCTCGCCCGCGCCGGGTGGCGGCAGATCGATGCTTTCATAGATGAGGGCTTCCGGACCACCCACCTGATGCACACGAACGGCTTTGGCCATGCTGCGTCTCCTGCCTTCGACACAATTATCGATAGCCAACACCTACGCATTGTCAACGTAGGACGCGATGCTCGGCGCTTCAACAACCTCGGTGTCGTCCCCGCGCAGGCGGGGACCCATACGCCGCAGCAGAAATGATGCAGGGAGCACTCGTCATCTTTTTAACGAACAGCCCCGTCAAGCACGAGCGTCAGGGGGTCTGGGTCCCCGCCTTCGCGGGGACGACGACTTTCGTGTCGTATGCGCCCTACGCGCGCTTGCGGTTCTTCCGCGCCATGATGTTGAACACCTCGACCGCCAGCGAGAAGGTGATGGCGAAGTAGATGTAACCGCGCGGGATGTGAAATTCGAAGCCGTCGGCCACCAGCGCCACGCCGATCAGCACCAGGAACGCCAGCGCCAGCATCTTGGTGGTCGGATGCTCGGCGACGAAGCGCGCCACCGGGCCGGACGAGACATACATCACGATGCAGGCGATGATCACCGCTGCGATCATGATCTCGAGATCCTTGGCCATGCCGATCGCGGTGATGATGGAATCGAGCGAGAACACCAGATCGACGACGATGATCTGCAGGATGATCCAGAAGAACGCCCTCTGCGGCCCTTGCGCCGCCGCCTCCCCGCCTTCCCGCGCCTCGACCTCGCCGTGAATCTCGTGCGTCGCCTTGGCGATCAGGAACAATCCACCGCCGATCAGGATGAGGTCGCGCCAGGAGAAACCCATCTCGAAAATCGTGAACACCGGCTGCGTCAGGCCGATCAGCCACACCAGCACGCTGAGCAGCACGATGCGGAAGATCAGCGCCAGTGCGAGGCCGATCTGGCGCGCGCGCGTCGCCTGCGGCTCGGGAATGCGCGACACCAGCACGGAGAGGAAGATCACGTTGTCGATGCCGAGAACGATCTCCAGCGCGGTCAAGGTCAGAAGCGCGGCCCATGCTTCGGGGCTGGTCAAAAGTTCGATCATGCTTTGGCAACCCCAAACAGGCGTAAGACTGGATCAGCAAAAATGACGTAGAGGCCGATCGCGCACAAGGCGACGCGGACCGGCAGCGAGACATTGAAATCCATCGCGACGGCAAAGATCGTCAGCACCGCCCAGATCGCCATCAGCGCGAGATTGAACTTGCGGAAGCGCACGACGCGCACCGGATGCAGCACACGGATCGGGACGAAGGTCAGCGCGATCAGCGCGACCATCGCCAGCGTCGCCAGCCATGGCGCAGGCTGCAACAGGAACAGATAGAACGCGGCCGCATTCCACAACGCCGGAAATCCGCGAAAGTGATTGTCGTCGGTCTTCATTCGCTTGTCGGCGAAATACAGTGCGCTGGTGACGACGATCCCGACGCCGATCAGCGGCCCCGCGACCGGCAGCAGCAGCCGGCTCGCCGCGATGGCATAGGCCGGAACGAAGACATAGGTGAGGAAATCAACGACGAGGTCCAGCGTGTCGCCGGACCAGCGCGGTTGCAGCGCCGCGACGTTGAGGCGGCGCGCAAGCGGTCCGTCGATGGCATCGATGATCAGGGCCACGCCGAGCCAGCCGAACATCGCGGCCCAATGTTCCCGCACGGCTTCCAGAAGCGCGACCAGCGCGATGCCGGCGCCCAGAGCCGTGAAGATATGAACGCCGAACGCCGCGGCGCGGGTCGAGTTCGAAGGCTGCTGCGAGGTATCCGCCTGCGTCATATGAGAAACGCTGTTAACAGGATTTGGGCCGATTTGCATCCCCCGCCTTGCGGCGATCCGCCGCGCGAAAGCCTGTCGGCTGTCGACGAAGCATCTATTTCGTCATGGCCGGGACAAGCCCGGCCATGACGACCCGATAGTTAAATCACTCCCACTACCCTTGCATTTTATCCTTCAAATACCGATTGTCCCGCCATGGACACCTCAACGACAGACCAGACCATTTACGACGCCATCGTTATCGGCGGCGGACCGGTTGGCCTTGCGACCGCCATCGCGCTGGCGCAGAGCGACATCAAGGTGGCGCTGGTCGCTGCCCGCAAGGCGTATCCAGATAATCGCACCACGGCGTTGCTTGGCGGCACCATCGATTTCCTCGAGCGGCTCGATGTCTGGCGGCGTTGCGCGGAGAGCGCCACGCCGCTGCGCACGATGCGGCTGGTCGACAACACGCAGCGGCTGATCCGCGCGCCGGAAGTGCGCTTCGTCTCCGACGAGATCGGCCGCGATGCCTTCGGCTACAACATCGAGAACCGCCGGCTGGTGGCAGCACTCGAAACGCGCGCCGACGAAATCGAACGCATCGCGCGCTACGACGACGAAGCCGAGGGCGTCGAGATCGATACCGATCAGGTCATCGTCCGCACCCGCAACGGCACCCTGATTCATGGCCGCGTCGCCGCCGGCGCCGATGGCCGACAATCGATCTGCCGCGAGGCCGCCGGCATCGAAGTCAATCGTCGTCCGCTGCGCCAGACGGCGCTGACCTTCAACATCCGTCACAGCCGACCGCATCACGACACCTCGACCGAGTTTCACACCACCGGCGGGCCATGCGTGTTCGTGCCGCTGCAAGGTGATCGCTCTAGCGTGGTGTGGGTTGCGACGCCGCATGAAGCCGCGCGCCTGATGGCATTGCGTGACGACGCGCTGTCGATGGAAGCCGAGCGGATGATGCATTCCATTCTCGGCCGCGTCAGCGTCGAGCCGGGACGGCATTCGTTTCCGCTCGCCATCGAGCAGCCGCGCCGGTTCGCGGACAATCGCGTCGTGCTCGTCGGCGAGGCCGCGCATGTGCTGCCGCCGATCGGCGCGCAAGGACTCAATCTCGGCCTGCGCGACGCCGCCGATATTACCGACATCGTAACGGATGCCATTGCGCGCGGCGAAGACCCCGGTGCGCCCGCGACGCTGGCGCGGTTCGACCGCAAGCGCCGCAGCGACATCGCCAGCCGCACCATGGCGATCGATCTCGCCAACCGCTCGCTGCTCAGCGATTTCCTACCAATGCAGATGGCCCGCGCCGCCGGGCTGCATCTCCTCAGTGGCATCGGCCCCCTGCGCCGCATCGCCATGCGCGAAGGGCTCAGCCCGTCATGGCGGCGATCCTTATGAAAGCCGTTCGATAAGAACCTGAGACGCTGGGTTTACGCGACGGCGTCATCCTGAGATGCGAGCGTCAGCGAGCCTCGAAGGATCGCCGTCGCCCTTCGAGGCATTGCTACGCAATGCACCTCAGGGTGACGGCTTCCGTTAGATCTCTGCTTGTCACACACCCGATCAAAACGTCAGATAGCCGCTCTTCAGCATCCACATCACGGTGGTCAGCGTCACCACTGAAGCCAGTGTGCCCAGCATCACTGCGGCCGACGCAGCTTCCGTCCAGGTGTCGTACTGCCGCGCGATGACAAAGACGTTGAGCGCCGGCGGCAGCGAGGCCATCAGCACGGCGGTTGCCGCCCACTCCATCGTGAACGGGCCGAACCACCACAACAGCCCGAGCACCAAGATCGGGTGAACCACCAGTTTCACCGCGATCAGCCCCGGCAACTCCCACGGCACCCGGCCGAACGGCCGCAGCGCCACCGTCACGCCGAGCACGAACAGCGCCACCGGCGCGGCCGAGCTTTGCAGAAACTGCAACACGCCGTCGATCGCCACCGGCATCTGGATGTGAAGCGCCGCGGCCAGCACGCCGCAATACACCGCGACGATCAAGGGATGCAGCGCGATCTCCTTGACTACGAACCACAGCGTCGGCAACAGCGGCCGCCGCGTGCCGTCGGTCAACGCCATCAACACCGGGATCACCGTGAACAGGAAAATGCTGTCGAAGCAGAAAATCAGCGCGGTCGGCACCGCCGATTTCAGCCCGAACACCGCGAGCGCCAGCCCCGGCCCCATGTAGCCGATGTTGCCGTAGCCACCCGCCAGCCCCGCCATCGCCGCCTGCCGCAGCGGGAGACGGCCAAGCAGCCGCGCGATCAACAGCGACAGCGTGAACGCGCCCGCTGTTCCCAGCGTGGTCGCCACCACGAACGGCAGGTTGTTGAGTTCCTCGAACGGGGTTTTCGAGACGATGCGGAAGAACAGTGCCGGCAGCGAGACATAGAGGACGTAGAAATTCATCCAGGCGAGGCCGGATTCCGGCAGGCCCCGGTACTTTCCGCAGGCGAAGCCGATGAAAATCAACCCGAAGTACGGCAGCGCCAGATTGAGGATATCGATCATGAATGCGGATTTCCGCGGGGTTTGGACCGGAATCGAGGTGCGGACGGCGCGGCATTCCCGCCCGGAACCGCTTGGACCTGCAGGGATACCGCCGAAATGTTAGAATCGAACCACTAGCATCGGCCACAATCCTGGTCTATTCGACAGGACATGACAAAGATGCGGGTCGCAAAATTTCAGATCGGTCAGATCGTCAAGCACCGGATTTTCTCGTTCCGGGGCGTGATTTTCGACATCGATCCGGAGTTCGCCAACACCGAGGAATGGTGGCTGGCGATCCCGGAACAGGTGCGCCCGCGCAAGGACCAGCCGTTCTATCACCTGCTGGCCGAGAACGCCGAGTCGGAATACGTCGCCTACGTCTCCGAGCAAAATCTGTTGGCCGACGAATCCGGCGAGCCGGTGCGGCACTCGCAGGTCGCCGAGATCTTCATCAAGGACAAGGCCGGCGGCTACCGCCCTCGCAACACCTCGTTGAACTGAGGCTGGCTGAACTGATCCGGCTCGCTTGAGCCGACCGCCTGCCGCGCCACGATTCCGCCGCAAGAATCCCGCCGACACGGTTTCGCCGCAAGAATCCCGAGCCGAAATCCGAACGAAAAAAGCGCCCCTCGCGGAGCGCTTTTTGTTGTCGCGATCGCCGCGCGATTACTGCTTCGCGGCAGGCGGTGTCGCAGGAGGCGTCGCCGCACCAGCCGCCGGCTGCTGCGCTTCCAGCTTGGCGCGCGCTTCCGCGGCCCGCTTCTGCAATTCCTCTTGCAGCTTCTTCTGGGTTTCCTCGAACACCTTCGGATCGGTCGGCGGACCGTCATAGGCCTTCGCGAACTCCGCCAGCGGCAGCGGCAGCGTCAGCGGGGCGCCGTTGGAATTGATCGCCTGAACAATCAGATTCTGCCCTTTTTTAAGGTGATTGATCATATCCGGCGTGACTTCGTAGTCGGACATGCAACCGTTGGCGAAGCAGATCACGTAGGGGCTCTGCATCGGCGCGTTGTTGTCGATGATGATGCGGGTGCCGTGAACCAGCTGCATGCCGAGCGGCAGCGTGACGCGCAGGATCTTCTTCGGCTCGCCTTCCGGCTCGATGATCACGGCGGCGATCACCGGCTGGCCCGACTCGATGCGGCCGTCCTTGCCGGTGAAGCACACCTGCTTGGCATTGGCATCCTGCCCCTTGAGACAGAACTTGGTCCATGGCGCGTAGATCAACTGCACCTGCTGCTGCGGCGGTTGCTGTGGCTGCGCAGCCGGAGCCTGAGCAGGCTGCTCGGCGGCCTTGGGGGCCGCCTTCGGCGCTGCCTTGCCGTTCGACTTGGCCTTTTGCTGGGCCGGCGCCGCCGGCTGCTGAGCCTGAGCCACGGGAACGAGCGTCGTCGCGGCAAACGCCGCGGCCGCAGCCGCCACCGTCACACCCCGCCCACACCGCCATGCCTGGGCGGCCATATCGGTGAAATTCATTGCGGAAAGCCCTTTCTCGAATGACTGCGTCCGAAACCGCAAAAGGACGCGCGCCTCAACTCTTTCGCTGCCGTTTCCTGGTCAAATGAGGCCGTTGAGTGGCCGGCCACCGCCATACGGATCAAATGTACGCCTTCAATACAGCGGCAAATAAAAAGATCAATGCCGCGAACGGGTGTTTGGCACCCGGCCGGGGCCGAACCATGGCGGCTGTGGTAAATTTTACTCGTGACATGCTCCGAATCACCACGAACTACGCCGGTTTTTGCGCCGGGTCGTAATGTCTGCGCTGCCTGGCTTTGCGGACTGGCCATTCTGGCGATCGCCATGCTCGCCGGTAGCAACTCCGTGATCGCCGAGACCAGCCATGGCATCGCCATGCACGGCGCGCCGGCGATGGCCGCCAACTTCACCCATATGCCCTATGCCAATCCCGACGCTCCCAAGGGCGGGCGGCTGGTTCAGGGCCTGAGCGGCACCTTCGACAGCCTCAACCCCTTCATCGTCCGCGGCCTCGCGGTGCAGCAGGTTCGTGGCTTCGTGATCGAGAGCCTGATGGCGCGGGGCAACGACGAGCCTTTCACACTCTACGGCTTGCTGGCGGAGCGGATCGAGACCGACGACGCGCGCACCTGGGTGACCTTCCACCTCAACCCGCGCGCCCGCTTCTCTGACGGCCAGCCGGTGCGCGCGGCGGACGTGCTGTTTTCCTGGCAGTTGCTGCGCGACAAGGGCCGCCCTAACCACCGCCTCTACTACGCCAAGGTCACTGACGCGAAAGCCCTCGACGACGTCACGGTGCGCTTCGAATTCGGTGGCGCGGCCGACCGCGAATTGCCGCTGATCCTCGGCCTGATGCCGATCCTGCCGAAACATGCCGTGGACGTCGAAACGTTCGAGAACACCTCGATGGCGCCTCCGCTGGGGTCCGGCCCCTATCGCGTCAGCCATGTCGATCCCGGCAGCAGCGTGACATTGACCCGCGACCCGAATTATTGGGGACGCGATCTGCCGATCAACAAGGGACTGTGGAATTTCGACGAGATCCGGCTCGACTTCTATCGCGACGCCAACAGTCAGTTCGAGGCGTTCAAGCGCGGCCTCTACGATTTCCGCGTCGAGAACGAGCCGCTGCGCTGGCACAGTGGTTACGACCTGTCGGCTGTAAAATCCGGCAAGATCGTTCGTGACGTCATCAAGCCCGGCGTGCCGAACCCGACGGAATTTCTGGTCTTCAACACGCGGCGGTCGATGTTCGCTGACATCCGTGTGCGCGAGGCGCTGTCGCTGTTGTACGACTTCGAGTGGATCAACCGGAATTACTTTTTCAATCTCTATGCGCGGTCTGCTGGCTTCTTCGCAGGCTCCGAACTCTCAGCGTATGGCCGCCCCGCCGACGCCCGTGAGCGAACGCTGTTGGGGCCATTCGCCCAGCAGGTTCGCCCGGATATTCTCGACGGCAGCTATCGGCTGCCGGTGAGCGACGGCTCGGGACGCGACCGCGCGACGTTGCGCCGTGCACTGACACTGCTGTCGCAAGCTGGTTACGAACTGAAGAACTCGGTGCTGCGCCAGCGCCAGAACGGGCAGCCCCTCGCTTTCGAAATTCTGGTGACGACGCGCGATCAGGAGCGCATCGCACTGGCTTATAGCGCCAGCCTCAAGCGTGCCGGCATTCGGGCCTCGGTGCGTGCCGTCGACGCCGTGCAATTCGACCAGCGCCGCATCGGCTATGACTTCGATATGATCCCGAACCGCTGGGATCAATCGCTCTCGCCCGGCAACGAACAAGCGTTCTATTGGGGCAGCGAGGCTGCCGACAATCAGGGCACGCGCAACTATATGGGCGCGAAGAATCCGGCCATCGACGCCATGATCGCGGCAATACTGGAGGCGCGCGAACGGCCCGCTTTCGTTTCCGCGGTTCGGGCGCTCGACCGCGCGCTGATCTCCGGCTTCTATGCGATTCCCCTGTACAACATCCGCGAGCAATGGATCGCGCGATGGAATCGGATACAAAGGCCGACAGCCACGGCGTTGACCGGATATCTCCCTGAAACGTGGTGGCACGCGCCGCCGCAACCGCCGCACAGGTAAGCCGTGCTTCAAACCACAGCCTCACCGACCCTCGATGGACTGTTTCGCCGCATTCTGGCTCGGCAGCCGGAGGCGTTGGCGCTGATCGATCCCGCCAACAAGATGCAGGTGACCGGCCAGCCGCCTCTCCGCCTCACCTTTGCACAGGCCGACCGCGCGATTTCGGCGCTTGCCGCGCATTTCGTTGACGCCGGCTTGCCGCCGCATTCGATCGTCGCGGTGCAGCTTGCCAACACGATCGAATATGCCTTGACGGTGCTGGCCGCGCATCGCGCCGGCCTCGTCGTGGCACTGATGCCGCAGCTCTGGCGGCACGCCGATCTCGCAGTCGCGCTCAACCGCATCGGCGCACGCGCCATCGTCGGCTGCTCCCGCATCGACGGCGTCAGCCACGCCGATCTCATCATGAACGCGGCGGTGGAAGCCTTCTCGATTCGTCACGTTTGCGGCTTCGGTCCGGACTTGCCGGAGGGCATGGTACCGCTCGACGACCTGATCACGCATGGCAGTGCGACGGTGCCCGCGATGACGCCCGATGCCCGACAAGCCGCGCTGATCTCGTTCGATGTCACGAATAGCGGGCTGCTCGCTGTGCCGCGCACGCACCTGAACCTGATTTCGGGCGGGCTCGCGGTCTTTCTCGAAAGCGGGATGGCTCAAGGCGGAACGCTGCTTGCCGCGCAATGCATGGGATCGTTCGCCGGCATCGCATCGTCGCTAGCGTGTTGGCTCTTGAGCGGCGGCACCTTGGCCCTGCACCATCCGTTCGACGGCGAGGTGCTGGAACAACAACTGCGCGACCTGAATTGCGACACGCTGGTCTGCCCCGCCGCACTGGCGATGCGCCTCGGCGAGGATGAATATCTGCTCGATGAATCGGCCCTTCGCAATGTCATCGGCTTGTGGCGCACGCCTGAGCAGGTCGCGTCTAGCCCGTTATGGCCAAGTGGAAAGGTTCGGCTGACCGACATCTATGTGTTCGGCGAAGCCGGCCTGTTCGGCGCGCAACGCGGCGACGATGGTGTGGCCGCCGACATCATGCCCGGTCCCTATGGGGCCCCCCGCAATGACACGCAATCACCGATCGCCGGCGAAACACTGCTGACCGATGTCGGCACTCTCGCCCTGCGCGGCTCGATGGTGCCGCTCCCGGCTTACGCGGCAGCCGCGCGCGATGAATTTCGTCGCGATACCCCGCCCGTCACCTATGTTGACACCGGATATGCCGCACGGCTCGACCGCACCACTGGCGCGATCTGCATCACCGCCCCACCGCCGGGCATCATGTCAGTCGGCGGCTATCGGTTCCAGGCGGATGAATTACAAGCCTGGGCCAAGCGGCTTGGTGACGGCGCCATGCTGACGGCACTGCCGGATAAGCTGAGCGGCCATCGCCTCGCCGGTCGAGCCAACGATAATGCCCGCGCGCGCGGCGCGCTCGCCGAACTCGGCCTCAATCCGCTGATGGTCGAATCTTTCCGCGATCGCGTCAGCACTGACTAAGCCGGCATCGCATCATCTCATCAAAGTCGCCGTTCTCCGTTGACGCGCCATTAAGCGCATCCGATTAGGCTCTGTCGTTTTCAAGACGATCGTCACAGTCCTCGTATGTCGAAACACGGACCTATCCTTGCTGTCATCGGTGATGCCCACCGCGCGCTTATCGCAGGCGTCCGCGCGGCAAGCTCCGACTCTATTGTCGAAGCGGATTGGGCCCATGCGTTGCAGGCCTTTGACCGCACGCCTCCGGCCGCGGTCATCGCCTCCCTCCCGGCCGAAGGCAGCCCGGCTTTCGAGATGCTGGCGATGCGCCTCGCGACGGTGGAACCCTATGTTCCGTTGATCGTGCTCAACGTTGCCGATCCGCTCCCCGCCAACGCCATTCCATTTTCGTCAACGGGAAACAATGCGGATCGTCTGGTCGCGAGACTGCGCGCCGCGCTCCGCGTGCGCGCTGTTCATGCTACGATGTTGCGACGTCAGGGCGATCAACCTTCGGCATCGCGTCTGTTTTCGGATTCAGACCCGCTGCAAGACGCCACCGTCCTTCTGATCGGGCGTGGCGCCAGCTATCCGGCGCTGTCCGTTGCATTCGGCACACGAATGGGAGTCGTCGGCGCGCTCAGCATCGAGGCCGCCGCCAAGCATCTCAACGCGCGCGACATCGACGGCATCGTGATCGGCGACGGCTTCACCGCGCGCGTGCTGGACGCATTCCTCACGGTACTCTCCGAGGATCCGCGCTTCCGCAACTTGCCCATCATCGCGCCATCAGGACCGGAACGCAATTGCGATCTGCCGAACCTTGAAATGATCGACGGCGAGCCTATGCAGATCGTAACAACTGCCCTGCCACTGATCCGGCAACGCGCCTTCGAGCAGCGGATCAATCGTACGCTGCGCTCGATCGATGCCGGCGGTCTGCTCGATCCGCGCACCGGGCTGCTGACGCCCGCGGCATTCGACCGCGATTTCAAAACCGCTGTCGATCAAGCACAGACCCGGCGCTCCGATATCTCCGTCGCCCGCTTCTCCTTTGCCGAGAGCCACCCGCGTGACCAATACGACGCCGCGCGCATTCTCAGCCGACTGATACGTCGAATGGATTTCGCGACGATGCACGACGACGGATCGATGACCGCCGTCTTCATCGATGCGGGGATTCGCAGCGCCAACGCCATCGCCAAACGCCTCGCCAGCGTGATGAAGTACACCATGCATAGTGCGCGACGCGGTTCGCACATCGATCCGCATGTTCATGTCGAAACGCTGGCGGCAAACGACACTGCCGCGTCGTTGCTGATGCGGCTCGCGAATACCCCGAAACGCGCGGCGTCGTAGCGTTTCGCCAGCGATCAGGCAGCCTTGCGACCTTCGGCCAGGTTCGCCAGTTGACGGACAACTTCTGTGGCACCGGCAAGTCGTTCCTCCGGCGTTTCCCATATCTGGAGGAACACTACCTTCATATCCGGACGCACCTTGGCCGCTTGTCCGTGCTGCCGGATGAACGACACCAGCCGATCCGGATGCGCAAAACTGTTGTCGCGGAAGGTGATGACCGCGCCCTTCGGGCCAGCATCAAGCTTCTCGATATTAGCGCGCAAACAGTAGGTCTTGATCGCCGCGACCTTAAACAGATAACGCACCTCATCCGGCAGTGGGCCGAAGCGGTCGCGCAGTTCGGCGCCGAAATTCTCGATGTCCTCTTCGGTTTCGAAATCGGCTAGCCGGCGATAGAGTGACAATCGCACGGCAAGATCGGAGACATAGTCTTCCGGAATCAGGACCGGCATACCGACCGTAATCTGCGGTGACCAGCGATCCGCCACCGGCTCGGCGATGCCGGCCTTGAGGTTGAGGATCGCCTCCTCCAGCATCGACTGGTACAATTCGAAACCGACTTCCTTGATGTGACCGGACTGCTCCTCGCCGAGCAGATTGCCCGCGCCGCGAATGTCGAGATCGTGCGAGGCCAGTTGGAAGCCCGCGCCCAGCGTTTCCAGCGATTGCAGCACCTTGAGGCGACGCTCCGCCTGCGCGGTGATCTTCTGCTGCGCCGGCAGCGTGAACAACGCATAGGCGCGCAGCTTCGAGCGACCGACACGGCCGCGCAACTGATAGAGTTGCGCGAGGCCGAACATATCGGCGCGGTGCACGATCAACGTATTCGCGGTTGGGATATCGAGACCGGATTCCACGATCGTCGTCGACAGCAGGATGTCGTACTTGCCGTCGTAGAACGCCGACATGATGTCTTCGATGGTGGCCGGCGGCATCTGGCCGTGCGCCACCGCGACCTTCATTTCCGGCACGTGCTTATCTAAGAAGTCCTTCACCTCCGCGAGATCGTCGATGCGTGGACAAACATAAAACGCTTGCCCGCCGCGATAACGCTCACGCAACAACGCCTCGCGGATCATCAGCGGATCGTGTGGCGCAACGAAGGTACGAACCGCAAGACGGTCCACCGGGGGCGAAGCGATGATCGAGAGATCGCGCACACCGGTCAACGCCAGTTGCAAGGTGCGCGGGATCGGCGTCGCGCTGAGCGTCAGCACATGAATTTCGGCGCGAAGCTGCTTCAGCCGCTCCTTGTGCGACACACCGAAATGCTGCTCCTCGTCCACCACAAGGAGGCCGAGGTCCTTGAATTTGATCGCCTTGCCGAGTAGCGCGTGGGTGCCGACGACGATATCGACCGAACCGTCGGCAATGCCCTTCTTGGTCTGGCTCAATTCCTTCGACGACACCAGCCGCGAGGCTTGCGCCACGTTCACCGGGAAGCCACGAAACCGCTCGGCAAAATTCTTCGCATGTTGCCGCGCCAGCAGCGTGGTCGGCACCACCACCGCCACCTGTTTACCTTGCATCGCCACCGCGAAGGTCGCGCGCAGCGCAACCTCAGTCTTGCCGAAGCCGACGTCACCGCAGACCAGCCGATCCATCGGCTTGCCGCTGTCGAGATCATGCAGCGCAGCGTTGATGGCGGTGAGTTGATCCTCGGTTTCCTCATAAGGGAAACGCGCGCAGAATTCGTCGTAGAGGCCCGGCTCCACCGCTAGCTTCGGCGCCTCGTGCAGATGCCGTTCGGCCGCGATCTTGATCAACTCGCCGGCAATCTCGCGAATGCGGTTCTTCAGCTTCGCCTTGCGGGCCTGCCAGCCGCTACCGCCGAGTTTGTCGAGTTCGACATTGGTTTGATCGGAACCGTAGCGCGACAAGAGGTCGATATTCTCGACCGGCAGGAACAGTTTCGTCTCGTTGGCATAGCGAAGCTCGACGCAATCATGCGGCGCTCCGGCGACGTCCAATGTCTGCAAGCCGATGAAACGGCCGATGCCGTGTTCGACGTGCACGACGATGTCGCCGGTCGAGAGACTTGTGACTTCGGAGATGAAATTGTCGAGCTTGCGGCTGGCCTTTCGTGGCCGCACCAGCCGGTCACCAAGGATGTCCTGCTCGGTGATGACGGCGACGGCGTCAGTCTCGAAACCGGATTCCATGCCGACCACCGCCAGCATGGTCTCGTTGCGTGGCGTCGCCTGCACCGTGCGCCAGGCGTTGACGCTGGTGAGATTGAGGAGCTTGTGGTCCTTGAGCATGTTGGCCATGCGCTCGCGCGAGCCTTCGCTCCATAGCGCGACCACAACCTTCTTGCGCGCCGCCTGCAACGCCTGCACATGCGCGACAACGCTGGCGAAGACGTTCACCGAACTGTCGGCCCGTTCCGGCGCAAAGTTGCGGCCCTGCCTGGCACCGGCATCGATGGCGTCGCTCGCACCCTCGGGCACGGCGAACGGCGTCAGCCGCGCCAGCGCTTGAGCCTCCAAGCGCGCCTGCCATTCGTTCTCGGTGAGATAGAGCCGATCCGGCGGCAGCGGCTGATAGATCGCGCCACCGCTGTCGTGCTCCAGCGCCTCGCGCCGCGCCTCGTAGTAGTCCGCGATCTGCGCGAAACGTTCGCGCGCGGCGTCCTCGCCCTGCGGTTCGATCACGACCGGCGCGCCGCTGAGATAATCGAACAGCGTATCCATCCGCTCCTGAAACAACGGCAGCCAATGTTCCATGCCGGGATGGCGACGTCCCTCGCTCACCGCTTCATAGAGCAGATCATCGCGACGTGGCGCACCGAACTGCGCGACATAGCCCATGCGGAAGCGCTTGATGGTTTCGGTGACGAGTTGGAATTCGGATACCGGCACCAGATCGAGGCCGCGCATCGTCAACAGCGTGCGCTGGGTTTCGGCATCGAAGGACCGGATCGACTCCAGCGCATCGCCGAAGAAATCGAGGCGCACAGGCTGGTCGAGTCCCGCCGGATAAAGATCGAGAATGCCGCCGCGTACGGCGTATTCGCCGGATTCGCGCACGGTCGAGGAGCGGTTGTAGCCGTTGTGTTCGAGCCAAGCGACGATGGAGTCCATCGGTACTACGTTGCCCGGCGCAACCGACAGTGCCTGCGCCGCGATTTGCTCGCGCGCAGGCACCCGCTGCACGATGGCGTTGATCGTGGTGAGTACGATCAGCGGCTTGTCGCTCCCGGCTAGCCGCGACAGCCGCGCCAACGTCGTCACGCGCTGCGCGACGATGCCGTTATGCGGCGACACCCGGTCGTAGGGCTGGCAGTCCCAAGCGGGAAACTGCATCACGTCGATGTCAGGCGCGAAGAACTCCAACGCCCGCGCCAGTTGCGACATGCGCGGCCCGTCGCGACAGATCACGGTGAGGCTCACCGCCGGCGGCTTCGGCCGCGCCGCGACCGCGCGCGCCAAGTCGGAAACGATCAGTCCCTCGGCGCCATCGGCGACGTTGGCCAGCGTCAGCGCACGGCCGGGAACCAGTAGTTCGGCGGGTGAACGAAGCGCGTTCTTCATAGATTGGGGTCCGAAACGCGAAACGCCTTGATGCGCTCGAACATCGCACCGGCGAAATCTGGCAATGGCGGAGCGCTGCCGGCGAACGCCGGATAGAGATCGGGATCGTGGGCGTCAATCACCCGTTCGAGCTCCGCAAGGTCATCGTTGGAAAGCTCCGCGATATGCGCATCGGCGAAGCGCCCGAGAATGAGGTCCATTTCACGCGTGCCACGGTGCCAGCAGCGATAGAGCAACCGCTTGCGGCGGTCATCGAGCCCGTGGCTCGAACGTGTCGTCCCAGTCATGCGTCAACCTTGCGTAACGGCAAAAGCCCGGACGTGCCGGGCGGGGATGGTATAGTCCTCGCGGGCTGCGATGTCAGTATTTTCCTCGTCGCCACAGTCATGTTCGCGCGTCATGGCCGCGGGCTTTGGGCAGCCATCCACGCCTTTGATCGCGCGCGGCAAGACGTGGGTGCCTGAACGCCGTAGAATGGGCCGATGGCGCGCCCCGAGATTCTCAACCCGCTGTTTACGCTCGTCACCAGCCTGTCCGGCGTCGGGCCGCGACAGGACAAGTTGCTGCGCTATCTGCTCGGCCGCAGCGAGACGCCACGGCTGGTCGACCTGTTGCTGCATCTGCCGAGCAATGTAATCGACCGCCGGGCGCGGCCGAAAATCCGCGATGCCGTACCGGGGACCGTGGCGACGCTCGAAGTCACCATCGACCGGCATCGCCCGTCGCCGCCCGGTCGCGCGCGCACGCCGCATCTGGTCTATGCCAGCGACGATACCGGTGACGTGCTGCTCACCTATTTTCGCGGCAAGCGCGACTACATCGAGAAGCTGCTGCCGGTCGGCGAGAAACGTTACGTTTCCGGCACAGTGCAGATGTTCGACGGCACCTTGCAGATGGTCCACCCCGATCGCGTCGTCGATGAGGAAGGCCTCGCCAAGCTTGCCGGCATCGAACCGGTCTATCCGCTCACCGAGGGGCTGGCGCTCGGGTCATTGCGGCGGGCGATCGCGCTGGCGCTTCAAAAACTCCCGACGCTGCATGAATGGATCAGTCCCGAAGTGCTGCGCCGCTGTAGTTTTCCGCCGCTCGCGGACGCGTTGCAGCGGGTCCATGCGCCCGTCGAACTGACGGATATTCTGCCGGATCGTCCGTTCTGGTCGCGGCTCGCCTTCGACGAACTGCTCGCGGGACAACTGGCGTTGGCACTGGTGCGTGCGCAGTTGCGCCGACCCGCCGGCGCGCGCCATGCCGGTGACGGCCACCTGCGAAGCAAGGTGATCGACGCCCTGCCCTACGCGCTGACGTCGTCGCAGCGCGATGCCGCGGCCGCCATCGCACATGACCTGCAACAACCGGTGCGGATGCTGCGGCTGCTGCAAGGCGACGTCGGCTCCGGCAAAACCGTGGTGGCGCTGCTCGCCGCCGCTGCCGTCGCCGAGGCCGGCAAGCAGGCGGCGCTGATGGCGCCGACGGAAATCCTCGCGCGGCAGCACATTAAGACGATCGCTCCGCTCGCCACACGCGCCGGCCTGCGCGTTGCCATCCTCACTGGCCGCGAGAAAGGCAAGGAACGCCGCGATATCCTTGCACAATTGGCAGCGGGCGAACTCGATCTGCTGGTCGGCACCCACGCCTTGATCCAGGACGACGTGATCTATAAGTCGCTGGCGCTGGCCATCGTCGACGAGCAACACCGCTTTGGCGTGCGCGAACGCCTCGCTCTGACCTCGAAGGGCGATGCGGTTGATGTGCTGGTGCTGAGCGCGACGCCGATCCCGCGCACGCTGGTGCTGACTTATTTCGGCGATATGGACATTTCCGAACTGCGCGAAAAACCCGCGGGCCGCCAGCCGATCGACACCCGCGCCGTGCCAAGCAATCGTTTGAACGAGGTAGTGGACGCCGTCGGCCGCGCCGTGAAAGCCGGTAAGCTGGTCTACTGGATTTGCCCGCTCATCGAGGAATCTGAAGCCGTCGAGAATCTCACCGATGCCACCACGCGTTTCGAGAGCCTGCAAAAGCGCTTCAGCGATCAGGTTGGCTTGGTGCACGGCCAGATGAAAGGCACCGAGAAAGACCGGGTGATGGCGCAATTCGCCGCCGCTGAAATCCGCGTGCTTGTCGCAACTACCGTGGTCGAGGTCGGCGTCGACGTGCCGGCCGCGACAATCATGGTCATCGAGAACGCCGAACGCTTCGGGCTGGCGCAATTACACCAGTTGCGCGGGCGGATCGGGCGCGGATCGGAGGCATCCACCTGCCTGCTGCTCTATCGCGAGCCGCTCGGTGAAATCTCGGCGGCGCGGCTGCGGGTAATCCGCGAGACCACCGACGGCTTTCGTATAGCCGAGGAAGACCTGCGGCTGCGTGGCGAAGGCGAAGTGCTGGGAACGCGGCAGAGCGGCCTGCCCGGCTATCGCATCGCTCGCCCCGAAGTCCACGCACAACTGATCGCGCAGGCCCGCGATGAGGCCTTGAAGATTATGCGCGATAATCCGAAGCTCACGGGCGCTTCCGGCGAGGCATTGCGCTGCCTGCTCTATCTTTACGAGCGCGACGAGGCGATCCCGCTGATCGGCGCGGGCTGATTAATCGGCTTTCGCCGACGCGGCCGTGAGCGCGGTATCGCCGGCGACGCGCGCGGCGTTAGCGGTTTCCGCGAGCGCCGCGATCTTGCGCTGCGCATCGCTGCCCGGCTGCACCACGCCGGCGGACATGATGAGGGTCGCGGCATCTTCCGCGCTCATGTCGATCTCGATGATCTTGCTGCGCGGCACGTAGAAGAAGAAACCCGTGGTGGGGTTCGGCGCGCATGGCAGGAACACCGAGATATGCTCCTCCGTACCCGGCAGCTTTTCCGCCACCTCGACGCTCGGCGATTGCGAGATCAGCACAATCGACCACATGCCGGGGGATGGAAACTCTACCATGCCAACCTTGCGGAAGCTGGAACCGTTGCCGGAGAACAGCGTCTCGAACACCTGCTTCAGGCCGCGATAGATCGCGCGCACCACCGGCATCCGCCCGAGCAGGCTTTCGCCAAGGCTCACCAGCTTGCGCCCGATGAGGTTTGCCGTGAGAAAGCCCAGCAGCGTTAGGGCGACAAAAGCCACCACCAGCCCGGATCCCGGTATGCCATAGGGCAGATAGTTTTCGGGCCGATAGTCCATCGGAACGAACGGCCGCACCAGGCCATCGACCCAGGTGACAAACCACCAGGTCAGATAAAACGTGATGGCGATCGGCCCCGCGACCACTAGGCCGGTCAGAAAATAATTGCGAATGCGCGCCATGAAGCCGCGCGGCGCTTCCGGTGGCGGAACCGGCGCGGTGGACGGCATCGGCGTCGATACAGGTCTTTTCGTCATCTATCCCGGGTCAATCAACAGGCGGCATCGATGCCAAGCAAATTGGATGCCGCCATTGTAGCAGACATTCGCAACACTGCGATGGAACCATTCCGCACAGGCGCTATGTCGAGGTTCGCGTTTCGTCTACTCGACGGTGACCGATTTGGCCAGATTTCTCGGCTGGTCGACGTCAGTGCCCATCACCACGGCGGTGTGATAGGCGAGCAACTGCACCGGCACCGCATAGACCAGCGGCGTGAAACTCGCCGCCATGTCAGGCATGGTGATGGTGACGAGGGAATCGACGGTGGCCTCGGCCGCGCCCTTCGCATCCGTCATCAGAATGATCCGGCCGCCACGCGCGGCAACCTCCTGCATGTTCGACACCGTCTTCTCGAAGACACGATCGAATGGCGCGATCACCACCACCGGCATGTTTTCGTCGATCAGCGCGATCGGTCCATGCTTGAGTTCGCCGGCGGCATAACCTTCGGCATGGATATAGGAGATTTCCTTCAGCTTCAGCGCACCTTCCAGCGCCAGCGGATAGCTCGTGCCGCGCCCAAGATAGAGCACGTCGCGCGATTTCGCGATATCGCGCGCCAACCGTTCGATATGCGGCTCGCTGGCTAACGCCGCAGCCATCAAGCGCGGCACTTCGACAAGACCGCGCACCAGCTTGACTTCGTCCTCGACGGATAATTCGCCGCGCGCGCTGCCGGCGGCAATCGCCAGCGCGGCCAGCACCATCAACTGGCACGTGAAGGCTTTGGTCGATGCCACACCGATCTCGGGTCCCGCGAGCGTTTGCAGCATCACTTCGCTTTCGCGCGCGATGGTCGAGGTGGTTACATTGACGACGGAGAGCGTGTGCGCCCCCTGCGCCTTCGCGTAACGCAAGGCAGCGAGGGTATCCGCGGTTTCACCCGACTGCGAGATGAAGATCGCGAGATCGCCCTTTCGTAGCGGCGCTTCGCGATAACGAAATTCGGATGCGACATCGAGTTCGACGGGCAAGCGCGCAAACTGCTCGAACCAGTAGCGGGCCACGAAGCCGGCATAGCTTGCCGTGCCACAAGCGGTGATCACCACCCGCTGGACGTCGCGGAAATCGAACGGCAACGCCACGGGAAGCGAAACACGCTCGCTCGCCATATCGACCATGCGCGCCAGCGTGTGGCTGACCACTTCCGGCTGCTCGTGAATTTCCTTCGCCATGAAGTGGCGATAGTTCGCCTTGTCGACGAGGAACGATGACGCGCCGGACTTGATCACGTCGCGTTTCACTGCAGCGCCGCTCTCATCATGGATTTCGCAGCCGGATCGATCCAGCACCACCCAATCGCCATCCTCGAGATAGCTGATGGTGTCCGTCAGCGGCGCCAACGCAATGGCATCGGAGCCGAGATACATCTCGCCGTCGCCGTAACCGACCGCCAGCGGTGATCCCTTGCGGGCGCCAATCAGAAGGTTGTCGTTGCCATCAAAGATGAAGGCCAGCGCAAAGGCGCCACGCAGTTGGGGAAGCGTCGCTTTCACGGCTTCGGCCGGCGACAGACCCTTGCTCAGATAGCCGTCGACCAGATGCGCGACGACCTCGGTGTCCGTGTCACTGCTGAAAACCGCGCCGCTCTTTTCGAGATGCTGCCGCAACTCGCGAAAATTCTCGATGATACCGTTATGCACCACGGCGACACGGCGCGCGGTGTGCGGATGCGCATTATTCTCGGTCGGCTTGCCATGGGTCGCCCAGCGCGTATGTCCGATGCCGAGATGACCCTGGAGCGGCGCGGACTTCAAACGGGCTTCGAGATTCTTTAGCTTGCCTTCGGCGCGCCGACGATCGAGCTGACCGGCTTCCAACGTCGCGACGCCGGCGGAATCATAGCCTCGATACTCCAACCGCTTGAGTGAATCGACCAACTGATCGGCAACCGGACCGCGCCCCAAAATCCCAACGATGCCGCACATGCAAATTTATCTCTTCGATTTGATCCGCGCCTGAATCGGCACGAGGTCTCTTAACGAGAAATCCTACCAGCGGGGTACTCAAGAATTATTGCGAATTGCCACAGAGTTAAGCGAATCTCTTAACGCACGGGAAACTTACTTCCGCTCAGCTTTCGCGGACGCCTTGGCATCGCGGAACCGGGTTGCCCAATTTTCGCGCGCCGTCTGCTGGCCTCGCCCGATCGCCAGCGCATTGTCGGCCACGTCTTTCGTAATCACCGAGCCGGAGCCGATATAGGCGCCGTCGCCGATCCGCACCGGCGCGACCAGCGACGAGTTCGATCCGATGAATGCGCCCTTGCCGATGATGGTCTTATACTTGTCGAAACCATCGTAATTGCAAGTAATCGTGCCGGCACCGATGTTCGCCTTGGCACCGATATGCGCGTCACCGATGTAGGTCAGGTGATTGACCTTGGCGCCGGCGTCGATGATCGCCGCTTTAGTCTCGACGAAATTGCCGATTTTCGCGCCATCACCCAGCGACGTTCCCGGCCGCATCCGGGCGAAGGGACCGACCAAAGCCCTGGCGCCAATCGTCGACTTCTCGATGTAGGAGAAGGCATGGATCACCGCGCCGTCGCCGACGCTGACACCCAATCCGAACACGACGTTCGGCTCGATCGTGACGTCTTTGCCGAACGTTGTATCGGCCGATAGGAAAACTGTTTCAGGTGCAGTCATGGTGACGCCGGCTTCGAGCGCCGCCTGACGCAAACGCGTCTGCATCACCTGCTCTGCCTGCGCCAGTTGCGCCTTGGTGTTGATGCCGCGCACTTCGTCTTCGCCAGTTTCGATCACCACGACGTCGCGGCCCAACGCGCGGACGATCGCGACCGCATCGGTCAGATAGTATTCGCCCTTGCTGTTGGCGTTGCCGATCTGCTCCAGCACCTTGAGCGCGATACGGCCGTCGAATGCCATTACGCCCGCGTTGCACAGCGTGATTGCCCGTTCGTCGGCGCTGGCGTCGGCCTGCTCGCGGATCGCCACAAGCTGTCCGCCGTCTACCACCAGCCGGCCGTACCCAGTCGGGTCGGCGGCATGGAATCCCAAGACCGCCAATCCCGCGCCCGCCGCCAGCGGCGCGCGCAACCGCTCGAACGTCGCGGCGGAAATCAGCGGCGTATCGCCGAATGCAATCACCAGATCGTCATAGTCTCGCGCAACGGCCTCGCGCGCTGCCATCACGGCATGAGCGGTGCCGAGCCGCTCGGCCTGGACGTAGATGTCGGCCTCCGACCGCACGCGACACGCCTCGTTGGCGACCGCCTGATGATCGGGTCCGACCACCACCGCGAGCGCTGTACCATCCCCCTTGGGGGCTGCACCCAACACATGCGCCAGCAGCGACTGCCCCGCCACCGGATGCAGCACCTTCGGCATCGATGAGCGCATCCGCGTGCCTTCTCCAGCCGCCAGGACGATGGTGAGGGTGGTTCTGCCAGTCATATGAATTCCTGCAAGCGATCCCGAAATATCGCCCGTCAATAAGCGCTTTTTGTCAAAGATCAAACCCGAGGGGCGACTTCAATTCGGCGGTCGATGAGGACGGGAGGTATTTTTGATATTGTTCATGGCGTGATTCGCCGGCGTTTGGGGGGCCGACAGGATCTGATGGCAAAACGCGGCAAAAAACTGGCTGACGACGTGGTCGCGCATGATCTGGAGGCCGTGCAGGCCGGCCTCCTCGCCGATGAGGACGCCTACGATCGACGAACGCCGTGGCGGCTGGCCTCATGGGGTCTCGGAGCTATGGGCGCCGTCACCATCGCTGTCCTCGCCAATCAATCCTACGTGCATAAGCAGCAAGATCGCGTAGCGGCTGCCGATCTGGCGCGGCAGACCGAGCAGATCCAAACCATCGCACGAGACAGCCGCAACGATATCCGGCGGCTTTCCGCGGCGATCGACACCCTCAACAGCGACCGCGACCGTCTCTATGCTCGGGCAACGGCGCTCGAGCAGGGGCTTGAATCGATGACAGGCTCGATCACACGCCAGAACACCCCCTTTTCTGCCCTCGCAGCGTCGGTTCCACCGCTTATCGTCCCGGACCTGAAAACGGCAGCGCCGGTGGTGACGCTGCCACCGTCCAATTCGACAGCCATTGCTCAGTCACCGGCTATCTCGACGCCACAATCCGACGCAAGCGCCCCCTCGGCCGCCGCAAAGGCAAGCCCGGCGACTCAGGCCGTCGCGACGTCACCGACACAGCCAATCGCAGAGTCGGATACTTCATCTTCGATTAGTTCTTCCAAGTTACCTGTCATTTCCGAGGCAAAACACAAAACGGCGGATACCTCCCCCGACACTACAGCCTCGATTCCCGTCGAGTCGGCTCCGGTGGCTGAAGTCGCTGTGCCGCGGACACGGTTCGGCGTCGATCTGGGCTCGGCCAATTCAATTGCTGGCCTTCGCGCACTGTGGCGGCGTATGTCCGCTGCCCACCCGTCGGTCTTTACCGATTTGCGGCCGGTGATCGGGCTGAAGGAACATAAGGGAAAAACGGGCGTGGAGTTGCGCCTCGTCGCCGGCCCACTCGATGACGCGGCGCGGGCTGCGGGAATTTGCGCCGCGATCACCGCCAGCCGGCATAGCTGCGCGACCACCACTTTCGAAGGCCAACAACTGGCGATGGACGCGGAACCTGCGGCAACTCATCATCCGCCGCAACGGCCGAAGACGCGCCATGCCACGCGGGAAAAGCCGACAGCGGCCCCGCCTCCCCACCCCCCTTCTGCTGTGCCCGCGCCGCCACGATAGACTTGCCGGATGCCTTGACCCCAATGGTCCGCGCCGTCGGGTCATACACAGGACGAATGCAGCCACGGCTGGCTTCGGCTTGCCCGCCCGGGCGATCCGAACCATAGTCGCGCCATGAAGAAAGATCCGTTCCGGCTCACGCCGTATCAGGTGCAATGGCTGATGGTCGTCGGCTTCGTCACCGTCGGCTATGCGCTCTACGTGCGCTACCTCGCCATCGAGCTATCGACTGTGACGCTTGCTTGCGACGCCGGCCTGCAAAGCTATCTCTGCAAGGCGCGGGCGGTTGCAACCTACCTGTTCCGGAACTCGGTGTTCGGGATCGTGGCGGTAATCGTCGCCGTTCTGCATGTCATGCGGCCGTCGATTGTCCTGCTGACCGTCGGACTAGTCGCCGCCGGTGCCGGCATTGTGCTCTACAACGTCGCACTTTCGGGAATCGCGATCGGGTTGCTTATCCTGGGTTTTGCGCGGCCCGCGCCCGCCACAGTGTGATCCCAAGCATCACATAGACGAGGCAGGTCCACAGCGACTGCCAGTTGGCGATGCCTTCATTGAAAGCGATATAGGCGGAGGCGATCACCAGCAGCCCGCCGAATACGGCTTCGGCCATCGGCCGTACACCCTCGTGCGGGCGATTGAACACCATCAGCATCCAGAACGGCACCACCGCCATCGTCAGCGCGGCAAAAGGGAAATCCTTGTAGCGCGGATCAAAGACAAGACCGAGCGCGGTCTCGGTAGCGATCACCGTCGTCACGCCCAGCGTCAGACCCAGCAGCAGCATCCGCCGCGAGGTCGTGCGCCCGGCGCGCGGCCCCAGCACCTCGACGAACGTCGGGAGCGGTCGGCCCGACATTTGGACGCTGGCAGCGAGCAGCGGCGCCAAGATACCCGCAGCCAGCAACAGACCCCATTGCGTCCAGCCGCCAATGCCGAGGCTTTCGGTCAGCAACTTATCGATCGCCACACCGAGCAATGCACCGGCGGCGGTTGCGGAGCCGGCAACGCCCAGCCACGTGCCGAAACGGGGGGCCCATGGCCGCCGGCGCGCGGTCCACATCGCCACCGCGAAAATCAGGACGCACAGCACCATCCCGGCGGCCATCTCCTGCTTCCACATCGGGAAGTTATTGATAGGCACGCCAGCGGGATATTTTTCTGCACGCGCCTTGGCGTCGATCAGTCCCCAATAGCCGCCGACCGTGCCTTCAAGCTGGCGCTTCCACGGCTGGTCGTAGGCTTCGATCAGATTGACGCGGAAGTTTTCCTGCTTCGCCAAAGTAAGGATTTCGGACACGACGCGGGCCTGATTGGCGCGTGAGGGCAAGGCCCCTTCCCGCATCCGCCCGGCGCTCGGCCAGCCGGTTTCGCCGATCAGGATTTCCTTGCCCGGAAATGCCACGGCGACCCGCTTGCGGATTGAATCGACATGGGTGGCGGCATAACGCGCCGGGATCGGGAGGTCTTCCCAATACGGCAGGATATGAATGGTAACGAAATCGACAGCATCGTAGATGTCGCGGTTGCGCAGCCAGTATTCCCAGACGTCGGCATAGGTCACCGGGACCTTCACCTGCGTCTTGACCGAACGGATATTCGCCGCAAGATCGGCAGCCGTCATCTCGCCGCGCAGCAGCACCTCATTGCCAACCACGACCGCGCTGATGACGTCGGCATAGTCCTTGGCAAGCCGCACGGCGGTCGCGATCTCGACAACGTTGTCGACGCGATTGCTTCCCAGCCAAATCCCGAGGATCAGCTTGAGCCCTGCCTTGCGTGCCAGTTCCGGCGCCTTGTCGAGGCCATTCTGGACCGAATAGGTACGGACGCACTTCGATATCTTGGCAAGCTGCGCGAAGTCCTGCGCGATCTGCTCCGGCGGGATCATTGTCCCCTTCACCAGCGGGCTCTGGTCGCCACGGAACGGCGCGTAGGAGACGCATTCCAGTTTCGCCGCCGGATCGATTGGCGCGCGCGCTAAGGAAATCGGCATGGCCAGCCACCACCAGATGGCGGCGATCGCGCATAACGACAGGAACAACAGTGTTAGCGGCGTTCGCAACGAAATTGGCCCGATCCTCCTGGAAGATGTCCCGCGGGTCGGATGACCGGCTGCGGAAAATACCCGAATCGAAGAGCAGCTCAGGTTCTCACGGAATGAACCGCCAGCGGAAAGCGCCGGAATCGTCGATTAGCCAATCGCCGGCGGTCTGCCAAGAGCCGTGCCGCCGCAATCCCATACTTCTTGTCTCAGCGTCATTCCGATCCGGTACGTGATGACCGCCTTTACTGGACAAAAAGCATTTTGTGTTTCATGGAATCCGGAACTGCGCTTCGCCGCATTGGGGACCCATTTACGCGGCATCTCAGCAGTGATTTTTTGCCACGGGCGGGCATCAGGGTATCAAAACCGGGGACGGCATGCGTCAGATACGAGTTGGACTGCGAACTGCGTTGATGCGGACTTTAGCCGTGCCGGGACTGGCACTGATGCTCGGCGTCGGCGGCGCTATCGCCCAGAGCGGCGATCTCCGTGCACAAGATCAGACGCCCAAACCCGCGCAATCCAACAACGCCAATCCGGCGACCGCAGCGGAAGCCGCCGCCAAAGACAGCCAGCGGAAGGCCGACGAATTTGCGGAGGCCTCAAAGGCCATTAACGGCCCGGCCGGCAACCCGGAATGCGTCTGGCTCGGGCGGCGCGTCGTGGTGCTGATGTGGCGCGACGATCTCGATACCGCCTTCCGCCATCTCGATCTCTACGATCGCTTCGGCTGTCCCGGCGGCCACGTCCAGGCGACGTTCCGCTGTCTGGTTCGCTTCGGCGCCATCGATCCGAAGGTGCCCGACAGCCTGAACAGCAGGGTTCATGCCTGCTGGATCAATCCGAACGCCCAACCGCAAACCGCGAATGCGGGCTCGCCACCCAATGCGCCCGCCGCCAACGCACCGGCGGCATCGACGCCTCAGCAGGCGCCCGCCGCCGCGCCGACACCCGCGCCGGCGAAATAATCGGCGCGGTGTGTTGGAACGAACGGGCGACTTTAGGTTTGCTTTCATTGTCGCCCGAAAAACGCCATCGCGTCATACGAGTGGATAATTGCCGTGGCATTGATATGCTCGCCTTGCCGCAGCTTCTGACGGATCGGGGGGAACGATCCGCTCACCTGTCATGCCGCCCCGAAATGGTTTAGTCGCGATGCGCGCTGTCGTCGCCGTTCTGCTGTTTGTCACCGCCGCTCATGCCGCCATCTGGGGCGTGTTGCGGGAGAAACTGCCAGCTCCCGATTTCACCGGCATCCTGCCGAGCGTGTCTTACGCGCCGTTCGACGGCTCCGGGCATCCGGACGTCGACAACATCCCGACCGCTGAGAAGATCCGCGCCGACATGAAGGTGCTGGCGCCGCTGACGCGCGCCGTGCGCCTTTACTCGTCGACCGGCGGCGTCGAACTGGTACCGCCGATCGCCAACGAGGCCGGCATCAAAGTGACGGTCGGCGCCTGGATCGACAAACACGTCGACCGCAACGAGCGCGAAATCCAGGCCGCGGTCGAACTCGCCAAACACAACAGCAACGTCAACGGCATCGTCGTCGGCAACGAAACCATTTACCGCGCCGACCAAAAGGTCGACGACCTCATCAAGCTCATCCAGAGGGTCAAAAGCCAGGTCAATGTCCCTGTGACAACTGGCGAAATCTGGAATATTTGGCTTGAGCATCCGGAGCTTGCGTCGTCGGTCGACTTCATCGCAGCGCATATCCTGCCGTACTGGGAAGGCTTCTCCGACAAGCAGGCGGTTGAGCAGGCCCTGATCATCTATCAGAAGCTTCGCGAGGCATTTCCGGGCAAGCGCATCGTCATTGCTGAATTCGGTTGGCCATCAGCCGGCTACAATCTGAAGAATGCCGTGCCCGGCTCCTTTGAGCAGGCCGTGGTGCTGCGCAACTTCGTCACCCGCGCCCAGTCGATCGGGATGGAATACAACATCGTCGAAGCGATCGATCAGCCGTGGAAGTACTTTGAGGGTGGTGTTGGTCCTTACTGGGGCATCCTGAACGCCAGCCGCGAACCGAAATTCAACTGGACCGGGCCTGTTGTCGACCAGGCCTATTGGAAGCAGGCCGGCATCGCGCTGTTGATCGGTGTGCTGCTGTCACTTCCGATCTTCCGCCTCTACAAGCCGACGGTGTTGCAGGCCGGGATGTTATCGGTCGCCGCTAACGGCGTCGGCGCCTGGGTCGCGACCGTGTTCGCCTATTGGAACGGCCACTATTTCGTCTGGGGTTCGGCCTTCGCCATGACACTGGGCCTGATCCTGCTGGTGCCGCTGATCCTGATCGCGATGGCGCGCATCGAGGAGATCGCGACCATCGCGTTCGGCCACCGCCCGGCCCGGCTGCTCTCGCCCGAGAAGACGGCAGCCGCTGCGTCAGCTCCAGACCGCAAGCACCCAATGGTGTCGATCCACGTCCCGGCCTATTTCGAACCGCCGGAGATGCTGAAGCAGACGCTCGACGCCGTGGCACGGCTCGACTATCCGAACTTCGAATGCGTGGTGATCATCAACAACACGCCCGATCCTGCATTCTGGCAACCGATCCAGGATCATTGCCGGATGCTCGGCGAGCGCTTCAAGTTCATCAACGCCGAGAAAGTGAAGGGCTTCAAGGCCGGCGCGCTGCGCATCGCGATGGACCGCACCGACGCGGATGCCGAGATCATCGGCATCATCGACGCCGACTATGTGGTTCAGCCCGATTGGCTCAAGGACTTGGTGCCGGCGTTCGATGATCCACGCGTCGGCCTGGTGCAGGCGCCGCAGGATCACCGCGACGAAGACCTGTCGCTCATGCACTACGCCATGAACGGCGAATATGCCGGTTTCTTCGACATCGGCATGGTCCAGCGCAACGAAACCAACTCCATCATCGTCCATGGCACCATGTGCCTGATCCGTCGCGAGGCGATGGACAAGGCCGGCGGCTGGGCTGGCGATACCATCTGCGAGGACACCGACCTCGGCCTCGCGATCATCGAACAAGGCTGGCTGACGCACTACACCAACAAGCGCTACGGCCACGGCCTGCTGCCGGACACTTACGAGGCATTCAAGAAGCAGCGCCACCGCTGGGCTTACGGCGGCTTCCAGATCGTCAAGAAGCACTGGCGGCGCTTCCTGCCCGGCGCGAGCCGGCTGAGCCCGGACCAGAAGCGCGAATTCGCTCTCGGCTGGCTGAATTGGCTCGGCGCCGAAAGCCTGGGCGTGTTGGTCGCCCTGCTCAATCTGGTGTGGGTACCTATCGTCGCCTTCGCCGACATCGCCATTCCGGACAAGATTCTGACGCTACCGATCATCGCCGCCTTCATCGTTTCGATGGCGCACTTCCTGTCGCTCTACAAACTGCGCGTCACGCTCAAGCGCGGCCAGATGCTGGGGGCAATGATCGCGGCTATGTCGGTGCAATGGACCGTGTCGCGCGCTGTCGCAAACGGCTTGATCACCGAACATCTGCCCTTCGCCCGCACCTCGAAAGGCGGCCTGTCGCGGATGTCGATCGAATTTCAGGCGTTCTGGGAAGCGGTGATCGGTGCGCTGCTGTTGATCGGCGCGGTGGTTCTCGTGGCGTCCAACAGCTTCCGGCAGATCACCGAAATCTACATCTTCGCCGGCGTTCTCGTGTTGCAGAGCCTACCGTTCCTCTCGGCGGTGGCGCTGGCGACGCTGGAATTGTCACGGATCAATTCGTTCGCGTTCTGGCGCTACACCTGGACTCGTTCGGCTGAGTTGATCGGCCTACGCCCGGCGCCAATGCCGATGCTCGCCCCGCGGCAACAAGTGCCCTCCGACACCTCGACACTGCACTAGTGAGTCAGTACACATCGGTTTCCGGGATGTCACTGACGTTTCTAGTGAAAAGTGCTCTCTAAGAGCAAACGAATTCAAAGAAATCTAATTTCTCCGACGAGGTGGAAACATTCCCTGTACGGCTATTGACCCGTGCGGGTCCATTCCCCTACACAGCCCACGCGTGAGCGCGTAGCTCAGTCGGTAGAGCACGTGACTTTTAATCATGGGGTCGAGGGTTCGAGTCCCTCCGCGCTCACCATTGAATCGTTTGGCTTATTGCGCCTGTATCCTCTTTCCCATCGAGGATGCTAGGGAGCGTCGTACTTGGACTAGCTCTGAAGGGATTAGTCCGGCTTGTTTCATGGCCGGAACCTTTATCCTTACTGATTGTTTATAATCGGATGGATAGAAGAAACGTCCAATGTGGCGTCGCAGCAAATTTTGGACACATTACTCCGGAATAAGCCCGCCAATCATGCCATCGGGAATTTGATTCATGCGTTTTCGCCGCCTACACGCTTGCCTTTGCTTCGCAACCTTCGCTAGCACTGCTGTCATCGCCGCTACTTCGGTTCACGCCCAGACCCCTTACGACGGGCAATGGAGCGTCACTATCGTCACCAAGTCGGGTAACTGCGAGCCTACCGCTCAGTATCCCCTCATTGTCGCCGACGGTAAGATTACCGCGCCCGGCGCGGATATTTCGGGCCGCGTTGGTCCCGCCGGTCTGGTCAAGGTGTCATTCCAAGGCGCTTACGCCAACGGCCAGCTAAGCGGCAATGCCGGCTCCGGCAAGTGGAACGGCGCATCGGGCGGCATCCCCTGCAGCGGCAACTGGCAGGCTTCACGTCAATAACGAACAGCAGGAACGAAAAATGAAAACCGGGATGAAACGTCGAGGTCTGGCTTTAGGATTGCTCGTCGCGGGAGCGGCGCTGTTGAACCTGGGATCGGTCGCGACGGCTCAGTCACCGGGTGCATTTTCCGGCATGGCGGGAGTTTGGTCCGGCAGCGGCACCGTCTCGCTCGACAATGGGCAGAGCGAGCGCATCCGCTGCCGCGCCACCTACGCCGTCAGCAGCGACGGCACCGGCCTCAATCAGACGCTGACCTGCGCCAGCGACAGCTATAAATTCGACCTCAAGAGCAATGTCATTGCCCAGGGCGGCGTGTTGTCCGGCACCTGGAACGAATCCAGCCGAAATGTCGGCGGCAACCTGAAGGGCAAGGCTCATAGCGGTCATTTCGATGTCGTCGTCAGCGCCCCCTCCTTCACGGCAAACCTCTCAATGACGACGACCGGCAACAAACAGCGTGTGTCCATCCGCTCCGAGGGCGCCTTCAAGAGCGCCTCGATCTCGCTCTCACGCTCGTAAGGGATCGATGCGGCGCAGCAGCCTGACGTAGAGCTACTTGCCTGCAGCTTTACGCAGGGCAGCGTTGATGCGGTCCTGCCAGCCCGGACCGTCTTGCTGAAAATATTCCAGAACGTCCTGATCGATTCGCAAGGTCACCTGCTCCTTCACGCCCGGGATCGCCGCTTGTTGCGGCAACGGAGCAGCGGCCTTGGTGGTCGCCTTTTTGAAGGCCGCCTCCGCCTCGGTGCGGGCGTCATTCAGCGTACGAGGGCGTCGCGGAGGTTGTGACATTGTCATGTCCTGGTTCAGTTGAGTTGGGAGCGAGGCGATTGCAATCCCTGATCAGATAGGTGACGTGGCGAGGTTCGCGCAAGCAGCAATCACGACCGATCACATTCACTGCATCCCGATCACGTCGCATTAGAAATCGTAAAACCAACGCATTTGCGTTGCGACATCGTCAAACATCGCGGTGTATTCTGTTAGCGCAAATCAGCAACAGAGGAGATCACGATGCCAGCCATTGCGGAATCCCTGTCGACCACCCCGGTCCATGCCGCGCCACGCGAGCGTGAATTGCCGACCTGCCCGGTTTGCGCCGACTCGATGATCGCCGCGGAAGCCTCGGCTTTCCTGTCGGATAATGCCGTCAGCTATCTGTGGACGTGCGACACCTGCGGCTACGGCTTCGTGACCGAGCACTCGTTCAAGGCCATCGTCTGTAATTGTTGAGAACAGACTAGTGTGTCCATCCCGCTAGTTTTTTTGTCCGCGAAATCACCTCTGGGTTGTCCATTGGGTTGCTAGCCGTCGTATCCCGGTTGATAGCGCGGGATTCGATAGGTGCGCTTTCAAAAGCAGAACTTGTCGAAGCAGCGGGTTGAAAGGTTTTACGAGTTCATCGTGAAGGCAGAAGTTCGTCCGATTTTTGCCGCCCGGTCTTGGCACCGCTCCCTCCAGTGCGCCGCGAGAACGTCGTTGGTGGGCGAAAGCTGGTCGAGAATTCTTTCCGGACAATAATTGATCATCGGCCCCTCGTCCTCGGTCATATCCTTTAGGCGATAGCTATCAGCCCCGTTTTCCTGGTCATGCCGAAGCAGTAGAATAACGGCTTCGATCGTTCCCGCCTCGGTATTCTCGACTGCGGCATAGCCGACGGCGGCAAACTCACCCTCGTTGATCCCTCCCACCTCGAGATCGAGCACGTTGCCGTATCTGCGTGCGAGCCAGGCTTCCAATGCCTTGGTGAGATCGCCCGCGACCTTGATATCTTCGTAACCCATGATGCCCTCCATTTCTCCGACCAAGGTATTGGCGAGCCATGCAAGCAACCAACCAGACACTAGGTATGACGTGATACAGGAGTCACATGATCGATGCGCTCTCGGTCTAATGTAAATCTAATTCAAAAGCGTCTGAAATCCCGGCCGCAGAATTTATGTTTGGGTAATGAATACTACGACCCGGTCATTGACCAATTAGAACACAGTTGCGCCGAACCTGCGGAAGCCATACCAGCGGCGAAACTTAAGTCAGAACGGCGGAAAATATCCTCGGCTTTCACGACTTGATAAGTAACTCTCAAGAATTCGTGAGTATTGACGACGACTGAATACGGAGTCTCGATGGCTATAAGCCAACCGTTGATCATCGTCGGACGCGTTAGGGGTCACCATGAAAATTTCGCTCGCTCGTATGCAGGAGTCCCGTGAGCTGCGTGATATCGCGCTCACCCTACTTGATCGCCACGGATCGAACGTCGTTCTCGTGGACAGGAACAGGCAGTTCAAAACCCGTCAGCACCAAGTCGGCAACCTCAAAATCATGCAGAGCGCCCCCGGAGGTGAGCCAATCCTGGACGTTTATCACGGTCGTAAGGTCTTCAGTGTGAGATGGAACGATGTCGATGCGATTGACGTCGTCGCCTTCAAACCGGGCGACTGGCGTGAGGTGCTACGCGCATCGGTGCGGCCTCCCTCAGCGCCCCGCTAAGAAGGTCCGGTTGATCTGGGGGCTTCTTTTGTAATCGGAGGCCCATGAGACGAGAATGCGAATCGGATCATGCGCTTGGTATTCGATCCAAGTTAGTATCGAATAGGCACCGGAAACGGTGTCCGCCAACGCCAGCGTAACACCGCGGTAGTGCAGCGGTTTTGTAAACCGAAGGTCGGGAGTTCAACCCTCTCCACCGGCACCATTTCCCCCTCTTAGCTTGCCTTGAGCGGCTCCGCGCCGAGGCCAGACTAGCTTCATTGTAGCTTGCAAATCCCCCCAGATTGTGGAGTACCCTACCCACGGGGGTATGGATGCCAACCATCGAGATTCTCAAGCCAGTCGATCAAGCCGTCGGTAAACGACGCTTGCTCGAAGAGCTCAAGGCAAATCTGGACGGACACGATTACGTCGACCTTCGCTGGCTGGTGGCCTACGCGAAAGCGGGACCATTGCAGCGATTAAGAAGCCGACTCGAAGCTTGGCGCAAGAAGGGGCGAAGGATCCACGCAATATTCGGTATAGATCAACAAGGAACCAGTAGAGAAGCGCTGGAGCTTGCTCTGGCTCTCTGTAACGAGGTTTATGTCACGCAAGAGCGCGGAATTACCTTTCACCCGAAGGCTTACATATTTACTGGCACCGCCAAGGCTCGGCTCTATCTTGGTTCAAACAATCTCACAGTCGGCGGCACTGAAACAAATTTTGAAGCAGCAGTGGTAGTTGACGCAATACTTCCTGCCGACAATGCCGTGCTCGCGGAAATGAATGGGCTTTGGGATCAACTCTTACCCGCACAATGCGCGGCAACACGAGTGCTTGACCAAGCCCTTCTTAACAAGCTGGTCGCAGATGGCGACGTCGTAGATGAACATACGCTCCGCAAGACTCAGAAGACATCGACAAAGTCCAAAAAATCATCGCCCCTGAAAAGCGGCCTGAAGCTGAAGCCACCTTCTCCATTGCCTGCTGGCACCAAAACTGCGCCACCGGTCCTTCCAGTCCTCATTCCAAAGACCGCACCTACCACTGCCGCTCTATCAGCAGTCCAAGCAGTAGGGCTCGCCATTCAAATCAAGCCCCATCATAATGGAGAGATTTTTCTCAGTAAGATTGCAATAAATCAGAACCCTGGATTCTTCGATTTCCCGTTTAACGGGATGACCACGCCAAAGAAGGCGGGCGGAACACCTTATCCCCAGCGACTACCCGATCCCGTCGTCGATATCCAAGTCTATGGGGCTGGAGGGGCGTTGCTCCTTAAGGATGATGCTTATCCGCTGAATACAGTGTTTTACGAACCAAAGAAGGAAATCCGCATTACCGCTTCTAAATTAGTCGGCGTGGTCCCCGATTATTCCGTACTGGTAATTACGCCAAGTGATACGATGGACATCGATTATGAATTGACGATTTACACTCCTCAGAGCCCTGACTACGCATCGTGGTTAGCGGCTTGCAATCAGCAGATGCCGGGGGGTGGAAAGGTTGCTCGAAAGTTTGGTTGGTTCTAGGGTTTCTCGAAGATAAGTATTTCGTTTTCTGTGATCGCGTTCTTTAAGTGGAGCATGCGCTCAGTGGTAACGTCGATCGAGATAGCCGGATGTACCTTAAATCCAACATCAATGGCGATTTCTGCAGTGTGTTTGCAGGTTGAGATCGCAAACCATTCGTCACCAACCTTCGTTCTACTATCGCCTACGACATAGTAGGCGCGCGCGCCAGGCTTCATAGCTCGATGAATTTGCACGAGTGTCAACCGAATATCCGTGAAATATCGCAGCAATAGCGCCGCCATATTCTGGCGACGGAAGCCAGCATCACTCTCTTTGTTGCCTATCATGATATTTTTGAGGGTGGCGACGATCTGTCTTGGCAGTGAAACAGCACCGCCGCTGAGCTTTTCTTCAAGAGCGTCTTTTTCTTTACGCCTGATCTCTCGCGAACCGGTAAGGCGCTCCTCAACTTTGGCTCGCTCGTTTGCCGGAACGCCCATGAGCGCCAAGATAGAGAGACGGTCAGTATCTATGTAGGGAAGAGCCGTCGCATAAGGCGGGCTGGTCACCACGCAGTCCACTGTCGCTGCATCAAGACCGGCTCCTAGGAAGCAGCTTGCAAGCCGAGAGTCGCCCTCATCAATCGCTGGCACGTAGCGCCGACCAGGCTGACGTGCCTCTATTGCCCAGTATTTTTCTAAACGGCTCATCTGATCGCTTAAGCGATCACAGAAAAGCTCGAAAACAGGCGCGTCTGTAAGCGGGGTCTTGCGTCGACGAATCCGTAGATCGCTCGGCTCTTGCTGTGACACCTCTCGGATAATGCTGCTCAGAACTACTTCGAAAAAATCGATGAGGGTTTCGTCACCGAGGAGTTTGATGCGACTCAGAAGAAAGTTGAGTTTCGCAAGCACTGGCTCCGGGAACCAACTCAACAATTCAGCATGGGCAGGTGCAGGAAATTGATCCAGGGCAGACTTCTTGGGTGCGCCCTTGGCGGCCAAGGTAATTGACGAGGCGGCGCGCACGATCATCTGATGATCGAGGAGCAGAACGCCTGTCTTGGCTCGCGCGATCTTTGCCGCCAATGGGTTCATGTCGATCCCGAAGGCTTTATAGCCGTTCAGAAAGCATTCCAACGGAACGGTCCCACTGCCGCAATACGGGTCAAGAACCGTAGCCCCACCTTGAATCCCAGAAGCATTCAGGAGACTTTTTGCAAGTTGTGGATAGAACTTTCCTTTGTAGGGATGGATTCCGTGCGTCGCGTACTTGGGGTCTTTGCGCGTAGCACGTCCCGCATCCCCGTTCTCTAAAACCTTCTGCCATGTTGGCTGGGCGCGGGCGTCCCCCTCTACTCTAGTTAGAGCCGAAAAAGCAGCCCGGCGCATATTCCATAAAGTCGATTGAGCGACACTGGCCTCAATTATTGATGCTGCATTTTTCTCAGACACGCCGCGCACACCGAGTCCCACCAACTCCTCGACGCGTAACCTCCGCTCAAAGTCCCACATTTTGTAAGCAGGTCCTTCAATCTGGATGTTCAAAGGCCGATTGGGACGGCGCAATACTAGCAGTTCTTCTGAGCGAGCCCGCCGAGCAGGCTTAGAGAATGAACGTTTTGTGGCATGTATTGGCCGGCTTACTGTTCCCAGCACGTCGAAGCCGCAGCGGGTTGCAGCACCAGCCAAAGCGTTGGCCGTTGAGAAGTTCTCTCCTTTAAATACAGCATCGCCGACAATGAAGACCGCGTGTCGTCCCGGCTGCAAAACCTCGAAGCAGCCTTCAAGGACTTGGGTCATCTCCGCTTCGTATTCGGCGAAGTCAGTGCCTTTCCGCTGATGTTTCAAATGCGAGCCGATCTCCACCGCTCCCAAATCCCTCGGATCCCAGCCGAGCCAAAACAACCGGAAGCGATGATAGAGGTGATAATCTGTTGCGTTCGGATACGGCGGGGAGGTGACGATAAGATCTACGGAGGCCGGCGCCATTACTTTCCGAATATCAGTCCGAGCGTCACCCTGGATAAACTCGGCCGAGGCTCCAGACATTACCGGTCGAGCTACATCAAGTTTTTTCAGGACGTACCGCAATGACTCGTTGAAGGCGCGTAAGGTGAGACCAGCGGGGATATCCTTCTGAATAGCAACATAGCGTGTCTCAGAATCTTGATTAGAGACCCGTGTGACCACTCGCGACAGCGCGAGCAGAGCTACATCTTGAGCCTGGCCCGACGCCAGTGTCGTAATCAAATGCCTCAAGAGGGCAAGTTCACCTGCGGCGGCTGTACAGAACCACTTCTCCAGATTCGGAATGGCCGGAACGTAGCTTTCGTGGCTTGCGAGCAATCTCTCAGACCATTTCCCTCCTGCCCTCTTGGAATTAGCAATGTAGCTTTCGAGAACACCTTGAAGTGACTGTAGTTGAGCATCTGCGTCAGGCTTCAAGCTGGCCGTTTTTATTCGCCCGAGCAATACTGAAAGTGGGTTCGCGTCGAGAGATACTACGCGCCGTCGAAGACGAACGGCTTCAACTGCGGTGGTGCCACTCCCCCCAAAGGGATCAAAGACCAAATCTCCGGGAAAGGAGAGAGCAGAGATAAGTTGGCTAGGAATCTGTGGAGGAAACTTAGCGGGATAAGGGTGGAGATCGTGAGTCAAATAGCGCGTATCGGAGGTTGTGAACGCCCAATCAGCCTCACAGAGTTTTCCGATAATCTGATCGCCTAACAAATCTTCGATGCAAGTTGGTTCTGCGATCTCAGTTGTATGGGTTCGCGCGGGGTCGGAAATCGCAACTTCGATTTGGTCTTCCATCCATTCAGAAAGACTCTCGCCCTGAAGTTCCAAGCGCTCGACCAGAGCCGCCTTTCGCTTCTCGGTTGTCTCCAGTACCAGTCGCTGCTTCATGATTCTGTCGAATTGTGTGATTTTGCAGATTCTAGCGTCGACCATATCACCCCTGTGGCGAGATGAAAGCCCCGATCAGGTGTGGTGAACGGCAAGGTCGTCCATTCTCGGGGTCATTTTGACCATTCTGGCACGTCTGCGATGACCATCGAGCGTGTGCTGCTGGAAAGCCTGCTGAAATAGCCACTTCAAGTGACCGTGCTTGACCAGAAGTAGGCTGCTTACCGACAGGACCCTCCAGGGCTTCGCGAGGGGCTTAGCTAGACGCGTGGAGGCGGCAGTAGAAGCTCCGGTTGGGCATCCATCAGAGCCTGGAGCTTGAGACTATCCACCTTGGCCTGATGCTCGGCCAAGAGCTTGACAGTGGCTATCGCGCACAGGACGAAGTCCAGGAAGGTGTCTTTCGGCCTACCTGTGGGATTGGCCGACTGCCCCGGCCTTGAACGGGACTGTCAGGACGGCCGTCTGACCGCTTCGTCGCCGATGCTCCGCTCTTTCTCACGCTGTATTGTGCGCATAACAACGAATCAGCCCAACAGCGCGCTGTATGGCGTCAATCATCCGAAGTGTCTCGGGGAAATATGCACTCCTGCATTGAACTACACCAGAATGACAGCTCCTGACTAATTTCCACTTGGCGAATCATCATTTTCACCACGACCAATATTTCCATGCGGCCGCAACACCAGTGACCAGAGCAATAATCCACCCGGGCCGCAAAATAGGTCGATCACGCCGGGTAGCCAGATGCGCCATCCAAGCAGTCAGAAGAACACCTCGGTTCTCACCGAAGTTCTTCTTAAAATCGCTACTCCGCCTGGCGATCTCCACCAAATCTGAATTTACCTGGTCTGACACAGCCGCCTCCTGCTTCGGAATTTCCACCGAAGTCATCCAATTCCAAGTGAGTCGCCGACCCTAACCCCATTCCGAGCGCGTCAACCGTGAACCAGTCCCGGTTTAACCACCTCGAGCTTGCGAATGTGCAAATAGTTTTTGGTGTTTCATCCAATGCCAATGGATGATTTGACCCTAGACGGTTCTCCGTCCAAATTTTGGATAAGTCGTCCAGAGCACCGGAGATTTCTACCGGACCTCATTGGTCGCAGATCGACATTTTTGTCCTACCTTCGCCAACGGGACTGTTTTCCTATCAAAATGCGAAGGAAGTATGGACATATATTCCTATTGGGTGATGCATGGTCAAGCGGAGCGATTTGGAGCCGAAACAACGCCTGATCGTTATGAACATCCTGCAGTCGCTTGGCATGGACGTTTCAAAATGGGCTGAAATGAGGGGCGGTGCCGCGCGAGCGGCAAGTAATCCAAAGTACTGCTACAACTGGTCGTTTCTACAACCCGGAGAATTTGTAGTCGCCTGCCTTTGGCACGAAAGCCTGAAACAGAAGGGCGACCTGCTCTACTATGAAATCAAGCGCGGCAAATGGACAAAGCCTCGAACAGAGCCAGGATCGGGCAGTTCAAACAAACGCGCCAATGATCTCGACCAGCACCTGTGGCTTGCCTACAGCGAGGCTCTCCCGGTCAGAGTCATATTCGTGGATGGCAAGCAGGCGGACGGTACGTCACCGTCCGCAGTCAAGGCACGCCTCCTGGATGACACACCTTGGGCCGTAACAGACTACGATCTTTTCACTGGCCATTGCAGGTTGGAACGAGGTACATCACCCGTCCCAATAAACATCAGCGCAGAAGATCTAGAGCTGTCTGGCTTTGAGGGCGCCGAGCGACGCAAGTTCGTCATCCATCGGCGCCGAGAGGGCCGAATGAGGCGCGAAAAGATCAACGACACCCTTCGCCAAACAGGCCGTCTGGCTTGCGAAGTCCCCAAGTGTGAATTTGATTTCGAAAATCGCTATGGACCGCTTGGCAAGGGCTATGCCCAAGTTCACCACCTAGTCCCACTTCACAAGGCGCCTCCAACAGGACGAGTGGTGAAATTGTCTGAGCTGGCGGTGGTATGCGCTAATTGCCATGCGATGATTCACGCAGGCGGTGAATGCAGGCGCTTAGAGGACATCATTCCCTAGAGGCTGTCCGCAAAGCCCAGAAGCCAGGCTGTCAATCGGCGTTGAACTTTGACCCCGTATCGGCGTCCAATTTTGGGTCTGACGCAGTTTCGATGATATCGCCATAGGTCACGGCGCACCAATAAGCCGGGCCTGAAGTAGATCGAGCTTGGCACGCCCGTACATTTGGCGTTTGACGAGCTTGAGCTTGGTAATCTGAGCCTCCACCTGCCCATTCGACCATGGCTGTATGATCGCCGCGTGGACCGCGGCCTTGTCTTTGGCAATGCCGGTGGCGAATGAAGCGATGAGGCTCTGTTTGGATTCATTGATCCAAGGCTCAAGCTCAATCTCGGCTTTCTTTCGTATCATTGCCTGAAAGCGGTCGACGAGAATCCGAGGTCGCCAGCGAATATCAGACAAAGAAGCACGGATAAAGCTGCCAGACGCGATCCACGCGTCCGATCATGGCAACCGAGACAGCCATGCACGCCGCGCCAAGCAACAGTGCCGGGCGCGGCCCTCGACTCGCGATGCTGCGACCGACCCATCCTTGGACCGTGGCACTTACGAAAAAGAACACGGAAATAGCTGATGAGACTTCTGCTATCGACCGACCATGGACCGAAGTAACCGCCTGAAGGTAGACACTCGAGCCGAAAAGTCCAAGACTCCATCCGAATATCGCGATGATGAAATAGGCGGCGACGACTCGCCAACCGTAAAAGACTCGATTGCTCACATTGACCGCCCTGCTACGACCGGGTGGCAATGCTCGTTCCGGCCCGGCTCGAACAGAGCCAGTATCGGTCGAACGGTTTATCAAACTGGTCCTGTAGCAGTTGCATCTCGTCGAGAACCTTTTCGAGGCGGTGTATATTTTCTCAATATATCGCCGAGCCCCTTTGCTGCCAATTCCAATGCGGAGATTGAAAATCCGCCGAAGCCCAACATCAAACCAGAGCGGCCCCTGCCGGATGCATAGAGCGGCGAAATCGGCCGGACGACAATTCCGACCGAGCGGGCGTCGAACGCCAACTTGACGTCGTTCACCGCTTTCGGGAGCCACACAACAAGATGCATTCCCTGATCGCTCGGTTGCAGCACCACCCATTCCGGGAAACAGCGTTCAATGGCGGAGATTAAAATATCCCGGCGTTCGGAATACGCGTTCCTGATGCGACGGATATGCGCTTCGAGATGCCCTTCCCTCATGAAGGCTGCGAGGACATGCTGTTCTGCTGAAGGCGAATGTCGATCAATCAACGCCCGCGCGCCGCCGAACGCCGGGATGAGAGGTTCGGGTACGATGGCGTATCCGACCCGCATCGATGAAAACAGAACCTTGCTCATCGTGCCGAGGTAGATGACGCGCGATGGATCCAACCCTTGTAGCGATGGAAATGGATGGCCGGAGTATCGCAACTCGCTGTCGTAGTCGTCTTCCACAATCCAGGCGTCCGCTTTCTGCGCCCACCTGAGAAGGGATAGTCGTCGTCCCATGCTCATCGGCATGCCGATCGGATACTGATGGGATGGCGTCACGAAGGCCGCACGTGCGCTTGGGCGCAGTTTGATCGCCTTCTCGACATCCAAGCCGTTCTCATCAACGGGAACGTGGATCGTGCGCACATCCCTCGCCCCGAGCACCGCGCTGATACCGGGATATGCCGGATCTTCAATCCAGACGGCGTCGCCACGATCAAGAAGGATTTGAGCGGAGAGAAAGAGCCCCTGCTGTGTCCCTGCCGTGATGATGACTTGCTCGGGTGAACAACGAACGGCCCTGGCCCGCCGAACATGCTCGGCGATCGCCTCCCGAAGCTCTGGAATGCCTCTTGGATCGATATACCCGCTCGGTGCTGCGGCTCGTGAGGCGCGAACCCGGTTGCCGAGCCTGCGCCAGGTTTCGTCTGGAGCTGCGGCATCAGCGGGATGAGCGATGGCGAACGGCAAACCGGGTTGCAACTCCAGCATTCGTTCAACTGCGGCAAAGAGCTTTACCGCTGGAGGCAAGCGGCCAGATCCGCGGGGTTTGATCTGAAGATCGTTCGGTTTGCGATCGACGCCCGTTCGATTGAGTTCTTTGGCGACGGCAGTCCCGGCCCGCGGAAGCGACTCCAGATATCCCTCTGCTTTCAACTGATCGAAAGCCTCGACAATCGTTCCGCGCGACAACCCGAGGGATTCTGAAAGCGTCCGCGTCGAGGGAAGGCGCTCCCCCGGTTTCAGGTCCCCGGAGGAGATCGCATCTCTCAGGCCCTGGGCCAATTGTTGGCCGACACGGCCAGAGGCACGGTCGAGCAACCTGAGAGACGGGAGCGAAAAGCTGCTGCGCAGCCGCGACATTATGGTCCACCAGAACATCGGATTTCGACGGTCTTAAATAGACCAGAAATGGGCGGCCTGCGCCATGGCGAATTGCCGAACCGCCTATGGAACGAAAGCGGTCACTTCAATCTCCACTTTCGCCGCCGGATCGACGAGCCCGGCCACATAGAGCAATGTTGAAGGTGGAAAGTTTCGCCCCAGCGTGACTTTCCAGGCGGCCCCGATGTCCGCTCCGGCGGCAGCGTATGCCTCTCTGTCCGTCAGATACCACGTCAGGCGAACGATGTGCTCGGGTCCAGCACCCGCTTCCTTGAGCAGCCTGATGATCTTGTTAAGCGCGATCCCGGTCTGCTTGCCGACATCGGCAACGTAGGTGCCGTTTTCGTTGCCCGTCTGGCCTGCCAAGACGATCCAACGGCCGGGGCCATCGACGCTTACGCCATGCGAGAAGCCTTTCGGCTTCGACCATTCCTCCGGTTGAATAACCTTCAATTCTTTTCTCCCTTTCTTCTTTCGAATGACTGTACGAAGCGGCCGCAGTAGGACCACAGGTCCAGAATGCGCTTCGCCTGAATGTTCGCGGCAGACCAGCACTGCCGTGACCCACGCTGGGCCGAGCCTAGTGCAGGATCATTCTGGTCTATACGCATTTTATCATTCTGGCACTTCTTAATGGACCAAGCCTCGGGCATGGATGAAACGCACGCCAATCACGGCAACGTTTACGGGCACACAGCGCGATGACTGAGATCGTTCAACAGGAATTCAAAACGTGGCTCTGCGTGATCTGCGGACTGATTTACAACGAGGCAGACGGCTGGCCCGACGACGGCATCGCTCCCGGTACGCGATGGGCGGATGTTCCGGATGACTGGATATGTCCCGACTGCGGCGCGGAAAAGAACGACTTTCAAATGGTCGAGATTTGAAGCCGTTCATCCAACAATGGCGCTGATGGCGCACGGAGAAAACCATGTACGTCCCTCCCCACTTCGACGAGTCCCGCACGGACATTCTACATGACCTGATCGAGAAGAACCCACTCGGAATCCTGTTCACGAACGGCAAAGGCGGTCTAGATGCCAACCACATTCCGTTCGAGCTGGATCGTCGTCAAGGTGAATATGGCGTGCTGCACTCACATGTCGCACGGGCGAATCCTGTGTGGCAGGACATCGCCGACAGGGACGAAGTCCTCGTCGTCTTCCGTGCGGCCGATGCCTACATTTCGCCGAACTGGTACCCGAGCAAGCATGTCCTCCATAAGCAGGTTCCAACGTGGAACTACATGATCGCCCATGCCTATGGGCGCGTCACGATCCGTGACGACGAGCGCTACGTTCGCGGGATGGTCGCGAAGCTGACGCGTCGGCACGAAGCGAGCGAGGCGAAGCCTTGGAAAATGACCGACAGTTCGAAGGAGTATATCGCGACAATGCTGAAGGCCATCGTCGGCCTTGAATTCGAGATTACCCGGCTCGTCGGAAAATCGAAATTAAGCCAGAACAAGGAGGTTCGCGACATTCGAACCGCCGGAGAAACTCTGCGGCGGAAGGGCGAGGAAACAATATCGAACGCCATGCTGGCCGTAGCCGAAGGACGAGGCACCTGAGAAACGAATACGCGTGATTAGACGTACCGAACTGACGTGCAAAACAGTCGTCTCTCCCGTTCATACTTATTCTTTACTCTCGACTTCTACGTTGAAGTCACACGGGGGTGTCAGATTCTTGCACGACGCATCGACAATTTACGCAATCGGAGACGTTCACGGCCGGTCAGATCTTCTGGATCAAATGGTTGCGTACATCCACGAGGATTCGCGACAACGCAAATGCCAGCCGCTGGTTATCTTTCTCGGGGACATTGTTGATAAAGGCCCCGACAGTTGCGGAGCCATGAACATCGTATGTGACACCGTGCAGCGCTGGCCCGGCAGTCAGCTAATGCTGGGTAATCACGACTATATGTTTCGCGATGCTATCACCGTTCAGAGACATGATATTCTGAAATGGTTGTTTCAGAACGGCGGCCATACCACGCTTGCTTCCTACTCAAGAACGCTCGACTTCGATCCGGAAGAAGTTCTGTTCGACATTCCATGCAGTTTCCCGGAACACATACGTCTGCTTCATGACGCATCTATGATCCAGACCGTGGGGCAATATGCATTTGTTCATGCCGGAATTGATCCCGCTGTACCTGTATCGGAGCAACGATTACCGGATTGCATTCAAATACGGAGCAAGTTCCTGGACCACGTCGGGCGTCTATCGCATGTCATTGTCCACGGACATACGCCCCTATCGCCACCGCGCCCCGTCGTGACCGAAAACAGAATCTCCTTGGACACCCACGCATGGGATACCGGTGTCCTCTCCATGGCGGTCTTTGACCTTCGGAGGGACACGATCGAATTCTTTTCGACGAATGAGTATGGCGCGGTCGTTCCAACCCAGCCATTATACCTCGATCGAGGCTTCGGAACGGTGTGTGCAGACTGAGATTATTTCATCTTCGCTTGATAGGACGAGCCGTCCAAATAGATCTTGCCGTCTTTGTCCGAAGACAACGGATTGCCGAATGCTTTCGGCGCCGGAACATCCACATCCGACTTCAGAGCGAACCGCACGGTTCGCCGCTCACGGCGATGCTCGCGTGATTTGAACGGCTTGTCAGTTTCAGCGCTCGTGACGCCGCCAACCGGTGTTCGCTTCTGTGAGCGCGACATCTCGCCTTCCTTCCGGAGCATTGAATGCAAACCGGATCATCTGCTTCCGGTCCGGCACAGCCAGTAAGGCAACACCGTATTGCGCAATTATGAATAACCATTTCAACAGGACGAGACAAATTGCGCGTATATGCAGATTAACTATCAATGCTCTCCAACACATGACGATGCTTCGCGCAATCGCGTGTCGGGAGTTCGGTGCAATTTCCTTCAGCGTAGTTATTTGACGCCATGTTGCTTTTGCCAAATTACATCTGCGGACCGAGACTAGGTCGATCAAAGCTTGGTTCGAAGTTGACGTCCAGTCGCAGCATCCGCCTTTTTACCAAGTAGCCTCTGTAGGCTCTCAAAGTTGGAGAATAGCCGTGGCTCTCGTTCTCGTTCCTGGATTCATGGCCGACAGAGACTTGTGGGCCGACTTTGAACGATACATGCAGGAGTTCGGACCAGCCATTCATGCCGATCTAGGCCAGGACGACAGCATCGTCGCAATGGCGCGGCGCGTCATTGCGGATGCTCCGCCGCATTTCGTGATTATCGGGTTCTCAATGGGAGGTTACGTCGCCCGAGAAGTCGCAAGGTTGGTCCCGCGTCGGGTGAGCGCCCTTATCCTCGTTGCCACGTCTGCGCGCGCCGATACGGTCGAGCAATCTCAACGGAAAGCAGCCGCCATAAAACTGATCAATCAACCGTTCAAAGGATTGAGTCGGCGGGCCATCGAGGAATCTCTGAATCCTGGGGCTGCATTCGATGGCGATCTCGTCACTCGAGTCCGCGAAATGGGCGTGCGGCTCGGCGGAGACGTATTCCGGAAACAGTCGAACCTCATCAGAGATGAGCGACATCGAACGTCTGAGCGAGATCAAGTGTCCGACGCTTGTCATCGCTGGCGAGAACGACCGCATCCGCAGCCTCGACGAGGCGCGCGAACTCAACGACAGGATCCCGAACTCAACTCTACGAATTGTTCCTCAGTCAGGACACATGATTCCTATGGAGCAGCCGTCCGAGCTGGCGGAAATAGTCGGATCATGGTTGCACAAAACCATAGCCAATAAGGCTCGTGGCGATATGGCCTAAATCGGTCAAATGATCCTCTCTCATGACGGTACTATCTGAACACCCCCCGAGACAGGATAGCGGACAAACCAAATACGGCCGACGCGCGCCAGAATACATGGGTGACGCACGCCGGATGCTCGATTCAACTACTTGACGAGAGGACAATCGCCTTCTTCCATAGGACGGAACGCCTCTTTGCCAGGAATGGTCGCGAGGATTTTCAACAGATCCCACTCGCCTGACGACTCCCCGGGCTTCTTCACTTCCGTCAGATACATATCCCTGACCACCCGACCGTCCGGTCGTAGGACGCCGTTCTTCGTCATGAAGTCGTTGATCGGTGTTTCGCGCATTTTCGCCATCACGACGTCCGGATCGTCGGTTCCTGCCGCCTTGATCGCTTGAAGATAGAACAAGGTCGAACCGTAGACGCCAGCTTGGGCAAAATCGGGAGCGGCTCCCTTGTGCCGAGCCATGAACCGCTTTGCAAACGCCCGCGTCTCGTCATTCATGTCCCAATAGAACGGAACCGTCGTGACGAGACCTTGCGCTGACTGGAGACCGAGCGAATGGATATCGTTAAGGAAGAGGAGCAACCCGGCTAGACGCTGCCCGCCGCTCACGATACCGAACTCCGCGGCTTGTTTGATGGCATTTGTCGCGTCGCTTCCTGCCATCCCAAGACCAATCACGTCCGATTTCGATGACTGCGCCCTCAAGAGAAACGAAGAATAGTCCGGCGTATTAAGTGGTGACCGAACAGAACCCAGCACCTTGCCACCGTTCTTCGTGATCGACTGTGTCGTATCTCTCTCCAAGGCATGACCGAAGGCATAGTACGGTATAGGGCGTGCAGAACTTTCCGGTGATATCCGACGAGCCCGCTCCCGACATGAACGTGAGACGTTTCTTGTCGCGGCCGATCTGCTGCACGGCCAAGGCGACCGACGAGGTGTTGAGGTCGAAGATCGCATCAACCTTGTCGGCGTCGAACCACTGACGTGCGACAGCGGCGCCAACGTCGGCTTTGTTCTGATGGTCGGCGGAGACGACCTCGATCGGTTTCCCTAGTACCGATCCGCCGAAGTCTTCGACGGCCATCTTGGCAGCGAGTACTGATCCGGCGCCCACCGCGTCGGAAAAGACGCCGTTCATGTCGGTCAAGACCCCGATCTTGACGACGTCATTCGAAATCTGAGCCTGGCTTGGGAATGATGCGAGCGCGACTGTGGCCGCCCCCACGATTCCAATACACGCACTCTTCAACACTGTCTCGATCCTCCGTTATGAAGAGGTTTTCTCGAACCCCTTGTTCCTCAGACAAGGAGACGATTGCCGAGACGTGAGCGGTGTACCAATTGATATTCGCGATAGCTCTATTCTTATCGAGAATTATCCATCACTACGAATGGAGTGTCGTAGTATTACTGCGATATCCATCGCATTGTTAACGCCGATCCGACATCGAAATTTATCGTGTGGTATCGGCGTTAAAGCGATCATGGCAACAAGACACCCTTTCCGGTCGTTTGGGTATCGAACAACCGGTAGGCTTCAACGGCGTTCTCAAGCGGCCACGAGTGCGTAAAGAGGCTATCTACGTCGAGCTTGCGCTCCGTCACAAATCGCGCGCAGTCCGCTTGACCGTTCTTGCTGAAGGTCCAACTGCCGAACACGGACAGTTGCTTGCGGTTCATGTCGTTGCTCACATCGATCGTGACGTCACCGCCCTCTCCGAGGAAAACGACGCGCCCCCATTTGCGAGCGGCTTTGACGGCAGCCGCTCGGGCAACGGCAGAGCCTGTGCAGTCCATCGTGCAATCGGCCCCATGCCCACCGGTCAAGTCCCGAATGGCGCCGACAACGTCGTCGGATCGCGCGTCAACGAGTTCGTGCGCACCGAATTCCTTGGCGCGCTGCAGGCGCCCTGCATCGATATCCAATGCAATAACGCGGACTCCCATCGCGGCCGCCAACTGTGTCCCGCTCAATCCCACGGGACCTTGCCCGAAGATTGCGATGGTCTCGCTTCCTCGCAAATTGAGCCGATCGAGCCCACCCCAAGCCGTGCCAGTGCCGCAGGAAATGGCCGCTCCCGCCCGAAACGAGAGAGCATCCGGCAGAGCTACCAGCGAGTCGGCCGGGACCTTCATGTATTTGGCATGGGCACCATCGCCGTTGGCGCCGAACGTGATCGATCCCTCGTCGCACATCTGCGTCCATCCACCCCGGCACTGATGGCAGCAACCACAACCAGCGTAATGGTGGTTCATCACCCTTGCACCGACCTTCGCGAGCGGGCTCCACACCCCCTTGCCGACCTCTGCCACAACGCCGCAGGGTTCATGCCCGGCGATAATGGGCGTATCGGACTTCTTGCCCAATCCGATGGAGTCCGCCCCGTCGACGGCGCGATAGTATTTCAGGTCGCTTCCGCACATGCCGGAAGCCTTGATTTCCAGAATGACTTCGCCAGGACCCGGCGTCGGATCGGGCACGTCGCGGACTTCAAGTTTCCTGTCGCCCAGAAAGTAAACCGCCTTCATTTTATTGCACCTTTGCGGGTTCGCTTTGCGATAGTCTATAAACCTTGCCGGGATTGAACGAGCAATCCACGTCGATGGCCTTCTTCACCCTACGCATGAGATCGATCTCGATCGGGTCTCTGCGGCTTTCCAGGAGGTCAATCTTCGTCCGGCCAATGCCGTGTTCGGCCGAGAACGTCCCCCCAAGAGAATGAACAATGTCGTAAACGATGGTGCTGATCTCTTTGCCTTGTTCTGCCACCTGTTTGGAATCCAGCCCGGCCGGAAGAACGACATTGAAATGGATGTTGCCGTCGCCCACGTGTCCAAACGGAACGACGGTTGCTTCCGAAAACTTCGCCTCGATCCGGGCCACCGCACGGCGCAGGAGTTCCGGGACTTTGGCGACAGGCACTGCCACGTCATGCTTGAAGTCATGACCCGCGTTCTTCTGGATTTCAGTCTGATCTTCTCGGAGACGCCAGAACTGCTTTTGTTGTTCGCCGCTCTGGGCCAACGCGGCATCCATGATCGTCCCGTCTTCAAGCCTGCAGGCCAGGAAGGCTTCGAGCATCTCGCCCAGATTGTCACTGGGACGGCTCGATGTCAGTTCGATCAGAACATAATGGTTCGCCCTCTCGACGGGCGAGCGAAGTCCCTCATGTTTTGCCAGATCGAGACAGGGACCAGCGAGATACTCGATGGCCCGCACATTTCCCTCCGCGGCCGCACGCAGCTTGATCCAAAGGTCGAGCACCTTGTCTTCGGTCTCAACGGCGCAGAACGCGACCTCCCGCGCGAGGGGCAGAGGTGCGAGTTTCACGGCGGCCGCCGTTATGATACCGAGTGTTCCCTCCGACCCCGCAAAAAGGTGCTTGAGGGCGTAACCAGTATTGTCTTTCCGGAGCGTACGCAGGCCGTTCCAAATTCGCCCGTCCGAAAGGACGACTTCCATACCCAGCAAAAGGTCCCGGGCGCTTCCATAACGTACGGCCGAGATGCCGCCCGCATTTGTGGCAAGCGCACCACCCAGGGTGGCGGTACCTTCGGACGCGTAGGACAACGGAAACAAGGCCCCCGCCTCGGCAGCCATTGTCTGGAGTTCGGCGATCGTCGCACCCGCTTCCGCAACAATGGACATATCAACCGGATCGACAGATCGGATTTTCTTCATCGCGCCCGTGCTGACGACGACCTGGAGTCCGGTATCGTCGGGAATGGCGGCCCCGGCGAGACCGGTGTTGCCACCTTGAGGTACGATGCTTATGCGCGCGTCATGGCAAATCCGAATGCATTGCGCGAGTAGTTCGACGGAGCTAGGTCTCAAGACGCATCTGGCCCGCCCCCGAAGCAATCCACGCCAATCGGACAAATACCCTGCGGTCAGTTCCGGATCGGTAATGCAACCGGAGCCGAGCAAATCTCGAAATCGGTCGACGACGTCTTTCACAATTGTTTCCACGTCGAGGTCGCGTGCGCTATCGTCTCGCCAGCGACGTCTTGGGCAAAGGATTGCAGGAAGAAGGTTTTTCGACCCTTCTTGAGAAAACCCGAACGGCACCTGACCAAACCACTGCGAACTGGCGCAAAATATTGCACCTTCATCTCGAGTGTTGCACCAGCGCCGAAATGTTGCTTGAGAAGGTGGCCCATCGAGATATCGAGAGCTGTCGCGAGCACCCCGCCATGCAACGAACCCTGCGGGTTGTACATGAAGGGCTTCACCTCGAAGGAGACGATGCAGGCGTCTTCTTCGTAGGATACGGTCATCCCGAACAGACGCGACAGGAAGAACGATCCGAATTCGTGCTGGCCATCGCCGATGGCTGTTTTGATAAGGTCTTGTGCCTGGGCTTCGTCCATTTTCGGCCCTTTCCTATTCGGCCGACTGTTTCTGCGCGTTGTCGCCGAAAGCTCCCTTCGAGGCCAACACCGAAACGTCAGTTCGCGTCCAACCGAGCCAATTCTCGAATACCTCAAAGGTGTGCTCGCCCAATGTCGGCGGCGGCGTTGATGGCGCGGGAGGCAGATCGTCGAAACGTAGAGGCCGTGCGACGAATTTAACCTCGCCCGCGACCCTGTGCGTCACGGATTGAACCATATTTCGTTGGGTGAGCTGCGGAGCCTCACACACCTCGCCGACCGTTCGGATCGCGCCGCAGGGTATCCCCGCGTCGGAGAGCGACTTGAGCCAGACGTCCCGGGACTGAGCGACGAAGATCGGCTGGAGTATCTCCGCCAGAACCGCACGGTTTGCCGCACGCTTGGGTGCGGCGTCGAAACGGGGATCGGTCTCAAGGGCCTTGCGGCCGATGACCTCGCAAAACAGCGACCAGAACTTGTCGTTGGCGACGCCAACATTGATCCAGCCGTCACACGTCCTGAATGTTTCGTAGGGACTGATCGTCGGATGCACGTTACCGCGACGCTTCGGGCTTTCGCCAGATGCGAAATACATTCCGGCGTTGAAGGTAAGAAGCGACGCCATGGCATCCAGCATCGAAACGTCAACCCGCCCACCAATGCCACTCTTCTCGCGCTTCATAAGCGCGGCAAGCACGGCTTGAGATGCATAGAGACCAGTCACCAGATCGGCAATCGAGGTACCCACCTTCATCGGCGGACCGTCTGGATCTCCCGTGATGTCCATGACGCCGGATTCGCCCTGCAAGATCAGGTCATACCCCGGCCGATTTGCATCCGGCCCGGTTCTGCCGAAGCCTGAGATGCTGCACTGGATCAACTTGGGATTGCCGGAACTCATTGCTTCGTAGGACAGGCCCCAACGGTCCAGCGTTCCGGGCCTGAAATTGTCGATCACGACGTCCGCGACCTTGGCGAGCGCTATGACCGCGTCCCTGCCTGCATCCGACTTCAGATTGATCGCGCAACTCCGCTTGTTGCGATTGACCGACAGGAAATATGAACTTTCCCCGTTGACGAACGGGGGGCCGTATCGACGACTTTCGTCGCCGATACGGGGATCCTCGATCTTAACAACGTCCGCTCCGAGATCTCCGAGATGCATCGTCGCGAAGGGACCGGAGACGACGCGGCAGAGATCCAGGACCTTGATCCCGGAGAGCGGTTCGGTGTTAGACGATCGCATCCGCCAGATCCTTCATCGTCGGGACGGTAATGTCGGGCTTGTGGGGCGTTTCCTCGAAGGGCCTGTCGCGCCGATTGATCATTGCAGTGCGCATGCCCGCCGACTTCGCGCCGATCACGTCGAACGCATGGTTCGCGACGAAGAGGATTTGGTCCATCTTGAGACCGAGGATCTCGGCGGCCTTGGTGTAGGTGGCGACGTGCGGCTTGAAGGCATTCGCCTCGGCAACGGAAATCACCTTGTCGAAGGGAATCTTGTGATACTGCTTGGCCGTCTCGAGCATATCGCGATCGCCGTTCGAGAGCACCACCAACTTGTACTTGGTATGCAGCTTCTCCAGCGCGGCCGGGACTTCCGGGAAGCACTCGAGCTTCTCGATCTCGGCAACGAGATACTTGGCCTCGTCCTTGGTATATTTGATGCCCGACCGGTCCATGACCAGCGACACCGCGCGCTGACCGATCTCACGATACGGTGTGTGCTCACGATTGAGGAGCGCATCGATCATGGAATTCTCGAAGTGGGTCCGCCGCCACCAGGTCACGAAGGAATTGGGATTACCCGTCCAGCCCTTCTCCTTGAGGAACGGCGCCGCGATCTTGACAAGGCCACCCTGCATATCGACGACAGTGCCATACTGGTCGAACATGCAGACCTTGATGGTGTCCTTCAGCTTTTGAATATCAGTCATTCCTTCTTTCCTTTGCTACGTTGGCGGATTGGATGATCCTGATTTGACTTCATCCGATGCCATTAGCGAAATGGATTGTTCTTCTACGCATATTCGCGCGGTGAATTTTGCGCGATTGAATCCGGTCTTCAATTCAGGCGCATGATGAACGGGTTCTGCGGCCGTTGCGCGGAGTTGTTGAACCAGACGGTCTTCGGTTGCATGTAGCCCTTGATCATCTCCTGGCCGCTTTCCCGGCCAAGACCGCTGTCCTTGACGCCGCCGAACGGCGCCATGAAGCTCAAGGCGCGATAGGTATTCACCCAGACCGTTCCGGACTGCAGTCCCTTGGATATCCGGAACGCCCGGCCCATGTCCTTCGTCCAGACGCCAGCGGCAAGGCCGTATTTCGAATTGTTGGCGATCCGCAACGCATCCGCTTCATCCTCAAACGGAATAACGGCCAACACCGGGCCAAAAATCTCACGTTGGGCGAGTTGCGATTCATTGTCGACGTCCCGGAAGATCGTGGGCTCGACGAACAGTCCTCCCGACGGGTGTTGCATGGCATTGCCGCCAAACACGACGACTGCCCCCTCCTTCTTCGCGTCGGCGATGCAGGTCATCACCTTCTCGTAGTGAGGAAGATTCGCGAGCGGTCCCATTTGGGTGTCGGCTTCCAAAGGATTTCCGATCTTCACGCTCTCTGCGACAGCCCGAACCTTCTGAAGGAACGTGTCGTAGATCGATCTCTGCAGAAGCAGCCGCGAACCCGCAATGCAGGTTTGTCCGGCAGCTGCGAAGATACCCGATGCCACCCCAGCAGCGGCAGCCTCCAGATCGGCGTCCTCGAAGACGATGTTGGGTGATTTTCCGCCGAGTTCGAGCGTCACGTGTTTCAAATCGCCAGCGGCCGCCTTGTTGATAGCCTTTCCGGCGGCATCCGATCCGGTGAACGCGATCTTTGCGACGTCGGGATGAGCGACCAGCGGGGCACCCACATTCTGACCGGTCCCGCAGATGACGTTCACCACGCCTGCGGGAAAGCCCGCTTGCTCGAACAACTCGGCGAAGGCGATGGTCGACGCGCTGGCATACTCCGATGGCTTGATGACGAAGGTGTTTCCAGCGGCGAGCCCCGGAGCCAGCTTCCAGGTCAGAAGCAGCAGGGGCGAATTCCAGGCGGTGATCGCCGCCACGACACCCAAAGGCTCCCAGGTCGTGAACACGAAGTGGTCGGCCTTGTCGATCGGCAAGACGCCACCTTCGACCTTATCCGCCAGCCCGCCATAGTAGTAGAACCATTCCGGAATCGTTCTGAGCTGAACCAACATTTCGTTGATCAGCTTTCCGTTGTCGCGAACTTCCAGTTCCGCCAACCGATCGGCATTCGCCGCGATCAGGTCACCAACCCTGCGGAGAATCTTCCCGCGCGCAGTCGCCGACATGCCCGCCCACTCGGGGGAGTGAAACGCCCTCTTCGCGGCGCCGACGGTTGCGTTTACGTCCTTTTCGTCGCTGTCCGGAATCTCGCACCAATTTTCGTTGCGATACGGGTCAAGGCTGGGCATCCACTTGCCGGACGACGCTCCGACCTTCTTGCCGCCGATGAGGTTCTCGAAACGTTGCACGGAATTCCTCCTAAGAAACCACTCATGATTCACAATCGTCTCGTGGGACGACGTGCCGATTGGAAGGAAAATAGTCTGAATCCGCGCCGGATTGGCCAACGGAAGTTTGGTATGGCGCTATTCACCGGACTGATATGCGACGCCTTCGTCACGCGCCTGGACGGCCATCGACGGCGCCAATGATGAAATTGGTGAATCCAATTGGACTTCGGCATCGTCTAGCCACCTATCAATTGCATCGAATGCAAAGGTGGGCAGATGAATCGATCCTCGGGAGGACAGTCTACTGCGTCGGAATTCGATTACATCGTGATCGGCGCCGGATCCGCAGGTTGTACGGTCGCCGCGCGCCTCAGTGAAGATCCGTCAGTCTCCGTTCTGGTTCTCGAAGCCGGCGGTCCCGACCGCAATCCTTTGATTCACATCCCCGTCGGGTACGTGAAAACCATCGATATGCCAGGGGTGAACTGGCGTTTTCAGACCGAGCCCGAGGCCTATACCTATCAGCGTCCCTTCCCTATACCTCGCGGCCGGGTCTTGGGCGGAACGAGTTCGCTCAACGCAATGCTCTATGTCCGGGGGGAATCCCGCGATTACGACGGATGGGCGCAACTCGGCAATCGCGGATGGTCCTGGGATGACGTGCTGCCATACTTCCGGAAATCCGAGAACTGGGAAGGATCCGACGCTCCCTGGCGTGGAAAAGGTGGTCCCCTCAATGTCCGCGATCAATATGAGTATGCGGAGATCACCGATGCATTGATCGCAGCCGCAGGGGAATGCGGCTACCCGAGAAACCCGGACTATACGTGCGGAAAACAGGACGGCTTCGCCTACTTCCAGCTTACGCAAAAGGACGGCGTCCGGTGGTCCACGAAGCGCGCCTTCCTGGAACCAGCCATGAAGCGTGCGAACGTTTGCGTGGAAACCGGTGCGCATACAACGAAAATCATCCTTAATGGAAAGCGTGCGAACAGTGTCGCATATCGCAAGGGATCGACGGACGTCGTCGTTAAGGCGCGGCGTGAGGTTCTTCTTTGCGCAGGAGCAGTCCAATCGCCGCAACTGCTTGAACTCTCCGGAATCGGCAGACCGGATATTCTTCAAGCCCAGGGCATCGACGTTCTGCACGCCCTGCCCGGCGTCGGCGAAAATTACCAGGATCACTACATCATCCGGATGGTCTGGCGCGTCACCGGGACGCGAACGCTCAACGAACGCTCGCACGGTCTGCCGCTCCTGAAGGAGGTCTTCCGGTATGCCCTCACCCGCCGGGGCGTTCTGACCACGTCAGCCGGAATCGTAAACGGCAATGTCAGGTCGAGGCCAGGGCTGGAAACCCCCGACATCCAATACACGATCGCTCATGCCAGCTTCAAAGATCCAGTCAAACGGACCCTCGATCGCGAGCCGGGCCTGACGATCGGTCCAACGCCGCTCAGGCCTGCCAGCCGCGGGACCATCCATATCAAGTCCAGCGATCCATTCGCAGCACCAGCTATTCGTCCGAACTTCCTGAGCCAGGAGAGCGACCGTCAATGCCTCGTGAAGGGTATGAAGATCGCTCGCAAGATCACGTCGGCGCCGTCACTTGCGCGCTACATCGCCGAGGAAGTTGATCCCGGAGGAGATGCGACGTCCGACGACGAGTTGTTGGATTTCGCCCGCCGGAAAGGCGGAACGATCCATCACCCGGTCGGCACGGCAAAAATGGGAACGGATGCAATGGCTGTCGTCGACGACAGACTGCGGGTTCATGGCATTGATGGATTACGGGTGATCGATGCTTCGGTCATGCCCTTGATCGTCTCCGGAAACACGAACGCTCCGGTGATCATGATCGCGGAGAAAGCAGCCGACATGATCAAGCAAGATTTCAAGGAAAGCTGACCCGAGCAGAACCGCAGATCGGACAAGCATCGGATCAATCAAGTGCGACGTGAGAATCGCATGGCAAGAACATTGATCGGTACAGAGCATGGAACCAGTTGAACGCCTAAGGGAGAAATCATGAAGCGCCGCGAATTCATTAAAGCCGCCGGGTTGGGGGCCGCTAGTGTTGCCATTGCATCGCCCGCCATCGCGCAAGCAATGCCGGAGATCAGGTGGCGCATGACGTCAAGCTTTCCAAAATCGCTTGATACGCTCTATGGAGCGGCTGAACTCTTTGCAAAGCAAGTCGGCGAGATGACCGACAACAGATTTCAGATTCAGGTCTTTGCCGCCGGCGAGATCGTGCCCGGCCTTCAGGCGCTGGACGCCGCATCAAATGGGACGGTCGAGATCGCCCACACATCGGCGTACTACTATATTGGAAAAGATCCCACCTTTGCGATTTTCACCTCGGTCCCCTTCGGCCTGAATACACGGATGCAGAATTCATGGTGGTACCAAGGGGGCGGCGAGGAACTCGGCAATGAATTCTTCAAGAAGTACGGCCTGATCGGCCACGCGGGCGGAAACACCGGCACCCAGATGGGAGGATGGTTCCGAAAGGAGATAAAGACAACCGCGGACCTTCAGGGTCTGAAGATGCGCATTGCAGGTATCACGGGCCAGATCATGCAGAAAGTTGGCGTCGTTCCGCAACAACTGGCTGGCGGCGACGTCTATCCCGCGCTTGAAAAGGGCACAATCGATGCCGCGGAGTGGGTTGGCCCCTATGATGACGAGAAGCTCGGCCTACGGAAGGTGGCCAAGTTCTACTACTATCCGGGCTTCTGGGAAGCTGGCCCAATGCTCCACGTGATGACCAACCTCGACAAATGGAATTCGCTTCCAAAGTCCTATCAGTCGGTCATCGCCAATGCGGCGGCTCATGCGAATATCTGGATGAGCGCCCGCTACGACATGCAAAATCCGGCGGCATTGAAGCGTCTGGTCGCATCTGGCGCGCAGTTGCGTCCTTTTTCTCACGAGATCATGGAGGCTTGCCTCAAGGCCACCAACGAACTTTGGGCAGAGATTTCGGCGACGAATCCGAACTTCAAGAAAGTCATTGACGCAATGCTAGCCTATCGCAACGACCAATATCTGTGGTGGCAGGTCGCCGAGTATGGCAATGACAGCTTCATGATCCGTTCGCGCCCGCGCGGTTGATCGAGCGAGGACAGGCAGAGATTCCGCTCTCCCCAAGAGAGCGGAATCTCGCTTCGGGTTCACAATAATTGGCAGCAGCAGGATTCTGACATTCCCGAGACAGTCGGGATACCCAAGGCGCCATCAGGCTCGGGCGCGATCGTCGGCGGCTAGGCCCCGCATGAAACGAGAAGCGATAAGCGTCCCTTCCCGTTCCGGCACGGTGCGCGGCTGATCGCCCGGTCTGATCTTGAGGACGGCGACCATCGTACCGCTCCGCGCGTGAAGTTTTGGCCTCAGCGACGCAACTTCATTCTGTTCCGTGAGGACCGTGGCATTCTCGATGCCGCAGGCTCGAGCGACTGCTGCCAGGTCGGTGCCAAATCCAGTCGCCGTCTTCTGCATCCCGGTTTCTGCATACTGCTCGTTGTCGAGGATGACGATCGAGAGATTGCTCGGACGGTGTTGGGCTATTGTCGCGAACGACCCAAGTCCCATCAGCATCTCGCCGTCGCCAGTGAACACGACAACCGGTCGATCCGGGCGCGAGAGGGCAAGGCCCAGCCCGACCATTGCGGCCGATCCCATGGCGCCCCAATCGTAGAAATTCAGATCGTGGTCGCCAGCTGCGAAGACATCGTAGACCGGTGAACCCAATCCTGCGACGACAAGTGCGTTCCCACGTTCCTTGAGCAGTTCGGCAACCGCCGGGCGACGTTCGATCATTTTAGCCTCGACCTCTATCTGCACCTAATTGAACGTCATTTCGACCAATTCTTCCTACCGATCAGCCTTTGCGAGAGCAGTACCGCCGTGCATCGGTTGGAGTAGAACGCTTGATCGATGGCGCCAGCACAAATATCGCCGACGGTGGCGGCATCCTCCGCACGAAAAACATCGAAGCCCATCAACTCGAGAGCCGGGCCGACACGCTTCCCCATCGGAATTTGCCAAGGCACGAACTCTGCGAATTCGCCCCGCATGGTCACCAGGAGCACGAGCGGAAGACGACAATTCTCCGCAAGGGTAAAGATGTTCAGGCAATTTCCAACGCCTGAGGACTGCATCAGCAAAACGCTTCGCAATCCTCCAAGAGCAAGTCCAGCCGCCAGTCCGACACCTTCTTCCTCGGTCGTTAGGACAGTCGTGCCTATTTCCGGGTCCTCTCCGCAGAGATTTATCAATCCACGATGCCCCCCGTCCGGAACGTAGGACACATGCCGAATGTTTGCGGCCTTGAAGACCGAATAGATGTCCCGTTGCCAGGGCCTAATCGCTTGATCTTGATCCATGGACTGGCATCACCGCTTTTCAGTAGGCGCGCCACCAAAGCCCCCCTCCGCTTCAGTGGCGCCTCCAGTATTTAAAGGATCGGACGCGATCGGGGAAATTGCGAAAATATCTTACAGCATTGACGGGATGAATGATGGCGGAATCGAGCCGTCAGGTCTTCACCAACGGGCAGCCCACCTCGGCCAGCGGCTTTACGGTTTCCTCGGCCTTCATCGTCGATATGACTTCGCAATAGTCCCAAGGAGCCTTGCTTTCGCCCGGCTTCTTCACCTTGAGCAAGTAGGCCGGAAGCACGGCGCGTCCGTCTTCCCTGATGCGGCCAGGACCGAATGCGTCATCGTCGGTAGGCATTGACTTCATCTTGGCAACGGTTGCTGCACCGCTCTTCTTGGCCGCTTCGACACCCAAAGCCGCGACGGCCTTCAAATAATGCATCGTGACCCCATAGCATCCGGCATGAGTCATGCCTGGATAGCTGCCTCCCGGCATCCCGGGGAGCAGTCGCTTGGTGAATGCCCGCGTTCTTTCGTTCAAATCCCAATAGAAGCTGTTTGTGAAGACGAGATTCTGCATCGTTTTGAGCCCGGCAGAGTGGATGTCGCTGAGAAACAGAACCAGGGCGGCAACCGACATCTTGGCCGTAAGTCCGAATTCGTTTGCCTGGTTCACGCACCGGGTCAGGTCATCTCCCCCAAGCGCCAACCCCAGGACGTCCGCCCCGCTGGCCTGAGCTGTCAGCAGATATGAAGCATAATCGACCGTGCCGATCGGACACTTTGAACTGCCGACCACCGTGCCGCCGGCTTGCTCGATGAAGGTCGTGGTTTCATGCTGAAGGGATATTCCGAATGCATTGTCGGTCGCGAGGAAGTACCATTTTTTCCCACCCTTCCGAACTGTCTCTGTGGCAACCGCCTTCGAGAGCATATAGGCATCGTAAGTCCAATTGATTGCGTTCGGCGTACACTGCTTCCCGGTGAAGTCCGAGGTCGTGACGGCTGTTCCGAGGCAGACCTTGTCCTTTTCCCGGGCGACGAATGATGTCGCAAGCCCAACCGCGGAATTCGGACCTGCGATCATCATGTCGACCCCGTCGACATCGAACCAACGCCGCACGATGTTGGCACCAACATCGGGTTTGTTCAGATGGTCCGCATAGACAATTTCAACTGAGAATCCCTTTTCTTCAGGCTTGAAGTCTGCAACCGCCAGGTTGGCCGCGGCGACGCCACCCGGCCCCATAAAATCCACATATAGTCCCGAGAAATCGGCAAGAACGCCGATACGCACCACTGGCCGCGCAGCCGCGGAACCGCTGGTAGGCGCAACGGCGGCAGCGATCGATACCGCACCATACTTCAACACATCCCGACGATTGACCATGAATTCCTCCCTTTGCAATTCGAGCGGCAATTGTGCGCGCGATCTCGAAGACCTCTTTCGATGATCGATGCCAGAACAACCGAAATACCTGGGAGAAGGATGACAATAGAAATGACAGCGTCTAATTGGAATCTGAGATACCGATAGTCCTCCGATCACGGAGTTCGTGAACTGGAATTATCGTCGATCATGGAGCAAACAGTTCAGGTGCCACGAAAACACGCTACCCTGACGAGACTTGTCCTCATCATTATTGACGCGTCGCGACGCCTGAAAAAAGCGAGTACGCTCTTGCATCTGATCGACGTATTGATTGTGGATGCGGCGTCAGTTGCTGTCACCAAGACCCTGTACGGCCTCGGTAAAAACCGAACGCAACCAACCTAGGTCCTGACTGGCGTCGTGTCTGCGATGCCAATACATGGACCACTCGAACGGCTCCGAGGCGAACGGCAGATCCCGGATTGCGAGGTCCTCTGAGACCATCGCGAATGCGAGGCGGCGGGGCATGACCGACAGGAGATCAGATTCCCTCAGCACGTGAGGAACGAGAAGCCAGTGCGGAACATTGACCGCAACCCGGCGAGTCATACCTTGACGGGCCAGGACGTCGTCTACGAAGCGAAGATCCGTAGGCGACATCGATACCTTAAGATGCATGGCGTGGAGAAAGGTTTCCATCGTAAGAGGATGCTGAGCTGCGGGATGGCCGTCGCGCATGACGCACACCATTCGATCCTTCATCATGACAACGGATTTGATGGCGTTCGAATGTACCAATCCCATACTTATCGCGAGGTCAATTTCGTCCTTTTCTAAGGCTTCAACCGTCTGCGTCGGCGAATAATGAACCACATCGAGATGTACGAATGGTGCCGTCGCTTTCAGGGTGTTGCAAACCGCTGGAAGCAGTAGCCGACTCAAAAGATCGGAGAGCCTGACGAAAAAGCTCCGCGTTGTCGTAGCCGGATCGAAACTCGGTTCACTGTCGAGGATGCGCTCCAACTGACGCAAGACGCGCTTTACGGGCTCCGCAAGTTCGAGCGCGCGGGGGGTGGCCTGCATCCCGTTGGCCGTGCGGACCAGAAGCTCGTCGTTGAAGATGTGGCGCAACCTCGAGAGTGCATTGCTCATCGCTGGCTGACTGAGGCCAATACGATCCGCGGCCCGAGTTACGTGAAGGTCCGTGAGAAGAGCGTTGAGAGCGACCAGAAGGTTAAGATCGATGGATCTGAGATTCATAAACAGTTTCCAGCGACGTCCAATCTACAATTATTGACGTCACCAATAACGCAATGACAGTGATCCATAAAGAGAATTGTGATCGCCCGTCCTAGTCAGAGATGCTGCCCGAATAGCCGAGACCGGTCGTCGATTATCTGCCCAGCAGTCTCATCGGCCAATACCAGAGATTCCGCTCAATACGGCGGGTGCATCGCGGCCCTGCGATCGGCCCTGCACACGAAGGATGCTCCGTACGAGATCGGCGCGGGATACTCAAGCGTAAGGAGGATAACAGTTCGCTCTCTTAAAGGTGTTCGTCGTCCACAATGGGGCCGAAAGCAAATATCAAAAACTGCAGCATCATGATGCCGAAACCGATGGGCAACAGCGCATATGGGATAAAGAGAGGGGTTCCGAAAGCACTCGACACCCGTTCGTTATAAACGAAAGAATCCATGGCCATTAGACCACCGCGCCACGCAATCATGCCGCAGAATAACGCACCACAGATCGACACCAACCGAAAGACCATGCGGCGAAGATCAAGTGGAAGCAACGACGAAAAAAGAGTCAGACGAATATGGCCGTGAGTGGCAAGTGCCTCGATTGCGCCAACCGTACCAAGGTAGAGTACGAGAAACCCGCTCACCTCCAATGACCAGTCCGTGGGAGCCGAGAAAATCGTACGAGCCAGCGCATCGTAACAAATCGAAACGACAAGCGCCGCAAGGACAAATCCGGAAAAACTCCGTAGCGCGCCAATTCCCGCAGCCGACCAGCTGCGGGACGATACGTTCATGGTGCCGCGGCTTGTCATGCCTACGCTTTTCCCATCGCCAGTGCGATCGCTCGAGCACCGACATCTTCGCCGACCTCCTTCGACCAAGCGTCCCGAACCTCCTTGGAGGCCGCGCCGAAAGCCACGATGTCCTGCTCGCTTGCGGCCTCCGTAGCCACGCCAACCGCTTTTACCTGCTCCCAATACTTCGGATAAACATCGTCGCGTGAAGTCTTGGCCAAAAAGGAGTCATACCATTTGGAAGCAGTCAGGAATGCCTGACGACGGCCTTCCGGCATGGCTTTCCACTTATCCAAAAGAACGAACGGCGCTACGGTATACGCTGTCACGGGCAGTTTGTAGCATGCGGATAGCTGCTCTTGCAGGCTTCGTCCCATGACGGTTGCTATGTTTACAACGGCAGCGTCGACGATACCCCGTTGCAAGGCGAGGTAAATCTCCGACGACGTCAAGCGGACCGACGAAACCCCCAGTTTTTCCATCGCCCGCGTAGCTTCGTACTCGGCAATTCGCACCTTCTTGCCTTTAAGGTCTGCGAGATTGCTGATGCTGGCGCCCTTCCGCACCCAGATATACTGAGGCTCCAGAATTCCGCCGCCGAGGGTCGGCATATAGAGATTTTGCTTGGCCAGTTCCCCGTTAATAAGCTTCATCAACGGACCATCCATCGCCAGGCGATCTGGATGTTCATAGAGTTGTTCGACGACCCCTGGCAGACCGACGATGCCAAGGATCGGCAATGTCCGCGTTATGTACGAGGTGGCATGAAACATCATGTCCACGTTCCCGGACCTCAGTGCCGGAAGTTGCTGATCGGCTTTCACCAATTGCCCGCTGTCGAACAACTCGAGCGACGCATCTCCCCCGCTGGCGTCATTGAACGCTTTGACGAAGCCACGAGCGCCCTGAATGATCGCCTTGTAGGTCGGTGTGAAGTATATCACACCCGTCAGCTTATCGCGTGCAAGTGACGGCTGTGAGGACCATCCTGTTGCGCCGATTGCAGCCGCAGCGGCCAGAAGAGATCTGCGGTTGATTTGCATATTGAATCTCCTGTTGCTTGGAATTGTCACTGGACGAACTGAGGAAGCCAAAGGCCGAGCTTGGGGAATGCAACAAAGAGGGTAAGGACTGCGAGTTGCACCAATACGAATGGAAGTGATCCGCGTATGATTTGCTCGATGGGGAGATCCGGACAAACGCCCCTCAACGCATAGAGATTGAGACCAACGGGCGGCGTCACGACTGCCATCTCAAGATTGAGAACCATCACGATTCCGAACCAGAGCGGGTCGTACCCCAAAGCCGTGACGACCGGCACGAAGATCGGGGCCGTGACCACGATCAAAGAAATCGCATCGACAAGCATCCCGAGAATGATGAGCAGCAACATGATCCCGGCCATAATCAGCGGCGCAGGCAATCCGGAATCAACCAATGAAGCGGCGAAGGTTTGTGGGACCTGTATGAGATTGAGATAATCTCCGAATATTTTCGCACACCCCATGATGAGAAGGATCGCGCCGCTTACACGAGCCGACTCCGCAAGGATCTTTCCAATGCTTGCCAGTTGCCGCTGACCGAACCAGAGCGCAATGAAGAACGCCCCTGCTGCGCCGAACGCAGCCGCCTCACTCGGTGTAGCAATGCCGAAATAAATCGAACCGAGAACGATGATGACAAGCAACAGGGCATGCCAGATGTCGCCCATGATATTCAGGCGGTCCGACCAAGTGTACTTGACCTCCACCACGGGCGCTTCCTCTGGATGAAGTCGCGTGCGGACGGCTATGTAGAGCGACAACGCCAACGCAAGGGTTAGTCCCGGGACAATTCCGCCGATAAAGAGTTGCGCGATCGATACTCCGGATATCGCACCGTAGATAATGAACGGCACGCTTGGGGGTATCAGCATCGCGAGCGCGCCCGCACTGACGACAGAACCTGCCGCTAAACGCTGGCTGTACCCGCTCTTGAGCATTTCCGGGACTGCAATCGATCCAACCGCTGCAACCCCCGCAACACTCACACCTGACACGGCACCGAACAATGTGCATGCCGCGACAGTGCAAATCGCGAGGCTACCTCGAAAGCTTCCGAGCCATTTGCGGGCCGCATTGAAGAGGAGCGAACCAACGGGAGTGGCGCTCAGGAAACTGCCCATCAGGATGAACAGTGGAAGGGCGACAAGTTCGAAGCTATCGAGTTGCCCAATAAGTGAGGTAGGAGCGAACGAAAGTCCAAGCGAACCGCGGGCAAGAAAAAGACCCAGCACCCCTGACAAGCCAAGCGCCAGAAATATCGGCGCGCCTAAGGCCAGCAGTGCGATTGCAGCAATAAGGACGAGCGCGAAGTCCATCAGACGGCCCAATCCTGGCTAAAATTTTGCATCCGCCCTCCCCGCGCTTGTGCGCGATATGACTTCTTGTGCAGTGGCCTTTGAACCTCGCGAAAACGTAGGGTTGGACGCATTATTTATGAAATTGCAAATTGCTATCGCCCCATTCACGCAGTGAATGGGGCGAGGCTTGCCCGACGCCAAACGGAGCTTTCCAAGATTTCAATACGGGGAGATCGTCGATCCGACCTAAGGAATCCGGATTCCCTTCGCGACGGTACCGTCGAAGAGAAATTCGATGCCGGCGGTTTCGAACGTATACCGCAGTGTCTCGACCGTTCCCGAGTATGGCACCGATCGCTCCAACTCGAACTGAACAATTGAGCTTTTAGATACTCCGGAACGCTCCGCCAACTCATCCTGAGTCCATTTCAGCCAGCCACGCGCCGCACGCAACTGTGCCGCAGTTATGGTACTGATGCGCCTGTTAACCATATCTGCACTCAGATCTTTTGGAGTTGCGCGGCCTGTGATTTGTTAGGACATCGTTAAGGATCGCAATCCGGGATGGGGCCCGTGCGTCGGGAATGAATCCTCGCGCAGAATAATTGCCAATCCTTTAGCTCTCCAAGCTGACTTCTTTAAGTCGGGACTCGTGATGCCACGAATCCCACCCTTCCCCGATTCCGAAGCACCTCACATCCATCGATTTCGTGGAGGACGCTGCATGCGCATAACGAACGCTCGTGATCTGATCATATCCGCCGGAACCACGGCGCTTTCCCGGGAATCCTTCAAGCTGATTGAAGAACTACCGCCAACGGATGCGAATGCTCCCCTTACATGGTGGCGCACCCGAATGCCTAACCAATTCCGAAGGAAGGATGCCGCTTCGTTGCGCATCGCCTTGGCTGGAACGCGCATCATCGGCGAACCGCGTTGGCAAGATGCGGCGACTGGAGATGACAAGAGCTATGCGGCAACCGCGATCGGTATATGCGTTCGCCAGATGAAGGAGCATCCCGTCACCGCTCCCGAGGTAGACATCGCCGTTTCCGCGACGCTGGCGTACGCCCTGCTCGGCGACGCCGCCTGCGCAGTCCTGATGTCGTGGGCGCTTAAGCATCGCGCCACGATCGATCCTCCCTGCGCCCAGTTGAGCGATCTGTGGCTAATCGCTGACTTCTGACGTCGCGCAAGGTTGAACGATCTCACGTCGAGGCGCGCCCGCTCGTCGGCAAAGCCTCTTTGTACACCCGACCCCACTTCATACTCACAGTCGGCACCTTAACCGGTGCCGCAAACAGCGAGTCGCGCCATGTTCATTCTCCATGACAATTCCCCGCTTCCGGAAATCGCACGCGAGATCAATCGCCTCCAGAAACTTCTCCGCGACTTGAACCACGCGCAAATGGGACGCCATCCCGATCCTCAGATCGTCGCCCATGCTCCGATCCTCGAGGGTTGGCAAGTGGCGACCCGGCCCGAGCCGTGTCTCGTCGGCACAATGCATGGCCACCCGCATGTGGAGGAAGGTCACCTCGGCATGACCAGCGGCCTCTGGTTGCTGGCTCCCACGCTCGGCTACGCCCGCACGTTGTCTCGTATTTATGCGCTCGGTCGCTCAGCTGCGCGTCGAGATAACCTGAACTGATCGAGGCGCAATCCATGTTGAAGCTCGAAGGAAAAGATACAGAATTCGATGCAATCGCACGCCGCCTCTGGAAAACTCGGCCCCGGAAAGCAGGCCCTCTGATCGCGCGCAATATGATAGTCCGCGCACTACGTTCTGCGGGGCTTTCTCACCTCCCTAGAGGTCAGCCAGCAGTTATCGGCTTTCTCTACCAACCATCGTTTCCGGTCCAATGGCTTATCGAAGCCGGAGAAACGTTTCTTCGTCATGCCACAAAGAAGCAACAACTTTGCATGGAATTCAGCCACGGCAGAAGACAGCGAAAACTAAAGGATCCGAATGGCGCTGATCTCACGAACTGGTTGTCCGAAACTCACATCGTCTTCGGCTTTGCGACGGAGATCGCTCACTTCCCCGATGTTTTCCACCTGGCGGCGGACCGTATCATACCGCTCGGTTCGGTGGACCGGCGAGCGATCGAAGTGGCGTTCCGGGCGATCCTAGGCACCGTCCCTTCTGAAGACGTCCTCGAAACAACTCAGCAACTTGCGCCAAATCTGTTAGGTGCAGTTCTCAGGCCGGGTCGTACGCCTACTGACATCGCGGATATCATCCGAAGGCAAACCTCTTCCGGCTTGCAAGGTTCGATACTTTCTAACCTCGACGCCTATTCCGGATTCGGAGAAGCCGCAGACTGGGGCAAGGCGCTGGCGGCGGATCTCGCGGACTATGCAGCCGGCCGTCTTCCTTGGTCGGAGATCGATCGCGGTGCACTGATCAGCGGTCCTTCCGGAACGGGGAAAACGCTATTCGCGCAAGTCCTGGCGCAGACCTGCCGCATCCCGCTGTTCGCTCACTCGCTCGCGCGATGGCAAGCCCGAGGGCATCTCGGCGACCTTCTCGCGGCGATGAACGCAGCATTCGATCAGGCGATCGAGAACGCGCCATGCATCCTCTTTCTGGACGAATGCGACGCATTCGGGAGCAGAGATCGCTTTTCCGGAGAGAACGAACAGTACTTCCTGGAGGTCGTCGATGGTCTGCTGGAGCGTCTCGATGGTGTTGGCAAAAGAGAAGGCGTCGTCATCATCGGCGCAACCAACATGCCGGAGAAGCTCGATCCTGCCCTGCTCCGACCCGGTCGGCTCGGCCGCCACCTCACGATTTTGCTTCCGGACGCCGAGGATCGAAACGGCATTCTGCGGCATCATCTCGGCGCCGATCTGCAGGAAGAAGACCTCTCCGATCCAATCGCCTGCCTGGACGGAGCAACCGGCGCCATCATCGAGCAGGTCGTCCGGGATGCCAGGAGACGGGCCCGAACGGAATGTCGCCAGATCGCCATCACTGACATCGCAATGGCGCTTCCGCCTCGAATTCGCCTGTCCGACCCTGCATTCATCAGAGCCTGTATTCACGAGGCAGGACATGCACTGATCGGCCGTCGATTGGAAGATATCTCCGGCAACATGATCCTTGAAACCAAAGTATCTCGCGAGTTCCTCATCGGTCGCTCAGGGGGACAGACGTCCTTCCATCGAGTTCTTGGCTTTGACAGGACAAGAGCAGCCTACATAGCCGAAATCACTACGTTGCTGGCCGGGCTTGCCGCGGAGACGCTGATTTTAGGCGAACATGGCGATGGCGGCGGAGGAACACCGGATTCAGACCTGTATCAGGCAACGCTTCTTGCCGCACAGATGGAAATTTCCCTGGGATTGGGCCTGACCTTGGCCTGTACAACCTCTCCCGAACCAGACCAGTTGATCAAGCGCCTCGACCAAGACCCCGCACTAAGACGCACGGTCGATACGATTCTCGCCGAATGCATGAGCGGAGCGAAAGCAATGCTCGAAAACGATCGTCGCCCTCTTGAACGTATCGCCTATGAACTAGCGGCGCCGATCGGCTTCGATCGAAACGGTTTCTCCGCGATCGTCAAACAAATCGCTGGCCCGTCTGCTCTTCTCACGCACCCGTATTTTCAGCCAGATTCGTCAGACGACTGATCTGATGGCGACTGCGTCGGATCGTCTAGCGGTTACAATTTTCCGAATTTTTTGCGCGCAGGATTCAACGCGCTATTAAGCCAACTTATCAAGACGAACCGTGGAGTGGACTTGGATGTTGCAAAAGCAATGATCAGGCTGTAGGCAACCACACACCAAACGCACCCGTTTGGCTTTTCCTTTCGCATCCAGCGAAAGTTCGCAGCCTGATCGTCGTTACACACGATCCAACCAGAGGAGGCTCATGATGTTGAACGCATTCGCTCAAGCCTCCAGCTGCACCTCCTCCACGCTTATTCGCATATCGGCGTAACCGCTCGCGGCTTGCCGCCTGCATTGTCACGTACCGATACGGGACTCCATGCTCCCGGACGATAACGCATCGACGCGCTTCCGCGTCGGCATGAGGAGACTACGTCGATGACCACTCTTCCTCTGAACTACGGCCTCATAGCGCGCTGACGTCGCGGATCCGTCCGCAACCTCACAGCCACCTCGATCGCCAAATTCCGAAGGCGATCCTCGTGACCGGGAAGTTGATTCCCGGAGCGCTCCACCCTTGTCTGGAGGTCGCCATGAGTTCTTCTGAAATTACCCAAGCTTCCGTTGCGTCCCGCTTTCCGGCTTTGAAGTCGCGCAACACTTGCCGTGGTTTCGTCATTTACCAGAACCGCGTCGTCTGGTTCGAGAGCCATCTCGAATTGATGGTGTTTTTCATGCTCGCTCTTCTTCCCGGAGTAGCGACCATTCAAGAACAACCGCCCGCCGTGACGTACCAGGATGGCGAAACCTTCCATCACCACACGTTCGACTTCCTGGTGATCTTCCGCGATGGAAGCCGCATGTATGTGGCGGTGAAGCCTGCCGCGCGCGTGATCAATTCCCGCATCGAACATGTACTCGGGTTGATCGCCACGCAAATGTCGCCTGACAAGCTCGCGTCGATCCGTCTCATTACGGATGCCGACTTCACCTATGCGGATCGCTTCAACGCGATTCAGGCGTACGACTTCTGCATGGATCCGATCAAGGAGCATGACGACGCCATGACCAGCCTGATCTCGGAAATTTCGGGAGCTGTCCGCATCGCCGATCTCGTCAGTGCGAGCGGCCTGGGCGCAATGGGGTTTCGTTCGATCGTCCGCCTTATCGCCAATCGCCAATTGGCGGCGGTGAAGCCGGGAGAGCGTATCACCTACGGCTCGTTCGTTCGTCCTGTCGAGGGAGCGGCGAAGTCGATCGCGATCGCGCGCTAACCCATCCGTCATTTTCCTGACGAGCAACATCAAACGTCAGCGGTCCCGCTGACGCATCGTACCCGTGTAACCTTTTTAGGGAGATACCCATGAGCAAGATCATTATCGGCGACCACGACCGTATCATCCTCAAGAACAGCGAGCGCCGCGTCGCTGAGAAGGATGCGCTCGGCTATGTCTTCGTCCGCATGCACGAAAACGTCGAACTCCGCGAGTCGTTCACTCACGACGAAATCAAGACGTTGATCGACGCCGGAGAAATGAGCATCGATGTCGACTGGCACGAGCACAGTCAGGCCGCCGCGCGTTTGCTTGCCGGTGTTAACAACGTGTCGGACCTCGCGGGTGCGAAACTCTTCCAGATCCGTCGCCGTGAAAACTATGTCACCGAGTTCCTCAAGCGTGAGGCGGCGAACAAGACGATCAAGCGCACCGACGCGGGCATTGACGCCGCTCTTCGGGACATCGAAGCCGACCGCCCGAAGCTGAAGAGCGCGTGCAATCGGAAGCGTCTTGATCAATGGCCGCCCGCGCCCTCGGCGCGCAATTTCCGTCGCTAGCTCAAGACGTATGAAGATCGCGGAGCGCAAACTCTCGCGTTGCGCATGAAGCATCGTCAGTGCGGCAACCGGTTGTCGCATCTGGATCCCGAGATGAGCCGGGTGCTGGAGAAAAGCGCTCTCTCCTACTGTAGCGAAACTCGCCCGACCATCAAACTTGTCTATGCAAACATGAAGGCGGAGGTCGATGCCATGAACCTTGAACGTGCCGCGCAAGGTCTTCCTCAATACGTCTGCCCCGCTAAGCAAACCCTCTCCCAGAGGATCAAGAACTTGAATCAGTTCGAGGTTCTTGCCTGCCGCGAAGGCCCTTCCGCGGCGAAGGCGGCGTTTACTCTCGTGGGGCCCGGTCTCGACGTCACGCGTCCGCTGCAGCATGTCCAGATCGACGAGTGGACGATCCAGCTTCACACCATCGCGAGCAAGCTTGGTCTCGACGACATTCTCACCGAAGAAGATCGCAAGCGCTTGAGCACCGAACGCCTGAAGCTGTGCCTCGTGCTCGACGTTGCCACGCGCTGTGTTCTTGGATTCCGTATTTCGGCGCGCTCGGACCATCAGACCGCGATTGCGTCGATGGCGATGGCTGTCACCAACAAAAATGCCATCGCGCTCGCGGCCGGATGCCGGTCCGACTGGCCGATGCAGGGCCCTCCCAGCCTGGTCTCGCCGGATGCGGGCGGCATGTTCATCCACGAGGATTTTCTGAACGCCCTGGCCGCTTCTCATATTGTGTACGAGAACGCCCCTGCTGGCTTGTCGCATCTGCGCGGGCACGTGGAGCGTGTGTTTGGCACGTTGAACACCGGGTTGACGTCGTTCTTCACGGGCCGCTCGTTCAGCAACATCGTCGAGAAAGGTGATTATAAGGCCAACGAGCGGGCGTCGATTTTCTCGGCTCAACTCCCGGAGATCTTCACGCGCTATATCGTGGATATCTACCACCATACCCCTCATCCCGGATTGCGGGGCGAGACGCCCTACAATGCCTGGAAACGCCTCGTTAACGAATTTGGTGTCCGCGCCAGCCCGACGCCTCATCAACGCCGCGAGCGCTTCGGGGTCGAACTGGAGCGCGTTCTGAACAAAAGCGGCATCTTTATCGCTGGCAACTATTACCAGTCCAAAGAACTTGCCGCGCATTTCCGTCAGGTTGTCAGCACCGTTCTGAAGATCCGTTTCGACGCTTCCGACATCGGACACATTTCGGCTCGCTTCGGGGATCGTTGGAACACCATCCCGTCTGTGCGTGAATATGTCCGCGGCATGGACCTCTCCACCTGGAAGCAGGTGGTCGCAGACCTGAAGGCCCGCCATACGGCTGGCGCGAAAGTTTACGAGCACATCGTCCACGAGGCGGTCCGCGCGATCTCCGCCCTGGCGAAGAACGCGATGCATATGACTGCGATCTCGAGCGACCGCCCCACCAAGGACGAGATCGATCACGCGGAAGCCAGCCTGCAGCTTGGCTTCGAGATCGTCTCCGAGCGTACTTCTGGCAAGAAGCCCGCTGGCGACATCCTCGGCAAGGTTTTTACCGCCGAGCATAATCCTGCTTGTGCGACCGCTTCGGTGACCGCCCCTGCGGAAAGCCCCCTCCCGTTGGCGCCCTCGGCCGAGCCGTCCGCGGACAAGACTTCCGGGAGCGGCGACTGGCCGACCCTTGAGCTTCCTTGACGACTGTCAAACCACGAACCACCCGCCGCGCATCCAGCGCGGCGGCTCCCTCGCCCCAAGAAAGGAAATTCCATGAACGTCCACGCAACTCCCTCGTCCGTTACCGATCCCGTCGCGCGTCTTTACGCTGGCGTCTCCGAGGCGAACAATTTCGCCATCATGGAGAAGCTTCGCGCCAGTTTTCTGAAGGGTCCTCGTGATGCGAGCCTTGCCGATCACATGGACAAACTTATCGCGAATGCGGTGCAGCGTGAGGATACCGAACTTCCTCCTTCTTTCGAAAACCGGAGCCGTGGCAGCGGCCTGGTTCTCATCGGTCCCACGGGCGTCGGCAAGTCGAAGTCTCTTGAACGGTATTTCAAGAAGCATCCTGTGCTGCGCGGCTACGAGGATCCGGCGTCGTCTTCGCCCCTGGTAAGTGTCGAGGTGCCGAGTCCTTGCACGTCTGTCCAGCTCGCACGCGCTCTGCTTCGGGCGACGGGCTACACGCTGGAACGGGACCTGCCTGCCCATCGACTCTGGGAAAAGGCCTTCGATCGTGTCCAGCAAATGCGCAAGTTCATCGTTCACTTCGATGAAATGCAGCACGTAGTGCACAACATGCCGGAACGGGATCTCCAGCAAATGGCTGATACGCTGAAGAATGCGATGTATGCCCGCCGCATCACGCTCGTTCTATCCGGAGTTGCTACGCTCGAGCCGTTCCTCCAATACGATCCGCAGCTTTTCCGCCGTCTGACCATCGTTCCGTTCAAGGGGATCACGCCCGACAAGCACGATGAAATCAGGAAGATGATTGTCACCTACGCGGCTGCGGCGGGCCTCAAAGGGATCGACAAGTCCGACATCGACACGGACGATTTCATTTCGCGTCTGTCGCATGCGGCCTTGAATGCGTATGGATATTCGATCGTTTTGACGCATCTTGCGATCGAAAATGCCCTGCAACGCGGGCACAACCAGCTCGCGTTGGCGCATTTCTCGACGATTTTTATCGCCAAGACCGGGTTCACGGCCGAGCGTAATCCGTTCAAGGCCGACGACTGGTACAAGATCGACTGCTCGAAGATGTTCGAGAAACCGGAGGAGTTGCCGATGGTGTCTCCGACCAGCCGCAAGCGGAGGGGCAAAAAGTAATGGCCATCGCTCTCGGGCTCACTCTTCCCCTTATGGAAGGTGAGCCGACGACCTACTTTGCATCGCGCCTTGCAGCCCGTAATTTTCTCAAGGCTCGACCGTTCGCGGCCGATATGGGCTTCAGCTATACGGCCTTGGATCGAGGCTGCGAGATCGCGATCTCGCGGTTGTCCGAGATCAGTGGAGTGTCGGTTGCCGCGCTCGCGGCAAACGCCTCCCATAGGGTCGACAAATGGTTGCAGCTCAGGGGCCAGCTCATCGACCCCAAATCGCGGCGGAACTATCAGCTTGCCGTTTGCCCGGCATGTCTCGAGGCCGACGTCGCGCGTGGTGATTTCGTTCCGCAGATTGCAATTCGCAGCCGTCTTCCGTGGATGCTGAAGTCGATCCGGACTTGTGCTGTCCACGGCATGGCGTTGGTGAGCATGCCCCAAAATGATCAGATCGAGCTGCGGCACGATTGGTCGCAACTGGCCATTCCGATTTTGCCGCAGATCAAATCAATGACCGATGGTGCGACCCATCGTCCGCCCTCGAAGCTTGAGCGCTACCTGATCGACAGATTGGAGGGCGATGTCGCGGAATGCTGGCTCGACAGCATGGAATTCCATGCGGCCGAGCACCTGGCCCAATTGTTCGGATCCGTCGCGTTGTACGGCGACAAGGTGGCTCTCAATCTTAGCGATGACGAAAAATATGCCGCTGGCGACGTCGGATTCCAGATCATCGAGGATGGCCCCAAAGGCATTCCGGAATTCCTGAACAGACTGCAGAGCAAATTCGTTCGAAGGGACAGAACCGCGGGTGCGGCATCCGTCTATGGCCGGATTTACACTCGCCTGACCTTCCTGGCCGAAGACCCTGCGTTTGCGGCCGTGCATGACATCGTGAGCGACCACATCAAGTCGTCCTTCCCGGTCGGCCCGGGGGACACGATCTTCCGGAAGCCGGTGATGGCCCGTCGCTATCATTCCGTCCTTACGCTCTCGAAACAGTTCAAATGCCGAGAAAGTCGGATCGAGAAGGTCCTCAGACTGGAGGGTTTGCTGCCTGATCGCCATGACAGCGGACGGGACGTCCTGCTTGAGGCTGACCGGGCCGAGCAGTTGATCGAGCGGGAGATGCAAAGCCTCACCCTCGCCGAAGCCGAACGGCGGCTCGGCGCATCGGCCAACGTGATGAAGATCCTGCTCGATGGTGGATTCATCCAACGTCGCCGAGTCAGTAAAGGTCCCCATGGTCTCCGGTTCTGGGCGGACGAACTTGACGCGTTCCTTGCCCGGGTTCTCGAAGGAGCCGAGCCGATCGATGGCAAGGTCGAGGAGACTATGAGCATCAGTTACGCGTCGGCACACGCCAGATGCACGATCTCCACGATCTTCCAGCTCATCCTTGATCGGAAGCTGAACTGGGTTGGGCGCCGGACCGATAGGTCGGGCCTGGATGCGCTCTTGGTGATTTCAGACGATATCAAACTGGCCCTGAATCGGCCGACCGACGACGGTCTGTCGGCGATCGATGCGGCCGAGAGCCTGCGCCTCGCCCCAGCGGTAATGCGCCGTTTGGCGGATCGAAAAATCGTTGGGTCCTTCCACGTCCGCGATCCGATGACCGGCCACGAAAAGCTGCGTTTCGCGCGCGCCGAGATTGACCGTTTTGCATCTGAGTACATCTCGCTTTTTAACCTGGGCCGTACTCTTCGCCAGAAGCCCGCTCGCGTGCGTAAGGACCTGGATGCTTGCGGCGTGAAACCCGCACAAGAGCTGCTTGGACTTGATGCGATTTTCTATCGGCGGTCCGACCTCGAAACCCAAAGATAGGGATCATCGCGGACCCAAGCTCCCTACTCAGGGAGCTTTTTTTAGGCCTCAAATTGCCGAAATGGACAGACTTGTCCTTGTTTGATGGACATTTTGCCGAGATCGCCTGATTAAGAAAACGCTGAAAAACGTGAGTTTTTCGCAAATCCGATGGACAGACTTGGGTGTTTTTGACAGTAATTGAGCAAGGCAGCCACGGCAAAAGCATCGCCTATCGCGGCGTAAGATCGCCGCGCTGCCACGCCTGACGCACCCCGGCGCTGAAATCGGCAAACGCACCCCGTGCAATCGCGTCGCGCGCGCCCTGCATCAGGCCCTGATAGTAGGCGATATTGATCTCGGACAAGAGCATCGCGCCGAGCGCTTCGCCGGACTTGATGAGATGATGCAGGTAGGCCCGCGAATAGCCGCTGGTGGCAGGCCACGCGCTTTCCTCGTCGAGCGGACGCGGATCGTCGGCATGACGCGCGTTGCGCAGATTGACCGGCCCACGCCGCGTGAATGCCAGCCCATGACGGCCGTTGCGCGTCGGCAGCACGCAATCGAACATGTCGATGCCGCGCGCGATTGCGTGCAGGAGATCGTCTGGTGTACCGACGCCCATTAAATAACGCGGCCGATCCTGCGGCAGATGCGGCGCCGTCTCCTCGATCATCCGCAGCATGACTTCTTGCGGCTCGCCCACCGCGAGCCCGCCGATGGCATAGCCGTGAAAGCCGAGATCGACGAGACCGCGCGCGCTGGCATGCCGCAGCGCCGGCACGTCACCGCCCTGCACGATGCCGAACAGCATGTGGCCTTGCGGCGCACTTTCAAATGCGCGCTTGCAGCGCTCGGCCCAGCGGAGAGACAATTGCATCGCGCGGTCGATATCGCTGCGCTCAGCCGGCAGCCGCACGCATTCGTCGAGTTGCATGGCAATATCCGAACCGAGCAGCCGCTGCACCTCGATCGCGCGCTCCGGCGAGAGTTCGACGGTCGCGCCATCGATATGTGAGCGGAACGTGACGGCGGATTCGGTGACCTTGCGCAGCTGCGCCAGCGACATCACCTGGAAGCCGCCGGAATCGGTCAGCATCGGGCCTTTCCAGCCGGTGAACACCTGCAAGCCGCCAAGCGCCGCGATACGCTCGGCGCCCGGCCGCAGCATCAGATGATAGGTATTGCCGAGCACGATATCGGCGCCGCTGTCGCGGATTTCGCGCCAGTGAATGCCTTTCATCGCGCCCGCGGTGCCGACCGGCATGAAGGCGGGCGTGCGCACCACGCCGTGCGGCGTCGTCAACCGGCCGAGACGCGCGTCGCCACTTTGGCCGAGCAATTCGAAATGATTGGGGACCGTCATCGGCGCGCGGAATCCGGAAACAGCAGGCTGGCGTCGCCATAGGAATAGAAGCGATAGCCGCCGGCGATCGCGTGCGCGTAGGCCTGCTTCATCGTATCGAGGCCGCTGAAAGCCGACACCAGCATGAACAGCGTCGAGCGCGGCAGATGGAAATTCGTCATCAGCACATCGACGGCACGGAAGCGATAACCCGGCGTGATGAAGATATCAGTGTCGCCGGAAAACGGTTTGATGGTGCCGTCGGCATCGGCCGCACTTTCGAGCAAGCGCAGCGAGGTGGTACCGACCGCGACGATGCGTCCGCCGGTTGCGCGCGCGGCATTCAGTGCCGTCGCCGTTTCTTCCGAAATGGTCCCCCATTCGGAATGCATCTTGTGCTCGGCGGTGTCGTCGGCCTTCACCGGCAGGAACGTTCCCGCGCCGACATGCAAGGTCAGGCGATGGATCGCAACGCCCCGCGCCTGCAACGCGGCCTCCAGCGCCGGCGTGAAATGCAGTCCCGCTGTCGGCGCCGCCACCGCGCCTTCATGCACCGCGAACATGGTCTGATAGTCGTTTGTGTCCTGCTCGTCGGGCATGCGGCGCGAAGCGATGTAGGGCGGCAGCGGCGGCGCGCCGACATCGGCGATGGCCTGGTCCAGCGTCGGGCCGTGAAACGAGAACGTCAGCGTCACCTCGCCGTTGTCGCCCTTGGCCTCCACCTGCGCGTCGAGATGGCCAAGCAGACACACCCTGCCCTCATTGCCAAAGCGGATGGTGTCACCCTCGATCAGTTTCTTGGCCGGCTTCACCAGTGCCTGCCAACGCGAACCGTCGAGGCGCTTGATCAGCGTCGCCTCGATGCGCGGCTCGGCATCGCGGCCGATGCGGCGGCCTGCCAGTTGCGCCGGAATGACCTTGGTGTCGTTGACGACAAGCTGATCGCCGGGCCGCAATACCTGCACCAGATCGGAGACGTGGCGATCCTGCAAAGGCGCGCCAGGCTGCACCACGAGAAGGCGCGCGGCATCGCGCGGATGCGCCGGCCGCAGCGCAATGCTTTCAGACGGCAACTCAAAATCGAAAAGATCAGTGCGCATGGATCAACTGGACGATATGACGGGAGGGATTTCCCCATCACTGGACCCTTGGGGCTCGAAACGTCAATGGCCGGAGGTTATCCGGCCATTGCACCTTCGTTGAAAGTCGAGAGCGCTCAGGCGGCGTCGGCCGCCATCCGCGCCTTGACGATCTTGTCGGGGTTCTGCACCGGCTCGCCGCGCTTGATCTTGTCGACGTTCTCCATGCCCGAGGTCACCTTGCCCCAGACGGTGTATTGCTTGTCGAGGAAACGCGCGTCGTCGAAGCAGATGAAGAACTGGCTGTCGCCGGAATCCGGATTGGCGGCGCGCGCCATCGAGACAACACCGCGCACATGCGGCTCGGCGTTGAATTCCGCCTTCAGCTTCTGGCCGGAACCGCCGGTGCCGGTGCCATGCGGGCAGCCGGTCTGCGCCATGAAGCCGTCGATGACGCGGTGGAACACGATGCCGTCGTAAAAACCTTCGCGCACCAGTTCCTTGATCCGCGCGACGTGGTTCGGCGCAAGGTCCGGACGCATCTCGATGGTGACCGGGCCTTGCGTGGTTTCGAGGATCAAAGTGTTGTCGTCAGCCATGCTGTTCTCTTTCGTTTGTATGAATAGTGCGTGTCACTTGATGTCGGAGGCGACCTGCACCTTCACCATCTTGTCGGGATCGGTGACGGCACCGCTCTGCACGCCCGGAGGCGCCTTCTTCAGCTTGTCCGCCACGTCCATGCCGGACACAACGTTGCCGATCACGGTGTATTTGCCGTTCAGGAACGAGGCGTCGGCGAAGGTGATGAAGAACTGCGAGTTGGCGCTGTCGTTGCTGTCGCCACGGCGCGCCATGCCGACCACGCCGCGCGTGAACGGGACCTGCGAGAACTCGGCCTTGAGGTTCGGATATTTCGATCCGCCAGTGCCGTTGAAATTCTGGCCGTCGCCGGTCTGAGCCATGAACCCGGCCATCACCCGATGGAACGGAACGTTGTTGTAAAAGCCGTCGCGAGCCAACTGCTTGATCCGCTCGGCGTGCTTCGGCGCAATATCGGGGCGAAGCTGGATGACGATGCGGCCCTTGGTGGTATCGATGACAATGGCGTTGGCCTTGTCGAGTTTAGCAGGCAGCGGCTGCGCCAGGGCGGGAGCCGCGCAAATAAGCGCGGCGACGACGGCAAGAATACGGATCATGACAACTCCGGACGGAGAATTAAGGATTAGCTCTTGAACTTAGCCTTGAGGTCGGCGGCGACCGAGGCCGGCACGAAGGCCGAGACATCGCCGCCCATCGCTGCGATTTGCCGCACCAGTGTGGCGGTGATCGGGCGAACGCCGACGGATGCCGGAACGAACACCGTCTGCACGTCCGGCGCCATGGTTTCGTTCATGCCGGCGATCTGCATCTCGTAGTCGAGATCGGTGCCGTCACGCAGGCCCCGGACCATGATGCGCGCCCCGTGGTCGCGCGCGGAGGTGATCGTCAGGCCGTCATAGGTCACCGCGTCGAAGCCGCATCCGGCCTTGGCCGCAACCGGGCCGAACACCGCCTGGACCATCGCCAGCCGCTCCTCGGTGGTGAACAGCGGCTTTTTACCGGGATGGATGCCAATGGCGACAATCAGCTTGTCACAGAGGCCGACGGCCTGCCGGACCACGTCGAGGTGGCCGTTGCTGACGGGATCGAAGGAGCCGGGATAGAGCGCGATGCGGGTCATGGCCCCGTCTAACCCGCCCGGCGATCCCCTGCAAGTCGCCCGGTTCCACCGAAATGCGTCGAAAACCGGGTTTTTATTTGTGCGGCGGAACCGAACCAGATGCCGGTTCCGCGCGTCTTCTGAGGGAGTGTGAGCTGGCTCACTGTTTCATGCGCCGTTTGCGACGAAACATTCCCGCACCGGGATGAAGTCATTTTCATCCGCCCACGACAACCGGGGGAAACCAGCGGGGGCTATCAAACGGTCAGCAAGCACGCAGAAGGGCCACAAGGCCCGCACCACAGGGGAACGTCATGATCAAGGCTCTTTCGGCTCTGACCGTCGCCGCTTTCATCGCTGCCGCCGTGACCATCCTGCCCGGGTTCGCCCCCGAAGTCGAAGCTGGTGTCTCGACCGCCCCACTCGCCAAGAGCGACCGGCTCGACTTGCGCTCCGATGCCTGCACCCAGCAGAACTGGCCGAATATTGATGCCTCCTGCCTGCGAGGAGCCGGCTCGCGCGGCATCGTGGCTCCGGCCCGGATCATCCGCGGCTGATCCGAACTCGTCTACGCCGCATGCCCGCGGCAACCTCCAGAACAGCTCAGAATGAATAAAGGACCCCAATCGGGGCCCTTTATTTTTGCGGCATAGCGGATCATCGGAGCCGCGAGCCTGGCGCTCACGCTTTTTTCAGAAACTCCGTACGCAGAACCAATCCCTTGACCTGTTTGGTGCTGCACTCGACCTCGGCCGGATTGTCGGTCAAGCGAATACCCTTGACCAAGGTACCTCGTTTCAAGGTGGTGTTCGCACCCTTCACCTTCAGATCCTTAGTCAGCGTGACGGAATCGCCATCCTTGAGGGGCGTCCCGTTACTGTCCTTTACGATCAAATCGTCTGTCACGATCGCCCTTCGAAATGCTGTCTCACCAAAGACGAGGGAGATTACCCCTCACCCTCGCCGTTACCATTACCGTTCTCGCCCTCGGCCTCTTCCGAAATATGCTCGACCGAAACGACATGCTCGTCGTCCGCGGTGTTGAACACGATGACGCCTTGGGTCGAACGGCCGGCGACGCGGATGCCCTCCACCGGGCAACGGATCAACTGCCCCTTGTCGGTGACCAGCATGATCTGGTCGGCATCCTCCACCGGGAACGACGCTATCAGCTTGCCGTTGCGCTCGGTGACCGACATCGCGACGATGCCTTTGCCGCCGCGTCCGGTGGTGCGGTACTCGTAGGACGACGAGCGCTTGCCGTAGCCGTTCTCCGACACCGTCAGCACCACCTGCTCGGCCGCCGACATTTCGCTGTAGCGTTCCTGGCCGAGCTGGATCGCGCCGTTACTCTCATCGCCGTCGGCCTCGATACTCTCTTCGACAGAACCGCTCTCGCCCGACACAGCGCGGCGCATCTTCAGATAGGCCGAGCGTTCGTCGGACGTCGCATCGACATGACGCAGGATCGCCAGCGAAATCACTCTGTCCTCGCCGGAGAGTGCGATGCCGCGCACACCCATCGAGGTGCGGCCCGAAAACACGCGAACTTCGGGGACCGCGAAGCGGATGCAATGTCCGGCGGCTGCGGTCAGCAGCACATCGTCATGCTCGGTACAGATCTGCACGTCGACGATGGCTTCGCCCTCGTCGAGCTTCATCGCGATGATGCCGGAGCGGCGGACATCGACGAAGTCCGACAGTTTGTTGCGCCGGACGTTGCCGCCGGTGGTGGCGAACATCACGTCGAGGTTGGCCCACGACGATTCATCCTCAGGCAATGGCATGATGGTGGTGATACGCTCGCCCTGCTCCAGCGGCAGGATGTTGATCAGCGCCTTGCCGCGACCGTTCGGCGGCGCGATCGGCAGACGCCAGACCTTTTCCTTGTAGACCTGACCGCGTGATGAGAAGAACAGCACCGGCGTATGGGTCGAGGCGACAAACAGTCGGCTGACGAAATCCTCGTCGCGGGTCTGCATCCCCGAGCGGCCCTTGCCGCCACGCTTCTGCGAACGATAAGTCGAGAGCGGCACGCGCTTGACGTAGCCGAGATGCGACACGGTGACGACCATGTCCTCGCGCTGGATCAGGTCTTCGTCCTCGACCTCGCCTTCCTGCTCGATGATCTCGGTCCGGCGCGGCGTGGCGAACTCCGATTTCACCGCGCTCAGCTCATCCTTGATGATGCCCTGAATGCGGGCGCGCGAACGCAGAATGTCCAGATAGTCGGCAATCTCGATCGCGAGCTTGTCGATCTCGTCCGAAATTTCCTCGCGACCAAGCGCAGTGAGCCGCTGCAGGCGCAGATCGAGAATGGCCCTCGCCTGCTCCAGCGACAGCCGCGCAGTGCCGTCCGGGTTGATACGGTGGCGCGGATCGTCGATCAGCGCGATCATTGCCGCCACGTCATTCGCCGGCCAGTCGCGCGACATCAAGGTTTCACGCGCGGTGTTGGGATCGGGCGAAGTCCGGATCACGCGAATGATCTCGTCGATGTTGGCGACGGCGATCGCAAGACCGACCAGGATATGCGCACGATCGCGCGCCTTATTCAGCAGGAACTTGGTCCGCCGCGATACCACCTGCTCGCGGAACGCGATGAACAGCGCCAGCAGATCCTTCAGGTTCATCAACTGCGGACGGCCAGCATCGAGCGCTACCATGTTGGCGCCGAAGTTGGTTTGCAGCGGCGTGTACTTGTAGAGCTGGTTCAGCACCACTTCCGGCACCGCGTCGCGCTTGAGCTCGACGACGACGCGGAAACCGTCGCGGTCAGATTCGTCGCGCAGATCGGAGATGCCTTCGATCTTCTTGTCGCGCACCAGTTCGGCAATGCGCTCCACCATGGTGGCCTTGTTCACCTGGTAAGGAATTTCCGAAATGATGATGGCTTCGCGATCCTTGCGCGCCGGCTCGATCGACACCTTGCCGCGCATCACGATGGAGCCGCGTCCGAGGTGATAGGCCGAGCGGATACCCTGACGGCCGAGGATGATGCCGCCGGTCGGGAAATCCGGGCCCGGCACGATGTTGATGAGATCGTCGATGCTTAAGCCGGGATCGTCGATCAGCGCCACGCAGGCGTCGATGACTTCGCCGAGATTATGCGGCGGGATATTGGTCGCCATGCCGACCGCGATGCCGCCGGCGCCGTTGACCAGCAGGTTCGGAAATTTCGCCGGCAGAACCGACGGTTCCTTTTCGCTGTTGTCGTAGTTCGGCTGGAAGTCGACAGTGTCCTTGTCGATGTCGTCGAGCAGCGATTGCGCAATCTTGGTGAGGCGGGATTCGGTGTAGCGCATGGCCGCCGCCATATCGCCGTCCACCGAACCGAAATTGCCCTGCCCGTCGATCAGCGGCACGCGCATGGAGAAATTCTGCGCCATGCGCACCATCGCGTCGTAGACCGACTGGTCACCGTGCGGATGATATTTACCGATGACGTCGCCGACGGTGCGCGCCGACTTGCGATATGGCTTGTTCCACTCGAAGCCATTCTCGTGCATCGCGTAAAGAATGCGCCGATGCACCGGCTTGAGCCCGTCGCGCGCATCCGGCAGCGCACGCGCCACGATCACGCTCATCGCGTAATCGAGGTAGCTGCGCTTCATCTCGTCGAGGATGGAAACGGGGCGAATATCCGAGGGCGCCGGCGGCTCCTCCGGGGTCTTGTCGTCGCTATCGGCCAAGGGTGGATTCCGGTCAGTTTCTGCTGGGAATCATATAGCGTATCGGGGCCTTGCAAACCACCCCTCCAACCGATCCCACATCGGATTTTTCCGGTTTATTTTCCGCAGCTTAGGGCGAGATTCCGCGAACGCTCCCGCAACCGTCCGACCGACGCGCTCAGGCGGTTGCTTTCAGCGCAAAAGCAACGATGCTTTGCGGATTAGATTGTCGGCATACGAACACTTAGCAAGGAGCGAACCATGCCCTACACGTCCGTCGCGCTCGTCACGCTGCTATCGGTGCTGGTCTATTTCTGGATGGCGGCGATGGTCGCTCGCACACGCCGGCGCGTCGGCATCTTCGCACCCGTCATGACCGGCGACCCGAGGCTCGAGCGCACCATTCGCGCGCATGTGAATACGCTCGAGTGGTTTCCGATTTTCCTGCCGTCATTGTGGCTGTTTGCGATCTACTGGAATTCGCCTGTCGCGGCGGCATTGGGCGCAGTGTGGATCGTCGGACGGATCGTCTATTTTCTCGGCTACGCGGCAGCCGCCGAAAAACGACGACCGGGATTCGCGATCCAGGCGCTCGCCGCCACCGCGCTGGCGATCGGAGCGCTCGGCCGCGTGATCTATCTGCTTGTCACCATGGGAGCATCGTGAGCTAGCCTAAACTTCCGAACGCCGCCGCATAGGCGATCCGTCCGGTCGTCGCTGGCAACTCATTCGCGAGCGGCAGCATCATGAAATGCGGACCGGCATAGGGCGACAAGAAGCCGGCTGCGAGGTCGGTGCGGAAACCGAAGCGACCGTAATAGACCGGGTCGCCCAACACGAAGATGGCGGACCATCCGCCATGCCGTGCCTGAATGATGGCGGCATCGATCAACGCCGCGCCGACACCCCGCCTTTGATGCTCCGGCGCAACCGACAGCGGCGCCAATCCTAAAGCACGAAACGGCGCCGACATCGGGGACAAGAGGACGTGGCCGATCACAGCCTCATCGGCAACGGCAACCAGCGAGATCGCCGCATCGCCGTCCCGTCGCAACTGCGCAACCAGCCGGGCTTCGTCGTCGCGACCGAATGCGCGGACAATCACGTCATCGATGGCCTCGTCGTCACCGGCGCGTGCAGATCGAACGGTTACCACCGCTGTCATGCGATGGTCCGCCATGACAGCCTCAGAACGGAATGTCGTCGTCGATATCGGCGTTACGGCCACCACCGCCGCCGCCACCAACGGCTGTCCGACGCGTCCCACCACCAACGGACGGTCCGCTGGAGCCGAAATCGCCACCGCCATCATCGCCGCCGAAGCTGCCTCCGCCGCTGCGACCGTCGAGCATGGTCAAGGTGGCGTTGAAGCCTTGCAACACGACTTCGGTGGAATAGCGCTCAGCACCGCTCTGGTCGGTCCATTTGCGGGTCTGCAACTGCCCCTCGATGTAAACCTTGGCGCCCTTCTTCAGATATTGCTCGGCAACCCGACACAGACCCTCGCTGAAGATCACCACGCGGTGCCACTCGGTCTTTTCCTTGCGCTCGCCGGTGTTCTTGTCGCGCCAGGTTTCCGACGTCGCAATCCGCAGGTTGGCGATCGGCCTGCCGTCCTGGGTCCGCTTGATTTCCGGATCGGCGCCAAGATTGCCCACCAGAATGACCTTGTTCACGCTCCCTGCCATCGACGCCTCCACTCTCTCGAACCAAATTCCCGCCCGCGCATCGAATCCTGACGGACCGCAGCACCGGGCAACCGGGCGCTCCGACCGCGGCCCCGAAGCTATACTCCGTTCGCGCGCCGAGGGATGCCGGCTCGCCACCTTATCCACACAGCGATAGAAGATTATGTTCACTTTTTGTCCAAGTGAAAGGATTTTTCGACACGGCCCAAACCAACTCTCGGTTGCGGCGCGCCTTTTTTAGCGACCGATGGCTACTGCGCAGCCCGCCGGGGGGCCGTTCATTAACGAAAGCCTTCCATCTGTTAACGAAAAGCCCACCGCGACACCCCAACTCGCAGTCTACTTCTTCCCTCAGTGTTGCATTCGGGAGACGGCATTCCTCTCGGAAACGGATATATTGGCCTCACTGATCTGGGGGCTGAGGCCTCCAAAGAGACTTCTTGGAGACTTACGATGAAATCATTCCTTCTGGGTACGGTCGCCCTCGCAGCAATTGGTCTGGCGCTTCCCGCGAATGCAGCCGATCTCGCCGCGCGTCCCTACACGAAGGCCCCGGCCTACGTTCCGGCTCAGATTTACAACTGGACCGGCTTCTATCTCGGTGGTCACGTCGGTGGTTCGTTCCGCGGCGACGACAACAACGTGTTCGGCGGCAGCCGCGAGGGCTCGTTCCTCGGCGGTGTGCAGGTTGGTTATGACAACCAGTTCGCCCCGAACTGGGTGTTCGGTATCGAAGCCAACTACAGCTTCAAGGACACCAACGGCTTCTTCGCCAACCGTGGCCTCGGTTCGGTCACCGGCCGCCTCGGTTACACCTGGGGTCCGGCGCTGCTTTACGTGAAGGGCGGTTACGGCTGGGCTGACACCCGCTTCAGCAACGGCTTCGGCGGTGACGGCGGCCGTGACGGCTACACCGTCGGTGGCGGTCTCGAATACCTGTTCACCCAGAACTGGTCGGGCAAGATCGAATACCAGTACTACGACTTCGGCAACGTGAACGTCGTTGCGCCGGGTGGTGCCGTCGGTCGCTTCCGCAACGACGAGCACACCATCAAGGCCGGCATCAACTATCGCTTCGGCTGGGGTGGCGCTCCGGTGGTGGCGAAGTACTGAGCTTTCTCGTCTTTAAGCAGCTTCAAGGGTCGGCCTCGCGCCGGCCCTTTTATTTTGTTCCACCCGGATCCGGCGAGCGCGACGTTGGCCATGACATCGTTGGTCGATAAATCGTGCATCCGGAACATCGATACGACACGTCCACAACAAACCGTTGGACGTTGAACGGAAGCACTGGAAATTCTTCCGCGTTCTTCCTATGTTCCACGCAAAGCAGTTCTTGCAAAGTCCTTGGCGTCCGCTGCCGGCCTTCCGGAGTTGCGCGCCCTTAAGCGGCGTAGCTCTACGCCCCGGAAATGCCGAACATGGTGGATGAGATTTTGAAGGCAAAACGCCAACTCGTCGCTGGCCAGAATCAGCGCGCCATTACCATTCGCGGCGCACGCGAACACAACCTCAAGAACATCGATGTCGAGATCCCGCGCGACAAGCTGGTGGTACTGACCGGCCTGTCCGGCTCCGGCAAATCCTCGCTCGCCTTCGACACCATCTATGCCGAAGGCCAACGCCGTTACGTCGAGTCGCTCTCGGCCTATGCGCGCCAGTTCCTCGAGATGATGCAGAAGCCGGACGTCGACCAGATCGATGGCCTCTCGCCGGCGATCTCGATCGAGCAGAAGACGACGTCGAAAAATCCGCGTTCCACCGTCGGCACCGTCACTGAGATTTACGACTACATGCGGCTGTTATGGGCGCGCGTCGGCGTGCCCTACTCGCCCGCCACCGGCCTGCCGATCGAAAGCCAGACCGTGTCGCAGATGGTCGACCGCGTATTGGCGTTGCCGGAAGGCACGCGGCTTTATTTGCTGGCGCCTGTCGTGCGCGGCCGCAAGGGCGAATACCGCAAGGAACTGGCGGAGTATCTCAAGAAGGGCTTTCAACGCGTCAAGATCGACGGCACGTTTCATGAGTTGGCCGATGCGCCGGTGCTCGACAAGAAATTTCCGCACGACATCGACGTGGTGGTGGACCGCATCGTGGTGCGGCCCGATCTCGGCCAGCGGCTCGCGGAAAGTTTCGAGACCGCGCTGAAACTCGCCGAAGGTCTTGCAGTGATCGAATATGCCGACGCCCCTGTCGTCACCGACGACAAGAAGACGGAAAAGAAGACCGCGAAGATTCACGACAAGAGCGGACCCGAGCGCATCCTGTTCTCGGAGAAGTTCGCCTGCCCAGTGTCCGGATTCACCATTCCGGAAATCGAGCCGCGGCTGTTCTCGTTCAATAATCCCTACGGCGCCTGCCCGGCCTGCGGCGGCCTCGGTATCGAGCAGCACATCGACGCCGACCTTGTCATTCCCGACAAGGACCTGACCTTGCGCAAAGGCGCCATCGCGCCATGGGCGAAGTCGTCCTCGCCTTATTATGTGCAGACGCTGCAAGCGCTCGGCAAATTCTACAAGTTCACGCTCGACACCAAATGGAAGGACCTGCCGAAGAAGACGCAGAACGCCATTCTGTTCGGCTCCGGCGACGACGAGATCAAGTTTTCCTACGAGGACGGCGTGCGCTCCTACGACACCAAGAAGCCGTTTGAAGGCGTCGTCACCAACATCGAACGCCGCTTCCGTGAAACCGAAAGCGAATGGGCGCGCGAAGAACTCGGCAAGTATTTCTCCGACGTGCCGTGCGAAGCCTGCCACGGCCATCGCCTCAAGCCGGAGGCACTGTGCGTCAAAATCGGCGGCAAACACATCGGCGAAATCGCGGAATTGTCCGTGAAAGGCGCCGGCGAATGGTTCGCCTCGGTGCCCGATGCGCTGAACAAGCAGCAGAATGAAATCGCCGGCCGCGTGCTCAAGGAAATCCGCGAGCGGCTGTCGTTCCTGCTCGACGTCGGCCTCAACTATCTGACGCTGGCGCGCTCAAGCGGCACGCTGTCCGGCGGCGAGAGCCAACGCATCCGCCTCGCCTCGCAGATCGGCTCGGGCCTCACGGGCGTGCTCTACGTGCTGGACGAGCCGTCGATCGGCCTGCACCAGCGCGACAACGCGCGGCTGCTTGATACTTTGAAGCGACTGCGCGATCTCGGTAATACCGTGATCGTGGTCGAGCACGACGAGGACGCCATCCGCCTCGCCGATCATGTCGTCGACGTCGGCCCCGGCGCTGGCGTGCATGGCGGCCACATCGTCGCCAAGGGCACGCCCGACGACATTATGGCCAATCCGAAATCGCTCACCGGGCAATATCTCATTGGCGAACGCTTTGTCGCGATCCCCGAGCGGCGGCCGCCGAACCATCGGCGCACGCTGAAGGTCGTCAACGCGCGCGGCAACAATCTGAAAAACGTCTCGGCGGAAATTCCGCTCGGGCTGTTCACCTGCGTCACCGGCGTCTCCGGCGGCGGCAAGTCGACGCTGTTGATCGACACGCTCTATCGCGCCATCGCGCGCAAGCTGAACAACGCCAGCGAAGGCGCCGCGCCGCATGATCGCATCGAGGGCCTGGAGCACATCGACAAGATCATCGACATCGATCAGTCGCCGATCGGCCGCACGCCGCGCAGCAACCCCGCGACCTATACCGGCGCGTTCACGCCGATCCGCGAATGGTTCGCCGGCCTGCCGGAAGCGAAAGCGCGCGGCTACGAGCCAGGCCGTTTCTCCTTCAACGTCAAAGGCGGCCGCTGCGAAGCGTGCCAGGGCGACGGCGTCATCAAGATCGAGATGCACTTCCTGCCCGACGTCTATGTCACCTGCGACGTCTGCAAGGGCAAGCGCTACAATCGCGAAACTTTGGAGGTGCTTTTCAAGGGCAAGTCGATCGCCGACGTGCTCGACATGACGGTGGAGGAAGCCGCCGAATTTTTCAAAGCCGTGCCGCGCGTGCGCGAGACGTTCAAGACGCTGCACCGCGTCGGCCTCGATTACATCAAGGTCGGCCAGCAGGCGACAACGCTATCGGGCGGCGAAGCGCAACGCGTCAAACTCGCCAAGGAATTGTCGAAGCGCGCGACGGGACGCACGCTCTATATTCTCGACGAACCGACCACCGGTCTGCACTTCCACGACGTCGCGAAACTGCTCGAGGTGCTGCACGAACTGGTGGCGCAGGGCAACACCGTCGTCGTCATCGAGCACAATCTCGAAGTGATCAAGACCGCCGACTGGGTGATCGATCTCGGCCCCGAAGGCGGCGACGGCGGCGGCGAAATCGTCGCCTGGGGGCCGCCGGAAGATATCGCGAAGGCTCCCCGCAGCCACACGGGGAAATTTTTGAAGCCTGTCTTAGAGAAGGCGAGCGGGAAGAAGAAGACGAGAACGCAGGCGGCGGAGTGAGAGAACGCTGCTAACGCATTCCTCTGATACCAACATCGTCATGGCCGGGCTTGTCCCGGTCATCCACGTCTTGAGTGCGCTACAACAAGAAAGACGTGGATGCCCGTGACAAGCACGGGCATGCCGATTACTGAAGGTCGAATTCCAACCATCGCCGATCACAACGCGTTAGCAATATTACCCTCACCTGCCAAACAACCTCCCCTGCTTCAGCATCTCCTTGTCGCTGCGCTCCCAGTCCTGCCACAACTCAAGCGCGGCGAGCAGGATCACCAGGCCGCCGAGCGTCGAGTGCCAGAAGCGCAAGCTGCCGGCGTTGAAGTAGCCGAAGATATAGGGCGACAGCACCAGCCACAGACCGAGCAGAATTTGGCCGGTCTCCTCCCAGCGCCGGAGCGCGACGTATTCGAGTTCGGCGAGGAAGAACACCAGCACGCCGACCAGCGCCGCATTCCAGACCGCGGCGTGGCTGACAGCATCGCCCGCCGCCCATGGCGACAGCGCGATCATGAGCCCGAGCGCCATGCCGAACCAGTCTTCCCAACTGCGATGGATCGTAAACAGCCGCGACAACATGGAAGCCTCCTGTCGAAAGAGGCATACGTCTGCGGCGAGACGTTTTGGCGCTCCGACCTTGATAACGACCAGTCCAGCCGCATCGGGGCGTATGTCTGGTTAAAACCTAAGCTCCTCATGCAATCGCGCAAGCCCTTTCCGCGACAAAGTTTTGCCATGCGCCCGCCTTGTCCCGGCGCTTGCAGCGGTGGAGCGGATCGCTACCATGCACGCAGGAGGCCCCATTATGACCGATACTGTTCTCAACAACACTGACAAGAACCGCTACGAACTCAGCGTCGACGGCCACCTCGCCGCGACCTACTACCGGATCGCCGATGGCGTCATCACCTTCGTCCATACTGAAGTGCCGGATGCGCTGGCGGGGCGCGGTGTCGGCTCGAAATTGGTGAAAGGCGCACTGGACCAGGTGCGCGCGGCGGGGTTGAAGGTGGTGCCGCAATGCCCGTTCGTCAGAGCCTATATTGAAAGGCATCCGGATTACGCGGATCTGCTGAAATAATACGCTCTTCGTTGAAACGGATAACTCCAGCCAGGACCAATCATGCCAGATCCGAGCCGTCGCGTTCGCGACAACACCGCGCTGAATCGCTATGAACTGGATATCGATAGCGCGGTCGCCTTCGCCAATTATCGACGCACCGCAACGACGGACATCATTACCCACACCGAAACTCCGCGCGCCTTGCGCGGGCGCGGCATCGCGTCCGAACTGATCAAGGGCGCGCTGGGGTTGATTCGCGCCGATGGCCGCAAGGTTGTCGCGGGTTGTAGCTTCGTCGTGGATTATCTGGAGCGGCACCCGGAAGAAGCGGACGTCGCAAGCTAAAGCAACGTGAATTGAAATTGAAAACATAGCAATTGAAAGCAATCTCGCCTTCAAACGAAAAGGCCCGCATCGCTGCGGGCCTTTTGCTATCGGATTGCCGAAGACGATCAGTTCTTCAGATCGTCCGGCACCTTGCCGCCGTTGGCGGCGAGCTTTGCCATCACCTGCTTGTGCAGCCAGATGTTCATCGACGCACTATCGTTGGTATCACCAGTGTAGCCGAGTTCCTTGGCGAGTTCCTTGCGTGCGCCGAGGCTGGAGTCGATATCGAGCGCCTTCATCAGGTCGACGATCGACCGGCGCCAATCCAGCTTCTCACCCTTGGCGGCGACCGCCTTGTCGAGGATCGGAGCCACATCGACCGTCGGCGCGGCCGCGGCACCGGACGAAGCGGGCGCCGCATCGCCAGCCGCCCCTGCGGGGGCCGTCGTTCCTGGCGTCGCGGCGTCGGCCTTGGTGCCGAAGATCGCGCCCATGATCTTTCCGAAAATGCTCATCTCATTTTGCTCCTGATGATTGTCGAACGAATGAACCGACAAGGCGAACGAAGGCTCCAACCCGGAAACCAGGATCGCGCGCGACCTTAACGGGTCGCTCTATAATTGCCAATGTCGGGAACTTGTTCCACGCACTGGCGCGGCATCGTGCGCGTGGACAATACGCGAAACTGTCACGATCCCGTCGCAGGCGTGCTTCGCAGCCAGCGTCATGGCAATTTGATACCATTCGTCAGGTCACGCCTGTCTCGCATTTTTGACCGCATCGGTGGCGACAGGCGGCACGAACGGCGCTACATTACCCCGACCGGTCGCGGCAAGATCACCTCTTTGCTTTCGCGGGTCTGGTCGGGTCGTGATCCAATCGCGGCAACACATGCCGTTGCGAGACGGTTGGTGTTGTCCCTGCGACAAGGGAGACGACCATGGCAACTTCCATCTACAGCAATACCTCCCCGCTACCCCGCGGCAATGTCGCTACAGGATCAACCATGCCGGCGGTGCGGAAGATCGGATTGTCCGATCTTCACGACGCGCTCCGACTCGGCTGGGAAGATTTCAAGGCGGTGCCGAGCCACGCCATCATGCTCTGCGCCATCTATCCCGTGCTCGGCCTGATGTTGGCGCGAGCGGTGCTGGGCTATTCCGTGCTGCCACTTTTGTTTCCTCTGGCGGCAGGTTTTGCACTCATCGGCCCGTTCGCGGCGCTGGGCCTCTATGAATTGAGCCGCCGCCGCGAACTGGGCCAAACACCGTCGGCCTGGCAGGCGACATCAGTGCTGCGCTCGCCGTCGTTCGGTTCGATGCTGGCGCTCGGCGTCCTGCTGCTCACCTTGTTCGTGGTCTGGGTTGCAGCCGCGCAGGCGATTTACGTCGGGACCTTCGGCTATGAACCGGCCGCGGATATTCCAGGCTTCGCCTCACGCGTGCTGACGACACCAGAGGGTTGGCGCCTGATCATCGTCGGCTGCGGCGTCGGCTTCCTGTTCGCGTTAGCGGCGCTCTGCCTCAGCGTGGTGTCATTCCCGATGATGCTGGACCGGCACGCCGGCGTCGCCGACGCCATGCTCACCTCGATGCGGGTAATGGCAGCGAATCCGATGACCATGGCGGTATGGGGCCTCGTCGTCGCGGCGCTGCTGGTGCTGGGGTCGATCCCATTCTTCCTCGGCCTCGCGGTCGTCGTTCCCCTGCTCGGCCACGCCACCTGGCACCTGTATCGCAAGGTGCTCGAGCCGAATCCGAACCCACAGTCCGAAGTGTTGCCGCCGCATCGCGAACATAGGTCCGCGGCCGACTTCCCCGCCGCCCTGTTCCCCTGGCAGCACAAGAAGCATTAAGCCGATTGGCTGAGGCGGTATTCCAGCCGGCGACCTTCTTGAGCGAAGGCCGCCGGCGGATTCGCGAGTTCCTTCGCCCTTTGCGGCAGCCGCCTCCGCTTGGAGGCGCGGTATGGATTCGAAATGGCGGCTCGCCGAGCCGGAAGGCCACTCGATTTCCCTGTCCCACACCTGAACAGAATAAATTCACGGCGATCAAATCAACCGTTGGCTAGCGCTATTGAGACCCACAGATCGCCAGAATGAACAAACATTCACTACATGACAGAAATATGCACTCAACGCATATTTGTCGCATCCATCCGGAACACAAAGCATCCCCGGATACCTTGCCATAAAAGAGCTCTCGACGCTCTTATCGTCCCTCCGAAACGCTCGGATTTGAGCCAATCCCACCCCAAAGCATCATAATCCCTAGAATTATTAAATATCTAAAGCATTTTCAGGCAGTCCGTTCCTAGCAAGACGACCGACCGACATTCCGGCAACTTGCGCGATATATTTAATCATTCCTTGATCTAGCCATGCATTTATTGATTAGCTGCATCGCAACATTGCCCCTGTTGCACTGCACGAAGAAGTCTATATTCACCTCAACGGTTCGCTGCTTCCTCCAAGGTCTGAACCGAGATTACAGGAGACTACAATGCTGCTTTCCATCATTCGCATGATCAACTCGTTCCGCGAGTATCATCGGAACTTGGCCGAGCTGTCGCAGCTGAGCGATCGTGAGCTCGCTGACATCGGTATCGACCGCTCCGATATCCAGCGCGTCGCTTCGGGCTCCTACAACGGATGACCCGGCCGCACTGGTCGACGGAAAGGTAACGCCCGCTCCCGCAGCGGGCGTTGTCATATCCGGCCTTAATATTCCGCCGGCACAGGTGTCCCGCCAAGCTATCCCCAAATCGGATTCCACTTCAGGGCAAAACGCGCTACCTCTGCGCCCATGACCGATTTGAAGACCACCAATTTGAAGCCCGATTTGCCCCATTCTCCCCGCCCCGTTCACGTCGTCGGCGGCGGCCTTGCGGGCTCGGAAGCCGCCTGGCAGATCGCCGAGGCCGGCGTTCCGGTCGTGCTGCACGAAATGCGCCCGGTGCGCACCACCGAGGCGCACCACACCGACGGCCTCGCCGAACTGGTCTGCTCCAATTCCTTCCGCTCCGACGACGCCGCCAACAACGCGGTCGGCCTGCTGCACGCCGAAATGCGCCGGCTGGGATCGCTGGTGATGCGGGCGGCCGACGCCAATCAGGTGCCCGCCGGCGGCGCGCTGGCGGTGGATCGCGACGGCTTTTCCGCCGCAGTGAGCGCGGCGATTGCCGCCCATCCGTTGATCGAGGTGGCGCGCGAAGAGGTCCCCGGTATTCCACCCGCCGATTGGTCTAACGTCATCATCGCCACCGGGCCGCTAACCTCGGCTCCGCTCGCGGAAGCGGTCCGCAGCCTCACCGGGCAGGATTCTCTGGCCTTCTTCGATGCCATCGCGCCGATCGTGCATCGCGACTCCATCGATATGGAGAAGGCGTGGTTTCAATCGCGCTACGACAAGGTCGGTCCCGGCGGCAATGGCGCGGATTACATCAACTGTCCGCTGACCCGCGAACAATACGACGCCTTCATCGACGCGCTGATCGACGGCGAAAAGGTCGACTTCAAAGACTGGGAGACCAACACGCCCTACTTCGACGGCTGCCTGCCGATCGAAGTGATGGCAGAGCGCGGACGCGAGACGTTGCGCTACGGTCCGATGAAGCCGGTCGGCCTCACCGATCCCCGCAATCCGACCGTGAAGCCTTACGCCATCATCCAACTGCGTCAGGACAACAAACTTGGCACCCTCTACAACCTCGTCGGTTTCCAGACCAAGTTGAAGCACGGCGCGCAGCTTCGAATCTTCCGCACCATTCCGGGCCTCGAGAATGCCGAGTTCGCCCGGCTCGGCGGACTGCATCGCAATACCTTCCTGAATTCTCCGAAGCTGCTGGACGATCAGTTGCGCCTGCACGCCGATCCCCGACTGCGCTTCGCCGGCCAGATCACCGGCTGCGAAGGCTATGTCGAATCCGCCAGCGTCGGGCTGATCACGGGGTTGCTCGCCGCCGCCAACGCACGCGGCCAAACGCTGGTGCCGCCGCCGGCAACCACTGCGTTCGGCGCGCTCATCAATCACATCACCGGCGGCCATATCGAGACGGTCGACGCCGGCCCGCGCTCGTTCCAGCCGATGAACATCAACTTCGGCCTTTTCCCGCCGCTCGCCAATCCGCCAACCCGCAAGGCCGATGGCACGCGCCTGCGCGGCAATGAGAAGTCGATCGCCAAGAAGCAGGCGCTGAGCGCACGCGCCCTCGCCGATCTGGATCGCTGGATCGCGGACCGCCTGCATCTGGCGCGCGCGGCCTGACTCTCGCCCGGACTCGCTCATGACACTGCCCGCACAGGACGCCGCCGTGCTGTCCACCCGATGGACCGAAGGCGTCCTGCTCAAGCGCGACGTGTTTTCGACCGTCGAGCGCGGGCGCTTCATAGCATTTTCAAGCGAAGTGAAATCCGGTTCGCGTCAAGAAAACGCGTCAAACCAGCAATCTGAACGAGGTGAGGTCGATGCGGTGTTGCGCCGGCTCGACCAGGTACCATGGTGGTCGTTCGGTCTCGCCTATCATCTGTTCAGCCGCGAGCGGCACGCATTGCAGTTGGCGCGCGATCTCAAGGTCGGGCCCGAATTGCTGTGGGCTGGCCGCCGGGCGCTGGTGCGTGGCTTCATCGATGGCGTTGCGCTGCATCTCGCGCGGCCGATCGGAGATGCCGCTTATTTCCGCTCAGCCAAACTGGCGCTGCGCAAGTTGCACCGGCGCGGCATCTGCCACAACGATCTCGCCAAGGAACAGAATTGGCTGCGCGGTAGCGACGGCCGCGCCTACGTGACGGATTTCCAGCTCGCGGTCTGCTTCAAGAAGCGTAGCAAACTGTTTCGCATCGCAGCTTATGAAGACCTGCGCCACCTGCTGAAGCACAAGCGCACCTACGCGCCAGAAGCATTGACGCCGAAGGAACACAAGATTCTGGCGCGGAAATCCGCCGTCGCCCGCATCTGGCTGATGACCGGCAAGCGCGTCTACAAGGCGATTACGCGCGGCATCTTCAACTTCACCGACCGCGAAGGCGGCGGACGACGGCTTGTCAACGACGCGCCGTTGCTGCGTGAGGTGATGCTGCGCAACAAGGATGTACGCGACGTCGCCATCGTCGCCTTCGCCGACCGCCGCACCGGCGTCGGCCTTTATGCTTTCGCAGAAACAAATCGCAACGACATCGAAGATCAATTGAAGGCGTCGCTCACCGCCGCAAACGGGCCGAAGCCGCCCGAGCATTTGCAGGTTGTGCCTGCCCTGCCGCGCGACGCCTCAGGCAAGGTCCGCACCGAAATTTTGCAGTTGGTGGCGATGAACCAGGTCGACCTGATCCCGCCGCTGTTGACCACCGACGCCGACCGCGCCCTGATGCGCGACATCCTCGACGCCCGCAAGAATCTGCGGGACCGGTTCAGTTTCTAACGGTTCACTCAACTGACTCCGTCATTGCCGGGCTTGACCCGGCAATCCATCCACTTTTGAAAGATGGATGCCCGGATCAAGTCCGGGCATGACGGACGATGGTTAGCTAAAATCCGTAACGTATCAAATCTGCCGCCCCGCCTTGGTCCAGTACGGATCGCGCAGGCGGCGTTTGAAAATCTTGCCGGAGTCTTCGCGCGGCAGGTCGGCGTGAACTTCGATGTGCTTCGGCACCTTGTAGCCCGCGAGCGACTTCGCAAGCTCGGCGCGGACCGCGCTGACGTCAAGCGTAACGCCCGATGACGGCTGTACCACGGCCATCAGTGCCTCGCCGAATTCATCGTCAGGAATCCCGAATACCGCGCAATCATGCACACCCGGCACTGCGAGCAGCACCGCCTCGATCTCGGCCGGATAGATGTTGACGCCGCCCGAAATCACCATGTCGCGCTTCCGATCTGAGATGAAGACGTAACCATCGGCATCAATGTAACCGACATCGCCCGATGTGATGAAGCCTTCTCGATCAATCTCGGTGCGCTTCTCCGGCTTGTTATGATAGGTGAAGTCCGGATTGCCGGCGATGCGCGAATAGATTTCACCGATCTCGCCTTGCGGCAGTTCGCGTCCGTCCTCGCCGATAAACCGCAGCTCTGCGCCCGGCGAGATCTTGCCGACGGTGCCCGGTTTCTTCAGCGCATCTTCCGACGTCGCGAACGTCACCGCGCCGGATTCCGTACTGCCGTAGAATTCGTAGATCACCGGCCCCCACCAGTCGATCATCGCGCGTTTGACGTCGGCCGGACACGGCGCGGCCGCGTGAATGACGTGACGCAGCGACGACATATCGTACTTGTCGCGAATGCTCTGCGGCAGCTTCATCAGCCGGATGAACATGGTCGGCACCATGAAGATGGTGTCGATCTTCTCCCGCTCGATCACACGAAGAAATTCTTCCGGGTCGAAGCGCGGCATCAGCACCAGCACGCCGCCGAGCTTGCCGGCGCGCAATCCGAACGAATTCGGCGCCGAATGATACAGCGGTCCCGGGCACAGCGCGCGGGCATTCGGCTTCAGACCGTAAATCATCGCGCGCATCCGTTCGGCGGATGCGGCCTGCTCGGGCGTCGGTGCAAAGCGCTTGACGCCCTTGGGATGACCGGTGGTGCCGGAGGTGTAGATCATGTTCTGCGGCTGCGGCAGCGCCGGACCGTCGTAAGGCGATTGCTGCGCTAGCCACGCCTCAAGATCGATCTCGCCGGATAGCGCATTGAAGCTCGCGGGATCGATGGTGTAGCTGGCGCGGATCTCCGGCGGCGTCGGTACGCTGAGCATAGTCACGCCCGCCGGCACATGTCCGTCAAGGGGATGCAGCAGGTCGGCGTGGCCGATCAGTACTTGCGTCCCGGTGTCGCCGAGAATGTAGGCAACTTCATCCGGCTTGAAGTGCCAGTTGATCGGCACCGCGTAAGCGCCCAGCATCATCGTCGCGTAAGCCGCTTCGATGAAGGCGATGTCGTTGCGCATCAGGATGCAAACGCAGTCGCCCGGCTTGACGCCGAGATTCTGCAAGCCGCCGGCAATCCGCGCCGCACGCGCTGCGACGTCCGCATGGTCGCGCCGCCGCTCACCGCTGACGATGCCATGGAAGAGAGAAGATGCTGAGGTCATTTTGTTCTTTGCAAATCCGGAAGCGTTAGCTGACCGTCATCACCGGGCTCGTCCCGATGATCCACGTCTTGCTTACTACGGATGCGAAGACGTGGATGGCCGGAACAAGTCCGGCCATGACGCAACGAGTCGTTATCAGTCGATAAAGTTCGGCACGCGCTTCTCGATGTTCGCGCGGACCGCTTCGGTCTGATTAGGCGTCCCCATTAACGCCTGCTGTTCATAGGACTCCGCGAGCAGTGCCTTGCCGGGATCGGTCCCGAGATTGTTGAGCAGCCGCTTCGCCGCGCGGATCGCGCTCGGGCTCTTGCCGGCGATCTCGCGCGCTGCCGCCATCGCTTCCTTGTACGGGTCGTCGCAAACCCGAGTCGCAAGGCCATATTCCTGTGCCTCCTTGCCGGAGAAGATGCGGCCGGTGAAAGTCAGGTCGCGCAGAATATCGTCGCGAACCAGTTGCGCCAGGATTGGCGTGCCCGCCATGTCGGGCACCAATCCCCATTTAATCTCGAGAATGGAGAGCTTGGTATCTGGCGCAACGAAGCGCATGTCGGCGCCAAGCATGAGCTGAAAACCGCCGCCGAGCGCAACGCCGTGCACGGCCGCGATTACCGGCACCGGAAGCTCGCGCCAACCCCACACCGCGTATTGCGGATCGTTGACCACGCCCCGCGTGCGCGGCACCAGGCTACCGAGCCGCCCGGAGCCCTTGCCCTCTTTCATGGTCTCGAAACGCGAAGTGTCGAGGCCGGCGCAAAACGCCCGGCCCTCGCCGGACAACACCACGGCGCGCAGTCCCTTTTCGGTCTTGAGCCGGTCGCAAGTCGCGGTCAGCGCGTCGAACATCGCGAAGTCGAGCGCATTCATCTTGTCCGCCCGCACCAGCCGGACGTCGGCGACGCCGTCCTTGATCGAGACAGAGACGCGGTCTTCCATGGAATGGTTCTCCCAAAAATTCTTTGTTTCGCGCTTTACAGAAAGGCTTCGGCGGGTTTTAGTCAACCGACTAATTAACATCCCTCATATTTCAGAACGGTGAGTCATGTTCAGCCCGCAACTCCTCGCCAATCGACGTATTCTGGTCACCGGTGGCGGCACCGGTCTCGGCAAGGCCATGGCCGCCCGCTTCCTCAGCCTCGGCGCCGAGGTCCACATCTGCGGCCGTCGCAAAAGCGTCTGCGACGACACCGCGACCGAACTGATGGACACCTATGGTGGTCGCGTGATGACCCACGGCGTCGATATTCGCGACGCCGGCGCGGTCGATCACATGATCGAAACTATCTTCGCGGAAGGTCCCCTCACCGATCTGATCAACAATGCCGCCGGCAACTTCATCTCGCGCACCGAGGAGTTGTCGCCGCGTGGTTTCGATGCCGTCGCCAACATCGTGATGCGCGGCACGTTCTACGTCACGCACGCGGTCGGACGGCGCTGGATTGCCAACAAGCTTCCGGGCAACGTCGTCTCCGTCACCGTGACGTGGGTGCGCAACGGCAGCCCCTATGTTGTGCCATCGGCGATGAGCAAATCGGCGATCCATGCAATGACGATGTCGCTCGCCACCGAATGGGGCCACTACGGCATTCGCCTCAACACCATCGCGCCGGGCGAAATCCCGACCGAGGGAATGAGCAAGCGGATCAAGCCCGGCGACGAGGCCGGCGCGCGCACCAAGGCGATGAACCCGATGGGCCGGGTCGGCCGCATGGAGGAGTTGCAGAACCTTGCAGTGTTCCTGATTTCCGGCGGCTGCGACTGGATCAACGGCGAAACCATCGCCATGGACGGCGGCCAGGCGCTCGCCATGGGCGGCAACTTCTATCAGTTGCGTGACTGGTCAGACGCCGACTGGCAGCAGGCGCGCGAGTCGATCATGGCGCAGAACGAAAAAGACCGCGCGGCGCGAAGCCGGGTCTGATCGCGAAGCCGGTCATCGGGAACGCGGAAGTATCGCTGGTCCTTCCGTACCGTCGGCGACGAATTCAAGGTTGATGGCGTCACTTGCACCCCCGCTTGATGCCCGAACTGTTACATCCATCAAGGCCTCGCTGCGCCGAAGGCGCACACCGACGTCCGTCTTGTGTTCGACTTTCAACAAAGCCACTATCGCCAAAAAAATATCACAAGCAAAAGCACACCGAGGGGAAACATGACGGCAGTCGACAGCGCCACTACGCTCACTGAAGTTGTTAACGCACAGGCTGCCCTGCGCGGCGACGACATCGTTTTCGAGTTTGAAGATCGTTTGACGTCGTTCGCGCAACTCGACGTTCACACCAACCAGATCGCCAACGGCCTCATTGCGCTCGGCGTCAAACCCAACGAGCGCGTCGCCTATCTGGGCAAAAACAGCGACATCTTTTTCGAATTGCTGCTCGGAGCGATGAAGGCCAACGCGGTGATGGCGCCGGTGAACTGGCGTCTCGCGGGTCCGGAAGTCGCCTACATCGTCGAGGACTGCAAGGCAGCCGTCCTGTTCGTCGGGCCGGAATTCATCGATCAGGTTCGCGGCATCAAGGCGCAAATTCCCAGTGTGCGCCACATCATGACGACCGAAGGCGGCGCGCCGGAATGGATCGACGCGCCGGCGTGGCGAGACCGCCAGAGCAAGGGCAAGCCGCCGGTTACCGTTACCTCCAAAGACGTCGCAATCCAGCTCTATACCTCCGGAACCACCGGCCGCCCAAAGGGCGCGATGCTGTCGCACGCCAACTTCCTGGCGCTGGTGCGCGCCGGGCAGGACAACAAACCTGAATGGAACAAATGGTCGCAGGATGACGTCTCGCTAGTGGCGATGCCAGTGTTCCATATCGGCGGTTCAGGCTGGGGAACGCTCGGAGTCTATCACGGTGCCAAGGGTGTGATCGCGCGGGAATTCGATCCGACCAAGGTTCTCGACTTCTTCGAACGCTCGAAAATCACCAAGCTGTTCATGGTGCCTGCCGCGATGCAATTCGTGGTGCGGCAGCCGCGCGCGAAGACCGTCGATTTCTCGCGGCTGCGCTACATGCTCTACGGCGCCTCGCCGATTCCCGCCGCGCTGCTGAAGGAATGCATCGAGGTCTTCAAATGCGGCTTCGTGCAGATGTACGGCATGACGGAAACCACCGGAACGATCGTCGCGCTGGCCCCCGAGGACCACATCGAGGGATCGGAGCGGATGCGCTCCGCCGGAAAAGCGCTGCCCGGCGTCGAGATCGCCATTCTCGATCCGGACGGCAATGCACTGCCCACTCGACAGGTCGGGGAAATCGCGACCCGATCCGGCTCCAACATGGTGGGTTACTGGAATCTTCCGGAAGCCACCGCGCAGACCATCGGCAAGGATGGCTGGCTGCGTACTGGCGACGCCGGTTACATGGATGAAGACGGTTTCATCTACATCCACGATCGCATCAAGGACATGATCATCTCGGGCGCGGAAAACATCTATCCCGCCGAAGTCGAGAGCGCGATCTGCGATCATCCCGACGTTGCCGAGGCAGCCGTCGTCGGCATTCCCGACGACAAGTGGGGCGAGGCGGTGAAGGCGATCGTCGTGATGAAGCCGGGCAAGACGGCAACCGCGACCGATATCATCAACTTCACCCGCGCGAAAATCGCGGGCTACAAGACCCCGAAGACCGTGGACTTCATTCCCGCGTTGCCCCGCAATCCGTCCGGCAAGATCCTGCGGCGCGAACTGCGCGCACCGTTCTGGGCAGGCAAGGACCGTCAGGTTAACTGACACTCCTCACCTTGCCGCCCACAATATAAAGCCGGCCGCGCAGATCGCCTGCGCGGCCGGCTTGCTGTCAACTCACGCTCAGTGCTTGTTGGCACCCATGTAGCCGAACAGGAATCCGGCAACCTTGCGCATCTGGATTTCTTCGCTGCCTTCGGTGATACGATAGCGGCGGTGATGACGGTAGATATGCTCGAACGGCTTGTGGCGCGAATAGCCGATGCCGCCGTGTACTTGAATAGCGCGATCCGCCGCCTGTCCGCACAGGCGGTTGGCCCAGTAGTTGCACATCGACACCTTGTCGGACAGCGTGTGCTCGACCTGCGCCTGCGTCATCTGATCCATCTCCCACGCGGTCTTGCGGATCAGGAGACGCAACATTTCCGCCTGCGTCGCCAGTTCGACCAGCGGAAACTGGATCGCCTGATTGCGCGCCAGTTCCTCACCGAATGGTTTGCGCTCGCGCGCATATTTCACGCTCTCGTTGATGCAGAATACCGCCGCGCCAAGCGAACTCGCCGCTTGCCGAATGCGGTTCTCGTGCACGAAGCATTGCGCCAGCGACAGTCCGCGCCCGACCTCGCCGAACAGCGCGTCGTCCGGCACGAACACGTCGGTAAAGCTGACGCGCGGATGATCGGTCGGCATGTTGAAGGTCCAGAGATACTCCTCGACCTTCACGCCTTTCGCATCCGCCGGCACCAGGAAGCAGGTAATGCCGCGCGCATCGCCGTCATTGCCCGAGGTGCGGGCGAACAGCGCGCAATGCGTAGCGACGTGCATCCCGGTCGTCCACATCTTCTCGCCATTGATGATCCAGCCGGACTTGCCGTCGCGCACCCCCTGCACCGCGCGGGTTTCCATATGGGTCGCGTCGGAGCCGTGATCGGGTTCGGTCAGCCCGAAGGTGATGCGGTATTTGCCGATGATCGATCCCTCGATCATCGCCTTCTGGTCGTCGCGACCATAGAGATCCAGCATCTTCACGATCGGAAAATTGCCAACGATGGAATGCTCGTTCTGCAAATCGTTGTGCAGGCCGAGCCCTTGTGACGCGAAGTGCTCGCGGATCACCGCCATCCAGAGATTGGAGCCATCCTTACCGCCGTAACGTTTTGGAATCGCGAACCGCAGATGACCGGATTCATCCGCCTTGTTCTTGGCCTTGCGCAACAGCGCTTCCCATTCGTGGCGCGGCAAGCCGCCGTTTTCGAAATCGGTGCGCGCCCATTCGCGGCGATGATCGAAGAAGCGGATGTTGTCGTCCTGCGCCTCCAGCGGCTTGATCGTGTCCGCGATGAAGCGATCGAGCTCCGCGAGGTAAGCGACGAGGTCCGCAGGCAGGGCAAAATCCAAGGTCTCTCTCCCACACAACAATGTTGCTTTTGATGGGACTTAAGGTGACCTGCACGGGGGAAGTCAAGCAGGCGATTCAAGTTGCGAAGGCAGGGAGGCCATGCGTATCTGAACGCCAGCCGCGACGTTCGCCGCTTGGCATATTTCGTCCAACGAAAAGACCGCAAGGAGGCACCATGGATTTGAAATTCTCGAAAGTCGACCGCAAAGGCCCGGTGACCATTGTGACGCTGTCGCGGCCCGAGGTCTACAACGCGCTGCACACCGATGCGCATTTCGAACTCAATCGCGTCTTCAACGATTTCGCCGCCGACCCGGAGCAATGGGTTGCCATCGTCACCGGCGCCGGCGACAAGGCGTTCTGCGCCGGCAACGACCTGAAGTGGCAGGCCGCCGGCGGCAAACGCGGCTGGGACACCGGCGGGTTCGCCGGCCTCACCTCGCGTTTCGATTGCGACAAGCCGATCATTGCCGCCGTCAATGGCGTGGCGATGGGCGGCGGCTTCGAAATTGCGCTGGCCTGCGATCTCATCATCGCATCGGAGAATGCGAAATTCGCTTTGCCCGAGCCGCATGTCGGCCTCGCCGCCCTCGCCGGCGGCCTGCATCGGTTGCCGCGTCAGATCGGCCTCAAGCGCGCCATGGGTATGATCCTCACCGCGCGCCACGTCTCCGCACGCGAAGGCTTTGAACTCGGTTTCGTCAACGAGGTGGTGCCACAAGGCGAAGCGCTGGCGGCGGCGGAACGTTGGGCTGAAACGATCTGCAAGAACAGCCCGATGTCGATCCGCGCCTCCAAGCAGACCATTTCACGCGGGCTCGCGGTATCGCTCGAACAGGCCATCAACGAACAGCGAGAGTATCCCGCGGTGAAGGCGATGGTGGCGTCGCAGGACTATATCGAAGGGCCGAAGGCATTCTCCGAAAAGCGCCCGCCGAAGTGGGTCGGGAAGTAACGGACCGACGAACGGCAACCTCCATCGACAGCGTCATGCCCGCGCTTGTCGCGGGCATCCACGTCCTAAGCGTTCCAGATTCTAAAGACGTGGATGGCCGGGACATAGGCGGAGTGAAGCGACACCGCTTTTCGAACGGCTATGCCCTGCCATGACAGGAACTAAGTTTCGCTTCAATTGCGATGGAAGGCGACCACGAAACGATCAGAAGTTCTTTTCACGCTCCAATTCCTGCCGATAGCTCGCGTAATTCGGCTGATCGACGGCAAGTTTGTCCATCGTGGTCTGCCACAGGTGACCGGCCAAGCCCGGCGTGTTTAAATCGACCGCGCCCGTTGCGATCGAGTCCGCGAGCTTCCGATTCAGATCGAGCAATGATCCATCTTCGCCGAGCAGCTTAGCGAGACCTTTCAACTCCTCAGCCGCACGTGGTTCCGACAACTCCAACTGGCGTACCACCAGATCGATCGCGTTGGTTGCCACGCGCAACTTGAACGCCGCAGCACCGGAGATTTTCGGCGCGATATCGTTGCGGAGAAATTCAGCGACCGCATTAAGCAGTTCGGTCGGGGTCGGCTCATCCTGCATCGTCAATCTCCTCCCGTGCGCGGCGCGAGCAGGCGTAGCAGATCAATCTCGGTCTCAGACGCGCGACGCCCGATCATCGCGCGCTCCATCGAATGATCGGGCCCAGTGCGGAAACGTTGCATCATGCCGCAGCACATCACGCCCCAACGCAGCGTGCCCATCACTTCCCAATATTTGACGCGCGCAGCATCGACGCGGCCACCTGCGGCTTCGTAACCGGCAAACATCTCCTCGCGCGAACCGAAGCCACCTACCGGCTTGTCGATCGCACCAAACCGCCACGAGTTGACGCAGATCCAGCCGAGGTCCTCCATCGGATCGCCGAAATGCGCCAATTCCCAGTCCAGCACGGCGCGGATGCCGTCCTCACCGATGATCAGATTGCCGTTGCGGAAATCGCCGTGCACCAGCGTTTCCTGTTGCACCGGCCCGGGGTCGTTGTCGGCAAGCCAGCGAAGCGCCAGATCGAACACCGGGCGCGGCCAGTCGAAGCCGTGATAATCGCGCGTGAGTTCAGCGATTTCCATCGCGGGATTCATGCGGCGAAGTTGTGGCAACGTAGCGCGGTCGAGGCCATGGATTCCACGCAATACGCCTCCCGCCTGCCGCGCCAGTTTCGGCCGCACGGTGGCGAATGCGTCGTCCCGCAAAATCTTGCGCGCGATAGTTTCGCCGGCGATGCGCCCCATGATGAAACCGGTACCGAGGCCATCCGTGGCCTCGAGCACGTGCATGACCGGCGGCGACGGAATGCCCGCTGCATAGGCACGCTGCATCAGCACCGCCTCCGCGTCGAGACCGGCCGCACGCTCGGGCGCCGCGCCATAACCCGATGGTGCGCGGCGCAGGATCGCGCCGATATCGCCATCGGGATGCACGATGTCGAACGACCACGTCTCCTGGCTCGCGCCGCCGGAGAGACGCGCCGCATTGGCGATGCCCGTTGCGCCCGCGCACCAGCGCGTGACGCAACGGGCGAGATCGGCTTCGAAGCTCCCGCTCAAAGGCTACTTGCCCTTGAACTTGGCGGGACGCTTTTCGAGGAACGCGGTGACGCCTTCCTTGAAGTCCTCGGTCGCGCCGGCAAGCCGCTGCATCTGGAATTCGAGATTGAGCTGCTCCTCGTAGGAATTTTCCGGACTGTCCCAGTACATTTTGCGGATACCCGCGAGCGCGACGGTCGGGCCATTGGCGAGATCGTGCGCGAGTTTCATCGCTTCGTCCTTAAGGGCCGCGTCGTCGTACACGCGATTGACCAGGCCCCATTCCAGCGCCTTCTCGGCCGGCAGCTTCTCGCCCATCAGCGACAGTTCGACCGAACGCGCTTTGCCGATCAGGCGCGGCAGCAGCCACGTCGAGCCGCAGTCCGGCACCAGTCCGATGCGGCGGAAGGCTTGGAGGAAATAGGACGAGCGAGCGCACAGGATCATGTCGCCCATCAACGCGAAGCTCATGCCCGCGCCTGCCGCCGGACCGTTGACGGCGGTGACGATCGGGCAATGCAGATTGCGCAGTCGCCGCAGGAACGGATGGAATGCCGTCTCCAGCGTGCCGCCGGCATTGCGCTTGCTGCCGGGCTGGGCATTGTTGCGCCCCTGCAAATTCGCGCCGGTGCAGAACGCCCGGCCTGCGCCGGTGATGACCAGACAACGCACCTCGTCGCGACGATCCTCGATGGCATCGAGCGCCTCGGCCAATCCGCCCAGCATGTCGACGGACACCGCGTTCATCACTTCCTGATGATCGAGTGTGAGAACCGCCACCGAACCGTCGAAGTCGAGCGTCACGTGTTTGAACTGCATGGTTTCCTCATCGAGCGCGACCGGCATCCGGCACGTCACCGGAGCCCCGCGAATTTCAGATTGAAAGTCGGGCGCCATATTTGATTTTTAATCCGCGGTTGTCCATGGTCGCTTTTGGAAGGGCCGCTTCCACGAAAGCCGGCCGCAGCATCACAACGCAAGACAGGCAGGAAACCTCAATGTCGATTTTCGATCTCAGCGGTCGCGTCGCGGTCATCACCGGCGGAAACGGCGGCATCGGCCTTGGCATCGCGCAGGCGCTGGCCACCGCCGGCTGCAACGTGTCGATCTGGGGCCGCAACGCCGACAAGAACAAGAGCGCCGCCGCCAGCATGGCGGGCGCCAAGGGCGAAGTCGATACCCAGATCTGCGACGTCACCAGCGCCGCGTCAGTCAAGGCCGCGATGGATTCCACCTTGCGGAAATTCGGCCGCGTCGATGGCTGCTTCGCCAATGCCGGCATCGGCGGCGGCGGGCGTCACGCCTTTATCGACCGCACCGAAGAGCAGTGGCGCAACATGTTCGCCACCAATCTCGATGGCGTCTTCCATGCCTTCCAGGCCGCAGCGCGCCACATGACCGAACGCGCGGGGAGCGGCGACGCCTTCGGCCGGCTCGTCGCCACGTCAAGCCTCGCCTCGCTGTTCGGCACCGCGCGCAACGAGCACTACGCCGCGACCAAGGCCGCCATCAACGCGCTAGTGCGGGCGTTGGCGGTCGAGCAAGCGCGCTACGGCATCACCGCCAACGCTATCCTGCCCGGCTGGATCAAGAGCGACATGACCGCGGGCATCATGGCCAACGAGAAATTCGTCGCCAACGTCATGCCGCGGATTCCGATGCGGCGCTTCGGCGAGCCGTCGGATTTCGGCGGCATCGCCGTCTATCTGATGAGCAAGGCGTCGTCCTATCACACCGCCGATTGCTTCGTGATCGACGGCGGCTATACGGCCTTCTAGCGGCGTTACCGATTTGGCGGAATCTCCCGCCGTCATGCGCAGACTTGATCCGCGCATCCCTCTTCTTAAAAGATCGATGGATTGCCGGATCAAGTCCGGCAATGACACCTCATGAACTTCCGCTGAAATATAAGCCGATATAGCCTGATCGTGATGCGACGGTGGACAAGTCGCCGCTGTCGGTTTTTGTCATAATAGTGTAGCAATTGACGGAGTCGTTTCCGTAACTTGCTGTCACATAGATGATATTGACCGCGATAGGTTTGGCCGCCGCCTGCGTTCTCTGGAACGCCGAACGCTCCGTGGAGTATCTCAAACTCGCGGTCGCCGCGTTCTGTTTCAGCATCGCGACACTGCTGCTCGCTCTCGGCGATCCGGAGCGCGCTACTGTTTTGGCGCTGGTGATCGTGGCCGCCATTCATGGCGCCTCCGCACTGAAGTACGCTCATAGCGGCTTGAAGCTGACGGTGACCGATCTGCCGCTGCTGCTGGCCGGCACCGTGCCGTTCTTCTTCGTACAGTACCCGCTGGCGGTGACGGCCGCGCTGACTGGGCTCTTTGGGCTGATCGCCGTCACCGTCATCGCCCTGTTGTACCTGCCCGGCACGCCCATCCCCCTCGCCGCGCAGATGGCGTTCTTCGGCCTCACCGCGCTCGGCCTGGCGCTGGCGTATCGATCGAGCGGCGGAGCCGTGGCGTTGCAACGGATCGCGGCACAGCCTCGCTGTTTCTATTCGGCCTTCGTCGCGTCGCTGCTCGATCCGCGCTCGTGGCGGCAGTTCGGCGGATTCGTATTGAGCGACATCGCGGACGAACCGCTGCCGCTGCTGCCTGCGACACCCGCGAAACGGCCGACCTCGCCCGACATCATCATCATCCAGCATGAATCGATTTTCGATCCAAGGCTCTACGGATTGCCGGTCGGGCCGCTGATCGAAGAATTCCTGTCGCCGCAGCACGGGCTCCACGGCCGCCTCAACGTCGATATTTTCGGCGGGGGATCGTGGCAATCGGAATTCAGCCTGCTCACCGGCCTCTCGAGCGCCAGCTTCGGCTCCAACGGTTATTTTCTGTTCGAGCGCGGCGCCGGATGTTTCCATCACAGCCTGCCCAAGACGCTCGCCACACTCGGCTACACCACGACCCTGACATCGAGTTGCCGGCGCGGATTCCTCAACTACGATAATTTCTACCGCGAAATCGGGATGTGCGAGCGGATTTTTACCGACGATCTTCCCGCGCCGTTCGACGTCGACGAGTTCGAAGCGACGAATTCCGACAGCGAGTTCTTGCAGGCTGCACTCGGCGTTCATGCGGATGCCATCGACAGAGGATCGGGGCCGCGCTTCCTCTATATGCTGACCAACTACAATCACGGTCCGCACAGCCGCCGTCTGGTCGCCGCGGGACAATACGAAACGCAGCGCGCCTTCGCGATGGCCAGCCTGCCGGATGCGACCTATGCCGAATATTATGCGCGCCTCGTTGAGACGGCGGATACGTGGCGCAAGCTGAAAGCCGATCTCATTGCACGCTTTCCGGATCGTCCGATGTTGGTGATCCACTATGGCGATCATCAGCCGGTGATGACGCGACGCATTCAGTCGCGGCTGCAACTTTCACCGAATGAGCGGCGGCAATTCCAGACGTTTTACGCGATCGAAATGCTCAACGACCCCGCCGCTTCGATGACCACCGGCCAAGGCCCCAATCTCGATATCGCGTTTCTCGGCACCGTCGCGCTTCAGCATGCCGGGCTACCGCTCGACCCGATCTTTGCAACCCGCGCCAGCTTGCGGGAGCAATGCGGAGAGACTTATTTCGCTTCAGTCTCTGAACGAAAGCGCCGCTTTCACCGCACACTGGTCGATCTCGGCCTGATCGACATCGGACAGCCGGCGCGCGGTCAGTGACCGTCGTCCTGCCGCGACAGCAGCCGCGCAAACAGCGCGACGAGTTCGGCCTGCCGCCGAACGCCGGTCTTGGCGAAGATGCGTTTGAGATGAAAGCGCGCCGTTTCCTTGGTGATGTTGAGATCGTCCGCGATCGCTTCCAATGCTTCGCCGCAAGCCAGCCGCGCGGCCAGGCGGGCCTCGGCAATCGTCAACCCGAAGACATCGCGCAACGCAGCTTCAGGCGGGCGGCGGCGTTCCTCCGGATCGACCAGCACGATAAACGCGCGACTCGCCGCGAACGGATTGGCGCCGAGATCGGACAGCCTCAAGGGATAAGCCATCAACGGCAGTCGTCCCTCGCGCGGCAACGCGATCGGTGGCAGCAATGCCGGGCTCTCGGGATTTCTCACCAGCCTGGACAACGCGCCGTCAAGCGCGGCCGTGGCATTGACATCCACGGCGGTCAGTCGGCGTGACACGATACGAACGTCACCATGCAATAGCCGCTCGGCACGTGGATTGGCGCGGATTACTTCGCCCTGTTTGTCGATAATCAGCGCAGCCGATCCCGACAGTTCAAACGCATCGAGCGCGGCCTTCGCGGTCGCGAATCCCAACGCACTGGATACCGCGGCCGCGGACGACATGCTGTTCGACAATGCGGCGAGCCGCTGCTTCTCCTCCGCCGAAAAATGCCCCTGCACCGGGCTACGCTGAAGCGAGAGACACCACAGGTTTTCGCCGTGCGCAATCCTGATGCCGGCAAAGCCGGAGAGCTTCAACGGCCTGAGGAATTCCTGGAAGTATGGAAGCTGCTTGATCGTATCCGCGCTGAAAATATCGCGATCATCGACGACAGCCTGACGCTGAAGCAACGGAATCCCGCGAAACCGCGCATCCCGACCATCCCAACCGTCACGCATGTAAATATGGGTGCTCTCCTGCATGCTGTCGGTGAGAAGAGCGGTGGGAAACTGCACGCCCGTGAGATTGAACAGCAGCGTACCGTGGCTTCCCGTTTCCGTGACGACCGTATCGAGCGCATCTTTCCAAGCGACTACGTCCGTCGCGGCCCGCGAAAACGCCTGCTCGATCAGATTCAAATTCCACGTGCTCACGTCGACCCCGTTTAAAATCAGGAACGCAGGCGCATTGAATATTATCTTCGCTTCAAGCAATGATCGCAACAAGCCAACACGTTCCCTCGCCGGGAACCTCGCCGCCGATCATCTTAAGGTTACAATCCGCAAGCCCTCAGGAATCCCATTGCCCATGTCCCAATCCGCTTCCCTCACTCCGGATCGCATTCCCGTCATCGTCGGCGTCGGCGAATTCTCCGACCACCCAACCGAAATCACGGCGGGACTGGAACCGATCGACCTGATGGTCAAGGCGCTCCATCAGGCGGAGCAGGACAGCGGCGGCAAACTGCTGGCGGAGGTGCAGTCGCTCGACATCATTAATTTTCTGAGCTGGCGCTATCACGATCCGGCGGCGCTGCTCTGCGAACGTCTCGGCATCGCGCCCGCGCACGCCTATTACGGGCCGGTCGGCGGCGAGAGCCCGATCCGTTACATTCACGAAGCGGCAAAGCGGATCGCACGCGGCGAATGCCGCGTCGCGGCGATCTGCGGCGGCGAAGCGCAAAGCACGGCGACCAAGGCGGAGCGCGCCGGCATCTCATTGCCATGGACACCGTTCGCGCACGATGCACCGGTGCCGCTGCGTGGCGCCAGCTTCCAGAAGCCAATGGCGACCACGCTCGGCGTCGCCAAGCCGGTGACGGTCTATCCGATCTATGAGGCAGCCTCCTCCGCACATTGGGGACAGACGCCGCGCGAGGCGCTGGCGGAATCCGGCCATCTGTGGTCGGTCTATTCCAGCGTCGCCTCGCAAAATCCCAACGCCTGGCTGAAGCGCGCGGTGCCGGCCGAGGAGATCGTCACGCCGACGCCGGAAAATCGCCTGATCGCCTGGCCCTACACCAAGCTGATGGTGGCGAATCCGTCCGTCAATCAGAGTGCCGCGATCCTGGTGACCAGTCTTGCCAAGGCCCGCGAAGCCGGGATTGCTGAGAACAAGCTGATCTACATCTGGGGCGGCGCGTCGGCGGAAGAACCGCGCGACTACCTCGAACGGGATCAATTCCATCAGAGTCACGCGCAAAACGCGGTGCTCGGCTCGGTGATGGAGATGGTCGAGGGCGATGGCACCGCCTTCGACGCCATCGAACTCTATAGCTGCTTCCCGACCGTGCCGAAGATGGCGCGCCGCACACTCAAGCTCGGCCCCGACGTGCAGCCCACCGTCACCGGCGGCCTCACCTTCTTCGGTGCGCCGCTCAACGCCTACATGGCGCACGCCGCCTGCGCCATGGTGCGCAAGCTGCGCGGCGGAGGCAAGCTCGGGCTGCTCTATGGCCAGGGCGGCTTCGTCACCAAGCACCACGGGCTGATCCTGTCGCCGCAACCACCGCGCACGACGCTGGCGCGGGACACCAGCGTGCAAGCGGAGGCGGATCGCAACCGCCAGCCGGCACCGCCATTCGTCACCGAGGCCAGCGGCACCGGCAAGGTGGAGAGTTTCACCGTGATCTACGGCCGCGGCGGCGCGGCGGAGCATGGCGTCGTCATGCTGCGCACCACCGAGGACACCCGCGCCCTCGCCCGCGTCCCGGCCAGCGACGCCCAGACGCTGGCGCTTCTGACCAATCTCGACCGCAGCCCGGTTGGCAGCTTGGGGACCATCTCAACCGCCGCGGACAGCATTCTGGAGTGGCAGCCTGCCTAACCTGATCCTCCACCGCGGCAACTAAGCACTGGCATTTCAGCACATGAAGGAGGATAACTTTCCTCCATCTGTGCAAGAATGCAGCACGGAATGCGGATACGAGCATGGATTGGGACAATATCCGGGTGTTTCTGAGCGTGGCGCGCGCCGGGCAGTTCCTTGCCGCCGCGCGGCAGCTCAAGATCGACCACGGCACTGTCAGTCGCAAGATCGGCGCGCTGGAAAAATCGCTGGGGGTGCGGCTGTTCGACCGCCAGACCACCGGTTGCGTGCTGACCTCGGCGGGTGACCGCCTCTACGCCGCCGCCGAGGAGGTCGAGGCGCAACTGCTGCGGGCGCAGGGCGACCTTTCGCAGTCCGACGTCGAACTCTCAGGCACCGTGCGGGTCGCGGCCCCCGACGGCTTCACCGCGCTGTTCCTGTGTTCGCGGCTGGGCAAGCTGAAGCGCAAGTATCCGTCGCTGACGATCCAGATGGTGCCGATGTCGCGCACCTTCTCGCTCTCCAAACGCGAGGCGGATATCGCGATTACGATCTCACGGCCGGAGGAAGGCCGCCTCACCGTCCGCAAGCTCACCGATTATTCGCTGCACTTCTACGCGGCGAAGAACTATCTTGCCGAGTACGGTACACCGAAAACCGTCGCCGATCTCGAACGGCACTGTCTGATCACCTACGTGCAGGACCTTGTATTCGCCGATCAACTTCACTTCATGCCGGAACTGTACGGGCCGAATTTCAGCCGGCTGGAATGCTCGGGCGCGGTCGGCCAGCTTGAAACCGTGCGTGGCGGCGCCGGCATCGGCATCCTGCACGACTACGCCGCGCATCCCGATCCGCAATTGGAGATCGTGCTACCGGATACCAGCTTTCAGCGCAGCTACTGGATCATCACCCATGTCGACATGCGCCAGTTGAGCCGGGTGCGTGCCGTCTCCGATTTCATCTTCGCGGAGGTCGGCGCGCAGCGTTCGATCTTTTTGCTTTAACACAAACGGACGCGTCAGCTCTTTTCGTCCTGCGTCCGCGATGCCGTCGCCGGCTTGCGCGCTTTGTCCTGACCGGCGACACGGACCATGTCACCATCGACGATGCCATCCGGCGGCGCGATCACCACGCGATCGGTGGCGGCCAGCCCGGACGCCAGTTCGATGTTCTTGCCGAGATCGCGCGCGACCACCACCGGCTTGAACACGATGCGATCCTCCGCATTCACGGTGGCAACGCGCAGGCCCTGGTGATTGAAGACCAGCGCACTCGCCGGGATATGCAGCGGCGCGGTGCCGCGATCGAGGCTCATCCGCACATTGGCGTAGCTGCCCGGCATCAACTGTCCGGTCGGATTGTCGAGCGCGAGTTGCATCCGCGTGGTACCCGTCGAGGCATCAACCGACTGCGACGAGGTTTCCACCGTCGCCGGGAACGTGCGATCGGCATAGCCCGGCATGGTGATCTCCGCCTTCGCACCCATCCTGATCATCGGCACGTAGCTTTGCGGCACATCAACATAGACACGCAGCTTCTTGATGTCGGACACCACGAACATCGCGGGGCCGGTGGACGCGCCGGCATTGATCAACGCGCCGACGTCGGTGTTGCGCGCCGTCACCACGCCGTCGAACGGCGCAACGATCTTCTTGAAGCCGGTCAGAGCCTCGAGGCGATTGACGTTCGCCTCTCCGGACTTCACAGCGGCACGCTTGTTGGCGAGATCGGCGGTGCGCTCGTCGATTTCCTGCTTCGAGACGAAATTCGACGACAGCAATGTCTTGCGTCGTTCCAAGGTCGCCGCCGATAATTCGGCACTGGCCTGCTGGCTGGCGAGATCGGCGCGCGCCTGCACCAGCTGCTGATCGAGGTCGGGCGCTTCGATATCAGCCAGTAGCTGCCCGGCCTTCACCTTGGCGCCGATATCGACATACCAGCCCTTCACGTAGCCTGAGACACGTGCATAGATCGGTGCGCGGGAATAGGCCTCCAAACGTCCGGGAAGTTCCAGCGTGGGGTTGAGCGCAGTCGAACTCGGCGCGATCACCGCGACGGTCGGAACCGCCTGCTCGTCAGTCCATGTCCGCAGGTCGGCGCTCGATCTCTCGCGCGACATGATCCCCGTGGTGACGGCGAAGGCCGCCACACATGCGATGGCGATGCCGACCATGCCCAGCTTGCGGGGCGCGACTTTCGCCTCTCCCTGCGTGGCGTCGTGTTCAGTGGGCATACGCCATCTCCGAAGTGCGCGGGGCCGTTGCCGGCTGTCGCTTATGAACCATGCTGAAAACCACCGGTACGAATATCAATGTTGCAAACGTCGCGAAAATCAGACCGCCGATCACGGCGCGGCCGAGCGGTGCGTTCTGCTCGCCGCCCTCGCCCAGGCTCAAGGCCATCGGCGCCATGCCGATGATCATGGCGAGCGCCGTCATCAGCACCGGGCGGAAGCGGACGAAACCGGCCTCCAGCGCCGCCTTCACCGGGTCGCCGGTCGCCGCGTAGACTTCGCGCGCGAAGCTGATGACCAGCACGCTGTTCGCGGTCGCCACGCCCATGCACATAATCGCTCCGGTCAGGGCCGGCACCGATAATGTGGTGTGGGTGACGAACAGCATCCAGATGATGCCCGCAAGCGCCGCCGGCAGCGCCATGATGATGACGAACGGGTCCGACCACGACTGGAAATTGACGACAATCAAAAGATAGATGAGCACGATAGCGCCGAGCAGCCCGAACAACAGGCCGGAGAACGCCTTGTTCATGGTGTCGACCTGACCCAGCAGCGCCACCGAACTGCCGCGCGGCACGTCCTTCGCGGTCTCCGCGATCAACTTGCGAATGTCGCTCTCGACCGCACCGAGATCGCGTCCCTGCGTGGTAGCGTAAATCTGCACCATCGGCCGGATGTCATATTCGGACACCACCGCGCTGGAAGTAGATCGCGAGATATCGGCGATGCCGCCGAGCAGGCGTGGCGCGGCGGTGCCGTTGGCCGCCGAGATCGGCAGCGTCTCCAGCTTGTTGAGCGAGTCGATCTGGTACTGCGGCGTCTGCATCACGATGTTGTAGGAAACGCCGTTATCCGGATTGAGGAAGAACGTCGGCGCGACCTGCGAACTGCCCGCCAAATTGACGACAAGACTGTTGGTGACGTCGCGCGCGGTCAACCCGACATACTGCGCCCGCGTCCGGTCCACATCGACATTGAATCCGGGATTGTTCGGCGACTGCTGGATGCGCGCATCGGCGACGCCCGGAATGAGGCGAATGCGCCGCAACAGATCGTTGGCGTACTTGAAATTGGCTGCCGCATCGGTGCCGCGCACCTGAAGATCAATCGGCGCCGGCGCGCCGAAGTTCAAGATCTGGCTGACGATGTCGGCAGGCAGGAACGCGAACGAGATACCCGGGAATGCGCGCGGCAGTTTTTCACGCAGTTCACGCACATACTCGGCGGTCGGGCGATGGCCTTCATGCAGCTTGATCTGGATGTCGCCGTCCTGTGGGCCGATCACGCCCGTGTTGTTATAGGTCATGTTGATGCCGCTCACCGGCATACCGATGTTGTCGGCCATGGTGTCGAGTTCGTGCGGCGGAATGACCTGACGAATGAAGCGCTGAACATCCGCCAGCCGCGCCGCAGCCTCTTCGACGCGGGTGCCGATCTGCTGGCGGGTATGGATCAACATCTGCCCGGTATCCACTGAAGGGAAGAAGTTGCGGCCGAGAAACGGCACCAGCAAAAACGACAGCGCGATGCAGCCGAGGAATCCGACGACGAACACCTTCCGATGGCCCAGCGCCAACACCAAGGTCGCGCGATAATTCGCCCGCATCCGTTCGAACCGCGCTTCAAAACCGCGCTGGAAGCGCACCAAAGGATTGCGCGTCGCCGGCTTCTCGCTGTCGTGATGCAAATGCGGCTTGAGCAGGTATTTCGCCATGGTCGGCACCAGCGTGCGCGACAGGATGAACGACCACGTCATGGCGAACATCACTGACAGCGCCATCGGCACGAACAAAAAGCGCGAGACGCCGGTGAGGAAGAACATCGGCACGAACACGATGCAGATACACAGCAGCGAGACGAACGCCGGCGTCACGATCTGGTTGGCGCCGTCGAGAATGGCGGGCTCGACCTCCTTGCCCTGCTCCAGATGCCAGTTGATATTCTCGATCGTCACCGTGGCGTCGTCGACCAGAATACCGACCGCGAGCGCAAGCCCGCCAAGCGTCATGATGTTGAGGGTCTCGCCCACCAACGCCAACATGATGATGGCACCCAGCACCGAGAGCGGGATCGAGATCGCGATGATGATCGTGGAGCGCCAGCTTCCGAGGAATAGCAAGATCATCAGGCTGGTGAGCACCGCCGCGATCAGGCCCTCGATAGCGACACCGAGAATGGCGCCGCGGACGAACACCGACTGATCGCCGAGCAGGCTGATCTTTAGCGATTCCGGCAAAGTGTCGCGCACCTCGACGATCTTCTTCTTGATGCCGCTGATGATATCGAGCGTCGAAACTGAGCCCGCTTTCAGCACCATCATCAGCACCGAGCGGCCGCCGTCGACATGCACGATGTTGGTCTGCGGCGAGTTGCCGTCCAGCACATGCCCGACATCGCGGATATAGACCGTGGCGCCGTTGACGACCTTTATCGGCAGATCGCCCAGTTCCTCGATCTTCAGCGGTGAGTTGTTGAGCTGAATGACGTATTCGAACTGTCCGATCTTCTGGGTGCCGACCGGCGTGATCAGGTTCTGCGCCGCCAGCGCATTCGCGACGTCCTGTGCCGACAGCCCGCGCGATTGCATCGCCACCGGATCGAGATCGATCCGGATCTGGCGCTGCTTGCCGCCGAACGGCCACGGGATCGCCGCGCCGGGCACTGTAACCAGCGGTGTCCGCAACTGGTTGGTGGCGATGTCGAACAGGTTCTGTTCGGTCAGTCCCTCACCCGCCAGCGCGATCTGGATCACCGGCACCGTTGAGGCGCTGTAGTTGAGGATCAAGGGCGGTGTCGCACCGGGCGGCAACTGCTTGATCATGGTCTGCGCGATCGCCGTCACTTGCGCGTTGGCGGTGCGGATATCGACATTGGGCTGGAAGAAAATCTTGATGATGCCGACGCCGTTATAGGAGTTGGCGGTGATATGCTCGATGTCGTTGACGGTGGTGGTCAGCGCGCGCTGGAACGGCGTGGTGATCCGTCCGGCCATCTGGTCCGGCGGCAGGCCGGTGTAAGACCAGACCACGCCGATCACCGGGATGCCGATTTCCGGAAAGATATCGGTCGGCGTCCGCAGCGCCGCCAACGGCCCGACGATGAGCAACAGCAATGCCAGCACCACAAAGGTGTAGGGACGGCTCAGCGCGATCCGAACCAGCGAGACCATTAAGCAGCGATCCTCTTCGTCAGCACCTTGTAACCAGGAGCGAATCCGGGCCGTCTTTTAGCAGACGGTCACCCCGCGCGCCCCACGGCGGTGGCGATGGACCATCACGAAGCGTTGAGATGCCCTGCACATCACGGTGATACGCCACATCACCGGATAGCCTGGCTGGGCACCCTGAAATACCTTCAATTTGGTCAAAAGTCACCGCATCAGCGTAAGAGCATCGCCGAAGAAGGCCGGACCGCCGAAATTGCCCGATTTCAGCGCCAGCAACATCTCGCCATGGCGACCGCCCACCGCCCGCAACACCGGAACGCCGGGCGCGATTTCCGGCCCGACCAGGAACCCGGGCAAGCCCAGCCGATCCACCGCCGCGCCGGACGTTTCGCCGCCGGCGACCACCAGCCGGCGGACGCCGGCCTGCACCAATGCCTCCGCGATGGCGGCCATCGCCTGCTCGATAGCGTGGCCGGCAGCCTCGCGACCGTGGCGGCTCTGGACGGCAGCGACCTGATCTGCGGTGGCGCTGCTGGCAATCAGAACCGGGCCAGCGGCCAACCGTTCCCTTGCCCAGCGCAGCGCACGATCGACCTCTTCAGGCCCGGCAATGATCCGTTCGGGGTCGAGCCGCAGCACCGGCACCGTCCGTTCCGCTTCGGCGATTTGCCCCAGCGTCGCCTGCGAGCAACTTCCGGCAAGACAAGCCGCCGCGCCGCCAACCTCGCGTTGAGTGGTATTGTCGGCTATGCTTCCGGCGCGAACCCGTCCCGAGACGACCAGCCCGCGCGCCAGTCCCAGCCCGAGGCCGGAGGCTCCGACCGACAACCGATGCGCCAGCGCCGCCTGCCCGATGGTTTCCAGATCAGCATCGAACACGGCATCGATGACGGCAGCGCGAATGCCGTCGCCCGCCAGTTTCGCCAGCCGCTCGCGAACGGCGTCGGCACCGCGCGCCACCGTCGCCAGATCGACAAGGCCGATCCGCGAGACGCTCTGCCGCCCTAGCACCCGCACCAGATTGGCGTCATGCATCGGATTGAGCGGATGATCCTTGAGCGGACTTTCGTTGAGCGGCACGGCGCCGACGAACAGGTTGCCCTGATAGACCGTGCGCGCGGTGCCGGGGAACGCCGGCGTCACCAGCACAATGGCGTCGCCGGAGTCGGCCTGTAGCGCGTCCATCACCGGGCCGATGTTGCCGGCGTCGGTGGAATCGAAGGTCGAGCAGATCTTGAACAATACATGCGTGGCGCCGCGTCCGCGCAGCCAGCGCTCGGCCTTGCGCGAGGCGGCAACCGCATCGGCAGCGGGAATGGAGCGGCTTTTCAGCGACACCACCACCGCATCGACCTCCGGCAACGGAAAGTCGTCGGCCGGCACACCGATGGTCTGCACCGTGCGCAGGCCGCAACGCGTCAGCGTGTTGGCGAGATCCGACGCGCCGGTGTAGTCGTCGGCGATGCAGCCCAGCGCCAAGGTCACGACTTCGCTCCGCGCGGCTTTGCATAGGGCGCGAACCAGCCGAGGCCATCCTCGGTCTTGCCGCGCGGGCGATATTCGCAGCCGACAAAGCCGCGATAGCCGAGCCGGTCCAGTTCATCGAACAGGAAGGGGTAGTTCAGTTCCTCGCTGCCCGGCTCGTTGCGCGACGGCACGCTGGCGATCTGGATATGGCCGATCATCGGCATCATCTCGCGCAGCCGCATCGTCACGTCACCGTGGACGATCTGGCAGTGATAGATGTCGAACTGCAATTTCAGGTTCGGGTGGTTCAATTCCGTGATCAGGTCGCGCGCGAAAGTGAAGTCGTTGAGGAAGTAGCCCGGCACGTCGCGCGGGTTGATCGGCTCGATCACGGTATCGATGCCGTGGCGGCCGAGTTCTTCCGCGACCCAAGCGACAGACTTACGAAACGCAGCCACCGCCTGCGCGTCGCGGCGATCGGCGATGCCCGCCATCAGGTGCAACCGCTTGACGCCGGTGGCGGCCGCATAAGGCAACGCGGTACGTACCCCTGCCTGCACCTGCGCGAAGCAATCCGGCCGCGCCGCGAAACCACGCTCGCCGGCGTCCCACGCGCCCGGCGGCAGATTGAACAGCGCCTGCGTCAGGCCGTTGCGGCGTAGCCGGTCGCCGACGTCCTCCGGCGCAAAGTCGTACGGAAACAGGAATTCGACCGCGTCGAAGCCGGCATCCGCCGCGGCGTCGAACCGGTCGAGGAACGGCCGTTCGGTGAACATCATCGAGAGGTTGGCGGCGAAGCGAGGCATTAGCGTCTTCTTTTCAATACGCGTCGTGAATATCGTTTAATCGCGCTTCGGCGCGCCGGGCAGCGGTGTGCCGGTGACTTGAGCATACATCTTGGCAACGGCGATATCGTCGTCGCGACCCATGCCAGACGCGGAGGCCATCAGGAACATCTGCAAGGCAGCGGCCGACATCGGCACCGGAAACTTGGCGTTACGCGCCATGTCCTGCACGATCCCCAGATCCTTGACGAAAATATCCACCGCGCTCCTTGGTGTGTAATCGCCTTCCAGCACATGCGGCACGCGGTTCTCGAACATCCACGAATTGCCGGCCGACGCGGTGATCACCTCATAGACCTTGCGGATATCGAGCCCCTGCTTCGCCGCGAAGCTGATCGCCTCCGACGCAGCGGCGATATGCACGCCGGCCAGCAGTTGGTTGATCATCTTGAAGGCGGAGCCCTGCCCCGCTGTATCGCCGAGTTCATAGAGTTTCGCCGCCATTGCGTCGAGCGCCGGCCGCGCCTTGGCGAACGCCGCAGCGCTGCCGGACGCTAAAATGGTGAGTTCACCCTGCGCCGCGCGTTGCGCGCCACCGCTGATCGGCGCGTCGAGATAGAGCCGTCCGCTCGCTTCGACCCGCGCGGCGAGACGCTTGGCGATTTCGGGATCCATGGTCGCGGCGGAGACGAACACGGCGCCGGGCGCCATGGCATCGAGTGCCCCGTCGTTGCCAAACAGGATCGCCTCGGTCTGCGCGGCGTTGACCACGACGCTGACGACGATCTCCGCGTCGCGTACCGCCTCGGCGGCCCTGGCTGCGCCCCGCCCACCGGTTGCCTTGAAGCGTGCGACGCTGTCGGCCGAAACATCGCATCCCGTTACGGCAAATCCCGCGCGCAGCAACGAGGTGGCCATCCCGAACCCCATCGAGCCCAGCCCGATGACAGCGATGCGTTGCGCGGAGACAGCCATGACGCGTTTCCTTTTTGGTTTCCCTTCTGCCTATCACGGCTTGGCCGCGCTGCCAAAGCATGGAACAAATGCAGAGTTAAGGATGCAATCATGATCGAAACCAAACTGCGCGAGGACATCTGCCGCTTCGGGCGCTCGCTGTTCGAGCGAGGGCTGACGCCGGGCTCCTCCGGCAATATCAGCGTGCGGCTGGACGATGGCGGCTGGCTGGTGACGCCGACCAACGCCTCGCTCGGCTTCCTCGACCCGGCGCGCATCTCACGGCTGGATGCCAGCCACCGGCTGATCGCTGGCGACGCGCCGACCAAGGAAATCCCGCTGCACCGGGCGCTGTATGACACGCGCGGCTCAGCCCGCGCCGTGGTGCACCTGCATTCGACCCACAGCGTCGCGGTGTCGATGCTGCCGGAGATTGATCCCCGTGCAGCACTGCCGCCGATGACGCCGTATTATTTGATGCGCTGCGGCCCAACCGCGCTGGTGCCCTACCATCGCCCTGGCGATCCGGCGGTCGCCGACGCCATCAAGGGGCTCGCCGGCAAATACGCCTCGGTGCTGCTCGCCAATCACGGCCCCGTGGTCGCCGGGGATTCGCTGGAAGGCGCAGTGTTTGCCACCGAGGAACTGGAGGAAACCGCGAAGCTCTACCTGCTGCTGCGCGGCATGAACCCGCGCTATCTCTCGCCGCAACAGATCGCGGACCTCAACAAGACATTCGGGTTGTCAGTGCCGGAGCACGGGCACGAGCACTAAGCGAAATGTGAACTTTGAAAGCGGCCGTCATGGCCGGGCTTGTCCCGGCCATCCACGTCTTCACCGGCAATCGCATAGAAATAGAAAAGGATGTGGATGCCCGGCACAAGGCCGGGCATGACGAGGTCTTCGTTTCGCGACAACCTCACAACCCCAGATACGCCTTGCGCACGTCGGGGTTGGTGCGGATGTCCGCGGCAGGCCCCTGCATCTGCACCCGCCCCGTCTGCAAAATGTAGGCACGGTCGGCGATCTCAAGCACTTCGGCCATACGCTGCTCGACGATCAGCACCGTCATGCCGGTCTTGCGAATTTCCAACACTGCCTGGAAAATCTCGTCCACCAGCTTCGGCATGATACCTTGGGACGGCTCGTCGAGCATCAGTAGTCGCGGCCGCGTCATCAATGCGCGGCCGATTGCAAGCATCTGCTGCTCGCCGCCCGACAGCGTGCCGGCCAATTGATCCAGCCGCTCCTTGAGGCGTGGAAACAGTTGGAACACCAGCGCCAGCGGTTCATCACGATCGGCCTTGCCGCGATAGAGATAGCTGCCGAGCCGCAGATTGTCGTCCACCGTCAGACTCGGAAACAGCCGACGGTTTTCCGGCACATAGGCGATGCCGCGCGCGGTGATGAGATGCTGCGCCACGCCGTCGATGCGCGCGCCGTCGAAGGTGACACTGCCGCTGCGCGGACGCACAGCACCGGCGATGGTTTTCAGCAAGGTCGATTTCCCCGCGCCGTTGGCGCCGGCGACGCAAACCACTTCGCCCTTGGCGACGTCGACGGAGACGTCGGAGATCGCGACAAGCCCTTCATAGGCGGTGGTCAGATCACGCGCCGACAGCATGGCGATCCCCTAGATATGCAGCAATGACTTTCGGATCGCGCACCACGTCGGTGGGCTTGCCCTCGACCAGCACCTTGCCGAGATCAAGCACGATGGCGCGGTCCACCAGCGGCATGACGATTTCCATGACGTGCTCGACCATCAGCACCGTGACGCCGGTTTCCCGCACACGCCGCACCAGTTCGACGCCGGTTTGCGCTTCGAGCGGCGTCAGGCCCGTCAACACCTCATCGAGCAGCAGCAGCTTTGGCTCGGTGGCAAGCGCGCGTGCCACTTCGAGCCGCCGCTTCTCGGACGGAATGAGTTCGGAGGCCATCACGTCGGCGCGCGCGGCAAGACCACAGAATTCCAGCACCTCGAACGCCTTGCGCCGCGCCGCGCGCATCTCCGTGGAGCGGACCAGCGCGCCGACGATGACGTTGTCGATCACCGTCATGGTCTCGAAACTTTTCACCACCTGAAAGGTGCGCGCGATGCCGCGCCGGCATCGCTCGGTGGCCGGCGTCGCAGTGATGTCCTCGCCGTCGAGCCAGATCGTGCCTTGCGTCGGCGGTCGCACGCCGGCGATCAAATTGAATAACGTCGATTTGCCAGCACCGTTGGGACCGATCAAGCCGACGATCTCGCCACGCCCGACCGATATCGAGACGTCGCTATTGGCGACCAGACCGCCGAAGCGCTGCCAGACGCCGCGCGTTTCCAGCAGAGCCGTCATCGCACCGCCTCCTTCTTGCGCTTGCGCGAGAATAGCCCGAGCAGCCCGTCGGGCCGCGTCAGCGAGACGATAACGATCAAGCTGCCGTAGACAATGAGATCGACGCCGCGTCCGGAGCCGCCGATGAACGAGCGCGTCAATTCGGTGACCGGGATCAGCACCGCCGCGCCGAGCACCGGCCCCCACAGTGTACCGATGCCGCCGAGCACGGCCGGCAACGAGATCAGCAGCGAGAACTGGAAGCTCATGACGGCGTCGGGATCTATGTAGGACACGAACATCGCGTAAAACGCGCCACCGATGGCGGTGAGGAACGCCGAGATCGCGCCCGCCCCCATCTTCGACTTGAACACCACGACGCCGAGACTCTCCGCCGCGTCCGGATTGTCCTTCACCGCGCGCCACCAATAGCCCCACTTTGAATTTTCCAGCCACCATGTGACCAGCCAGGCCACGGCGGCGAAGAACAGCGCGAAGTAGAAGTATGGCAGCTTGGAGCGGGTGAACTGGAATTTAGCCCAGCTATCCTCGCGCACCATGATGTCGATGCCGAGCGCCGCGCCCGCCCAGTCCCAGTTGAGGAACAGCAGATAGGCGATTTCCGCGATCACGATGGTGGCGATGGCGAAGTAGTGTCCACCAAGCCGGAAGGTCGGATAGCCCAGCGCCAGCGCGATCAGCGCCGAAATCAGGCCGCCCGCGATCATCCCAAACCACGGCAACACATCGAACTTGGTGAGCAGGATCGCGGTGACATAGGCCCCGAGCCCGAAATACAGCGCGTGACCGAGCGATATCTGGCCGCAATAGCCGCCGAGAATATTCCAGCTCTGCGATAGCCCGGCATACATCAAGGTCAGCACCATGATGTTCTGGACATAGACGTCTTTCACGAACAGCGGCACGCAGGCCGCGAGCGCGACGAAGACGGCAGCGAGGATGAGATCGCGGCGGCGTTGTTTGGCGTGGGTGACGTCGTGCATCAGATTGATCCGAACAGCCCGCGCGGGCGAATGAAGACCACCAGCAAGTACACAGCGTAGATACCGACCGCTTTCAGTGACGGCGGCATAATCAATGCGGTCGATGCCTCGACCAATCCGACCAGGATGCCGCCGGCGAAGGCGCCGAACACACTTCCGAAGCCGCCGAGCGCAACCACCACATAGGCGATCAGCGCGAACGACGCGCCGACATCGGGATAGATGTAGAAGAACGTCGCCATGATCGCGCCGGCGAGCCCGACCAGCGCCGAACCGAGGCCCCAGCCGAGCGCGAACACACGGTTCTGGTCGATACCGACCAGCGCGACCGCGCCGGCGTCCTCACGTGTCGCCTCAAGCGCGCGGCCGAAGTCGGTGCGCTTGATGAAGAAATACAGCGCGCCGAAAGCGACAATCGCCAGCCCCGCGCCGACCAGTTGCGGCACCGGCAGGAATATGCCGCCGATCGATATGGTTTTGCCGCCGAGCCAAGAATGCGAGATGCTGCGATAATCCGGCGTGAAGAAATACTGCGCGAGCCCACGCAGTACGATGGCGAGACCGAAGGTGGCGAATATCTGCACCATGCCGACATTGGTTTTCGCTCGCATCGCGAACCGGACGATCAAGAGATAGATCGCCGCCCCGAATACGAACATGCCGGCCGCGACCAGCGGCATCGACAGCAACGGATCGATGGCAAAGAACGCGAAGAGGAAGAAGGCCCCGTACATCGCCAGCATCAGGAATTCGCCATGGGCGAAGTTGACAATGTTCATCAGGCCGAAAATGAGCGAGAGCCCGACGGCGATGAGGCCGTAGAGCAAGCCCATCAAAAGGCCGCTCGCCAGACTCTGGATGATGGTCTCGGCTGTCACGTGTCCTGTCCCCTGCCCGTGGTTTGCCCTGCGAAGGCAGGAACCCACTGGCGTCATGTTTTACGATCGAACGCGAGGTCGTCTTGATAGCGATTCTTGGACGTAGACGTCCCCGCATGCGCGAGGGCGTTGCCGTATTAAACCCGTCGTCATTGCGAGAAGCGTGAGCTCCGAAGCAATCCAATCTTTGCTTGTGCGTTCTGGATTGCTTCGCTTCGCTCGCAATGACGAGAGGCAGTCGCGTCCTACTTCATCGGCCAGATGGCTTCGGCCACCGCCGCCTGCGGCGGGAAGATGGTCACGAACGTCTTGTTGACGTACTGCAACAGCACCGGATCGGCGTCGTCGTTCTGCCCCTGGGCGTCGAACTTGACGTCCTTCCACGGCATGATGGTGTGATCGCCCGGCATGTTGGTCGCCACCAGTGCCTGACGGATCTTTTCGCCGTCGGTGGACTTGGCGCGATTGATGGCGTCAGCCATCACGATCAAGCCCATGAACTGCCGCGACGAGTAGTCGTTGAAGTCCTTGCCCGAGCGTTTCTTGTACATCTCGTTGATCGCACCGACCATCGGTCGCTTCTTGGCAAGATCGAGCGAGAAGCTGCCGCGCGAGATCACGCCTTCCAGCTTGTCGCCGACGGCGTCATAAAGCGCCTTCTCGGAGAAGCCGGCGTCCTGCGCCACGATCGCCTTCGGCTTGTAACCGAGTTCGGCCATGGTCTTGACCAGCAGAATGCCATCGGTGGTGTAGCTCGACGGCATCAGCACATCGGCATTCGCCGCCTTGAGCTGCTGCACCTCGGCGGTGAGCGACGGCGAGTTGGCGCGATACTTGATGTCAGCGACCACCTTGTAGCCGCGCTCCTTGGCGAGAGCGAGTTGGGCGTTGGCGGAGTCGGTGCCGAAGATGGTGTCTTCGTGGAACAGCGACAGCGTCTCGATCTTCTGGCCCTTCTTCTTCAACGCGTCGAAGAAGTCGAACATCGCCTTCGAAAACATCTCGTCATGCGGCGCGGCACGGAAGTAGAACTTCAAGCCACGGCGATGCAAGCTCGGCGACGAGTTGTCGGCCGACAGGAACGGGATCTGATAGCGTTCGCAGATCTGGCTGACGGTGACGGCAACGGCGCTCTGATAGGTGCCGACGATGGCGCAGACCTTTTCCTGGGTGATGAGGCGCTCGGCCTCGGCGCGGCCCTTCTGCGGATCGGCCTGATGGTCGGCGAACACCAGACGAATTTTGGCGCCGCCAAGACCCGGAAGCCCTTCGTCGCGCGCCAGCGGCAGATCGAAATCGTACTTGTTGTTGATGATGTCGGCGGCGGTCTCGAACGCGCGCTGCGCATCGACGCCGATCTGCGCGCTGGCACCGGACAGCGGATAGATCACGCCGATCACCACTTCCTTGGTTTGGGCGCGAGCCGCGAGCGGCAATAGCGCGGCGGAAGCGGTCGCTCCCAGCAATACAGTTCGACGCGTGATGGTCATGTTGTTTCCTCTCCAGCCAACTGATGTTGTTTCAGCGTTTTTGTTTCGGCTTATCTTTGGTTTTGCCGATTAGAAGGTAAGTCAAAGCGTCAAAGCACGGCAAGCTGCTTGTTCTTGAGATCGGTGACCAGCATCAGTCCCGGCGCATGCGTGATGGCGAACGGCACCTTGGCCGCCGCGATCACCGCCTGCGGCGTCACTCCGCAAGCCCAGAACACCGGGATTTCATCGGGATGGATCGTTACCGCATCGCCGTAATCAGGCTTTGCGATGTCGGCGATGCCGATCGATTGTGGCAGCCCGAGATGCACCGGCGCGCCGTGCACCGACGGATAGCGCGAGGTGATCTGCACCGCACGTATAGCGTCGGCCGGCTTCAGCGGCCGCATCGATACCACCATCGGCCCGGCGAACGGCCCGGCCGATTTGCAGGCGATATTGGTCCGATACATCGGAACCCGGACGTTCTGCTCGATATGACGGATCGGAATGTCGTCGGCGAGCAGCGCCTCCTCGAACGAGAACGAACAGCCGATCACGAAAGCGACGAGGTCATCGCGCCAGTGCGCCTTGACGTCGAGCGGTTCCTCGATCGCCTCGCCGTTACGCCACACGCGATAGCGCGGCACGTCAGTGCGGATGTCGAGATCGATGCCGAGCGACGGAATGCGCGGATCGCCGACCTCGGACATGCCGATGATCGGGCACGGCTTCGGATTGAGTTGGCAGAAGCGATGGAACGCGGCGGCGTCCTTTTCGGGGAGGATTGCGAGATTGCCCTGCACGTAACCCGGCGCGACGCCTGCGGTCTGTTCGGCGTTACCGTTGCGACAGGCGAGGCGCGCCGCGAGGCTCGGCGATATGTCGCTGCTGGCATCAGTGCCCTCAGGCTTACGCACTGCGTTGCTCACCTGGTGTCCCCCGTTTTTCTCGACAGCAAATGGGACACAGGTCTAACATAATGTCTAATCGTGGTTTCTAATCAAGATCGATAAATTGGATTTATCAAGCTGAGCGAGCCGCATGGTCGATTTCAAAGCCATCGAAACTTTCCTCTGGGTCGTGACGCTCGGCAGCTTTCGCGGGGCGGCGCAGAAACTCAACACCACGCAACCCGCGATCTCGCAACGCATCGCGCAACTCGAAGGCGACATGGGCGTGCAGTTGCTGAAGCGTGATCGTCGCGCAGCAACACCAACACCGGCGGGCCGACGCCTGATGCTCTACGCCGAAAAGCTGATCGGCCTGCGGTCCGAGATGATGGCGTCGGTGAGCGATCGCACCGAGATGCGCGGCGTGCTGCGGCTTGGCGTTGCCGAAACCATCGTCCACACTTGGCTGTCGCAACTAATCAAGAGCGTCAACCAGACCTACCCCAACCTGTCGCTGGAAATCGAAGTCGATATCACTTCGAACCTGCGCGCGCGTCTGCTGGCGCAGGAGATCGAACTGGCGTTCCTGATGGGGCCGCTGTCGATTTCCAACATCCGCAATCGCGTGCTGGGCGATTATCCGATCGGCTTCGTCGCGAGTCCGTCGCTGGGTCTCGGCAAGGAACCACTGACGACGGACGAACTGGCGAAGTTTCCCATCATCACATTTCCACGCCGCACCCAACCTTATGAATGGGTGCGATCGCTGTTCAATCGTCCGGACCTCCCGGCGATGCGGCTGCATGCCAGCGCGTCGCTGGCGACCGTGATCCACATGACGCTCGAAGGCCTCGGTATCGCCGTCATCCCGCGTGCCATCGTCGAGAATGAAATCGCGAACGGCAGCCTGCAACTGCTTGCGACTGACGTGCTGCTGCCGCCCCTCACCTTCTCGGCGAGTTGGCTGGCCTCGCCGGACACGGCGGCGATCGAACTCGTCGCCGACCTCGCCGTGCAACTCGCGCAGAAAGCGCGGTTCATATCCTGAATTTGCAACCCTCCACGCCGCCGCCCCGGTTGACGCTTCCGCCGTGGCGCGGCAATGAATCAAGCATCTCTCCCACCAAATCCGGAGTCGTCGCATGAGCGCCAAACCATCCAACCTGCAAATCGATTCCGGCCGCTTGTGGGGCGCCATTCACGAGACCGCGCAATTCGGCGCCACCGCCAAGGGCGGCGTGCGACGGCTGACGTTGGGTGCGGAGGACAAGCAGGTGCGCGACTGGTTTCGCAATGCCTGCGAGGCAGCGGGGCTCGAGGTGCATGTCGATGCACTCGGCTCGATGTTCGGCCTGCGCAAGGGCCGCGATATGTCGAAGCCGCCGCTCGGCATCGGCTCGCATTTGGATACACAGCCCACCGGTGGCAAGTATGACGGCATCCTCGGCACCCTCGCCGCGCTCGAGGTGGTCCGGACACTGAACGACGCCGGCATCGAAACCGAAACGCCGCTGTGCATCATCAACTGGACCAACGAGGAAGGCTCACGCTTTGCACCGGCGATGATGGCGTCGGCCACATACGCTGGCGACTACACCACCGATGACATCTGGAGCCGCAAGGATGCCGCCGGCGTCACCGTCAAGGAGGCGCTCGACGGCATCGGCTATCGCGGCAGCGAGCCGGTCGGTAGCCGCAAGCTCGGCGCATTCCTCGAACTGCATATCGAACAGGGGCCGCTGCTGGAAGCCGAAGGAAAGACCGTCGGCGTGGTGGATCGCGGCCAGGGCATCATCTGGTACGACGGTCACGTCACCGGCTTCGAGAGCCACGCCGGCACCACGCCGATGCCGCTGCGGCGCGATGCGCTGTCGGCGCTTGCGGAGTTAACGCTCGCCATCGAGAAGATCGCGCTGGCTCACGCCCCGAACGCTGTCGCCACCATCGGTGAGGTCAACATCGCCAATCCGTCGCGTAACGTCATTCCTGGGGAGATCGCGTTCACACTCGACGTCCGCAGTCCCGATGCGGCCATCATGGATGCGCTGGATCGCGATATCCGCGCGGCCCTCGGAGAACTCGCGAAGCGCCGCCGCGTCGAGATCACGCTCGACCAGATCTGGCGCAAGCCGCCAACTATCTTCGACAGCAAGCTGGTGGACGCGGTGCAGGCCGCCGCCACCGAGCTCGGCTACAGCTATCGCCGCATCACCTCGGGCGCAGGCCACGACGCCTGCAACGTCGCCTCCGTGATTCCGGCGGCAATGATCTTCGTGCCGTGCAAGGACGGCATCAGCCACAACGAACTCGAAGACGCAACGCAAGCCGATTGCAGCGCCGGCGCCAACGTGCTGCTGCACGCGGTGTTGGCGGTGGCAGGCGTGGCGAAGTAAGGCTGTGTGATCGATAACATCTCAGCCGTCATGCCCGGCCTTGTGCCGGGCATCCACGTCTTTCCTAAAACTCGGCCACATTAAGACGTGGATGGCCGGGACAAGCCCGGCCACGACGAAGTTGGTAGTCTTTATGACTGCACGACGTTGTTGCCTTTACTCCACCATCTCGGCCACGGCCTTGCCGCATGCCGTCGTATCCGCATTGCCGCCGAGGTCGCGCGTGCGCAGGGTACGCTCGCCCAGCGTCCGCTCGATCGCATCGACGATGGCTTTTGCCGCGACCTTCTCGCCGAGATGCTCGAGCATCATTGCGCCGGACCAGATCATGCCGATCGGATTGGCGATGCCCTGCCCCGCGATATCAGGTGCCGAGCCGTGCACCGGCTCGAACACCGACGGGAAATCGCCGGTCGGATTGATGTTGCCGGACGGCGCGATGCCGATGGTGCCGGTGCAGGCCGGGCCGAGATCGGACAGGATATCGCCGAACAGATTGGAGCCGACCACGACGTCGAACCAGTCCGGATGCAGCACGAAATGCGCGGTCAGGATGTCGATGTGGTACTTGTCCCACTTCACTTTCGGATAATTCTTCGCCATCGCCTCGACGCGCTCGTCCCAATACGGCATCGTGATCGAGATGCCGTTGGACTTCGTGGCCGAGGTCAGATGCTTCTTCGGCCGTGACTGCGCCAGTTCGAACGCGAACTTCAGAATGCGGTCGACGCCGGTGCGCGTCATCACCGTCTGTTGGGTGACGAATTCGCGGTCGGTGTCGCCGAACATACGCCCGCCGACCGAGGAATACTCCCCTTCGGTATTCTCGCGCACCACCCAGAAATCGATATCGCCGGGCTTGCGGCCGGCGAGCGGCGACGGCACGCCGGGCATCAGCCGTACCGGCCGCAGGTTGACATACTGGTCGAACTCGCGGCGGAACTTGAGCAGCGAACCCCACAACGAGACATGATCCGGAATCTTCTCGGGCCAGCCGACCGCGCCAAAATAGATCGCGTCATGCGAACCGATCTTTTCTTTCCAGTCGTCGGGCATCATCTGCTGATGCTTGGCGTAATAATCCCACGACGCGAAATCGAAATGATCGAAGTGAATCTGGACGCCATGCTTCTTGGCCGCCGCTTCCATCACCCGCAAGCCTTCGGGAACGACCTCCTTGCCGATGCCGTCGCCGGGAATGACGGCAATCCGATAGGTCTTTTTGGACGTGCTCACGGGATGGTTCCTTCCAGTTCAGACGAATGTTCAGTGAAACGCGCGGACTCGCGAAGTCGTGAGCATAGAGTAGCGAGTGCATGCGTCGAAAGTCTATGATCATGCAACGCTGCACTGCAATGTTGACCTCTTCACCGGGTGAGGCAATATTTCGCAACCTACTCTCGCTCTCGGGTCCCCGCGTTTCTTGCGCCCGGCGCTCGCTGAACAGACCAAAACTTAAACAATAAACGTTCAATCAGCTCGAAGAGGAAACACCATGACATCCATCAAACCCCGCCGCACAGCGTGGTCGCTTATCTTGCTCGGCGCCACCGCGCTTGGACTGAGCCTGAGCAGCGCCGCCAATGCAGCCGATCCGATCAAGATCGGTGTCATCGCCGAAGCACAAGCGATCGCCGGCGCATCGATTCCCCAAGCCGCGCAGATGGCCGCGGAGGAAATCAACGCCAAGGGCGGCGTCGACGGCCGCAAGATCGAGATCGTCACCTACGACAATCACTCATCATCCGCCGACTCGGTCCGCGCCTTCCAGCGCGCCGTTAACGAGGACAAGGTCAACGCGGTCATCACCAGCTATATCAGTGAGGTCGTTCTGGCGCTCGAGCCCTGGGCGTCGCGCCTGAAGACACTGATGATCACCCCCGGCGCTGCATCGAACGAGATCACGAAAGCGGTTCACGACAACTATGAGAAGAACAAATACACCTTCCATGGCTACCTGACCTCCGCCGCACTGGCGCAGTCGGTCTGCGACGCCGCGAAGGATTTGCTTGTCGACGGCAAGAAGATGAAGTCCGCCGTCATCATGAGCGAGGACGCAGCGTGGACCAAGCCGCTCGACATCGGCTATCAGGAGTGCCTGCCGAAGATCGGCCTCAAGGTGCTCGACCATATCCGCTTCTCGCCGGATACCACCGACTTCACACCGATCTTCAACAAGATCGAGGCGTCCAAGCCGGACGTGATCATCACCGGCATTTCGCATGTCGGTGTGCAGCCGACGGTGCAGTGGAAGAACCAGCAGGTGCCGATCCCGATGTTCGGCATTTCCTCGCAGGCCACCAACTCGACCTTTGGCAAGGATACTAACAACGCAGCCGACGGCGTGCTTTATCAGGGCGTGTCGGGGCCGGGCGTCGCGGTGACACCGAAGTCAGTGCCGTTCGCCGAGAACTTCAAAAAGAAGTTCGGCAACTATCCGTCCTATGCCGGCTACACCTCCTATGACGAGGTCTACATGATCGCCGATGCGGTCAAGCGGGCCGGCTCGACAGATTCCGACAAGCTGGTCGCGGCAATGGAAAAGACCGATTGGGAAGGCACCATCGGCAAAGTCCAGTTCTACGGCAAGGAAGACAAGTTCACTCACGGCCTGAAGTACGGCAAGGGGCTGATCACCGGCCTCATCCTGCAATGGCAGAACGGACAGCAGGTCTCGGTCTGGCCGAAGGAAGTCGCCAAGAGCGAGTTGAAGTTCCCGAGCTTCATCAAGTTCTCCTCGGCGAAGTGATCTTGCCGTCGCCTCCCGGACACCTCTGTCCGGGAGGCTCTCTCTCCGTCCTGCAATCCCTCCATTGGCGCGGCGAAAGCTGCCACGGCTGGTGTCGATGCTTGCCCTACAAATCCTGATCGACGGTTTTGCCATCAGCGCGCTTTATGCGCTGGGCGCGACCGGTTTCACCCTCATCTTCGGCGTCTCCGGCGTCCTGAACCTGTCGCACGGCGCCATCATGGTGGCGGCTGCGGTCGCAGCCTGGGCGGCAGCCAGCGTCTTTCAGCTCGACAGCTACTCGGGCGCGCTCGTCGGCGTGGCGATCGCCGCGCTGCTGTCGCTCCTCACCTATTTCACGGTGGTGCAGCCGATCCAGCGCTCCAATAAAATTCCAAACGAAGAAAAGGAAATCTTCGTCCTCACCGCGACGCTGCTCTGGGGCATCATGATCCAGGAGGCGATCGCCTACTTCTTCACCAACAACGCCAAGACCGTGCTCCCGATTATCGAGGGTGTGGTCAGAATCGCCGGCATCCGCACGCCGGCCAACACGCTGTTCACCGCAGCGGTGTGCTGTCTGGTGATCGCCCTGCTCTGGGTGCTGGTCAATCGCACCCGCACCGGCAAGGTGGTGCTGGCGGCGTCGATGAACCCGCGCGGCGTCACTATTCTCGGCTTCGAGTTAACGAACGTCTACATCGTGGTCTGGATCATCTACGGCGTGCTCGCCGGCATCGCCGGCGTGCTGCTCGGCATGTTCCTCGGCGTCAGTTCCTACAGCGTCGGCCCGTTGACCGCGAGCGCATTTTCCATCGTCGTGCTCGGCGGCCTCGGCAGCGTCTCCGGATCGCTGATCGCGGCCTTCGTGGTCGGCTATCTCGAAACCTTCACGGCCTACATGATCTCACCCGCCTACCGCTCGATCCCGGCGCTACTGCTGCTGGTGATCGTGATGTATATCCGGCCGCAGGGCCTGCTCGGGAGGCGCTGAGATGATGAACTTTTTCAAGTCTCCCCTGTTCGGGGTTTCGCTGATCCTCGTCATCATCGCGGCAACGCTGCCGTGGTATGTCTCCGGCTACATCCTTGGCCTGCTGACCGTTGCCTATTACTTCGGCGTGTTCGCGATGTCGTGGGACCTGTTATTCGGATTCGCAGGCGAAGTGAACTTCGGCCCGACATTCCTGATCGGTACAGGCGCCTACACTGCCGGCATTCTCAACAACCACTACGGCCTGCCGATGTATCCTTGCATCGCGCTCGGCGCGGTGGCGGCAGTGATCGCGGGCTTCGTGCTGGCGCTGCCGGCGCTGCGGGTGCGCGGCCCCTACTTCGGCCTCACCACGCTGGTCGCGGTGTTGATCCTGCAAAGCTTCATCGTGGTGTTCGCCGATCTCACCGGCGGTGAAATCGGCCTCACCATTCCGGACGTGCTGTCAATCGATGCCGGCGTCAATTACTGGATCGCGCTCGGCTTCATGGTGGTCAGCGCCGCAATCCTGTTCGGGCTGTCGCAATCGCCGGTCGGGCTGGTGTTGCAGGCGAGCGGCCAGGACCCGGTGCAGGCCGGTGCGCTCGGCTTCAATATCGTCAAGCACAAGCTCGCGGCGTTCATCGTCAGCGCGTTCTTCTCCGGCCTGTCCGGCGCGCTGCTGGTGTTCTACTTCGGCACCGCATCGGTCGGCACCGTGGTCGACATCGCGGTCGGCGTGCAGGTGATTGTCGCGGCCGTGCTCGGCGGACGGCGCACCGTGCTCGGCGCGGCGCTCGGCGCCATCTTCCTGATCGTCGCCGGTGAATTCCTGCGGCCGACCGGCGAACTGGCGACGTTCATCGTCTCCGCCGTCGCCCTTGTCGTCATCCTGTTCTTCCCCGGCGGCTTCCTTGGATCGGTGCTGTCACGCGAGGCACGTTCATGAGCAGCACCCAAAGCACCGCACCCGTCCTCGAGGTTCGTGGACTGACAAAAAAGTTCGGCGGCCTCACCGCCGTCAAGAACCTCAATTTCGACGTCCACGGTGGCGAGATTTTTGGTCTGATCGGCCCGAACGGCTCGGGCAAATCGACGGCCATGAAAGCCATCATGGGCATCGAGCGACCGACCGAAGGCAGCGTCCGCTTTCAGGGCCACAACGTCGCCGGCATGCCGGCGCACCGCATCGCCCGCCAGGGCTTCGGCATGGTGTTCCAGCATTCACGGCCGCTGAACCGGCAGACCGTGCTGGAAAACATCATGGTGGCGCTGCTGCCGGACAGCCTCTTGATGCTGTTTCCGGACAAGGCACTGACCGAGCGCGCCAAGTGGATCGCCGAGCGCGTCGGGCTCGGCGAGGTCATGCATCGGCGACCGCCGACGCTCCCGTTCGCCGACCTGCGCCGCCTCGAACTCGCCAAGGCGATCGCGCGCGATCCCAAGGTGGTGCTGGTGGACGAACCGTTCGCCGGCCTGACCTTGGCGGAGGTCGCAACCTTCTCCGACCTGATCCGTTCGTTCCGCGACGAAGGCCGCGCGGTGATGCTGGTCGACCACAACGTCAAGAGCGTCGCCGCATTGGTCGACCGCGTGCTGGCGATGTATCTCGGCGAGGAAATCGCCACCGGCCGCGCCGACGAGGTGATGCGCAACGAAACCGTGCGTCGCGTCTATCTCGGCGGCGCCATCGAGACCTCCGCGCGCCCCGAAGCGGACTTCACCGACAAGGTGCCGCTGTTGCAGGTCGAGAACGTCAGCGTCCATTACGGCAAGGCGCAGGCGCTCGAGAACGTCTCGATCCATGTGCATCAGGGCGAGTTCGTCTCCATCGTCGGCCTCAACGGCGCGGGCAAGACCACGCTGTTCAACACCATCTCCGGCTTCCTGCCCTACACCGGCGAAATCGTCCGCGACGGCGAAAAACTGCGCGGTACCAGCGCCGCGAAGATCGCCCGCAGCGGCCTCGTGCAATGCCCCGAGACGCGCGAACTGTTCGGCGAAATGACGGTGCGGGAAAATCTCGATCTCGGCGGCCAGCACCTCGATCCGGCGGAGAAGGAAAAGCAGCTCGAATGGCTGTTCGACCTGTTCCCGATCCTCAAACAGCGGCAGGGCCAAATGGCGCAGACGCTGTCCGGCGGCGAACAGCAGATGCTGGCAATCGGCCGCGCGCTGATGATGAAGCCGAAAATCCTCATCCTCGACGAGCCGACACTCGGCCTCGCGCCTGTGATCCTCGAACTGCTGTCGAAGGCGCTGGAAAAGCTGCGGCAGACCACGCCGATCACTGTGCTGCTCGGCGAGCAGAACGTCACCTTCGCCCTGCCCCACGCCGACCGCGTCTACGTCCTCGAACACGCGCGCATCGTCTGGGAAGGCGACCCCGGCCGCTTCGCGGCGGAGGCTGGCGAAGGGTATTTGTAGGTATTCAGCCATCTCTTCGTCATGGCCGGGCTCGTCCCGGCCATCCACGCCTCGTTGAGACACCGTCAAGACGTGGGTGGCCGGAATAAATCCGGCCATGACACACGGATAACAACCGTACTATTCGTTGACTGCCGCCCGGACAGTCTTTTCGGAGTAGAAATCCGATCCCGATACGGTTCTCGATCAGGAGCACACCATGGATCTTCATCTACGCGGCAAGCGCGTCCTCATCGCTGGCGCATCAAAGGGCATCGGCGCGGCGGCCGCGGAGACTTTTGCCGAGGAAGGCTGCGATTTGCATCTCGCTGCGCGCAGCGCCGAACTGCTGACGGCGTTGGCGGAGCGGCTGCGCAAGAACCATCAGATCAACGTCACGACTCACATCGTCGATCTGCGCAACAGCAACGACATTAACCGTCTCGCCACCGCAGCCGGTGACATCGACGTTCTCGTCAACAATGCCGGCGACATTCCCGGCGGATCGATCGACAAGATCGACGAGGCAACCTGGCGTCATGCCTGGGACCTGAAAGTGTTCGGCTTCATCAACCTTACTCGCCTCGTCTACGCGCGCATGAAGGCGCAAGGCCACGGCGTCATCATCAACGACATCGGCGCCGCCGGCGAGAAGTTCGACGCCAACTACATCACCGGCAGCACCGGCAACGCCGCGCTGATGGCCTTCACCCGCGCGCTTGGCGGCAAGAGCCTTGCCGACAACATCCGCGTCGTCGGCATCAATCCCGGTCCGGTCGGCACCGATCGTCACGTCACGCTGATGAAGACCCGCGCCCGCGATCAGTTGGGCGACGAGAATCGCTACAGGGAGTTGCAGGTTGGCCTGCCGCTCAAGCGCCCGGCGCATCCGCGCGAAATCGCCGACCTCATGGCGTTTCTCGCATCCGACCGCTCCGGCTACACCAGCGGCGTAATCTTCACCGTCGACGGCGGCCTCGCCGCGGGATGGAGTTAGCCGCGTCTCGGGTCACCATCCAATCCGGTAGGCATTTCGCAAGAGCGCGATATATTGGCCGTCGCACAGCGATACGAAAACACAACGGAGGCCTCTGTGGCGGACCAATCCCTGATCCATGAAACTGCAACCGCCGTCGTGGCCAAACTGAAGTCCGGCGAAGTGACGCCGCTCGATCTGCTCGACGTGCTAGAAGCGCGGATCAAGGCGGTTGACGGCAAGGTCAATGCGTTGCCGACGTTGTGCTTTGACCGCGCGCGCAAGCATGCGGAAGACCTCATGGAACGTCCCGTCGTCGAACGCGGCATGCTCGCGGGGCTGCCGGTGCCGATCAAGGACCTCAACGAGGTGGCGGGCGTGTTGACCACTCACGGCTCGCCGATTTTCAAGGACAACGTCCCCACCAAGTCCGATGTGATGGTGGACATGCTCGAAGACAACGGCGCGGTGGTCTATGCCAAGACCAACACGCCCGAATTCGGCGCCGGCGGCAACACCTTCAACGAGGTGTTCGGCGCCACCCTTAACCCGTGGGACCTCACGCGCTCCGCCGCCGGCTCCTCGGGCGGCGCTGCGGCGGCGCTCGCCAGCGGCACGGCGTGGCTGGCGCACGGCTCAGACATGGGCGGCTCGCTGCGCAACCCCGCGAGCTTCTGCGGCATCGTTGGCATGCGGCCGAGTTTCGGCCGCGTCGCCCACACTCCCAAATTCAAGGTCGACGCCACGCTCGGCGTCCAGGGGCCGATGGCGCGCAATGTCGAGGACGTGGCGCTGCTGCTTGATGCCATGAGCGGCGAACATCCCGCCGATCCCATCTCGCTGCCCACGCTGCCGACCTCTTTTCTTGCCGCCGCACGCTCGGGACGAAAACCTAAGCGCGTCGCCTATTCGCGTGATCTCGGCATCATGCCGGTCGACCCCGAAGTGGCTGCCGTCACCCGCAAGGCGGCGGAACGCTTTGCCGAAGCCGGTGTCATCGTCGAGGAAGCCCATCCCGACCTGAGCGAAACACACGAGTGCTTCCACGTGCTGCGCGCTTTCGAATTCGCCATGGGCATGTCGCCGCTGTTGCGCGACAAGCGCGACCTGCTGAAGCCTGAAGTGATCTGGAATATCGAACAGGGCCTCAAGCTGAGCGTCGAGGATATCGCCCGCGCCGAGGCGCAGCGCGTCACACTGGCGCAACGCACGCTCGCCTTTTTCGAGACCTACGACCTGCTGCTGTGTCCGGCGACCATTGTCGCGCCTTTCCCCGTCGAGCAACGCTACGTCGCCGAATGCGATGGCAAGAAATTCGATAACTATGTCGAATGGCTCGGCATTGCCTACGCGATTACCGTGGCGTGCTGCCCCGCGCTGTCGTTGCCGTGCGGCTTCACCGCCAGCGGCCTGCCGGTCGGATTGCAAATGGTCGCCCGCCCGCGCAACGAAGCCGATTTGCTGGCCGGCGCGCGCGTGCTGGAGGACATTCTCGGCGTGCGCGGCTCGACCCCGATCGATCCACGCTGATCTTTCGTAGTTTTTACCGAGGCGCGGTAGTCGAATATGGCAACCGGCGGTCAAACCGCCGGTTCTCCTCAAATGTCGGTCGATCCATTCACCGTTTCGATAATCAATTGATGCAGCTTGCCGTCAATGCGGCGCGTGAACTTTTGCCCTCCCGGCAAGCGCCTCGCCAACGGTTGCGGCAATGCGGACATTTATCAACCAGACGCAAGCGCAAGATGCCATGACGGCATTCACGCACTGGCTTTCCTCGCTCACCGCCAAGCAAACGTGGCTGCTTCTGTCGGTAGCTATTGCGATTATTTCAATCGCCGATCTGCTGTTTTTTCCTTTGGGAGTGACCTGCGGCCCCTTCTATATGTTGCCGATCTGCCTCGCGTGCTGGCAACTGGATCTCCGCTCAACCCTCATCGTCATCGTCGTGACCGCCGTTCTGTCGATCATGACGTTCGTCGTTTATGGCCGACCGATGACGACGTTCTCTCTACTCGGAAATCTAGCCGTACTGATCTTCGTGCCTGGACTCATCGTTCTCATTGTCAACGGTTTGCGCTCGAGCGTTGATCGCCAACGCAAGCTCGCGCACCACGACTTCCTCACCGGCGCCTTGAATACGATGGGCTTCGCACATGAGGCAGCGGCCATCCTGTCGTCACCGACGCGAACCAACAAAACATGGTTGTTGTGCTTCATCGATCTTGACGGCTTCAAACAGGTCAACGACCGTCATGGCCACGAGATCGGTGACCAGACGCTGCGCCAGTTCGGCGCGAAGGTCAGAACCAGCCTTCGTGCTGGCGATTGCTTTGGCCGCATCGGTGGGGATGAGTTTGCCTGGCTGATTCCGGTCGAGCAATCCGGTTCGGCGCGCGATGTTGCAGAGATACTTCATCGTCGCTTGATTGACATTCTCGCCAAGCAGCATGATCTCGGTTGCAGCCTCGGCGCGCTGATCCTGCCGCCTGACCACTGGCGGCCGCTCGATGAATTAATGCGCGCGGCTGATCAATTGATGTATCGCGCCAAACGTTCCGGCAAGAACCAGTTGCGCGTCGCCTCGATTAGCGAGATGGCCAGAACCGAGGCAAACGCGATTGCAGGCGGGACACCTTCCGCCCACGACTTGGCGTCACAGCACTCGTAAGCCGTTCCGATCGTCGCGGCGAGCCGGTGTCGATCTATGCCCCGCACGAAACGCGACTGCGTCCCCGAGCGCTACCATCACTGCGGTTGCTGCATCGCAACAGGCGGCGTTTTCGAATGCCGCTGGCGTCCTTAAAATCGCCGGGCTAGAGTTTTGTAACGATTCAAAACAGCCGCCATGAGATGCGGCCAAGATAAAGGGAGCGCGCGTCGCATGGCCGGCAAACTCAAGATTCACGTCGATCCAGACAAATGCCAGGGCCATAGCCGCTGCAAATCGTTGGCGTCGGAACTGTTCGAACTCGACGAATACGGCAACGCCCATGAAATCGGCGACGGCACCGTCCCGGACGGCCTTGAGGACAAAGCCTGGCTTGCCAAATCCAACTGTCCTGAATTGGCCATCGACATCACTGAGGATTGAGCCCGACCGACTGAACCACAGGATCGCCACCACGCCATAAGTCCGTTGCCTTGACGCGAACCGATTGAGCCAGGATGCCATCCATGAACAAGCCCATCCCCGTCACAGACTGGATCTCCGACTTCGACCACACCGACCCGCGCTGGACTGAAGACCCCTACCCGATCTGGGATGAACTGCGCGCCGAATGCCCGGTGGTTCACACCAACCGATTTCTCGGCGTCTACATGCCGACCACCTACGAGGCGGTGAAGGCGATCGCCTACGACACCGAGCATTTCTCGTCACGCCGCATCATCGTGCGCAACTCGCGGCCGCCGATCACGCAGACCGCACCGCCCATCACCTCCGATCCGCCCGAGCACAAGCCGGCCAAGCAACTGCTGCTGCCGCCGTTCACACCGGACGCGATGAAGAAGCTCGAGCCGCGCGTCCGCGCGATCTGCAACGAACTGATCGACCAGTTCATCAACGAACCCAGCATCGACGCCGCCGCGCGCTATACCAAGCATATTCCGGTGCGCGCCATCGCCCACATGCTCGGCATTCCCGAACAGGACGGCGACCTGTTCATTAAGTGGATTCACGAAATCCTCGAACTCGGCATCACCGACGAAGAGACCCTGATGCGCGCCATCGAGGAGATGTCGCACTACTTCATGGGCCATATCCAGGCCCGCAAATCGAACCCGACCGACGACCTGATCTCGACGTTGATGAGGGCGCGCGGCCCCGACGGCCAACCGCTATCGGACATGCACGTGCTGGGCTCGCTGCGGCTATTGCTGATCGCCGGCATCGATACCACCTGGAGCGGGATCGGCGCCTCGCTCTGGCACCTCGCCAAGACGCCGGCAGACCGTGATCGGCTGATCGCTGAACCGGGCTTGATGCCGACCGCCATCGAGGAATTCCTCCGCGCCTATTCGCCGGTGACTATGGCGCGCGAGGTGATCAAGGAAACCACCATCAGCGGCTGCCCGATCAAGCCGGAGAACATGGTGCTGCTGTCCTTCCCCGCCGCCAACCGCGATCCCGCGATGTTCCCCGATGCCGACAAGGTGCTGATCGATCGCAAGGAGAACCGCCACGCTGCCTTCGGCCTCGGCATTCACCGTTGCGTCGGCTCCAATCTGGCGCGCATGGAAATGACGGTGGCTCTCGAGGAATGGCTGAAACGCATTCCCGACTTCCGGCTCGACCCCGCCGGCAGGGTGACATGGTCCGAGGGAACCGTTCGCGGGCCACGGCAGTTGCCGTTGTTGCTAGGAGCAGCGCGCTAGACCAAGCGCTGCGGTAAAACGGGGGCCCGATGTGACAGAGCAAAGCGCAAACCCCACATCGGCCCCATCCTTCGATCTCATCGACGTCGAGCAGCGGCTAAAGTCGATCTTCATCGGCTCGATCGGTAATCTGGTCGAGTGGTACGACTTTTACGCCTATACCGCCTTCGCGCTGTATTTCGCGCCGGCGTTCTTCCCGCACAGCGATCCCGTCGTCCAGCAGCTCAACGCCGCGGTGCTGTTCGCCGCGACTTTCCTGATGCGGCCGCTCGGCGGCTGGCTGTTCGGCTACCTCGCCGACCGCTACGGCCGGCGGTTGTCGCTGACACTGTCCGTGGTCTGCATGTGCTTCGGTTCGCTGGTGATCGCGGCGACGCCGACCTATGCCACCATCGGCATCTTCGCGCCGATCATGCTGGCAATCGCGCGCATCATCGAAGGCCTCAGTCTTGGCGGTGAATACGGCGCCAGCGCAACCTATCTCAGCGAGATCGCCGACCCCAACCATCGCGGCTTCTATTCCAGCTTTCAATACGTGACGCTGATCGGCGGCCAGCTCACCGCCATCATCGTGCTGCTGCTGTTGCAAAAGGTCTTTCTCACCGAAGAGGAGCTTTATGCGTGGGGCTGGCGCATTCCCTTCATCATCGGCGCGATGCTGGCGATCTTCGCCGCTGTCATGCGCCGCGACATGCACGAAACCGAAGCTTTCGAGTCGGCGAAAAAAGCCGCGAAGCCCGCCGGCTCGCTCCGCGCGCTGTTCAAATACCCGAAGGAAGTCCTGCTGGTGGTCGGCCTCACCGCCGGCGGCACCGCGGCGTTCTACACCTTCACCACCTACATGCAGACCTTCGTGAAGCTGTCCGTCGGCCTCACCGCCGACCAGACCACCTATGTGATTTTCGGCTCGCTACTGTTCGCCACGTTGCTGCAACCGATCTATGGCGCGCTCTCCGACCGGATCGGGCGAAAACCGCTGCTGATCTTCTTCGGCCTCGGGGGCACGCTCGCGACCGTCCCGATCCTGATGACACTCCACGCGACAAAATCGCCGTTCACCGCATTCCTTCTGATCTGCGCCGCATGGCTGTTTGTCGCCGGCTACACCTCGATCAACGCCGTGGTGAAGGCCGAACTGTTCCCGACCAATATCCGTGCCCTCGGCGTCGGCCTGCCCTACGCGGTGACGGTGTCGTTGTTCGGCGGCACCGCTCCCGCCGTCGCACTGTGGTTCAAGACACTCGGGCACGAGACCTGGTTCTACTACTATCTCTCGGGCATCATCTGCATCTCGTTGATCATCTATTCAACGATGCGCGACACCAAGCACGACTCCGCCATGCATCGCCACGAGTGATGTCCACGCAAAGCGCGGATGAACCGCCTTCTCCTCCTCTCGTCGCGCCCGCGGATATCTGGTAAAATCGCCGCAACGACGATTTTCGGAGAGAGATTTTGCGCACCGAACGGTTTCAATTTTCCGGCGCGGACGGGCAGCAGCTCGCCGCGACCCTCGACCTTCCCGATACGCCGCCGGTTGCGTATGCGCTGTTCGCCCATTGCTTCACCTGCGGCATGAATGTGCTGGCGGCTAAGCGCATCGCCTCCTCGCTCGCGGCCCACGGCATCGCCGTGCTGCGGTTCGACTTCACCGGTATCGGCGCCAGCGAGGGCGAATTCGCCAACACCACTTTCTCGTCCAACGTCGCGGACCTGGTGCGCGCCGCCGACCACTTGCGCGAAACGAGGATGGCGCCGTCGATCCTGATCGGCCACTCACTCGGCGGCGCCGCCGTGCTCGCCGCCGCCGAGCACGTTCCTGAGGCCAAAGCCGTCGTCACCATCGCCGCGCCGTCGGATCCGTTCCACGTCACGCACATGTTCAAGGATCGTATCGAGGACATTCGCCGCGACGGCAACGTCGAGGTGCAGCTCGCCGGCCGCTCGTTCCGCATCAAGCGCGAATTTATCGACGATGTCGCCGAACAGAATCTGACGGCGCGCATCGCCAGGCTGCGTAAGGCGCTGCTGATCCTGCATTCGCCGACCGACAATACCGTCGGCATCGACAACGCGACGCACATTTTCGTCGCCGCCAAGCATCCCAAGAGTTTCATCTCGCTGACCGGCGCCGACCATCTGCTCAATCAGAAACGCGACGCCGAATATGTCGCGCATGTGGTCGCGGCCTGGGTCGAGCGCTATCTCGATCCCACCGTCGCGGAACAGCCGGCCGACGATCAGCCCCGCCGCGTCGTGGTGCAGGAAACCCGCGACGGCAAGTTGCAGCAACAGGTCACCGTCGGACCGCATCGCATGCTGGCGGACGAACCAGCATCCATCGGCGGTGCGGACACCGGCCCCAATCCTTATGAATTTTTGCTGAGTGGGCTCGGCGCCTGCACCTCGATGACGATGCGGATGTATGCCGATCGCAAGGCGCTGCCGCTCGATCGTGTTACCGTCACCCTTTCCCATCGCAAGATTCATGCAAAGGACTGTGAGGAGTGCGAAACCAAGGTTGGCATGCTCGACCACATTGAGCGCGTCATCGCTATCGAAGGCGATCTCGACGCCGAGCAACGCCAAAAGTTGATGGAAATTGCCGACAAGTGCCCGGTGCATCGGACTCTGACGTCGGAAATTCACATCACGACGCACGCCGCCGATTCAGGAAAGTAACGTCATGGCTCCCGTCTCCCGCATCGATCCGAAAACGCTGTTCACGCCCGACGAGTGGCGGCAACTGACCAGCCGCAGCTCGTGGCACGGTGGCTGGCTGGTGGCGCACGCCTGGGGCACGATCGCCGCGGCGATCGCGCTGGTGACGATCTGGCCCAACCCGCTGACGTGGCTGATCGCGGTGATGATCGTCGGCACGCGGCAACTCGGCCTCGCCATCCTGATGCACGAAGCGGCGCATGGCGGCTTGCATTCCGACAAGACGATCAACGAATGGATCGGGCAATGGCTCTGCGCGGTGCCGGTTGGGGCCGATCTTGCCAGCTACCGCTCCTACCACTTGCAGCATCATCGATTTACGCAACAACCGGAGGATCCGGATCTGTCGCTGTCCGCGCCGTTTCCGATCACCAAGGAAAGTTTTACCCGTAAGGCGATCCGCGATCTCACCGGCCAGACATTCGTGAAGCAACGGCTGCCGCTGTTTCTCTCACTGTTCAAGCCCAGCTCTTCAGGCAACACGGATTCGCACGAAAGCTTCCTCTCCAGCGGCGCGGATAAAATGCTGCGCTTTCTGATCGCCAACACAATCTTGTTCGTTGTGTTCTGGCTCTGCGGCGCAGGGTTGTGGTTCTTCGGCGTCTGGATTTTCGCGATGGCGACATGGTTGCCGCTGGTGACGCGCATCCGCAACATCGCCGAACATGCCTGCACCAGCACCGGGCCCGATCCGTTCAGCCACGCCCGCACCACGCGCGCCAACATCGTGGAGCGCGCGCTGATCGCACCCTATTGGGTCAATTATCACGCCGAGCATCACCTGTTCATGTACCTGCCGTGCTACCGACTGCCGCTGGCGCATCAGCTATTACAGGAAAAAGGATTGATCGACAGAGTGACGGTGAGCGACGGTTATCTCAACGTGCTGCGGCTCGCGACCTCGAAGAGTTGAGATCGCTCGCTCGCGATTGCATCGAACGACACTTACGCCTTGGCGAGCGCGCGCACCTGCAATGGGCCGCGCAGGCCGAACGCGGAGCCGACAACGATGCCGGTCACGGCGACGAACGACGCCAGCGCCAGCGTCGACACCCCGGTCAGGCCCTGCCCGACCGTGCAGCCGAGCGCCATCGCGCCGCCCGCGCCCATCAGGATCGCGCCGCTGATCGAGCGGATCATGTGGGTCGGCGAGGTATAGCCTTCCCACTTGAAGCGATTGGTCAGGAGCGCGGTGATGAAGCTGCCAGCCAGCACGCCGCCGACCAGCGCGATACCGAAGTTGAGCGTCAGGCCGGTCGAGAGCATGACGTACTGCACCGATTCCGCGATCGGCGCGACGTAGGTGATCGAGGTCAGCGGCGCCGGGTTGAAGTCGTCCGCGCCGAGGAAGCCGGTCGCGAACCAGCCGCCTGCGACCAGCAGGCCGATCACCACGCCGGCGGCGATCTGTCCACCCGACTTGCGGAACGCAGGATGCGAGAACGCGAAAAGCGCAAGGCCGCCACTCACCACCAGCAGCGCCAGCACGCGTGCCGTGGTTGCATCAAGACCAAGCGTCGCCAGTAAAGCCGGCAGCGACACGACATCGGGCGCGCTTTGCGTGGCCTGCAACACCGCCAGCCGCGCAGGCGCGATCAAACCCTTCAGCGTCATCTGCGCAGCGATGCCCAGCGTCACGATAACAACGAAGGAGCGCAGATTGCCGCGTCCGAGCAGCACCAGTGCACGTGAGGCGCAGCCGTTCGACAGCACCATGCCGTAACCGAATAGCAAGCCGCCAAAGAACATCAACGGCGCGGAAAAGCTCGCTTGCAGGTAGATCGACTTGTCGAGATCGACGTAGTGGCCGAGCACCAGAAGCTGCGAGGCCAGCACCGCGACGCCAATCGCCAGCGCATAGGTGCGCACCAGCCGGCCGTCACCCTCGCCCCACCAGCCGCGAAGGCTGCTCAACAGGCAGAAGCCGCTGAGCAGGCCAACTGCGCCGAACACGAGGCCGATCAGGAGACCGGAATAAACGACGATGTTGGGACCGAATGACACGGGCTGTTTCCTCACACCAGCGGAGAACAAAATACCCCGCCGCGATGGGCCGCAGTGAAAAATCCTCCCCTGCTATATATCGCGCGCCCAATTCCCGTCCACGGCTCGGAAAATATAAGAAGGAAGCCACCGCCGGCCGCGCGAGACAGAGAAAAACTCTCTCTCCCGCGACCAATACGGGCAACTTCCTGCCCCGCTCGAAAGCAGAAAATCCTGCTATTTGGCGGCCATCATTGCCCCAGGCCAAATCAGGTCGGCCGCGCGCTCATGGTCAGGAGGTCGTAGCGGGCGACCGGTTCGTCGTTCTGGTTCACCACCTCGACGTCCCAGCGCACCTCGCCGTATTCCGGCCGCCGCGCCGGCGACTTCTGCTTCACGGTCAGCTGCACCCGAATGACATCATCCGGCGAGACAGGCTTGAGGAAACGCAGGTTATCGAGACCGTAATTTGCGAGCAGCGGCCCCGGTGCCGGATCGACGAACAGCCCGGCCGCGAACGACAGGATCAGATAGCCGTGCGCCACGCGCCCGGGGAAGAACGGATTGGCCTTCGCCGCCGCCTCGTCCATGTGCGCATAAAACGTATCTCCGGTGAAATGCGCGAAGTGCTCGATATCATCGAGCGTAATCGGCCGGCTGGCGGTCTCGATGCTATCGCCGACGCGCAGTTCGTTGAAGTTGCGCTTGAACGGATGCACCTCGGCGCGCGGCGCCGGCGCGCCCCTCATCCATGTGCCGGTGATGGCCGACAGGCGCGCGGGCGAGGCCTGCACCGCCGTGCGCTGCATGTAGTGATAGACCGCGCGCAGGCCGCCGAGTTCTTCGCCACCGCCGGCGCGGCCGGGCCCGCCGTGCAACAGCGACGGCATCGGTGAGCCGTGGCCGGTGGATTCCTTGGCGCAATCACGATCGACGATCAGCACGCGACCATGGAACGGCGCGATGCCAAGCAACACCGCTTCCGCCACATCGGCATCATAGGTGAACACCGACGCAACGAGGCTGCCTTCACCGCGTTGAATAAGTTCGATGGCCTCATCGAGCGTGTCATAAGCCATCACGGTCGCCACCGGCCCGAAGGCTTCGGTGTCATGCACCCGCTCCGCGGTTTTCGGATCGGTGGCGCGCAACAATACCGGCGCGATGAACGCGCCCGCCTGCACATCGACGCCACTCGCCTCGCAGCGGTCGGGATCACCGAACACGATTTCGGCCTCACGCTTCAGCTTGGCGATCTGTCCTCGCACGGAATCGCGTTGCGCGCGGCTCACCAGCGGCCCCATTACCTTATCTTCGGTGCGAGGATCGCCGAGCTTTACCGCGCCGAGCGCGATCTTCAGCGCGGCGATCACCGCCGCTTCCTGCGCCCGCGGCACCAGCACGCGACGGATCGCGGTGCATTTCTGTCCGGTCTTCACCGTCATCTCACGCACCACCTCGCGCACGAACAGGTCGAACTCCGGCTGCGACGGATCGACGTCCGGGCCGAGCAACGACGCATTCAGCGAGTCGCGTTCTGCGACAAAACGGATCGAATGTTTGGCAATGTTCTGATGGTTGCGTAGCTTTTCCGAAGTCTCGATCGAACCGGTAAACGCAATCAGATCCTGCCCGCCGAGATGATCGAGCAGATCGCCGGTCGGGCCGCAGATCAGTTGCAGGCTGCCGGGCGGCAGCGCCCCGGACTCGTGCATCAGGCGCACCAGGGCCTCGGTGACATAGGCCGTCGCCGTCGCCGGCTTGGCGATCACCGGCACGCCGGCCAAAAACGCCGGTGCGAATTTTTCCAGCAAGCCCCAGCAGGGAAAATTGAACGCATTGATATGCACCGCGACGCCGTGCAGCGGCGTCAGGATGTGCTGGCCGACAAACGTGCCGCCTTTAGACAGCCCCTCCACTTCTCCTTCCACGATAAAACGCGTCGCCGGCAATTCGCGCCGGCCGCGCGAGGCGTAGGCGGAGAGCGTGCCGAGCCCGCCTTCGATATCGACTGCGTTGTCGCGGCGACTCGCGCCAGTATCGCCCGCGAGTTTGTAAAGTTGCTCCTTGCGCTCGGAAACATAAGCCGCGATCGCCTTCAGGCGATCAGCCCGCTGATGAAACGTCAGGCCGCGCAGCGCAGAGCCGCCGACATCGCGCGCGTGCTTCACCATGGCCGCGAAATCGAGCCCAACGCTCGAGGCACGCGCAACCGTCTTGCCGTCCACCGCGCTCGGGATATCGACGAAGCCGCTCGGCGCTTCGCCCCAACGATCCAGCGCAAGATTCTGCAAAGTGATGGTCATCGTTTCCTCCTGTCTCCGGTGTCGATCGGCCGTTGACAGCGTGGCCGGTTGGGCTAATAATTAACTGACCGATCGTTTAATTCAATAGGCATTATCTGATGCCTTGCGAACGGCGAAGCCTCGTTTCAACATTGGGGCGGCCGCGCGATCGAAGGGAGAAACGTCGTGAACCACGTCCTGACCGATTGCGGGAGAATGCTGCCCGCGCCGCGCCATATCGGGAGGACATCTTGAGCACCACGACAACGCTTTCGCCGGACGATCTCGCGCGCGCCTGCGCCGACGCGATGTGGAAAGAAGACAACGCCTCGCGCGGCCTCGGCATGGAGATCGTCAAGATCGGTGCCGGCCACGCCGTGCTGGCGATGACCGTGAAGCCCGAGATGGTCAATGGCCACGGTATCGCCCATGGCGGGTTCATCTTCACGCTGGCGGATTCCGCCTTCGCCTTCGCCTGCAATTCCTACAACGAGCGCACCGTGGCGGCGCACGGCAATATCTCCTTCATCCGCCCCGGCAAACTGGGCGACCGGCTGGTGGCGAATGCCCGCGAAATCTCGAAATCCGGACGCTCCGGCATCTACGACATCCGCGTCACCGCCAACGGCGACACGGTGATCGCCGAGTTGCGCGGCTATTCGCGCACCATCGGCGGCACGATGGTCGATCCCGCGACGCCGGATAAACCTTCTTCGCGCGACTAGTCAGGACGACAGTTATGGCCACCACCGACACACTTTCGAAATCCACCGACGGCCTTGTGCTTGACGCCGCCGAGCGCGCCTCGCGCGACGAGATCATGGCGTTGCAGACCAAGCGCCTCGCCTGGTCGCTGAAACACGCTTACGACAACGTGGCGCACTACAAGAAGACGTTCGACGCCAAGGGCGTGCATCCGTCCGACTTCAAGCAGTTGTCCGACCTCGCCAAGTTTCCGTTCACGGTGAAGACGGATCTGCGCGACAATTATCCGTTCAATATGTTTGCCGTGCCGCGCGAGCAACTGGTGCGCGTCCACGCCTCATCCGGCACCACCGGCAAGCCGATCGTGGTTGGCTACACGCAAGCCGACATCGACGTGTGGTCGGACGTGATGGCGCGCTCGATCCGCGCCGCCGGCGGCCGCAAGGGCATGATCCTGCACAATGCCTATGGCTATGGCCTGTTCACCGGTGGCCTCGGCGCACATTACGGCGGCGAGCGGCTCGGCTGCACCGTGGTGCCGATTTCCGGCGGCATGACCGAACGGCAGGTGCAGCTCATTAACGACTTCAAGCCCGACATCATCATGGTGACGCCGAGCTACATGCTGGCGATCCTCGACGAGTTCGGCCGGCAGGGTCTTGATCCGCGCAAATGCTCATTGAAATTCGGCATCTTCGGCGCCGAGCCGTGGACCAACGCGATGCGCAGCGAGATCGAACACGCCTTCAACATGGACGCAACCGACATTTACGGCCTGTCGGAGGTCATCGGCCCGGGCGTCGCGCAAGAATGCGTCGAGACCAAGGACGGTCTGCACGTCTGGGAAGATCATTTCTATCCGGAGATTATCGATCCCGAAACCGGCGCGGTGCTGCCCGATGGTGAGAAAGGCGAACTGGTGTTCACCTCGCTCACTAAGCAAGCGTTCCCGATCGTACGTTATCGCACCCGCGACCTCACGCGGCTGTTGCCCGGCACCGCGCGGCCCGGAATGCGACGCATGGAGAAGGTCACCGGCCGCTCCGACGACATGATCATCCTGCGCGGTGTCAACGTATTCCCGACGCAGATCGAGGAAGCCTTGCTCGCCACCGACTGGTGCGGCGGTCATTTCCAGATCGAACTGACACGCGAGGGCCGCATGGATGAAATGACCGTGCTGGCGGAAGCGCGCCCCGAAAGCTGGGACGGCCAGGGTCTCGTCGTCCACGCCGAAAAGATCGTCGCGCACATCAAGAACACGATCGGTGTGTCAAGCACCGTCACTATCGTCGCGCCGGAATCGCTGGCGCGTTCGCAAGGCAAAGCCAAGCGCGTCTACGACAAACGACCGAAGGAATAATCAACAGAGGCTATCGAGGAATTTAGAAAGCGAACTTCACCCGAATGGACGGAGAGACTGTCATGCCACTCCACCCCTCACGTCGTGATATGCTAAAAACCTCGCTGGGCGTCGCCGCAGCCACCGCCCTTCCCTCCTTCCCATTGATGGAGCAAGCCATGGCTCAGGCCGACGCAACGCCCACCTCCGCCGCTGAGATCGTTCAGGCCATCCGCGACAAGAAAATCACCGCGGTCAGCGCCGTGCAGGCCGCGATCGACCGCGCGGAAAAATTGAAAGACCTCAATACGCTGATCTATCTCAACAAGGACGCCGCGCTCGCGGCCGCGCGCGACGTCGATGCCGGCAAGATCACCGGCCCGCTCGCCGGACTGCCAATCGTGGTCAAGGACAACATCAACACCAAGGACATGCCGACCACCGGCGGCACGCCAGCACTGCAAAACGCGCGACCGAAGAACAACGCGCCTTCGCTGCAAAAACTGCTCGATGCCGGCGCTATCATCATCGGCAAAGCCAACATGCACGAACTGGCGTTCGGCATCACCAGCACCAACCTGTCGTCCTTCGCGGGGCCCGTGAAAAATCCCTACGATACCACGCGTATCCCCGGCGGCTCATCCGGCGGCACGGCTGCCGCGGTCGCGGCCGGCATCGTGACCTGCGGGCTCGGGACCGACACCGGTGGTTCGACCCGTGTGCCGGCAGCACTCACCGGCATCGTCGGCCTGCGTCCCTCGGTCGGCAACGGCGGCGCGCGGCGACGTTACAACGACAATCACGCCGTGGTGCCGATCAGCCACACCCGCGACACTGTCGGCCCGATGGGCAGGAGCGTCGCCGATGTCGCGCTGCTGGATTCCATCATCACCGGCACCGTGATGGCCTCCGCGGTTGACCTGCACGGCAAGCGCTTTGGCGTACCGCCGTCGATGTGGGGCGGACTTGATAGCGGTTTGCTGGATGTGGTCGCTGCCGCACGCAAGAAACTGACAGATGCCGGCGCCGAACTGATCGGCAAGGACATCGACGGACTGGCCGATCTCAACGCCAAGCTGTCGTTTCCCATTGCGCTGCATGAGCCGATCGAAGACATTCCCGCCTATCTGAAAGCTTCCGGCATCAAAGGCATCACGCTGGCCGATATTGCAGCGAAGATCGCCAGTCCGGATGTGAAAGGTGCATTCGGCGCGATCACGGCGGATGCTTTCGGCAAGGCCTATCCCGAGGCCGTCGGCACGCTGCGTCCGCAGTTGCAGAAGCTCTACGAAAATTACTTCCGCGACAACAATCTCGACGGCATCCTGTTTCCGACCACCATATCACCGGCGCCTCCGATCGACACCGCAATGGGATCGGGCGAGATGACGATCAACGGCGGGAAGCCGATGCCAACCTTCGACACCATGATCCGCAATACTGACCCGGGCAGCAACGCCGGTATTCCAGGCCTGTCGCTGTTCGCGGGCATGACGCAGAGCGGACTGCCCGTCGGCCTGGAAATCGACGGCCCCATCGGCAGCGACATCACGCTGCTCGGCTTGGGCCTCTCGATGGAGAAACTGTTCGGCCACGCACCACCACCGAAGCTGTGAACCAAAACAATCGAATCGCACTGAATCGATTCGATCTCAGGCACGGCAAAGGAAAGAAATTCTTCGATAGATGCGCTACCGGAGAACGGGATTGCAACGTAGGTGCGCGATGACTATATAACATCGGTCTGCACGTTTCGCGGACTTCATCTGCTGGTTGGGGAGGACGCCATGTCTCGCGACGCCCTCTTCCAATTGGGGATGGGCGCAGTTTCGCTGAATGCCTCCCAAAAGGAAGAACACTTTAACGCCCGCGCGCAGGAAGCGCTGCAGGTACAGGCTGATCATTTCATCGAAAAGAACGGGATCGTTTGCGCGGGATCGCATCTGATCATCGATCTTTACGAGGCTGAACGGCTCGACGATCTCGACCACATCGCCGAAACGCTGAAACAGTGCGTCGATGCCGCCGGCGCGACGCTGCTGCATATGCACTTGCATCCGTTCGAGCCGAATGGCGGTGTCAGCGGCGTCGCAGTGCTGGCGGAAAGCCATATCTCGATCCATTCGTGGCCCGAGCGACGCTATGCCGCGCTCGACGTGTTTATGTGCGGCGACGCGCAGCCGACCCGCTGCATCGATATTCTGCGCCAGGCGTTCAAGCCTGAGCGGATCGCAGTGAAAGAATTGCTGCGCGGGAAAGGCGCATGAGCGAACAACGCTGGCTCACCGAAACGGCATTCGCGAACATGCGATTGTCGTTTGAGGTCACACGCGTGCTGCAGGCGGATCACAGTCCCGAGCAACGGATCGACCTGATCGAGAATCCACTGTTCGGCAAGGTGTTGATGCTGGACGGCGCAACGCAGGTGACAAGCGCCGATGAATTCATCTACCACGAGATGATGGCGCATGTACCGATCCTCGCCCATGGCGCGGTGCGCGATGTGCTGATCGTCGGCGGCGGCGACTGCGGGCTCGCCGAAGAAGTACTCAAACACGCCGGCATCACCCGCGTTATGCAGGTGGAGATCGACGCCCAAGTCGTGGAATTCGCGCGCAGCCATTTCGCGGAATTCAATGCCGCCGCGTTCGCCGACCCGCGCTTCACCATCGAGATCGCCGACGGCGCAGACTTTGTCGGGACGACCGATCAACGCTTCGACGTCATCCTGGTCGACTCGACCGATCCGATCGGTGCCGGAGCAGTGCTATTCACGAAGAATTTCTATGCCGGCTTGCGGCGATGTTTACGTCCCGGCGGCATCGTGGTGACGCAGAGCGGGGTGCCGTTCGTGCAACGTGACGAATTCACCACCGCCATCCGAAATCTGGCGCGCGTATTTCCTGTCGCCGAGTGCTACGTCCTCGCGACGCCCTCCTATGCCGGCGGCCATATGGCGCTTGGCTGGGGAAGTCTGGACCGCGATCCGTGCGACCCGCCGCTCGAGATTCTTGCCGAGCGCGCAAGCACGCTCGCAACTCGCTACTATACCCCGGAGGTACACCGGGCGGCGTTCGCGCTGCCGCGCTACATTCTCGATGCGAAAATCGCTGCCATCGCCGCCGATCGATAGTCGTCGATCACTTACATCTGATCGTAATCGACCACGACCTTTGTCGACGTCGGATGCGCCTGGCAGGTGAGAATGAAGCCCGCCTCCAATTCCCACGGCTCCAGCGAATAGTTCAATTCCATCGGCGCCTCGCCTTCCACCAGCTTGGCGCGGCAGGTCGAGCACATGCCGCCTTTGCAGGCGAACGGAAGATCCATACCCGCGCGCAATGCGGCGTCGAGAATGGCCTCGCCTTCCGCCACCGGCACATCGCGGCGCTTGCCGTCGATAATCAGCGAGGCCACGGCCTTGGGCGGCGCACCTTCAACCACAACGGCCTTCGGCCTGGCCTTGCCGCCGAACTCCGAGACGAACCGCTCGACGTGAATGCGCTCGTCAGCGATGCCGATCTCACGGCACGTCGCCTCGATATCCTCGCTCATCGCAAGCGGTCCGCAGATGAAGACGTGATCCACGCTTTCGGCCGGCACCAGCGAGCGCAACAGCACTTTCACCTTCTCGGCGTCGAGGCGGCCGTGCAGGATCGGAATGTCCTGTTCTTCTTGCGAGATGACGTGGAATACCGAGAGCCGCTCCATATAGCGGTCCTTCAGTTCTTCCAGTGCCTCGCGGAAAATGATCCCGTCGGTCGAGCGATTGCCGTAGAACAGGAAGAACTGGCTATGCGGCTCGCGTGCCAGCACCCCACGAATGATCGACAGGATCGGCGTGATGCCGGAGCCGGCGGCAAAGCCGACGTGGATGCGCGCGGCGTCCGGTGCGGGTGCGATGCCGAAGCGGCCGGTCGGCGTCATCACGTCGAGCGCATCGCCTACCTTCAAGTCCTCGGCAGCCCAGCTTGAAAACGCGCCGCCGTCAACGCGTTTCACCGCGATGCGCATCTCGCCGTCGTCCGGTCCCGAACAGATCGAATAGGAGCGCCGCACCTCATCGCCGTCCATCGTTGTGCGCAATGTCAGGTATTGGCCCGGCGCGAAGGCGTAATCATCCGCCAGCTCCTTCGGGATCGCGAAGGTCAACGAAATCGCATCGTTCGCCTCCCGGCGCAGGTCATCGACGGAAAGGCGGTGAAAACGGGGCGTGGCCATCAGCGTGCTCGTTCCGGGTTTTGTTTTCGCGTCATTGCGAGCGAAGCGAAGCAATCCAGAAGCCGTGAAACAAGAACTGGATTGCTTCGCTTCGCTCGCAATGACGTCAATGACACTTGAAATAATCGAACGGCTCGCGGCAGCTCTTGCAGCGCCATAGGGCCTTGCACGAAGTCGAGCCAAATTCGGATAGCGTTTCGGTGTCGGTCGAACCGCATTGCGGGCACGCGACTTGCTCGACGCCGAACAGCGCGCGGCGGCCGTGGCCAACTTGCGGCGGAGCGATGCCGTATTCCTTCAGCTTGCGGCGGCCGTCGTCGCTCATCCAGTCGGTGGTCCAGGCCGGCGACAACACAGTGCGCACCGTCGGCTTGCGAAAACCCGCGCGCTCCAGCGCCACCTCGATTTCTACCGCGATCATGTTCATCGCCGGGCAGCCGGAATAGGTCGGCGTGATCGCCACTTCGATCTCGCCATCATGTACGGACACGTCGCGCAGCACGCCGAGATCGGCGATGGTCAGGACCGGAATTTCCGGATCGACCACCTGCGCGGCGGCGTCCCATGCGCGCTGACGCAACTCCATATCGTGCGTCACCTGGTTCACCATGTCGCTCCCGGAAAGCTGCGCTGCATCGATTGCAATTCGCTGAGCAGATGGCCGAGGTGTTCGGTGTGATGACCGATACGGCCACCCTTCTGCATCCAGTCGTTCGCGGGCCGCGCCAGCGTGGCTTCGGCAAGCACACCCGATACGATCTTGAGCCACTGCGGACGCAGCGTCTCCGGATCGACCGCGATGCCGGCGTCAATCAAGCCGCGCTCACTAGCATCGACCGTAAACATCTCGCCGGTGAAAGCCCAAAGATCGTCGATAGCGGTCTGCGCGCGACGGTGGCCCTCCGCAGTGCCATCACCGAGCCGCATCATCCACTCGGACGAATGCCGCAGATGATAGGCGCTTTCCTTTTCCGACTTCGCGGCAATCGCCGCCAGTGTCGCGTCGCGCGATGTCATCATCGCCCGCCAATAGAGATCGGCGAAAGCGGAATAGAAGAACTGCCGCACCATGGTGCGGGCGAAGTCGCCGTTCTTCTGCTCGACCAGCAGCAGGTTGCGATACTGTCGCACGTCGCGCAGATAGGCGAAGGTATCCTCGGTATTGTCCTTGCCCTCGACCTTGGCGGCGTAAGCGTAAAGCTCCCGCGCCTGTCCCAGCAGATCGAGGCCCATATTGGCGAGCGCCATGTCCTCTTCCAGCATCGGGGCGTGGCCGCACCATTCCGAAAGGCGATGGCCGAGGATCAGCGCGTCATCGGCGCGACGCAATGCGTAGAGCACCAGCGGCGTTTCGGAAACCGTGATTGAAGCTACGGTCATAGGGCAACTCGCTCTTATGAACTTATCTACGTCATCATGCCCGCGCTTGTCGCGGGGGTATCCACGTCTTGCTGAGACTCGAAAAGGCGTAGATTGCCGGGACATAGGCCGGCGAAGCGACGCCGTTCTTCGAGCGGCTACGCCCGGCCATGACAAATCTACATATGCCCGACTTCTTCCGGCACGTCGTAGAACGTCGGGTGCCGGTAGATCTTGGTTTCCGCCGGCTCGAACATCATGCCCTTCTCGGCGGGATCGGACGCGGTGATCGCGCTGGAGGGCACGACCCAGATCGAAAGTCCCTCGCCGCGCCGGGTGTAGATGTCGCGCGCGGCTTGCAATGCCAGCGTGGCGTCAGCGGCATGTAGCGAGCCGACATGCTTGTGCGCAAGGCCATTGCGGCTGCGGATGAAAACTTCCCAAAGCGGCGTGTTCGGTGTCGCCATCGTTTCCTCCGTTAATTACTCGGCTGCCTGAACCATGGATCGGCGCGCACGCTTGTCGGCGTAAGCGGCGGCCGCCTCGCGCACCCACGCACCCTCGTCGTGCGCCTTGCGGCGCGCGGCGAGACGATCGCGATTGCATGGACCGTTGCCGGCCAGCACCTGCTTGAATTCGGTCCAGTCGATCTCGCTATAACGCCAGTGCCCTTCGGCGTCCTGCGTCATGCCGGGATCGGGAATGGTGAGGCCGAGGAATTGCGCTTGCGGCACGGTCGCGTCTACGAACTTCTGGCGCAGTTCGTCATTGGAGAAGCGCTTGATCTTCCACTTCGTCGAGGTGTCGCTGTGCTGGCTCGCCTGATCCGGCGGACCGAACATCATCAGCACCGGCCACCACCAGCGATCCAGCGCATTCTGCGCCATCGCCTTCTGCTCGGCGTTGCCGCGCGACAGCGTCAGCATGATCTCGAAACCCTGCCGCTGATGAAACGATTCTTCCTTGCAGACGCGGATCATCGCGCGCGCGTAAGGACCATACGAACAGCGGCACAGCGGAATCTGATTCATAATCGCCGCGCCATCCACCAGCCAGCCGATGGCGCCGATGTCGGCCCAGGTCAGCGTCGGATAATTGAAGATCGAGGAATACTTCGCCTTCCCCGACAGCATCGCGTCGACCAGTTCCTCGCGCGAGGTGCCGAGCGTTTCGGCAGCGGCGTAAAGATAGAGGCCGTGGCCGCACTCGTCCTGCACCTTGGCGAGCAGCGCCGCCTTGCGCCGCAGGCTCGGCGCGCGGGTCAGCCAATTGCCTTCCGGCAACATGCCGACGATCTCGGAGTGAGCGTGTTGGGAAATCTGCCGCGTCAGCGTCTTGCGGTAAGCGGCCGGCATCCAGTCGTTCGGCTCGATGCGGTCGTCGACATCGATGCGCGCCTGGAACGCGGCCGCCAGCGTTGCGTCCTCAACGAAACGGTCTTCGCCATCCGACGTATTGAGCGCCTGCGTATACATGGGCCGCCTCCCTATGTGTTACGGGCCAATATATAACAAAAATAACTCCAAACAAGAATTTTCTGTAACATATTAATGCTGGTCGTCGAACCGCAGTCCGAGTTCCGCGCCGGCGAGCGGAAGCGCCCCCGCCGCGCTCACACCATTCCGATCAAGCCATTGTTCGGAGGCCGGAATCAGCCGGCGATAGAGGTCGGCGCAGAGCTGGCGCGCGGGCGTCCCCGGCCAATCCGCCGGCAACAGGCTGCCGGGCAGCAGAGGATCGCGCAGCACCACGCGACGATAATGGTGGATCAGCAGGATGCGCGCGGTGAATGCATCGGCGTCGGACAGCAGCTCCTCGCGCCGAAGCCAGTCACGCAGCGGCGCAAAGGTCTTCATGAAGCGCTGATAGGCTCCCGCGGTGAGATGCAACGGCCAGCTTTCACTGAGCAACCGCCGACCGCTGTCGTCCTCGGCGGAGACTTCCAGCCGGATCGCGCCTGCAGCTTCCACCGGCACGCGTACACCGGACGGCGCGACCCATACGCCGGCGAGCGGACTACCGAAACCGGCAGCGCGCAACGCCTCGCGCGCGGAATCGTGCTTGCCGCTATTGCCGAGCAGCAGCAATTCGAAGCGCCCGGTCCAGTCGGACGGCTGCGGATTGTAGACATGGCGCACCGCCGTATCGAACGTCTCGCGGCCCTTGTCCGCCAGCCGATAGAAACTGTTGCGCCCCACCCGCTCGCGTTCGAACCAGCCATCGGACGCGAGCCGCGACATCGCGGTGCGCACCACACCGCCTTCAATGTCAAGCATGGTGAAGAACGCCAGCAGCGTACCGAGCCCAACCGAGCCGCCGCGCGGCACGATGGCGTCGCCAAACAACGTGACGACGATGGAGCCAGTGCGCGAGGGTTCGCGCTTCAACTGGTCGAGAATGCGGGCAAGCGGTTGGGGCATCGAAACCCGGCATAGCGTGTTTCGCCGGTGCAGACCATCGCCCGCCGCCGCGAGGCGATGGATTTCGGCGGCCCACGCTCCACCTGCGCGACGACATCGCCGGATTATAATTGACCAATTGGACGGTCAATGCGAAGTTGCCCGTAGAGCCGCCCGGCCAAAGAGGCGGCAAGTGCCGGCTCCCTGTCGGCCTGACGTCAAGGACACTGGACTTTATGGCTCGCACCCGGGCAACCGACTACGACCAGAAGCGCCTGGGTATCCTCAGCCAGTCCGCACGACTGTTCGCGCAACACGGATTCACCGGCACCTCGATCACCATGATCGCGGAAGCCTGCGGCGTGTCCAAGGCGCTGATGTATCACTACTACAACTCCAAGGACGACGTGCTGTTCGACGTGCTTGCGGATCACCTCAAGCATCTCGTCGCCTTGGTGGAAGCGGCGGCGGCGACCGAAAGCGATGGTCGCCGGCGACTGGTCGCGATCTGCACTGCCCTGCTCGACGCCTATCGGGGCGCCGATGCCGAACACCAGGTGCAGATCTCCAGCCTGAAACTGTTGCCGCGCGCGCAGCAAGATGTGCTGAAAGAACTCGAGCGCCGGCTGGTGACAATCTTTTCTGAAGCCATTGCCGCGTCGCTTCCCGCGATCGCCAAACAACCCGACGCGCTCAAGCCGCTGACAATGTCTCTGTTCGGCATGTTGAACTGGCACTACTTGTGGTTTCGCGACGGCAAGGGCATGACGCGCGAAGCATATGCTCTGCTGGCGGCGAACCTGGTCCTCGCCGGCGCGGACGACGCCGTCCGCGCGGCTGGCGCATCTGCGACAACATCGAGAGCGACGGTGCCGACCAAGCCCGCAATTGCGAAGAAGAAAGCCGAGAAGGCGCGCTAACTTGCACTGCGACTTCGTTCGTCATGGCCGGGCATAGCCGTTCGAAGAACGGCGTCGCTTGGCTCGCCTATGTCCCGGCCATCCACCTCTTTCTTCCGTTCGGCCGCGAAGACGTGGATGGGCTGGAATAAATCCGGCCATGACGAGTTGAGTCTCAACGCCAAATTTTGCGGCGCTTCTTTCGCGGCAACTTCAGGACGACGGCGTCACGCAAATCACAACTAATCATTCGTGCATCTGTATCGCATCACAAAAAAGCAAATGCCCGGACCATGGTCCGGGCACTGCAAATCATCGACGATTGAAAAGCGCAGCGCCTTACCGATTGGGATCGGGATACACCAGGCTGCGCCAGCCGTTGCGGTCGAACGGCTTCCACGCGCCTTCGGCTTGCGCCAGGCGATCGGCAACCGCGTAGACTGCGGCCGGATGGAATCCCATGCCGCAATGACTGCTCTCGACTTCGATGTTCTCGGTGAGCGCCGACGTCTTTTCCATGCAGCCCTGCCAGGCGCAGATGCCGTCGGTGCGGCTGTAGATCGCGGTAGTCGGCATCGGCGGCGCTTCCGAGAGCGGACCGCCGAAATGTTCGCTCGCCTCTTCCGCGCGCTGGCCGCTCGCCAGTTCATAGACGCGCCAGGCGTTTGTGGATTTCGGATCGCCAGCGAACGGACTGCCGAGCGTGATCACCGAGCGTACGCGGTCCGGCATCATCTTGGCGAGTTGGCGCGAATAGAGACCACCGAGACTCCAGCCGACCAGACTGACCTTGCGGCCATGGGTATCGTTGATGCGCTTGACCAGATCGACGACGGAGTCCTGCACGCCGGGCCGCAGGCCATAGTTACGTCCCAGACCCCAACCGCTGACGGCGTAGCCGCGCCCGGCAAGAAAGCTGCGCAGCGGCCGCGTCGAAGCATCGCTCGCCATCAATCCCGGCAACACGAGGACCGGATGACCATCGCCGCGCGGCGCGAGGCTGAGCAACGGTAACGCACCGAGGAACGCGCCGAGTTCGGAAAGCGCTCGTCCTTCCAACAGGACCAGTAGCTTGGAGGGAGGGGCTAACGATTGAGCAGCAGCAGCCATCGAATATCCTTTCCCGCCCGACGCGCGTGCATCGAGCAACAGATCAGTTGAGCAAATTACCGTTTCGCTAAAGCCAGAACCTCGTTCCGATTCGTCGACACAATGCCGTCACAAATAAAGCTATGAGCCGATTTCGATCAATTCAAGCAGCCTTTAGTCGCGGGGAACGGGGGTGTCACCCTCCGGCAACACCATCCCGGCGCGCAATAGTGGGCAATTCGTCACGGCAGCCGCAGCAGAACCTCGATGGTGTGGAGCACCAGTCCGACGAGTCCGCCAATCAGCGTGCCGTTGAAGCGGATATACTGAAGGTCCTTGCCGACATTGGTTTCGATCAAGGTGATGAGTTGCGCCATGTCCCATCCCTTCACCTGATCGGCGATGAAGGTGGAGACGCCGCTTTTCTGATCGGCGATGAAACTGCGCAGCACGGCGACGATGCCTTGATTGATCTCGCCGCGCATTTCACCATCGGCCGCGAGCGCCTTGCCTGCCTCGACGAAGACGTTGGCAAGATGGTGTTGCAGCACGCTGGATTCGCCGGACGCGCTTTTCTCGATGAAGGCCTTCGCTTGCAACCACACGCTCTGCGCCAATCCGCCGAGTTCGGGCCGCGCCAGCAGGCCGCGCTTCAGTTCGTCGAGATGCGCGGCATAGGCGGGATCGCTCGCCGCCCTGTCAACGAAGGCCAGCACCATGCGATCGAACTCGTCGCGGAACGGGTGCTTTGGATCGGCGCGCACCTCGTCGAAGAAGGCCGACGCCGATGCGAGGATCCGCTTCACCAGAAAGGCATCGGCGCGATAAAAATTAAGCAGCGACGGCAGTTCAGCGCGCAACTTGGCGCGAAACGCCGTCATCGTTTCCGGCTGGCTGAGCGCGCCATGAATCGCGACCAGAAGATCGTCGAGCAACGCCTTGTGCCGCCCTTCCGCGACGAAGGTTCGCAGCGTGCTGGTCGCAAGCGGCGCGAGATCGATCGATTGCAACTGCGCCATCACCCGGCGCGAGACGTATTGCGTGAGCCCGGACGTTTCAGTCGCGTCGAACGCTTCCGGTAACAAGCGCAGCACGAAGCGCGCGAGGTCGGTGCTGCGCTTGCGGTCGCTCATCCAGTCGGCAACGAATGAGGCAAAGTCGATCTGGCGCAGCTTGGCATCCACCGGCGCCGCATCGAGAAAATTGGTTTCGATGAACTCGCCGAGCTTATCGGCGATCCGCGCCTGATTGTTCTGGATGATCGCGGTATGCGGGATCGGCAAGCCGAGCGGCCGGCGGAACAGCGCCACCACCGCATACCAGTCCGCGAGCCCGCCCACCGTCGCGGCTTCGGCAAACGCAGCGACGAAGCCGAACGCCGGATGATAAGGCAACAGCAGCTTAGCGGTGATGAACACCGCAAGGCACCCCACCAGCACCAGCGTCGCCAGAAACTTGATGCGCTTCAATTCGGCGGCGCGCGCCGCATCGGTGCTGGTTGACGTCAATGCAAACTGAGCGTCATGCGTCATCATGATCCTGCGGCGTTCGAATAGCCCTGCTCACTATAACCGATGACGCCGGCGTATGCCCGCCGCGCTATTCATGGAAGTCACGCACAGACAAAAAGAAGGCCCGCAACGCGGGCCTTCTAGTTGAAGATCGTCAACGGGGAGGAACGTTGGCGATCAGTCGAAACGTGAGAGATCAGGCAGCCTTGTTGTAGGACGCCGCGACCTTCGCGAAGTTCTCCTGAGCCGACTTCGCACCTTCGGTCACCAGCTTGCCGACGTACTCGCTGGTCGACTTGGCGCGAGCAACGAGGGTCTCGCCATGGGCGCGAGCCAGGTCCGACTGGATCTGGAAGGCTTCGCTGATCGACTTGGCCGAGGCCAGCTTGTCGATGCCGTTGAAGAACGCCTGGGCGTCCTGATAGATCGCCTGCTGGATGCTGCGGCTGATCTTGGCGGTTTCGCTGACCGAGTTGTTGGCGGCGACTTCGATCGCAGCGGTCACCTTCTCGGAGCCGGTGTGCAGATCGGCGGCGCGGTCTTTGGCAGTGCCGGCGGCGCGCTTGACGAAATCACGAGCAGCTTCCGGAACTTCCACGTTCTGGAGGTTCTTGAAGGCATCGGAAATCGGAGCAAAAGCTGCTTGCACGCTGTTCAGCACGGAATTGGTTTCGTTCGACATGTCAATCTCCATCCTCAGGTTTGAGCTATGGGCTCGGCCCGTCCGGTGTGGCCCGGGATGGGAAGTGTTATGACATATCCATTTGTGCGTCGCAACATGAATGTTGCGACGCGACATCACGAACGCGTGATTTTGGTGCGTCGCAAGATAATGCGAGTTAAATTGCAATAATAACAATAGCTTGTTCGGACGGAACTATTTACTAAACAGATGAGGCAAAGGCCACCATCGTCACGGCCCGGATTGTCCCGGCCATGATGATACGGATTGATCTCCAAGGTAGGCCGGCCTGAAAATTCGAACGAATTTCCGGTCAGATTCCTAGGGCCTGCCCGGTCGTGATTGACCGGGCGCATCCATCGAAATGCAAGCAACCGCGCTGCGGCTTAATTCTGGACCGCAGCCGGCACGCCGTAGGCCTCGAGTTTGGCCCGTACCTGCGCGACATTGTGGCCGAGCACGACGATGTCATGGGTGCGGCCATCGCGATCGCGAACGTGGTCGCGCAACAGCGCTTCCGCCTTGAAGCCGAGCCCTTCGAAGATGGAGATGGCGCCGGTCTGGTCGACCGTCATCTGCGCCACCAGCTTCTCGAGGCCCATCGACAGCGCCAGCGCGAAGGTTTCCTGCGTCAGCGCCCGCCCGACTCCGACGCCGCGCACATTCGCGGAGATCACCATGCGGATGCCGCCGACATGCGGCGACCACGAATGCACGTCGCGAACGATGGTGCCGCAGCCCACCACCTTGTCGTCCTTCCAGGCCAACAGGCTGGTGATGGTGCCGCGCTCGATCTCGCGGACCCACGCGGTCAACACTTTCGGCTCGGTGATGTTGCGCGGGAGGAACAACAGGTCATGCACCGGAAGCGCGCGTGCGAAGTCCAGCACCGCGGCTTCGTCGGCCGCCCCCATCAGGCGAAATTCAATTGGTCCCGCCTCGGTGACCACCTGCCGCGGATAGGAACGTAGCTCGGAATTGCTCATACTGATCTCTCACCTAACCATGAATCGAGTTTCGGCCACATCCGTTTGACCGCGTTGCCGCCGGCGGCAAGACTGACATGTCCGCCCTTGAGCATGACTTCTTCCTTGTCGGCCGATCCCACTTTCGCGATCAAATGCCGCGACGCCTCGTAAGGCACAATGTGATCGTGTTCGGCGACGACGTGAAGGATCGGCACCTTGATGTTGGAGAGAACGGCCTTGCGGCCGCCAACGGTCATCGTGTCGTTGAAGATCTTGTTATCCCACATCAGATCCTTGGTCATCTGACGGAAATATTCTCCCGCCAGCGGCAGGGTGTCAGCGCCCCACTTGTCCATCATCCGGAAGGACTTGACGTACTCGTCATTCCAGATGTTTTCCCACAACTGCACCTGTCCTATCGCGCGCGCCGCCGGCCGCAGCATATCGAACGAGGTCATGATCATTTCCGCAGGCACGTTGCCAACGCTGTCCACCAGCCGGTCGACGTCGAAATAACGCCGGTCGGAAAAATTCTGGAACAGCGTCATGTGCCGAAAATCGATCGGCGTCGTGAAGCAGACGAGATTCTTCAAGGGTCCATCGGTATGCACCGATGCGTAGAGCGTCGACAGCATGCCGCCGGCGCAGTAGCCGATGATGTTGACGTCGGCTTCGCCGGAATCCTCCTGCACCGTGCGGACGCATTCGGGGATGAAGCCGAGGACGTAGTCGTCCAGCCGCAGGCTTTTTTCCTCCGGCTTCGGCGCGGTCCAGTCGAGCATGTAGACATCGTAGCCGCGCTTGAGCAGAAACTCGACCATGCTTTGTCCGGGCGCGAGATCGAGAATGTAACCGCGATTGGTGGTCGCCATCACGATCAGCACCGGGATGCGGTAGATCTCGTCGGCCATCGGCCGATAGTGATAAAGCTGCATCGTCCCGCGCGACAGAATGATGTCTTTCGGCGTCACGCCCGGCATAGGTCCCGACGAGGCGATGTATTCGACGCCCTTGATGCTGCGCTGTATCGCGCGTTGCACCTCGGTCTGGATGCGCTCCGAGACCGACGTGAAATCCAGCGCTGAACCTGGGACCGCGTTCATTTGGATTCTCCAGCAGCAGACGGCGGCCGTCGCGTGCGCGGCGGCTTCGGCGCGCTTGCGAATCTTTCGCCCGCACCGCCGGACTTATCCTGCATCCGGTATAACAGCGTCTTGATCTCGCTGAGCTGCGCCTCGATGGCTTGTAGCCGCTCGGCCATGTTCACCATTTGCGACCGGCTCGGCAGGTTCATGCCGACGAGATATTTCTCCATCAGGTCGCCGAACTGCTTTTGCGCGCCCGCGGCAATGCCGCCAGCCTGGTTCATCACCTTGCTGAATTCGGGCGATGTCATGGTCTGCGTGGCGAAGGAATTGAAGCCCTTCTCCATCTCGCCGAGCATGGTGTGCCAGATCTCGACCGGGTCGTTGCTGTTCTTATTCGCCACGAAAGTCCCTCCTTCATTCCCGCCCGGACCGCCTTCCTTGCGGAGGTCAGCCTCGCTTTTCTTTTGCTGTCATTCCATACTGTTGTTTCAGTGTGGTCAATATTCCTCGAACCGTTTCCCGTTACCTGTCCGAACATCACCGCGCGTCCCAAAATCACCTGCACCAATTCGTTCCCAATGAACTAAGGAGCCAACGACGTGAACCCGATCCCGCATCAACCGCCGCAAATGCTGCGCGCCAACGGCATCGAGCTTTGCTATGAAATTTTCGGCGCGCCGGACGCCGAACCGCTGGTGCTGATCATGGGACTGGGCGCCCAGATGATTCACTGGGACGACGACTTCTGCCGTCAGCTTGCAGCGCAAGGTTTTCGCGTCATTCGATTCGACAATCGCGACATCGGAAAATCGAGCAAACTGAAGGGCGGCGGGAAAATCGGCGCGCTTGAATTTCTCAAGTTGCGGTTCCTGAAAATTCCGGTGGCCGCACCCTACAGGCTGCGCGACATGGCGACCGATGTGGTCGGCCTGCTCGACGCACTGAGCATCCGCTCGGCACATATCGTCGGCGCGTCAATGGGTGGCATGATCGCGCAGGAACTCGCCATCGTTTTCCCGGAGCGGGTGCGCACGCTGACCTCGATCATGTCCACCACCGGCAATCCCAAGTTGCCGGGGCCGACGCGCGAAGCGGCGGCGCTGTTGCTGGCTCCGCCGGTCACCGAACGCGAGGCCTTCATCAAGCGCTTCGAACAGACATGGAAACTGCTGCGCGTCGGCAGTTTTCCGCAGGATGAAGCGCTCGACCGCGAGCGCGCCATCCGTACCTTCGAGCGCGGCCTCAATCCGGCCGGCGTCTCACGTCAGTTGCGCGCCATTCTCGCCTCGGGCAGTCGCAAGGAGCGGCTCAAGGCGGTAACGGCCCCGACCCTGGTGATCCACGGTAACGTCGATCCGCTGGTGCGCCCCGAGGGCGGCCAGGACACCGCCGCCTCCGTCCCCGGCGCGAAACTGGTGATGGTCGACGGCATGGGTCATGCCCTGCCGATCGCGCTGTGGCCGCAGATCGTCGGCGCGATCGTCAACCACGCGCATGGGGCGAAAGCGACGGTGCATTAGAAGCTGCTGTCGTGAATCCAACAGGAGACCGTCATGCCCGGGCTTGTCCCGGGCATGACGCCTTAGAATCTATCATCGCATGTGGGGTACTGGCGAGCCTATCCACCTGCCCAGACGTCCAGCACGTAGCGGTTGCGGGTGCCGAGGTCGTCGATCCAGCGCGCGCTAGCGGCTTCATCGCTGCCGGTTTTCTCGCGATGGATCGCCATCAACGCCGCCTTGACGTCCGGCTCCATCCTGCCGCCGTCGCCGCAGACGTAAATAATCGCGCCCTGCTCGATCAGTTGCCAGACGCGATCCTTTTGTTTCGCGATTATATGCTGCACGTAGGTCTTGTCCGTGCTCGCGCGCGAGAAGGCGACGTGAAGCTCGGTGATGCCCTCGTCAGCAAAATCCTTCAACTCATCCGCGTAGAGATAATCCTGCTCCGGATGACGACAGCCGAAGAACAGCATCGACGGCCCGAGTTCAACGTCCTGCGCCATCGTCGCCGCCCGCTCCTGCAAAAAGGCGCGGAACGGCGCGAGCCCGGTGCCGGGTCCGATCATGATAATAGGCGTCGCTGGATTTTCGGGAAGCCGGAAGCCCGCCTTGGTCTCCCGCACTGACGCATAGACGGTATCTCCGGCGCGACGACCCGCCATGTAATTCGAGCAGATGCCTTTGTAGGTGCCCCTGCCCGACGCCGCAGGCCCTTCGACCACACCGATGGTGGCGCTGCAACGGCCCGGCTCTACCAAGGGCGACGACGAGATCGAATAGTAGCGCGGCGCCAATAGCGACAGCATTTCCAGATACGAATGGAACGGCATATCGCAGGCCGGGAATTCCTCCATCAGGTCGAAGACCGACCTGCGCTTCGCCATCACCTCGCTGCGATAGCGTTCCTGCGACTCCGCGTCGTCGCCGACGAGGCTGAGCAGCTTCGGCTTGCTCATCGGACAGCGGGTGTTCTCCGCCATGATCTGGATCTGCTTGCGCGTCGCGATCTGCTGCAACTCGACAAACTCGCCGAGCAACCGCCCGACCGAGATCGATTGTCCTACCGGCAGTTGCGCGCGGCGCCCTTCTGGCACCTGCAAGCGGATCTGATCGGTCGGCAGGAAACCGAAGCGGCGCGCCACCGAATCCACCAGCGCCGGATCGTTGCGCGGAATGACGCTAAGATGATCACCGGCGCGATAGGTCGTGCCGGGCGGCAACTCCACCTCGATGTGCCGCGTCGAACGCGCAGACGCATTCGGCCCCGACTTGTTCTGCAGTTCGGTGTTGGACAGCACCTTCATCGGCACCGCGCCCCCGAGGCCGGCAATGGTGTTTCCCACCGTCGGCGCCACCGGCTCGATCTGGTACAGCGGCGCGTCGTCGGCGCTGCGGCTGAATTTGGCGTCGATGCCGAGCGCCTTCATCGCCGTCGGGCCGAGCTTGGCGAACCACGCTTCGAACTGACCGTCGAGGTCCTCGCGCGCGTTGCCCTCGCCGCGCTCGAACACATTCGTCGCGCCGTGCGCCGCGAGTTGTTCGTCGATCAGCCGCGGCACCGACTGATAGGTCGCCGCCCAGTCGCTGTTGCCGCAGCCGAACACCGCGTATTTGACGCCGGCAAACGCGTCCTTCGACAGGTCGCTTTGCAGCCACTTCACAAACTCCGTCGCGTTGTCGGGCGGCGCACCGTTGTAGGAGGCGCAGAAGATCAGAACGCCGCCCTCCTTCGGCAGATTATCGACGGCGTCATCCAGCGATGCGAGTTTGGTTTTGAAGCCATTGATCTCAGCAAGGTCGGCGACACGCGTTGCCATGTCCTCAGCCGTGCCGAGATTGGAGCCGAACAGCACCAACAGCGGCGTGTTGTGACCGGGCCGCGTCTGCGCCTGCGCGACGGGTGCCGCCGGCTTCGCGGCGGCAGGGCCAGCCGCCGGTCCCTTGCTGGTCCGCTCGCTATCGAGGCGCGGACGCACCTTGATCTTGAAGCCCTCCGGCTTGATCGTCAGCGTTTCCTTCAAATGCATCTGGTAGCGCTTGTGATCGATCAGCTTGAAGCGCTGAAGGATCATGCCGAGCGCCAACGCCGCCTCGTGCATCGCGAAGCCACGGCCGATACAGGCGCGCTGGCCGTTACCAAACGGCTTCCAGGCGTTGACGGGGCGCTTCGCCTCCGCCTCGCGACTGAAATTCTCCGGATCGAACACGTCCGGATGCGGCCCCCACACCGAGGGGTCGCGATGCAATGCCGTCACCAGCACGGTGACGAACGTACCCTTCCGCAGCTTGTACTTGCCGCCGATGGTCTCGTCCTGAAGCGGTGAAATGCCGTAGGCCGGTGCCGGCGGCCACAACCGCAGCGCTTCCTTCAGGATCTGCGTGATGTAGGTCAGATGCATGACCTGCTGCGACGTCGGGCGAATATTGACGTCGGATCCGAGCACGCGATCGACTTCCTCATACGCCTTCTTCAGCACATCGGGGTGCTTGAGCAGCGCGTAGATTGCGTAGGACAGCAGGCCGCTGGTGGTCTCGTGCCCGGCAATCAGGAAAGTATTGATCTGATAACGGATGTTGACGTCGTCGAGCTGCTCGCCGCTCGCCTTGTCGACGCCGGTGAGCATCGCATTGAGCATGTCCTTCTTGGATTCGGTGTCGCCGCCGTCGCGTCGCGCCGCAATGACGTCGTCGACCATCTTGTTCATGAACTCGACGTCGGCGGTGAGATCGCGGTTGCGCTTCTGCATCCAGACTTTTTCGAGCGGCAGTCCGCGCGTCATCATGATGGTTTCGAGCGAGCGCACCAGCGCCTCGACGAACGGATGGTAGTCGCGGCGATAGAATGAGTTGAAGCGATAGTCGAAACCGCACAGCCCGATGGTGTCGAGCGTCAGCGCGGTCATATCGTGGACGACGTCGATTTCTTCGTCGGCGTTGAGCCGTTCCCACTTCTTCACAAGTTGCTCAGCGATGTCGACCATGCTCGGATGATAGGACTGCATCGCGCGGTTGCCGAACGGCTGCAGCAGGATGTTGTGCGCCTTGCCCCAGTTCGGCTCCTTGGTGTCGGCTGTAAACAGGCCGTCGCCGCCAACCGCGCGTACCCGACGCAGCGCGCCGCGCACCACCTTGTCGAAGCGCTTCTCGTCGCTCAATTCCTCGATGAGGTCATGCCCGGAGACCACCACCATCGGCTTGCCCATCATGTCGAGCCAGTAGATCGGCCCCAATTCCTTGGCAAGTTGGGTCAGATGCTGGATCGGCGACGTCGCGTCGATCGACAGCATGTTGCCTACCACCGGCTTCTTCGGCGGATGCGGGATCGGGTCCAGTAGATTGGTCGACGCCATTTTAAATCATCTCCTCGCTTGCGCCGTCATCCTGAGGAGCGCGCATTGAGCGCGCGTCTCGAAGGATGGCGGCTTACAATATCCTTCACATCATCATTCGAGGCGCGCTTGCCGGTTCGCACCTCAGAATGACGACTAGCCAAATTTCCGCCGCCGCCACTCGATCAGCTTGTTGCTCAGCTCTTCCGGCTGTTCCTGCTGGGTCCAGTGACCGCTGTTACGGATCAGATATTTTTCCAGATCGGGAATGATCTTTTCCATGCCGTCGGCGGCGGACGGCGGCAGCACTGCGTCGTCTTCCGCCATCACCATCAGCGACGGCACCCGCACGGTGTGATCGAGCGCGGCTGCGCGCTCCCAGTTGCGACTCATGTTGCGATACCAGTTGATGCCGCCGGTAAAGCCGGTGCGGGTGAAGGTGTCGACGAACACTTTCATTTCCTCGGGCGACAAAATCTTTTGGCGCGGATCGTGATCGCCGTTGTAGCCCTCGACCATCTGCGGAAACGCCATGTTCAGCTTTGACGACGCACCGATGCCCGCGGTCGCCGCCTCCGGCAGCTTGTCCTTGCGGGGCATGGGCTTGCGCATGAAGAAGTCGAACGTCTCGGCCACCTTGCTGCCGAAGATGCGATCGGGGTGCCGCGCCGGGTCCTGAAACTGCACGATGTACATGCTGTCGCCGAACCGCTTGCGATAGAGCGAAATCGGATCGGCCGGTGCGCGGTCGGTGTGCGGCGTGTTGACGCCGACGACGCCTACAACGCGCGACGGATGGCGCAGCGGCATCTGCCACACCACGAAACCGCCCCAGTCGTGACCGACGAAGATTGCGTTATCGATGTTCAGATGATCCAGCAGCCCGACCAGATCGCCGGTGAGATGATCGAGATCGTAGTCCTCGACCTTCTCCGGCCGGTCGGTCGCGCCATAGCCGCGCTGATCCGGCGCGATGACGCGGATGCCCGCCTCACTCAGCGCCTTGATCTGGTGCCGCCATGAGAACGCCATTTCCGGCCAGCCATGACACAGCACCATCGGCGGCGCGTCCGTCTTCGGACCCGCCTCGTAATACCCCATGCGAATTCCGTTCGTCTGCGCGAATTGCAGCGGCGGCATCTCGATCATCGACGGCTCCGTTCAGCTTGCGGCACGGGGCGCATCGGGTGCCGATGCGTAGGCGGCCTCCAAGGCCGCCAGTTCCTCGGGAAGCATATCGGCCAGCACCTGCACATGCGGGATCACGTTGGCGCCGGCGATGAATCCGAAATCGAGATTGTCGCGATAGCTCTGCACGGTGATGTTCAGCGCCACGCCATGCGCGGCGATCGACACCGGGAAGATATGCAGAAGCTCCGCGCCCACGGCATACAGCGTCTGGCGCGGCCCCGGCACATTGGACACGGTGATGTTCACCGCCGGCGGCAGCACGTCGGACAGGTTCGAGCGGCTGTAGAGCAGCGCCAGGATCTGCACCATGATCGGCGCGCCCAGCATCGAGATGTTGGAAATCTGCGGCATCAGCGCGCGCAGCGGATGCGACATTTCTTTCGACTTGGTGGATTGCGCGGCGATGGCTTCCAACCGCGCTTTCGGATCGGCGATGTCGCTGGCAAGCGAACAGATCATGCCGAACACCTGGTTGTTGGAGTCGGCATTCCCCTCCTCACGCAGCGAGATCGGCACGCCCGCCGTCAGCGACTTGTTCGGCAGCGCGTTCTGGCTGAGCAGATAGCGCCGCACCACGCCGCTTGAGAGCGCCAGCACCACGTCGTTGAGCTTGCCACCGGAGCGCTTCGCCAGCGCCTTGGCCTGCGATAGCGGGATCGACACGCCGGCAAAACTGCGTTCCGACGAGATCGACTTGTTGAGGATGGTCGGCGGCGACGCCATGCTGGTGAGGCTCTCGCGCGACTTCGGATCGGCGATCTTGCCGACGACTTCCGACAGGCTCTTGAGCATGGTCGGCATGCTGCCGACGAAGCGCACCGCGCTTTCGATCTGGAACATCGCGTTGTCGAACAGCACCGAGCCGAGATCGCTCTTGCCGGAGCGCGGCAGTTCGATGCCCTTGGTGAAGCCCGCGCCTTCGAACCCTTGCCGCCACATCTCCTGATAGGAGTTGAGGAAGTTCGCCGCCATCTCGCGCGGCTCCGGCGCGTCCTTGCGTCGAGTCGGCGGTTCGGGCACCTCGCGCGGCACCGGCGAGACATCGTAGATCATGCCGGTCAGCGCCGCGCCCGCGCCGCCGTCGATGCAGGCATGATGCATCTTGGAGTAGAGGCCGATCTCGTTGTCCTTCATGCCTTCGAAGACATAGAACTCCCACAGCGGCCGCGCACGGTTCAAGAGCTTGGCGTGCATCCAGCCGACGATGCGTTCCAGCGTGGCGCGGTCATGCGGCGCCGGCAGGCTGCCGCGGAAAATGTGACGGTCGATATCAAACTGATCGTCCTCGACCCAACTCGGGTGATCGATATCGAGCGGCGCTTTTTCGAGACGCGACTTCAGGATCGGCGCGATATGCAGCCGTGATGCGATCATCGCCTTGAAGTCTTCGAAGAAGTTACCCTTATAGTCTTCCGGCAACCGGAAGATGGCGATGCTGCCGACATGCATCGGCATCTCGGGAGTTTCGTAATACAGAAACGATGCGTCCAGAGAGGACAGCTTCTTGGCGCCGCTCATGCGTCTTCCTCACGGTGGGGATATTCGGACGCCTTGGCAGCGTTCTGGTTCGATTGTGCCTTTTTCCGCTCACGATTTGCAACGGCAATCGCCGCGGAAGCCGCCGGTCTCGAAACGACAAAACCGCGCGGCCCTCACCTGTTACCACCCTGCTTTGGCCCCGAACCAGCGCAGCCTTCGGCCTTTGGGCCGGCATGGCGTCAACGCGACGTCAGGTCTTGGTGCGTCCGGTGCCGAGCCCCGCCATGTTGGCGAACATATCCTGAATGCGTCCGGCCATCTTGGGATCGAACATGAACCAGTTCTGCATGATGGCGTCCGGCGAGAACTGATCGATGGTGTTCGACATCCGCTCCTGAAGCTTGTCCATCATCGCGGTCTGCATCGGCTGCACGTCCGGCAGGCCCATGAATTCACGCGCCTCCAACGGGGTGCAATCAACCTCGATCGTCACTTTCATATCGTCGCTCCTGAATTCACCTGACTACCAGTATCGCCATGCCGCCTGCGCCGATGCAAGCGGCATGGCGCGGGCGGCCGCACGGCCGGCGACGTTATCGCATACGACCGTTAATCGAAACGCACCGGCGCAAATGGCGTCGGATCGGCAAAGGGTGCCTCTCCCGTCATCATTTCAGCCAGCAGCCGCCCGGTGGCCGGGCCGAGGGTGAGGCCATGGTGATGATGGCCGAAATCGAACCACAACCCGGGATGGCGCGGCGCCTGGCCGATCACCGGCAGCATGTCCGGCAGACATGGTCGCGCGCCCATCCACGGCTGTTGATCGACGGTCTCGCCGAGCGGGAACAAATCGCGCGCGAGAGGCAGTGCGCGTTCGAGTTGCACCGGCGTCGGCGGCGCCTCGCGCCGGGCGAATTCCGCGCCGGTGGTCAGACGAATGCCACGATTCATCGGCGCCAGCAGGAAACCGCGATCGGCGTCGAGCACCGGATGATTGAGCACCGCGTTGCCGCGTGGCGTATAATGGCGGTGATAACCGCGCTTGATGCCGAGCGGGATTTTGTAACCGAGCGGTCGGAACACCAGATCGGACCACGGCCCCAGCGCCACCACGGCTTCGCGCGCGATCACCGCGTTGCCTTGCGCGTCGCGCAGCCGCCAGCCCTGCCCGTCCTGTTCGAGCGTCCGAGCGTCGCCGGTCAGAAACCGGCCGCCGTTGCGCACGAACAGGTCCGCGTAGGTCTTGGCAAGTTTGCCGGGGTCCGGCACGAAGCCCGGCGCACCCCAATGGATCGCGCCTGTGAATGTGCCGGCGAGATGCGGCTCCCGCGCCTCGATCGCGGCCGGGTCGAGCACATCGGCGGTGATGCCCGCGAATTGTCGCGCGCGTTCCAGGTCGGCCACTCCCTCGTCGAACGACGCCTGCGAGCGAAACAGCTTGATCCAGCCGGTCCGGCGCAGCAATTCCGGCGCGCCGGCTTCCTCGATCAGCGCTTCATGCTCGGCAAGGCTGCGCTCGATCAACGGCAGCGCCGCACGCGCGCTGTGCAACGCGCCTTGCGGTGTCGAGGCGCGGAAATAGCGCCACAGCCATGGCAGCACGACCGGCAACGCAGAGAGGTGATAATAGGACTCGGTGGAGCGGTTCAGCGCGTAGCGCAGAATATGCGTCAGGTCGCGCGGAAACATGTAGGGAAACACCGACGCGCGCTCGATCAGCCCGGCATTGCCGTAGCTGGTCTCCTCGCCGGCCGCGCCGTGCCTGTCGATCAGAACGACATCGCGTCCGCGCTTTTGCAGATGCAACGCTGCTGACACGCCGACCATGCCGGCGCCCAGCACCATCACATCCGCGCGCTGTTCGGCCATCGATCAGATCACGGTTTCGCGCATCACGCGACGGCAATCCACCTCGAATTCGAGATCGATCACCGGTGGCCGTGCGAAGTGCCAGGTCATACCGGATCGCGCCGCGTTAGCGCGCACCAGTTCATCGGCGGCAACGGGATGGAAGTCGTGCACGGTATAGACCTGCGTGGCGGTGGTGTCGCTCCAGCTCGCGCCGAGGTCCGCCACACGCCGCCCGATTTCGCCGACCACGAAGCGCACCTTTTCGCGCAGGCCATCGGCGCTGAGATCGCGATAGCGCACGGTGCGTTCGGGATACGGCGCACTGCCGCCGCGCGCCTCCGCGCCGCCGGCAATCACAAAGGTCGCGCGCGCATCGTTCACCGGCCGCGTGAACGAAAACGCGTAGAACACCGGCTCGCTCGGCGGATCGATCTCCGGACAGACGTTGCTGCGCGCCACCGGATTGACGCTGTTGACGCTGCCGTCGAACAGCCCCCACTCCGCCAAGGTCTTCACGTAGTGCTCGTTGAAAGCGCGAAACCCCGCCTCGCTGAATGCGCCGGGCGAGCGCAACTCACAAGCGCAGAACGCCGTCAGCGGCCGGTTCGCCGCGCGCATCGTCTCGGCGGCGCGCCGAAACCCCTCGACCAACGGCACGGGTTTGTCGAACCGCACCCGCTCGATTTCATATCCGGGCTGCGCCGCGACGCCGCTGGAGAACTGAAAGACAGCGGGAAGGAAACGATAGTTCCCGGCGGCGAAATCCTGAGCCATGCCTCACCTCATTTGCGATCATCGTCGCATTTTGTTTTGAAGGTTACGCGATGACGTCAGCTTCGCGATTCAGCATCCATCGCGCAAGCGACATTCGGTCGCGAGCCACGCAGAATCGAGATCGATGCGTTGTCGTGAATGCGGCGTCAGCCGCGCGCGTCGCACGCCCAGGCGCGGATCACGCACTCTTTGCCGCCGAATTCGTAGCATTTGCGGACGGCGGCGTTGAGCGACGTGGAGATGCGCGACTCCACGGCATAACCGTGTGCACCGCAGGGATTGGTCATGTCCACCGAGAGCGCAGCGCAAGCTCGCTTCATGGTGACGGTGGTGCAATCGCCGGAGCAGTTCTTGCGCGCCGCCGCCTTGGCCTCGGTGACGCCCGCATAGTCGATGGCCTTGCCGTAGGCCCCGCATTTACCGATGGCAAAGGCCCCCGCCGCATAGGACGGCGTGACGGCCGATCCGATCAGCGCCAATCCAACGGCAGCACCGAAAACGGCCCGCGACAGCACCGAAAAACGGCGCGCGACAACGCGTCGTGACAACATCCCCGACCCCCAAAATTCTCAGCGCGGCGATGCTAAGCGGAGGACGGTTTCAAACTGGTGAACGGAGGGAACCCGACGATCAACTCGGCGAGCGCGAGGGCATGCGCGGCTGCGTCGGCGGCGCGTCGGCTTGCGCCGCGCGTTGCACCACTTCCAGCACCTGCGGCGTATCGATATCGAGGAAAGCGCCATCGCCGTCCACTGGCACTTCCACCACCGCCTCGCTGTGATGATCGACCAGATGGCGTCCGCCGATATCGCCGGACAGTCCCATCAACTCGCTGAAGAAGCGCCGCGACCACAACACCGGATTGCCGCGCCGACCGTCGCAAGTCGGCACCACGATCAGGCTGCCGCGCTCCGGCGAGAACGCGCCGATCAGCTTGTCGATCAGCTTGGCCTCGATCAGCGGCATGTCGCCGAGGCAGACCATGGCACCGGCGGCATCGGTCGGCACCGCGCCGATGCCGGTCTTGACCGAACTCGCCAGCCCGCTGGCAAAATCGGTATTGCGCACGAAGGTGACGTTCAGGCCGGCGAGCACCTTTTCCACCTCATCCGCCTGATGCCCGGTGACCACGATCACCGGCGAGGCTTTCGAGGCCAGCGCCTGCTCGGTCACCATCCGCACCAGCGGCTTGCCGCCGAGTTCGGCCAGCATCTTGTTGGGGCCGCCCATGCGCGTGGAGCGGCCGGCGGCGAGCACCACCGCGGCGACCTTGGCATTGTCGGCGGGCGCGGGTTCGGCCACGCGCGGCTGCGGCCGGGTGACGATTTCCATCAACAAACCTCCGACGCCGAAACCGGTGATGTCCGACCGCTTGATCGGCAGGCCCGCCAGCATCCGCATCAGCACCCAGTCGAAGCCGTTCTCCACGGGCGAACGCGCGCAACCCGGCGCGCCGATCACCGGGCGGCCGTCGGCGGCGCCGAGCAGCAGCAGATTGCCGGGATCGACCGGCATCCCGAAATGATTGACGGTGCCGCCATTGGCGACGATCGCCGCCGGGATCACGTCGCGACGGTCGGCGATGGCGGACGCGCCGAAAACGATCACCATCTCGACGTCAAGTTTCAAAACTTCCGCAATCGCGGCGGCGAGCGCCGCCTGATCGTGCGGCACGCGCTTCTCGACCACGATCTTGGCGCCGGCGGGCGCAAGGCGCTCGGCGGTGACGCGCAACGTCTTGTCGATGACCTTCGGCACCAGACCCGGCAGCATGGTCGACACCACACCGACGCGCTTGATGACATAAGGTGCGACATGCAACGCGTCTTGGCCGGCCGCTTCCACGGCGGCATCGCGCAACTTGCCTTCGACGCCGAACGGGATCAGCTTGACGGTGGCGATCATCTCGCCTTCGACAACCGGCTTGTACGCCGACAACGTCGCGAAGGTGATGGCCTCGTTGACATTGTTGATACGGTCCACCGCATCGCGATCCACCACCAGCACGCCGGGCCGGGTCGCGAACAGGTTGGCGCGGCCGGTGAAAGCGCGCTCGACCATGACGCCGTCGCTGGCAATCGCCTTTGCGATATCGGCAGCTGCGGTGTCCTCCGACACCTCGCCGTCTTCGAGATGCACGACGACGATCTGTTCGACGCCAGCCGCTTTCAACGCATCGGCCTCGGCCTGTCCGATCGTCGTGCCCTTCTTCATCACCAGCGAACCCTGACGTAGCGTGTGCACCGTCACGCCGCCGATGGCATCATCAGGTTTGGCCGGTCCGAACTTCATGACGCACCTTCTTTCGGCAGTCGCAGTTGCGCAGTGATTTGCGCCATGATCGCCACCGCCACTTCGCCCGGAGATATCGCTCCGATCGGCAACCCGATCGGCGCGTGAATCTTGGCGATGTCCTGATCGCTTGCACCCTGCGCCTTCAGCCGGTCCAGCCGCTTGGCGTGGGTTTTGCGCGAGCCGAGCGCGCCGATATAAAAACAGTCGCGCTCGAAGGCGTGCAGCAGCGCCGGATCATCGATCTTCGGATCGTGGGTCACCGCGACGAACGCCGTGTAGTGATCGACATTGAGCGGCGGCAGCGCGACGTCCGGCCATTCGGCAACGACCCGCACGTCGGGAAACCGCTCGGGGCTCGCGAACGCGGTGCGTGGATCGACCACCGTGACATCGTAGCCGAGCGAACGCGCCATCGGCGCCAGCGCCTGACTGATGTGCACCGCGCCGATGATCACCATGCGCGCGACCGGCGCATAGACGTTGACGAACAGCTTCTTGCCGTCCACCTCGATCATCGCGCTCTTGCCCATCCGCAATTGCTTGCGCAACTCCGTCTCAAGCGCATCGCCGGCGAGATCGGCGGCCTTGACCATGCGCTGTTCGCCGTTGCTCACATCGGTGACGACGAACACCGGCCGTCGCGCCGCGCGTTCGATATTGACCTGCGTCAGCGTCTCTAGATTCACCTACGCCACCTTCTCGACGAACACGCGGATGGTGCCGCCGCAGGACAGTCCGACGTTGAAGGCGGTCTCATCCGCCACGCCGAACTCCAGCAGCTTCGGTTGCCCGCTGGCGATGATGTCGAGCGCCTCGGTCACCACCGCGCCTTCGACACAACCTCCGGAGACCGAGCCGAGGAATGTGCCTTCATCGTTGATCACCAGATTGGAGCCGGCGGGCCGGGGCGCCGAGCCCCAGGTCTCGACCACGGTGGCGAGCGCCACGCCATGGCCTGCCTTCTTCCATTCTTCGGCTGCTTGCAGAATATCTTCGTCGCGCTCGAGCATGGGGACCTCTCGTCAAGCTGCGGGGCGGATCGCATCGCGCCGTTGCGGCGAAGGCGCTACGGAGAGCGCGGCGATCAAGTCCTCGATAGAAGACAAATTATGCACCGGACGGAATTCGTCAACATACGGCAGCATCATTTTGATTCCCTGCGCCTTTGCTTCGAAACCGCTGAAGCGTAGCAGCGGATTGAGCCAGATCAGGCGACGGCAGGAGCGATGCAGCCGATCCATCTCGAACGCCAGCCGATCGTCGGCCTCGCGCTCAAGGCCATCGGAGATCAACAGCACGATGGCGCCCTGCCCGAGCACCCGCCGGCCCCATAGCTTGTTGAAGGTTTGCAGCGAGGTGCCGATCCGCGTGCCGCCGGCCCAGTCTTCCACCGTGGACGAACAACTCGCCAGCGCCTCGTCGGGATCGCGGGCGCGCAGCGCGCGGGTGACGTTGGTGAGCCGGGTGCCGAACAGGAACACCGAAACGCGTTTGCGCGCATCAGTAACGGCGTGCAGGAAGTGCAGGAACAGCCTTGTGTATTCGCTCATCGAGCCGGAGATATCGAGCAGCGCGACAATCGGCGCCGGCTTGTCGATGCGGCCCAAGTGGCGCAGATCGACGATGTCGCCGCCGGTGCGCAGGCTGGCGCGGATGGTGCGGCGCAGATCAAGTTTCAGGCCGCGCGAATCCGGCGCGAAGCGTCGCGTGCGGAGTTCGGCCTGCGGCAATCTCATTTTCGCGATGGCGCGGGTGACTTCGGCGATCTCCGCCGCGCTCATCTGCGCGAAATCCTTCTTTTGCAGGATCTCCTGATCCGACGGCGACAGCCGCAATTCCTGCGCTTCTTCGGTCGGGACCTGCTCGACCTTCTTGGTCTGCGACATCGCTTCCTGCACGCGACGCGAGGCAGGCGCAGGCTTCGGCTTGGCCTGATCCGGCAGCGGCACCGAGTCGAGCAGATGCATCCACTCCTGTTCGGCGCGGAAGAACAGATCGAAGGCCTGCGCGAAAATCAGCGAATGCTCATGGCGCTTGACGAACACCGCCTCAAGCGTGGCGTAGACCTCGCCGCGATGGCCAATGTCGATCACGCGCAGGGCTGCCAGCGCGTCGATCACCGCGCCCGGCCCGACCGGAATGCCTGCAGCCCGCAACGCACGGGCAAAGCCGACGACGTTATCGGCGATCAATCCAGTTACCGGCGACGACGTTGTCATTGGCGATACCCCGTCTCAGCACTTCCGCTGCCGCTATTGGACCGCAGTCTTGATCCTCGTCATTGCGAGAAGCGACAGCGACGAAGCAGTCCAGTTCTTGTCTTGCGGCTTTCTGGATTGCTTCGCTTCGCTCGCAACGACGGCGAAGGATGACGATCCGCGCCGGCGAGCGTTAGCTACAGCCTTATATATCGCTTGTGGCTTCCTTCAAAACCTTTTGCAAGGTCCCGGACTGCATTTTCGCGATGTCGTCCTGATACTTGAGCAGCGCGCCCAACGTATCGCCGACCACTTCCGGGGTCAGCGAGCGCGCGTCGAGTTGCGTCAGCGCGGTGGCCCAGTCGATGGTCTCGGCAACGCCGGGATTCTTGTAGAAATCCTGATCGCGCAGTTCCTGCACGAAGCGCACCACCTGCTGCGACAGTTTTGCGGAAATACCCGGCACCCGCGATTTGACGATAGCGAGTTCGCGCTCGGCCGAGGGGTAATCGACCCAATGATAGAGGCACCGCCGCTTCAGCGCGTCATGGATCTCACGGGTGCGGTTCGAGGTGACGATGACGATCGGCGGCTGCGGCGCCTTGAAGGTGCCGAGTTCCGGAATGGTCACCTGGAAGTCGCTGAGGATTTCCAGAAGATACGCCTCGAACGCCTCGTCCGCGCGGTCGAGTTCGTCGATCAGCAGCACCGGCGCGCCGGCGACGTTCGGCTCCAGCGCCTGCAACAGCGGCCGCTTGATCAGGTAACGCTCACTGAAAATGTCGTGCGAGAGCTGCTCGCGGTCGGAATCACCGGCGGCTTCGGCAAGCCGGATGGCGATCATCTGCGCCGCGCTGTTCCACTCGTAGACGGCGGAGGCGACGTCGAGACCCTCGTAGCATTGCAGGCGGATCAGGTTGCGCCCGAGCGTCGCCGACAGCACCTTGGCGATCTCGGTCTTGCCGACCCCCGCCTCGCCTTCGAGAAACAGCGGGCGGCCGAGCCGCAACGACAGATAGACCACGGTGGCGAGCGAGCGTTCGGCGAAGTAACCGTGGCTGTTCAGCAACTGGAGCGTGGCATCGACGGAATCGGGGAGGCTTTGAGTCTTACTCATCAAATCAGGCCAGTCTGGACGCTGCGGTGGAGTGGACTTGACGTTCGCAACGACCTAACCGCGCTTTCGCAATGCGAATGTCAAACCCTAGACTCTACCGGAAACTGAAAATTGCTAGTGGCCTTTGGAACTATCTTCCGCTGAAGACCCGCCGCGGCGGACAGCGAAGGAATTCTGGCCACGAGGGTCTGATCCTGCTGCGTTGGATCAGCCCCGTCGCTCATCTTCTTGTTTGAGCACGATCTTTTCCAAAAGTTCCTACTTTCGGATCGTACTCTAGCCGCGGTTGTTTGCGGCATCGACGGCGCGGCGCGCCAGGACCCCGATCAAGTGCGCGCGATATTCCGCGCTGCCGTGCAGATCGCTGTTCAGGCCGTCCGCGGACACCGGCAAGCCGTCCAGCACCTTCGACGAAAAACGCTTCTTCAAAACTTCTTCGAAGGCGGTCAGGCGGAACACGCCATCGCCACCCGCGCCCGTTACCGCGACCCGCACCTCCGACGGCATCCGGGCGACGAACACGCCGACCAGCGCATAACGCGACGCCTGATTGCGGAATTTCTCATAGGCCGCCTTCTTCGGCAGCGGGAACATCACGCGAGTGATGATCTCGTCGGCCTCAAGCGCGGTGGTGAACAGGCCCTGAAAGAAATCCTCGGCCTTGATGCGGCGCTTGTTGGTGACGATGGTGGCGCCCAGCGCCAGGCACGCCGCCGGATAATCGGCGGTCGGATCGTTGTTGGCGATGGAGCCGCCGATGGTGCCCTTATGACGCACCGCCGGATCGCCGATCACGCCGGCCAGTTCGGCAAGCGCCGGGATGGCTTCGCGCACCGTCACCGAATCCGCCACCTCGGCGTGCTTGGTGGTTGCGCCGATCGCCAGCGAACGCCCCTTCATCTCGATGCCGTTCAGGCCTTCGATGCGGGTGAGATCGACGATATGCGGCGGCGCCGCAAGGCGCTGCTTCATCACCGGCACCAGCGTATGGCCACCGGCGATCAGCTTGGCGTCTTCATTCTTGACCAGGAGGTTGGCGGCTTGGCGCACCGTCGCCGGCCGATGATATTTGAATTCGTACATCCGTGAGGTCCTGAAACTGTTTGCCTGTGCAGCGCCTGCGAAAACCTGACGCAGTTATGCGAGATCGGATTTCGCCATCGCCTTGGCGCCGGCGGCGATCGACAACACGATGTTTTGATAGCCGGTGCAGCGGCAGAGATTGCCCTCAAGCTCTTCGCGAATGGTGTGATCGTCGAGATCGTGGCCCTTGCGATGCACCAGATCCACCGCCGTCATGATCATGCCCGGCGTGCAGAAGCCACATTGCAACCCGTGATTCTCGCGGAACGCCTCTTGCATCGGATGCAGCGGCGCGCCCTCCGGCGCGAGGCCCTCGATGGTGGTGACGCTGCCGCCATCCGCCATCACCGCCAACGTGGTGCAGGACTTCACGGCCTTGCCGTCGAGATGCACGACACAGGCGCCGCACTGCGAGGTGTCGCAGCCGACATGGGTGCCGGTCAAGCGCAGGTGCTCGCGAAGGAACTGCACCAGCAAGGTGCGTGGGTCGATGTTCGCGGTGACGGGATTGCCGTTTACGATGAGAGAAATTTTGGCCATATGCACTCTCTGTCCGCGCCGCATGACGTGCGACGCGGTCCTTTGAAATCATTCCAAAGGCATATTATGGCCCATCGGCAGGTTGGGCAACCTCGCCCGACGCGCGCGGGCCATGCCCTCACCGCGTCGACAAGGCCATTGTCATGACCCGAAGGTGTCGCCTTTCGGGCAGAATCAGTTTGGCAGAAGCCTTATATTTCAGCCCCGTATCTCAGCCTTGCACGGCGCGAGCGAAGCCTGCGAAAAATTCGTCCGCCAGCTTCTTCGCGGTGCCGTTGATCAGGCGCTGGCCGAGCTGCGCCAGTTTGCCGCCGATCTGCGCCTCGACATTATAGCTGAGCAAGGTGCCGCCATCCTTGTCGGTGAGGCCGACGACGGCGCCGCCCTTGGCGAAGCCGGCGATGCCGCCCTCGCCCTCGCCGGAGATCTTGTAGCCGTTCGGAGGATCGAGGTCGCTCAGCGTCACCTTGCCCTTGAAGCGCGCCGACACCGGGCCGACCTTGATCTTGGCAACCGCGCGGAAGCCGTTGTCTTCGGTACGCTCCAATTCCTCGCAACCCGGAATGCAGGACTTCAGCACTTCCGGATCGTTGAGCTTCTCCCACACAGTCTCGCGTGGCGCGGCGAGCTGGACTTCGCCGTTCATCGTCATGGCCATGGGGGAGCCTCCTGGTCGTCTGCCATCTCCGGGCGACGGCATGGTGTTGAATCTGGATGCCCTCAACTAGCGCCTGCCGCCGCCAAATGAAAGAGGACCATGGAATTAGGTGCCCGCCGGCGACCGCATGGCGCGAACGGTATCGGAGGGATTGGCATAAGCCCTTCGGACCCATTAGTGTCCCGGACACATGAGCACCTCCCTCTCCCCCCTGCTTGCGCCGATGTTGTCGAGCGCCGCCATGCGTGCGGTCTGCGACGACGGCGCATTTCTCCAAGACATGCTGGACGTCGAGGCCGCGTTGGCGCGCGCCGAAGCCAGTGTCGGCGTCATCCCGCAAGCCGCCGCCGCGCCGATCGCGGCCGCCTGCAGCGCCGAGCGTTTCGAGATCGGTGCGCTCGCCGAGGCTGCCACCCGCGCCGGCAACCTCGCCATCCCGCTGGTCAAGTCCCTCACCGCAGAGGTGGCAAAAAGCGACGCTGAGGCGGCGCGCTACGTGCATTGGGGTGCCACCAGTCAGGACATCATCGACACCGCCACCATGCTGATGCTGCGTGCGGCCATCGATGCGCTATTGGCCGACCTCGACCGCGCCATCGCCGGTTTCGCCAAGCTCGCTGCGACACATCGCAACACGGCGATGGTGGCGCGCACTTGGTTGCAGCATGCGCTGCCAATGCCGTTCGGCCTCAAGCTCGCGGAATATGCCGCCGCGCTGCATCGCTCGCGCGCAAGGCTCAAGGCGCTGCGCGACAATGGATTGGCGCTGCAATTCGGCGGCGCAGCGGGAACGCTTGCAGCACTGGGCGACAAGGGCATGGCGGTGTCCGAAGCCCTCGCCCGCGAATTGCGACTGCCGCTGCCCGACGCGCCATGGCACACCCACCGCGACCGCATCGCGGACGCCGCGTCCGTGATGGCGATCCTCGCCGGCACCTGCGGCAAGATCGCTCGCGATGTGTCGCTCATGATGCAGACCGACGTCGGCGAAGCCTTCGAGCCCGCCGGGGCCGGTCGCGGCGGCTCCTCCACCATGCCGCACAAGCGCAATCCGGTGGCCGCCGCCTCCGCGCTCGCCGCCGCCACCATGGCGCCGAACCTCGCCGCGACGATCTTCGCCGCGCAGGTGCAGGAGCACGAGCGCAGCGCCGGACCCTGGCACGCCGAATGGCCGATGCTCCCGACGCTGATGCTGGTCACCTCCGGTGCGCTCAGCGCCATCGTCGATATCGCCGAAGGGCTCGAGGTCGATATGGACCGAATGCGCGCCAATCTCGACACCACCCACGGCCTGATCATGGCCGAAGCGGTGACGATGGCGCTGGCGGAAAAACTCGGCAAGGCCGACGCGCATCACCTGATCGAGGACGCTTCGCGCAAGGCGGTCGCTTCCAAACGCCATCTGCGCGACGTGCTTGCGGACGACAAACGCGTCATCGCGCATCTCGATGCCACGCGACTGACAAAACTGTTCGACCCGCTGGCCTATCAGGGCGCCTCGCAAGCGCTGATCGACCGGCTGCTGGCGTCATTGAACAAAACCTAACCACCGTCATTGCAAGCGCCGCGACCCAGAAATTAGATGTCATTGCCGGGCTTGACCCGGCAATCCATCGCCTTGAAAAACGTTCTCGAATGGATGCGCGGATCGAGTCCACGCATGACGACGGAGGAAGTCTATGCCCACCATCAATGCCGACGACGGCTGCCCGCTCAACGTCGCCGTGGAAGGCCGCGACGACGGCCCCACGCTAATTTTGTCGAATTCACTCGGCTGCACCATGGCGATGTGGGAGCCGCAGCTCGGTGCGCTCGCGAAACAGTTTCGCGTCGTGCGCTACGACCGCCGCGGCCACGGCAAATCCGGGGTGCCAGCGGGGCCGTATGCGATGGAGCGCTTCGGCCGCGACGTGCTGGCGATCCTCGATGCGCTCGACATTCGCAAGGCGCACTGGTGCGGACTGTCGATGGGCGGCATGGTCGGGCAATGGCTCGGGGCCAATGCGTCCGACCGTTTCGACCGCATGATCCTTTGCAACACCAGTTGCTACTATCCGGACCCGACCAACTGGGACAATCGCATCAAGGCGGTGAAGGATGGCGGCATCGCCTCCGTCGCCGATGCCGTGATCGGCGGATGGCTGACAGCGGATTTCCGCGAGCGCGAACCGGCTATCACCGCGCGCATGAAGGCGATGCTGATCGCCTCGCCGCAGCAAGGCTACATCGCCTGCTGCGAAGCGCTGCGCACGCTGGATCAACGCGATCTGCTGCCGCGCATTTCGCGCCCGACCTTGGTGATCGCCGGACGGCACGACGCCGCGACGCCGATCGCGGCGGGTGAATACATTCGCGCCAACATTCCCGGCGCCAGCATGACCATCCTCGACGCAGCGCATATTTCCAACGTCGAGCAATCGCACGCCTTCACCGAAGCCGTCATCGGCTTCCTGACGCAACGCTGAGAGAACCATCAACCATGGATGACCAACAACGCCGCGACGACGGCATGAAAATGCGCCGCAAGGTGCTGGGTAATGCCTGGGTCGATAAATCGGTCAACAACAAGAACGCCTTCAACGCCGACTTCATCGACCTGATCACGCGTCACGCATGGGGCGAAATCTGGACCCGGCCGCATTTCGACGAACGCACCCGCCGCGTGCTGGTGATCGGCACCATGGTGGCGCTGGGGCAATGGGACGAATTCCGCCTGCACGTCCGCGCTGCGCTGACCGAGGGCGGCTTCACGCCGGACGACATCAAGGAAATTCTGTTGCAGCAGGCGATCTATTGCGGCGTGCCCGCCGCCAACCACGCGGTGAAGGAAGCTGGCCTGGTCATTCAGGAACTGGGATTGCTCAAGGCGTAATCCGCTTCGAGTACGTCGCTCTCAACCGGCGTGCCCGCCGGCGGTTGATCCACCAGCATCAGGATCGCGGTCGAGAGCAGCAGCATCAATTCGGTGGCGTGCAGTTGCAGCGCCGCCGCCTCGTTGACCTCCACGGCGAACATCATGCTTGCAAAGCTGATGACGCAACCGAGTCCGAGCGCGATGCCGAGCGCCTCGTCGCCGCCGCGCCCAAGCCGCACCGCACGACGCAGCATCAGCGCCGCGAACAACAGGAAGAACGCCACCACCGTCAGCTTGCCGAGCGCCAGCAGCCATGCGAAGCGCACCGTCATCAGCGCGGGAACTTGCAGATGGTCGCTGATGAACATCGCGACCGCGACGTTCGGCCGTTCGAACAGCCCGTGGATCGGCGACAGCACAATGCGCCACGCCGCAATTGTCCAAACCGGCACGAAATAGCCCGCGAGAAGAAGCCCGCTGAAAGTGCTCAATCGCCAATTGGTTCGCCAGTTCGCCGACATCGGACCCGCCCGTCACGCGCCCAACGGAATCGCCTGAGCGCCTCACACGACGAAAGCCCCGCCGCCCTGCGGCAGCAATCGAAACCATTTGTTAACCTTAACGCCGCTGTGGACAAGCGGCGGCGGCCTGCCCCGCGCACGCGGCTCCTCCTCGTTCAGGTTCCGAAGCCGAACAGCCGGTGCGGATTGTCGACCAGGATGCGGCGGCGCAGTTCCTCGTCGGGGACCCAGCGCGCCAGGAGATCGAGCAGATCGGCCACCGTCATCATCACGCCCCAGTTGGCGACGTGCGGCCAGTCCGATCCCCAGACGCAGCGCTCCGGCGCGGCCTTCACCAGCGCCTGCGCGAACGGCACGGTGTCGTCATAAGGCGGCCCCTGCACGGTCGTGCGATATGCGCCGGAGAGCCGCGCCCACGCGCCGTCGCGCACCAGTGCCAACAGCGTCTGGAAACCTTCGCTGTCGACGCCGCGCGAGGTCGGGAAGTGCCCCATGTGGTCGATCAGGAACGGCACCGGCAGTTTCGCCAGTTGCCGCGCGATCTTCGGCAGTTCGCCGGCGTCGATCAGGAACTGCAGGTGCCAGCCCATTTCCCTGCACAGCGCGCCATAGGCCTCGACGCGGTCGAAGCCGATACCGCCGCCATAGAGCACGTTGAGCCGCAGCCCGACCACGCCCGCCGCCTGCAACGCGGTGCGCTCGGCGTCCGATGCATCAAGCCCCAGCACGGCGATGCCGCGCAACCGCGCGCGATTCACCGTCAGCGCCTCGACCAACAGCCGGTTGTCGGTGCCATGCACGCTCACTTGCGTAAGTACGCCATAGGTCATGCCCATGGTGTCGAGCAGGTTGATATACGCCGCCGGTGACGCTTGCGGCGGCGTATAGCTGCGCCCGACGACGAACGGATATCTCGGCGGCAGACCGATGACATGGCAATGCGTATCGACCGCTCCCGGCGGCACCCGCATCAGGCGCGGCTGCGGCTGGATCTCGGGCGGCGGCGGGCATGGCGGCGCTTCCGTGGTGTCGGTCATCGTCTACGCTCCCGCCGTCAGCACGCGACCGCGCGTTTCCGGCAACGCGTAGGCCGCGACGAAGAACAGCACGTAAGCCCCCACCGCGAAGATCGCGATGGCGTTGGCGAGCGTCGTCGTCTCCGACAGATAGCCGACCAGGAACGGAAACAGCGCGCCGATGCCGCGGCCGAAGTTGTAGCAGAATCCCTGCCCCGACCCGCGCAGCCGCGTCGGATAGAGTTCGGTGAGGAACGCGCCCATGCCGGAGAAATAGCCCGAGGCGAAGAAGCCGAGCGGGAATCCGAGAATCCACAGCACCTGATTGGTGAACTCGACCTGCGTATAGAGCAGCACCAGCGCGATGGCACCGAGCGAAAAGATCAGGAACAGGTTGCGCCGGCCGATACGGTCGGCGAGCCACGCGCCCACCAGATAACCGACGAAGGAACCGATGATCAGCGCTGCGAGATAGCCGGTCGAACTGACGATGGAGAGGTGCCGCTCGGTGGTGAGGAAACGCGGCACCCAGAAGGTGACGGCGTAATAGCCGCCCTGACAGCCGGTGGTGACCAGCGACGCAAGAATCGTCGTCTTCAGCATCGGCCCCGAGAAGATTTCCCAGATCGCCGGACGGTCGCCGGTGGCCTTCTGCCGCGCGCGGGTCTCCACCGCCACCGCCGGCTCCTCGACATAGCGCCGCAGATAGAACACCAGCAGCGCAGGCACCACGCCGACCGCGAACATCCAGCGCCATGCCTGCTCCGGCGGCAGGAAGCTGAACAACAGCGCCTGCGTCAGCACCGCGAGCCCCCAGCCGACCGCCCAGCCCGACTGCACCGAGCCGACCGCGCGACCGCGATATTGCGGACGGATGGTTTCGCCGATCAGCACCGCGCCCGCCGCCCACTCGCCGCCGAAGCCGAGTCCGAGAATGGTCCGCGCGATCAAGAGTTGTTCGAAATTCTGCACGAAGGCGCAGACCAGCGAGAACACCGCGAACCAGATGATGGTGATCTGCAGCGTCAACACGCGGCCGATGCGGTCGCACATGTAGCCGGCGATCCAGCCGCCGACCGCCGACGCAAGCAATGTCGTCGTGCCGGCGAGCCCGGCCATGCCGGCATCGACATGCCACATCGCGATGATGGTGCCGACCACCAGCGGGTAGATCATGAAGTCCATGCCGTCGAGCGCCCAGCCGGTGGCGCAGGCCCAAAACGTGCGCCGCTCTGGCACGTTCATGTCGCGATAGAACGCCAGCAGGCTGGTGTCGTCCGGCAGCACGACGTTGTTCGAGGCTTCTGTCGTCATGTCCTCTTCCCCATGATTGATGAATGGGATTGCCGTGGCGCTCGCGGGCGCGAATCGCACCCGGCCTGCCCGCGTCGCGGGACGGCCTCTCCGTAAGGTCGGAGGCTCGCGAAAACTATCGATGGCGGACGGAAACTGTGGGTGGCGGAACCTGTCGCACTGCCACGCAGATCGGGCTTCATCGCTTGCCGCAGCGCGGCCGCGACGTCCTCACCGCGCCGGGAACGCCGGTAAATCCGCCGAAACAACATGACGTTCGCATTATCGTCCGAATCCACGGACGGTCAACGCCGACGCCACTTGGTGGCGGCGCACAACGATCCACACGCGAGAATCTACGCCCGTTGCCGTTGCAAAACCCCGCTGTTAAAGACGGTTATGGCGGAATCGTGGGGACGATGGATTATTTCTTCCAGCAACTGATCAACGGCCTGGTGCTCGGCTCGATCTACGGGTTGATCGCCATCGGCTACACCATGGTCTACGGCATCGTCGGCATGATCAATTTCGCCCACGGCGATATTTTCATGATCGGCGGCTTCATCGCGCTCATCACCTTCCTGATCCTTGTGTCGATCGGAATGACGATGGTGCCGGTGATCCTGCTGCTGGTGCTGCTGGTGGCGATGGCGGTGACCGCGCTCTACGGCTGGACGGTGGAGCGCATCGCCTATCGGCCGTTGCGGCAATCGTTCCGTCTCGCGCCGATGCTGTCCGCCATCGGCATGTCGTTCGTGCTGTCCAACTTCGCGCAGGTGTCGCAAGGCGCGCGCGTCAAACCGGTGCCGCCGATCATCACCGGCGGCTACACGCTGCACGACTCCGGCAACTTCGCGGTGCAGCTCTCCAACGTGCAGATCGTTGTGGTCGTCACCACCGTCGTGCTGCTGGCGATCTTCACCTACATCGTGTCGCGCACCCGCTTCGGGCGCGACATGCGCGCCTGCGAGCAGGACCAGACCATGGCGGCACTGCTCGGCGTCGATGTCGACCGCACCATCTCGATGACCTTCGTGATCGGCGCTTCGCTCGCCGCCGTCGCCGGCATGATGTACCTGCTCTATTATGGCCTGGTCGATTTCTTCATGGGCTTCATCGCCGGGATCAAGGCGTTCACCGCCGCAGTCCTCGGCGGCATCGGCTCGCTGCCCGGCGCGATGCTCGGCGGGCTCGCCATCGGTTTGATCGAGACGTTCTGGTCGGCCTACTTCTCGGTCGAATACAAGGACGTCGCGGCGTTCTCGATCCTCATCATCGTGCTGATCTTCATGCCGACCGGCCTGCTCGGCCGTCCCGAAGTCGAAAAAGTCTGACGGATGGCAGTACCCGCCCCCCATCCGGCGAGCACCGAGCCTTCCGCCGGCTTAGGCTTCATCCTGAAGAAGGCCGTCATCAGCGCGCTGGTGGCGCTGGTGTTGTTCTTCCTGATGATCGGCATCCGCACCGAAGCGGGTCCCTCGGGACAGTTGATCTACTGGACGCGGTTCGGCGAACTTGCCGCCATCGTCGGCGCGGTGTTCGTCGGCTCCATCGTGATCGAGTTGCTGCGGCGCTGGATCGGCCCGGTCGGCGGCGTCGAATTGCCGGCAAGCGTTCGCGGCGGCTTCGCGGTGCTGGGCCGTCTGCTGGCGCCGGCGCTGCTGATCTTCGCGCTGCTGGTGCCGGTGATCTTCTACAAGGAACGCTACCTGCTCGACCTCGCCATTCTGGTGATGACCTATGTGATGCTGGGCTGGGGCCTCAACATCGTCGTCGGACTCGCCGGCCTGCTCGATCTCGGCTACGTCGCGTTCTACGCGGTGGGCGCTTACTCCTACGCGCTGCTCGCGCAAAGCGGCCTGCCGTTTCCGCATTTTATCGACACTTACCCTTATGTCGCGCTGGATTTCCAGCAACTCGGGCCGTGGGCGTTCTGGGTGCTGCTCCCGGTCTCCGGCCTGCTCGCGGCATTGTGGGGCGTTATTCTCGGCTTCCCGGTGCTGCGACTGCGCGGCGATTATCTCGCCATCGTCACCTTGGCGTTCGGCGAAATCATCCGCCTCGTCATCCTCAACTGGCAGGACGTGACCGGCGGCCCCAACGGCATCAGCGGCATTCCGCGCCCGACCGTGTTCGGCATTCCGCTGACGCCCGGCGAACACGGCTTCGCCGCCATGATCGGCGTGCCGTTCTCGCCGACCCATCGTCTCGTATTCCTGTTCTATCTGATCCTCGCGCTGGCGCTCATCACGAACTGGGTCACCATTCGGCTGCGCGCACTTCCGATCGGCCGCGCATGGGAAGCGATGCGCGAGGATGAAGTCGCCTGCCGCGCGCTTGGTATCAACATCACCACGACGAAACTCTCGGCCTTCGCCATCGGTGCAATGTTCGGCGGCTTCGCCGGCGCGTTCTTCGCCACGCGGCAGGGCTTCATCAGTCCGGAGTCATTCTCCTTCCAGGAATCGGCGCTGGTTTTGGCCATCGTCGTGCTCGGCGGCATGGGGTCGCAGCTTGGCGTCGCGCTCGCCGCAATTGCGATGATCGGCGGGTTCGAACTGTTCCGCGGCCTCGATCAATTCCGCATGCTGGTGTTCGGCGGCGTCATGGTGCTGCTGATGATCTGGCGGCCGCGCGGTCTGATCGGCCATCGCGCGCCCACCGTGTTCCTGCAAAAGCGAACCGAAATATCGGCGTCGCTGGTGAAGGAAGGCCACGGATGACAAACGCCGCGCCGATTCTCGCCATCGACGGGCTGACGATGCGCTTCGGCGGCATCGTCGCCATCAACGAACTATCATTCACGGCGCAACGTCGGCAAATCACTGCGCTGATCGGCCCGAACGGCGCCGGCAAGACGACGGTATTCAACTGCATCACCGGATTCTACCGCCCGAGCGGCGGCACCATGACGCTGGTGCACGACGACGGCGCGGCGTTCCGGCTCGACCGCCTGCACGATTTCCGCATCTGCAAGTACGCGAAAGTCGCGCGCACCTTCCAGAACATCCGGCTGTTTCCCGGCATGACCGCGCTGGAAAACCTGATGGTGGCGCAGCACAACACCTTGATGCGCGCTTCCGGTTTCAGCCTGCTCGGGCTCCTCAGTGCGCCGTCGTTCCGCGCCGCCGAACGGCAGGCGATCGACCTCGCCCGCGAATGGCTGCAACGCATCGGCCTGCTCGACCGCGCCGACGATGCCGCCGGCAATCTGCCCTACGGCGATCAGCGCCGCCTCGAGATCGCGCGCGCGATGTGCGCGCAGCCGGCGCTATTGTGTCTCGACGAGCCCGCCGCCGGCCTCAACGCCAACGAAAGCGCCGCGCTCAGCGATCTGCTGCTGTCGATCCGCGACGATATCGGCACGTCGATCCTGCTGATCGAACACGACATGAGCGTGGTGATGGAAATCTCCGACCACATCGTCGTGCTCGACCATGGCGTCAAGATCGCCGACGGCGCACCGCGCGCGGTGCGCGACGACCCGAAAGTGGTCGCCGCCTATCTCGGCGCCGACGAGGAAGACGCCGCAGCCGTCATGGAGGGCGGCGCATGAGTGCGGCCGCGACATCGCTGCTCGCCATTCGCGATCTGCGCGCCGCCTACGGCAAGATCGAGGCACTGAAGGGCGTCGATCTCGATATCAAGGCCGGCGAGATTGTCGCGCTGATCGGCGCCAACGGCGCCGGCAAATCGACGCTGATGATGAGCATCTTCGGCAAGCCGCGCGCCCGCGCCGGCCACATCCTGTTCGACGGTCAGGACATCACCGCATTGCCCGCGCATCAGGTCGCGCGGCTGCGCATCGCGCAATCGCCGGAAGGCCGCCGCATCTTCCCGCGCATGACGGTGGCGGAAAACCTGCAAATGGGCGCCGACGCTACCCCCGGCAGTGATGCCGAGCGCGCGGCGAGCCTCGCGCGTGTGCTGAAACTGTTTCCCCGCCTCGACGAGCGCATGACGCAACGCGGCGGCACGCTGTCCGGTGGCGAGCAGCAGATGCTGGCGATCGGCCGCGCGCTGATGAGCCGCCCGCGCCTGTTACTGCTGGACGAGCCCTCGCTCGGCCTCGCGCCGTTGATCACGCGGCAGATCTTTTCCGCCATTCGCACGCTGAATCGCGAGGATCGGCTCACCGTGCTGATCGTCGAGCAGAACGCGAACCACGCGCTGCGCCTCGCCCATCGCGGTTACGTGATGGTCAACGGCCTGATCACCATGAGCGGCCCCGGCATGGAACTGCTGCAACGCCCGGAAATCCGCGCCGCCTATCTCGAAGGCGGCCGCCACGGCTGAGCGGCGACCAAGTGACGCGGTCCCCAAGACGGGCCGCGCGCGAAATTTGCCCATGACACCGGCGGCAAATCATCGGACAATGCCCGGATAACCGGCACAAGCCGGACGCAACCCGACACCTCCGCGAGGAACACTCGAATGAAATCATTGAAGCTGATCGGCCTGGCCTTTGGCGCCTCGCTGGCGCTCTCGACCACAACCTTCGCCCAGGACATCACCGTCGCCGTGGCTGGCCCGATGACCGGCAGCGAATCCGCGTTCGGCCGCCAGTTGAAGAACGGCGCCGAGCAATTCGTCGCCGACGCCAACGCCGCCGGCGGCGTGCTCAACAAGAAGCTGAAGCTGTTCGTCGGCGACGATGCCTGCGATCCGAAGCAGGCGCGCTCCATCGCAGAGAAGATCGGAAGCCAGGGCATTCCGTTCGTCGCTGGCCACTTCTGCTCGTCGTCGTCGATCCCGGCGTCGGAAGCCTATGCCGACAGCAACGTGTTGCAGATCACCCCGGCCTCGACCAACCCGCTGTTCACCGAACGCAAGCTGTGGAACGTGCTGCGCATCTGCGGCCGCGACGACCAGCAGGGCGTGGTCGCCGCGCAATACATCGCGAAGAACTTCGCCGGCAAGAACGTCGCGATCCTCAACGACAAGACCACCTACGGCAAGGGGCTCGCCGACGAGACCAAGAAGGCGCTCAACAAGGCCGGCTTCCAGGAGAAGATGTTCGAGTCCTACAACAAGGACGACAAGGACTTTAACTCCATCGTCTCGCGGCTGAAGCGCGACAACATCGATCTCGTCTATATCGGCGGCTATCATCAGCAGGCCGGCCTGATCCTGCGCCAGATGCGCGACCAGGGCCTGAAGACCGTGATGATGTCCGGCGACTCGATGAACGACAAGGAGTTCGCCTCGATCACCGGCCCGCAGGCCGAGGGCACGCTGTTCACCTTCGGCCCCGATCCGCGCAACAAGCCGACCGCGAAAGCCATCGTCGAGAAGTTCAAGGCCAAGGGCATCGATCCGGAAGGCTATACGCTCTACACCTACGCCGCGATGCAGGTGTGGACCGAGGCCGTCAAAAAGGCCGGCACCACCGATCCACAGAAGGTGATGAAGGTCATCAAGGACGGCGAATGGGACACTGTGCTCGGCAAGCTCGGCTTCGACGCCAAGGGCGACATCAAGGCGATCGACTACGTCGTCTACAAATGGGACGCCAAGGGCAACTACGCTGAAATTTCGGACTGATGTTGTAGTGAGGCGCGGTTCGTCGCGCTTCCTTCACGCCGATCAACAACACCTAACGCCCCGGTTCGCCGGGGCGTTTTGTTTTGCGATAGGAATGCATTCGAAACATTCGCAACCTCAATAACAGGTCGAATACCGATCGACCTGGTCATGGCCGGGACAGAGGCGAGCGGAAGCGACGCCGTTCTTCGAACGGCTATGCCCGGCCACGACGGGTGGCACCCAAAGGCGCTCAAGCCGGACCTCGTAATTCCTCGTTGCGCCCTGCGCACGCCGACGTAATCTCGTCTGGGCAGTCTCCGGGAGAAACGGCAGCGCCGCGACACCGTCAGGCTTAAGCGCAAGCGACGTCAGCGGAGGAAACCGAGCCATGAGCGATCGTCCCAGCGAACGTCCCGCCGAAGATGCCAATCCCGCCTTCTCCTCCGCCGACATCACCGCGCTGGCGCATCTCTATCGCGGCGAGGTCTATCGCAGCACAGTGTGGCGCACGCGGCTCGACGCCACCACCAACTGGGCGGTGCTGACCACCGGCATCGCCTTGTCGCTGACCTTCAGCAGCGAATCCGCCTCGCCGCTGCCGCTCGTCGTGGTCGGCCTGCTGGTCGCGACCTTTCTCGGCATCGAGGCGCGGCGCTATCGCTTCTTCGATTTCTGGCGAATGCGCGCGCACATTTTCGAGGTCTATTTCTTCGGGCCGATCCTGCGCGGCGACGGCGTTCGCACAGAAAACGGCTGGAACAAGACGCTATACGAAGACTATCGCGCGCCCAACCTCCACATCACCTATGCCGAAGCGGTGGGCCGCAGGCTGCGCCACAACTACTGCTGGATTTTCGCGATCCAGGTGACGGCCTATGTCGGCAAGCTATTGATCCATCCCGCGCCGGTCGCCTCGCTGCAAGAGGTCTGGGCGCGCGCGGCCATCGGGCCGATCCCGGGCCAGATCGTCGTGCTCGCCGGCCTCGCCTTTCATGCCGCGTGGATCGTGATAGCAATCTCCACCTATCGCAGCCGCCGCGGCGCCGGCCGCACCCGCCCGCCACGCCAACAGAGCGATCGGCTGCTCGATCTCGCACGCGGGTGACTGGCGCGTTCGGGCATTCGTATAGCCGGATATGCGAAGTCAGGCTGCTTTTACCGGATCGTCGATCGGTTCAACAACCAGTTTAACTCCAACTGCGTTCAGAACTTTCCGCACCGTGTCGAATTCCGGCTTTGTCGTTCCGCTCAGCGACTTGTAAAGGCTTTCGCGGGACACGCCGGCCTCGCTCGCCACACTTGCCATGCCTTTCGCCCTTGCGACCGTACCGATAGCAAGCGAGATAAAAGCAGGATCGTTGCTTTCGATTGCTTCAGTAAGATAGGCCGCGATCGTCGCAGGACTATCGAGATATTCGGCGGCATCGAATTTTGAAATCTTCGCCATGGTCCTGACCTCACAATTCAGCGGCAATGTCCTTAGCGCGCTGGATATCTCTCTGTTGCGTTGACTTGTCACCACCACACAACAACAGAACGATCATCTTGCCGGCCTGCTTGTAGTAAACGCGGTAGCCGGGCCCTGAATGGATTCTCAGTTCGCTGATCCCATCGCCGACTGGCGCGGCATCGCCTGGATTACCTTGCTCGAGACGTTGAATGCGCGAAACGATCCGCGCCTTACCGTGCAGATCTTTGAGGCCCACAAGCCACGTATCGAACTCCGCGGTTTTGTGAACCTCAAACATCTTTGTATCTTATAGGATACACGCCATTATGTCAACGATGACGCCGCGTGACCATTCAATTGCTCCGCGTCATCCGAAATTCGCCAGCGCCGGGAACGTCTCCAGCAGCCAGATGCTCAGCCAGTTGATCGAGCCGGTGAGAAACGCGACGCCGGTGACCACCATGAGCACGCCCATCACCTTCTCCACCTTGTGGAGGTGCCGCTTCATGCGCGCGAAGACGCTGGAGAACTGCTCGATCATCAGCGCCGCCAGCAGGAACGGAATGCCGAGCCCGGCGGAATAGATCGCAAGCAGCCCCGCGCCTTTCGTCACCGTGGCTTCGGCGGCAGCGACCGACAGGATCGCGGCGAGGATCGGCCCGATGCACGGCGTCCAGCCGAAGGCGAATGCCAAACCCATGATGTAGGCGCCCCACAACCCGACCGGCTTCGACATCGACAGCCGCCCTTCGCGCATCAGGAAGCCGATCCGCGTCAGCCCGAGGAAATGCAATCCCATGAGGATGATGACGATGCCGGCGAGGATCGAGAGTTGCGCCGACCACGCGCGGATCAATCCGCCGATCAGGCTGGCGCTGGCGCCGAGCGCCACGAACACCGTCGAGAAGCCGAGCACGAACAGCAAAGCTGACAGCATGATGCTGCGCTTGGAGGCCTCCGGCGTCTCGTCGTCCGCGACCTGCTCGATGGTCGCGCCGGTGAGATAGACCAGATACGGCGGCACCAGCGGCAGCACGCAAGGCGACAGGAAACTGATGAGGCCGGCGATCAGCGCGGCCGGCAAGGTGACGTCATGGATCATGATGGGCTAATTGCACCGGCGATGCCGCAGGATGCAAGGGCGCGCCGGTCCAATTCCGGGACCTCACCCACCGTTTCAGCGGGCCCTCTCGCAAATGTTATAATGAAGTGACCGGCCACAGACGCCCTTTCGGGCGCTGTGGCCGCGGTCTGTCATGGCCGGGTCAGCCGCCACAGAACGGCAACGCTGCAAACGCGACGCCCCGGCCGTTCATGTCGTTATCAACACGGTGCAGTCACGGCTTGCCGCAACACCACCACCTCAAAGTCCGCATGCCTTCCGGATTGCAACCTGAACCGGCGATGGCGGCAACGTCGGATCGAATTCGCCGGTCGGCAACAACGGCGGCTGCGCGATGAAACGTGGCTGCGTTCCGCGGTGTTGTTGTGCGGCGTGCACGATGAAAGGATGGCACAGATAAACGGTGCCTGCCCTTCCCGTCGCCAGGACGACTTCGCAACCTTCCGTGGACGCAAAGCCATCGGCGGAAAGCTCCCGGAGCGTCAGACCAGCGTCGCCGTGTGGCAGCAACCGTCGCGCGGTCGCCGCGTGAGAACCTTTGCGGATCCGCGTCGGCGCATCGTCGGGCCCGACGTCCGACAACAGGAACAGCATCAGCAGCACGCGCCCGCTGCTTTTCACGTTCGCACGCCATTCCATGAAATCGGGATGTTCGATTCCGAAACTCATGTCGACATGCCAGCCATCGTCGCCCGGAGACTCCGGCGACGGAAAGCGGATCGGAAAGGTCCCGAGGCCGCGTGGCGCCTGCCAGCGTCCGGCACCGACCAGTCGATCATAGGCGCCCCGCAGCCGCGGCGTATTTGCGGCTTCAATGAACGGCGATGACGTCTTGAAGCCGACGCGAATGACGGGCTGCATCCAGTCGTCCGGCCGGTCGGGTGAAAGCCCCATGTCCGTCCATAATTCGTCGCGACACCGTTGCGCCAGATCGGCGGAAAAGGCGTCTTCGAGTTTGACGAAACCGGTATCGATGAAATGTTCGACCTGAGCCGCGCTCAGGCCGGTGTGTTCAGTCGCGGGCATTTTTTGTCCATTCTTCAGGGGCCGCTGCATTCGCAGGGCCAATCACACTAATCGACGCATACGCGCCGGCACGAAACGGGCCGGTCAGATCAGCGGAAAGAACGTGGACGTGAACATCATCCGCCCAGCCTATTCGACGGGCCGCGCAAAGACAACCTGTGTAGGCGCGTTCGGAATACCGGTGCCAAGCCCGGCGCCGTCATTACGGGCGTTGTGATCGCGGCGGCCTCGACGCTCTCGACCGGTGCGGCATTGTCGGACTTGACCCGGCAATCCATCCTTGCCGAAAACATCGACATCGGAATCGGACAATGATTCACCGACGCCGCCGAACGCAGCAGACGAAGGACGCCGCAGCATGAAGAACCTTCTCACCGATATCGCCGGCGTGCGCGTCGGCCACGCGCATGATGCGGCGCTGGCCTCCGGCGTCACCGCCATCCTGTTCGACAAGCCGGCGGTGGCATCGCTCGACATTCGCGGCGGCGGCCCCGGCACCCGCGACAGCGCCCTGCTCGATCCGGTCAATACCGTGGACGGCATCGATGGCATCGCGCTCGCCGGCGGCTCCGCCTTCGGCCTCGATGCGGCCGGCGGCATGCAGGGCTGGCTCGCCGAACAGGGGCGTGGTTTCGCCATTGCGGACGCCGTGATCCCGATCGTGCCTGGCGCCATCGTGTTCGACCTTCTCAACGGCGGCAACAAAAAGTGGGGCCGCTTCTCGCCTTACCGCGATCTCGGCTATGCGGCGGCCAGTACCGCCGGCGACGACTTCACACTCGGCACCGTCGGCGCAGGTTTCGGCGCCACCACGGCGAACTTCAAGGGCGGGCTAGGGTCTGCTTCGGCCGAGTTACCAAACGGCATTCGTGTCGCCGCGCTCGCAGTGGTCAATGCCGTCGGCAGCGTCACCGTCGGCAACGGCCCATGGTTCTGGTCGGCGCCCTGCGAGATCGGTGACGAGTTCGGTGGTCGCGGTATGCCCGCAACCTTCACCGACGAGATGCGCGCGATGCGGGTCAAGGGCGCGGCGACCGCCACCGCGATCGAGAACACCACGCTGGTCGCGGTGGTCACCGATGCCCTGCTCACCAAGGCGCAGGCGCAGCGGCTCGCCATGTCGGCGCAGACCGGCTTCGCCCGCGCGATCTATCCGGTGCATGCCCCGCTCGACGGCGATCTGGTGTTCGCCGCCGCCACCGGCGCAAAACCGATCGATCCGCTCTATGGCCTCACCGAACTCGGCACCGTCGCCGCCAACGTGGTGGCGCGCGCCATCGCGCGCGGCGTCTACGAAGCGACCGCCTTGCCCTTCCCCGGCGCGCAGCCGGCATGGAAGGATCGTTTCGGCAAGGGCTAGGACCGAATTCGTTCAAAGCCGAACACGTCGCCGTCACCGCAGGACAAAATCTGGCGCAACGAACCATCTCCTGCAGCGTTGTCGCTCCGAACCAGTTCGGAGCACATCATGCCTTCAACGGCGATCCGCGATATCGACTACGACCTTCCCTCGCATCGCCTGACAGTCACTTTCGTCAGCGGTCGCCGTTACATCTATGACGGCGTGGCGCAACACGTGTACGACGCCTTCACGCACGCCGACTCGCGTGGCGGGTTTTTCAATCACGAAATCCGCGACCGCTATCCATTCCACGAGATCGACAGCCGGACGTAACGCGCTATCCGGTTCTGAACGCGCTCAACCGATCCGACAACGCGCGGCGATTACAACGCCGACAAAGCGAACACGATTTTGCCGCAAGAATCCCGGGGTTCTCCGCTGGAAAACTTTTGCCATGAGGTTTCGGTTCGATCCGAAAATATCCAAGTATTTACCCGGACCCACATCGGCATATTTATAAGCTTATATAAGCATTCGCGCGCGAATTTGCGAGCTGTTTAAGGTTAGTTTCCAGTATAGATTGAAGTCTCGGCGTTGGCGATCGATGCTTCTCCCGTGCTCGCCGATGAGCACGCATCAAAACAGTGGAGAAACGTCATGAAGAAAATTCTGGTTCTCGCCGCCCTCGCATCCGCACTTGCCAGCGCACCGGCTTTGGCCGGCGGCGGGCATGGTCGTGGCGGTCAGGGCATCGCGATCGGCGCCAACCTTCTGTCCGGACACGGTGGCGTGCTGGGGCTGGTGAACGGGCGTAGCGCGCTTGTCACCAACGTCTCGGTCACCACCGGCAAGAACGGCGTGCTCGGCGCGGTGCTCGGCAAGGGCAACCTGCTGGGCGGACTGCTCGGCGGCGGACACGGCGGCTGCGGCTGCTACTGAACGATGCGATTGCGGACGGGGACCTCCCCGCCCGCATGACCTTGCACTACTGCGCCGTGGCGAGTTTCAACGAGTGAAGCGGTGGCGCGCTCTTAGCGGGCGCGCCGAATTTCTTGGTCAGCGACGACATCACGATCAACGCATCGGCGCGCGCACCGGAGATCAGCGTTCCCTGCGCGCGCGTCAGGTCAATGCCCAGTATCAGATCGTCGCCGAGGTCACGCGTCACGCCGAGACCATATGTCAGCGTGCGCGCGACGAACGGCGAATCCAGATATTCGGTGTCGGCATAACCGAGCGAAGCCGCGAGTGTCCATTTCGGATCGATGGTCCATGACGCTTTCGCGGAGTATATCGTATCGATGGTGATCGGCGAAATCGGAAACGTCGTCTCCGACGCGCGACGTGTCGCCAGAAGGTCTATTTTGAGAGGCTTTGCGCGCCAACTGATATTGGCGTCGAACAGCAGGCGATCGACGTCGCTGAAATCGACGTCATGCCATTTGCCGTAAAGTCGCGACACCGAACCGAACGCCGTGACGTTCTCGCCGTCATACTTGGCGAACACGAACGGCTGCACCCGCTCGTTGTCGCGGCGATAGCCGAAGTCATCGAATTCATCATGATGGCGGCGCGCCGAAAGATTGACCGAGACGCCGACTTCCGCCTTGCCATGCACGAAGGAGACGCCCGGCACGATAGCGCCGCGCATGAAGCGATGCGGCGACGGCAGAAAATCCTGAAAGATCGCATTGGTCTGGTTGAGGCTCGACTGCCCGCCCTCCGCGGTGACGAAAAGTTTGAGCTGATCGATCTTCGCTTCCAGCTTCAGCGCCTGGCTGACGTCGGACGAGCGCAGGTTATAGCTCGCGATATCGGCGATGGTGGTGGTCGAACTCAATTTCAGGTGATCGTCGCCGAGCGACCCGCGCAGGATCACCTTGCCGCGCTCGGTCGGCGTGGCTTCCGGATTGGCGTAGTGAACAGTGCCGGCCTCCGCGGCGACGCCCACGGTCGCGTTATCGAATTTGCTGCCCGCGATCAGCGCCATCTCGGCGCCGATGAAGGCGCTGCCGCCGATGCCGTTGCCGGAGGAAAATTCCGGGTTGGTGTCGTAGCCGCCGCGCAGCAGGAATGATGCGGCAAAGTCGTGCTGGTTTGTCGGCGAAACCGTGTCGGCGGCACGCGTGCCACCGATTCCGATCAGTAGAAATACTACAATCAATACTTGCGCGCTCCGCATCGATCCCTCGCAATACTTTGCGTTGGGATTGATTACTGGCGCGTATGGTTAGCGAAAAATGAACCACTGACCGATTGCGGCCGAATTGCGAATTGCTTCGGATATCAAGAGCCGAAGCTTACCGCATCCGAGCGTCGACCAGACAACGCTCGCGCATCGCTCAGGCGCTCACTGAGAGCGATCCGATTGCACCGGCGGCGGTCGACACAGCGATGGCTTGCGCCTGACGCTGGATCGCCTGCTCGACCAAGTTATAGGACGAACTGGCCGTGCCCGCCGTAGCGTTGCTCGGCGGGCTGGTCAGCGTCACTTTGGAGCCGTCGGCATAAGTGACAGTGGTGGTGACAGAGCCATCGCTGTTGCCGGTTGTGGTGGTCGATGCACCGCCCAGCGCCTGCATCACCGGGTCGGCATTCCCGCCGTTCGCGCCGCCGGCGTGGCGATGGTGGCCGTGGCCTCGCCGCGATCCCGACAGCGCCGACGCCAACTCGTCCGAACTCACCGAACCGTCGCCGTCCTTGTCCATCTTGGCGAAAACATTGTCGGCAGCCGCGACGTTAGTGCCGCCCGCGCCCAGCGCATTCTCGAATTCGGATTTGCTAATCGCGCCGTCGCCGTCGTGATCGAGCAGCGCGAACAAATCGTGCAGCGCATCCGCCTTGCTCTTGCGAGATGCGCTCACGCCGGATTGGTCCTGCGCCGCGAACAGCGCATTCAGCGTATCCGGCGACAGGCTGCCGCCGCTCGACCCCTTGCCGGACACCGGCAAGGTCACGGCCATCGACGAGGTCGTCGTGGTCGAGAACGATGCTGTCGCCTGCGAGAAACCCGTGGTTCCCTGCGATGAAGCCGACGTCGACGACGACAGCGATTTCAACGCGTCGAAAATCGTGGATACGGCACCCAACGCTGCCAGCATGTTCATCCCCTGCACGTGGCCGCCCGGAACGCAAAAGACGGCACAACACCCGCTACCCTCGGATGAAAGCAAGCCGCATGCCGCGTCTCATCACGTTGTAATAACGAGATAATTTTCGTAGACGATGCGACATCGCCCGGCAAATGCTGCCGCCATCACCGACGCCGCGGCAACCCTTGCCGCTCCGTCCAGCCGGTTAAACGGGCGATTTGCCCCGCCACGCCGTGCGTGATACCGGGGCGCATTCCAACGCAACAGCCCGGGAAGCCGCCATGTCCCAACCTTTCGCGCCGCGCCCGCTGGTGATCGCCCCATCGATCCTGGCTTCGGATTTCGCACGCCTCGGCGAGGAAGTGCGCGCCGTGGATCAGGCCGGCGCCGACTGGATGCATCTCGACGTGATGGACGGCCACTTCGTGCCGAACATTTCCTACGGTCCGGACGTCATCAAGGCGATGCGCCCCTACACCAAGAAGATATTCGACGCGCATCTGATGATCGCACCGTGCGATCCGTATCTCGAAGCCTTCGCCAAGGCCGGCTGCGATCACATCACGGTGCACGCGGAAGCCGGACCGCATCTGCATCGCTCGCTGCAATCGATCCGCGCGCTGGGCAAAAAAGCCGGAGTGTCGCTCAATCCGGCGACGCCGCTCTCCGCGATCGAATACGTGCTCGACCTCGTCGATCTCGTGCTGGTGATGTCGGTCAATCCCGGCTTCGGCGGCCAGGCTTTCATTCCGGCGATGATCAACAAGGTGACAGACCTGCGCGCGATGCTTGCAGGCCGCCCCGTCGATATCGAAGTCGATGGCGGCGTGGTGCCGGATGTCGCGGCGAAACTCGCCGCCGCCGGCGCCAACGCGCTGGTCGCGGGATCGGCCGTGTTCAAGGGCGGCACGCAGGAGAGTTACAAGGCCAACATCGATGCCATCCGCCATGCGGCGGCGACAGCGCGCGGGGAGATGGTGTAGGAACAAGTTACTTCCCGCGGAGCTCCTGCAATCGCTTCGCGACGGCCCCCTCAGACGGATCGAGCTTCAAAGTGGCCTCATAGTCACGAATTGCGTTTCCGGTATCGCCGAGACGCTCATAGGAAAGGCCCCGCCACTTCAGGACGTTGACAAAGTCCGGACTGGAGCCGAGCACGGCGGCGCGAGTAGCGCAACGACAAGGACGCAGCGGGCCAACCATCTCGGCAGAACAATCAACTCGTTCTCCATTGCGCGGGAAAACTTGCCGTGGCGGTTCAAAGCATCGACAACAGCACCAACCTGAAATGATCGAAATCGAGGTTGCGCACAATCCAAGATTGCAACTTCGGTTAACCTGCCGGCCCAGGAAATGGTTCGCAGACGCCGCCACAGCGCAGCGAGGGTGTCACGGGTCGCGCTTTCACAAGCATCTGACGCGGCGGATAGCACCATCGCCCGTCCCGTAATCTTCCCCTCTCCCCTTGCGAGAGAGGTGGTTTCGAGCGTAGCGAGAAATGGGGGTAACCCCTCATCCGGCACGGACTTCATCCGCGCCACCTTCTCCCGCAGGGAAAGAAGGAAGAAGCCTCGCCTCGCAACTAAGCAACACAAAATCGCGCTTCTCCATCATTGCGAGGAGTGTCAGTGACGAAGCAATCCAGGCTCAAAGCCAGACTGGATTGCTTCGCTTCGCTCGCAATGACGAAACGTGGAGCGCGATGAACACGCAAGAATGTCTGGCGCGTTTCAATTCGGTTTCGACGTGAAAGAACATCGTTTCATATTCGATCAGTGAGCACCATTGAACGCTGTATGCAGCGCGCTTACCAACGTTCGCGCGCATGAACTTTGTTTCCGCGCGCCGCGACAGAGGCGACATGCAAAACGTATTCGTTCATTTAAAGCGGCTCGCCGCATTCGCCCGTGTCGCTCTCATTGTCGCCAGCGCCTCGCTCGGCAACGCCCCGTTCGCGATGGCGGGCGACGCCGCCGCGAGGCGCGTGATCGGCTTCTCGCCGAGCGGCAATCATTTCGCTTTCGAGCAATACACCACGCTTTACGACTCGCTGGAAAACATCGCGCGCATTGAAGTCATCGACACGCGCCGCGACGCCTTCGTCAAAGGCACGCCCGTCACGATGAAAAGCAACGAGGATGGCCACGATCTGCCGGAACTGCGCAACGAGGTCATGCGCAAGGCACGGCTGATCACCGATCCTTTGCTCATTCACGATGTCGGCACGCATTTCGTCGGCAAGCCCTCAATGGAGCTGGACGAGATCGGCATCTATCAGATGGACCCGAAGCCGCTCGCAACCGCGCAGGAGATCACCCTGCCCGATGGCCGCAAGCTGGCGCTCACCATCACCGACAAAGCGCTCGGCAAGGCGTCGTGTTACGGCGCCGGCGGACGCGGCACCTATGGCGACGTCATCGTCACCGGCATGACGTTGACGCTCATCATCGACGGCGGCCCGCCGATGGTGCTGAACGACGACAGCCGTCTGCCGAAGAACCGCCGCTGTGTCACCGCCTACGGCATCGCCGAGATCTATCACCATCAGGCCAAGGACGGCGCGCAGACGCTCGCGGTGCTGATCGAGACAGTGGACGCCCACGAATTCCACGCCGGGCCGAACCGCCGCTTGATGGCGGTCACCCGCCGGCTGCCGTAAGCGGCTGGAGCATGATCGTTTGAATGCAAGCGCCGCCGTCATCCTCAGGTGCTCGCGGCACATGCCGCGAGCCTCGAAGGATCGCCGTCGCCCTTCGAGGCATTGCTACGCAATGCACCTCAGGGTGACGGCTTCCGGTCGGCCTATTGGATTATCCGACCGCCCGATCCGCCGTGCTTTCAGGGCAAAAATGCGTACCCAAGGGTGGCTTCACAGGGCGCAAACTGCTACAGCGCAGGCAAAATCCCCAAGCTGATGAGTTGTCGATGATCCCGCGCTATACCCGCCCCGAAATGGCTTCGATCTGGGAGCCGCAGACCCGCTTCAAGATCTGGTTCGAGATCGAGGCGCACGCCGCCGACGCGCTGGCGGAACTGGGCGTGATCCCGAAAGACGCCGCCAAGACGATCTGGGCCAAGGCCAAGGATGCCGTGTTCGACGTCGCGCGCATCGACGAGATCGAGCGCGAGACCAAGCACGACGTCATCGCCTTCCTGACGCACCTTGCCGAGATCGTCGGCCCCGAGGCGCGCTTCGTGCATCAGGGCATGACCTCGTCGGACGTGCTCGACACCTGCCTCAACGTGCAGCTTACGCGCGCCGCCGATATCCTGCTCAAGGATCTCGACAAGCTGCTCGCCGCGTTGAAGACGCGTGCGTTCGAACACAAGATGACGCCGACCATCGGCCGCTCGCACGGCATCCATGCCGAGCCGGTCACCTTCGGTCTCAAGATGGCTTACGCCTATGCCGAGTTCTCGCGTGCCAAGGAACGCCTGATCGCCGCGCGTAAGGACATCGCCACCTGCGCCATCTCCGGCGCGGTCGGCACCTTCGCGCAGATCGATCCGCGCGTGGAGGAGCACGTCGCCAAGGCGATGGGGCTGACGCCCGAGCCGATCTCGACGCAAGTGATTCCGCGCGACCGCCACGCGATGTATTTCGCAACCCTCGGCGTTATCGCCTCGTCGATGGAGCGGCTGGCCATCGAAATCCGCCACATGCAGCGCACCGAAGTGCTGGAAGCGGAAGAATTCTTCTCCGAGGGCCAGAAGGGTTCGTCGGCGATGCCGCACAAGCGCAATCCGGTGCTGACCGAGAACATCACCGGCCTCGCCCGCATGGTGCGCGCCTATGTGACGCCGGCGCTGGAGAACGTCGCGCTGTGGCACGAGCGCGATATCTCGCACTCCTCCGCCGAGCGCATGTTCGGCCCCGACGCCACCGTGACGCTGGACTTCGCGCTCAACCGCCTCGCCGGCGTAATCGAAAAACTCCTGGTCTATCCGGCCAACATGCAGAAGAACCTCGACCGCCTCGGCGGGCTCGTTCACTCGCAGCGCGTGCTGATCGCGTTGACGCAGAAGGGCGCGAGCCGCGAGGACTCCTACAAGATGGTCCAGCGCAACGCGATGCCGGTGTGGCGCGGCGAAGGCGACTTTCAGACGCTGCTGAAGCAGGATACCGACGTGAAGAAGTATCTCACCGACGATGAGATCGCCGAGAAGTTCGACCTCGGTTATCACTTGAAGCACGTCGATACGATCTTCAAGCGCGTGTTTGGAGCAAGTTGACCGAATGAGCGTCGTCACCGCCGTCAGCCTGAGCAAGGGCCATCACTTCAGCAAACCGAATGCGATGGAAATCCGGTTGCTGACGGGCCTAGGTGTCGCCGGCGATGCGCATTTGGGCGTGACGGTGAAACACCGCTCACGGGTGGCGAAGGACCCGACGCAGCCGAACCTGCGGCAGGTGCATCTGCTGCACGAAGAACTGTTCGACGAATTGCGCGACAAGGGATTCCGCGTCGCGCCCGGCGAGATGGGCGAGAACGTCACCACACGCGGCGTCGATCTGCTCGGCCTGCCGACCGGCACGCGGCTGCATCTTGGCAGTAGCGCCGTCGTCGAAGTCACCGGCCTGCGCAATCCCTGCGTCCAGATTGATCGCTTCCAGCAAGGGCTGATGGCGGCGACACTCGACCGCGACGCCGCCGGCAACCTGATCCGCAAGGCCGGCATCATGAGCATCGTGCTGGCCGACGGCGACCTCCGTCCCGGCGATGCCATTCGGGTCGAACTGCCGGCCGGGCAACATCGGTCGTTGCAACCGGTGTAAGTGCTCCGGCGATGCCGTCGCCCTCGCACCGCCGCAATGACAACCTACTGGTAACCACGCTGGGGGTAGAACTGTCAGGTGCCTGAACGTCCCACCATTCTCGTGTTCGATTCCGGTCTTGGCGGCCTCACCGTGCTGCGCGAGATCGTGCGGGCGCGACCGGAGGCGCGGAACGTCTACGTCGCCGACGATGCCTATTTCCCCTACGGCCAGCATACCGAGGCCGAACTGATCGCCCGCGTGGTGCCGCTGATGGGCGAGTTGATAGCCGCGCATGCACCGGACCTCGTAGTGATTGCCTGCAACACCGCCTCGACGCTGGTGCTGAGCCATCTGCGCGCTGCCTACAGCGTGCCGTTCGTCGGCACCGTGCCGGCGATCAAGCCCGCTTGCGAGCGCTCGAAAACCCGTCATGTCTCGGTGCTCGGCACCAAGGGCACCGTGCAGCGCGAATACACCCGTGCGCTGATCCGCGACTTCGCCCACGACTGCGAGGTCACGCTGGTCGGCTCGCCCCGCCTCGCCGCGCTGACCGAGGCTGTGCTGAATGGGGACAGCATCGCGGACACCGATATCGCCGCCGAAATCGCGCCCTGCTTCGTAGATGGCGATGCGCGCACCGATATCGTGGTGCTGGCCTGTACCCACTATCCGCTGCTGCTCGACCGGCTGGAGCGGCTGGCGCCGTGGCCGGTGGCGTGGATCGACCCCGCGCCGGCAATCGCCCGTCGCGTTTCCAACCTGCTCGGTCCCGACAGCGCCAGCCTGCCGCCGGCCGGCGATCCGCGCCTGATCTTCACCTCGGGACGTCGGCACCCGGCGGCCGAGGCGCTGGTGCATACCTTCGCCGATGAGGTCGCCGCCTGACGCGACGATCGACGGACTTCTCCCATCCGCGGCGCGCTGCTAGCGTGAGCGTCCCATTGGGAGGAACAATGATGATCAAGAAGATCGTACTCGGGCTGGGTGTCATGTCGTTCGCGCTGGCGGGCGCCGCGTATGCGCAACAGGGCGGCATCAAGCGCACGCCGTTGCAGAAGGTCGAGTTTCCGGACGGCTACGTCACCGTCACCGGCCTCGCCGAACTGCCGCCCGGTGCCGCCGCCGGCCGTCATACTCACCCCGGCATCGAGACCGGTTATGTGCTGGAGGGCGAACTCAACCTCGAGATCGATGGTCAGCCGACCAAGCTGCTGAAACCGGGCGATTCCTACCAGATCCCGGCCGGCGCCGTGCACGATGCCAAGGTTCATGGCGACAAGTCCATGAAAGTGCTGGGGGTTTACGTCGTAGACAAGACCAAGCCATTGGCCTCGCCGGCGAAGTAATCCGGGCAGGAACCGGGCTGAGAAACCGCTCCGGCGGGATTTGACATTCCGGCGCGATCCCCCTAGAAACCGCTTGCTCGCGGGCCGTTTTCGGCCCGCGTTGCGTTTCGCGACCCGTGGTCCTCCCCTTAAGCTTTAAGGACGGACCTGTCGGCAGCGGGGCCTGGCCCCGTTGCACAGGAGGGCGCGTTTCCTCAACCACCAACTCATAGAGGACGCGATGACAAAGCGTGCAGAAGCCAAGTACAAAATCGACCGCCGTATGGGCCAGAACATCTGGGGCCGCCCGAAGAGCCCGGTCAACAAGCGTGAATACGGCCCCGGCCAGCACGGCCAGCGCCGCAAGGGCAAGCTCTCTGACTTCGGCACCCAGCTCCGCGCCAAGCAGAAGCTGAAGGGCTACTACGCCAACATTTCCGAGCGCCAGTTCTACGCCATTTACGTCGAAGCGACTCGCATGAAGGGCGACTCGGGCGAGAATCTGATCGGCCTGCTCGAGCGTCGTCTCGACACCGTCGTCTACCGCTCCAAGTTCGTATCGACCATGTTCGCCGCGCGCCAGTTCATCAACCACGGCCACGTCAAGGTGAACGGCAAGCGCGTCAACATCTCCAGCTACAAGCTGAAGCCGGGCGACGTCGTCGAGGTGAAGGATGCCTCCAAACAGCTCGCCATCGTGCTCGAAGCCAACCAGCTCGGCGAGCGTGACGTGCCGGACTTCATCGAAGCCGATCACGGCAAGCAGACCGCGACCTTCATCCGCATTCCGCAACTGGCCGACGTGCCGTTCGCGGTGCAGATGGAACCGCATCTGATCGTCGAATTCTATTCGCGCTAATTTCCGCGCGACTGTTGCGATTACGAAGGGCCCCGGTTTTGCCGGGGCCTTTTTGTTGTTGTAAGCGTTGAGCGTACCGTCATCCTGAGGTGCGAGCCCTTGCGAGCCTCGAAGGATGACGGCCCAGGCACACGCCTTCGCGGCCACCCTTCGAGGGCTTCGCTGCGCTCCGCCACCTCAGGGTGACGGCTACTCCCAATGCGAGACGTTTGAAATGCCCTACGCCCCCTCTCCCACCGATCCGAAACAACCGCCGATCCGCATCAACCTGTTGTCGGATACGCAGACGCGGCCGACGCCGGCGATGCGCGAGGCGATGGCACGCGCAGAGGTGGGCGACGAACAGATCGGCGACGATCCGACCGTCAACCTGTTGTGCGAACGCGTCGCCGATCTGCTTGGCAAGGAAGCGGCGGTGTTCATGCCGTCAGGCACGATGTGCAACGTCACCGCGACGTTGGCGCATTGCCGCCCCGGCGATGAAATCCTCGCGGAGCGCACCGCGCATCTAATCGCCCGTGAAGGCGGCGCCCACGCCGCGCTCGGCGGTTTCCAGATCATGCCGCTCGACGGCAAGGACGGGCAATTCACGCTCGATACGCTGCGCGCCGCGCTACGTCCACCGACGCGTTACCAGCCACCGCAGACGCTCATCAGTACCGAGCAGACCGCCAATATCGGCGGCGGCACCATCTGGCCGCGCGAGACGCTGGCCGACATCGCCGAGTTGGCGAAGCAACACGGTATCGCCACCCACATGGACGGCGCGCGGCTGATGAACGCCTGCGTCGCCACCGGCATTTCCGCGCGCGACATGGCGGCGGGATGGGACTCGGCATGGATCGATTTCAGCAAAGGTCTTGGCGCGCCGATCGGTGCGGCGATGGCTGGATCGCGCGACTTCATCGATCAGGTCTGGCGCTGGAAGCAGCGGCTCGGCGGCGCGATGCGGCAGGCCGGCGTCTGCGCGGCGGCCTGCATTCATGCGCTCGACCATCACGTGGATCGCCTTGCCGACGATCATGCCAATGCGAAGACGCTGGCGCGCGGCCTGTCGCAGATCGCAGGCATGAGCGTGCAGGAGCCGCAAACCAATCTGGTGTTTTTCGAGTCGAGCGGCGCCGGCCTGCCCAGCGATCAACTCGTGACGTCGCTTCGGGCACGCGGCGTGCTGCTCGCGATGATGGACGGCCGCATCCGCGCCTGTACGCATCTCGATGTCTCCGCCGCGATGATCGACGAGACCGTCGGGCTGGTCCGCGAGATACTGCGCGGCTCCTGAATCTCGGTCTCCTTCAGTCCTGACCGGTTGCCACACTTGCCGATCAAGTCTTTCCTCTTGACTCATACATAACTCGATGGTTATGAATAAACCCATAGCCAGTGAGTTATGAATGATGAACCCTTCCACCCCTGACCAATTATTCAGGTCTCTTGCCGATCCAAGCCGCCGCGCGATCTTTGAGCGGCTGTGCCGCGACGGCGAATTGACAGTCGGCGCCCTCACCGCGCGCGCCGGCATCTCGCAGCCCGCCGTCTCGAAACACCTCGGCGTGCTCAAGCAGGCCGGGCTGGTGCGCGACCGCCACGAAGGCCGCCAGACCCACTACAGCGCGCAGGTTCGCGCGCTCGCACCGCTGGTCGACTGGACCAGCCAGATGACCGGCTTCTGGAACAGCCGGTTCGACAAACTTGAAGACGTACTGAAAAGGATGGACCAATGAACACTCTCGCAGCCGAAACGCTCTCCGTCGTCGTCGAACGCGACATGCCGCACCCGCCGGAGAAAGTCTGGCGCGCGCTGACACAACCGCACCTGATCGACGAGTGGCTGATGAAGACCGACTTCAAGCCGACGGTGGATCATCGCTTCACACTGCGGGCGGAATGGGGCACGGTCGACTGTCAGGTCACGGCGATCGAGCCGAACAAGTCGCTGTCCTATCGGTGGGACGCACTCGGCCTTGAGACCGTCGTCACCTGGACGTTGACGCCGACCTCCTCCGGCACGCATCTTCGCATGGAGCAGACCGGCTTCCGGCCGGATCAGCAACAGGCCTATCAGGGTGCGAAATTCGGATGGCCGAAATTCTTCGCCAATCTCGAGCAAGTATTGGCACGGCCGGATTGAGGATCGGGAGGCGGCATCTGTCGCCCGACAGTGCCGCCCCTTCCGACTAGACCGACCGGATGTGAGACACACATGGCAACAAGCGGATCGCAGACAAAATCGCCGTCGCAACTGATCGATATGCGGATCAAGGAACTCGGCGACTGGCGCGGCGAAATGCTTGGGCGCATCCGCGCCATCATCAGAGAAGCCGACCCCGACGTCGTCGAGGAATGGAAGTGGCGCGGCGTGCCGGTGTGGGAGCACGACGGCATCATCTGCACCGGCGAAACCTACAAGGCCGTCGTGAAGCTGACCTTCGCCAAGGGCGCGTCCCTCGACGATCCGGCGAAATTGTTCAACTCCAGCCTCGACGGCAACACACGCCGCGCCATCGATTTTCACGAGGGCGACAAGGTTGACGGGAAGGCATTGAAGGCGCTGATCCGCGCGGCGGTGGCGTTGAACAAAACGAAGGGTAAGAAGAAGTAGCAGCTATTGTGCTCGCCTACCCCTTTGTCATGGCCGGATTTATTCCGGCCATCCACGTCCTTCTTAACGATGGGCCGCAAAAATGTGGATGGCCGGGACAAGCCCGGCCATGACAAATTTTCTCGCTACTTCTCCAGCGCCTCATAAACCAGTTGTTTCACAGTGCGCTGGATGCGTTGGCGCTGGGTCGGCGTTTGCTCCATCAGCACGAAGAACATGTCCTGCTTCGGGTCGATGACGAAGTAACAACCGCTGGCGCCGTCCCATTTCAGTTCGCCAAGGTCGCCGGGCGGCGGCGGCTTGGCGTTGCCGGGATCGGTGCGCACGGCGAAGCCGAGTCCGAAGCCGAAGCCGTCGCCGGGGAAATAGGCCCAGTCACGTTCGATGCCGGACTTGGGGCCGACGTGATCGGTCGTCATTTCCTTGAACGTCTTCGGGCTGAGATACTGCTTGCCGTCAAACGACCCTCCGTTGAGAATCATCTGTGCGAAACGCGCGTAGTCGTGCGGCGTCGAGATCATGCCGCCGGTGCCGGCTTCACGTTTGCGCGGCACCAGCGGATCGAGCTTGTAGCCGACGCGAAAATCGCTGTCGCTCGGCATCGGTTGCGCCACCAGATCGCGCTTGGCCGGATCGGTGACATAGAATCCGGTGCTGGTCATGCCGAGTGGATCGAGCAGCGCCGCTTTCTCGAACTGATACAGTGATTTGCCCGACACCACCTCGATGATACGGCCGAGAATGTCGGTGGAGTGGCCGTAATCCCACAGCGTGCCCGGCTGCTCCTGCAACGGAAGGGCAGCGATGCGCTCGGCGAATTCGGCATTGGTTGGATCGCCGTCGAAGATGTTGGCGGCGGCGTAGGCCTTTCGCACCGCGCTGTCGCCATAGAAACCGTAAGTGATGCCCGAAGTGTGCCGCAGCAGATCGAGCACGGTGATCGGCCGCTTTAGCGGCACCAGATCGAGCGATACCTTGCCATCCGGCGTTTTCTTCTCGACGCCGACCTTCATGTTGGCGAACGAGGGAATGTATTTCGAAACCGGATCGTCGAGCTTCAGCTTACCCTGGTCGATCAGCATCATCGCCGCGACGCTGGTGATCGGCTTGGTCATCGAGGAGATGCGGAAGATGGTATCAAGCGACATCGGCTGTTTGGTCGCGACATCGCGGACGCCGAACAGACCGGTGTAGACCGGTTTGCCGTGCTGATGGATCACCAGCACTGCGCCGGGAATTTTGCCTTGCGCGATCTCGTTGTTGAAGAAGTCGGCGATCTTCGCGAGCTTCGTCTGCGAAAATTTGGCGCCGGCGGGAATGTCGAATGTTCCTTCCGCATGCGCCGCGCTCGACACCACGAAAGACAGCAGGGTTGCCCCGACCACCCGGCCAATCATCGATCTTGCAGTCATATGATTTCAGTCTCCGTCCCGATCCGGACAATGCGTGGGCGGCGAGAGCTTATCAAGAGGGCGCAATCTCGCTCAGCGCCTGCCGGTGGAAGTCCGCGCTCGGCTCTGAAAAACAGCAGAAGATGACAGTCTCAAGACGCAATGCCGCAGCGTTGGCCGCGACCGTGGTGGCGACCGCAATCCGCGCCGCCCGCTTGGCGGGAAAGCCATAGACGCCGGTGGAAATGGCGGAAAAGGCGATGGAGTGAAGGTCGTGCGCGGTCGCAAGCGCCATTGCGCGGCGGTAGCAGGACGCCAGTGCCGCCTCCTCGCCACGGTCGCCACCATGCCAGACCGGCCCCACCGCATGGATGACATGGCGGGCCGGCAGCCGGTAACCCTTGGTGATCTTGGCGCCGCCGGTGGCGCAGCCGCCTAGCGTGCGGCATTCGGCCAGCAACTCGGGGCCGGCGGCGCGATGGATCGCGCCGTCGACGCCACCACCGCCCAACAGCGACGTATTCGCCGCGTTGACGATGGCATCGACATCAAGTGTCGTGATGTCGGCTACGATAACGTCGTAACGTGTCGCGCCGATCTGTCGCGAGAATGGCGTCAGGCCGGAGCGCCGAGGGTGACGCCCTTGTCGGCGAACATCTTCTGCAATTCGCCCGCCTGGAACATCTCGCGGATGATGTCGCAGCCGCCGACAAACTCGCCCTTGACGTAGAGTTGCGGAATGGTCGGCCAGTTCGAATAGACCTTGATGCCGTCGCGCAGCTCAGGCGATTCCAGCACGTTGTGGCCCTTGTAGCCGACGCCGATGTGGTCGAGAATCTGCACCACCTGGCCGGAGAACCCGCACTGCGGGAATTGCGGGGTGCCCTTCATGAACAGCACCACGTCGTTCGACTTCACTTCGTTCTCGATAAACTGCTCAATGCTCATCTTGCATCCTCTTGCGGTGCTGTCCGCGACCGCCCGCGAACCAACCTGCTGCTCATATATGTAGCCCGAAAGCCTTTGCATCCCAAGAAAAATGCTCGTTTTTCGGGCTTGTTCACCGATCAACGCTGCGTCATGCGCGGGCCCGCCCCCTCCTCCAATCGCCATCTTCGTCCTTTGGCGGGGTTAACATCGCGATCCGCGTTCCTAGATTTACCGCTGACAAGATTTTTCTTCGGAACCCATCCGCCAGAGTTGCGTTTTTCCCTGAACCGGAGATGTCCGTGACGCAATCCTTATCCGCGGCCGACCGCTTGCCAGCCGACCGTTCAGCGCACCCGGATGGCTTGAAGCCGTCCGGGGCAAATCTCGCAGCCCGCCTGTCAGACGCCTATCTCGCGGTCCGCAACGAGACCGAACGCCGGGCCGCCCCGCTCAGCCCCGAGGATCAGGTGGTGCAGTCGATGCCGGACGCCAGCCCGGCGAAATGGCACCGCGCCCATACCACCTGGTTCTTCGAGCAATTCCTGCTCGGGCCGCATTGCCCCGGCTATCGGCCGTTCGATCCGGACTATGCCTTCCTGTTCAATTCCTATTACGTCAGTGCCGGGCCGCGCCACGCGCGCGGCGAGCGCGGCCACCTCACCCGCCCCGGCGCTGCGGAGGTCACCGCCTATCGCCGCCATGTCGATGCGGCGGTGCTGAAGTTCTTCAACGAGGCGGGCGCGGACAAGCTCGCCGAACTGGCACCGCTGGTCGAGGTCGGGCTCAATCACGAGCAACAGCATCAGGAATTGATGCTGACCGACATCCTGCACGCCTTCGCCCAGAACCCGCTTTATCCGGCCTACAATCCGGCCTGGACGTCGCCCCCCTCGACCCGCAACGGCGAAGCGTGGTGCGAATTGCAGGAAGGCATTCACAGCATCGGCCACGCCGCCGAGACGTTTCATTTCGACAACGAGAAGCCGGCGCACCGCGCGCTGGTGGGCCCGGTGAAACTGGCGCGGCACCTCGTCACCAACCGCGAGTGGCTCGCCTTCATCGACGACGGCGGTTACCGCACGCCGACCTTGTGGCTGATGGACGGCTTCGCCAAGGCCAGCGCCGAGCAATGGGATGCCCCCGGCCACTGGCACAACGTCGATGGCGAATGGCATGTCATGTCGCTCGGCGGCCTGCGCTCGCTCGATCTCGACGCGCCGGTGATGCATGTCTCCTACTATGAGGCCGACGCCTTCGCGCGCTGGCGCGGCAAGCATCTGCCGACCGAGATGGAATGGGAGGTCGCAGCCCGCGCCAACCTCCTCGACGACGCCTATGGCATCGTCTGGCAGTGGACCCGCAGCGCCTACGCACCCTATCCCGGCTATCGCGCCATCGAGGGCGCGCTCGGCGAATACAACGGCAAGTTCATGGTCAACCAGCTTGTGCTGCGCGGCTCGTCGCTGGCGACGCCGCAAGGCCACAGCCGCGTGACCTATCGCAACTTCTTCTATCCGCATCACCGCTGGCAGTTCACCGGACTGCGCCTCGCCGACTACGGCGATTGATCTGACGCATCCGAACGCCAGGAGCCCTTCATGAACGTCCGCGCAACCGCATTGGCGAAAGCCCAACGTTTCGATCCGCAAACCTCGGCCTTCGCCGCTGACGTGCTGGACGGCCTGAGCCGGCAACCCAAGCAGCTATCGCCGAAATATTTCTACGACGCAGCCGGCTCTGAACTGTTCGAGCAGATCACGGTGCTGCCGGAATATTATCCGACGCGCACCGAACTCGGCATCCTGAGCGCGCGCAGCAGCGAGATCGCCGCGATCATTCCCGAGGGTGCGGCGCTGGTGGAATTCGGCGCCGGCGCCACTACGAAGGTACGGCTGTTGTTGCAGCATTGCCGGATCGGGGCTTATGTGCCGGTTGATATTTCCGGCGATTTCCTGAAAGCGCAGGCGAGCGCCTTGCAGCGCGACTTTCCGACGCTGCGGGTGGCACCGGTGGTCGCCGATTTCACCGCGCCGTTCGAACTGCCCAAAGCTGTTGCCGGTATGCCCAAGGTCGGCTTCTTCCCCGGCTCGACGCTCGGCAATTTCGAACCGCACGAGGCCAGCGCCTTCCTGCGCAGCGCGCGAAACATTCTCGGACCCGACGCGCTGATGCTGATCGGCGTCGATCTGGAGAAGAGCGACCGCGTGCTGCACGCCGCCTATAACGACGCCGCCGGCGTCACCGCGCGTTTCAATCTCAACTTGCTGACGCGCATCGATCGCGAACTCGGCGGCGATTTCGATCTTGCCGCATTCACCCATCGCGCGATTTACAATCGCGAACGCCACCGCATCGAGATGCATCTGGTCAGCCGCAAGGCGCAGACCGTACGCATCCTCGGCAAGAGCGTTTCGTTCCGCGCCGGTGAAAGCATTCACACCGAGAACAGCTACAAATACAGCCTGGAGCGCTTCACCACGCTGGCCAAAAGCACGGGCTGGACGCCGCAGATCTCATGGACCGACGACGAAAACCTGTTCTCGGTTCACGCGCTGGTGGCGTCAGCGTGAGACTCGGCTGACGCTTCGGATGGCCCTAGCGAGATCGCCTCCCACGCCGCGACCAGCATCAGGATTACCGTGGTCGTGGCCGACAGCCATAACGGCGACAGCATCGCGCCGAACGGGATCAAGACGATCAACAGCCCGATGCCGACCAGATGCGACAGCTGCAGGTGGCCGCGAATGGTGCGCTTGAACAGGATGACGCCGGCGAGATAGATCAGCGGCCCGCCGATCATGGCCAACAATTCCTTCGTACCGCTGTAACCATCATGGCCGCCCGGATGCGCCAGCAGCATCTCGTCGCCGACCGCACAGACCACGATGCCAATGACGATCAACAGGTGAATGTAGGTGTAGGCCAGCCGCGCCATCCGGCCGGTTTCGTCGGCATGGGAAATCCGGTGCGATCCGGCTTCCGCGCCGAGGTGGAAATAGATCCACCACATCGCGATTGAGCCGAGCAGCGCGATCACGAATGCGAAAGCGGAGGTCCAGGTCCATGCTGCCTCGCTGAAGGTCGCGCCGGTGACGACGATGGATTCCCCGAGCGCGATGATGATGAACAGCGCGCAACGCTCGGCCATGTGACCGCCCTCGACCTCCCAATCCTGCATCGAGGATGCACCGAGGCCGGGCGTGCGGAAGCGCATGGCCGGGCCGGAATATTCGATGGCGAGCGCGATCAACCACAGCCAGAGCCGCATCTCGGGATCGGCGAGGCCGCCGGCGATCCAGAACGCGCCACTCACCGACATCCAGATCGAAATGCGCAGGAAATTGCAGCGATGGCCGGTCTCGGATTTCGGCACCGCGAAGATGACGAACACCGAGCGCCCGACCTGCATGAAGACATAGGCCAGCGCGAAAATGAGTCCGCGGCTGTCGAACGCTTTCGGGATCGACGTCGACAGCAACAGCCCGGCGACCATCATCACGAACAACATGACGCGAACCGGCGTCCGCTCCGGATCAAGCCAGTTGGTGACCCAAGACATGAAGACCCAGACCCACCACACCGCCAGCATCAGGATGGCGACCTGCACCACGCCGAGCGGGGAGAAATGCGCCAGCAGCGTGTGCGAGATCTGGGTGACCGCGAAGACGAAGACCAGATCGAAGAACAGCTCGACGAAAGTGACGCGGTGATGCTGCGTCGGATTGCGCTCGCGCAGCAAGCTCCCGCGTTGTCCCGCCTGCGTCATGCGCCGCTCCCCGCCCTCACCGGTCTGTCTTACACGTCAGTCCGGCACGCCGGTCTGGAGCGCCAGTGCGTGGAGCACGCCGCCCATCTGCCCTTGCAGCGACTGATAGACGATCTGGTGCTGTTGCACCCGCGACTTGCCCCGGAAGGATTCCGAGATCACCGTCGCGGCGTAATGGTCGCCGTCGCCGGCGAGATCCCGGATCGTTACCTCGGCGTCGGGTATCGCAGCCTTGATCATGGATTCGATATCGCGGGCGTCCATAGGCATCGTACTTCTCCAGGCAGCCGGACGGCGATCCGCGACCTGACGCGGCCCTGTTTCCGGCGTGTTGGGATGACTATATCCGATTCACCGACAATAGCCCGCCCCGATCGCCTGCGGCATCGGGGCCCCGCCTCACGAGGTTGCCGATGAAAATTCCCGGCCCCGACCATCCCATCACCGTTGAGCCCGCCGGCAAGCGCATCCGCGTGACGGCCGGCGGCGTGGTGATCGCCGACACCGCCCGCGCGCTGACCTTGCGGGAGGCGACCTATCCGGCGGTCTACTATATCCCGCGCGCCGATGCCGACGCCGCGCGGCTGGTGCGAACCGACCGGGTCACGCACTGCCCCTACAAGGGCGACGCCAGCTACTTCAGCATCCGGACCGATGCGACGACCCTCGACAATGCGATCTGGAGCTACGAGACGCCCTACCCCGCAATGGCCGAGATCGCCGGCCATCTGGCGTTCTATCCCGACAAGGTGACCATCGAAGAGTCGCCGGCGGCGTGATCACCGTCTGAATCAGCTTCGGCACGACACACTCTGTTGTCGGGAAAAGGCCCCGGAGGTGCTCTCCCCGAGGCCGGTTTCTTGCTGATGGCTCTGCGGGACCAACCTCAAGGGAGAGGTCCGCTACGCACGAAAGATCGTCAATCCCAGGATCAGCAGCACCAGGAAGATCACGACGAAGATATAGAACAGCACGCGCGCGATATCGGCGGATGCCGCGGATACGCCCGTGAAACCCAGCAATCCGGCGATGATCGAGACCACAAGAAAAATCAGGGCCCACTTGAGGATACTCATCTTTTGCTCTCCAGGATTCTCATGCGATAACACCCGCCCCGGAACATGGTTCCCATAGTCATTCGGGGTCGTCGCCAAACACGCTGCCGGTTTGCGCAGGAGGCTGCATGAAGTCGATCGCCCATCCAGCGCCAGACGTCGCTCCCGAGATCGCGCCCAAGGCACACGGCCGCAACCTGGCACTGGATCGCGCGCGAACATTTCTGACCGTGGTGGTCGTGATCCACCACGCGGTGATTCCCTACACCTATTTCGGACATACCGATCCGAAGTCGTGGCTCGGCTTCGACATGGTCGTGCTCGCCACCGACAGTTTCTTCATGGCGATGTTCTTCTTCCTGTCGGGCCTGTTCGTGTGGCCGAGCCTCGCCCGCCGCGTGCCCGGAGTCTTCGCCTACGATCGGCTGCTGCGGCTCGGACTGCCGTTCGTGATCGCCGCACTCACAGTAATCCCGATCGCTTATTATGCGCTGGCCCTGCGCGAGAATCCGGACCTGCGCTTCAGCGCGTTCTGGTGGAATATGGTCACCGACGGGCCGTGGCCGAGCGGCCCGGTGTGGTTCGTCTGGGTATTGTTGCTGTTCGATCTTGCCGCCGGCGCGCTGTTTCGCATCAGCTCGAATTCGCTGTTCTGGATCAATCGCCTCTCGGTACGCGGCTTTGAGAGTCCCGCGACCTTCTTCATCGTACTGGTGATCGTCACCGGCATCGCCTATGTGCCGATGCGGCTGATCTTCGGCCCGAGCTACTGGTTCGAGTTCGGGCCGTTCTCGGTGCAGGCGAGCCGCGTCCTGCTTTACGCGCTGTACTTCTTTATCGGTGCCGGCATCGGCGCCGGCCGCTTCAGCGAAGGCGTACTCGCATCCGAAGGAAAGCTCGCGAATTCGAGTTGGATCGGCTGGGGCATCGTCACCCTGATCCCCTATGCCGGATTGTGGGGCTTGATCTACATCAAGCGCGAAATCCTCGGCAATCCCGACACGCTGCCGATGTGGTACGAGGCGAGTTACAGCGTACTGTTCGTCATCTTCAGCGCCGGGATGATGTTCACCATCCTAGCCTTCTTCATGCGCCTCAAACGCGAGGGCTGGAGCATTCTCGATCCGATGCAGAATGACGCCTACGGCATCTTTCTGGTGCACTATGCCTTCGTGCTCTGGATTCAGTATTGGCTATTCGATTTCGAGTGGCCGGCGATCGTCAAGGCGTTGATCGCTTTCGTGGTGACGGTCGCGACAAGCTGGATCGCAACGCGATTGCTGCGGATGATTCCGGGCTCGCAGCGGGTGTTGTGAGGCGATAGCGCCGCACACGAAAGCCGTCATACTCCGCGAAGGCGGAGTATCCGGTATTCCAGAGCGATACTGATTCTTATTGCTGAAGGCGGCTCTTGCAACCCTATCCCCCGTCATGCCCGCGCTTGACGCGGGCATCCACGTCTTTCTTGCTGCGATGCTGTCAAGACGTGGATGGCCGGGACAGGCCCGGCCATGACGACGGAGAGGTTGGCAGCCGCTGCTCCGTCTCAGTTCTTCCCGGCCATGTAATCCGGCAACCAACGCTCGAATGCGTGACGCAGTGTCTCGATCTTCACCGGCTGCTCGCCGGCAATCGCGATCGTGTCGCCGCCGGTCTTGCCGATCTGCACACACGGCACTTCCACGGCTTTCAGCTTGCTCAGTACGCCCAGCAGGTCAGTGTCGCGCACAGTGACGACGTAGCGCGCCTGATCTTCACCGAACCAGTAGCCGTGCGGAACGATCGCAGCCGGCGCGGCATCGAGCACCGCGCCGATGTTGCCGGCCATCGCCATCTCGGCCAGCGCGACCAAGAGGCCGCCATCGGAGAGATCATGCACCGCCGTCGCAGTGCCGGCGTGGATCATGCCGCGCACCACATCGCCGTTACGCTTCTCGATCGCGAGATCGACCGGCGGCGGTGCGCCCTCCTCACGGCCGCAAACATCGCGCAAGTAAACCGACTGGCCGAGCCAGCCTTTGGTTTCGCCGATGAGAAGGATCGTTTCGCCTTCAGCCTTGAATGCCAGCGTCGCCGACTTGGTGAAGTCGTCCAGCAGTCCGACGCCACCGATCGACGGCGTCGGCAGAATGCCGCGTCCGTTGGTCTCGTTGTAGAGCGAGACGTTGCCGGAGACGACGGGGAAGTCCAGCGTACGACAGGCATCGCCGATGCCGCGCAGCGCGCCGACGAACTGGCCCATTATCTCGGGTCGCTCGGGATTACCGAAGTTGAGATTATCAGTGATTGCGAGCGGCTTGCCGCCGACCGCGGTGATGTTGCGCCATGCTTCAGCCACCGCCTGCTTGCCGCCCTCGAACGGATCGGCCTCGCAATAGCGCGGCGTGACATCGACGGTCATGGCGAGGCCCTTCGGCCCGTCCTCGATGCGCACGACGGCGGCATCACCGCCGGGACGCTGCACCGTGTTGCCGCCGATGACGTGATCGTATTGCTCCCACACCCAGCGACGCGAGCACATGTCCGGCGCAGCGATCAGCTTCACCAGCGCATCGGTCACCGACACCGGCGGCGCGATGTCGCGCGCGTGGATCACCGGCAATGCAGGCGACGGCACATGCGGGCGATCGTAAAGCGGCGCTTCGTCGCCCAGCTCCTTGATCGGCAGATCGGCCATCACCTTGCCGCCGTGCTTGACGACGAAACGCTTGCTCGGCGTGGTGTAACCGACGATCGCAAAATCGAGGCCCCACTTGCGGAAGATGTCTTCCGCTTCCTTTTCCTTCTCCGGCTTGAGAACCATAAGCATCCGCTCCTGGCTCTCGGAGAGCATCATCTCGTAGGCGCTCATGCCGGTTTCTCGCGTCGGCACCGCGTCGAGATCGAGATCGACGCCGAGATCGCCCTTCGCGCCCATCTCCACCGCCGAACAGGTCAAGCCCGCTGCGCCCATGTCTTGAATGGCGATGACACAGTCCTTCGCCATGATCTCGAGACAGGCTTCCAGCAGCAGCTTCTCCGCGAACGGATCGCCGACTTGCACCGTGGGGCGCTTCTCATCGCTGTCGTCATCGAATTCCGCCGACGCCATGGTCGCACCATGGATGCCGTCGCGGCCGGTCTTGGAGCCGAGATAGACGATCGGCATGTTCACGCCGGACGCCGCCGCGAGGAAGATACCGTCGGTGCGCGCCAGCCCCACCGCCATGGCGTTGACGAGGATATTGCCGTCGTAGCGGGTGTGGAAGCGAACCTGCCCGCCCACCGTCGGTACGCCGAACGAATTGCCATAGCCGCCGACGCCCGCGACGACGCCCGACACCAGATGCCGCGTCTTCGGATGCTCAGGTGCGCCGAAGCTCAACGCATTGAGGCAGGCGATAGGCCGCGCGCCCATGGTGAAGACGTCGCGCAGAATGCCGCCGACGCCAGTGGTCGCGCCCTGATAGGGCTCGATGTAGCTCGGGTGATTGTGGCTTTCCATCTTGAAGACAATGGCCTGCCCGTCGCCGATATCGATCACGCCGGCATTCTCGCCGGGGCCGACCAGCACCCACGGCGCCTTGGTCGGCAATCCGCGCAGGTGCAGCCGCGACGACTTGTAGGAACAGTGCTCGTTCCACATCGCCGAGAAAATGCCGAGTTCGGTGAAGCTCGGCTCGCGCCCGATCAGCTTCAGGATGCGCTCGTATTCGTCCGGCTTGAGACCGTGGCTGGCGACCAGTTCGGGAGTGATTTTGGGCTGATGTTCCATCATGCACGTCTTTATGGCAGGTGCCCCTTATTAAGGAGATCGTGCCGGGGAAAAAAGCCCCCATCCTCCTTTTCCGCCAGATCGGCCCGCAATCCTGATACGCCCGGGTTTGCACAATCCCCGAGGATCGGATTTAAGGCTCCACGACGCACTTTGCTGGGAGCCGTGAACCCGTGGACAACATCGCAATCTCGACCCCGCTGCAGCGGGCCGTCCATATCGAGACCGAGGGCGAATTCGCCGGCTGGCGGACCTGGAAGCGGGATTCCTTCGAATCCAACAACGGCCCGTTCTGGCACAAGATCGAGGATGACGGCACCGTCCGCTGCGCTTTCCGCGTCGAGGCCAAGCACCTCAACGGCATGCGCAACGTCCACGGCGGCTGCTACATGACCTTCGCGGACTATTGCCTGTTCGCGCTCGCCCGCGAACATCTCGACGGCCCCGGCGTCACGATCTCCTTCGCCTGCGACTTCCTCGACGCCGCCCGCGAGGGCGACCGCATCGATTGCGACGGCGAAGTGACCCGTGCCGGCGGTTCGCTGATCTTTCTGCGCGGCACTTTGCGTTGCGGCGAGCGGATACTGTTCACCTTCTCCGCCACCATCAAGAAGGTGAAGCGGAAACCGGCGCCTGCAACGGCGGGCTAGATCGCGGGTTCACCTATCCGCGGCGCCCTCGTCTGGCCAGACCTTCCGGGAAATTGATTTGAATTGTGAAATGGCCATGGCCCGTCGCTCGTTGCGGGCGCGACCGCCAGGTGCGTCCAACCGCTTCATGACGGTTTCGCGATCCGCCTGCCATATCTCGAGGGCGTCGAGGGTCGCTTTATCAAGTAACACCAGAAGAACGCACTCGAAGTCGCCGTCGACGATCTTCGGCACCATACCCTTGTAGCGATCAGCCTTTGGGACAGCTCGTCCCTTAATCTGATAGCGAATCTGGCCGCCATTGAAATCGCGAAATGCATCGAACGCAGGCGTCCGGGCCACCGCCAGTGTCAGGCCGAGCTTTTCCGCGGCTTCATATTCGGCAACTTCGCCGGTCACGGCCAACGGCTTGCTGGTGAGCCGATAATATTCGGCACCGATCTGTTTGGCCTGCCGCAGCAACGTGCGGATCGAACTTTCCCGGAATGCAGCAGTCTGATCCGCCGCATCCACGACGTTACGCCGCCCGCTCCAGATGCGCCGCGAGGCCCGCGAACAGGCCGCGGCCATCGGTGCAGCCCATAATGTCTTCGACGTGGTTTTCCGGATGCGGCATCATGCCAAGTACGTTGCCGCGCTCGTTGACGATGCCGGCGATCGACTGCGCCGCGCCATTGATGTTGTGGGTGTCGCCGACTTCACCGTTCGCCGAGCAGTAACGATAAAGCACGCGACCGTCGCCATCGAGCCGCTTGATGGTCTCGGCGTCGGCCGCGTAGTTGCCTTCGCCATGCGCCACCGGCACGCGGATCACCTGCCCGGCATTGTAGCCGCGCGTGAACGGCGTATCGGAACGCTCGACCCGCAGATGCACGTCGTGGCAGATGAACTTGAGCCGCGCATTGCGCATCAGGATGCCCGGCAGCAGCCCCGACTCGCACAGGATCTGAAAGCCGTTGCAGACGCCGAGCACGAGGCCGCCGTCGGCCGCGAACTTGCGCACCGCGTCCATCACCGGCGAGCGCGCGGCGATGGCGCCGCAACGCAGGTAATCGCCGTAGGAAAAGCCGCCGGGCAGCACCACCAGATCGGTGCCCTTGGGCAGCGACGTTTCCGCGTGCCACACCATTGCGGGCTCATGGCCCGACACCAGCTTGAGCGTGCGCGCCATATCGCGTTCGCGATTGATGCCGGGGAAGACGAGAACGGCGGATTTCATCAGCAGCAACCTAGCTCAGCACTTCGACCCGGTAATTCTCGATCACGGTATTTGCGAGCAGCTTGTCGGCAGCGTCCTTCAACGCTGCTTCGGCCTTGGCCTTGTCGGCGCCGGGCAATTCGATGTCGAACACCTTGCCCTGCCGCACGCTGGCGATGCCGTCGACGCCGAGCGATTTGAGGGCGCCTTCGATGGCCTTGCCCTGCGGGTCGAGAATGCCGTTCTTCAGTGTCACCGTCACACGCGCTTTCACGGCAGCCTCACCCTTTCACCAGCACCGGACCGGCACCCACCGGCCGTTCGTTTTCCGCCAGAATGCCGAGCCGCTTGGCGACGTCGGTATAGGCTTCGATCAGCCCGCCGAGATCGCGGCGGAAGCGGTCCTTGTCCAGCTTCTCGTTCGACTTCACATCCCACAACCGGCATGAGTCGGGGGAAATTTCGTCGGCGACGATGATGCGCATCATGTCGTTCTCGAACAGCCGGCCGCACTCCATCTTGAAGTCGACGAGGCGGATGCCGATGCCGAGGAACAGCCCGGAGAGGAAATCATTGACGCGGATCGCCAGCGCCATGATGTCGTCGATCTCCTGCGGCGTCGCCCAGCCGAACGCGGTGATGTGCTCTTCCGACACCATCGGGTCGTTGAGCTGATCGTTCTTGTAATAGAACTCGATGATCGAGCGCGGCAGTTGCGTGCCCTCCTCGATCCCGAGCCGCTGCGACAGCGAGCCCGCGGCGACATTGCGCACCACCACCTCGAGCGGCACGATCTCGACCTCGCGGATCAACTGCTCGCGCATGTTGAGCCGGCGGATGAAATGCGTCGGCACGCCAATGTCGTTCAGATGCTGGAAGATGTATTCCGAAATCCGGTTGTTGAGGACGCCCTTGCCCTCGATCACCTGGTGTTTCTTGGCATTGAACGCGGTGGCGTCGTCCTTGAAGTGCTGAATCAAGGTGCCCGGCTCGGGGCCTTCGTACAGGACCTTGGCCTTGCCTTCATAAATGCGACGCCGACGGCTCATGGGGATGTACCGTGTGTTGTTGAAATCCATGGGAGGGGTGTGCTCCGTATGAAAGAGGCGATCCACGACGGAGCTGCCGTGAAGACCGGAAATGCGAAACAGAACAAGAACCGGACCTAGGGCCGAACCTACCTGATCGGTTGACTGAGTACAATCGATCCCCTCGTTCGCCGGCCAGTTATACCTAACCCGTCCGTCTCGCCTGCGACCTCGGGCGCCGTTGTTTTGGCCTTGTTCGCCAATTATCTATGCTGCCGAACCACTCTCCGCAATGCGGCCGCAACGGCCCGAAACAGGATCGGAACCCGAATCATGACGACCTTCGACCAGCGCCAGGAAGGTTTCGAAAAGAAGTTTGCTCTCGACGAAGAGCAGAAATTCAAGGCCGAGGCCCGCCGCAACAAGCTCTTGGGCCTGTGGGCCGCGGAACAGCTCGGCAAGAGCGGCGACGAGGCCGCCGCCTACGCCAAGGAGGTCGTTGCCGCGGACTTCGAGGAAGCCGGCGACGCCGACGTGCTGCGCAAGGTCGCGACCGACCTCGCCGGCAAGGGCGTCACCGAACAGCAGGTCCGCGCCAAGATGGACCAGCTGATGGCCGAAGCCGTCGCCCAGGTGAAGGCCGGCATCTGACGGCCGGCATCTGAGCCCTCACCTCTGAGAAGAATCGATCCGGGCGTCGCTCAAAGCGGCGCCCGAATTGTTTGGGCCAGCCGATATCCCGAGGAGCCAATTTCCGTCATGGCCGGAATAAATCCGGCCATGACGGGCTAATACTTTTGCCTGCGGCTTGCCTTGAGACGGATATAGGATTATATTCCGTTTTATGGTCCTGCCTCATATCCCACCCGTCCTCACCCGCCTCCGTATCCAACCCGACGAGCCGGCTGATGACCCGCAACCGGTTCCGCACCGGCGACGCGGCGGGCGGCAGCCGCATGCGGACTCGACCGTGGCCTGGGTCCGCCGACTGATCGAACAGACCACGTTGTCGCAACATCAGATTGCGGAGAAGACTGGCGTCAAGCGCGCGACCATTTCGGTCTGGACGAAAAACTATGGCTGGACGCGCCCGCCATTCGCGCCGCGCGCGCCCGGCGACGTGCCGCGTTGGCGCGCCGGACCGGGGCCGAAATTGCGTTTGTTGACGGGGCGGCTGGTCGCGATCGCCGAGCGCATGGTGCGCGAACTGGAAGAGAGCGAGGACACCGATCTCGACAAGCTCGTGCAGACGCTGCACGTGGTGAAGATGGCGCGGACCACAGCCATGGGCAACAAACGCCGCCCGTTCCTTATCGGGACGGCGCGCACGGGATGGCAGACGATGAAGGAGGACGAAGCGATCCGCGCCGCCCTGCGGGAGATGCACCGCCGCGGCGTCAACATCGACCGCGCGCCAAAAGAAGCGCTGGACCTCGTGATCGACGCCAATACGCCGATGGAGGAGGATCACCCGGCGCTGAGACCGAGGGGCGCGAGAAGCCGAAGATAGAAAGAGTGCGTTTGCGCGCCCCATCAAGCTGGACTGGACTAGATATATCAAAACAGATATAATTGGCCCATGAAGCCGGTGTCCTTCATCGGAAATGCCCTCGACGCGGTGCGTGCGTTTCCCGATGGCGCGCGCCGCGAAATGGGTTTCCAGATCGATCGGCTTCAACGCGGCCTCGCCCCCGATGACTGGAAGCCGATGAAAACCATCGGCGCGGGCGTTCGGGAAATCAGGGTGCGGGATGCCACCGGCGCCTATCGGGCGATCTACATCGCCGCGCTGGCGGATGCCGTTTACATCTTGCATGCCTTCCAGAAGAAGAGCGCGGCGACATCGAAACGCGACCTTGAGCTCGCCGCCGCGCGGTTCAGGGACTTGATGCGGAGAGAGCGGACATGACCGAGCAACGTTTCGACAATGTCTGGGATGCGCTGGAAACGTCGCCGGCCGATGCCGCCAACATGAAGGCGCGCTCCACGCTGATGATCGCCATCCGCGAGGTTGTCGAAGGCTGGAAACTGACACAGGCCGATGCCGCCAGACGGCTCGGCGTGACCCAGCCACGCATGAACGATTTGCTGCGCGGGCGCATCGACAAGTTCAGCCTCGATGCGTTGATGATCATCGCGACGAAAGCGGGCCTCACCGTCGAATGGCACGTTGTCAAACCGGCGGCGTGATTGGGGCATTTACCGCTCGCGCGTCAGGCACAGATCTCAACGAACGGCTGGTAATCGTGGCGAGGACATTGTCCGCTCCCAGCAGGAGGCGCTGGACCTCGTGATCGAAACCAACGTGCCGGCGGAGGACGATCACCCCGGCTCTGCGGGAGAGAGGGCGTTAATCTCGAACCGCACTTCTGAACGCGGCTGACAGCACTGCAAGCGCGTCGCGCGGCTGACCGTCCTTCACCCTTGAATGCAGGATGATAGGTAGGCGCGGTAGCTCGGGAAGCCCAAAGCGGGCGCCGACATCAACCGCACCCATGGGCAACATGCGCGGCGCCAGCGCAGCAACACCGAGTCCGGCGACGACGGCCGCCGATACCGCCGTAACGCCACCACCGACGAAAATCTCCGTCCAGGGCACACCGGCTTCATCGAGAAGCTTACCTGCCATCACGCGCACACCACAGGATTCGGGCATCGTAGCGACCGGCAGTGGCTCACCCGCGCGAGGCTTCCAGTTCGGCGATGCGAACCAGCCGAATTTTTCTTCCGCGATGATTTCGCCATCGCTCCGCTCCGCGTGCAGGCGCACGATCACCGTATCGAGTTCACGCCGGTCGAAGCTCTGAAGTAGATCGCCCGAAGATCCAATCCGGATTTCGATCACCAGATTTGGGTCTTGCGCGTTCATGCGTGCGATCAGCGCAGGCAGCTCCGGCCCCGCAACATGGTCGCTGATGCCGATGGTGAGGCGTTCCCGGCGAGAGGCAAGTACGGCAAGCGCACGATCGTGTGCCTCCACGAGTTCGCGAGCACGATCGAGGAAGGCTGCGCCGCGCGCCGAGAGTTGCACGGAGCGCGGTGTCCGTTCGATGAGCCGACAACCGAGCCTGCTTTCCAACCGCTTTAACTTCAGGCTGACCGCGCTCTGCGTCGTCCGCATCGCTTCGGCCGCGAGTGTAAAACTTCCAAGTTCAGCGATACGGACAAACGCGCTGACGGCATCCAGATCGAGAGGGCGCTCCGTCATTTTCGATTGTTATCTCTGAAATCAACATCCATTGCGTATCAAAATACTACGACGCTGCCTAATGTCGAGCCGGATCGAAATGGAAAGGAACCGCGATGCCGCTCGTTCATGTCTCCCTGCGCGCTGGAAAGCCCGAAGCCTATCGGCAGGCAATCCTCGACAGCCTCTATCGTGCGATGCGCGAAGCGCTCAGGGTGCCCGAGGACGACCAATTCATCACCCTGACCGAGCATGACGCGACGAACTTCCGCTACGGCAATGCCTTCGGCATCACGCGGAGCGATGATCTCGCCTACATCCAGATCACGGTGTTCAACACGCGCACCCTCGAACAGAAGAAGGCATTCTTCCAGCGGACTGCCGAGTTGCTGGGCGAAAGCCCCGGCATCCGGCCAGAGGATGTGTTCGTGAACATTATCGAATCGGCGAAAGAGAATTGGTCCGTTGGACATGGCCTCGCGCAATTCGCGTGAAATGACGTGACGTATATGAGCGGTTCGACCGCCGTCCTCATACCTTCGCCATTTTCCCCGCCAACTCATCCAACACCCGCGCGAGATCGCTCTCCACCTTCGCGGCCTCAATCTCCACGACACGATAGTCCCTCGCCTCCAGCCACTCCCGCCGCGCGGCGCGGTCGGTGGGGATGGTGGGGGCTTCGTTCGGGTTGACGATCTCGATGGCGATGCGGTGGACGAAGGAGACGAAGTCGGGAATGTGACGACCCACCGGCGTCTGGCGCCGGAACTGGCCGGCAAAGCGGCGGTCGGTGGTCAGCGCCTTCCATAGAATGCGTTCGGCATCACTCGGATTGCGGCGTAAGAGCCGCGCCAGTCCGCGAATGCTGCCGCCGTCGCTACCGCCACTGCCCTGCTCGGCCAATAGCTCCCGCAGCCGCTTGCCTTGACTGGCATCGAGCACGCCGCCCTTGGCCGGGCCCTTGCGCCCCTCCGCGATCGCCATCACCACGCCGTGCAGCGTGTGCATGTCCTGCTTGGTCGGCTCCATGCGGGTAAAAATGTTGCGCAGGTTCACCAGCATGGTGTCGCGCTTTTCCGCCGGGCGCAGGAATTCGACCCTGTCGAGTTCGGCAACCAGATTGTCGAAGAACGCCTGCATCTGGTGCTGCGAGGCGCGCTCGGAGCGCTCCGGCATCGCGAACGGCAACGCGTTGCTCGTGGCCAGCTTGAACCACTCGTAGCCCATCAGCAGCACGGCCTGCGCGAGATTGAGCGACGCGAAGCCGGGATTGACCGGATAGGTGACGATGCGGTCGGCCAGCGCCACCTCGTCGTTCTCAAGACCGTAACGCTCGCGGCCGAACAGGATCGCGGCGGTTGCGCCGGTGGCGACATGGGCCGACATCTCCCGCGCCGCTGCCTCCGGCCCCACCACCGGCTTGGCCTGGTCGTGGGCGCGCGCGGTGGTCGCGAACAGCAGCGACACATCGGCGATGGCCGCTTCCACCGTGTCGAACAGTTCCACCTTGTCGAGGATGTGATCGGCGCCGGCGGCGGCGCGCTGCGCGGCGACGTTCGGCCAGCCGTCGCGCGGCTTCACCAGCCGCAGCCGGGTCAGCCCGAAATTGCCCATGGCGCGCGCGCACATGCCGATGTTCTCGCCGAGCTGCGGCTCGACCAGCACCACCACCGGCCCCGCCACGTCCATCCGCGCCTTGCTCTTGTCCGTTCCTGAACCTGTCATGATCTCTAAAGCGTTGGTCCCGTTCGATACGCCTGCCGTAACGCAGGTGGCGCGGCGCACGTCAAGGCATTTCTGGGCGGAGGGGAAATTTGACCGACGCAGTGCCGGGTGTGGCGACCACGTGCTAAATACGTCCCCCCATTTTTGAATTTTTCAGACCGTCTGCACTGCTTGACCGAGAAGGTGATCCTTGGCCGAACCAGACAACCATCCTTCCGCCGCCAGCCCTCCACCGCCGGAGCCCGCCTCCCCTCCGGACAAGCCCGCGGCAGCCGCGACATGGCGACGGCTCGCAATCCCGGTTGTGTGCGTTCTCGCCGCCTTCGTTTTCATCGCTCTCGCCACCACCCGCTGGGATCTGTGGGTTGGCAGCGCCAGAACCCAGACCACCAACGACGCCTACGTGCGCGCCGACGTCTCGCAGTTGAGCAGTCGCGTCGCCGGCGAGGTGAAGACCGTGGCCGTGAGTGATTATCAACGCGTCAAAGCCGGCGACCTGCTGGTCGAGATCGATCCATCGGACTATGAGGCGCAAGTCGCGCAGGCAGAAGCCGCCGTCGCGGGCGCACAGGCCGCGCTCGACAACCTCGCCAATCAGGTCGAGTTGCAATACGCCACCATCGCGCAATCCGAAGCGCAGCGCGCATCCGCCGAAGCCGTTCAGCTTCAGGCGCAGCAGGAACAGGAGCGGCAGCAATCCCTGATCCAGACCGAGTCAGGGACGCGCCAGCGACTGGAGCAGGCGAACGCCGCGCTCACCAAGGCGCAAGCGGATGTCCGCGCCAGCCGCGCGGTGATCGCCGCGCAAAAGCATCAGATGGAAGTGCTCGCCGGCACGAAGAAGCAGCGCGCCGCCGATGTTCTCGCGGCAAAAGCCGCGCTCAAGGCCGCGAAGCTGAAACTCGGCTACACCCGCGTCAACGCGCCCTTCGACGGCATCGTCGGGGCGCGACAGGTTCAGCCCGGCGACTACGTGAATATCGGCAGCAACCTGTTCAATGTCGTGCCGCTGCCGAACGTCTACATCATTGCAAACTACAAGGAGACGCAACTGACGCACGTGAAGGCCGGGCAGCCGGTGAGCATCACGATCGACAGTTTCCCGCGTCAGGTACTGCACGGCCACGTCGCCCGTATCTCCCCCGCCAGCGGCTCGCAATTCGCTTTGCTGCCGCCGGACAACGCCACCGGCAACTTCACCAAGGTGGTGCAGCGCATTCCGCTGCGGATCGAGTTCGACAAGGGACAGCCGTTGATCGACAGCCTGCTGCCCGGCATGTCGGCGGTGACGCGGATCGATACCGAAGGCGCGATTGTGCCGTCCGGCAGCGAAGCCAAGGGCGTAACCAAGGACGGGATCAAGACCGGTGGCGGAAACTAGGATTATCGCCAGCGGGCCGGTTTCGGTCGGCACCGCCGTCCATTATCCGATCCTCGCGGTGATCGCCGTATTGCTCGGTTCATCGATGGCGAACATCGACAGCCGCATGTTCTCGATCGGCCTGGCCGATCTCAGGGGCGCGTTTTCGTTGAGTTTCGACGAAGGCGCGTGGTTGAGCACCGCCGCGACCGGATCGCAGATATTTATCGCACCCGCCGTCGCCTGGCTCGCGACGGTGTTCGGCCTGCGCCGGATTCTGGGTTTGCCGAGCATCGTCTTTGCGGTCATTTCGCTGATCATCCCGTTCGTCCGCGATTACCCGACACTGCTCACGCTGACCGTGATCCACGGCCTGCTGCTCGGCACCTTCGTGCCGGCCACGCTGATGATCATCTTCCGCAACCTGCCGATCAAATGGTGGCTGGTGGCGATCGGGATCTATGCACTGCGGGTGGGCTTTTCGCTCAACTTCGGCCCCGCGCTGGTCGGCTTCTATGTCGACCGGATCGGCTGGGAATGGCTGTATTGGCAAGATGCGATTGTCGCCGTCCTGATGGCCGGTCTGGTCTATGTCGGTGCACCGTGGGAACCGTTCAACCGCAAGCTCCTCGAAACCGCCGACTGGGGCGGGATGCTCCTGCTCGGCAGCGGCATTGCAATGGTCTATGCCGGCCTCGATCAGGGCAATCGACTGGATTGGCTCGGGTCTGGAACGATCGTTGCGCTGCTTGCCAGCGGCGCTCTGCTGCTGCTGGCCTTCTTCATCAACGAGGCGGTAGTGCGCGATCCGTGGGCGCACGCCAATGTGCTGCTGTCGCGCAACATCGGCTTCGCGCTGGTGGTGATCCTGCTCTACACCCTGACCAGTCTCTCCAACTCGTCGCTGGTGCCGAATTTCCTGTCCTCGGTGGCGCAGCTTCGGCCCGAACAAACCGGCCGCCTTCTGCTGATCTATTGCGTGCTGCCGATGATCCTGCTGTTTCCGCTCTCGCTCTGGCTGCTGCGTCGATTTGATCCGAGGATCGTGCTGGCGACGGGGCTGACGGCGTTCGCGGCTGCGGCATTGCTGGGAACGCAGATCACCCACGACTGGCGGCCGGTCGATTTCGTGCCGATGGTACTGCTGCAATCGGTCGGCCAGACATTCACGCTGATGCCGATCATCCTGATCACGCTCGCCAACTCTGACCCCACGCGGGCGACAGCCTTCGCCGCCTATATCCAGATTATCCGGCTTGGGGGCGCTGAAATCGGCATTGTCCTCATGGGCACATGGTTGCGGGTGCGCGAGCAGATCCATTCCAATCTGCTCGGCCAGTACATCACCGACGCCAGCGATCAGGTGGCGCACCTGCTCGCGAAACTCTCGGCGCATTTTGCGAATTTCGGACTGGGCGCCGCGCTGCCGCGCAGCCTCGGCACATTGTCCGGTATCGTCCAACGCGAATCGAACGTCCTCGCCTACATCGACGCGTTTTGGCTGACCTTCGTTGCCGCCGTCGCCGGGCTTCTGATCACGGCCTTGATCGCGCGCCCGCCTCCGGGACCACTAACGCCGCCGGCGCGTGGCGGATAAAAATAAATGAAATAAAACAATGCATTATGTCTGTCTTCTAGATTCACCCGCATGATGAGCATGAAGGCCGCCGCGCGAAACGCGCCGTGCATGCAAATTTGCAAACGATCTGTCGCAAAGTGGCAAACCGCCTCACCTTCCAGCCCGCGAAAGCGGGTGCTATAGCGACGGTTGCGAGCCGCGCGGCCGCGGTTCGCCCATTCGATCCCTTTCCTAATGTAAGGCCCCGTTCCCCATGGCGAAAATCAAGGTGACCAACCCCGTCGTCGAACTCGACGGCGACGAGATGACCCGGATCATCTGGCAATACATCAAGGATAAACTCATCCATCCTTTCCTCGATGTGAACCTTGAATACTACGACCTCGGCATCGAATACCGCGACAAGACCAACGATCAGGTCACCGTCGACGCCGCCAACGCCATCAAGAAGCACGGCGTCGGCGTCAAATGCGCCACCATCACCCCGGACGAAGCGCGGGTGAAGGAATTCAACCTCAAGCAGATGTGGAAGTCGCCGAACGGCACCATCCGCAACATCCTCGGCGGCGTGATCTTCCGCGAGCCGATCATCTGCAAGAACGTGCCGCGCCTTGTGCCGGGCTGGTCGAAGCCGATCATCATCGGCCGCCACGCCTTCGGCGATCAGTACCGCGCCACCGACTTCAAGTTCCCCGGCAAGGGCGTGCTGACGATGAAGTTCGTCGGCGAGGACGGCACCGTGATCGAACGTGAAGTCTTCCAGTCCCCCGGCGCCGGAGTCGCCATGGGAATGTATAATTTGGACGATTCCATCCGCGACTTCGCCCGCGCTTCGTTCAATTACGGCCTGTCGCGCGGCTACCCGGTCTATCTCTCGACCAAGAACACCATCCTCAAGGTCTATGACGGCCGCTTCAAGGATATCTTCCAGGAACTCTACGACGCCGAGTTCAAGAAGGACTTCGAGGCCAAGGGCCTGACCTACGAGCACCGCCTGATCGACGACATGGTGGCTTCGGCGCTGAAGTGGTCCGGCGGCTATGTCTGGGCCTGCAAGAACTACGACGGCGACGTGCAATCCGACACCGTGGCACAGGGTTATGGCTCGCTCGGCCTGATGACGTCGGTGCTGCTGACGCCGGACGGCAAGACCGTGGAAGCCGAAGCCGCCCACGGCACGGTCACGCGCCACTACCGCGAACACCAGAAGGGCAAGGAAACCTCGACCAACTCCATCGCGTCGATCTTTGCCTGGACCCAGGGCCTCGCCCATCGCGCCAAGCTCGACAACAACGAGGAACTGGCGAAGTTCGCCAAGACGCTGGAGCGGGTTTGCGTGGAGACCGTCGAGTCCGGCTTCATGACCAAGGATCTCGCACTGCTTGTCGGTGCCGACCAGCGCTGGCTCTCGACCACCGGCTTCCTCGACAAGGTCGCGACGAACCTCGCCACCGCAGTGACCCCGGCATAATCGTAGCTTGCATTCATTACAAAGGGTGGCACGGAATCCGCGCCACCCTTTTTCATGAGTTCGAACCAGAGAAAGAAATGATACGGCCATGACGACACGCGACCAGTTTCGTTTCTTCCATCCGTTCCGGGTGCGCTATTCCGAGATTGACGGCCAGGGCGTACTGTTCAACGCGCATTACCTCACCTATTACGACACCGCCATCACCGAGTTCTTCCGCGCGCTGGGCTATGACCAGTACGCCGACGCGCAGAAGTCCGGCGTCGATTTCCACGTCGTGAAAGCAGTGGTCGAATACAAGGCACCGATCCGGTTCGATTGGGATTTGGATGTCGGCGTGCGCGTCGCGAAGATCGGCAATTCCAGCATGACATTCGAACTCGCGATCTTCCGCAAGGACGAAAGCGACCTGTTGGCGACCGGCGAGATTGTCTGGGTCAACACCGACCAGACCACGCATCGCCCGGTGTCGATCCCGGCGGCAACGCGGGAGTTGCTCGGCGGCGATATTTCGCGAACCGCCTGACATTCACGCCGCTGACGGCGTGCTGTCTTCCACCGGCTTCGGCGCAAGTGCAGCCACCACACCGCCGGCGATTTGTGCCAGCATGGCTTTGGCGATTTCCTGCTCGCCCATGATCACCGAGGTCGCGCCGTGATGCTTGAGGTGCGCAATCTCCTCCTCGGAATGAGCACGCGCGATGATCGGCAAAGTCGCGCTGATGCCACGCGCTTTCGCGACGATCTGACCGCCCTCGAATGCATCGGGGATCGCCACCAGTAGACCGCGCGCGGCCCCAACATTGGCGGCTTGCAGCATGTCGGGTGCCGCGGCATTACCGCTGATGATCTCGATGCCCTGCTCTCGCAAGCGCTCGATAATGCCGGGATTGTCCTCGATCACCAGCATCGGCGTGCCCGCCTGGCGCAATGCCGCACTGACCACGCTGCCGACGCGGCCATGCCCGACCAGCACCACATGATCGGTCAGCGGCGACACCGGCAGCGGCTCACGGGTGGCGGTGCCTTCGTCGGCGACGGCGATCTCCACGCCGCCTTCTTCCGTGGTCGACTTAGCGGCCTCGCGCTTCGCCAGGAAGCGATCCAGCAACGCGAACCATAGCGGGTTGAGCATGATTGAGATGATCGCCCCGGCCAGCACCAGGTCGCGACCGCGATCGGTCATCAGTGACAGGCTGACGCCGAGTGTCACGAGGATGAAAGAGAATTCGCCGATCTGCGCAAGACTTGCGGAAATCGTCAGCGCGGTCGAGGTCGGATGCCCGAACAGCCGGACGATGGCGAACGCCGCCAGCGATTTGCCGAACAGGATGATGAACAGCGTCGCCAACAGCGGCAACGGCTCCTTCACGATGATGGCGGGATCGAACAGCATGCCGACCGAGACGAAGAACAGCACCGCAAATGCATCGCGCAACGGCAGCGTCTCGTTGGCGGCGCGTTGGCTCAGTTCGGATTCGCTCAGAATCATGCCGGCGAAGAAGGCGCCGAGCGCGAACGAGACATCGAACAGGATCGCCGCGCCGAAGGCGACGCCGAGCGAGATGGCGAACACCGCCAGCCTAAACAGTTCGCGCGAGCCGGTGTGCGCGACATAGTGCAGGATCCACGGGATCACCCGCCGCCCGACCACGAGCATGAACACTACGAAGGCCGCGACCTTGCCGAGCGTAATCGCGATCGGCAAGGTCAGCGCCGACAGGTCGAAACTGCCCGTCGTGTTGTCGCTCATCAGGCCCGCCAGTGCCGGCAGCAGCACCAGCGTCAGCACCATGGCGACGTCCTCGACGATCAGCCAGCCGACCGCGATCCGGCCGCGCTCGGTATCGATCAGCCGCCGTTCCTGCATGGCGCGCAGCAGCACCACGGTGGACGCGGTCGAGAGGGCAAGGCCGAACATGATGCCTTTGCCACTGCTCCAGCCCAGCGCCCAGCCAAGCGCCCAGCCCATCACGGTGGCGGCGGAAATCTGCACCACGGCGCCGGGCACTGCGATGGCCCGCACCGACCACAGGTCCTTGAGCGAGAAATGCAGGCCGACACCGAACATCAGCAAGATGATGCCGATTTCAGCCAGTTCGTTGGCAATGTTCTGATCGGCGACGAACCCCGGCGTGAACGGGCCCATCACCACGCCGGCCAGCAGATAGCCTACCAGCGGCGACACACGCACGCGCTGAACCAGCGCGCCAAGAATAAAGGCCAGCACGAGGCCGACCACGACCGTGGAAATCAATGGGGTATTGTGATGCATGGGACATTTTGCTGCGGACGCGAGCGAGATTCCAGCGGGCATTTGGCTACCCATCGCCGCACCACGGCACCAAGGTGTCGTGAGATCGTTACACAAGCACGAAGTTGTGAAGCCGATACCGCTCCGATCCCCACCGTCCGCGCGGATGCGCGCCCATACCGCACGCACCAAAAAATCTCGCCGCTGATTGCGGGCTCGCAAATTGGTTCCGCGACGCTACGTTAAGTTAGGTCACCGTCATCGAGGAGTGTCAGCCATGAAGGACCTTATCGTCAAACTCGAGCATGATAAGTCGCACGATCAGGCTCTCAATTTCGCCGTCTCCGTTGCGGAGATCTTTAACGCTCATCTCGCGGGCGTCGCCTATGGCAATCTGACCGGCCTCCCGGATTACGGCATGGCCGGCGTCCCCGGCAGCGTGGTGGCGGAACTCCTCGCGCAGAGCGAACAGGCGGCACGCACCGCGCTGGCGCGTTTCCATGCCATCGCCGAGCGCAACGGAATTTCCATCTCGGATCATCTGGTGCTCGATACCGGCTTCGGCGCGGCGGACACTTTCGCGTCGTTCGCACGGCACTACGATCTCAGCATCCTGCGCCAGACCGACGATGAGGGACCGGACAACGGCCTGGTCATCGAGGCCGCGCTGTTCAATACCGGGCGACCGGCGATCGTCGTTCCCTACATCCAGTCTGAAGGATTGAAACTCGATCGCGTTCTGTGCTGCTGGGACGGCGGCGCACCGGCCGCGCGTGCGGTGAACGACGCGCTGCCGTTCCTCAAGCGCGCGGGCACCGTCGAAGTCCTCAACGTCACGAAGAGCAAGGACGAAACATCGCATCGCGAAATCCGCGGCATGGAGATCGCCAATCACCTGGCCCGGCACGATGTTCAGGTCGAAATCGAAACGACGTCAGCACCGGACCGCAGCATCGCCGACGTGATCCTGTCGCATGCGGCGGACAAGTCGGCGGACCTGATCGTAATGGGCGGCTACGGCCATTCGCGCTTGCGCGAATTCGTCCTCGGCGGCGTCACGCGCGATATCCTGCGCTCAATGACGGTGCCGGCGTTCCTGTCGCGGTGACCACACCCAGTGCTTTCATGCGTCATTGCCGGGCATGACCCGGCAATCCATTCTTCCTTCCAAAAAATGATGGATACGCGGATCAAGTCCGCGCATGACGCCGATGACTACATGAAGCACAGCTTTGCAGTCGGCTGCCGCTAGGCCCCGCCCATCGCCGCCGCGACCGCTTCGAGCGCGGCCGCCGCTTTGGCGCCGTCGGGACCGCCCGCCTGCGCCATGTCGGGCTTGCCGCCGCCGCCCTTGCCGCCCAGCACCTCGGACGCCTTGCGGACGAGGTCGACAGCGTTGAAGCGTTGCGTCAGGTCGGGCGTTACGCCGACGACGACACTGGCCTTGCCGTCCTCCGAGGTCGCCACCAGCGCGACGATCCCGGATCCGAGCTGCTTCTTGCCCTGATCGGCGAGGCTCTTGAGATCCTTGATTTCAATGCCCTCGACGGCGCGGCCGAGAAACTTGACGTTGCCCACGGTGCGGATGTCGCTGGTCGTGGCATCGCCCGAACCGCTGCCGCCCATCGCCAGCTTCTTGCGCGCGTCGGAGAGTTCGCGCTCAAGCTTCTTGCGCTCCTCCATCAGGCTGGCGATGCGCGCCGGCATGTCGTCGATGGTGGTTCGCAACTCGGCCGCCGCCGTGCGCGCCAGTTGCATGGTGTCGTTGGCGTGGTGACGCGCCTGCGAACCGGTCAGTGCCTCGATGCGGCGTACGCCGGAGGCGACCGCGCTTTCGCCGGTGACTGAGATCAAGCCGATATCGCCGGTGCGCCGCACATGGGTGCCGCCGCACAGTTCGACCGACCAACCCAGCGCGTTCGTCCCTTGCGCGTTGTCGCGGGCACGTTGGCCCATCGAGACTACGCGCACCTCGTCGCCATACTTCTCGCCGAACAGCGCACGTGCACCGGACTCGCGTGCATCGTCGAGCGCCATCAGCCGCGTCGTTACTTCGCCGTTCTCAAGCACGACGTCGTTGGCGATGTCCTCGATGCGGCGCAGTTCGTCCGCCGAGATCGGCTTGTTGTGCGCGAAGTCGAAACGCAGCCGTTCCGGCGACACCAGCGAACCGCGTTGCGCGATGTGATCACCCAGCACCTGCCGCAGCGCTTCGTGCAACAAATGCGTCGCCGAATGGTTGGCGCGAATGGCGCCGCGCCGCGCATGATCCACCTCGAGCTGAAGCGCCGTGTCCGGCTTCAAGGAGCCCTGCTCCACCGTGCCGAAATGCACGAAAAGGTCGCCGGCCTTCTTATGAGTTTCGGTGACGCGGAACGTGACGCCCTCGCCGGTCATCACGCCGGTATCGCCGACCTGACCGCCGGACTCCGCATAGAACGGCGTCTGGTTGAGAACGATGGCCCCGCTTTCGCCCGCCTTGAGCTGATCGACCTGCACACCATCCTTGACGATGGCAGCGACCACGCCCTCGGCGCCTTCGGTTTCGTATCCAAGAAATTCAGTGGCGCCGAGCTTTTCGCGCAATGGAAACCACACAGCTTCGGCGGCGGTATCGCCCGAACCTGACCATGACGCACGCGCCTTGGCTTTCTGCTGTTCCATCGCGTCGGTGAAGGATGCGAGATCGACGCCGATGCCGCGCGCGCGGAGCGCGTCCTGCGTCAGGTCCAGCGGGAAACCGTAGGTGTCGTACAGCGTGAACGCGGTCTCGCCGTCGAACATGTCGCCCTTCTTCAGGCTGCCGCTCTTCTCGTCGAGGATCGCGAGCCCGCGCTCCAGCGTCTTGCGGAAACGGGTTTCCTCAAGCCGCAGCGTTTCCTCGATCAAGGACTCCGCACGCACCAGTTCGGGATAGGCCTGTCCCATCTCGCGCACCAGCGACGGCACCAGCCGCCACATCAGCGGTTCACGGGCACCGAGCAACTGCGCGTGGCGCATGGCGCGACGCATGATCCGACGCAGCACATAGCCGCGGCCCTCATTCGACGGCAGCACGCCGTCGGCGATCAGGAACGACGACGCGCGCAGGTGGTCGGCAATCACGCGATGCGAGGCACGGTGCGGCCCGTCGGCGCTGACGCCGGTGAGTTCGGAGATGGCGCGGATCAGCGCGGCGAACAGGTCGATGTCGTAATTGTCGTGCTTGCCTTGCAGCACCGCCGCGACGCGCTCCAGCCCCATGCCGGTGTCGATCGACGGACGCGGCAACGACAAACGATTGCCCGGCGCGACCTGCTCGAACTGCATGAACACGAGATTCCAGATCTCGATGAAGCGGTCGCCGTCCTCATCCGGCGATCCCGGAGGGCCACCGGGAATATGCTCGCCGTGATCGTAGAAGATTTCCGAGCAAGGACCGCAAGGGCCGGTGTCGCCCATCTGCCAGAAGTTGTCCGAGCCGGCGATGCGAATGATGCGGGATTCCGGCAGGCCGGCGATCTTCTTCCAGAGGTCGAAGGCTTCGTCGTCGTCGATGTAGACCGTCGCCGTCAGCTTGTCCTTCGGCAGGCCGTATTCCTTGGTGATCAAATTCCACGCCAGTTCGATGGCACGGTCCTTGAAATAGTCGCCGAACGAGAAGTTGCCGAGCATCTCAAAGAAGGTGTGATGCCGCGCGGTGTAGCCGACATTGTCGAGATCGTTATGCTTGCCGCCGGCACGCACGCACTTCTGCGAGGTGGTGGCGCGCTGGTACGGGCGCTTCTCGACGCCGGTAAAGACGTTCTTGAACTGCACCATGCCGGCGTTGGTGAACATCAACGTCGGATCGTTGCGCGGCACTAGCGGCGACGATGGAACGATCGCATGATCGTTCTTCGCGAAGTAGTTCAGGAACGTCGACCTGATTTCGTTAACGCCACTCATCTTGGACCTATCGCGCTTTCGCTTTCCGGATGTCGCCCGCCGGCTTTTACCAGCGCCCCGCTTTTAGACGGCGCGACTGGCGCTGTCCACAAAATGGGCTCCCGATCAGAGGGTTGCGGCCGCGCGATCAAGCCCGGCGATAACCCCGTTGATAGCCCTTCCGGGCGAGTTGACAGCCTTAGGGAAGCCGTGTTTTGGGTGTTCCCCTGACGACTGATCACGTCGGGAGAGACCGGCAGCCTTTCACAGGGCTGGCGGCGCCGAAGGAGCAACCGCCCCAGGAAACTCTCAGGCAAAAGGACCGTGTGATCTGGACTGCATCTGGAAAGAGACGTGACGGCCGTTGCGCCGGGAGCGTCCGCCGACGGGATAATACTCTCAGGCACAGCGACAGATGGGGCTTCGACAGCGCTTCCGGGGAACTCCGGAACCAGAGGAGCCTTATCGCGATGGATGCACATGACACCGCGTCTCCCCCATTGAGCCGAACTCCGCTGCACGCGCTGCATCTGGCGCGCGGCGGCAAGACGGTGCCCTTTGCCGGCTACGACATGCCGGTGCAATACCCCATGGGCGTGCTCAAGGAGCATCTGCACACTCGAACGAACGCTGGGCTGTTCGACGTCTCCCACATGGGCCAGATCGCGCTGCGGCCGAAGTCCGGCAAAGTCGAAGACGCCGCCCTCGCCCTGGAGCGGCTGGTGCCGCAGGACATCGTCGCGGTTCCGCAGGGCCGCCAGCGCTACGCTCAGTTCACCAATGCCGCTGGCGGCATCCTTGACGACCTGATGGTGGCGAATTTCGGCGACCACCTGTTCCTCGTCGTCAATGCCGCCTGCAAGGCCGAGGACGAGGCGCTGCTGCGCAAGGAACTGTCCGGCGATTGCGTCATCGAGGTATTGGCGGATCGCGCCCTGCTCGCCTTGCAGGGGCCGAAGGCGGCCGAGGTGCTGACCCGGCTCGGAGCCGACGTCGCCCAGATGCGTTTCATGGATGCAGGACCGCGCAAGGTGATGGGGCTCGACTGCTTCGTCTCGCGCTCGGGCTATACCGGCGAGGACGGGTTTGAGATTTCTGTGCCGGCTGCCGACGCCGAAGCATTCGCCAGCGCGCTGCTCGCCGATGCCGCAGTGGCGCCGATCGGCCTCGGGGCCCGCGACAGCCTGCGGCTCGAGGCCGGGCTCTGCCTCTATGGCCACGACATCGACACCACGACCACACCGGTCGAGGGCGATCTGGTGTGGTCGATCCAGAAAAGCCGCCGCAACGGCGGCGCGCGCGCCGGCGGCTTTCCCGGTGCGACCGCCATTCTGTCTCAGATCGACGGCGGCACCGCGCGCAAGCGCGTTGGACTGCGGCCCGAAGGCCGCGCTCCGGTGCGCGACGGCGCCGCGCTCTACGCCGATACCGAGGCGCGCGAGGCGATCGGCAGCGTCACCTCCGGCGGCTTCGGGCCGAGCCTGAACGGCCCGATCGCGATGGGATATCTGCCGATCTCACATGGCGCGGTCGGCACCCGCGTGTTCGCGGAAGTCCGCGGCCAGCGCCTGCCCCTGATCGTCACCACCTTACCCTTCGTCCCCCACAGCTATCAGCGTTGAGGATTGACCATGCCTACTCTTTACACCGCCGACCATGAATGGCTCCGTATCGACGGCGACGTCGCCACCGTCGGCATCACCGACTACGCGCAATCGCAACTCGGCGACGTGGTGTTCGTCGAACTGCCGAAACTCGGCCGCCAGTTGAAAAAGGCCGAGGCCGCCGCCGTCGTCGAATCCGTCAAGGCCGCGTCCGACGTCTACGCACCGATCAGCGGCGAAGTCGTCGAGGTCAACGACGCGGTGACCGGCGATCCGACGCTGGTGAATTCCGACGCCGCCGACAAGGCGTGGCTGTTCAAGGTCAAGATCGCCGACAAGAGCGAACTCGACGGCATGATGGATGCGGACGCCTACGAAAAGCACACCGCGTAACACGCTGAGAGTCTTTGTTTTGACGCGTTTTCTTCATGCGAACCGGCTTCCACTTCGCTCGAAAACGCCATGAGGATGATGATGCGATGACCAAGCACACCGCGATTGCCAGCGAGCCGGCCACCACATTTGTCCGCCGCCACATCGGCCCCTCGCCTCGCGACATCGACGCGATGCTCTCGACCGTCGGCGCCGCCAGCCTAACGGCGCTGATGGACGAAACGCTGCCAGCGGATATCCGCCAGCGCGCGCCGCTCGATCTCGGCCGCGCGTTGAGCGAAACCGAGGCGCTCGCGCATATCGGCGAGATCGCCGCGAAGAACCAGGTGTTCACTTCGCTGATCGGGCAAGGCTACAGCGGCACCATCCTGCCGGCAGTGATCCAGCGCAACATCCTCGAAAACCCCGCGTGGTACACGGCCTACACGCCGTATCAGCCGGAGATCAGCCAGGGCCGGCTGGAAGCGCTGTTCAACTTCCAGACCATGATCTGCGACCTGACCGGGCTCGACGTCGCCAACGCCTCGCTGCTCGACGAAGCGACCGCCGCCGCCGAAGCCATGGCCATCGCGGAACGCGCCGCGCACGGCAACAACAAGAACGAAGTCGCGGCATTCTTTGTCGATCACGAGGTGCATCCGCAGACGCTCGCGGTGCTGCGCACCCGCGCCGAGCCGCTCGGCTGGACCATCGTGGTCGGCGATCCGCTGCGCGATCTCGAACACAAGTCGGTGGTCGGCGCGCTGCTGCAATATCCCGGTACGTCCGGCGCGGTGCGCGATCTGCGCCCGGCCATCGAGGCCGTGCACGCGCAAGGCGGCCTCGCCATCGTCGCCGCCGATCTGCTGGCACTAACGCTCTTGGCCTCGCCCGGCGATCTCGGCGCCGACATCGCCATCGGTTCGGCGCAACGCTTCGGCGTTCCGATGGGCTATGGCGGCCCGCACGCCGCCTACATGGCGGTGCGTGACGGCATCAAGCGCGCCATTCCCGGCCGTCTCGTCGGCCTCTCGGTCGATGCGCGCGGCGCGCCCGCCTATCGTCTCGCCTTGCAGACGCGCGAGCAGCATATCCGCCGCGAGAAGGCCACCTCCAACATCTGCACCGCGCAGGTGCTGCTGGCGGTGATCGCCGCGATGTACACCACTTACCACGGCCCCGAAGGGCTGGCGCAGATCGCGCGCACCGTGCATCGCCGCACCAGTGTGCTGGCGGCGGGCTTGCGCAGGCTCGGCTTCGCGCCGCTGAGCGAAAATTTCTTCGACACCATCACCGTCGATGCCGGCGCGAAGGCCGACGACATCATCACCCGCGCGTTGTCCGCACGCATCAACCTGCGCCGCGACGGCAGTAAGATCGGTATCGCGCTGGATGAAACCACAACACCCGCCATCGTCGAAGCAGTGTGGCAGGCATTCGGCGGCAATCTCGCTTATGCCGACGTCGAGGTCGGCGCGGACGCGGCGCTGCCGCAGGGCCTGCTACGCACCAGCGCCTATCTAACCCATCCGGTATTTCACGCGCATCGCTCGGAAACCGAGCTGCTACGTTACATGCGCAAGCTCGCCGACCGCGACCTCGCGCTCGACCGCGCGATGATTCCGCTCGGCTCCTGCACCATGAAGCTCAACGCCACCACCGAAATGATGCCATTGACGTGGCCAGCGTTTGGCGCGCTGCATCCGTTCGCACCGCGCGAGCAGGCGGCAGGCTATCATCAACTGTTCGCGCAACTCGAGAAGTGGCTGGTGGACATCACCGGCTACGACGCGGTGTCGTTGCAGCCGAACTCCGGCGCGCAGGGCGAATATGCCGGGCTGCTGGCGATCCGCGGTTATCACGCCGCACGCGGCGACAGCCACCGCAAGGTCTGCCTGATCCCGTCGTCGGCGCACGGCACTAACCCCGCCTCCGCCGCGATGGTCGGCATGGAAGTCGTGGTGGTGGCCTGCGACAAACACGGCAACGTCTCGGTCGACGATCTGCGCGCGAAAGCCGAGCAGCATGCCGAGCACCTCGCCGCGGTGATGATCACCTATCCGTCCACCCACGGCGTGTTCGAGAAGAAGATCCGCGAGATCTGCGACATCGTTCATAGCCATGGCGGACAGGTCTATCTCGACGGCGCCAACCTCAACGCCCAGGTCGGCCTCTCCCGCCCCGGCGAGTACGGTGCCGACGTCAGCCACCTCAACCTGCACAAGACCTTCTGCATTCCGCACGGCGGCGGCGGTCCCGGCATGGGCCCGATCGGCGTCAAGGCGCATCTCAAGCCGTTCCTGCCGGGCCATCCGGCGCTCGACGGCGGCAAGGCACCGGTCGGCCCGGTGGCGGCGGCGCCGTTCGGCTCAGCGTCGATCCTCACCATCTCGTATCTCTACATCCTGATGATGGGCGGCGAAGGCCTGACGCGGGCGACCGAAGTGGCGATCCTCAACGCCAACTACATCGCCGACCGGCTCGAGCCGCACTTCCCGGTGCTCTATCGCGGCGTCAGCGGCCGCGTCGCGCATGAATGCATCATCGACCCGCGCGCGCTGAAGACCAGTTGTGGTGTCACCGTCGATGACATCGCCAAGCGGCTGATCGATTACGGCTTCCATGCCCCGACCATGAGCTTCCCGGTCGCGGGGACGCTGATGATCGAGCCGACCGAGTCCGAATCCAAGGCCGAGATCGATCGCTTCGTCGAAGCCATGATCGCAATCCGGCATGAGATCGCTGAAGTCGAGGCCGGACGTTGGACCATCGAGGCCTCGCCACTGCGGCACGCGCCGCACACTGTGCACGATATCGCTGACGATAATTGGGACCGACCCTATTCGCGCGCCGACGGCTGTTTCCCTGCCGGCACCTCGCGCAACGACAAATACTGGTCGCCGGTCGGCCGCGTCGACAATGTCTATGGCGATCGCAACCTGGTGTGCTCATGTCCACCGATCGAGGATTACGCGCAGGCGGCGGAATAGCACCTCACCGTCAAATCGGAAATGTGGCAGGCGCGATTGAGGACTTGTCGCAGACGAACTGCGGTTGATCGTCATTGCGGTACTCGATCAGCGCTCTGCGCTGTCCGAGTACAGGCTCCGCGAAGCAATCCAGTCTTACTTCGAGAATCCGGATTGCTTCGTCACTAACGCTCCTCGCAATGACGAAGCCAAGCGGCTGTAAAAAAATCTGAAGACAGAACCCTGTCAAAAATCAAACGGGCACTGGGGACGTCGGCAACTCAACGTCCACAGCGCCCGTCCGCTTCCAAAGGCATGACCGTATCCGAAGCCGATTCCCGAGGCTTCGGGGTCACGCCGCAACTCAAGTTACGACGAACTCAAGTCGCGGAAGCTCAATCTTCCGCAGGCTCTTCGCCGTCCGCATCGCGCTCCGGCGTGCCGGCCAGAATCTGTTCGGCAATCAGTCCGGAATTCTGCCGGATCGCGACCTCGATCTTGGCCGTCATGTCCGGATTGGCGCGCAGGAAAGCCTTGGCGTTCTCGCGGCCCTGCCCAAGCCGCTGGCTGTCGTAGGAGAACCAGGCGCCCGACTTCTCGACGATCCCGGCCTTGACGCCAAGGTCAAGGATTTCGCCCATCTTCGATACGCCCTCGCCGTACATGATGTCGAATTCGACCTGTTTGAACGGCGGCGCCAGCTTGTTCTTCACCACCTTGACGCGGGTGGAGTTGCCAATCACCTCGTCGCGCTCCTTGATGGCGCCGATGCGGCGAATATCGAGTCGCACTGATGCATAGAACTTCAGCGCATTGCCGCCGGTGGTGGTCTCAGGCGAGCCATACATCACCCCGATCTTCATACGGATCTGGTTGATGAAGATCACCATGGTGTTGGACTTGTTTATCGAGGCGGTCAGCTTGCGCAGCGCCTGGCTCATCAGCCGCGCCTGCAAGCCGGGCAGCGCGTCGCCCATCTCGCCCTCGAGTTCGGCGCGCGGCACCAACGCGGCGACCGAATCGATGATCAGCACGTCCACTGCGCCGGAGCGCACCAGCGTATCGGCGATCTCCAGCGCCTGTTCGCCATGGTCGGGCTGCGAGATCAGAAGTTCGTCAACATTGACGCCGAGTTTGCGGGCATAGACCGGGTCGAGCGCGTGTTCGGCATCGATGAAGGCGCAGATGCCGCCCTTCTTCTGCGCCTCCGCCACGCAATGCAGCGCCAGCGTGGTCTTGCCTGAGGATTCGGGCCCGTAAATTTCGACGATGCGCCCCTTCGGCAGCCCGCCGACGCCGAGCGCGATGTCCAGCCCGAGCGACCCCGAGGAAATCGTCTCGATTTCCATCGCACGGTCGTTCTTGCCCAGTTTCATCACCGAGCCCTTGCCGAACTGACGCTCGATCTGGGACAGCGCGGCGGACAGCGCCTTGGTTTTGTCCATGGAAGATCCTTCGACGATACGCAGGGCAGTGGCAGACATGTGGTGCTCCTTATGAACGGGATTCGCCAGGGGGACAACGAAGGCGGAGGCAGCTGAACAGAAACTTGGGTCGTCAATTCGAATGACCGATAATGTACCCTATTTGTTCCTTGTTCGCAATATGTTCTTTTCGGGAATTTGGCAGATATATACCCTAAGGACATGTACCATGAATCGTGATACACATCTGTCTGCCACAACTAGCCATAGAGGGTGGAGGGGCGGATGTTTCGGGCCGGTTTCGAGCGCTTTAAGCGCATCGATCCCTATCTCAGTTTGGGTAATTACCTATGGCAGGGCGCCGCTCTTTTCGGAATTCCGGTGGCGGCTGTGATGGCGTGGGCAACGAGCCAACTAGCGTGGTTCTGGGGGACCTTCCAGTGGGCCGGGGTCATTGGCGTCGGTGTAATTACGTGGCTGTTGATCGGCGTCGGGTTGAATCTCTATCGTCGAAGTGGGCCACCGGTCGCCCCTGCTCAAGCGTCGAGTTCAACGAGCGGCAGCCAACATCTACAGTTGATAGAAGGGAAATTCTTCAAAAATCAGCAGTTACACTTAGATGGGAAACACTACACTGGGAATACATTCGAAGGTGTGACCATCATCTACAATGGTGGTCCGTTTAGAATGGATCACAATAAAATTGGCGGGATGGTGATTACAACGGAGAAACCCGAGATTGAGTCTTTCGTTAAACTATTGAACGACTTCGGGTATCTCAAAGTCCCCGTATTTAGCGATCAAGGCACGATGGACCCGACTAACCCTTTTCCGGAGTCTCCGAAATGAAGAATGGTCATCATGTAAGCCAGCATCGTTTCGACCTACTCCTTCATGCGATGGTCACTCGACCCGCACCTTCGGAAACGCCTGCAAAAGAAGCTCGAACATCAGGCCGGGTTGTTTCCGCGAGTTATGGCGATACTCGAACTCGCGAAGGTAAAGCGGCAAGTGCTTCTTCGAAACCCAAACGTAAGTCCCGTTGATGCCGCGCTTTACCTGCGACCAGAACGACTCGATTGAGTTGGTGTGAACATCGCCGCGCACATACTCCTTCGCAGAGTGATCGACTGCTTCGTGATCGTATCCATACTTCTCTTTGAGCAACTTGAAATTTGACGCTTCGTCCGTGTGGATTCGCGATCCCTCTTTCACGAACCGAACGATGTGCGGCAGGATGTGAGCCTTGGTGCGAGCCTGTACGACGCGCGTAACAACGTCGCCACCTCGCTCGATCATGCCCATGACAATCGCCTTGTCGTCCTTGCCTTGTTTGTCCTTGCCGCCGACGAAGGTTTCGTCCGCCTCAACCGTCTTACCCGGTCCACCCATCGGAGCGTCGCCGTCCACGTAGCCCATATAGAGCCGGATCAAATGGCACATGCGCCATGCGGTTTTATAGGTGACGCCTAGCTGGCGCTGCACTTCCTTGGCGGCTACGCCGTTCCGAGTCTCGCAGAACAGGAACATGACATAGAACCAGTCGCGCAGGCTGGTCCGCGTCTTTTCGAACGGCGTGCCAGCAGTCGGATAGACCTGATAGCCGCAATGCTCGCACTCGAATGAGCGGCGCGCCTTGACCCGATAATAGGTCGCCTCTTTCTGACACTTGAAACAAGTGAACCGCTCGCCAAACCGGTTACGCATCAAGTGCGTCAGGCAGGCATCTTCGTCAGGGAACCGCTTCTGAAACTCGCGAATCTTGCTCGGCTTCTGGGCCATGTAGAACCCCTCCCCTGAGAATATAGGTACTGTATCGGAGAATGTTCTACATGTCCAGAGGGGATATACCCGGAATTTGGATCATCTCCGTCTTCACTGGCCCAATCGGCATAAGCCCCCGCCTGAAAGGGTGCTATTCTCGTGCGGTCGACTTACGCGGTTTCCGGCACGGCTTCGGCAGCGGAGAACCCAAGGATGCAGCAAACGTTTTATGCCGGACTTGCAGCTCTTTTGCTTGTCGGCTCCCCACCGGCAGGGGCTCAACAATCGCCCGGTGATGATCCCTCCGCCGAAATGCAGCGGCATTTCGCCGAGGCCTACAATCGCGGAGATATCCCGGCGATGGTCGACGCCTTCACGGAGAACGCCATCCGGGTCACACCCAGTGGCATCTTTCAGGGGCGCGACGCGATTCGCCGCAGCTTTCAGGCGGCGCTCGATATCGGACTGCACGACTACACCGTGAAACGAACCCTCTCGCGTTCGGACGGCCGCTTCATTTTCAACACCGGCGAATGGCGGGCCAAGCTGGGGGACAAGCCCTTCCATGGCTATTACACCGCGACCGTCGTTCACGATGGCGACCGCACCCGGATCATGGAGGAAACCGTCACGGTCGCAGTGCCGTAATCACAAAAGCCAAAAAAGCCGTTGAACCTTTTCCAACCGGAACGGACTGAAGGTCACCGGGAAATTTCAGGGCTCGGGTTTCTGCACCGCCGTCGGACGAACATATTCCGTCCGACGGCGGTGTTATTTCCGGCAAGATCCCTGCCCTTTGAGCCAAAGCAGCGGTTGTCAAAGCCGCCTCGAAGGTTCAGGACACGGACAACCGACCGACGCTCCGCTGCGCCGAACATACCCGGACGATCATCATGCGCATTGGAGCCTGGAGTCTCGTTGCCGCGCTGCTGGCCTTGCTGGCCGGCGTGGGCTGGTATGCCTATAGCGGCCTCACCGCCGGCTCGGCGCCGCCCATGCCGGTCGAGGGCATCATCGCGCTGGCCGCCGGCGCTACGGTGTCCTTGATCGTCGGCGTCGGACTGATGGCGCTGGTGTTCTACAGCAGCCGCCATGGCTACGACGATCTGCCAACGCGCGACGACAGCGATGAGACCGAACAGCGAGACTAGCTGACGGTGCGGATCAGGTGCAGGCCGGCGAACAGCGCCAGGATCGACACCACCACCGAGCCGGCGATATAGGCCGCCGCCGGTCCGAATTCGCCGCGCTCGATCATCAGGAAGGATTCCAGCGAGAAGGTCGAAAACGTCGTGAAGCCGCCGCAGATGCCGACGGTGAGAAACACCCGCGCCGCCTGCGGCAAGTCCCAACGCAGTGCGAAGCATTCAACGAACACGCCGATCAGAAATGACCCTGCGATGTTGATGACCAGCGTTCCCCACGGAAAGCCGATACCGAACAGCTTGCCCGCCCCGATCCCGGCGAGATAACGCCCGACCGAACCGATCGCGCCTCCCAGAGCCACGGCCGCGATCAACTGCAGATTCATGAAAATGCTCGTCCCGATCATATGCGCTCCCGCCAAGGGCGCGCTCGGGTGAAGACAACCTCCTCCCGGCACCAACGCGCCCGGTAGGAGTCATCAGCCTTGCGGCGGTTATCGGGGGAACCCCATCCCCATCAACTTGAATGTCAATCTATCGCGTTTTCGAGCGAAGTGGAAACCGGTTCGCGCGAGAAACCCATCCCGACTTTGAGCCGGCACGACCGTCGCGACTGCAGGTGAGCACTATTGCTGGTGGCCGGCGCTGCGGGGCTTGGCCTTCGGCTTGGCGCGCGTGGTCGTCGCCGGCGTGTCGGCACTGCGCACCGAGCCCCATGGATCGTTGGACGCCTTGGCATCGGGAATCTTGCGGAGCGAGTCGCGATACTGTCTCTGAAGCTGCTTGTCCTGCTCGATCTGCTCCGGCGTCTTGGACGGAAGCTCCGGGATCAGATTGACATTCGGCGTCTGAGCCAATGCGGGGGTTGCGAACAACGCAAACATCACCGCCGCATGTAAAATCTTCATACCAGTTCTCCCAAGGGCAAGCGCCCGCATAACAAGCCGCGTCAGGATCGACAGGATTTCGGAGCCTGCCAATCATCCCAGATCGGGCCGCACTTGGTGCAACCGCTCAACGCCAGACCGAAAACAATCAGACCGACAACCACGGTGATCCGCCCGACCATGCCACCCTCACGCAATACACATCGCAATGGCAATTCTACCGGTGAAGCCCATCGCCGTTCAAGCCGTGCGGCAATCGGACCGGGTGCGCGGAAGACGCTGCCAATGCCTATGGAACTCGCCTACACTCGATAAGCCATCAGAAATCGGGAGATAACGCGCCAATGACCGCCGAATCGACGACCGCCAATTTCGATCTCGATGCCGCAAGGCGGGTGCTGGGCGACGTCTTTGCGCCATGGGTCCAGGACCTGAAGTTGATACTCGACAGCATCGAGACTGCGCCGCCGTCCGGCGCAGCCGCCAACTGGCAGCCGGGTGCGGTTTTGCGGATGCCGTTCTCGGATCGCCTGTGCCGTCAGGGCGGCATCGTCTGCGGCCAGGCGTTGATGGCACTGGCGGATACTTCGATGGTGATGGCGATTCTCGCCGCATCCGGCGGATACCGGCCGATGACAACGGTGGATCAGACCACGCATTTTCTCAAGGCCGTGGTGTCATCCGATGTGCTGGCGGACGCACGCGTCGTACGGCTGGGGCGCACCATGAGTTTCGGTCGCGTGACGCTGACGTCCGCGAGCGACGGCAAACCGGTGGCGATGGTCTCCAGCGCCTTCGCGATGCTGTAACGACCGGCGGCTTGAAACGGACCGTTGCGCGTCGTCGTTCGTCCGATGCGATCTTCTTCAGCGGGCGTAAGCGCGCACGTCGCATCTTTGCTTCCAACGGATCGAACGGCGGGCCTCGCGCGAAGTCTTCAAAGTCCTCCGGTCCTGGCAAGGACGCCGAAACCATCTTTGTGTCGAACCTTATGCGGGCGACGTCCGACGCATAAGATAATCGCGCGCATCGGCACGGAGGGAAGCCAGCATGTATCGTTTGATCGCCGTCATCGCAGCGGCGTGCTGCTTCTGGTCCGGCAATGCCGTCGCACAGCGTTACAGTCCCTACGATCCTTTCGTGTTCTACGAAGGCAATTCCTGCACGCAGGATCGGCTGTTCAGCTTCGGAGGCTTCGGATCACAGAGTTGCACGGGCTTTCCTTCCCCGTGCTTCGGCAACAATGACGAAGCGCGCTCGGTCCTCATCAAGTTCGACAATCTGCCGTTCGGGTTCGTGAAAACCTACTATCTCAGGGTCTACGATAGTCCCGTGCGCGCGGGCGACAAGGACTCAGCAACGATCACCATCGTCAAAAGACCCGCGGGCCGCTCGACCTATTGCGTATCCACCTTCAACAAAAGCAAGGTTTGGGATTTCGGCAACATCTCCCGCAGGCGCGGGCGAACCGACGACGGAAAAATCGACGGCAAGATTTCCTATATCGATACCTGGTATTCGCCATGAGGTTCACGACGCGATCGTAGCGGCAATCCGGCGATGGGGCGGTCAGGTCAATCCGCGATGCGGTGCATCGCATCCGTCTCATACGGCAACGCGGCCTAAGACAAGCGATGCGAAAGCTGTGGTGGGCGGCTACGGATTCGAACCGCAGACCCTCTCGGTGTAAACGAGATGCTCTAACCAGCTGAGCTAGCCGCCCGCCACCTCTCTTTAGCCTTTCGGCCACGGTGTACGCAAGCGCGCGCGGCATCAATCCGTTGCGCGGCTTGGAAGTCCGTCTATCTCGCCAAGCCACGACACCGCAGAACGCCGCCAAATCTGCCGCGTCGGCTTAAGATCGGCACGCTGGCGGATGCATCCCCAGCGGATGCCCCATTCGCTGGCCTCGTCATCGCTGCTGGTGAACATCGGGGCACCGCACTCCGAGCAGAAATACTGCCGACGCGTCCCACCGCTGTCTCCAACTTTAACGTACATTTTCGGGGCCGCGCCGGTGAGCCGGATGTTGTCGCGCGCGGTCAACACCGTGACGCGAAACGGCGAACCCGTCAGCGTCTGACAATCGGTGCAATGACAGATCGACACCCACGTCGGATTGATCGTCGCCGTGAACGAAATCCATCCGCAGTGACATTGTCCGTCGATCTCCATCGCATCCTCCGGCGCAACGGGATGCATCATGCGCCGGAAGACGGCGATGTCCCAAAACAAAACGGCGCCCCGAAGGGCGCCGTTCGATTGTTGATGCGTGGTCGATCGCGCTTTAGTGCGCGGTCAGGCCGCCGGAGGCTTCGTCGCCGGCGTCCGACTTGGCCGGCACCTTGGTGTCCTCTTCCCACTCGATGGGTTGAGGCTGACGCACCAGAGCCTTGGCGATCACCTCGTCCATCCGCGAAACCGGAATGATTTCCAGTCCGCCCTTGATGGCGTCGGAGATCTCGGTGAGATCCTTGGCATTGTCCTCGGGGATCAGCACCGTCTTGATGCCGCCGCGAGCCGCAGCCAACAGCTTCTCCTTCAAGCCGCCGATCGGCAACACCCTGCCCCGCAGCGTGATCTCGCCGGTCATGGCGACATCGTGCCGGATCGGAATGCCGGTCAGCACCGAGACGATGGTGGTGGCCATCGCAACGCCCGCGGACGGGCCGTCCTTCGGCGTCGCGCCTTCCGGCACGTGGACGTGAATGTCACGACGCTCGAACAACGGCGGCTCGATGCCGTAAGTAATCGCCCGCGAGCGGACGTAGGACGCCGCCGCCGAGATCGATTCCTTCATCACATCGCGCAGGTTGCCGGTGACCGTCATGCGGCCCTTGCCGGGCATCATGACGCTCTCGATGGTCAGCAGCTCGCCGCCCACGTCGGTCCACGCCAGTCCGGTGACGACACCGACCTGATCGTCGCTCTCGATCTCGCCGTAGCGGAACTTCGGCACGCCGAGGAAGTCTTCCAGCGACTTCTCGGTGACCTTCACCGACTTCTTCTTCGAGAGCATCAATTCCTTCACCGCCTTGCGGGCCAGCGTCGAAATTTCGCGCTCGAGGTTACGCACACCCGCCTCGCGGGTGTAGCGGCGGATCAGAAGCAACAGCGCCTCGTCGTCGATCGACCATTCCTTGGAGTCGAGGCCGTGCTTAGAGAGCGCGTTGGGGATGAGATGCTTGCGGGCAATCTCGACCTTCTCGTTCTCGGTGTAGCCGGCGATCCGGATCAGCTCCATACGATCCATCAACGGGCCGGGAATATTCAGCGTATTCGCGGTGGTGATGAACATCACGTTGGAGAGATCGTAATCGACTTCCAGATAGTGATCGTTGAACGTCGCGTTCTGCTCGGGGTCGAGCACCTCGAGCAAGGCCGACGACGGATCGCCGCGGAAGTCGGCGCCCATCTTGTCGATCTCGTCGAGCAGGAACAGCGGGTTCGACGTCTTTGCCTTGCGCATCGACTGGATGATCTTGCCGGGCATCGAACCGATATAGGTCCGGCGATGTCCGCGGATCTCCGCTTCGTCACGCACGCCGCCGAGCGACACGCGCACGAACTCACGTCCGGTCGCCTTCGCGATCGACTTGCCGAGCGAGGTCTTGCCGACGCCCGGAGGGCCGACGAGGCACAGGATCGGACCGGTCAGCTTGTTGGCGCGAGACTGCACCGCGAGATACTCGACGATGCGGTCCTTGACCTTCTCGAGTCCGTAGTGATCGTCGTCCAGCGTCGCCTGCGCGGCGCCGAGGTCCTTCTTGACCTTCGACTTCTTGTTCCACGGAATCGACAACAGCCAGTCGAGATAGTTGCGCACGACGGTGGCTTCCGCCGACATCGGAGACATCTGGCGCAGCTTCTTCAGCTCGTGCTGTGCCTTCTCCCGCGCGTCCTTCGACAGCTTGGTCTTGGCGATGCGTTCTTCCAGATCGGCCAACTCGTCGCGACCTTCGTCGTCGCCGAGTTCCTTCTGGATCGCCTTCATCTGCTCGTTGAGATAGTACTCGCGCTGCGTCTTCTCCATCTGGCGCTTGACGCGCGAGCGGATGCGCTTCTCGACCTGCAAGACCGAGATTTCGCTTTCCATCAGCCCGAGCACCTTCTCGAGGCGCGCGGTGACCGACAACGTTTCGAGCAGCGTCTGACGATCCGCGATCTTCACCGCGAGATGCGAGGCGACGGTGTCGGACAGTTCGGCGAAGTCGGTCTTCGACTGCACCACCGCGACGACTTCCGCCGAGATCTTCTTGTTGAGCTTCACATAGCTCTCGAAGTCGGACACCACCGAACGCGACAGCGCTTCCGCCTCGACGCTGACGGCATCGGTATCGGCGAGCGCGACTGCGGTCGCTTCGTAGTAATCAGCGCGATCCGAATACTGCTCGACGCGCGCGCGCGTCAGGCCCTCGACCAGCACCTTCACGGTGCCGTCGGGCAGCTTGAGCAATTGCAGGACGCTGGCGAGCGTGCCGATTTCGTAGATCGTGTCCGGGGTCGGATCGTCGTCCGACGCGTTCTTCTGCGTCGCGAGCATGATCAGCCCGTCATTCTTCATGACCTGTTCGAGTGCCTTGATCGACTTCTCGCGGCCGACAAAGAGCGGCACGATCATGTGCGGGAAGACGACGATGTCCCGCAGCGGCAACACAGGATAAAGATGGCTTTCGCCGTGAACGATAGTTGGCCGAGGCTTTGAGGTCGACATGGCCTATTCCCTTTGTTGTGCCCCCTTGCACGCAGTCCGCAACATGCGCAACCGCCACAAGGTGCCGAGATGTTCTTGATGAGCAGCGGGAAACCGCCTTCTGTCAGGAACGAATGAATGGCGAATCCAGCGAGATTTAGCTTCGCCGATAGCATTAGGTGGCTATGGGCCGGCATAGAGTCAAGCCGGCCAAAAGGTTCTGCGCACAGCACTTATTGGCTGCAACCCTCTGATGCAAAAGCGGCCGCCGATCTCCCGGCGGCCGCTTTCCTCAAGTTATAAGCCGCCGCATCGCGCGGTCGAATCAGGCGCTCGCGCTGGTCTCGCTCGCCCGGTCGGAACGGTCCGCATAGATGTAGAGCGGCCGCGCCGTGCCTTCGACGACTTCGCGCGAGATCACCACTTCCTCGACGCCTTCCAGACCCGGAAGATCGAACATGGTCTCGAGCAGAATGCTTTCGAGGATCGACCGCAGTCCGCGCGCGCCAGTCTTGCGCTCGATAGCCTTGCGGGCCACCGCGCCCAGCGCCTCGTCGGCGAAGGTCAGTTCGATGTTCTCCATCTCGAACAGCCGCTGGTACTGCTTGACCAGCGCGTTCTTCGGATCGGTGAGGATCTTCTTCAGCGAAGCCTCGTCGAGGTCTTCCAAAGTCGCGACCACCGGCAAGCGGCCGACGAATTCCGGAATGAGGCCGTACTTCAGCAAGTCCTCCGGCTCGACGTGACGGAAGATTTCGCCGGTGCGGCGATCTTCCGGCGCGAGCACCTGCGCGGCGAAGCCGATCGAGGTCGTCCGCCCACGCGCGGAAATGATCTTCTCCAGCCCGGCGAACGCGCCGCCGCAGATGAAGAGGATATTGGTGGTGTCCACTTGCAGGAATTCCTGCTGCGGATGCTTGCGGCCACCCTGCGGCGGAACGCTGGCCACCGTGCCTTCCATGATCTTCAGCAGCGCCTGCTGCACGCCTTCGCCCGAGACATCGCGGGTGATCGACGGGTTGTCGGACTTGCGCGAGATCTTGTCGATCTCGTCGATGTAGACGATGCCGCGCTGCGCCCGCTCGACGTTGTAGTCGGCCGCCTGCAACAGCTTCAGGATGATGTTCTCGACATCCTCGCCGACGTAGCCGGCCTCAGTGAGCGTCGTCGCGTCCGCCATCGTGAACGGCACGTCGAGGATGCGCGCCAGGGTCTGCGCCAGCAACGTCTTGCCGGAGCCTGTCGGGCCGATCAGCAGGATGTTCGACTTCGCGAGTTCGACGTCGTTGTGCTTGGTCTGATGGTTCAGCCGCTTGTAGTGGTTGTGAACCGCGACCGACAGCACCTTCTTGGCATGGCCCTGGCCGATCACGTAATCGTCCAGCACCTTGCAGATTTCCTTCGGCGTCGGAATGCCGTCGCGCGACTTCACCAGCGAGGACTTGTTCTCCTCGCGGATGATATCCATGCACAATTCGACGCATTCATCGCAGATGAAAACCGTGGGACCTGCGATCAGTTTGCGGACTTCGTGCTGGCTCTTGCCGCAGAACGAGCAATAGAGAGTATTCTTCGAGTCGCTGGTGCCGACCTTGCTCATTCCTGTCTCCGTCTGCCTTCGATCTCATCGCACGATCTCTCCGATCAAGATCGCTCCAATCCGGCACATCCGCCTGAAACTTAAGATAAGAGCAATATCCGTACCAAAAAGACCCTGCCTGGAAGACCCTTTCTCACTTCATGAGCCGCGACGAATCGCAGCCAGTTCAATCAGTCAGTAACCAATGTCAGCCAACCATGCTGACAGCCGACTATCAAGAATTCGCTAATCGGCCATTGGTCTCGTGTCGTGACAATAGCGTGATTTGCGACCTTGGCGCGACCCCCTGCCGCTGCAATTCAGTATGACGTGACGCAGCCATTGCGCGACGCAAGGACGCGGCGGGATTCTTGCGGCGAAACGGTGACCGAAATCCGGCACCCGCTCTCACGGCATGGAACCGGATTTCGCCATCACACGCCGCCGATCAGGAGGCCGGCTTGGCCGCTGCCGACGCCAGCGCCGCCGGATCCTCAGCCCGCTTCTCGATCACCTTGTCGATCAGGCCGAACTCCTTGGCCATTTCCGAGGTGAGGAACTTGTCGCGCTCCAGCGCATCCTCGATCGACTTGTAGGTCTGCCCGGTGTGCCTGACGTAGATTTCGTTCAAGCGCTTCTTCAAGTTGAGGATTTCCTGGGCGTGCAGCATGATGTCGGTCGCCTGCCCCTGGAAGCCGCCGGACGGCTGATGGACCATGATGCGGGCGTTGGGCAGCGCGAAGCGCATATCCTTCTCGCCGGCCGCGAGCAGCAGGGAGCCCATCGAAGCGGCCTGGCCGGTGCAAAGCGTTGACACCGGCGGGCGGATGAACTGCATGGTGTCGTAGATCGCCAATCCCGACGTCACCACCCCGCCTGGCGAGTTGATGTACATCGAAATTTCCTTCTTCGGATTCTCGGCTTCGAGGAACAGAAGCTGGGCGACAACCAGCGTCGACATGCCATCCTCGACCGGGCCGGTCACGAAGATGATGCGCTCTTTCAGGAGGCGCGAGAAGATGTCGTAAGCCCGTTCACCGCGGTTGGTCTGTTCGACCACCATCGGGACGAGATTCATGTAGGTTTCGACCGGATCGCGCATTTATCACCTGAGGGTTTTAGCGGAGCGTGACCGCCCCGAAGGCAAGATAGAATAAGCGGCGTACAGATATACCCCGATCGCGCCGGGACAAGACCTGCCTCCGCCGGATCGGCCGCCTAGTTCAAGCCGATTCGGAGAGCACGGCATAGCGGCGCAACATCACCCCGCAGGTGTTTCGTCCGGCAACCTTAACGGCTTACCACGTCATTCGACGGGGCTGACATCCAGCGTGAAACCGTGGCCTTTACTCCGGAGGTCATGGCCTGGCGTATCGGAAGCTGTCAGCATGCGCGCCTCTCAAGAGGAACGATCTATATGCTCTATGCCCAGGACCTCACCATCGGCCAGCGCTTTCCGTTCGGGACCTACCGGATGGAAGAAGCTGAAATCATCGAATTCGCAACGCGCTACGACCCGCTCTATATCCACATCGATCCCGAGGCTGCGGCAAAAGGCCCGTTCGGCGGGGTGATCGCCAGCGGGCTGCACACCATGGCAGTCTATCAACGCCTGATCGCCGAAGCGATGTGGTGGAAGGTGGCCGGTATCGCCGGCAAGCGGTTCGAGATCGACCTGCAACGGCCGGTGCGCCCCGGTGTTGTGCTCACCGGACATGCCGAGATCGAGGACATCGTGATGCGTCCGGAGCGAAACGACGCGTTCATGTTCATTCGCGCCGTCCTGACCGACGGCACCAAGCCGGTGCTGTCGCTGCGCCTCGAGTCCTTGATCCACGCGCGACCGGCGTAATTTAGCAGACGTCAAAGGCGGGACGGTAAGTCACTACGTCCGAATTCCGTCATGGCCGGGCTTTTCCCGGCCATCCACGTCTTCCTTGTCGAACTGCCGTAAAAACGTGGATGCCCGGGACAAGCCCGGGCATGACGACGCTACTTATTTACCGAGCCCGCATTGCTGATCGGGCCCGGTATGCGACGAAGTCGAACGGCCTTCGATCAGGCCGCCGGCTTGTCGGCGTCTTCGTCCTTATAGAGGTCCTCGCGCGACACCTTCTTCTCGTTGACGGTGGCGAGTTCGAGCAGGAAGTCCACCACCTTGTCTTCATAAATCGGTGCACGAAGCTGAGCCAAGGCATTGGGATTATTGCGATAAAAATCCCATACTTCCTTTTCGCGGCCCGGCATCTGGCGGGCGCGCTCGATCACGGCGCGGCTGACCTCGTCATCGGTCACGGAAATCTTGTTCTTCTCGCCGATCTCCGAGAGCACGAGGCCGAGGCGGACCCGACGGTCGGCAATCTTGCGGTACTCAGCGTTGGCTGCCTCTTCGGTGGTGTCTTCGTCGGCAAAGGTCTTGCCTGCGGAGTCCATCTCGGCCTTGATCGAGTTCCACATCAGGTTGAACTCCTCGTCGACCAACGACGGCGGCGCTTCGAACTTGTGGGCCTCGTCCAGACGGTCGAGCAGCGTCCGCTTCACCTTCTGGCGCGACGCCGCGCCATACTCGGCGGTCAGACGCTCACGCGCGACTTCCTTCAGCTTGTCGAGCGATTCCAGTCCCAGCGCCTTGGCGAACTCGTCGTCGATGACCTTGTCCTTGGGCGCTTCGATCAGGGTCGCGGTGGTTTCGAACTCGGCGTCCTTGCCGGCCAGTTCGGCATTCGCGTAGTTCTTCGGGAACGGCACCTTGAGCGTGCGGGTCTCGTCCTTGGCGATGCCGATCAACTGGTCCTCGAAACCCGGAATGAAGGTGTTCGAGCCGATCCCGACCTGAATGCCCTCGCCAGTACCGCCCTCGAACGGCGTGCCGCCGATGGTGCCCTTGAACGAGATGGTGACGCGGTCGCCGGTTTCAGCCTTGGCACCCTCGCCTTTGTCGGCGTAGTCGCGGTTCTGCTCGGCGATACGCTTGATGGCCTCGTCGACGTCGGCGTCGCTAACCTCGGCCACCGGCTTCTCGACGGTGAAGGACTTGAAGTCGGCCAGTTCGATCGCCGGCACCACCTCGATGGCGACGGTGTAAGTCAGGTCAGCATTGCCGCTGAGGATTTCCTCGACCGCCTTCTCCTCGGTAGGCAGCGTCACCTTCGGCTCGGTGGCGAGCTTGAAGCCGCGCTCGGTGAAGATCTGGCTGTTGGTTTCTTGAATGGTCTTCTCGACGGTCTCGGCCATCACCGAGCGGCCATAGAGTTTCTTCAGGTGAGCAGTCGGCACCTTGCCCGGACGGAAGCCGTTGAGACGGACCTTGCCCTTGAGATCGGCAAGCTGCGCATCCGCCTTGGCGCCGATATCGGCGGCCGGGATGCTGACCTGGAACTCGCGCTTCAATCCGTCGGCGACGGTTTCGTTCACCTGCATGGCGTCAATCTTCTTCCCGCTTGGCCGGCCGACGGCCGGTCGTTGTCAATCTGGCGACGCATGGCGCAACGCCTCGCGTCGGTGGTTCGGCGGACTAACTCCTTACGGAAACACGTCCTCCGGAAAATCGTTCACGCGGCCCGCTTGGGATCATGCCTGGTGCGGGCGGAGGGACTCGAACCCCCACAACTTTCGTCACTGGAACCTAAATCCAGCGCGTCTACCAATTCCGCCACGCCCGCGCTTGAAGGTCCAATAAGGCCCCGATGTCGCCGCATGATGCCGGCCGCCGCCTCGCGGCTTCGCCGTTCGTCATGCTTCGACAAACCGAAATCGATCGCGACGGTCCTGCCGAGCCCGGCAAAACCATCCCGATCGTTGCGGCGGGCTTATAACATGTGAACGCCCGTGCGCAGCAAAAAAATGGTCCGGATGCGCTTTTCTGACGCCTCGACGTTGTCTCCGGACGGCTGGACTTCCGCCGGTGAAAATGGTCCGCATGTGCCATGATAACGCGCCGCTCTTTCACTGTTCCACTTCACCGACGCTCGGTGCTCGCCGGGCTTGCAGGAACCGTTCTCGTTGCCGCGCAAGGCCGAGCCCAGCAGATCGCATCACCGCGTCCGGCGATCCCGTTGACGCTGCGTACCCGGCCCGTCCGCCGACCGCTGCGACCCGGTGGGTCGGATTCGGAGATGTGGGCGCTCGAGCCCGAAACCGGCGGGCAACTCGCTTTCCGCCGCGGCGATACCGTAGCCCTGACCTTTCAGAACGATCTTCCCGTTCCGGCGATCCTGAATTGGTACGGCCTGGACGGCGTGCCGACCGCGGAGCCGTTGCTCGCGGGTGTTCCAATCGCGCCCGGCAGTCGCGGAATGCTAACGCTGCCTCTGCTTCACGCCGGAACGTTGCTGTGCGACGCCCGGTTGCTGGGCGATGGACAGGCGCGGGCCACTGGCATGCTGGCGCTGAAGGTCAGCGAAGACGGCATGACGGCAGACCGCGACGAGGTGCTTTTGATCGAAGACTGGCGGCTGCGTGCCGATGGCAGCACCGCCGCACCCGGCATGCCCGCGGAAGGCGCTGCGCCGATCTATACGATCAACGGTCAGCCGTCCCGAGATATCCCGTTACGTCCCAACGAGCGGGTGATATTTCGCTTCATAAATGCCTGTCAACGCAATGTTGTTGCAGTAAAAATTGAAAATCATGACGTCCGTGTGATGGCTATCGACGGCCGCCCTGCCGAGCCGTTCCCGGCGCGCGACGGACAGTTGATGCTGGCGCCCGGAACCCGGATCGACGCGATCATCGACGCCACCGGCTCACCCGGATCGTCCGCGCAAATTCTTCTGCACGACGGCAGCAGCACACTCCCGATCGCCCGGCTGACCACCTCGGGAGAACCGGTTCGCAAGACTCCAATCCCGCCCCCGTCCGCCCTGCCATCAGATGGGCTGCCGGACAAGATCGACCTCCGGAATGCGCTTCGAGTCGATCTCGCTCTTAACCGGGAGGCGGCAGCGGCGGATGGCTGGAGCACGCCGGCCCAATTCGATCTGGCCGCCGCGCCGGCATTTCGGGTGAAGCGCAACCGCGCCGTCGTCCTTACCCTGACCAATCGCGCCACTATCCCGGTGACCTTCCATCTCCACGGACACCATTTCCGCCTGCTCGACCGGCTCGACGACGGCTGGAAGCCGTTCTGGCTCGACACGCTGGTGGTCGGGCCAAACCAGACCCATCGCGTCGCCTTCAAGGCCGAAACCGCCGGGCGCTGGCTTCTCGAATCCATGGCCGCCGACTGGAGCGCACCACGACTGGTTCGTCACTACCTGGTGGAGTGAGCCCGTCAGTAGTCCACTTCGAAGCTGTCGTAGAGCCGCCGAAACACCGCCGGCAGCACCTCCGGCAAATCTTCCGCGATCAACCCCGGTCCCGCTTCGCGCCCGGCCTCGCCATGCATCCAGACCCCGATGCAGGCGGCCTCGAACGTTGGCACGTCCTGCGCCAGCATCGCCGCGATCAGGCCGGACAGCACATCACCCGACCCCGCCGTCGCCAGCCAAGGCGGCGCGTTGGCGGCAATCGACGCCCGACCATCGGGCGCGGCGACCACGGTATCGGCGCCCTTGAGCAGCACCACCGCGCCGCTGCGAACCGCTGCCGCGCGCACCCGCTCGAGCTTCGACTTGAATGGATGTTTGTTATCCATCTCGCTGAACAAGCGAGAAAATTCGCCCTGATGCGGGGTCAGGACGACGCCGGCCTCGGTCATCGCCTTGACGGCCTCGAACAAATCGTCCGGCTTGTCGGCAAAGCTCGTCAGCGCATCGGCATCCAGCACGGTCCGGCGACCGGCCGCCAGCGCAGCCAGAACAAGCGCGCGAGTCCGCAACCCGACATTCGCACCCGGCCCGATAACGCAAGCATTGAGGCGGCGATCCTCCAGCACCTCGGTAAACTCGGCGGCGGTATCGACCGGGCGGACCATGATCGCGGTCAGGCTCGCCGCATTCACCGCAAGGGCTTCGCTCGGCGACAGCACCGTCACCAGCCCCGCACCGCCCCGCAGCGCCCCTCGCGCCGCCAGCCGCGCTGCCCCGGTCGTGGCAATGCCGCCCGACACCACGACCGCATGGCCGCGGGCGTATTTGTGCCCGTCGGCCCGCGGCACCGGAAAAACATGCGCCCAAAGATCGGGCACGTTTTCGAAGGTTGTCAGTGCAATGTCGTGCAGGACGGATTGATCGATCCCGATATCCGCCACCCGTACCCGCCCGCAATAAGAACGGCCCGGCATCAACAGGTGACCGGGCTTGCGCCGAAAGAACGTCACGGTTTCGGTGGCGTGGACCGCCGCGCCCATCACCGCGCCACTGTTGCCGCTGATGCCGCTCGGCAGATCGACGCTGAGGATCTGCGCGCCGGACGCATTGATCGCTTCGATCAAGTCGCGCGCGCCGTCCTTGACGATCCGGTTCAGCCCCGCGCCGAACAGTGCATCGATGATCAGCGCCGGATGGCCGATCGACGCTGCCTCGCCCGGCAGCACCGGCCCGCTCCAATGCCGTGCCGCCAGCGCGGCGTCTCCGGTCAGAGCTTCGCGCGCGCCGAACAGCACCACCGTCACCTGACGGCCACGCGCTACCAGTTCGGCCGCCGCGACGAACCCGTCGCCACCATTGTTGCCGCTGCCGGCAACGACGACGATCGCTCCCTCCTCGACCAGATCGGCCGCAGCCTCGGCAACTGCCCGTCCCGCGCTCAGCATCAGGGCAAAACCGCTGGTGCCGCCGGCGATGGCGAGTTGATCAGCCTTGCTCATTTCCGACGTGGTCAGAACTTCCATGACATCACCGCCCGCCTCTCATCGCCTCAAACGCAAGCAATGCGATTTCCGCTCTGTCGCAACAAAATGCACGACTGCCCGAAAAATGTGCATACTGCCCATTTATACACCTGTAGCTGCCGTAGAATGCGGCTGGGCCGACATGGAACACCCCATCTGATTCTGGTAACTGATCGGCATCGGATTTAGCCCGCTGGGCCTTGCGCCCGCATTCGAGAGATCGTCCACGAACCACATCGCGACCATCGTTCCGCCGCGACGGCCTGCGGCATCAGCCGTACATACCACGTCCGTTATCCGAAGGATCTGAAGTGCCGGGAGAGATTCAGTGAAGAAGATCGAAGCCATCATCAAGCCGTTCAAGCTCGACGAAGTGAAGGAAGCGCTTCAGGAGGTCGGCTTGCAAGGCATCACGGTCACCGAAGCCAAGGGCTTCGGCCGGCAGAAGGGCCACGCCGAATTGTATCGTGGCGCCGAATACATCGTCGACTTCCTGCCGAAGGTGAAGATCGAGATCGTGATCGGCGATGACCTCGTCGAGAAAGCCATCGAGGCGATCCGCCGCGCGGCTCAGACCGGCCGCATCGGCGACGGCAAGATTTTCGTGTCCAGTATCGAGGAGGCCATTCGCATCCGGACCGGCGAGTCCGGCCTCGACGCCATCTGATTTTCTTCCCGCCTATCGGCTGCGCTCGCAGCTTCACCCGTTGAACACACAATGAGGAATCCATGACCACCGCCCAGGAAGTCCTGAAGTCGATCAAGGACAATGACGTCAAGTATGTCGATCTGCGTTTCACCGATCCGCGCGGCAAGTGGCAGCACGTCACTTTCGACGTCTCGATGATCGACGAAGAGATCTTCGCCGAAGGCACCATGTTCGACGGCTCGTCGATCGCCGGATGGAAGGCGATCAACGAATCCGACATGACGCTGATGCCCGATCCGGCGACCGCGACCATCGATCCGTTCTTCGCCGAGACCACCATGGTCATCACTTGCGACGTGCTGGAGCCGACCACCGGCGAGCCCTACAACCGCGATCCGCGCGGCATCGCCAAGAAGGCCGAGGCGATGGTGAAGTCGATGGGCGTTGGCGACACCGTCTATGTCGGCCCCGAAGCCGAATTCTTCATTTTCGATGACGTGCGCTACAGCGCCACCCCGTACAACACCAGCTTCCGTCTCGACGCCGCCGAACTGCCGACCAACTCCGACACCCAGTATGAAGGCGGCAACCTTGGCCACCGCATCCGCACCAAGGGCGGTTACTTTCCGGTGCCGCCGCAGGACTCGCTGCAGGACATGCGCTCGGAGATGCTCGGCGCGATGGCGCGCATGGGCGTCAAGGTCGAGAAGCATCACCACGAAGTGGCGTCGGCCCAGCACGAACTCGGCATGAAGTTCGACACGCTGACCTACATGGCCGACCAGATGCAGGTCTATAAGTACTGCATCCATCAGGTCGCGCACATCTACGGCAAGACCGCCACCTTCATGCCGAAGCCGATCTTCGGCGACAACGGCTCGGGCATGCACGTCCACCAGTCGATCTGGAAGGACGGCAAGCCGACCTTCGCCGGCAACAAGTATGCCGACCTGTCGGAAACCTGCCTGCACTACATCGGCGGCATCATCAAGCACGCCAAGGCGATCAACGCTTTCACCAACCCGTCCACCAACTCCTACAAGCGTCTGGTGCCGGGTTATGAAGCGCCGGTGCTGCTGGCCTATTCCGCGCGCAACCGCTCGGCCTCCTGCCGCATCCCCTACACCACCTCGCCGAAGGCGAAGCGCGTGGAGGTTCGCTTCCCCGATCCGATGGCCAATCCGTATCTCGCCTTCGCCGCGATGCTGATGGCCGGCCTCGACGGCATCAAGAACAAGATCGATCCGGGTCCGGCGATGGACAAGGATCTCTATGACCTGCCGCGCGAGGAACTGAAGCAGATCCCGACGGTGTGCGGTTCGCTCCGCGAGGCACTGGAAAACCTCGACAAGGACCGCGCGTTCCTGAAGGCCGGCGGTGTGTTCGACGACGACTTCATCGACAGCTTCATCGAGTTGAAGATGGAAGACGTGATGCGGTTCGAAATGACGCCGCATCCGGTCGAATTCGACATGTACTATTCGCTGTAAACAGCGAGCGGCCGGGATCACCGGGCGCGCATACGAAATAAAAAGGGGCGTCTCACCGGACGCCCCTTTTTTACCGCACCACCGCATTCTCGACACCGCAACCGGACAACCGTAGTCTCGTTCAAACAATTGCGGAGTGTGGAGGATGTCTTCGCCAGCCGATGTGCGCAGGATCGCGCTCAAGCTCGACGGCGTCAGCGAGATCGATCATTGGGGCCGTCCCGCTTATCGCACCCGCAAACGCATTTTCGCGGTGATGCGGCCCGACGGGCTCTTCCTGCATCTTCCCGAAGAGCGAAAGGACTTCCTGTTCGCAGCCGCTCCGGACGTGTTCGTCAGATTCATGTGGGGCAAGACCGCGAATCTCATCGCGCAGATCGAACGCATCCCCCTCGCGGAGTTGCGTGGCCTGATCCATGAAGCCTGGCAGCAGGCCGTGCCCGCCCCAAAGACCAGCAGCAGCCGCGCGCCGGCCGCGGCGCCACGCGAGCGCCGCCGACGCAAATAGCACCGCCCGGCGGTATCTTGCGCTCGGCCCCTGGGTCCGAAGCAAGATCATGGACCTCGCGATGTTGCGCGGTTGCGCTTGATCGGGGATCGAATCGACGAAAGACTGTTACCGCCGCACAGCCAGAGGATCGACCTTGAGCGCCACGATCGATACGTCGCCCGCCACTCGTCCAAGCCTTGCCCGCTCCATCGCGGCCGGCGGCATCGGTATTGTCGCCTTCGCAGCGCTCCTCGCGCTGGCCTGGTATTCCGCCGCGACGCTGTTCATGCTGTTCGCCGGTATCCTGTTCGGCGTTTTTCTCACTGCGATGGCCGACCTGTTGCGGAGAGTGATGGGCGGCGGTCCGACGCTGCGGCTGGTGATCGTCTGCGTGCTGTTCACCGGGCTGTTGTCCGGCGTCGCGGTGCTCGGCGGCGCGACCATCGCGCAGCAGGTGACGGCGCTTAGTTCGACAATCCGCGCGCAACTCGGCAACGCCAAGGACTTTCTCGAGAAGCAAGGCGTCGACACCAGCTTTCTCAATCTCGGAACCACCAAGACAGCGGCGACCGACGCCACCATACCCAAGGAGACACCGGCCTCCCCCTCACGAGGTCCGAAACTCCCCGATGCCAGCGCCATCGCTTCAGGCACCGGTGCGATTGTCAGCCAGACCATCAAAATTCTCGCCGGCGTGTTCGAGGGCGTCGGCAATTTCTTTGTAGTGATCTTTCTTGGGCTGTTGCTGGCGGCACAGCCCAAACTCTATCGCGACGGCATTCTGCGCTTCGTGCCAAGAGAACGTTTGCCCGAAGCGACGCGCCTTATCGACGACATCAGCGAGACGCTGCGGCGCTGGCTGCTCGGCCAGATGGCCACCATGACCACGCTGTTCCTGCTGACCTGGATCGGACTGACGCTGATCGGGATTCCCGGCGCGCTGGTGCTGGGTTTCATCACCGGACTGCTGACGTTCATTCCGAATGTCGGCGCCATCCTCGCCGGATGCCTGATCGTCCTGGCGAGCCTCGGTTCCGGCCTGACCGCGATCATCAGTGCCTTCGGGCTCTATCTCGCGGTGCAGTTTCTTGAAGGCAACGTGCTGACGCCGCTGATCCAGCGTCACGCCATCAGCATTCCACCGGCCACGCTGTTCGCGGCGCAGATTTTCCTCGGCGTGCTGTTCGGCTTGTGGGGACTGGCGCTGGCGCTGCCGCTGATCGCGGTCATCAAGGTGGTGCTGAACCACCTGTGGCCGGATCAAACGGCCACAGCCTGATCCATCGGGATTGAACTGAGAGCCATCACCCTGAGGCGGCCGCGAAGCGGCCCTCGAAGGGCGACGGCCCCGATCTATCCATCCTTCAAGGCTCGCTTCGCTCGCACCTCAGGATGACGCTTCGTTCCGCCGATTGCTCTCAACCGTTCGCGGTCACCACCGTTTCGGTGTGTTCGACGTCGGGAGGCGAGGCAAAGTACGGACCGACCAGTGCGCGCCAGGCGGCGAACTGTTCCGAGCCGCGAAAATCAACCGTGTGATTTTCCAGCGTCGCCCATTTCACCATGAGGCGGTAGCGCTGCGGCTTCTCGATCGAACGATGCAGTTCGAAGCCGTGAAAGCCTTTCGATTTGCCGAACTCCGCGCGCGCTTTGCCGACGGCGGCTTCGAAGTCCGCTTCCGAACCGGGCTTGATTTCGATCTGGGCGATTTCAGTGATCATTGTGCTGGCCTTTTTGTTGAGGCCAACGATTTATCGCAATATCGCCGCGTATTGAAGTCGGATCGGCTCAGAGCCATTTCCGTTCCGATCGAATCGGAACGGGCTCCAGATTCTCGGTTTGGACGCGTTTTCTTGACGCGAGCCGGGATCCACTTCGCTCGAAAACGCTTTAGAGCAGCCAAATCGCGCTGCCGGCGACCATCAGCGCCACACCCACGAACGCGGCCATCGGCCAATTCCGGCGCGGTTGAGCATAACGGCCCTGCGCGCGGCGCTCGGTGATCAGTGCGGTTTCGTATTCATCCGACGTCGAGAACATGCAGGCAAAGCCGCTTCGTGCGGATACTGCCGCGGCTTCGAGCGACATCAGGGCTGCATTTGGTGTTTGGTGACGTGCCGGGTTCATACCGGGAATCATAGTGTCGGAATGGTAAACGGCGGGTTAGCGCATCCCGTTCAGGCGCTGGCGCGGCTCATGCCGCGTGCGCGGGCTGGCCTGCGATCGCGAGCCGCCCCTGCTCCAGTGACACCGGCTCCTCCGATGCCGACTGCACGCGATTGCGACCACCGCGCTTGGCTTGATAGAGCGCGGTATCGGCGGCAGCTAATAGCACATCGAGTTCGGTGCCGACCGGCCCGCCAGCAACGCCGATGCTTACTGTGGTATCGACCGGCGTTTCCGCAATCACGATTCCACTCGTAGCGAACGCCTCACGCACGCGCTCGGCAGCCAGCAACGCCTCCTCCATCGAACACGGCAGCAGCGCCGCAAACTCCTCGCCGCCGATGCGGCCGCAGAGATCGGTGATGCGCAATGTATTGGTGATGACGCCGGCGAAGCGGCAGAGGACATCGTCGCCCGCCGGATGGCCGAACCGGTCATTGATCGACTTGAAGTGATCGATATCGAAGATCAACACAGTGACGGGACGTCCGGCGTCCGCTTCGCGCTCGATCATGCGCGCAGTCGCTTCGGCAAAGCCGCGGCGATTGAAGATGCCGGTCAGCGGATCAAGCGACGCCGCCGCTTTATGAGCCCGTACCGTTCGCTCGGACACCAGCATGAAAATGACGAAGACGGTGCCGACGGCGTAAAGCACCAGTTCGATCGCAAAAATCGTTGCCCAGACGCTGTCCGCGAACCGTTCATCATCGCCACGAAAATAATCGCCGAGCAGGATCGGCAGCATCAGCACGAACCCGTGCAACACCGGTACGATAAAGGATGGCCAGCGCCGCTTCATCGCCTTGCGCCGTTCCGTCAGGAGTTCGCTCGCGGTCAAGGCGGCGTAGACGGCGACAATCGCGGCGCCGATCGTCATCCGCATCGCCGGCGTGATCGGAGCAAGAAGGCTGAGCGCCGCCAGCCAGACGAAGGCGCCCAGCACGATGCCGGGCAAATTGGGCGAGCGGCCGTGAAATACGCGTGCAGCGCCCCACACCATGCCGCACGCCGCGAAACCTACGGCATTCAACGAGAGCGACAATTGCTGGATCAGCAGCGAATTCGTCAGCGTCGATATAGCGATCGAGCTGGCGCCAAGCACATAGGCTGCACCCCACCATTTCAGTGCCGGAATGTTCTCCTGCCGTCCGAAGAACAGCAGCATGGCTCCCAGGAGCGTGGCGACCAGCGTTGCCACGAGATAAAGCGTTGAAGTATCGAGCGACATCGTGGCGTGACCGGCAATTCGGCGGGCGGGGTTGTGTCGGGAAATCCAGATCCTCAGCCGCCGCGGAATTTAGGCGACGCGAATTTGCAATCCGTTTGTATGCACACGCAAGTTTTCGACGAAAATCATTTCAAATGAAAAGTATCATGGCACCGACAACAAAAAAGGGCGCCTGTACAGGCGCCCTTTCGTAAAACATAGCCATCGTCTGCGGGCCGCGGCCCGCAGGACCACGGTTAACGCTTCGAGAACTGGAACGAACGACGGGCCTTCGCCTTGCCGTACTTCTTGCGTTCGACGACGCGCGAGTCGCGGGTCAGGAAGCCGCCCTTCTTGAGGACGCCGCGCAGATCCGGCTCAAAGTGTGTCAGCGCCTTGGACAGGCCGTGACGCACTGCGCCGGCCTGGCCCGACAGGCCGCCACCGGTGACGGTGCAGACCACGTCGTACTGCCCTGCCCGCGCCGCCGCGACCAGCGGCTGCTGGATCAGCATGCGCAGCACCGGACGGGCGAAATAGACTTCGACCTCGCGGGTGTTGACGATGATCTTGCCGGCACCCGGCTTGATCCAGACGCGAGCGACCGCGTCCTTGCGCTTGCCGGTGGCATAGGCGCGGCCCTGCTTGTCGACCTTCTTGACGTGCTTCGGCGCGTCGGGAGCCGCCGTCTTCAGCGCGGCCAATTGATCGAGAGACTGCATGGTATCGGACATCTTATGCGGCCCTCTTGTTCTTGCGATTCATCGCGCCGATATCGACGGCTTCCGGCTGCTGCGCTTCATGCGGATGTTCAGCGCCGGCATAAACCCGAAGATTGCCCATCTGGACACGGCCGAGCGGGCCGCGCGGAATCATGCGCTCGACGGCCTTCTCCAGCACACGCTCCGGGAAACGGCCTTCGAGGATCGACTTCGCGCTGCGTTCCTTGATGCCGCCGATGAAACCGGTGTGGTTGTAGTAAACCTTCTGGTCGCGCTTGCGACCCGTCAACACCACCTTGGCGGCGTTGATGACGATGACATTGTCACCGCAATCGACGTGAGGCGTATAGGTCGGGAGGTGCTTGCCACGCAGCCGCATCGCCACCAGCGTCGCGAGGCGGCCGACAACCAGACCGCTGGCGTCGATCACCACCCACTTCTTGGTGACTTCGGCGGGCTTAGCCGAAAACGTCTTCATGTGAACATTCCTGAAAGGGATTGGGCCCGCGCCGATTGCTGCGGACAAGGCCGAGCTTTTAGAGGTCGGAGGCTATCACGTCAATGCCCGCCCGCATCATATTTTACCATGATTTCAATGATTTATAAGTACGGTATTTAGATACCTAGAAATTCAGCCTGCATTCGGAATGGAATAGGTCGATGTGACGTGGGCAATCGGGTCCGGCGAGGAACCTGACAGCAGGGTCACTTCGCCGACCGCCAGGCGTTTGCCGAGCTTCAACAGCCGCGCGGCCGCCAGCACATCCTGCCCCGGCTGGCCTTTCCGCAGGAAATTGATGTTGAGATTGGTGGTCACCGCCAAGCCGACGGGGCCGATGGCGGACAGCAGCACCACATACATTGCCAGATCGGCGAGGAACATCAGTGTCGGACCCGAGACGGTGCCGCCGGGGCGCAGCATGCGTTCGCTGTACTGCTGACGCACCAAACACGTCGCGCCATCGGCGCTTTCGATCGAAACATCCCCCATGCCGACGGCTTGCGGAAACTCCTTCAAAAGAAACGCCTCCAATTCGGCGACGCTCATTTTCGCAACAGCCATGCTACCCCTCACTCTCGCTTGCCGCCCTCTGTTACAGTACGATGACGCATCTCGCCAGATGATGGATACGACAATGACTGCCCAACCCCTTCGCGCGCCGATTTCCGCTCCTCCAATTCTGCTCCGAGAACAGGTCGGCGATGTCGCGGTGCTGACCTTGAACCGGCCCGAAGCCCGCAATTGCCTGTCGGAAGCCCTGATCGCCGATCTTCATGCCGCGATCGACGCCGTCCGCGACGATAAAGCGGTGCGCGCTGTCGTGATCGCAGCCGCCGGCAAGGCGTTCTCCTCCGGCCACGACCTGAAGGAACTGACAGCGCGTCGTGCCGACGTTGATGGCGGCCGCGCGTTCTTCGCGCAAATGATGACCGCCTGTAGCGCGATGATGCAAAGCATCGTGCATCTGCCGAAACCCGTCGTTGCCGCCGTGCAAGGCGTCGCCACCGCCGCCGGCTGCCAACTGGTGGCGAGCTGCGATCTTGCGATTGCTTCCGAGCAAGCGACCTTCGCCACGCCCGGCGTCGATATCGGGCTGTTCTGCTCGACGCCGATGGTGGCGCTGTCGCGTAACGTCCCTCGCAAGCAGGCGATGGAAATGCTGCTGACCGGCGAACCGGTGAGCGCGTCTCGTGCGCGGGACATCGGCCTCGTCAATCGCGTGGTCGCTCACGGCACCGAACGCGATGCCGCGATTGCACTTGCCCAACAGGTCGCCCACAAATCGGCTCACACCATCAAGATCGGCAAGGAAGCATTCTATCGGCAGGTCGAAATGAGCCTCGCCGACGCCTATCGCTTCGCCTCGGAAGTGATGACCGAAAACATGATGGCGCGCGACGCCGAGGAAGGCATTTGCGCCTTCGTCGAAAAGCGCGTACCGACTTGGCAGGATCGCTGATCGTCCGCATCACAATCCGCGCCGGCGTCTTACGAAATGATCGCGTTACATATGAATCACGACACCTACGACGACAATTACATCCGCGGCATCCTCAATAACGTGAAGACCATCGCGATGGTCGGCGCGTCTCCGGTCAACGTGCGGCCGAGTTACTTCGCGTTCAAGTATCTGGCACAGCGCGGCTACGACATGATCCCGGTCAATCCGGGGCAAGTCGGCAAGAACCTGATGGGCAAACCGTTCGTGGCTTCGCTCGCCGATATCGATCGTCCCATCGACATGATCGACATCTTCCGCAATTCGGACGCGGCATTGCAACTGGTCAAGGATGCGTTGACGCTCAATCCTCTGCCGAAAGTGATCTGGATGCAGCTTGGCGTCCGCAACGACGAAGCCTGTGCGCTTGCCGAAGCCGCCGGGCTGCAAGTGGTGATGAACCGCTGCCCGAAAATCGAATATGGCCGGCTCTCTTCCGAGATTTCCTGGATGGGCGTCAATTCGCGCACGCTGAGTTCGAAGCGTGCACCGGTCCCCACGCAGGGCATGCGGCTCTCGCTGAACCGGGTGAGCGTCGGTGGCGGCGGCACCAATGCCGCTGACCGCGCCGCGCAACTCAAGGACGACAAGAACAATAATGCCTAAAGTCGTAAGGCGCTGCCATTCTGTTCCCTTCGAACAGGACCGCGTAGCATATCCGCGCAGCCATCACGGCCCGACTTGACGCCGCGCGGCCGGATCAGCAGCATGCCGGCCCGCTAGAGCCCTTTCACGCAGACAGGACCTGAGAATGACCGACCGCCTTCCCGGATTTGCCACGCTCGCGATCCATGCCGGCGCGCAGCCGGACCCGACCACCGGCGCGCGCAATACGCCGATCTATCAGACCACGTCATTCGTCTTCAACGATGCCGACCACGCGGCCTCGCTGTTCGGTCTTCAATCGTTCGGAAACATCTATACGCGGCTCGGCAACCCGACCACCGCGGTGCTGGAAGAACGTGTCGCGGCGCTCGAAGGCGGCACGGCGGCGGTGGCGACGGCATCCGGCCACGCGGCGCAGGTCACGGCGCTGCATCAATTGCTGCGGCCCGGCGACGAATTCATCGCCGCGCGCAAGCTCTATGGCGGCTCGATCAACCAGTTCTCGCATGCGTTCAAGAGCTTCGGCTGGAACGTGGTGTGGGCCGATCCAGACGACGTCGCAACCTTCGAGCAGGCGGTGACGCCGCGCACCAAGGCGATCTTCATCGAGTCGCTCGCCAACCCCAGCGGCTCGGTCACCGACATCGAGGCAATCTCCGCCGTCGCGCGCAAGGCCGGCGTGCCGCTGATCGTCGACAACACGCTGGCGACCCCCTACCTGATCCGCCCGATCGACCACGGTGCCGACATCGTGCTTCACTCGTTGACGAAGTTTCTCGGCGGCCACGGCAATTCGATCGGCGGCATTATTGTTGACGCGGGCACCTTCGACTGGTCGCGCGATAACAAGTATCCGATCTTGAGCGAGCCACGCCCGGAATATCACGGTATCAAGTTGCAGGAGACGTTCGGCAACTTCGCCTTCGCCATCGCCTGCCGCGTGCTCGGCCTGCGCGACCTCGGCGCGGCGCTCTCGCCGTTCAACGCGTTCTTGTTCCTCACCGGCATCGAAACGTTGCCGCTGCGCATGCAGCGTCATTGCGACAACGCCAAGGCTGTCGCGGAATGGCTGTCGACGCATCCCGCCGTCAACGAAGTGAATTATGCCGGCCTCACCGGCAATCGCTACAACAACCTCGCCCGCAAATATTCGCCGAAGGGCGCGGGCGCGCTGTTCACCTTCACGCTCAAGGGAGGCTACGACGCCGGCGTCAACCTCGTTTCAAACCTCAAGCTGTTCTCGCATCTCGCCAACATCGGCGACACGCGATCACTGGTGATTCACCCTGCGTCGACCACGCACAGCCAACTCACCGACGAGCAGAAAATCCAGGCCGGCGCCGGTCCGGATTTGGTGCGCCTCTCCATCGGCCTCGAGGACAAGGAAGACCTCATCGCCGATCTCGATCAGGCGCTGCGGGCGTAAGACCTCGCGACTTATCGTACCGAACGTCATGGCCGGGCTTGACCCGGCCATCCATCTTTCTGGAAATGATGGATGCGCGGATCAAGTCCGCGCATGACGCGGTTCAGCGTTGGAGCTTCCTACGCCTTCCCCGCCCGCGCGGCCTTGTCCGTGCGCGTCAGGCGCTTGTTGCGCGCCACCAGCGAATAGGTGGCGAGCGCGAACAGGATCACCAGCAACTGGAGCGACAACGCCTCTACTGTCGGATTAAGTCCGATTGCGGAGAGCCAGTCCGCGCCCGCGACCTGCGTGAACGGTAGGATCGACTGCTCCTGAAACTCCTGCACCGCCTCGCCGATGAACTTGATCGCCATCGCGAACAGGAATGCCGAGGTGATGATGAACAGCGGCCGCAGCGGAATTTTCTGCGCGATCAAGTTGATGAAGTAGAACAGTACCGCGAGTCCGAGCGTCGCCGCAGCAAGGCCGCCGAACAAGCCGATGCTCCAGCCGCCTTCGGTGGTGGCAAGCGCGTTGATGAACAGCACAGTCTCCGCCCCCTCGCGAAACACCGCGAGAAACGCCAGCGCGGCCACCGCCCACGCGGTATCCTGCGCCAATGCGTTGTCGGCCTTGGCGGCGAGATACTCTTTCCAGCCGTGCGGATCCTGCTTCACCATCAGCCAACCCGAAACATAGAGCATCAGTGCGGCGGCAAACAGGATGATGATGCCTTCCATCAGATCGCTGTGCTGACCTGAATTGAGCAGCGCGAACAGCCACGCCGCAACAATGCTGACGCCGATCGCCGCAAGCGCGCCCGCGTAGAGCGACTTGACGCGATGGCCGCCGCCCGCCTTGGTCAGGTAAGCCGCGAGCGCCGCGATCACCAGCATCGCTTCCAACCCCTCGCGCAGGAGGATCACCGCAGCTTGAATGAAGGCGCTGGACATAACTTGGCTCTCGGATAGACGGATCGATGAAACGATGCGCGTTCTAACCCGCGAATGTGTTGCGCGGAAGCAAACTACGGGCACACAACATCGTCATCGCCGGGACAATGCAAATAACCCTTGCAAATAGCGGATTTCTTGGCACGCCAAGGATTAGAATAGCTCCACTCAGCGCGCCGCGCCGGCGGTGAGCGGCGATATCTTCGTCTCACGCACGGATGACGGCACACTGAGCCACTCGACTTGCGCGATCGCCAGCGTCAGCACCACGATGGCGACACCCTGATGCGCTAGCCCGAGCGAGATCGGCACCTGATGTAGCAGCGTCAGAATGCCGAGCGTCGCCTGTACCGTCATGGCGAGCGCGAGCCACAGCGCGCCGTTGATCACGGCCTTGTTGGCGCGCACACGGATGGCGTCGATCAAATGCAGGATCGCGACCGCCCACAGCGTATAGGCCACCATGCGGTGATTGAATTGCACCGTCAGCGTGTTGTCGAACAGGTTGCGCCACCACGGTTGCTCGAAGAACAATCGCGCCGCGCTCGGAATAAACCCGCCGTCGATCAGCGGCCAGGTGTTGAACACCTTGCCTGCACGCAGACCCGCCACCAGTGCGCCGAGATAGAGTTGCAGGAACACCAGCCCGAGCAGCACCGCGCTCGTCACCTTCAACCGCGCAGCGCCTGAAATCCGCGCATGCTCCGACAGCCGCCGCAACGTCCAGACGATCGCCGCGAAGATCAGCAGCGCCAGCATCAGGTGCGTCGCCAGCCGATACTGCGAGACCTCGACGCGCTGGGTCAGGCCCGACGCGACCATCCACCACCCCACCGCACCCTGCAACGCACCGAGCGCGAAGATGCCCCACAGCCGACGTTTCAGGTCGCCGGGCAGAAAGCCGCGCCACATGAACCACAGGAACGGCAGCAGATAGACCAGACCGATCACCCGCCCGAGCAGGCGGTGGCTCCATTCCCACCAGAAGATGGTCTTGAACTCATGCAGCGTCATGCCGGAATTGAGTTCGCGATACTGCGGGATCGCCTTGTAACCCTCGAACGCCTCATTCCAATGCTGCTCGTTGAGCGGCGGCAGCGTTCCGGTCACCGGCTTCCATTCGACAATGGAGAGGCCGGATTCCGTGAGACGCGTCGCGCCACCGACCAGCACCATCAGCGCGATCAAAGCCGCCAGGATCACGAGCCACCAGCGCACCGCGCGAATGCGAGCGGGCGCGGCGCTGGCGCCAGGTTCCGCCGAAGTCAGGATTTCGGTCATTTCAGCCGCAATTTTAGAAGGATTTGACGCCCGTTATAGCCGCGCGGCGGGGCCGTGCAAGCCGTGCTTGATCTCCCGGCGGGCAATCTCTACACGTTCGCGTCATGACCATCCGCACCCGGAAATTCCTTGGCACGATCGCCCTGCTCATCCTCGTGGTGGTCTGGTCGCTGCTCGGCATGACCATTGCGCAAACGCCGTGGCTGGCCGCCTCCGGATGGTACCAGGCGATTTTCTACGTCGTGGCCGGGCTTGGCTGGGTGCTGCCGGCGATGCCGATCATCAGTTGGATGTCTCGGCCCGATCCAGAGATCTAAGCGGCTCTTCGAAACGCCGCATGGCGGCGACTCCACGATCACCCTTACGCTTTATTGACGTTTGTTTGCCAAGGTTCCGGCAACAACAGACATAAAAAATGTCTTAACGACAGGGTGCGCGTATGACCATGGCGGCTGCCATCGAAAGCCGGGTGACCGAAACCCGTGCGCAGGCCGAAGCCACGCGGGTGGCGGACGTCGAGATTTTTCGCGACATGGCGGCTGCTGAAGCGACTTGGCGCGCGCTCGAAGGCCCCGGTTCTGTCCTCACCCCCTATCAGCGCTTCGATCTTCTCGCGGCCTGGCAAAATCAAATCGGGGTCCAAACCGGCGTCGAGCCGCTGATTGCAATCGCGCGCGATGCCCACCGTCAACCACTGATGCTGCTGCCGTTCGGTATTCAGCGTGAGCATGGTGTCAGGGTCGCAAGCTTTCTCGGCGACAAGCACATCACATTCAACATGCCGGTCTGCCGTCGCGATTTTCTCACGACCGCGACCCGTGGCGATATCGAAGCGGTGCTGGACGCGCTGCGCACGCCTGCCCTCGCCATCGATGCTCTCGCGCTCGCACGGCAACCGCGACACTGGCAGAGCCTCGCCAACCCGATGGCGCTGCTGCCCACACAAGCTTCGGTCAACGGCTGCCCCTTGATGTCGATCGAGGTGAACGCACCACCGACCGATCTGATCAGCAAGTCATTTCGCCGCCGGTTGAAAAGCAAAGAGAAGAAGCTTCAGGCGCTTCCCGGCTATCGCTATCTCAAGGCGGAAACCGATGCCGACATCGCCCGGCTGCTCGATGCGTTCTTCATCATCAAGCCACAACGGATGGCGCTGCAGAAACTCCCCAATGTTTTTGCCGACCCCGGCGTGGAGGAATTCATCCGTCGTGCCTGTCATACGGCGCTTCCGGATGGTGGCCACGCGATCGAGATTCACGCGCTGGTGTGCGACGACGAGCTCATCGCCATCTACGCGGGCGTGGCCGACGGCGACCGTTTCTCGATGATGTTCAACACCTATACGTTGTCCGAGGTTGCCCATTTCAGTCCGGGCCTGATCCTGATGCGTTACATTGTCGATCACTATGCCGGGCTAAATTATAGCGCGATCGATCTCGGCATCGGCTCGGACGAGTACAAGCGCCTGTTCTGCAAGACCGACGAACCGATCTTCGACAGCTTCATCGGCCTCAACGCGCGCGGCAAGATGGCGGCAAGTGGCCTCTCGGCCATGGCTCACCTCAAGCGGCTGGTCAAACAGACGCCGGCGTTGATGAAAGCCGCGCAAACCATCCGGGGTTCATTGAGCCGCTAGAGTAGATCCCGAAAAGCGGGAACCGGTTTGCGCTTCGCGGCCCTTCGGGTCGGAAAAGATCATGCTCAACCCAAAAGATAAACGACGGGTCTGATCCAACACAGTTGGATCAGACCTTCGTGACTTCATGCAGCAACAAAACGCGGTCCCCGCTCGCCGAAATCGGTGGACGCCGCTTGCTCGAGCATGGTGACGTTGCCAAAACCCACCGCACGCAACTGATCGGACATCGATTGGCGCGCGTCGGCGCTCATCATACCGTCGGGGACGACGATAGCACGCGCACCGGCCGTCAACAGCGCAGCCGGCAGATCGTCGGCAGCGCCAGCGTCCAGCACGACATGATCATAGGCTTGCAACAACGCATCCAGCGCCAACGTCAGACGCGGTGACTGCAACAGCGCGCGATCAGCGCTGGTGCGCCCGGCCGTGACCAGATGCAATGACGACGATCGATCCTTGCTGATGACCTGGCCGAAAGAGGCTTCACCCAGCATCAGGTCCGTCAGTCCCGGAGCCGTGCTGTCAACCGACGCCGTCCTCACCACCGGCGACGAAGCCGACAGATCGACCAGCACGACCTTGGCGCGCCGCGCCAACAACCGCGCCAAGGCGAGTGCCGTGCGGCTGGTTTTTCCCGCTGATCCGGACCCGAGAACCGTCAGCTTGCGCGCGGCGGCGCCCGGCCTTTGCAGGTCGAGCGCGAGTTGTTCGAGTTCATTCACGCCCGAGTCGCTCGCCTCATGAAACGAAGACTGCGGCGCGGCGGCTTCCGGCATTGCCGCCACCATCGACGGCGCAACCATTGGAGCGACAGCCATCGATGCGCGCGGCGACGTCATGCGCAGCAACTCTCGGCTGACGACATACCCCGTCGTCAGCATCATGGTCGCCAGCGTCGCGATCAGCACGATCGGCAGTTTCTTCGGATAGTTCGGCGTGTTGGAAACGATGGCACGGGAAATGATGCGGCCATCAGCCGGCGCAGCGTCGATGCTTTCGCGCGCGGTCGCCTCGCGATACTTGGCGAGATAAGATTCCAGGAGGTCGCGTTCGGCCTTGGCCTCGCGGTCGAGCGCGCGAAGCTGAACATCCTGACCGTTGGTCGAGGTTGCCTGACGCTTGAGCTGATCGAGATTGGTATTCAGGCTTTCGACCCGCGCTTCGGCAATGCGCGCATCGTTTTCCAGCGAACGTGAGAGCTTGCCGGCCTCCTCGCGGATCTGCTTGTCGAGATCGGCGATCTGCGCCTTCAGTTCCTTGATGCGCGGGTGGCCACCGAGCAATGTCGACGACTGCTCGGCGAGTTGCGCGCGAAGCGTCACGCGCTGCTCGGACAGGCGGCGGATCAGTTCCGAGTTGAGCACTTCCGAGGCCTCGATCGGCTTGCCGGTCTTCAGCATCTCGCGGATCAGACGCGCCTTGGATTCGGCATCGGACTTCAAGGCTCGCGCATTGTTCAGCTGCGTATTGAACTCGCCGAGTTGCTGATTGGACAGCGTCGTGTTGTTGGTGCCGACGAACAGGCTGGATTGCGAACGAAATGCCTCAGCGCGCTGCTCGGCATCCGCGACCTTCTTCCGCAGACTATCGATTTCGCCCGAAAGCCACTGGCTCGCCGCCTTGGCCTGTTGCTGCCGCGCGTTCTGCTGCAGGATGAGATAATTGTCGACGATGGAATTGGCGACCCGTGCGGCCAATTCCGGATCGCGCGACTGGAATTCAACCACCATGACACGCGATTTGTCGACAGCGAAGGCCGTCATCCGATCGTAATAGGCATCGAGCACGCGTTCTTCCGGTGTCATCCGGAACGGATCGCGGCCGATACCGAACAGGCCGAGCACCATTTTCACCGGCGAGATTCCGCTCAGCACCGGATCGAATTCGGCGCGCTCGGCAAGCTTGTTCTGCTTGATCACCATGCGCGCCAGATCGCGCGACAGAAGCAATTGCACCTGGCTGGTGACGGCTTCTGGATCGAGCGCGTTGCGCTCTTCGGGGCGCTCGCCGTTGGGGCGCAGGAACACGTTTTCCCGCCCATCGATCAGGACACGCGCCTCGGATTTGTAGAGCGGCGTGATCATGTTGACGACGGCCAGCGACACCACGGCCGCCAGCAAGGTCGGCATAATGATGAAGTTCTTCTTCGCAACGATCGCGCGCCAGATCACGCGCAGATCGAGATCGCCATATTCAGCAGCTTGAAGCGAAGAAATTGGCTGAGGTGACGGCTTGAACTCGGGCTCGATTTTGGTCTTCGACTTGGGTGCGACCACGGTGGCAACGCGCGGCCGCCGAGCCGGCAACCTGCCCTTGATTCTGTCCCAGAGATCGAACCGCATGGAATGCTCCTACCGGCGTCCAAAGCTCTCACGCCGCCCGCGAGTAGAGACCATTATGGTTTCCGCGCGGTTAATCCGGCTTCCGGGCGTCCGTCCTTAAACGCCGTGAGGTCATGTTTTTTTAACCATAAGGGGACTTAATCGCCGTTACCTTCCAAAGGATCGTGTCATGTCCGGCTCTCGTGCCATCGCTCTTTGTCTGTTCAGCGCGGTTGCGCTGTCGGGCTGCATGCATCGGCCGGGGCCGGTGGCGACCGGACATCCAGCGGGCAGTCTCGACCGGATGGCGTATGGCGGGGTGCAACCCGCGCCCGCTTACGCAGCGCGTCCGGGCGCGACCGCCTCCTCGGGCGGCGCCATCGCGGCGGTGCGCAACAGTTTCGCCTCGACCGCTTACCCGCGCTATGCGGCGGCCCCCGGCCCGCACGTGATTCCGGCCCGCTCGGCTTACGGCCCGCGCATGACGGTGCCGGCCCATGATTCCGATTACCGCCTCGATGCCGGCGACAAGCTGCGTATCGTGGTCTACGGCCAGGAAGGCCTGACCAACTCCTATGCGGTCGGTGCCGGCGGCGCCATCACCATGCCGCTGATCGGATCGGTGCAGGCGCGCGGGCTGACGCCGGCGCAGCTCGCCAGCCGCGTCGGTGACCGCCTGCGCAACGGCTATATCCGCGAGCCTTACGTCGCCGCCGAGATCGAGGCCTATCGGCCGTTCTTCATTCTCGGCGAAGTCGCGGCGCCCGGCCAGTACCCTTACGTGCCGAACATGACGGCGGAGAGCGCGGTCGCCATCGCCGGCGGCTTCTCGCCGCGCGCCAAGCGCGACAGCGTCACCCTCACCCACACCTCCAGCGCCGGCACCATGCGTGCCGTGGTGCTACCCGCCACCCCGATCAATCCGGGCGACACCATCGTCGTCGGCGAACGCTGGTTCTGAACGATGCCTGAAATATCCAGTGAGCCGCTGCGCATCCTTCACGCGGTGCGCGCCCCGGTTGGCGGCATCATTCGACACATCCTCGATGTCGCTAACGGTCAGGTCGACCGCGGTCACCACGTCGGCGTCATCGCCGACAGTCTGACCGGCGGCGCGCGGGCCGATGCGCTGCTGGCGGACATCGCGCCGCGGCTGAAACTCGGCGTCCATCGCATCGCTATCCACCGCCAGCCGCACCCGGCTGATCTGGCGGCGTGGCTCAAGTTTCGCAAACTGGCCAACGAGCTGAAACCCCAGGTGCTGCACGGCCACGGCGCAAAAGCCGGCGTTTTCATTAATCTGACGCCGCGCGCGAATGAGGCCATTCACGTCTACACCCCACACGGCGGCTCGCTGCATTTTCCGCCGAATACGCTGGCAGGTGCCTTCTACAGCCGTCTCGAACGCGCGCTGATGAACCGCATCGACCTGTTCCTGTTCGAAAGCATGTTCGCACGTGACACCTTCCAGCGCGTGATCGGCACGCCGGCTGGATTGGTGCGATGTGTCTTTAACGGCGTCACTGCGCGCGAGTTCGACCCGATCACCGTGGCAAGTGACGCGACTGACGTGGTCTATGTCGGCGAGTTTCGTCACATCAAGGGTGCCGATCTATTGGTCGATGCCGTGGCCGAACTCCGCGCGAGCGGCAAGCCAGTGACGCTGACGCTCGCCGGCGACGGCGAGGAAACCGCCGCGATCAAGGCGCAAGTCGAGCGGCTCGGGCTGACCCAGGCGGTTCGTTTCATTGGCCACGTCCAGGCCCGCCATGGCTTTGCGCAAGGGCGCTTACTGGTGGTGCCGTCACGCGGCGACTCGATGCCCTACGTGGTGATCGAGGCCGCCGCCGCCGGCATCCCGATGATTGCCGCCAATGTCGGTGGCATTCCGGAGATTTTCAGCCCGCATCACGATGCGTTGTTCGCCCCGAATGCGCCGAGCGCGATTGCCGCGGCGATCACCACGGCGATGGCAGACCGTGATGCCGCGCTGGCGCGCGCAAAAGCTCTACGCGAGCGCATTTTCCTGCATTTTTCACAAAACAGCATGGTCGAAGGCGTGATCGCCGGGTATCGCGAGGCGTTTGCCAAACGTTAACCGTCCTCGACAGGCTCACTCTGATTCTTCGCTGACGTTCACTAAGTGGTGGGAACCGCCTCACTACAGTCGCGCGTGCCCAAGGGGCACACGCAAATCAAGTGGACATCAACGTGGAACCCATCAACGCCCGCTCCATGATCGACGCCGCAGCCGCCGCCGGGGGCGCCCCCCGCGTGGAGCGCCGACGGCGGCTGTCGGCAGCAGCATTGGCGGTCGCCAACCAGAAGGTCCGCAAGGCCTATTCACCCGTTGTCATCGTCGGACTGGTACGCCTTGCCGACTTCATCCTGATCGCGGCGATCGGCCTTGCGGTGTATCTCGGGTATGTCACGCGGCTCGATGGCTTCAGCTGGTACTATCCGATTTCCATTCTCTGCGTGACACTCGTTTCGGTCGCGGCCTTCCAGGCCGCCGATCTCTACGAAATTCAGATGTTTCGCGGAAAGCTGCGGCAGATGACGCGGATGATCTCCGCGTGGGCGCTGGTCTTCCTGCTGTTCATCGGGGTCTCGTTCTTCCTCAAGAGCGGCACATCGTTTTCGCGGTTGTGGTTGTCGGCCTACTTCGTCTGCGGACTGGCGGGACTGATTGCCGGCCGACTTTTGCTGCGCTCGCTGATCCGCCGCTGGGCACGTGAAGGCCGCCTTGATCGCCGCACTGTCATCATCGGTGCCGACGAGAACGGCGAGAAGTTGATCGAGCTGCTCAAGAAGCAGCACGATTCCGATCTGGATATCCTCGGCGTGTTCGACGATCGCAGCGATACACGCTCACTCGACACCTGTGCCGGGCTCCCGAAACTGGGAAAGATCGACGACATCATCGAATTCGCCCGTCGCACCCGCATCGACCTCGTCCTGTTCGCGATGCCGATCTCGGCCGAGACGCGCATTCTCGAAATGCTGAAGAAGCTGTGGGTGCTCCCGGTCGATATCCGGCTGTCGGCGCACACCAACAAGCTCCGCTTCCGTCCGCGCTCCTATTCTTACCTCGGCAAGGTGCCGACGCTCGACGTCTTCGAAGCCCCCATCACCGATTGGGATCAGGTGATGAAATCGCTGTTCGACCACGTCGTCGGCGCCATCCTGCTGATATTGCTGTCGCCGCTGATGGCGCTGATCGCGCTTGCCATCAAGCTCGACAGTCCCGGACCGGTGCTATTCCGGCAGAAGCGCTTCGGATTCAACAACGAGCGCATCGAAGTTTTCAAATTCCGCTCGCTCTATCACAATCATGCCGACCCGCTCGCCAGCAAGGTCGTCACCAAGAACGATCCACGCGTGACGCGCGTCGGCAAGTTCATCCGCAAGAGCAGCATCGACGAGTTACCGCAACTGTTCAATGTGGTGTTCAAGAACAACCTCTCACTGGTCGGGCCGCGTCCGCATGCGGTGCAAGGCAAACTGAAAAGCCGCCTGTTCGACGAAACGGTCGACGGCTACTTCGCCCGGCATCGCGTCAAACCCGGCATCACCGGTTGGGCCCAGATCAACGGCTGGCGCGGTGAAGTCGACAGCGAAGAGAAAATCCAGAAGCGCGTCGAGTTCGATCTTTATTACATCGAGAACTGGTCAGTGTTGTTCGATACCTACATTCTGCTGAAGACGCCGATCGCACTTCTGAAGACGGAGAATGCGTATTGAGCGTTGCTCGACGAAGCCCGTCAAGCGACCATATTGCGTAAGAGTGTGAGCGTGTGATGACGGACTTCGCCGCAAGCTACGGCTCCTTGCCGCCCGCCCTGGTCATGCCGCGCGTTGCGGCGCTTCAACGCGGCCTGCTCTGGCTGGTCGGATGCTCCGGCGCAGTGGTGTTCTTCGAACCGAGCCCCTACGAACTCACCACACTGCTGGCGATGGTCGTGCTGGTCGCGACCGGGCTGAGCCTGCGGCTGGCATTCCTGCCGCTCGCGGCAATGCTGTTCCTCGTCAACATCGGCTACACGATTTGCGCGGCCGACCTAATGAATCAGTCCCGGATCGTCACCTGGATTCTGACGTCGTGGTACATGGCGATCACCGCCATCTTCTTCGCCATGGCGGTGGCGCAGGACACATACGCTCGACTCGACTTTCTCCGGCGCGGCCTGATTTTTGGTGCGCTCATCGCATCGCTCGCGGGTATCGCCGGTTACTTCAGATTGTTCCCCGGCGCATATGGCCTGTTCACGCTTTACGGCCGCGCCATGGGTCCGTTCAAGGACCCCAACGTGTTTTCGGCGTTTCTGGTGCTGCCGGCGTTGTTCCTCCTGCAAAGCGTGGTCAGCGATCGCTTCGGTAAGGCGCTGCGAAGCACGCTTGTCCTCGGCATCATCACGTTGGCGCTGCTGCTGGCCTTCTCGCGCGCCGCTTGGGGTCAGTTCATCATCGCTTCCGCCTTCATGCTGTTCATGATGGTGCTGACCAGCAGGACCAATATCCAGCGCTCGCGTATCATCATGTTGTCGGCAGCGGCGCTGCTGATGGGCGTCGTGCTGCTATTGGTTCTGCTGTCGTTCGATTCGATCGATACGATTTTCAAACAGCGCGCCAGCTTCGATCAGAGCTACGATGAAGGCCGGTTCGGCCGGTTCGGTCGGCACATTCTCGGTGCGCGCATGGCGCTCGATCTGCCGTTCGGAATTGGTCCGTTGCAGTTCACCAAGTTTTTCCCGGAAGACACTCATAACTCTTATCTCAATGCCTTCATGTCAGGCGGCTGGATAAGCGGCGTGTGTTATCCGGCGTTGATCGGCACCACCGTCGTCCTCGGCTTCCACTACGCCTTCGTTCGCACACCGTGGCAGCGCGTCTACCTCGCGGTGTTCGCAACCTTCCTCGGCACCGTCGGCGAAGCCTTCATCATCGACACCGATCACTGGCGCCATTTCTGGATGATGATGGGCCTGATGTGGGGCATGTTCGCCGCCAATCAGCAGCACATCGCAACGGCGCGCCGAAGCTGGGGCGCGGCAAAGGCAGCGATCGGCTGGCCGTCCACAGCACCGGCTTAGACGTCAGATGGATTCGATCCCGTTCAAACCTGTTCGATTCCGAACGTCATTCCGGCATGATCGCTTAAGCGTTTGATCAGGCGATGGCCGAAAGCCGCGCCCGGCGTCCAGATGCCGCCCGACACGTCGGATGCCTCGCGCACCAGACAGATGGCGCTTTCGGCAATCATCTTCGCGGTACAGCCGTAACCGGGATCGCGGTCACCGGTGACGACTGCGCGCATCTGCCGGCCATCCGGCGCGATGCCGAAGAAAAGCAGGTCGAAGTAGCCGGCCTCACGCTCTTCCTTTGACGGTCCCTCGCCCGGCTTGGGGCCGCCCTGCGCGCCCAGCTTGTTATTCCCGGCGATAATGGCCTTGGCCGTTGCCTCGCCGGTATCTTTCGGTCCCGCCACCATCATCTCGTCGTAGACGAAATCCTGACCGTAAGGGAAACCCAACAGGAAGTTGGAGCGATGCACGTTGCGGGTGTTGATGTTCGCCATCACGAACGGCGCGACCCACATGTCGAGATCGTCGTCGAATTGCGGCTTGTTGCCGGGCGGCTGCTTCGGCCCGGCAAAACCCGGCGTCAGCACGAACGGATCGCGCAGCATCGGCAACAGGCTCGGATCGTTGGCCGCGGCAGAGAAGATCGCCTTCATGCTGGCCGCCGTGCCGCCGGAGAACGTGCCCTTCATCTTGCGCACACGGCCTTTGACGCGGTTGAAGGCCGAACCGAACTTTGCCTTCGCGGCGTCCTGCAAGAAGAATACGCCGAGTTCGAACGGAATCGAATCGTAGCCGCAGGAAAACACGATGCGCGCGCCCGACGCCTGCGCGGCCGCGTGATACTTGTCGATCATCTGCCGCATCCACACCGGCTCGCCGCAAAGGTCGAGATAATCGGTACCGCTCGCAACACAGGCCGCAACCAGATCGGTGCCGTAGAGCTGATACGGCCCCACGGTGGTCAGCACCGCTTTGGTCCGCTTCAGCATCGCGTCCAGTGAAGCCGGGTCGGCCGCGTCGGCGGCAATCAGCGGCGTGTCGTTCGGCGCGCCGATCTCGTCGCGCACCGCCGCGAGTTTGTCGAGGCTACGGCCGGCCATCGCCCATTTCAGGTCGCGCGGCTCGCCGCTGCGCGACGCCAGATATTCCGCCACCAGCCGGCCGGTGAAACCGCTGGCGCCATAAACGACGATATCGAATTCGGCCGAGGGTTTCATTGGCTGGACTCCATGAATCGATGCGGCGCGCACCGGGGCGCCCGTTCCATCACTGCCGGGCAGATCGGTCAAGCCCGCACGGCGCCGGCATCATGCGGTTATGCCGGTCTCGCGCGGCAATGTGCTGGCAAAGGCCTACTTCCGGTCGGCGTAAGACGCGCCCATACCGGCGCGGACATCGCTCTGGATGCCATAGGGCGCGATCGGATAACGCAGGCCGTTCTTCGCCAGCGCCTTCATGCCGACCACCGCCTTGGCGAGGTGCGCTGGCGACAGCGCCATCAGCATCTCCTCGTCCGGCACGCCGCCATAGCGCCGCTCGGCGAAGCACGGCAGCGACAGGCTCGGCTCGCCGGTCGCAAGCGCCCGTCCCCAGGAATCCGCGCAGGCGGTTTCGCCGACCACGCCCCATTCGAACTTCTTGTAACCGGTATATTGCAGCCCGTTGATGAGGATGATCATCTGGCCGGGCGTGGCGTAGACCATGCAGATATCCGGCGGGTCCAGGCGGCCGCTGGCGAGCGGGCTGACGGCCATCGCCTGGTAACGGCCGTATGGCACCGTGCACAGCGCTTCCTGCCGCTTCTGCGCGTCTTCCTGCGTGCCGTGCCAGACGCCGACATAGGATTCGCCCTTGAGCCACTTCTCGTCGGTGGGCGCGAGGCCGATCACCGCGCGACATTGCGCGCCGACCAGATCGGCCGAAGTGATGCCGACAGTCCAGCCGAGACGCGACGCCATGCTGACGATCTGATCGGTGGTGTGGATGGCGCTCGGCCGGCGGATTTTCGGGATCGCTTCCATCTCCGCCACGGTGGCGAACATCTTCATGCCGATCACGGTGGTCTTGAGACGCAGCAGCGTATTGAGATCGGCGACGAGCGCCGCGAGATCGATCTTGTCCGTCGGTGCCGTCTCGCGCGTCTTCACGTCCTGCTGCATGGCTTGGTCCCTTGTCTATGTTCCGTTCTGCATGCAGTTTAGAACAACAATAAACAATGGAAACCGTAAAACGCGAACGGCGGCGATCCTTGTGGACGCGCCGCCGCAACTGCAAAGGTTTTCGAGTTGTCCGATTATCGCCGAGACTATTTCGTGGTGTAGCCGCCGTTGACCAGAATGGTTTGCCCGGTCATCCACCAGCCGTCCGACACCAGGAAGCGGATGAACGGCACGATATCCTCGATATCGGTGAGACCGGTCTTTGAGAACTTCGACAGCGCCGCAGCGGTCTTGTGATAGGCCACCGCATCCGCGCCTTCGGCCGGATAGAAGAACGGCGTATCCATCGGCCCCGGTCCGATCGCCGTTACCGAGATGCCGCGCTCGCCGAATTCCTTCGAAGCTGCGCGGGTGAAATGCTCCACCGGCGCCTTGGTGCCGGCATAGGACGCGTAAAATGGCGTGAAGGCGCCGAGCAGCGACGTCACCAGCGTGCAGATCTTGCCATTGTCGTTGAGATGGCGGCCGGCTTCCTTGAGGAAGAAGAACGCAGACTTGGCATTCACCGCGCTCATCTCGTCGTATTCGGCTTCACTGATCTCCACCATCGGCTTCTTCAACACCTTGCCGACGGTGTTGATGGCGATGTCCGGTTTACCGACGGCGGCGACGGCATCCGTGAACAGTTTCTCCATCGCCGCAGCGGTGGTCAGATTGCCTTGCAATGCCACCGCGTTGGCGCCGGCGGCCTTGATCGCCGCCACCGTCTTGTCGGCGTCGGCCTTGCTCGCGGCGCTGTTGTAGTGGATCGCTATCGCTTTAGCGCCATGTGCGGCCAGGTCCCGCGCCAGCAGGCCGCCGAGATTTTTGGCGCCACCGGCGATGATGACGGTTTTTCCCTTGATGCTGTGATCGGTCATGTCCTGCTGCTCCAGTCTGGGGCCACCCATGCGGCCTCCAAGCATAACTATCATCTCGATAATTCGGTTAAACTGGCTTTATTTGACATGATATGTCAGAATTTTCGAACAATCATCGACTTGGCTAACTCATCAATGGACCGCATCGAGCTTTTCAGGATTTTCGCGCGCGTTGTCGAAAGCGGCTCCTTCACCAAGGCCGCAACCACTCTGGGCCAGCCGCGCTCGTCGATTTCGGCCGCGATCCAGACGCTGGAGGGCCGCGTCGGTGCGCGGCTGTTGTCGCGCACCACCCGCAGGGTCGCGCCGACGCAGGACGGCCACGCCTTCTACGAACGATGCCTGCGCGCTATCGCCGACGTCGAGGAAATCGAGAACCTGTTTCGCAACGACACCGTGCTTCCTTCCGGCCGCATTCGCTTTGACGTGCCCGGCCGCATCGGGCGCTTGATCCTTGCACCGGCGTTGCCGGAGTTTCTCGCGCGATTTCCTGAAATCGATGTCGATTTCGGATCCACCGACCGCACAGTCAACCTGATCGAGGAGAACATCGATTGCGTTCTGCGCGTCGGCCCTCTCACCGATTCCGGCCTGATTGCGCGCCACATCGGTGAACTGCCGTTGATCAATGTCGCCAGCCCCGCCTATCTGGCGCGCCACGGCACGCCGCAACATCCCGACGATCTCGGCGCGCATCGCGCCGTGAATTATGCCTCGCCGTCGAACGGACGCATCGTGCCATGGGAATGGATCGCGGATGGCATCGTGAAAACCTGCACGCCCCGCGCACGCGTCACCGTCAACAGCGCCGAAGCCTATATCGCCTGCTGCCTCGCCGGCATCGGCCTGATCCAGATTCCCGCCTACGACGTGAAGGACCATCTTGCATCCGGCGTACTGGTCGAGGTGATGCCGAATTTTCGCGCGGCGCCGATGCCGATGACGCTGCTCTATCCGCACCGGCAGCACCTGTCGCATCGGTTGCGCGTGTTCATCGACTGGCTGGAAGGCGTGTTGCGCCGCGACGCCCTCGCCTGATCGACAATCACGGTCCGCTGACGCACACTCGCTGCCTACAGAGCGAATGGATCATCATGGCGCATCATCATCTTCCTGCCAGCCCGAAGACCTGCCACTGGGGTTTCTTCGAAGCAAAGCTTCAGCCCGTACTCCGTATCGTCAGCGGCGACGAAGTCACCGTCGACACCGTCAGCGGCAGTCCGGAAGTCGTCCCTGATCGGACCAAGTTTCACATTCCGCCCGAACTTGATGCCATTCACGCCGAGAACGAGCGCATGCTGCCCGGCCACATCCTTACCGGGCCGATCGCCATCGCAGACGCGGAGCCCGGCGATGTGCTCCAGATCGACATTCTCGATATCCGGCTGCGACAGGACTGGGGCTGGAACGTCATTCGTCCGTTGATGGGCACTCTGCCCGAGGATTTCCCCGAACAGCGCCTCATCAACATTCCGCTCGATCAAGCGCGCATGACCGGTCGGATGCCGTGGGGCCTGGACCTTCCGCTCAAGCCGTTTTTCGGCGTCATGGGCGTATCGCCGCCGCCCGCGTGGGGACGAATCTCATCGCTGGTGCCGCGCGCGATGGGCGGCAATATCGATCTCAAGGAATTGGTCCCTGGCACCACGCTGTTCCTGCCGGTGTTCGTCCCCGATGCGATGTTTTCCTGCGGTGACGGTCACGGCGCACAAGGCGACGGCGAAGTCTGCGTCACCGCCATCGAGACGGCGTTGCAGGGCCGCTTTCGTTTCACCCTGCGCAAGGACTTGCGCTTCCCCACCCCCCGCGCGGAAACGCCGACGCACTACATCACTATGGCGATGCATCCCGACTTGAATCGCTGCGCCGAGAACGCGTTGCGCGACATGATCGTGCTGCTTGGCGAGCAGCGCGGACTATCGCGCGAGGACGCTTACATGCTGTGCAGCCTCGCCGCTGATCTACGCGTGACGCAGACGGTCAACGGCTCGAAAGGCATTCACTGCATGATCGAGAAAACGATCGTGCATGGGTAACAAACTATCCGAGCTTCCAGCCGGCCTCTGCGGCGAACCGCGCGTGGAAATCGGGATCGTAGGCCGCTTCCGGCGCGCCGCGCACCCAACGATCGAGCAGTTCGGCATCGTGCCCGACAAGGATACGCCAGCGATCGGCCTTGACGCCGTCGAGGATCACCTTTGCAGCGGCCGACGCCGTCATCGGTGCCTCTTCGAGGAAAACCCGCGCGCTCTCGGCCGCCATCTGCTGAATAGCGTTATCCGAAAGCTGCGAGATATCGACGCCGCCCGCCACCAGCCGCCCGCGCATCTGTTCGATCTCGTTCTGATCGAGCGTGTCGGTGTCCACGCCCTTCTGTACCCTGCGCGAATTCGACCTGATCGAGGTGCCGATGTGTCCCGGCATCACCACCGAACATTTGATGTGCGGGGCGTTCAGCCGCAGGTCGGTGATCAGCGCCTCGGTGAATCCCTTCACGGCGAATTTCGCGGCGCTGTAGGCGGTGTGCGAAACGCCCGGACCGAGCGAGGCCCAGAAGCCGTTGACGCTGGAAGTGTTGACGATATGGCCGGCATCCGCATTCACCAGCATCGGCAGGAATGTGCGGGTGCCGAGATAGACGCCGCCCCAGCAGATGTTGAAGGTGCGCTCCCACTGGTCACGGCTGCTGGTGAAGAGACTTCCGCCGCCGCCGATGCCAGCATTGTTGAATAACAAATGAATCTTGTCCGTCGCCTGCTGAGCCGCGACATCGTCGCGAAACCGCTGCACCTGTGCTTCGTCGGAGACATCGGCCACATGCGTGGTGATGCGCAACCCTTGTGGAAGGCGCTCGGCTTCACACAGCCGCTTGGTCTCCGCCATGTTCGCCGCCGACACATCGCACATCGCGACGTTGCAGCCTTCAGCGACAAGCTGTCGAGCCAGTTCGCGGCCCATGCCCGTGCCACCGCCGGTGATGACCGCGATCCGCCCTGCAAAATCCTTCATGCGTATTCCTCGCCTTTCGCGTGCGTCAATTCTTTCAGCTTCACCATGCACTGCAAAGTGAGATTCACCGGCGTCGGAATATTCAATTCCGCGCCCTTGCGAACCACGTAGCCGTTCAGAAAATCGATCTCGCTCGGACGTCCGCGCGCGACATCCAGCGCCGTCGACGAATATTGCTTCGGCATCGACGTCACCAAGGCGACAGTTGAAGCATACATGTCGTTGGGCAATGCAACGCCCAAGGCGTCGGCCACCGCCGCGCATTCCTCGACCACGTTGCGCATCACCTCGCGCACGCCATCGACATCGAACAACCGGCCATAAGGCAGTTGCGCCACCGCCGACAGCGCGTTGTAAGCGCAATTGATCACCAGCTTGGCCCAGAGCTGATCGACGACACGATCCGAAACCTTGGTCGGGATGGCGGCAGCGTTTAGCTGTGCCGCAATGGCGTCGCTCGCGGCAGACGCGCCGATGACCAGATCACCCCGTCCGTGGTGAATGACATGCCCCGGCCCGCCCATTTCAGTCGCGACATAGACCGCTGCGGGAACGACCGCCTGCGGCAGCAAGGGCTGCAGGCGCGTCGGATTGTCGACGCCGTTCTGCAACGACACGATCGTCGCCGTGTCCTTCAGAAACGGCGCCATCAAACGGCCGGCGGATTCGGTATCGCCGGACTTGACACAAAACAGAACGAGATCGGCGCCCTCGACTCCCGCCGGCTCGGTGGTCGCCCCGATCGGGACCAGACCCGTAAAAGCCTTGCTGTCCAGTTTCAAGCCAGCGTTGTCGCGAATGGCCGCGACATGCTGAGGCCGCCCGATCAGAACGACATCATGCCCGTGCTGAGCCAGCATGGCTCCGAAATAGCAGCCTACTGCACCGGCGCCCATCACCGCGATTTTCATATTCGACCAACTCCAGCATCGCGGTAGCTCATAGCCGTGAAGAGATAACGAGGACCGCATATCGAACGGGCGAATGGCTGACACCATCCACACCGTCGCTTAGAGTGGCATTGATTTGTCGTGGTTCGCAATGGCCGTATACGCGGGATTCAAGCCCGCCTCGGCCGATACCGCAATGGCGTCACTCTGCGGCGATCATAGGTCGCGACATCTCCCGCAGCCTTGCCGCTCGCACGGCCGCAACTGCCAACCAATCGCGCAACAGGCCCCTGTCTTCCTTGCTGAACGCCGATCTTCGCTTCATGTCGTCCAAGCTGTCGCCCGGATGACATTGTTCGAAGTCCTCGCGGATCAGCGACTCGAGATAAGTGCGTTCCGCATCATCGACCGGATCGACATAGTGTTGGGAATTGCTGCGCATCGCGATGCCCTCGCCTCTTACGAACAGGAGCAACCGTTTCGTTCCGCTCGGCGACGCCGGCTGCGAAACGCCTTCAGATATGCCGGTCCCGATGTCGCGCTGTCAGCCTCGACAGGGCTTGCGTTTCGAGCAGTGCATTGAGCGTCAGCGCGTTGGGGCAATAGTCGTTGTAGTTCTGCTTCGCCGAACCCGCCTCGAGTTCGCGCCGGCACCGATTGATCATCAGACAACCAGAGCAGACCAAACTCATATCGCGCGTAACAGCACCCGGATTTGCGATCTCGCTCTGCTCGATGTCGAGCGAAAGCGCGCACATCAGGCGCTCCAACTCGTCGGTCCGATCGCCCGCGACATAAAGGTGTTCGAAGATATCCTCGGACACGCAGATATCGCGTGCCAATTCTTCGCGCTGGATCGTATCAAGCGAACTTAATTCATTCGCGAGCGCGCGACGGACTTTCCACTTTTCCCAGATTGCTGCGACACCCATTTCGGCACCTCCAGATCGCAGTCAGAATGACATGTGTCAGGAAGCCGAACATTGATCTGGCACAAATTCGAGCGTTGTCGACATCGCGTGACATCTCTGGCACCACGAGAAGCCAGCGCACATCTTCGCCAAACGGATGCCTCATGTCATTCGGAGGTTTTGGGCTTCGCGCCAAACGACAGGGCTCGACGAATTTGGCCATCGCAACCGGTTCGCCGCGAGCAGATAGCCGCCTTACCAAAGCGGATAGGCAGAAATCGGCCATCGGGCTGCTTGCGCCAGAGCCGGATCGCGGCTAGAGGAACGGGGCCGCAAACGGCACGGAGCGTGGCGCAGCCCGGTTAGCGCACTAGTCTGGGGGACTAGGGGTCGTGGGTTCGAATCCCGCCGCTCCGACCATCAAAACCCCACCACACCAAATCTTTCCACTCGGGGCATGGGATGCCCAACGCCCAGCCGCGGGCAAAATCGCCCCGCCTACCCCTCTTTCAACGCAGCTTCGAGCAACTGGTGGCAGGCGGTTAATTCCGTCAGCACAGCACGCAGCCGATCGGTATCGAGCCGGCGAAATTCGACGCGCGGGCTTTGGGCACCGGGATGGGCGGCAGGCATAGAGGGTTCCGGCTCGAACCGCATCGCGGGCTCGACACGGCGAGGCGCGGACAACTCGGGCTCGCGCCGTTGCGGCGGCACACCCTCCTCCGCAGCCTCGTCATCCCCAGTAGCCTCGTCGAAGTCGTCCCCAATCTCTTCCCCGGCGTCATCCGCCGCGTCGTTCATCTCCTCGGCGCGATCGTCATCGGCCTTATGCGCGCGCGCAGATGAGCCCTGTTCGATCGGACCGAACACGACCGCTGCATTCTCCGTCAAACTTTGGACCGACTTGATGCCGTGCGCTTTCAGAATCCGCTGCACGCCGCGGATCGTGTAACCCTCGCCGTAGAGCAGCCGACGGATGCCACGCAGCAGGTCGACGTCGTCCGGGCGATAGTAGCGGCGGCCGCCGCTGCGCTTCATCGGCTTGATCTGCGAGAAGCGTGTTTCCCAAAAGCGCAGCACGTGCTGCGGAACTTCAAGCTCCTCAGCGACCTCGCTGATGGTGCGGAATGCATCCGGCGCCTTGTCCAAATGCATGCCCTCCTGTGCTTGACGGTGGTGCGAATCCAACATCGCAACGCATCGCCTGACTCTACCGCAGCAGGCGCTGATTGGAAAGCAATGCTGATTTCAAAAGAACAAACGAGGCGCGCGTGAGACGCCTCGAAAACTACTCGCTGTTGTCAGCGCCATTACCCGCACTGTTGGCGTTGATCCGCTGCTTCAGAATCGCGGACGGCTTGAACACCATCACCCGGCGCGGCGAAATAGGAACCTCGGTTCCGGTCTTCGGATTGCGGCCGATGCGCTGGCCTTTTTTACGCACCATGAATGAGCCGAACGACGACAACTTCACGGTTTCGCCCTTCTCAAGGCAATCGGTGATCTCTTTCAACACCAGCTCAACGAACGCAGACGACTCCGTGCGCGATAAGCCTACCTTCTGATAGACAGCCTCGCACAAATCGACACGTGTTACGGTTTTGCCAGTTCCAGCCATCGCCTGCCCCAACTCACGGCGGAAAATTTCGCCTCGGAAATTATGAGCTTAGTGCGCGCGGGTCAACAGCGCACATCCATGCAGCCGCATTCAGATCAAGCAAACTCGATACAAATACCAGCTACACGCTTACCAGCGCAGCAGCGCCGCCCCCCAGGTAAAGCCGCCGCCCATCGCTTCGAGCAGCACGAGATCGCCTCGCTTGATGCGGCCATCATGCACAGCAGCATCAAGCGCCAGCGGAATCGAAGCCGCCGATGTATTGCCGTGGCGATCCACGGTCAGCACGACTTTCTGCGGCGCAATATGCAACTTGTGCGCTGAAGCATCGATGATGCGCTTGTTCGCCTGATGCGGAACAAACCAGTCGATATCGTCCGCAGAGGTCCCCGTCGCGTTGAAGGCGTCAACGATCACATCGGTGATCATGCCGACCGCGTGCTTGAACACCTCGCGGCCTTCCATGCGCAGATACCCTACGGTCTGCGTGCTTGAGGGGCCACCATCGACGAACAGCTTCGCCTTGTGGCGGCCGTCGGAGCGCAAATGCGTCGTCAGCACCCCACGATCGGAAGACAGTCCCGGCTGCTCCTGTGCTTCGAGAACGATCGCGCCGGCGCCGTCGCCGAACAGCACGCAAGTGCCGCGATCGGTCCAGTCGAGAATGCGCGAAAAAGTTTCGGCGCCGATCACCAGCGCACGCTTGAACGCACCGCTGCGCAAAAAATTATCCGCCGTCGCCAAGGCGAAGACGAAGCCGGAGCATACCGCCTGAAGATCGAACGCCGCACCGTGGTTGATGCCGAGGCCGTGCTGCACGGCAACCGCGGTCGCCGGAAACGTGTTGTCCGGCGTCGACGTCGCCAACACGATCAGGTCGATGGATTGCGCGTCGATACCGGCATCCGCCAGCGCTGCCTTCGCCGCGTTGATCGCAAGGTGCGAGGTGAACTCACCCGGCTCGGCGATATGCCGTTCGCGAATGCCGGTGCGCTGCACGATCCATTCGTCTGAGGTGTCGATCTTGGCGGCCAGGTCGGCATTGGTCAGGATCTGCTTCGGCAAATACGAGCCGCAGCCTAGCGCAACCGAACGTATGGCAGTCACGAAACAGCCTCCTGCGCAGTCGGCGCCGCCACCAGGGGGCTGCCATCGCGGTTGAGCATCTGATTGATCTTGGTGAGGAGATCGTACCGGACCATCTCATAGCCAACATCGACGGCGTAAGCAAAGCCTTCGGCATCGGTACCGCCGTGACTTTTGACCACCACCCCGTTGAGCCCGAGGAACACGCCGCCGTTGGATTTGCTGGGGTCGAGCTTGTCGCGCAGCGCCTTGAACGCATTCCGCGCCAGCAGGTAGCCGAGCTTGGCCCGCCACGTCCGCTTCATCGCCGAGCGGAGAAATTCACTCATCTGCCGCGCGGTTCCCTCGGCGGCCTTCAGCGCGATATTGCCGCAGAATCCCTCGGTGACGATGACATCGGCGTCGCCGCGACCGATGCCGTCGCCCTCGACGAAACCAAGGAAGTCAAATTGCGGTGCCTTCATCGCGCGCAGCAATTCCGCCGCCTCGCGGATTTCCTCACCGCCCTTGACTTCCTCAACGCCGATATTGAGCAGACCGACGGTCGGCCGCTCGATATCGAACAGCACGCGCGCCATTGCGCTTCCCATCACCGCCAGCGCCATCAGATGATGCGCGTCGCCGCCGATGGTGGCGCCGAGATCCAGCACCACGGAATCGCCGCGCACCGTCGGCCACACCGCTGCGATCGCCGGCCTGTCAACGCCAGGCAACATCTTCAGGTTGAAACGCGACATCGCCATCAACGCGCCGGTATTGCCGGCAGACACCGCGACGTCGGCCTCCCCCTTTTTCACCGCATCGATCGTCAGCCACATCGAGGAATTCTTGCGGCCATGCCGCAGCGCCTGACTGGGCTTGTCCTTCATGCTGATCGTGACGTCGGTGTGAACGACGCGTGACACCGCCTTGAGGGCCGGATGGGCTTCGAGTTGCCGTCCGATAGCCGCGCTATCGCCAAACAGCACGAATTCGCTGTCGGGATGCCGGGTCAACGAGATGGCCGCACCGGGAATGACCGCGGATGGACCGATATCGCCGCCCATGGCGTCAAGCGCAATTCGAACTTTCTTCGCCATATACGTCCTGGAAACCATACACCTTGCGAGCTGCGAACGCGTAACCGCCATGATTTGCCGCTCGCGGCAGCAGCCTCGCAGCCTCCGCGCTGCACCGCCCCTACCAAGCGCGACAATAGCGTGTCACGGCCTCGATACAACATCTTGACCCGAGAACCCGAACCCGGGGTGGTTCTGGAAAGAATCAATCGACCGAATCGGGAGGCATTTTTCCCTTTTTCAGAGCTTTGAGCGCGGCAAAGGGGTGATCCTCGGGATCCACAGCAACCGTCTGCTGCTCGAAAACCGCGTCCGGCTTACGCGGATAGGGATCGATTCCCAAAAACAGAACATCCGTCGCCACCCGGCCGAGATCGATCACGCCGTTGACGATCGGCTCGGGGGAATCGGGAATGTCCTCGGATTCGGCCTCGTCATCGACCGTGGATGACAAACGCGGAATATCCGCTTCCGGCGCGAACATCAGATCGACCGGCTCATCAATGCCGTTCTCGACTGGATCGAGCGTCACCACGCAGGTCTGACCTACCCGCGCCGTCACCCGCCCCGTGACATGCACTTTGCCGCCCCCGGTATGGGATAATTCGAACGCGGCGGCGGCACGTGCAACATTGCGCAGGCCGGCCACCGCGGCCAGCGCCGCCTGCTGAATTTCAGTCGCCTCAAACACGACCTGCAAACCGGTCTCCGGGATCTGGTCGACATTGACCGGCCACGGCCACGGATCAGACTCGGGAGATCGTGTGGGATGGGCCATCTCATCTTTCCTCATTGCGCATCGAGCGCTGCAAAAGGCTGGCGCTCATCGGCAAGCGCGGCGGCATCGATGCTCACCAGTTTCGCGACGGACGCCTCGACATAATCCGCCAAATGCCTCGCCTGCTCGAAATTCCGCCCGTTGAAAACGTTCTTGTCGAGCGCCCGCGCCAGCGCCTCATGCCCTTCCGCCAGCGCCGTATCATAGGCCGCCGACCGCCCGTAAAAGGCCTGGCCGAACGCCTGCATGCGTTTGGGAACGGTCATATCGCCCACCCCCATCTCGCGCAGGTTCGCATCCATATCGCTGCAGAAGAGATCAAACAGCCCCTGCGCCAGCTTCCGCGAATCCATATCCGCGCCGAGGCGGCGCAGCACCATCCACAGATGCAGCACCACCAGATCGAAGCGACCGTCCACCGTGTCCGGGACGCCATAGCCATCGTAAAACGCGGGCTCTCGCGCCCTCGTCACGATCATGCCATAGATGGTGCCAATGGTGTTTTCCGAACCGGGTCGGGATTTGAACGGCCAGATCGTCATAGGTTCCACATCGACGCGGGGCGTGCCTGTCTTGAAATCACTGGTTCAGCCCGGTACGTCAACGCCCTATAGGATGCAAGGGGACGGGGCTCACTTCCGCATGACAAACCGCAATCGGACCGAGAGAACGCGCCGCCGCGCCGCACGCTGGCGGGGCATTGGAACCGCCATTGCCATCGCGCTTGCAGGCGCGAGCCTGGCCGCCTGTGGGGGCGAGCAGTTCCAGAAAGGCTATATCCTGCCGCCGGGTGCGCTGGAGCAAATCCCCATCGGCGCCAGCCAGGATCAGGTGCTGATCGTGATGGGGACCCCCTCCACCGTCGCGACGCTCAACGGTGAAGTGTTTTACTACATCTCACAGCGTACCGAGCGCGCCGTCGCGTTCATGCCGCAGCATGTCACCGACCAGCGCGTGATCGCGATCTATTTCGACAAGAATCGTCAGGTCACACGGCTCGCGAATTACGGCATGAAGGACGGCAAGATCTTCGACTTCATCAGCCGCACCACCGCCAGCGGCGGTCAGGAAATCAGCTATCTTGCACCACTCTTCCGGTTGATCGGCGGCGGCAGCAAATAACGGCAGCGCGGGTTTTCCAATTCACCGAGACCCGCGCATCCCATCACGGCCTCAAGGAAAAACCCCGCGGCTCGCACCGCGGGGTTTTCGTTTGGATCGATGTATCGGCGCTTAATGCGCCAGGATCGCCAGCAGCAGCAGTGCCACGATGTTGGTGATTTTGATCATCGGGTTCACGGCGGGGCCCGCCGTGTCCTTGTAGGGGTCGCCGACGGTGTCGCCGGTCACGGCGGACTTGTGGGCTTCAGAGCCCTTGCCGCCATGATGACCGTCTTCGATGTACTTCTTGGCGTTGTCCCATGCGCCGCCACCCGAGGTCATCGAGATCGCAACGAACAGGCCGGTGACGATGACGCCGAGCAGCATCGCGCCGACCGCCGAGAACGCCGCCGATTTGCCGACCGCGCCACCGCCCGCGATGAAGTAGATCAGGAAGTAGACGACGATCGGCGACAGCACCGGCAGCAGCGACGGAATAATCATTTCCTTGATCGCAGCCTTGGTCAGCAGGTCGACGGCCTTACCGTAGTCCGGCTTGTCGGTGCCTTGCATGATGCCCGGCTTGGCGCGGAACTGACGCCGCACTTCCTCGACGATCGCGCCGGCCGCACGGCCCACCGCCGTCATACCCATCGCGCCGAACAGATACGGCAGCAGACCGCCGAACAGCAGGCCGACCACGACGTAGGGGTTGTTCAGCGAGAAGTCGGGCGCAACGCCCTGGAAGTACGGGTGCTTGGCCCCGTCCGCGATGAAGAACTTGAGGTCTTCATTGTAGGCTGCGAACAGCACCAGCGCGCCGAGACCGGCGGAGCCGATCGCGTAACCCTTGGTCACCGCCTTGGTGGTGTTGCCGACGGCGTCGAGCGCGTCGGTGGACTTGCGTACTTCCTTCGGCAGGCCGGCCATTTCGGCGATGCCGCCGGCGTTGTCGGTGACGGGACCGAAAGCGTCGAGCGCCACGATCATGCCGGCCAGCGCCAGCATGGTGGTGGTGGCGATCGCGATGCCGAACAGGCCCGCGAGGCTGTAGGTCACCAGAATGCCGGCGATGATGACGATCGCGGGCAGCGCGGTCGCTTCCATCGAGATCGCGAGACCCTGAATGACGTTGGTGCCGTGACCGGTGACCGACGCCTGGGCGATCGACTTCACCGGGCGATAGTCGGTGCCGGTGTAGTACTCGGTGATCCAGATGATCAGACCGGTAACGACCAGACCGACGATGCCGCACTCGAACAGCGCCATGCCGGTGTACTGCACGCCCGCCAGCGGGCCGAAGCCGACCAGCCAGTGGATGACGAAACCGACGCCGATCAGCGACAGCACGCCGGTAGCGATCAGGCCCTTGTACAGCGCGCCCATGATCGACTGGCTCGCACCGAGTTTGACGAAGAAGGTGCCGATAATCGAGGTGATGATGCAGATGCCGCCGATGGCGAGCGGCAGCGTCATCATGTTCACCAGCAGCGGCGACGTGGCGAAGAAGATCGCGGCGAGAACCATCGTGGCGACCGCGGTCACCGCATAGGTCTCGAACAGATCGGCGGCCATGCCGGCACAGTCGCCGACGTTATCTCCGACGTTGTCGGCGATTGTCGCCGGGTTGCGCGGATCGTCTTCCGGAATGCCAGCCTCGACCTTGCCGACGAGATCGCCGCCGACGTCCGCACCCTTGGTGAAGATGCCGCCGCCGAGACGGGCGAAGATCGAGATCAGCGAAGCGCCGAAGCCGAGCGCCACCATGGCGTCGACCACCGTGCGGCTGTTGGCCGCGTAGCCCGCGCCGTGGGTGAGGTAGGCGAAGTACAGTGTCACGCCGAGCAGCGCGAGACCGGCCACCAGCAGGCCAGTGATCGCGCCGGCCTTGAACGCCAGTTCAAGACCGCCAGCCAGCGACTTGGTCGCCGCCTGCGCGGTACGCACGTTGGCGCGAACCGAAACGTTCATCCCGATGAAGCCGGCAGCGCCGGACAGGATGGCGCCGATGGCGAAACCCACGGCAACCAATAGACCGAGGAAGTAGGCCAGCAGGGCGAAGATAACGATGCCGACGATGCCGATCGTGGTGTACTGCCGCCGCAGATAAGCCTGCGCGCCCTCACGTACGGCGCTTGCAATCTCCTGCATCCGAGCGTTGCCGGCATCGGCTCCCAACACCGACGAGGTCGCCCAGATGGCGTAGACGATCGACAATGCTCCGCAGAGCACGATCACCCATAATGCTGTCATTGAATTTCCTCAGATTCTTTCTTAATTGGCCCCGGTTCGCGTTCATGGCCGCTGTCGCGGAAAAACGCGCAGATAAGGTTCGCTCTGCCCAAAGAGTGACCTCAAACCGGCGGGACCATGCCAAAATCACGACTGCCGCGCAACGATGCCAAAGTCATAAGCAAAGGTTTTTTAAAGGATTTCTGAATCGTGCCGAATCGGGCACAGGTCCGGCCCATGCACGGAAACAGCTAGAAATGACTGTAAGATCGCCGTTGTAGCGGGATTTCCCGGTTTCCGGCATCAACCAATCGCGGAGCAGCCTTGCCTGCGACAATGCGGCCGATGACGCTGACCGACACGCCCGCCGACCGCGCCGCAGCCTCAAAGGCGGCAAGCCGATTCTCCGGCACTGTGCAGAGAATCTCGTAATCGTCGCCCCCGGAAACCAGCCGCGCGATGGCGCCGGGATCGCATGCCAGCCAAGCCCGGCCCGGTTCAGATAGCGGAGCTGAGTTTGCCTGGACGATTGCGGAGACACCGGAAACGTCACACAACTTCGCAAGGTCGCCCATCAAGCCGTCGGAAAGATCCATCGCGGCGCTGGCGTGCTCCCGGACAGCTTGCGCCAATGCAACGCGGGGTTGCGGAACCCGATATCGCTCGATCAGCGCCGCACGCGCCGCGTCGTTGTCGAGCGGCCCTCCCTCTCCCTTGAGGATCGCTAACCCGAGCGTCGCATCGCCGATAGTGCCGCTGACCACGAGGGCATCGCCAATCCGTGCGGTGCTTCGCCTGACCATTTTGCCGCGCGGGACCCGCCCGAAAGCGGTCACTGAGATCATGGCGGGCCCCGGCGTCGAGACCGTATCGCCGCCCAGCAGCGGGCAACCGAATTGATCCGCGTCCTCGCCGAGCGCCCGCGCGAACGGCGCCAGCCATGCTTCACTGACCTCACGCAGCGCCAGAGTTAGTACGAAACCGGCGGGCGTCGCTCCCTTGGCCGCAAGATCGGATAAGTTCACCCGCAACGCCTTCCGTGCCACGGTCTCCGGCGGATCCTCGGGGAGGAAATGCACGCCCGCGACAATAGCATCGGTGGTGACCACGACATCGTCGCTGCCGGCTTGCAGGATCGCGGCATCGTCGGTCAGCCCCAGCGCACCCGGCGCGGCCGCCAGAGGCTTGAAGTATCGCGTGATCAGATCGTCTTCACCGGAGGGCATGGTCCCGTGTCCCTGACTCCGTCATTGCGAGCGTAGCGAAGCAATCCAGCAGCCACAAAGCAAGGTTGGATCGCTTCGGAGCTCACGCACCTCGCAATAACGGGAAGGATGAAGCTCAGCGCCCAAATTCGCTGCTGCGGAATTGTCGTGCGATCTGATCCAGCACGGCATTCACCATGCCGGTCTCGTCGCCCTCGACGAAGGCGTGCGCGACATCGACATATTCCGACACCACCACGCGCGCCGGCACGTCCTTGCGGTGCTCGAGCTCGTAAGATCCAGCGCGCAGCACTGCGCGCAAAATCGCGTCGATCCGCTTCAGCGGCCAGCCGCGCGACAGCGCCTCGTCGATCAAGGGATCAAGCTTGGCCTGATCACGCACCACGCCGGAGACGACATCGCGAAAGAACGCCGCCTCGGCCGGCAGATACTGATCGCCCTCGACCTCGTTACCGATCCAGTGGCTCTCGAACTCGGCGAACACATCGTTGATGCCCGCACCCGCCATGTCCATCTGATAAAGCGCCTGCACCGCGGCGAGACGCGCCGCGCCGCGCCGGTTGGCCTTCTTGTCCTGAGGTTTGGCAGGACTGGGCTTGGCCGGATTTTTCCTGGTGTCCGCCATGATGCTCAGGCCCGATTAACGCGACGTTTGAGGCGCAACATCGCCAGCGCCGCACGCGCAGCATCGCCGCCCTTGTTCAGATCGCCGGGCCTTGCCCGCGCCCAAGCCTGCTCATCGGTATTGACGGTGAGAATGCCATTGCCGAGCGGAATGCGTCGGTTGATGGAGAGGTCCATCAGGCCGCGCGAAGATTCCATCGAGACGATTTCGAAATGGAACGTCTCGCCGCGCACCACGCAACCGAGCGCAATCGCAGCATCGTAAGGCTTGCCGCTTTTCTCGGCGGCATCGAAAGCAATAGCAATCGCCGCCGGAATTTCCAGCGCGCCGGGCACGGTCACGACATCATGCGTTACGCCGGCGGCATCCAGTTCCGCCACCGCACCCTGCAACAGCGCGTCCTGAATATCGTCATAAAAGCGCGCCTCGACGATCAGTGCACGCGCACCGCGCACATCGGTCTGGTCTTTCAGCGGGGCGCGTCGCGCGTCGGCCATGGGTCATCCAATTTTCAAGAAGCCGGACAATCTATCTATTTGCAAATTGTCAACAACGTCGCGGGTTGTAGTCGCTGAGCGTCCCGAATCCAAGCGCGAAGATGGTCATTTCATCTCCGTCAGCCGCGCGGCGTAGCGCGCCATGAGATCGACCTCAAGGTTCACCTCGGAGCCTTGCTGCCAGCCGCTCAGCGTGGTGACCGACAGCGTGTGCGGGATGATGAGCACCGAAAAGCGCGTGTCCGCCACCGTGTTCACGGTCAGCGAGACGCCGTCCAGCGTTACCGAACCCTTGGCCGCGATAAAGCGCGCCAGATCGCGCGGCGCATCGAATTCGACGCGCGCCATATCCGGCAGATCGTCACGCGCCACAATGGTGGCGATGCCGTCGACATGACCGGCGACGATGTGACCGCCGAGTTCGTCGCCGATCTTCAACGCGCGTTCCAGATTGAGCCGCGTTCCCACCTGCCAATGTCGCGCGGTGGTCATGCGCAGCGTTTCAGCGGCGGCATCGACATCGAACCAGGTCCGTCCATCCTCGACGCCGGAGGCGACCACGGTGAGGCATACGCCGTTGCAGGCGATCGAGGCGCCGTCGGCAATGGTAGTCTGATCGTAGCGGCACAGAATCCGCAGCCGATGCAACTGCCCCTGCGCGACGGGCTTCAGGCTGGCGATCTCGCCGACGTCGGTGATGATCCCGGTGAACATCTAAACTCGCTCGTAAATCGTAAGGGTATCGTGATCGAGCTTTTCGCTAGCACGAACCCGGAAGGAAGACGACTGCGTGATGGCGCCGAGCGGCAATGCGCCGAGCGCGGCCACCCCCTCTGCGCCGATCTCATTCGGTCCACGCAGCAGCCAGACCTCATCGACCAATCCGGCCTCCACGAACGAGGCGGCGACTTGCGCGCCGCCTTCGACCATCAACCGCGTGATGCCTTTGTCGGACAGCATCCGCAACGCATCAGCAAGGTCGAGGCCATGCTCGCTCGTCTTCACGCGCAACACCTGTACGCCAGCCGCGCCGAGTTTCGCCGCTGCCGGTGCTTCGGCCGTATCCGAGGTCATCACCCACAGCGGCACCTCGCGCGCGGAATGAACCAACTGGCCGTCGCCCGGCAACCGCAACGCACGATCCAGCACGATCCGCGCCGGAGAGCGCTTCGCCATGCCCGGCAAACGGCACGTCAACAGCGGATCGTCCGCGCGCGCCGTGCCGATGCCGATCATCACCGCGTCGCATTGCGCGCGCAGCAGATGCACCCGCGCCCGCGTAGCCTCCCCGGTGATCGCCACCGGTTTGCCCCCGGCCGCACCGATCTTGTCGTCCGGCGACACCGCCAGTTTGAGAATGACATGCGGCCGTCCATCGCGCACGCGGCGAAAATGCCCGGCGTGATCGCGCGCGGCTTCGTCCGCACACGTCCCCACATCAACTACGATGCCAGCGGCGCGCAGCTTGGCATGCCCCTGCCCCGCCACCTGCGGATTGGGATCTTCGATTGCAGATACGACACGCGCAATGCCGGCTGCGATGATCGCGTCCGCGCAGGGTGGCGACTTGCCGACATGCGAGCACGGCTCCAGCGTGACGTAGAGCGTTGCACCGCGCGCCGCCTCGCCTGCACGCGCCAGTGCCTCGGGCTCGGCGTGCGGCCGTCCGCCCGGTTGGGTCCAGCCGCGCCCGACGACGATGCCGTCCTTGACGATCACCGCGCCGACAGCCGGGTTTGGCGCGGTGCGGCCGAGACCGCGACGTCCTAGCGCCAGCGCCAACTGCATGAAGCGACGATCGAGCGCCTTGGCCTCGCGCGCCTTGTCCGCGTATTGATCTTCCAGCAGCCGGAAGATCATTTGCGGACCAGCGCCGCCGAGGGCTCGTCATCGCCGGAGAGTTCGCCCAACACGGTCTTGAAATCGCGCGCCTCGCGGAAATTGCGATAGACCGACGCGAAACGGACATAGGCGACGTCGTCGAGTTGGCGCAGATGCTCCATCACCGCCTCGCCGATGGTCTCCGACGAGATTTCCGCTTCGCCGCCGCTTTCCAGTTCGCGCACGATGGCCGAGACCATCTTCTCGACGCGCTCGGATTCCACCGGACGCTTGCGCAGCGAGATTTGCAGCGAGCGCACCAGCTTGTCGCGATCGAACGGCACGCGCCGCCCGTTGCGCTTGATCACCGTCAGTTCGCGCAACTGTACCCGTTCGAACGTCGTGAAGCGGAAGTTGCACGCAAGGCATACGCGCCGCCGCCGGATCACCGAGGAGTCCTCGGTCGGCCGCGAATCCTTCACCTGTGTATCGAGGCTGTTGCAGCTTGGGCAGCGCATCGTTTCATCCTATGTGGCCGTCATTGCGAGGAGCCTCGCAATGACGGAAACACGCCCTACTGATAGATCGGGAAGCGGTCCGTGAGCGCCTTGACCTTTTCCTTCACCGCGGCCTCGACGCCCGGCGCACTGCCGTCCGGCGATTGCGCCACCGCGTTGAGCACTTCGGCGATCAGGCCGCCGACCTGTTTGAACTCGGCGACGCCAAAGCCGCGCGTCGTGGTCGCGGGCGTGCCGAGCCGCAAGCCGGAAGTGACGAACGGCTTCTCGGGGTCGAACGGGATGCCGTTCTTGTTGCAGGTGAGCCCAGCACGCACCAACGCCTTCTCCGAGATGTTGCCCTTCAATCCCTTCGGCCGCAGATCGACCAGCATCAGATGATTGTCGGTGCCGCCGGAGACGATCTCGAAGCCGTGGCCGCGCAACGTTTCCGCGAGCGCCTTGGCATTAGCGACCACGTTCTTCGCGTAGATTTTGAAGTCCGGCTGCAACGCTTCCTTGAACGCCACCGCTTTGGCGGCGATCACATGCATCAGCGGACCGCCCTGCAAACCGGGGAAGATCGCGGAGTTCAGTTTCTTGGCGATCTCCTCGTCGTTGCACAGGATCAGGCCGCCGCGCGGGCCGCGCAGCGATTTGTGCGTGGTCGTGGTGGTGACGTGCGCATACGGCACCGGCGAAGCATGCACGCCGCCAGCGACGAGGCCGGCGAAATGCGCCATGTCCACCAGGAAATAAGCGCCGACGCTGTCGGCGATCTCGCGGAAGCGCTTGAAGTCCCATGCGCGCGAATAGGCTGAGCCGCCGGCAATGATCAGCTTCGGCCGCGCCTGCTCGGCCAGCCTGGCCACCTCATCCATATCGATGATCTGGTCCTCGCGCCGCACGGTGTAATGCGACGGTTTGAACCACTTGCCGGACATGTTGACCGGCGCACCGTGGGTGAGATGGCCGCCCGCGGCGAGGTCGAGGCCCATGAAGGTATCGCCCGGCTGCAGCAGCGCCAGGAACACAGCCTGATTCATCTGGCTACCGGAATTCGGCTGCACGTTGGCGAAGTTCGCGCCGAACAACTTCTTGGCGCGCTCGATCGCGAGATTTTCCGCGACGTCGACCCATTCGCAGCCGCCGTAGTAGCGCTTGCCCGGATAGCCTTCCGCGTACTTGTTGGTCATCACCGAACCCTGCGCTTCGAGCACGGCGCGGCTGACAATGTTTTCCGAGGCGATCAGCTCGATCTCATGACGCTGACGGCCCAGTTCGCCCTTGATCGCGGCCGCGATCTCGGGATCGGCGTCGGCGAGCGGCGCGGTGAAAAACGTGTCGGGGGCGGAAGCAGCTTGGGCAGATGAGCTCATCGGCAATATCTCCACCGCCACAGCCTCTCGAAGGAGGCGCGGGCGGTACGGGGGAAGAGGTCGGGTAACGGGCGAGGCCATACCATATCCGGCGTGCCGCCGCCAAGGTTTTGCGGTTCCACGGCAAGAAAGAACGACATCTGGTGGGCTACCCCGAAAGATGCAAGGAGTGGGCGCGATCCCACCTCACCCGTGCAACCGCCGGTAACTTCACGCAAACGGCAAAGTCTGCCATTGTTGCCGCACTCGCCGTGCGGGTCAGGAGCGCTGAAATCAGAACGCTCCAGCAAGTCGCAATTCGGGGATTAGCGGGCCTGTTCGGCCAAGCATGTCCACCTCGGAAGGCATGGGCTCAGCCATGCGCGGCGACATTCGCGATATCAATTCGAGCAAGAATGCCGGCACGCCGGATAGCGGAGTGCCGCGTCGGCTCGCCGCCATCGTCGCAGGCGACATCGCCGGCTACAGCCGTCTGATGCAATTCGACGAGGAAGGAACGCATGCACGCGTCAAACGGCTCGAGCGCGAACTCGTCGAGCCCACGATCCGTGAGCATCACGGTCGGCTGATCAAGACCACCGGTGATGGTTTCATCGCCATTTTCGACAGCCCCGTCGAGGCAGTGCGGTGCGGCATCGTCATCCAGCAGAACATGATCGGACGCAACACCACGCAAGCCAAGGCGCAGTGGATCGAATATCGCATCGGTATCAACCTCGGCGATGTCATCATCGAAACCGACGACGTCTTCGGCGACGGCGTCAACGTCGCCGCGCGGCTTGAGGGGCTGGCCGACCCCGGCGAAGTGTTCATCTCCGGCGGCATCTACGAGCAGATCAAGCACAAGATCGTCTGCGGCTATGAATCGCTCGGCGATCGCAAGGTGAAGAACATCACCGATCCGGTGCGGGTCTATCGCGTTCTGCCTGATCCATCCGCATTCAAGCGGCGGCGCACGCAGAGGCAGAGCCTTACGGTTGTGTCGTTCAGTTTGGTGGTATTGGCTCTGGCGGGCGGCGTACTTTGGTATCTGACGATGCAAACACGCAGCACGGGCGCACGGACGACCTCCACCTCTACGCGCGCCGACCCGCGGGCAGACTCATCGCGCGCCACGAAATCGACCGTCGCAAAAGCCCCTGACACGACGACGCCCTCCGCGCCCGTCGGCGAGCCTGCCGCGCAACAACAGGCCAAGGCACCAGCGGCCCCGATAGCGCCGATTGTACCGCCCGCAGCGGTCGCGCCAGCGATTGCGCCGGCCCAGGTCCCGCAGCCGGTTGCACCTCCGCTACGGGAGCCGGAGATGGTTCCGCTTCCCGGCGGCAGTTTTGCTATGGGCAGCAATGAGGATGCTTCCGAAAAGCCGGTCCATCAGGTGACGGTGAAACGCTTCGCGATCGGCAAATATCCTGTGTCGATACGCGAATGGAATCTCTGCGCGGCTGCCAAGGCTTGCGGATTTACGGCAACCGGTCCGGACGACGCGCCGGTCGGCAATGTGAGTTGGAGCGACGCCAAGCAATTCGCGGCATGGCTGGCCGAAGCAGCCGGCAAGCCCTATCGCCTGCCGACCGAGGCCGAATGGGAATACGCTGCCCGCGGCGGCACGCAAACACGCTTCTGGTGGGGCGATCAGTTGCAACCCGACGTCGCGGTCTGCAAAAACTGTACAAAGATTGCCAGCAACGAACCGCCGAACAAGGTCGGCAGTTTCAAGCCAAATCCGTTCGGCCTTTACGACATGGGCGGTACGGTCGACCAATGGGTCGAGGACTGCTTTCACAAGAACTATCAAGGCGCGCCGACCGACGGCTCAGCTTGGCTTGAGGACGGCTGCACCTCACACGTGCTTCGCTCGGGTTCGTGGCGCAATGATGCGCGCTATGTGCGGCCTTCGAACCGCGACGGCTATGACACCCATGTCCGTTACCCGACCCATGGCTTTCGCATCGCGCTGACGTTGTAGCAAGTACGGGATCTGAAAGGGTCTGTGTCATGACGATCACCCGACGCATCGTGCTTCAGACCGTAGTGCTTGCCCTTCCCGGCGTGGCGTTGGCAAAGGGCAAACCGGCACCGAAGGACGCCTTGCTCTATTTCGTTTGGCCGCAGGACGGCACCGTCATCAAAGGCGCATTCTGGTGCCGCTTCGGTCTGCGGAATATGGGCGTTACCCATGCCGGCGACAATTTTCAGAACAGCGGCCATCATCATCTGCTGATCGATGTCGATGATCCCCTCAATCCCGACGAACCCATCCCGCAGGACAAATCGCATCTGCATTTCGGCGCCGGCCAGACCGAAGCCCGTATCGAACTGCCACCCGGGAAACACACGCTGCAACTGGTGCTGGGCGACGCCGATCATTTTCCCTTCGTGCCACCTGTGATTTCGAAGAAAATTACCGTGCGGATCAAATAATCCGTTCGCGTCAGCGCGAACCAATCGGACGTTGCAACGTTGTCCCGGCAGCACGCGCCGGGTGACAACCGGCCGCAACGGAGATGACGGACGCAGCTGATTTTGCCGGTTTCTGGCTGCGGCACCAACGCATCGGTACGCGTTTTGTCTAACCCGTTCCCGGCGTGTGCGCCTCGGTGCGCGCCCTAACCTCAATTGTTAGAGCGCCATTTGCTTTACGCCGCATTCCTTGCAGGCGTATTGGACGCGCGTCGTCCCCTTCGGAGCCGAGACCTTGTTCTGCGCGCCGCACTTGCCGCATGTCGCCATGATGCGGGTGTCGCCCTGCTTCACCGTTACACCCTTGCGCGTCATTGCCTCGCGCATCAGCCGCTCGGCTTCCTCACGCATTGCCTGCTTGTCCATGCCTACTCTCTCCCGTGCGACCCGCGCGGCGCTGTTGTACGCCTGAATTTTGTCGTGCCAATAGGAAATTCGCGCAGAACCTGTCGCAAATGCTGCTATCGGCCGCATGGCTGGGGTGACATGCGGCCCGCTTGGCGATGGTGCCAGTTTCGGTCAAGGATCACCTTATGGACAAGACCGGCAAGGAGCCCGACATGGATGACGCTTTTGACCCCGCCCAGCACAAACGCTACGAGACACGCTGGTTCGAGGATTTTTCTGTCGGCGAAAAATTCATCCTGCCGAGCCGCACCATGACCGACGCCATCTTTCTCGCCTTTCAGGCGGCGAGCGGCGACAATCATCCGATCCATTACGATGTCGAATTCTGCCGCGCGCGCGGCATGCCGCACATGCTGGCGCATGGCTATCAGATTCTGATCCAGACCGCTGCCGGCGCCGGCACGTTTCCGTTCATGACCGAGGACAGCCTGATCGGCTTCCTCGACCAGTCGTCGAAATTCCTCGCGCCGGTTTATGTCGGCGATACCCTGTACGGCACACTTATCATCGACGAAGTGAAGCCGGGGCGCACCACCGGCGTCGTCGGGATGCGCACCACCGTACACAACCAGAATCGCAAGTTGGTGCTGGAAGGCACGCAGCGTTACCTGCTGCGCAAGCGGCCCGCTCCCGTCGTCGCGTAGCAAATAAAAACGCACCGGTCCCGGGGCAACTCGGGGCCGATGCGCGACAGTGAGAAGGTGTCCTTGGAGAGACGTCTTCGAAGATCAGGCGGCCGATCTTGCGTCGGCTCGCCTTTTTGCTCGCTTGGAGGCGAAAAAACTCAGAGGCGATAGAGGATCTGGTCGGTCCAGAAACGCTCCAACCGATGCAGCGACTTGTTGAGCGTGGCGAACTCCTCGTTGGAGATGCCGCCGACCTGCTCCACCGTCTTCATGTGCTTCTGATAAAGCGCATCAACGATGCGACGGATTTCCTGGCCCTGCGCAGTCAAACGAATGCGCACCGAGCGACGATCGACGCGCGAACGCTGATGATCGAGGAAGCCGAGTTCGACCAGCTTCTTCAGATTGTAGGAGACGTTGGAGCCGAGATAATAGCCGCGCGTGCGCAGTTCACCTGCGGTCAGTTCTTTGTCGCCGATGTTGTAGAGCAGCAGCGCCTGCACCGAATTGATATCGGCGCGGCCGCGACGATCGAATTCATCCTTGATGACGTCGAGCAGCCGGCGATGCAACCGCTCTACCAGCGTGAGAGCTTCAAGATAGAGCGGCTGCACCGGTGCGTGACCGGCAGCGCGTTCGGCGGTTTCAACGGCCGTGGCTGCGGCTTTCATCATGACACTACCCCTGTTGTCGTTTTTTCGACTTATGCGACGAAACTTGTGTCCCGCCTGATAGCCACAACCTAACCGAGGCGTTTGAAGATCAGCTTAAATAAGACAATAAAGAGATCATGAATTTAAGACAGTGAATCACGGATTAAGCCCGTCAAATAAGGGCTTTTTGTAATCATCCGTTGAGGATTGGGCCTCTCTGTTCACGCTTCGTCTGCGGTTCCCGCCGCCCCCTGTCGCATTTGCGAACAGGGTCGTTCAAATCCGAAACATTCGCGTAATCTTCGTCACCGCCGCGTTAGGGTGACTCAATTCTTACCGCGAAAAATTTTGTGAAAATTCGCGGAAAATCTTCGCGGCGGCCTTTAATTTTACGCGACGCCGCGCTGTCGCCCTTCCCAATACGGCGCGCGCAGCGCCTTGCGGTCGATTTTGCCCAAGCCAGTGACTGGAATTTCGGCGACAAACTCGATCGTTTTCGGCGACCAAGGCGCGCCGCGCTTCTCCTTCACGTGCGCCTGCAATTCGGTGGCGCCATTGTTGGCGCCTGCTTTCAACACCACGAACGCCTTCACCGCCTCGCCCCATTTGTCGTCAGGAACGCCGATCACAGCGGCAGAGGCCACCGCCTGATGCGACATCAACGCATCCTCCACTTCGCGCGGGTAGATGTTGAAGCCGCCCGAGATGATCATGTCCTTGGTGCGGTCGACGATATAGAGGTAGCCTTCCTCGTCCTTGATGGCGACGTCGCCGGTGTGCAGCCAGCCGCCACGAAACGCTTCTTCCGTTGCCTCCGGACGTTTCCAATAACCGTCCATCACCAACGTGCCGCGCACGCAGATTTCGCCGGGCTCTCCGATCGCCACTTCGCGCATTTCGGAATCGAACAGTTTCACATCAACCAGCGGATTAGGACGACCACACGAACCAAGACGCCCCGGCTTCGAGTCATCGTGATCGATCTTGCGCATGGTGGTGATGCATTGCGGCGCTTCGGTCTGACCGTAGAGCTGGACGAAGACCGGTCCGAAGATAGCCATACCCTCACGCAAGCGATCCGGCGACATTGGCGCGGCACCGTAAACAATCATGTCCAGCGATGACATATCGTAGCGCGCGCGCAGATCAGGCGCATCGATCAGCGCGTAGATCAAGGTCGGCACCAGGAATGCAGCGGTAATCTTTTCCTCGGCCACGACGCGACAATAGGCTTCGGCCTCGAAGCCCTGCACCAGCCGGGTAAAACCGCCGCGCATCATCACCGGATATAGCGTGACGCCGGCGGCGTGGCTGATCGGGGTCGCGGCGAGGAAGCGAATTTCCGGCGGCCAGTCCCAATCGGCATAAAGCAATGTCGCCATCGTGGTGACGACGCGATGCGGCAGCATCACGCCCTTGGAGCGTCCCGTGGTGCCGCCGGTATAGGCGAGCCAAGCAATGCCGTTGACATCGCTCTCGTCGATCAGCGGCGCGGGAGTGACCTTGGGCAACTCCGCCAACAGATCACGCGCGCCCTCCACCGGGCCGAATGACAGAAGATGCTTGAGCGACGGCACACGCGTCTTGATCGCCAGCCCACGCGGCGCGAACTTGCCGGCTTCGACGATCAAAGCATCGATCTCGGCATCGCCGATGATGAAGACATGATCGTCCTCGGCGGCCATCGGATGCAACGGCGTGTAGCGCAGGCCCATCACCATCGCCGCGCTGATCGCGGCCCAGGATTCCGCGCGATTGCCGGCCAGCACTGACAGCGCATCGCCGCGCTTCAGGCCGACCGATCGGAACAACGCGATGAAACGCCCTACGGCATCGCCGAACTCGCGATAGCTCCAGCGGATATTGCCGTCCGCCAGTGCCGGCCGGTCGCCATAGCGCGCCACCGCGTTGACAATGAGACTGCCCGCCGTTCCGCCCGCGTGAAGTTGATCCACGATATTCCTCCCGATGTTCCTTGCCGCTTAACTTCCCCCATAAGCTCCACAAGGTCGGCTATGGCGGCCGTTCCTGTGCCGCGAGCCAGGCCAGCACGAGATACAGCGCGAGGAACACCACCTCGACGCCGACTACGATCAGGCTGCCGCCATAGATCGAGGGGAACATCAGTTCCACGATTGCCATCGACACCACGGTGGTCAGCCAGACCACCGCGCCCCACGGCGTCGCCAGCCAAAGTCCGACCGCCGCCACCAATTCGATGACGGCGAAATAGATGGTGGCGGCCTGCCAGGCGGTCGTCTGGTTCTCGAACGCCCCGTTCTCGCCGCCGACGAAACCGGTGACCTGCGCCCAGTGATAGAGACCCTTGCCCATCGAGAGCACAGCCATCACCCGCAGGAACAGCACGAGGCGGCCGGTCCAGACGTTGTCGTCGGACTCCGGCTTGGCCGATCGCAGATCGTTTGCCGTGATGGTGCGCTCGCGCTGCGGCACCTCGCGGGATGAAGGCTCAGACATCAATGCGGTACTCGTGTCCGGGACCGCTGAATCGCACCGGTCCTTACGGCGATTCATGGCCTGCCGGGGCGCTAAAATCAATTGCGGCCGCCTCCCGTGCGGTGACGCCGTTGCGAGGAAGTGCTAGACTGAAATAGGACTAATTCCAGGTCTTGTTTCGGAGATTTTCCACCATGGCGATCAAATTCGGGCGGCCCATCGAAATGCGCGACGCGCCGCGGCGCGAGGCCGCCACTGCCCCCGCCTCGCTCGATCTGGTGGTTCGCCCTCGTCGCAACCGCAAATCCGAATGGGCCCGCCGGCTGGTGCGGGAAAACGTTGTCACTACCGACGACCTGATCTGGCCGCTCTTTATTGTCGACGGCACCAATCAGCGCATCGACGTCGCCTCGATGCCGGGCGTTCAGCGCATCAGTGTCGATCAGGCGGTGCGGGACGCCGAACGAGCGATGAAACTCAACATTCCATGCATCGCGCTATTTCCCTACACCGATCCGTCGCTGCGCGACGAACGCGGATCCGAGGCGCTCAATCCCGACAATCTGGTCTGCCAGTCGGTGCGCGCCATCAAGAAGGAATTCCCCGATCTCGGCGTGCTGTGCGATGTCGCGCTCGACCCCTTCACCAGCCACGGCCATGACGGACTGATCCGCGACGGCAGGATTCTCAACGACGAAACCGTGGCCGTGCTGGCGCGGCAGGCGTTGGTACAGGCCGAAGCCGGCTGCGACATCATCGCGCCATCCGACATGATGGATGGCCGCGTCGGCGCCATCCGCGAGGCGCTGGATGAGGCCGACTTCCTCGACGTCCAGATCATGGCCTACGCGGCGAAGTATGCGTCGGCCTTCTACGGCCCGTTCCGCGACGCGATCGGTTCCGCCAAGGCGCTCACCGGCGACAAGCGCACCTACCAGATGGACAGCGCCAATTCCGACGAAGCCTTGCGCGAGGTCGAGCTCGACATCGCCGAGGGCGCGGACATGGTGATGGTGAAGCCGGGCCTGCCCTATCTGGACGTCGTCCGCCGCGTCAAGGATACCTTCGGGATGCCGACCTTCGCCTATCAGGTGTCCGGCGAGTACGCGATGATCGCCGGTGCGGCGAAGAATGGCTGGATCGACGGCGAGCGGGCAATGATGGAAAGCCTCGTCGCCTTCAAGCGCGCGGGTGCCGACGGCGTGCTGACCTATTTCGCCCCGCAGGCGGCGGAAAAGATTCGCGCGGGGCTTTGAGATCTTAAGGGCCTGGCTCGTCTACGACACTGAATATCCCAAGGGAACGAGCCGTCGGACCTTGTGACCCGGCGAGCGGATCGCCATGTCATGATGCGAGATTTCGTCACCAGACGGAGAGCATCATGTCGGCAAGCGATTCCAATCAGACTGGAGGCTGGGCGGGCAGCCGGGCCGAGGTACGGCCTCATGCCTTCGATCCGTGGGAGCAGCCGGAACTGTTTCGCGGCGTACTGACGCGCCGTTTCTTTGCTTTCCTGATCGATCTTCTGGTGCTGTCGGTTCCAGTCGTTCTGGTATCGTTGTTCATCGCCGTGTTCGGGCTGGTGACGCTGGGACTGGGTTGGGTGCTGTTTGCTTTTGTGGCCCCGGCTTCGGTGATCTGGGCCATCGTCTATTACGGTATGACGCTTGGCGGCCCGCGCTCCGCAACCGTCGGTATGCGCGTGATGGATCTGGAAATGCGCACTTGGTACGGCGAGCCGAGCTATTTCCTGCTCGGCGCCACCCACGCTGTCGTCTACTGGATTTCGGTATCGATGCTGACGCCGCTGGTGCTGCTGGTCGGCCTGTTCAACGGACGGCGTCGGCTATTGCACGACATCATCCTCGGAACCGTGGTGATCAATACCTCGGTTCGTACCGCGATCTCTCCCCAGCCACGCCAGAGTTGGTAACGACGGAAGGCCGTTGACCGGCCCTCCCGCTCGGGCGATGCTTGCCCGACTATCGGAGGCTGACGAGATTCGGTGACGCAACACTCCCGCGACACTCCGCAGTTCTATCTGACGGCTCCCTCGCCGTGCCCCTATCTGCCGGGCCGACAGGAGCGGAAGGTGTTTACGCATCTGGTCGGCAACAAGGCCAGCGAGCTGAACGACCTTCTCACGCACGGCGGGTTTCGCCGCAGCCAGTCCATCGCCTATCGTCCGGCCTGCGACCAGTGCCACGCCTGCGTTTCGGTTCGCGTCATTGCCAACGAGTTCCGGCCTTCGCGCAACTTCCGCAAGGTGATGGCGCGCAATGCCGATCTGGTCGGCCAGTCCCGCAACGCGGTGCCGACCTCGGAACAGTATTCAGTCTTCCGCGCCTATCTCGACCACCGTCACCGCCTGGGCGGCATGGCCGACATGACCGTGCTCGATTACGCCATGATGATCGAGGACAGCCATGTCGAAACCCGGCTGATCGAGTATCGTCGCCGTCCGACGGAAGGGCTCGAGGCGACAACGCCGGGCGAACTGATCGCGGTGGCGCTGACCGACATCCTCGGCGACGGGCTTTCGATGGTCTACTCGTTCTTCGAGCCATCGGAGGAAAACCGCTCGCTCGGCACCTTCATGATCCTCGATCACATCGCACGCGCGCGCCGCATGGGGCTACCCTATGTCTACCTCGGCTACTGGATCGATGGCTCGCGCAAGATGAGCTACAAGAGCCGCTTCCTGCCGCAGCAACGGCTGGCACCGACGGGATGGCTTCGCGTCGACGACGATGCTTCCGCGCAATCGGAAGCGCAGGACTGAACGCGAATCGCGCTCTAGCCGAAAACCGTATCGTACAGCAGCTTGAGATTGAGCACGACGATGACGCCGGCCACGATCCAGGCGATGGCGGCAGTGGAGCGCGAGATCACCAGATCACCCATCTTGCGTCGGTCCGAGACGAACCGCACCAGTGGGATGACGGCGAAAGGTAGCTGCATCGACAGCACCACCTGACTCAGCACCAGCAACTGTCCGGTGCCACGTTCGCCATAGAGCCACGTCACCACGACCACCGGCACGATGGCGATGCCGCGCGTCACCAGCCGGCGCGCCCAGGCCGGCATACGCAGATGGATAAATCCTTCCATCACGATCTGCCCCGCCAGCGTCGCCGTCACCGTCGAGTTGAGGCCGGACGCCAACAGCGCCACCGCGAACAGCGTCGAGGCGATGCCAAGCCCGAGCAGCGGCGACAGCAGCCGATGCGCGTCGCTGATTTCAGCGACGTCCTGATGGCCGGTGCCATGAAAGGCCGCGGCGGCGACGATCAGGATCGCGGCGTTGACGAACAGCGCCAGCATCAAGGCGATGGTGCTGTCGGTGGTGGCCCACTTGACCGCCTCGCGGCGACCCTTTGGAGTCCGCTCATAGGCGCGGGTCTGCACGATCGACGAATGCAGATAAAGGTTATGCGGCATCACCGTCGCGCCGATGATACCGATGGCGATGTAGAGCATCGCGGGATTGGCGACGATCTCCTTCGACGGCAAAAAGCCCTTGGCGATTTCGGCCACCGGCGGCGCAGCCGCCACGATCTGTACGGCAAAGCAGACCGCAATGACGATCAGCAGCGCGATGACAAAGGCTTCGAGAAAGCGGAAGCCGCGATTCATCAACAACAGCACCAAGAATGCATCGAGCGCCGTGATCAATGCGCCTGCGATCAGGGGAATGCCGAACAGGAGTTGCAGCGCGATTGCGGTGCCGATCACCTCCGCGAGATCGCAGGCAATGATTGCGGCCTCGCATATCAGCCACAGCATGATGCCGACGGGCCTGGAATAATTGTCGCGGCACGCTTGCGCCAGATCGCGCCCGGTGGCGATGCCGAGCCGTGCGGCGAGCGCCTGCAACAGGATCGCCATCACGTTCGACAGCAGGATCACCGACAGCAGCGTGTAGCCGAACTGCGCCCCACCGGCGAGGTCCGTCGCCCAGTTGCCGGGGTCCATGTAGCCCACCGACACCATGTAACCGGGGCCAAGGAACGCCAGCAGCCGCCGGAACCAGTGCCCTCCGACTGGCAGGGGGATCGAAGCGTGGACCTCAGGCAAGCTCGGCCGCCCCGCTTCCGGGGGCGGGTTCGGTTTACTTATTCCGGCCAAGGCATCCATACCTTCACCATGGCTGAAATCTTCTTTTATTGCAACTCATTTGCAATAGCGAAAAGATCGGCGGCCTTGGCTAGCAAAATCTCCAGTGAAGCTGTCTGCCGTCGCCAAAAGCTGCCGCTTTCACCATCAAGGCAGGCCGGGCCCAAACCTTCGGCAATCAGTCGAAGCACAACCCCTCCCCGACATTTTCGCATGTCGAAATCGCGAGCGTGCGTCCGTTTAATATGATAATCATCATTTAATCAGCCAAGGGAACGTCCATGACCGACAACTCGATTGCCGATCCTGCTCTTGCACTCAATCCACAGCGCGCGACCGTCGCACAGGTCGCAATTCTGGCGGCGCTGGCCTCGACCGGAACGCTGGCAACCAACATCCTCTTGCCGTCGCTGCCGCAGATCGGCCGGTCGCTCGACGTCTCCACCGCGACCGTTACATCATCGATCACGGTTTTTCTTGCCGCCTTCGCGATCGGACAACTCGCCGTCGGCCCGATCTCCGATCGCTATGGTCGATATCTGCCGGTGGTAACCGGCTTCATCGTATTCATTGCCGGCAGCATCTGGTGCGGGCTGGCGACGGACTTGCCCAACCTTCTGTTCGGCCGCGTGGTGCAAGCATTCGGTGCCTGCGCGACATCGGTCTTGTCACGTGCCATCGCACGCGACCTGTTCAGCGGCGAAGCACTGGCGCGAACGCTTGCGCTCATCATGATCGCGATGGCCGCGGCGCCAGGATTCTCGCCGCTCTTGGGCGGCGCACTCGATCGTTATTTCGGTTGGCGCTCCGAATTCGCGTTCGTTGCGATCTTTTCTGCCGTTGCGGCGGCAGCCTACGCGACCCAACTCGGCGAAACCCATCGCGGCGTACGCACACCGCTGGCCCCGCGCAGCATCGCCGCCACGTATCTGCAACTAACCCTCGACCATCGCTTCCTGATTCCGGCAGCGACGGTCAGCCTGATCCTCGGCGGGTTGTTCGCGATGTTTTCAGCAGCACCGCGCATTCTGATCGAAGCATTGCAATTCTCGCCGATCGGTCTTGGCGTGTTCTTTGCCGGGACGGTGATCATCGTTTTCGCGGCGGGCATGATCGCAACGCGGTTATCCGCACGCTTCGGCTTGCAACGCCCGATTCAGGCGGGACTGTTGCTCACCGCCACCGGAAGCATCGCGTTGCTGCTTGTGGGCCTGTCCCATGGCGGCTTCCTGCCATTCCTCGGCAGCATGTCGGTATTTCTGCTCGGCATGGGCATCGTCAATCCGCTCGGCACCGCGCAAGCGCTGTCGCCGTTCGGCGCCAATGCCGGCGCGGCATCAGCACTGCTCGGATTCTGGCAAATGCTCGGCGCGGCGTTCGGCGTCTGGATGGCCGCGACCATTGTCGGCGATGCGATGATTGCGCTGGGCATCGTGCTCGCGCTCGGCTCGACGCTGGCGCTGATCCTCTATCAGCTCCGTGCCAGAGCGCCGGTCGCCTAAGGGAGGCTGCGCTCGATAGGGCTCAACCTATTCGATACTCCAACCGAATTTGTTGGATTTCGGAAAACCCTTCGGCGGCAAGCGACCGGCATCGGCACGCGTGCCGCGCCACTCAGACAATTCCTTCATCGTCGCGCTGAATTCCCGGCCGGCGGAATCCCGCCACTTCAAGCCTTCCTTGGCCGTAAACACAGTGACGTCCGACAATCCGCCGTCCTTGTACTTCTGCAAGCGCACGCCGCGACCACGTGCCATCTCCGGCACCTGATCGAGCGGGAAGATCAGAAGCTTGCGGTTCTCGCCGATCACCGCGACAGTGTCGCCGGTCACCGTCGTCAGCGCTCGCGCCTCGTTCGGCATCTCGACGTTGAGCACCTGCTTGCCCTTGCGCGTGGTGCCGACGCAATCGTCCTCGTTGACGACGAAGCCCTGCCCTTCGTGGCTGGCGATCAGGAATTTGCGGCCGCCGGTGTTGACGAACACCGTGACGATCGCCGCGTCCTGCTCCATGTCGATGAACATGCGGATCGGCTCGCCATGGCCGCGCCCACCCGGCAGCTTCGCGACATCGAGCGAATAGAACCGGCCGTTGGTCGCCAGCAGCAATATCTTCGACGTCGTTTCGGCAAAGAACGAGAAGCCGAGCTTGTCGTCGGTCTTGAACGACAGGTTCGACAGATCCTCGACATGCCCCTTGAGCGTGCGCACCCAGCCCTTGTCGGAAACGACAACAGTAACCGGCTCGCGCTCGACGAAAGCCTCTTCGATCGCCGCAAGGTCGTGCTCCGGCGCGTCGGCGAAGATGGTGCGCCGTTTGCCGAGCGGCGTCTTCGGCCCGAACATATCGCGCACCTTGCGCACCTGCTCGGCAACCTTCTTCCACTGCTCGGTTTCCGATCCGAGCACGGCATTGATGCCCTTGAGTTCGGCCCGAAGATTTTTGTCCTCGGTGCGTATCTCCATTTCCTCGAGCTTGCGCAAAGAGCGCAGCCGCATGTTGAGGATGGCCTCTGCCTGAACCTCAGTGAGCTTGAACGCCTTTATCAAGGCCGGCTTCGGCTCATCTTCGGTCCGGATGATCTTGATGACCTTGTCGATGTTCAGATAGGCGATCAGATAACCGCCCAGCACTTCGAGCCGGTGCTCGATCTGCGCCTTGCGGTAGTTGGAACGGCGCAGCAGCACGTCGCGCAGATGATCCAGCCATTCGCGCAAGGCTTCGGCGAGGCCGACCACTTTCGGAATGCGGCCTTTCACTAGCACGTTGAGGTTCAGCGAAATCCGGCTTTCAAGCTCGGTGAGCTTGAACAGCGACTCCATCAGCAGTTCGGGATCGACGTTGCGCGACTTCGGCTCTATGACGATGCGGATGTCTTCCGCCGACTCGTCGCGAATGTCGTCGACCAGCGGCAGTTTCTTAGCGTTGAGCAGTTCGGCGATCTTCTCGATCAGCCGCGACTTCTGCACCAGCCATGGAATTTCGGTGACGACGACGACCCAGGTGCCGCGCGCGCCTTCTTCCTGATGCCACTTGGCGCGAGTGCGGAACGCGCCGCGCCCGGTGGTATAGGCTTCCGCGATGCTTTCCTTGGAATCGACGACGATACCGCCGGTCGGGAAATCGGGTCCCTTCACCCATTTCAGCAACGCGCGCGACTTGGCGTCGGGCTTGTCGATCAGATGCAGCGCGGCGTCGCAGAGTTCGGCGGCGTTGTGCGGCGGGATCGCGGTCGCCATGCCGACGGCGATGCCCTGCGCACCATTAGCGAGCAGGTTCGGGAAACCGCCGGGCAGAACCACGGGTTCTTTCGACTGCCCGTCGTAATTGGCGCGAAACTCGACGCCGTCCTCGTCGATACCTTCCAGCAGCAGCCGCGCAACGTCGGTCATGCGCGCTTCGGTGTAGCGGTAGGCCGCGGGGTTATCGCCGTCGATGTTGCCGAAGTTGCCCTGCCCGTCCACCAGCGGATAGCGCGAGGAGAAATCCTGCGCGAGGCGCACCATGGCGTCGTAGATCGCCTGGTCACCATGCGGATGGAACGAGCCCATCACGTCGCCGACGATCTTGGCGGACTTCTTGAACGGCGTGCCGGGATCGAGCCGCAGCAACCGCATCCCGTAGAGGATGCGGCGATGGACCGGTTTCAGGCCGTCACGCGCGTCGGGCAGCGCCCGGTGCATGATGGTCGACAGCGCATAGGCGAGATACCGCTCCTCAAGAGCGGTGCGCAGCGCAACGTCCTCGATGTCCGCAGGTTCCGGTGGAATCAATCGTTTTCCCATGGGGAGGGGTTAGCGCCTGACGAGGCCCGGGACAAGGCGTGATTCGGTCGGGCGATTCGGTCTCAAATCGACCGAAACCTACGATTCCGCGGCGGAATCGGAAGGGAGTGCCCGCCCCCGCTGCCGGACGACGGCGGCGATGAAGCCGGCGCGGGCATCGGAATGGCTGAGCCCTCGCGGCTCCAGCACATGACGAAGCAGAAAGCGGCCCGTCAGTTCGAAACCGTCCTGAAGGTCCTGATCGGACCAGCCGTTGCTCCCCCCGTCCGCCTCGCGCAGGAACGGCGGCAGCCGCAACAGCCGGCCGCGCCAGGGCTCCCCCGCTTGTCGCGACACCGCGCCGCCGGATTTCGGCGACACATAGATCAGGTCGGTGGTCGCGCCCGTCGCGGCGCAACTCGATAGATCGAGGCCGAAGCCGAGTTCGGCCAGCATCGCCAGTTCGAACCGGACCAGATGCACAGCCGCCTCGCCGGCGTCGGAGAAGTCATCCAGCGTCAGCTCGAGCATCTCGTAAATCTCTTCGTGCGGCGCACGCTCCGGCAGCAAGCGCGCCAACGATGCCAGATGCGTCACGCCGTAGACCGCGTGCGAATCCGCCAGCACGGTCGCGGCGCGGGTTCGCGTCACCTCGATCTGATAGGTGCCGAGATGTTCATCGAGGCGCGCACGCCAGACCGCATGGACCGTATTGCCGGGTTGCAGCATCGGCCGCATCCGCGAGCCTGCACCACCGCGCACGAGGCCGAGATGGCGGCCATGTTCGCGCGTCAGCAGTTCGGCGATGGCACTGGATTCACCGTGCCGCCGCACGCCAAGCACAATGCCTTGGTCGGTCCATTCCATGATGCGCGATACTATCGCATTCCGTCGTCATACGCAGGTGGCATCGCCACTCACACGTTCGATCTTTCGAACCAACCACGCGCGTCGCCGGTGAACGAATAATACAGCCCAGCGGCGGTCATTCCCGTCGAGATCAGTTCAAGCAACGTCTCGAACTGCAACCCGCTGAAAGACAATTCCCCCGCCAGCGACAGGACGGACAATCCCAACGCCACCAGCAGGACGATGCGTGCCCAGTTCTTCCGGTGCCGCGCGGCAAGCCCTACCAGAAAGACAAACAACAGGATCATCAAGGCGTTGGCGAAATAGGCAACCGACGCTGCCGACTCGCTCATGTCTTCGGGCATGGTCCGGAACAGCGCCGTCAAGGTGTCGAGCAGCAACGAGGCATAGAGCAGCACCTCGAAACGCCAGATGTTTTGCGGGACTGGCTGGTTCGCCTGCGTCATTCTTTTGGAAAATCCAGACCCATTTCGCGATAGCGTTCGGGATCGTCGCCCCAGCCGTCACGCACCTTCACGAACAGGAACAGATGCACCGGCTGGCCGATGATCTCGGCAATCTCCTTGCGCGACTGTTCGCCGATCGACTTGATGGTGGCGCCGCCCCTCCCCAGCACGATCTTGCGCTGGCTATCGCGCTCGACAAAAATCGTCTGCTCGATCTTGATCGAACCGTCCTTGCGCTCGGTCCAGGTGTCGGTTTCCACCGTGGACTGATACGGCAACTCCTGATGCAGATGTCGATAGATCTTTTCACGCGTGATTTCCGCTGCGAGATAGCGCAGCGGCGCATCCGACATCTGGTCTTCCGGATAGTGGAACGGTCCCTCGGGCACTTTGCTTGCAAGCGCGCGGCGCAGATCGTCGACGCCGTCGCCGGACAGCGCCGCCACCATGAAAGTGTCGGTGAAGGTCAGGCGCTCGTTGGCAGCCTTCGCCAGCGCCAGCAGCTTTTCGCGCGGCACCAGATCGATCTTGTTGATCACCAGAATTTTCGGATGCGCGACCGTCTCCAGCTTGGTGAGAATCGCATCCGCCTCCTGATCGATGCCGGCCCGCGCATCAAGCAGCACGCAGACGAGGTCGGCGTCGTGCGCCCCGCTCCACGCCGTCGACACCATGGCGCGGTCGAGCCGACGCTTCGGCGAAAAAATACCGGGCGTATCAACCAGGATGATCTGCGCGTTGTCCTCGACGACAATACCGCGGATCAACGCGCGTGTGGTCTGCACCTTGCGCGAGACGATGGTGACCTTGGAGCCGACCAGCGCATTGACCAGAGTGGATTTGCCGACGTTGGGCGCGCCGATCAGCGCGACGAATCCGCAACGGGCCGGTGATTGCGGCGCTGTATCCTGCGATGCGCTATCCGACGCCATGACTGCTTCCCTTGACGCCTTCGCTGGCCAACATCGCGGAGGCAGCAGCCTTCTCGGCGGTGCGCTTGCTACCGCCCGTACCTTCCGCCGAGGTCAGCCCCGGCAAATCCACCGCAACGCGGAATTGCGGATCGTGATGCGGACCGGTGCGTTCGACCTCGCGATAGACCGGCACCGGAAGGCCCTTGCCCTGCGCCCACTCCTGTAACACCGTCTTGGGATCGCGCAGCGGCCGCTGCGGCTTGCGCATCCGCTCCAACCAATTGGCTTCGACGAACTTCACCGCGGCGGCGTAACCGCCATCGAGGAAAATGGCGCCGATCACGGCCTCGCAGATATCGCCAAGCACCGACTTGCGCAAGCGCGCCCCGGCGCCTGCGCCGACGGCGCCGAGCTTGATCGCATCGAGGAAGCCGAGCGAGCGGGCAACGTCAACGCAGGTTTCCTTGCGCACAAGATCCGCCAGCCGCTTCGAGAGTTCGCCTTCGTCCGCCTTGGGAAAGGCACGATAGAGCATGTCGGAAACGATCAGCCCGAGCACGTGATCGCCGAGAAATTCCAGCCGCTGATAACTGTCCGTCCGGTTGCGCGCAGCTTTCAACGCCGAGACATGGGTGAAGGCGGTCGCGAGCAGCGTCGGGTCTTTGAACGAATAGCCGATGCGTTCCTCGATTGCCGCCATGGCGGCTTTCGCGGCCGCCTTTCCGCGCGGCTTCTTGACGCGTGCGGGCGTCTCATCGGCTGGAGGCGTCGAGCTTGCCTCATCAGCCTGCGGAACGATCTTGATGTCCGCCGTTTCGTCGGTCATCGCACAATGGAGAACAGGCGATTCCACCGCACAGCGGTGGGCCATCGCCAGATTTGCCAGGCGTGCTCGCCTTCGGCGATTGAGAAGAAAATCATCTGCGCACGGCCGATGATGTTCTCCAGCGGCACGTAACCGACCGCCGACAACACGCGGCTATCTGTGGAGTTGTCGCGGTTGTCGCCCATCATGAAGAAGTGGCCCGCCGGTACGGTATAAACGTTGGTGTTGTCGTAGAAACCGTTATCGACGCAATCGAGCGTCTTGTAGGTCACACCATTCGGCATCGTCTCCTGCCACTGCTTCACGCGCGCGGTGGCGCCGGAGCCGCAGGGATCCTCACCGACGAAATCGGGCAACCGTTCGCGCTTGACCGGGATGTCGTTGATGTAGAGCAGGCCTTCCCGCATCTGGATGCGGTCGCCAGGCAAGCCGATCACGCGCTTGATGTAATCGATCGAGTCATCCTTCGGCAGCCGGAACACCACGATATCGCCGCGCGAAGGCTCGGAGCCGAAGATGCGCCCGGAGAACAACGGCGGCGAAAACGGAATCGAATAGTGGCTGTAGCCATAGGAATACTTGGAGACGAATAGATAATCACCGACCAGCAGCGTCGCCTTCATCGAGCCCGATGGAATGTTGAAGGGCTGAAACAGGAAAGTGCGGATCACCAGCGCGATGATCAAGGCATGAATAACGACCCGGACGGTTTCGCCGAAACCGCTTTCCTTCTTGGTGCTTGAAGTCACGCTCATCGCTTTCTTAATTCCCTCGTCCCACGCACGACGATGAGCGTTCGTCTGGCGAGGCCCGTTCGCGCCGCCTGAACCCAGCTCGATTTTGAACGCTTGAACCGCCCTGCATCACCGCCCATGGTGATCATCCCGCAGGATCAATTCCGCCACGAAGCACCCCGGGCGGGTTTTAGACCGTTGTTGGCGGCCGTGCAATCAACCGCCCCATCAAAACTTGATAATTAATTGATATATCTTGATTTTTAATTCTGTTGACGGTTTTTCGACCATTACATCAGGTGCGATGCGGGACCGCCGAAATCACGATGAAGGCCTGCGCCAGTGGCCAATCGTCGGTGATACTGAGGTCGATCCGCGCCTCATGCCCAGCCGGGGTCAGGACGGCGAGCCGCTCCCGCGCGCCGCCGGTCAGTTCCATGGTCGGGCGGCCACCCGGCAGGTTGACCACCCCCATATCGCGCCACCAGACGCCGCGCCGGATTCCGGTGCCGAGCGCCTTCGAACACGCCTCCTTGGCGGCGAAGCGCTTTGCGTAAGTCGCGACCACCATCCTCTCGCTTTTGGCGCGGCGCTCGGCCTTGGCGCGCTCCGCGTCGGTAAAGATACGGTCGAGAAAGCGCTCGCCGTGACGCTCGATCACCTTGGCGATCCGCCGGATGTCGATCAGGTCGGAGCCGATGCCGATGATCATGCACGACGCTCGCACTTGGCACGACCGCGCTGCATCGCGGCGCGCATCTGCCGAACCGTTTCAGGAAGCCCCACGAACAGCGCCTCCCCCATCAGGAAGTAACCGATGTTCAACTCCATGATCTGAGGCAGCGCGGCGATGGTTTCGGCGGTGGCATAGTCCAGTCCGTGGCCGGCGTGAACTTCAAGCCCCACATCGCCCGCGAGCTTCGCGCCGGCAACGATGCGCTGCCACTCACGATCCGCCTTGGCGTGATCGCCATCCGTCACCGCGTCACACCACGCGCCGGTATGAAGCTCGATCACCGGTGCCTTCAACCTTGCCGCCATCTCGACCTGCGCCGGATCGGCGGCGATGAACAGCGACGTGCGAATGCCGGCATCGTTGAAGCGCGCGATGTAGGGCCCAAGCACTTCCCGCTGTCCGACGACATCAAGCCCGCCTTCGGTGGTCAATTCCATGCGCCGCTCCGGCACCAGACAGACGGCGTGCGGCATGGTGGCGAGTGCGATTCCCTGCATCTCCTCGGTCGCGGCCATCTCGAAATTCAGCGGCTTGGAAATCTCCGCCTTCAATCGCGCCATGTCGCTGTCGCGGATATGGCGGCGATCTTCCCGCAGATGGGCCGTGATGCCGTCGGCGCCGGCCTCGATCGCGGCCAGCGCGGCGCGTACCGGATCCGGCCGCTCGCCACCGCGCGCATTGCGCAGCGTGGCGACATGATCGACGTTGACCCCGAGGCGAAGGGCGGCGGATTGAGACATGACGAACTCGCGGGAAGACCGAATGAGAGTTAACCGTTGACGCGCTCGACCTTGGAGACGACCGACTTCGCGCGCAACTGCGCGATGATAGCGCTGAGATGTTTCAGATCATAGACCTCAAGATCGATGGTCAGCTCCGTGAAATCCGGCGAGCGGCGAAACATGCCGATGTTGTCGATGTTGCCGTCGTGCTCGGCGATCACGGTCGCGATCTGCGCCAGACTGCCCGGCTCGTTGACGTTCTCGACGAACAGCCGTGCCGGGAAACGCTGCGGCGTCGATTCATCGACATCCCAGCGCACATCGAGCCAGCGCTCCGGCTCCTCTTCGAAATCCTTCAGCGCCGGGGACTGGATCGGATAGATCGTGATGCCCTCGCCCGGCGACACGATACCGACGATGCGGTCGCCCGGGACCGCGCCGCCGTTAGGCGCGAACTTGATCGGCAGATCAGACCTCAACCCGCGGATGGGAATCGCGGCCGGCGCACGAACCGGCGGCTTCGGCGAACGGAGCTTCAGCTTGACCGCGAGGCTCTTCTTTTCGCCGAAACGATTGACCCGCTCTTCCTTGTAATCTGGATACATCGCGCGCGCGACGTCCGAGGCCTTCATCTCGCCGCGCCCGACCGACGCCATCACGTCCTCGATCGAGGCGCGCGCCAATCGCGGCAGCGCGCCCTTCAGCTTGTCGTCGGCGTATTCGATCTTCGCGCGCATGAACAAGCGTTCGACGATGCGGCGGCCGAGCGTCGCATATTGTCCCTTCACCGCCGTGCGCGTGGCGCGGCGGATCGCGGCGCGCGCCTTGCCGGTGACCGCCAGCGTCTCCCATGCCGACGGCGGCGCCGTCTGCACGCTCGACGTCAGCACCTCGACTTCGTCGCCGTTCTGCAATTCCGATGACAGCGGCGCGAACTTGCCGTTGATCTTGCAACCCACCGCGCTGTTGCCGACGTCGGTATGCACCGCATAAGCGAAGTCGATGACGTTGGCCTGGCGCGGTAACGCGATCAGCTTGCCCTTCGGCGTGAAGCAGAACACCTGATCGTGGAATAGCTCGAGTTTGGTGTGCTCGAGAAACTCCTCGGGGTTGGCGCTTTCCGACAGCATGTTGATGGTGTGGCGCAGCCACGCGAAGGCGTTCGACTCCCGCTTGACCAAATCGGTCGGCGTCCCCATGCCGTCTTTGTAGAGCGCGTGCGCCGCGATGCCGTATTCGGCGATCTGATCCATGTCCTCGGTGCGAATCTGCAATTCAACGCGCTGGTTGCCGGGACCGATCACCGTGGTGTGGATCGAACGATAATCGTTCTGCTTCGGCGTCGAGATGTAATCCTTGAAGCGCCCCGGCACCACGGGCCATGTAGTGTGAACGATGCCGACCGCGCGGTAGCACGCCCCGACATCTCCGAGCACGATGCGAAATCCGAAGATATCTGACAACTGTTCGAAGCCGACCGACTTGCGCTCCATCTTGGTCCAGATCGAGAATGGCCGCTTGCGGCGACCGACGACCCGCGCGGTCATACCCTTGCTCGCGAGCTTGGCAGAGAGCTCGCTCTCGATTTCCTCGATCAGGTTGCGGTTGCGATCGGCCAGCGCATTGAGCCGCTGCATCACCACCGCATAGGCTTCCGGATCGAGTGTCTGGAAGGACAAGTCCTCCAACTCTTCGCGCATCTCCTGCATACCCATGCGCCCCGCCAGCGGCGCATAAATATCGAGCGTTTCTTCGGCGATGCGCTGACGCGATGCGGGCGGCATGAACTCCATGGTCCGCATGTTGTGCAGACGGTCCGCCAGCTTGATCAGCAGCACGCGCACATCGTCCGAAATCGCGAGCAACAGCTTGCGCAGATTTTCCGCCTGCTTCGCTTCACGCGAGACCAACTCAAGACGCTTGAGCTTGGTCAGTCCCTCGACCAGCGCGCCGATCTTGGAGCCGAACAGACTGTCGATCTCAGCCCGCGTCGCGTCGGTATCCTCGATGGTGTCATGCAACAGCGCGGCGACGATGGTGGCGTCGTCGAGTTTCAGGTTGGTGAGGATCGCCGCGACTTCGAGGGGGTGCGAGAAGTACGGATCACCGGACGCGCGCTTCTGCTCGCCATGGGCCTTCATGGCGTAGACGTAAGCCTGGTTCAGCAGATCCTCGTCAGTATTCGGGTTGTAGGAGCGGACTCGCTCAACCAGATCGTATTGCCGCATCATCTGGGAGCGCGGCGGTTTGGCCGGCTTCTGCACCTCCACAGCGGATGGCGCGACGGGAGCCGCTGGCTCGGCCTCAGGCTGCACTTGCCGCACATTGCGGCGCCAATACGCAATCACGCTTCCAGGCCCCATCGCGCCGGTTCCGATGCCGGCGATACGCGAACAGACCAGCTGCAACGACCGCGGGCGGCCGGTCCTCACCGCCCCAACGCACATCATAGCGCCAAAAAATGTCAACAAAAGCAAAAGCCCGGACGGTTACGCCCGGGCTTTTGTGAAAAATCGATTGCAAAGGAGCCGGCAGCTCGCCTCAGGACTATTCATCCTCCTCGGGGCGCTCTTCCGGGGGAGCCAGGCCTTCGAGGCCCTTCAGGAGTTCCTCCTCGGTCATGCGCTCGACGGCGACCTCGGTGTCGTCGGCATCGACGCTCGCGCCGGCGGAGCCGATCAGCGGCACCGTATCCGGCTCCGGCTCATCCACTTCGACAAACTTCTGCAGCGAATGAACCAGCTCTTCCTTCAGGTCTTCCGGCGAGATGGTCTGGTCGGCAATCTCACGCAGCGAGACAACCGGGTTCTTGTCGTTGTCACGATCGATCGTGAGCTGCGCGCCCGACGAGATCATGCGTGCCCGATGCGCGGCGAGCAGAACCAGATCGAAACGATTGTCGACCTTATCAATGCAATCTTCGACGGTGACGCGCGCCATGAACTGCCGCTCCGCTTACAGGGGGTGGAATGTGGCTGAATGCCCGCAGTAGGTATATGGGCTCGGCCAGTTTCGCAAGGTCAAATCTGCATTTTGCCTCATGGCATAAGCCCGGACTTCGTCCTATCTTGGCCGCAGTTAGGTGTCCCCTAGAAGGATTGGGTTGCGGTGACATCAAGAAACCGCTTCTTTAGCCTATCAGACTTCCCGAGTCGCTCTTAGGTATCTACCGCTTGAGAATGCGTCTCCGATGACGGAAAACGAGTCATCGGCTCCTTCATTCATTCTGCCACGCGCCTCGGCTCGTCCGGGCCAGCGCCAAGAACATGAAACAACCGCGAGAAACTTATGGCTTCTGAATCCAGCAAAATTGCGCTCTTTATTGACGGGGCCAATCTCTATGCCACCGCCAAAACGCTTGGCTTTGACATCGACTATAAGCGCTTGCTGAAAGAGTTCCAGAGCCGCGGTACACTTTTACGTGCATTTTATTACACTGCAATCATCGAAGATCAAGAGTATTCGTCCATCCGTCCGCTGATCGATTGGCTCGACTACAACGGCTACACCGTTGTCACCAAGGCCACCAAGGAGTTCATTGACGCCAGCGGCCGCCGCAAGGTCAAAGGCAACATGGACATCGAATTGGCCGTCGACGCCATGGAGCTGGCCGAACATATCGACCAGATGGTGCTGTTTTCTGGCGACGGCGATTTCCGTTCGCTGGTCGAAGCGATGCAGCGACGCGGCGTTCGGGTTACGGTGGTGTCCACCATCACCAGCCAGCCGCCGATGATCGCCGACGAACTGCGCCGGCAAGCGGATGTGTTCACCGATCTGATGGAACTGCAATCGAAACTCGGGCGCGATCCTTCCGAGCGGCCCGCCCCGCGCGAACCGCGCCATCATGCACCACAGTTCCTTCAACGCAGCACCGTCCCCGCGCGAAACAATGACGACGATTTCGAGGACTAAGTCAGCGTCCCAATCTCGACTGTCGTCCGTTCCGATTCCCAAGACCGCTGATCCGGCCGAGCCGGGTCGGGATTGTCCACTCTGCCCACGCTTGGTTGAATTCCGCGAATCGATTCGTGTGCGTGAGCCCGGCTGGCACAACGCGCCAGTGCGATCGTTCGGCGATCGTAACGCCGCGCTACTGATCGTGGGTCTCGCGCCGGGTTTGCAAGGCGCGAACCGCACCGGACGGCCGTTCACCGGCGACTATGCCGGCGACCTGCTCTATGCCACGCTGATCGCGTTCGGTTTCGCCAAAGGCATCTATCAGGCACGCCCAGACGACGGCCTCACGCTGATCGATTGCCGCATCAGCAATGCGGTGCGTTGCGTGCCGCCGCAAAATAAACCGCTCCCGATCGAAATCCGCACCTGCCGGCAATTTCTCAGCGCAACGTTTGCGGAGATGCCGCGGTTACGCGCGATCGTCGCGTTGGGGCGCGTCGCGCATGACTCGACGGTGAAGGCGCTTGACCTTCGCGCCGCGGCCGCGCCGTTCTCACACGGCGCCGTGCATGAGGTGGGCACGGTGAAATTCTACGACAGTTATCACTGCTCGCGTTACAACACCAACACCGGTGTTCTCACGCCCGCGATGTTCGAGAGCGTGTTCGCGAAAGTCCGCGCCGACCTCGGCTGAGTAACGCTACCGCGGATTAGCCTTCAACCACGCCAACACATCACCCGCATTTCGATCCGGCGGAAACACCGGATAGAACACATGCGTGATACGCCCGTCGTCGACGATCAGCGCCAGCCGCTTGATCATCACCAGGCCTGCGACTTCCATGGTCGGCAGATTGAGCGCGTGCGTCAGTTCGAGCGCTTCGTCCGACAACACCGGAAACGGCAGATGCAGGCGCCCGGCCATCTCGCTTTGATAGGCACTGCTCTGCGTCGACAGCCCGAACACGTGCTGCGCGCCGGCAGCTCTCACGTCGGCAAAGAGATCGCGGAATGCGCAGGTCTGCGGCGTGCATCCGCGCGCGCCCGGAATCATATCCCAGTCATCGACAAGCGCGATCTTGCCCGGCTCGCCGGTGCGCGGATAACCGAACACCACCGTGCGCCCGGAGAGTTCAGCCAGCGTCACCATAGCGTCATTGGTGGCGAGCAGATTGACCGGCGGCAACGCCGCTCCGATCAAGTGACGCGCGGCGCCATCATCCTGCGGCGCGGGAATCTTGCTCCAGTCCACGGCCAACAGATCGTTCTGATTCATATCCACCGATCCTTCCGAAAACGGCGTTATCCCCTCGCCCGCATCAGGCGGCCCTTTTCGCGACTCCAGTCGCGCTTCTTCTCGGTCTCGCGCTTGTCGTGCAGCTTCTTGCCCTTCGCGAGCCCGAGCAACAACTTGGCGCGGCCGCGCTCGTTGAAATACAGCTTGAGCGGAATCAACGTCATGCCGTTGCGCTCCACCGCGCCAGCCAGCTTGTTGATCTCCTTCTTGTGGAGCAACAATTTGCGCGGCCGCTTCGGCTCGTGATTGAAGCGATTGGCTTGCAGATACTCGGGGATATTGGCGTTGATCAGCCAGATCTCGCCGCCCTTGGGGTCGGCATAGGATTCCGCGATCGTCGTCTTGCCGTTGCGGATCGATTTGACCTCGGTGCCGGTCAGCGAAATGCCGGCCTCGACCGTGTCCTCGATCGCATAGTTGAAGCGCGCCTTGCGGTTTTCCGCGACAACCTTGATGGCGCGCTCGTTCTTCTCCGCCATATTGATAAGCCCTTCGGGCGCTGCCCTTAACAAACGACAGCGCCCGCCGTGGGCGCCTCGCTTCAGCTCTTCTTCAAAAGGTCACGGATTTCGGTCAGCAACTTGACCTCATCCGACGGTTCAGCCGGCGCTTCCGGCACAGCCGGCGCCTTCTTCTTCATCGAATTCATCAACCGCACCACAATAAACAACACCCAGGCGATGATGATAAAATTCAGCGTCAGCGTGAGGAAGTTACCCCAGGCCAGCACCGCACCCTGCTTCTTGGCGTCAGCGAGGTTGGAAGCGGTGACCTGCGACGACAGTCCAGTATAGTAGTTCGAGAAATCGAGACCGCCGGTGACTGCACCGATGATCGGCATGATGATATCGGCAACCATCGAATTGACGATCGCGCCGAACGCCGCGCCGATGATCACGGCCACGGCAAGATCGACGACGTTGCCCTTCATGGCAAATTCGCGGAATTCCTTCAGCATCCCAAATTCCTTTTCAGCCCGTGTTGATATGTGACGACAACGATCGACGCTTACAAAAACGCACTCAGTTAATCAGTCCGGCATGAACCATGGCCTTGCGCACCGCCGCCCGCGTCGGCTCGGAGACGGGCACCATCGGCAACCGCAATGTCTCGTCCATCTTTCCCAACACCGACAGTGCATATTTGATGGGCGCCGGATTCGATTCCATGAACAGGTCCGTATGCAGCGGCATCAGCTTGTCATGAATCGCGAGCGCCGCGGCGGTATCACCGCGCTGCCACGCCTGATGAAATTCCGAACACAACCGCGGCGCGACGTTGGATGTCACCGAGATGCAGCCATGGCCGCCATGGGCCATATAGCCGAGAATGGTGGCGTCCTCGCCCGAGAGCTGGTTGAAGTCGTCGCCCATCGCCGCGCGCTGCTGCGAGACGCGAACCATGCTCGCCGTCGCATCCTTCACGCCCGCGATGTGAGGAAGCTGCGACAGGCGCGTCATGGTCTCGACCGACATGTCGATCACCGAGCGGCCCGGAATGTTGTAAATGAAAATCGGAATCTTGATCGCGTCGTTGATCGCCTTGAAGTGCTGATAGAGCCCTTCCTGCGTAGGCTTGTTGTAATACGGCGTCACCACCAGCACCGCATCGGCGCCCGCGCCTTCCGCGTGCTCGGCCAGTTCGATCGCCTCGCGGGTCGAGTTCGATCCCGCACCGGCCATCACCGGCACGCGCCCCTTGGCCTGATTGATACACCACTCGACGATCCGCTTATGCTCATCGTGGCTGACGGTGGGGCTTTCGCCGGTGGTCCCGACCGGCACCAGACCGTTGGTGCCTTCGGCGATCTGCCAGTCGACGAAATTGCGAAAACCGGCCTCATCCACCGAGCCGTTTTTGAACGGCGTCACCAAGGCGGTAAAAGACCCCCGGAATTTCGTCTTGGCTGCCATCGTCATTCTCCAACAAACACCGCCGCGCAATCGCTGACGGCTTATCTAGCGGGTCCCCAGCCGCGACAAAAGGTCTATCGGAGCCAGTCGCCCGCCTCGTCCCTCCGTTCCGGCAGTCGCGAGGCTTTCCGATCTGGTCAACTGCCCGCGTCGCACAACAAACCATAATAGTTTCATAAGCTTGCGCTGTCCATCGGCAGCAGCTTGGCGGCGGCGGGCTGTTTCCGCGTCCGAGGCCAGCCGCATTACGAATGATCGGCATGGCCGCGAAATCGCCCCGGTCGCACGGCAGACATGAAATGCTTAACACATTTGATGTTCTGTTCTCGCAATCAGAGACAATTTCCCCGGTCGCGCATCGGGATCGATTCGAGCGAAGGACGCCGTGATGACGTTTGCCCGCGCATCGGCATGGCGATGGAAGGTGTTGATGGCGACCGTCGGGTCGCTGGCACTGATGATCAGCGCGCAAGCCGCCCCCGAGGCCACCACAACAAAATCCCACTCCGCGAAAGCGTCCACCAAGGCGACGACGTCGAAATCTCACGACGCCAAGAAGCCGGAGCCCAAAGCCTCGGGCAAGGCACACGCCACCAAGTCACACACGGCCAAGCCACATGCGGCCAAGAGCGACGCGCACAAGGCTGGAGCCAAGAAGACTGAATCGAAGAAGACTGAATCGAAGTCCTCATCGAAACCGGCGCCGGCCAAATCCGCATCGAAACCCGCCCCCAAGTCGCATCCCGTCAGCGCCGCGTCGCCACCGGCACACCGCCCGGCACCGCGCGTCGAGCGCAAGCCCACCCTGCCTTCGGTGGTCGCGGCAACGTCGTCGACTTCACAAGCCGACCTCGGCGCGTTGCAGAACGTGGTCAATCTGGTGCAACGGCGGAAGCAGACCGAAGCGACGCAAGCGGAAGCCGCGATCAGCGATCCGGTAGCACGCAAGCTCGCCGAGTGGATCATCCTGCGCAGCCCCGACAACGGTGCCAGCGTCGAGCGCTATCACGCCTTCATCGTCGCCAATCCCGGCTGGCCTTCGCAAACCTTCCTGCGCCGCCGCGCCGAAGCCGCGCTGTGGGATGACCGCCGTGACGATGCTGCCGTGCTGGCCTGGTTCCAGAACGAAACGCCGCTGTCCTACAAGGGCAAGCTGGTCCTGGGGCGCGCGCTGCTGGCGCGCGGCGACCGGGCAAATGCCGAACGGCTGATTCGCGATGCCTGGCGCGATGACGACCTTACCTCGTCCGCGATGGAATCCGCGGTCCTCGATCAGTTCGGCGCGTTGCTGCGCCCGGCCGACCACAAGGCACGGATGGATGCGCTGCTTTACGGCAGCGGCGGATACGAAGCGGCGTTACGTACGGCGCATCGTCTCGGCAGCGATCAACTCGCGTTGGCGCGGGCACGCATCGCCGTCTCGAAGCGTGCGTCGAATGCGAAAGCGCTGCTCGATAACGTGCCGCATAGCCTGCATGGCGATGCCGGCTATATCTTCAGCAAAATTCAATGGCTGCGGCGGCAGGAGCGCATCGCGGAAGCAGGCCGCCTGATGCTGAGCGCGCCACGCGATCCCGCACGGCTTTACGATCTCGACGAATGGTGGATCGAGCGGCGCGTGCTGGCGCGCGAACTGCTCGACGTCGGTGACAATCGCATGGCCTATCTGGTGGCGCGCGACGCCGCGCTGCCGGCGAAGAACGTCTACAAGACCCAGAAGGAATTCACCGCCGGCTGGATCGCGCTGCGCTTCCTGAAAGATCCGGCGACCGCGACCCAGCATTTCGCACGCATCGCCGAGCGCAGCGACAATCCGACGGCGCTGGCGCGGGCCGGCTATTGGCTCGGCCGTGCGGCGGAAGCCTCCGGCCGCAGCATGGAAGCCCGCACGGCCTATCAGTCCGCCGCCGCGCATTCGACCAGTTACTACGGCCAGTTGGCGCGCGCCAAACTCGGCCTGCCGCAGATCGAGATCAATCGCGCGCCGGGCTCGGGCCTGCGCGGCATCGAGCGCTTCGAGATGGTGCGTGCAGTGCAACTGCTCTACGCGCTGAACGAACGCGACCTGGCGATTCCGATTCTCGCCGACATGGGCGACAACGCCGAAGCCGACGTGCTTGCCGGCCTCGGCGAACTGGCGTCGCGCAACAATGACGCGCGCGGCATGCTGCTGCTCGGCAAGGCCGCGTTGAACCGCGGGCTGCCGTTCGACGTCTATGCGTTCCCCTCCACCGGCCTTCCGCACTACCGGCCGATCGGCCCGGAGGTCGATCCCAGCGTGGTGTTCGCGATCGCGCGGCAGGAAAGCGGATTCAATCCGAAGGTCGTTTCGCCTGCTCAAGCGTATGGCCTGATGCAGGTGACGCCCGGCGCCGCGAAGTACGTCACAAAGAAATATGGCGCGAGCTACGACCTCGGCCGGCTGAAAAACGACTCGGTCTACAACACCACGCTCGGCGCCGCCGAACTGGGCGGCTTGCTGCAAGACTATCGCGGCTCCTACATCATGAGCTTCGCGGCTTATAACGCGGGGCGCGGCAGCCTGAGAAAATGGATCGCGCGCTACGGCGATCCGCGCGATCCCAATGTCGATGCGGTGGATTGGGTGGAGCGGATTCCGTTCTCGGAAACCCGCAACTACGTGCAGCGGATCATGGAGAATCTGCAAGTCTATCGCGCGCGTTTCGGTGGCGGATCGCGCCTGCAGATCGAGGCCGACCTGCACCGCGGCGCCAGCGTGCAGTAACAACGTTGCGTGCGGCTTCACCTGTCAAACAGCGGCATTGATCGGAATACGGCCTCGCGATCTCGCGGCGCGCTGCGCCCGAGTTTTGCGAGGAACGCTTCGCCCTCTTTGAGAAGAGGGCGCGCGGAACGCCGGACGCACCATGCGTCCGCAGCCTCATGCGCATAAAAAACAAGCGCACGAGTGTAGTCACCACGGTCGCACCGGACATCGTCCGGCGTTCCGCGCGCGGTGGTTTTGTCGGCTTGCTTCGTGCTCTCCCCGGCAGCGATTCATCCGCTTTGGTTCGTCACCGTCGGTCGATGCTTA